>ERZ827126.24-NODE-24-length-251126-cov-4.987302_pt1 | contig 251126 bp, 207 predicted proteins | sample MGYA00519780_ERZ827126 | MGnify/ENA primary metagenome ERZ827126 (study PRJEB31778, sample SAMEA3449262) | human gut metagenome | biome: human gut; feature: human-associated habitat; material: faeces | place: United Kingdom | collected 2010/2012 ...
AGCACGCCGCCAGCGTTCATCCTGAGCCAGAATCGAACCCTCCACAAAAAAACTTATGCGGAAAGCCAACATGTGACTCTCATCTAAGAAAATTGACGATCGCCTTATAAGGAAAGGCGCATCGCACAAAAACCTCACCGTCCTTCAAGGCCTCCCGGCCACTCGCAAGGAGCGGACGATGAACTGGCAATCATTGACTATAAAGAAGTAGTACAAATACGCTCTTGAGTTCTCAAACCACCACCACTCACCCACCTCGCGGACCGGAACCATCCGGACCACTCGCTGAGCGGCAGCAAGGGATTAACTTACACAAACCCGTCCACTTGCGCAAATCGACATTCCCCAGACACCACCAAAACCATTGCCACGCAACACATCCACCGGCGTGTCGAAAACCGCCGATCGCAAGCCATTCCATCGCCATAAAACACAGAAGAAACCAAAACAACCAAAAACCAGCCCGAAAAACACCAATGCAACCCTCCCCACGGCGTGTCTTCTAATTGCCATCTGCTCACAAGCTCAGCAATAATGAAAAGGTCGGAACCAGGGGAAGAAAAACCCTGGTTCCGACCCATTGTTCACCAGAAGAGCGTCACACCATCTCTTTCATGGCGAGATTATCAGTGAGTTGCGTCGTATTCGGTCTTCCAATTATCCACGAAAGCCTTCTTGACGGCATTCCAATCGCCAGTGCCCTGAGCGTACTCAAGCAACGCGGAACCGAGCTGGTTCTTCCACTCATCTGACGGGAACATACCGTTCGGCCTGGTAGAAACCGCCTCCTTGCCGGAATCCTGATAGGCAACCTCGGCCTGGACCAGCGGATTGTCTGACTTGACGTCTTCAAACGACTTGAACGGCGTAGTCAACCCCATATCACTTGAGATGGCATCAATGCCGGCCTGGTCGGTGATGACCCACTTCAGAAAGTCCTTGGTGGCCTTCTTGTCCGCGTCGGATGCCTTGGAGTTTATGCACCAATATGCCTCGGAGTTCACGTCAAGACCCTGATTCTCCTCGCCCTCAACACCCATGTAAATCGGCATCATGCCCACGGATTCGGCCTTCACTCCAGCCTTCTGCAAATCAGGCCATGCCCAAGTGCCGTTCTCGTAGAATACAGCCTCACCGAGCGCGAACTCGGAATTCGCGTCGTCACCGGTCTTGGAGCTGACTTGGGACTTCGGGCAGGTGGAATCTTCCAGATACAGGTCGAAGATCTGCTTGAACTGCGGCAGATATGTGCCCTTGATGGATTCCGGCTGCTCGGTGACGTTATCGTCACGGAACTCGAAATACAACGGATTGTTGGCCAAGAGGCTCTTGAAACGCCAGTCGGAGCTGGAATCGAAACCGGCCGAAGTGAACGCGCCCTTGACACCAAGCTGGTCCTTCTTAGCCTGGATGTCATCAGCCACGGCCTTCAAGGTGTCGAAGTTGTCGATGTCGTCAGCGCTCTTGATCTTGGCACCATCGGTAGCGATGTACTTGGCCAGCAGATCCTTGTTGTAGATCAGGCCATATGCCTCCACTACATACGGGACACCTCCGACGCTATCGCCGTCCTTCAGAACCATGGATTTATCCTTGAGCTGCTTATACGGCTCAGTGTCAGACATGTCGGAAGTGTAAGCCTTCCACGTCTGGTACTCAGCCACACCGCTGAGCTGGAACAAAGTCGGGGCCTCGGACTTGGCGAACTCGGACTTCAGCGTCTGCTGGTACGTGCCTGACGCAGCGGTCTCGACCTTGACCTCCACACCCGTCTTCTCCGTGTACTTCTTCGCTAGAGCCTTCCAAGCGTCATTAATCTCCGGCTTGTAGTTCAGATAATAAACCTTACCTTTGGCGTCAGAGCCCGAATCCGAGCTACCACATGCGGCCAAAGTGCCAACGGACATCGCCGCGACCGCGGTCATACACACTGCTGTTTTGATAATACGATTCATCATTGAATTCTTCTCCTTGATTACTTCCTTCAAGCCGAATTTGGCCGGAAACCTTGAAGCGCCTCCTTGCGTCATTCGGATGATGACAATATACCTCAAGCGCCACAAATCTGCAAACAGTTCCTGAAAATACATCTTTTTTACAGCAAAGGAATACTAAACAAATGCAAATCCCTTATATTCCAGTCCATAATCACCTTTCTTTTTCACTGAAATCGTTTGCAAAACAATGCGAATACATCTCGCCCACAGAAGCAAGAAAAGCATTACACGAAGCGATTCTTCAGCAAAACGTTGGTTTACGAACACTTTCGACTTTGCTGCAAAACACAACAAACTTATCAACATAAAAAACAACCCGTGTCGGGGGCATTCCATCGAACGTCCGATACAAAAAACGATATAAAACGCCAAGCAAAAGAATAAGGGCCCCGAATAAATCAGGACCCTTAAAAAGCGACGGCGGCATTCTAATCGCCAATAATCAAAATGTCACCGTCGAAAATCAATACAATCAGGCGAACAGGAATCCCTGCCCGTGATGCTCCGGATACGTGTCGAACAGCTCCGCGACGGAACCGTCCTCGAACACGGCGCGAATGGCGCTGGCCAATAGCGGCGCAATCGACAGGACAGTCAACCCATCCCAACGCTTTTCTTCCGGAATCGGCACGGTATCGGTGAGCACGACCTCGCGTGCCCCGCAGTTCTTCAGTCGGTCCACGGCCGGGCCGGACAGCACGCCATGCGTGGCGACGACGGTCACCGACTTGGCTCCGGCATCCTTAAGCACGTTGCATGCGCCGGCGATGGTGCCCGCGGTGTCAATCAGGTCGTCGACAAGCACGCAGTCCTTGCCTGCGACGTCGCCGACCACACGGTTGGCGACCGCCTGGTTCGGGCGGGTGATGTCGCGGGTCTTGTGCACGAAGGCGAGCGGACCGCCGCCGAGGCGCTGCGCCCACTGTTCGGCAACACGGATACGACCGGCGTCCGGGGAGACGACGGCGACGTTGTCAAGTTGGTTGGAGAAACGGTCACGGATGTAATCGACCAGCACCGGCATGGCGATGAGATGATCGACCGGGCCGTCAAAGAAGCCTTGCGACTGCGCCGCATGCAGATCGACGCTCATGATGCGGTCGGCGCCTGCGGTCTTGAGCAGGTCAAACACCAGACGGCAGGAGATGGGCTCGCGGCCGCGGTGCTTCTTATCCTGACGGGAATAGCCCAGCAGCGGGCAGACCGCGGTGATGGAACGCGCGGAAGCACGCTTCAACGCATCGATCATGATGAGCTGTTCCATGATGGCCTGGTTGACCGGATTGGAATGGCTCTGCAGTACGAACACGTCCGCGCCTCGCACGGATTCGGTGTAGCGCACGTACATTTCGCCGTTCGCAAAATCGTATGCTGTGGTTTCCAGAACATCAATGCCGAGCTGTTCGGCGACTTCCGCCGCCAGCTTCGGGTGTGCTCTGCCTGTGACAAGGATAAGGTTCTTATCCGGCTTTCCTTCAAGGATTGCGCTCACCGTGTCTCCAAACGTCTGTTCTAGCGAAGTGGATGTGACCCATACTAACCGGCCGCGCAGACCTCACCGACCCCGTGTGTTCGGGGGGGGGGGCATGCGGACGGCCCCATCCATCTTCTATCGGTATAGGCCGTGTTTGCCGATGTATTGCACCACGCCGTCGGGTACGAGATACCAGACGGGTTCGCCATGTTCGGCGCGGCGACGCACATCCGTGGAGGAAATCGCCAATGCGGGAATCTCCAGCGTATCCACCTTGCCTTCAGGTAATTTCACGCCGTCCGGCGAGGAATAACCGGGACGTGTCACGGCCACGAAATGCGCCAGCTCCCACATCTTGTTGGCGTCCTTCCATTGCATGATCTCCGCCACGGCGTCGGCACCGGTGATGAAGAACAGTTCCGCATCGGGATACTGGGCGCGGATGTCACGCAGGGTGTCGATGGTGTAGGTGACGCCGGGACGGTCGATGTCCACGCGCGACACGGTGAATTTCGGGTTCGACGCGGTGGCGATGACCGTCATAAGGTACCGGTCCTCCGCATTGGTGACCTTCTTGTCCAACTTGAACACCGGCCGTCCGGTCGGCACGAAGATCACCTCGTCGAGGTCGTACACCCAGGACACTTCGGAGGCTGCGACCAAATGGCCGTTATGGATCGGATCGAAAGTGCCGCCCATGATGCCGATGCGCAACCGGTTGTGCCAGTTGCCTCGTGCGGACCTGCGTCCGGTGGTCACGGCTGATTGCGGCCGGTCTACGGATAGTTCCGACATGCGTCGTTCCGGCTCGACCACGTAGCTGACGGTCAGTTCGGGATCGGCCTCCGCAGATTCCGGCCGCATGCGTTTTGGTCCGGTCATGCGGACGCTCCGCTCTTTTGCGCGCCATCGGCCTGCTGTTCGGCCTGTTTCTCGGCCTGCTGCTCTTTATCCGCGTCGGCGGTTTCCTGCTCGATGCTGTCCGCGGTCGGTGAGGCGTTGTCGGGATCGATCTTGTCCATATCCTCATCCCACTCGTCCTGCACCACACGTCGAATCTCGGCGAATGTCGGCAGCGGGAAATCCGGCTGGTATATACTGCGGATTCCGGCAACGCGCTCGGTGACACGAATCAGCGTGTCGGTCATGCCGACGATGTCATGGTCTCGTTCCATCGCGCTGAACTTGGCGATGTGCTGTTCCATGACCCGCATCTGCTCGTCGATATCGTCAAGCCGGGCGGCATCGGGAGTGATGACGTCCGAAGCGTCGGTTTCGGGCCAGCCGATCAGCACCGCGTCGGCGTATTCGAGCGAGGCGCGTTCATCCGCTGACGCGATACCGTCTTCGACCTGCACAAGGAACACATACCGCACGATGCTCAATCGTTCGGATGCCAATCGCAATCTGAGCATTGGGTCGGTCAAGTCCGCGTTCCATGGGTTCTTGTTGTCCTGCATGGTGTGCTGCATATTGTCCTGCATGACTTCGTCGCTCATTCTCTCACCTGTCCTGTTCCGTAGCCAATCCATTTGGTCGTGGTCATCTCGCGCAGCCCCATCGGACCGCGCGCATGCATCTTCTGTGTGGAGATGCCAAGTTCCGCGCCGAATCCGAACACGCCGCCATCGGTGAAACGTGTGGAGGCGTTGACCATCACCACCGCCGAGTCGATGCGGGCGGTGAATTCCTCGATGGCCGAATAGTCTTCGGCGATGATGGATTCGGTGTGCCCGGTGGAGTGGCGGTTGATATGCGCGATGGCCTCGTCAAGCGAGTCGACCACCTTGATGCCGATTTTGAGTGCCAGATATTCGGTGTCCCAATCCTCGTCGGCGGCATGCACGAGTTGCGCATTTGCGATTCCGGCATGTTCGATGATGACATACGCGCGTTCGTCGGCATGCATTTCGACTCCCGCTGCGGCGAGCGCTGCCGCGGCTTTCGGCAGGAAGCTTTCGGCGATGTCTTTGTGGACGAGGAGTTTTTCGGTGGCGTTGCATACGCCGACGCGTTGGGTTTTGGCGTTGATGAGGATGGGGATGGCTTTGTCGGGGTTGCCGGTGCGGTCGACGTAGATGTGCACGTTGCCGGCTCCGGTTTCGATGACGGGGACTTTGGAGTTGCGTACCACGGCTTGGATGAGTCCTGCTCCCCCGCGTGGGATGAGCACGTCGATGTGGCCGCGTGCTTCCATCATGGCGGTGGCGCCGTCGCGTCCGTATTGGTCTACGGTGGCGATCATGTTGTGGTCGTATCCGTGTTTGGTGAGTACGTCGGCGATGACGGCGAGTGTTGCCGCGTTGGTGTGTTCGGCCGCGTGTCCGCCGCGCAGCAGGACGGCGTTGCCGGATTTGATGCATAGGGAGGCAACGTCGACGGTGACGTTGGGGCGCGCTTCGTAGATCATGCCGAGCACGCCGATGGGGACGCGTACCTGCTGCAGTCGTAGGCCGTTTTCCAGATGGTATCCGCGTACGATTTCGCCGATGGGGTCTGGTAGGGATGCCACGTGGCGTACGCCTTGTGCGGCGGCGGTGATGCGCTGCTGGTCGAATTTGAGTCGGTCGAGTTTGCCGGCGTCCATGCCGTCGGTTTCGGCTTGGTTCATGTCGAGCGTGTTGGCTGCGGCGATGTCGTCCGCATGCTGGTCGAGTGCGTCGGCGATGGCGTTGAGCAGTTGGTTTTTGGCTTCGGTGTTTGCCTGGGCAAGTTGCGATTGCGCGGTGCGGGCTGCGTCGCCCATGGCGCATACTGCTTCGAACACGTCGGCGTTCATGGCGGTGCCTTGGTTCTGTGGATTCGTCATAGTCTCTTAGAATAGCGCGAAATCACGCCTCGCTGGGCAATGACGGCCATTTTCGGGTCGTTGGTTGCGCGGCGGGACGCGATTTCGTCAGTCGAGGCTGGTGATCAGTGGATTTGGTCGAGTCCCGGGTAAAGCGGGAAGTCTTCGGCAAGCTTGTCGACGCGCGCCTTGAGCGCGTCGACGTCGGCGTCCTGTCCTGCGGCGAGAGCGGTGCCGATGATGTCGGCGACTTCCTCGTATTCCTTGGGTCCGAACCCGCGGGTGGCGAGTGCGCTGGTGCCGATGCGCAGGCCGGAGGCCACGGATGCGGGGCGTGGGTCGAACGGGACGGTGTTGCGGTTGATGGTGATGCCGCATTGTGCGAGCAGGTCTTCGCCTTGTTTGCCGTCCATTTCGCTGTTGCGTAGGTCGACCATGACCAGGTGCACGTCGGTGCCGCCGGTCAGGACGCTGATGCCGTTGTTTTTGACGTCGTCGGCCATGAGGCGTTCGGCAAGGATCTTGGCGCCGTCGAGGGTGCGTTGCATGCGGTCTTTGAATTCCGGGGTGGCGGCGACTTTGAAGGCGACGGCCTTGCCGGCGATGACGTGCATGAGCGGGCCGCCTTGCTGGCCGGGGAATACGGCGGAGTTGAGTTTCTTGGCGTATTCCTGCTTGGCGAGGATGAAGCCGGAGCGTGGGCCGCCGAGGGTTTTGTGTGCGGTGGAGGATACGACGTCGGCGTATGGGACGGGGCTTGGATGCAGTCCGGCGGCTATGAGGCCGGCGAAGTGGGCCATGTCCACCCAGAATTTGGCGCCGACCTCGTCGGCGATCTCCTTCATGGCTTTGAAGTCTTCGATGCGCGGGTAGGCGCTCCATCCGCCGATGATCATGGCGGGATGGGTTTCGAGCGCACGCTGGCGGATGATTTCCGGGTCGATGCGGAAGGTTTCGGGATTCACGCCGTAGGCTTCGGCGTGGTAGAAGCGGCCGGAGAAGTTGATTTTCATGCCATGGGTGAGGTGGCCGCCGTGGTCGAGGGCGAGGCCGAGGACCGTGTCGCCGGGTTTGACGAGCGCCTAGTAGACGGCTGCGTTGGCCTGTGCGCCGGAGTGCGGCTGTACGTTGGCGTATTCGGCGCCGAATAGGCTTTTGGCGCGTTCGCGGGCGATGGTTTCGATTTTGTCCACCTGCTCGCAGCCGCCGTAGTAGCGGCGTCCCGGATAGCCTTCGGCGTATTTGTTGGTCAGTACGGAGCCTTGTGCCTGTAGGACGGCGCGTGGCACGAAATTCTCGGATGCGATCATTTCGAGTCCGTTTTGCTGCCTGGATAGTTCGGCGTCGAGGATTTCGGCGATTTCCGGATCCGCTTCGGCGATGGGCGCGTTGAACATGTCGTTCGGTGTTTGCGCAAGAGGTGATGCAGTCATGAAGCCCTCCTTGACTTCGGAATGATCATCCGCTGTACCGCGGGTTACAGAGCAGTGTACGTGTGAAAACGATCGGAGGAAAACAGGGTTTCGAAACATGTGGGAAATATGGCACCGCCTGCGCGTGAAGACATGGACGGCACGATCGCGGTGCCACGTGGAAAAGCAGGACCTTCCGTCGGCAATCGTATGGGGTCGGCGTCCCATTCCACGGACGCGAGGCGACGTTCTTCCCACCTGTGCCGGTACACTGAGAAGCACGTTTGACGTAATCTGTCCGTTCTATTGCTAAGGAAATCAAGTGACCACGTTCCACAGCACACGCAGCACCACCGATTCGCTTACCTCCAAGCAGGCCATCCGCAAGGGCATCGCCGATGATGGCGGCCTGTTCGTGACCGACTCCTTGGGTGAGACCCATGTGGATATCGCTTCCTTGGCCGGCAAGTCCTACCAGCAGATCGCGTTCGATGTGCTGTCCGTGCTGCTGCCGGACTACACCGAGGCCGAGCTCAAGGAGTGCATCGACGAGGCGTACGGCCCGCAGTGGTCCGATGAGAAGATCACTCCGGTCAAGCCGCTCGGCGATGACTATGTGATGGAACTGTTCAACGGTCCGACTTCCGCGTTCAAAGATGTGGCGCTGCAGATTCTGCCGCGTTTCATGGCGCGCACCACTCCGGCGGATGGCGACGCGGATGAGAAGATCATGATCGTCACCGCCACGTCCGGCGACACCGGCAAGGCCGCGTTGGCTGGTTTCGCGGACGCCGCGGGCACCGGCATCACCGTGTTCTATCCGGAAGGCAAGGTCAGCCAGGTGCAGGAGCTGCAGATGACCACGCAGTCCGGCTCCAATGTGAACGTGTGCGCGGTCAAGGGCAATTTCGATGACGCGCAGTCCGCCGTCAAGCGCATCTTCGGCGACAAGGAGCTTGCCGAACGTCTCGCCGATGATTCGCATGTGGTGCTTTCCTCCGCGAATTCCATCAATGTGGGCCGTCTGGTGCCGCAGGTCGTCTATTACTTCTCCGCGTACGCGCAGCTGCTGGAACGCCAGGTCATCAATGTGGGCGACGAGGTCGAGTTCGTTGTGCCGACGGGTAATTTCGGCGACATCCTCGCCGGCTATTACGCGAAGCTGCTGGGCCTGCCGGTCAAGCATCTTGTGGTGGCGTCCGACAAGAACAACGTGTTGTTCGACTTCCTGACTTCCGGCACGTACAACCGTCAGCGTCCGTTCTTCCAGACCATTTCCCCGTCGATGGATATCCTCATCTCATCGAACCTGGAGCGCATGCTGTATTACATGTCCGACAAGGACACACGCCTGATCTCCATGCTGATGAACGATCTGAACCAGTGGGGCGCCTACGAGGTTCCCGAGCCGATGATGAAGAAGATTCGTTCCATCTTCGGCACCGGTTGGGCCGATGAGAACCAGGTGCGCGAGATGATCGCGGACTGCTGGAACAAGAACCATTACGTGATCGACCCGCACACCGCATGCGGCTACTACGTCATGCAGCAGATGCCGCGCGATCCGCTCACGCCGCGCGTGCTGCTGTCCACCGCCAGCCCGTACAAGTTCCCGCGCGTAGTCAACGAATCTCTGGGTCTTGACGCGTCCGGCACCGATTTCGAATGCATGGACGTGCTTGCCAAGGCCACCGGCACCACCGCTCCGGCCGCGCTGCGCGGTCTTGAGACCGCCGACGTGCGTTTCGACCATGTCGTTGACATCGACGGTATGGAAGGTTTTGTCGAGCAGGCCGCCAAAGCTCTGTAAAAACTCTGTAAGCGAAGCATACTTTCACATCGTTAAAGCCATCTCCATCGGCCGTCCGCAATATGTGGACGGCCGTTTTTCGTCAAGGCTGCTACAGTTGCATGCTCGGAGGCGAACGAGCATGACAGCACCAACGATACCCGCATCTGAATCGGTACGACAGAAGCAACCGGCACAACAATCGAACCAGCCCGAACAGCCCCGGCGTAAGCATGATCGTCTCATCACCCGTGATATGGCGTTGGTCATGCTTGCGACGTTCTGTTTCATGTCGAGCAATATGCTTGCCAATCCGATCGTTGCCGGATATGCGGAATCGTTGGGCGCGGACGGCATGCTGATGGGCGCGGTGGCCGGGTCGATGAGTTTCATCTCACTGTTCTGCCGCCCTATCGCAGGCAATCTTTCCGACAAAACCAGCAAGCGCACGCTTGTGGCGGTTGGCACGGTGCTCTATTTCGCCGCCGGACTGCTGTACTATTTCGCAAACTCCCCCATCATGCTCATCATGGCTCGCGTGATCAACGGCGTTGGTTTCGCATGCTGCTCGGTCTGCCTGGCCACGTGGATGTCGCTTTTGCTGCCGATCCGGCATATGGGTGCCGGCATGGGATTGTATGGCACGATGAACGCGCTGGCTATGGCGGTCGGACCGGCATTGGGTATTCGCGCGCAAAAATACATCGGTTATCGTCTGACGTTTTTGAGTTCGCTGGTGCTGGCGGTGATCATGCTGATCGCCACACTGATGGTGAAGAATGGCGGACAACCGGTACGCAAAAAGCAGACTTCCATAACGGAGAATCCCTCCACTGCCGTAGACATTGACGGTTCTGCTAGCGCAACCAAAAAGCATCGTTTTTCGATCCGTTCGATTCTGGAACCGCGTGTGGTGCCGTTGTCGCTGACGTTCATGATGTTTGCGATAGCGTATTTCGCGAATCAGTCCTTCATCGTGAATTATGTTCAGTCTCGTCATCTGCCGGTATCGTCCGACCTGTTTTTCATGTTTTACGCGGTCGCGTTATTGGTGTTGCGACTGGGCTTGCGCGACCTGTTCGACAGCAAGGGCTTCCGTTTCTGGCTGACGGTCTGCTCGTTGGGCATGCTGGCGATGCTCGCATGCATGACGTTCCTGTTCAATGATTGGATGCTGTTGTTGGCTGCGATTTTCACCGCTGTCGGCTACGGTCTGATGAGTTCAGTCACGCAGGCGCAGGCCGTGGTAATCGCAGGCCGCGAGCGCAGTGGTATTGCGAATAGTACGTATTATGCGGGTATTGATTTGGGTATGTCGGTTGGTCCGTTTGTGGGTGGTTTGGTGTATGGGCGTTTGTCTGCTGTGTGGTTTTATCCGGTGTTTATGTTGGCGATGCCTGTTGCTTGGTTGATTTATTTGTTGTGTGTGAAGCGTGTTTCGCGGTAGTTGTTGGCATCGTGTGCGAGGTTTCTGCCGTAAACCATTCCAAGCGCGTGTCGTTCTAACTGTTTTTGCGGTCGGTCGTATTTTCCATATACGGCAATATGACCGACCGACGCCCATCCTGGCTCGTGCAAGGCGTCCATGCCGAAGGGAAGATGTCAAGATCGGCCCTTGCCGCCGTATTCCGTTCCAGCCTTTCCGGCTATTTGACTTGGTGGATTTTTTTGCCTTTGACCATGTAGGCACGTCGGGCCATGTCGATCATGGGCTGGTCGAATCGGCTGTCCGTGTAGAATTCGTCCACTCGAACGTTGTCTCCGTAGAGTTCGCGGAATCGTTTGGGCTTGTTGGTGTTGAAGTTGAGGTAGTTTACGTTCAACGTGTTGCCGTCGATGGTGGACGAGACCAAATGTTGCACGCCAAGCCTGCGGCAGGCCTCGCCCACGGTGATGTCGAACGAAGCGGTGAGGATCACATCGTCTTCGCGTGGCTCATACCAGGGTTTGATGCGCTTCATGTTCTGATCCCAGAAGGCGTTGACTAATTCTTCGAATTCCAATGATTCGGCCAGTTCGCTTAAATATCCGTGGCATAGCTTGCCCACACCGTATTCCATTTGATCGAACGTGGCTCGTCCGAGCTTGTATTTGATGGCATAGCGCAGCACCGGGGCGATGTACCGCAATACCTTCGGATTGTATTTGGCCGAAAACAGGTACAGGTCGAACAGGCTTTCTCCGTCATAGATGGTTCCATCGAAGTCGAATACACGCATGTATGCAGCTCTCACTTCCTCGTATGCGCGCATTCAATACGCGCCATTGCATCTCATGCTAAAGTCCGAAGGCTGATTCCTTCTTACACCAAGGTGAACGGCCGGCGACCGCAATGTGCACAAATTGCACATCTCAATGCACATTCGGTTCATGTCACGTTTGGAAGGAGGAACCACCACAACAACACAGTCGGACCGCTATTCGCCCCATAGGAGCCGTTCGCGCTGCTGATACTCCTCATCGAACAACGGCTGGGCCTTCGTGTCGATGAGCTTGGCGAATTCCAGATCCTCATCTCGTTCCACCCGATGCTCAGCCATATTCCATTGGTCATGGTACGTGTAACGCAATGCCTCGGCATCCGTTTTCAGAACATGCGACCGGTAAAGGTCCCGTTCGAATAGAAGCGTATCAACCAGCCATCCTGGCTCGTCCGGAAACTTGCTGATGCCATTGACGTACTCCGCACGATACGCGTCATGGCCAAGGACAGGCAACGCATCGATACGCAAAAGCTCCTTGAACATGATAAGCCGTCCGATTCGACCGTTGCCGTCCGAAAATGGGTGAATCTTCTCAAACGTCCAATGGACACGGGCGATCTGATACGGTTCATCCTCAAGTTTCGTGCACATATCAAACAGCCTGTCCATAAATTCGGGAACATCCTGCGGCAGCGCAGTCCTTGTCGGAGTGACAGGATTGCCAATAAAGTTCGGCCGAGTCTTGTAGCCGCCCACGTTGAAAAGCGAGTCGGAGACCTGTCTGGTGCCCTGCTTGAGAATGGCATGCAGGTGACAGACCATATCCCGGTCCACCGGCTCATCAGCATGGTCGAGAATCCAACGGAACGCAGCGAAATGATTACGGGTTTCCAACGCATCGTCAGGATTGACCTGTTCGCTGCCATCCGTGGTATAGGTACCGGTGGCAAATAGCTGCGCGGTCTGTTTGGCAGTAAGGGTGGAACCTTCCATATGATTGGAATTCCATGCGAACTGGATTTGTGTAGTCGTGTAAATGCCGTCACCATATCGAGTATCACGCTCTCGGATAAGACGCTCCACGATACGTTCCGCCATAACCCCATCCTTCCTTCATTCCGCTCGACTATCCTCCCATGGTAATTCATTTAGGCTAGAAACCGTGGTGGATGTCGTATATCCTGCAGGTTGGTTCCATGTCGAACGTGACCGTGTCGAACTGTTCGGGATGGTGCACGAACGTATCGATCAGCTTCCATTGACGACGGCTGATGCCGATACGATAGTCCGGACGGACCATAAGCACCGGCGCTTTCGGCTGGAGTTCCTCCAAGAGCTGCGCGCGCTGTTCGAAGCATTCATCATCGTCGATCCATACGATCGGCGCGGGTTCATTCTCTTCGCATTCGATGCGTACGCGTCGTTGGATGGTCTGCCATTTGCCCGTCTCACGTCCCCATTTGGTGACAGGATCATACCAGGTGACGACATCGACCAGCATGGGATCCCAGCCGAGCATCGGGTCGAGAATCTGACTGCAGTACGGCTGCCAGGTGGACAGCCACCACAATTCCACGATACCGTCGACCGCCAACGCATACATCGCGTCGGACAGTTCACTGGACCAATGAATACGCCATGAGCCTACGGGCGTGTGGGCTTTTTCGTTACTGTCCAAGTGGAACGCTTTTTCAGGATTGTACATTTTCGCGTAGGGACTGTCGGGCTTCGCCCAGGTCATGACCTTGTTCACGCCGCCCCTGCGCAAAAGCTTGTCATCCGGAAAGGCGTTGAGCACCCCATCGAAATCCGTGAACACCACAGGCTTGGAAAACATTTTCAACTCCGTCATCACCACTCCCCTTTTGATCGCCAACCATCTTCTGGTCTTGACTCTACGGCTTCCTCACTACGCTTTACCTGACAAATACTGACAGCACCGCCATCGTTTTATTTGCTACACTCGAATTGGTTCGGCATAGACGTCGAGCAACCGCAGACACGAGCATAGGCAACCGCAAACATGGTCCATAGATGCGCAAAACATGATGCGCGAACGCATCTAAAAGCGGTCATCATAACGCAAAGGAGCGAAACATGGCAGTTGAATCATCGCAGATTCCAGAGAAAACCGTCGAACAAATCTTCGACGAACGTTATCCCCTCGACAAATGGAAGGATTCAAACTACTCGATACTCGACAAATTCTCAATGCGCGGCCGCAAAGGCTTCGTCACCGGAGCCGCAGGCGGTCTAGGACGCAACGCCGCAGCCGCACTCGCCCAAGCCGGAGCAGACGTCGCACTAGTCGACCTGCCCAGCCAAGAAGACAAGCTCACCGAACTGGCGAAAGACATGAGCGAACGTTTCGGCACCAACGTCATCGCGCTCACCTGCGACGTCACCGATACGGTACAAGTCGCGGAACTCAAAACGCAATTGGTGGAACAGCTGGGCACCGTCGACTTCGCATTCCTCAACGCCGGAGTCAACGTACCGGGCGACGATCAAGACGCCACCGAAGAAGTATGGACACGCACCATCAACATCAACCTCAACGGCACCTACCGTACCGGCCGCATCGCGCATGAAATCATGCGCGAACACGGTCATGGCGGCTCACTGATCTTCACAGCCTCCCTGTCCGGACACAACGCGAACTACATGATGGGAAGTCCGACGCCGGTGAACGCGTATGGCGCCACCAAAGCGGCCATCATGGAACACTCACGTTACCTTGCCGCAGCGCTCGCCAAGGACGGCATCCGTTCCAACACCATCTCCCCCGGATACGTGTGGTCTGGAATTTTCAATGGCCGTATCGACATGCCTGGCCACGACGCTATGCTCGAAGTCGTGCCAATGCACCGTTTCGGCACGAATGACGAGATTGCCAGCACGGTACTCTTCCTCGCCAGCGACGCCTCCTCGTACGTTACTGGCACTGACATTCGCGTAGACGGCGGCTACAGCGTCTTCTAATCACCGTACCCCATTTGATAAATGGCCGGTCGCAGCTAATGTGCTTCGACCGGCCATTTATCTGGTGGTGGTTTCTAGAACATACCGCTACACATGCTTGCGGCGTATCAACGTACCGGCAGTGGTTCCGGCTCCTGCAAGGAGGAGCATGACCGCGATAATGGGAACGATGTCGGAGCCCGTGTGAGGCGAGTCCGCAGTCGGTTTTCCATCGGCCTTGCTGGCATTCTTGTCTTTCGAGGGCTGCTTGTCATTCGGCTTGGCCTCTCCACCGCCCGGCTGGTCATCAGGCTTCGTTTCCCGAAGCTTCAGACCGTTCAATGCCGTGTTAAGGAGCGTGGCGGCATTGGAGACAAGACCGTTCTGTTCGCTGCTGAACGTGGTGTTGTTCCACAGCGAGAGGGCCTGCTCGTACGCTTCCGTGAGAGATGCGACCGTATCGTCCGTGTATTTGCCGAATTCGGCAAGCTTGGCCTGTGCCGCCGCGATCGGAGCTTCGAGCGCGCTCTTGTCGAGTTCGGTCGGATCATCATACATGGCCTGATATCTTGGGATGGTCAGTTTGGCGAGCTGATCGTACATCTTGGAGTAGAGGCGAGCGTTGAAGTTCATGACACTGAACCCTGCGCGGGACAAGTTCATCTGTCGGATTTCCAGATTGTCTGGATCGTAGGCGCCTTCGGCGAACGTCATGTCGGACGATTCGCTGTCGGACGCGCCCTTGCCTGTTCCGCTGGCGTCGAGCGCGCTGCCCGTGGAGTAGTCGAACGGGGTGCCGTCCTTGCCGCTCCATGCGTTGATGATGAGGCTCGACGTGCGGAACGGGTCAGATCCGACTCCTGCGTAGTTGTAGCCCGCAATGTCCTTGCCGGAGGAAACGGTGTCGCCGTTCTCATCGACGAAGTAGATCGGGTTGCCGTCGACGTCGAGCGGATACCCGTCGGGACCCCACACGTTGTCGGTGATCACTGCAAGACCGTCACGGTCGGTATAGTTGCCCATGCGGGATTCGCGATACCATGCGTTGCCGGTCGTGGCCGTCGGATGCAGGAACAGTTCGGCTCCGGACGCGGCATAATAACGACCGAGTTCCGGATAGAAGTGGCCGTCTCGACAAATGTCGATACCGGCCTTGAGTGGCTTGCCGTCCGAGCCGGTCCACTCGGGCATCTCGAACATGACCGGCGTGCTGCCAGGCAACGACCATGCGGTTTCCTCGGATCCGGCGCGATGCATCTTCTGGTAGGAGTCGGCGTGCCCGTCAGGGAATGCTATGGCAGCGGAATTGTAGACCTTCCGCACGCCGTCGCTGTCGGTGATGAGACTCTCGGTGATTTCAGCTTGGGAGGCCGCCATCTTGTATGCTGCGGAGTCTAGGTCGCTTGAGGAAACGTAGCCGGTGAGTGCCGCGACGAAGGCCATGGTGGCGCACAATGCGACGCTGCCCACCGCCGCAACCGCCATGTTGAGCTGTCGTTTGAACCATATGGATTTCGCGGTGACGTTCGCTGCCGCGTCTTTGTTCTCCGTTGTCGTACGGTGCGACGTGGATGTCCCTCTCTTCAATGCGCCATGCTTCCCCGAAATTTCCCCGTTCTGGAAAACATCATAGGAGATAAACGGAATTGTATGACAGTTCGTTTTCCACTTGGCTTCTGAATTCCGAAGAGTAGCTAAAGAATACTCATGCCCGATTCTGCGAGCGCGATCATTTGACGTTTCCTTTGTTGTTGAACACTGTTTTGTCCATATCTCGCCTATGTATGGCAGATTTGCGAACTTGTCCGGAGATATCTTGCTTATATATGGCAGGTCAGTCCGTCAAAGCAGTATGTAGGGGGTATGAAAAACCTCATTTTCGCGAAACCGACTGCCATATATAAGCGAGATGCCTCATGTCACATCCCGAAATCTGCCATACATAGGCGAGATACAGCCTGCTTTGCTCAGCACAAGGCCGACAGATCCAGAAAATGCGCACGATGACACGTTTCAAACCATACTTCGCGCAGGATCTTTTTCCGATTTGTTCCCTTGACAGGTCTGACGCCTACTGCTTGGGCAGTTCGCGGCGGCGCGCAACGAGTCAACGAACTGTGCACACGCAAAGGCGGGTATGATGACGTTTATTCTCGCTTGGTATCGGCACTTGAAATCCGAAGAACAGTAAGGAGATAATCATGTCCGACATCAATCCGTCAGTAGCCTCGGCAGCACAGAACCCTCCTGCATCCGCACGACTCGAAGCAGGACTAACGGCCCCGGACTTTACACTTCCCAGCGACAACGGAGATAGCGTCACGCTCTCCGCATTGCGCGGCCAGAATATCATCCTGTATTTCTATCCCGCCGCGATGACTCCCGGCTGCACCACCGAAGCCTGCGACTTCCGCGACAACCTCGCACGCCTCTCCTCCCGCGGATTTACCGTGATCGGCATATCTAAGGATCCGCTGGACAAGCTCGTCCGATTCCGCGAGCGCGATTATTTGACGTTTCCTCTGCTGTCGGATGCTGATTTGACTGTGCATCGTTTGTATGGCGCGTATGGTGAGAAGAAGTTGTATGGCAAGGTTTATGAGGGTGTGATTCGTTCGACTTTTGTGATTGATGGTGATGGGGTGATTCGTGTTGCCCGATACAACGTGCGTGCGAAGGGTCATGTTGATTCTTTGCTGCGTGCGCTTGACAAGCTCGATGGTTCTGTTTTCTAGTCTGGAGTGCATTGTTGCTTTTAAATCAGCTTTTTCATGCGAATGACGTAAGCAGCGTCAGTAGCGGGTAGATGTCGAATTCCTGATAGTGGTCGTGCAGTGTGCCGATGTCGTCAAACATGGGCTCTTCAGCGAGCCTTTCGAGGGTCTCGTAACTGCGCGGGGCACGGCCTCGTAAGAGAAGAGAAAAAGCGCGATGAGACTCAGACTTTCGACAATAAATCATCGTCTTCCGACATGTCAGCCACGGCTCACGTGTACGGTTTGCTTGATCGTGTTGGCGATGCGTTGGCTGAGGAGCGTGAACGTTTGGAATTGAAGGCGATTGAAATGACGCGGCGCAATAATGAGCAGACGGTTGCGGGAAGGCATCGCATGATGAGGCGTGCCGACCGTGAGGTGGCCGATCCGCAGCAGATTGATGCGATTATCGCAACATGCAAGATCGTGAGTCTTGCATACACCGATGCGGAAGGCATCACCATCGTGCCGTTGAATTTCGGATACGTGTTCGATGCGGAATCCAGCCATCTCACCTTGTATTTCCATGGCTCTGCGACCGGACGCAAGATGGACGCTGTCAAGGCCGCGGGCAACGCGCTTCCTGTAGCATTCGAAATGGCGACTGACTGCGAGGTGGTCGAGGGGCACACGCTGTGCAATTGGGGCGAGGCGTTCAAGTCGATCGTTGGCAATGGTACCGCGTCCATCATTGACAATCTTGACGAGGCGCGCCAGGGGCTCGCACTGCTGATGAAACAGCAGGCCGGCATGGAACATGTGGAGTTCACCGACCAGCAGGTACACGCCGTCACCGTATGGAAGGTGGAAGCGGACTACCTCACCGCCAAAGTGCGCGAAAAGCCCCAGCCGCATATGCACTGAAACCCCGAGGCGGTGGTGCTATCATCCCCGGCAAAAGGGCTAATCTGGTAATGGTAAATCCCAACCGTCAGTTTGTTGTCGATGCGAATGCGTTGTTGGGACGCAATCCCATTATTGCGTTCGATGGTGCCAAACTGGATGGCGTGATTTCCCGCACGATCATTGGCGGCAGACCGTAGATTTCGACGGCAACTACGGTCAGTTCTGCCGAGCGGATGTTGAAACCGAAACGGCATGGTTTCCAGTTCAAACGCCGCACACCGCAAACACAAGCAGTGAGCCGGCGTCGACGATATGTTTCCCGATGCATCCATTTCTGGGAATCATGGACGACCACCGCCAGTAATCAGCGTCCAAGCTCCATTCCACCTGCAGATTATGGTGGCAATATCGATTTACGCAATCTCACCGTTGAGTCCACGCTATTTCTGCCAGTACAGATTGAAGGCGCAGGATTATACATCGACGATCCGCATTTTGCCCAAGACGATGGCGAAGTGTCGCTCACCGCATTGGAAGCGTCACTCAGAGCTACACTTCGCGTGCAGGTAGTGCCAACAGCCGAAGCCAAACGGACTGTTCGGACGCACGGATCCGCCATTTGCGATCAGTCATGGCACGCTGATTCCAATGGGTTTCAGCAGTACGCTGGATGACGCATTATCGCAAAGCGTCGAACACGCCATCAATATGATTACCGCCATGTTCGAGATGCCACGTCAACAAGTGTACCTGCTGCTGTCGGCCGCCATCGACTTCGACGTGACGCAAGCCGTTGACATCACCAAAGGCGTTCACGGTCTGATTGATCTGTCGATGTTTCAACAACTGCCCGATTATGAACGGACGATACGCGACATTGGAAACAGCAGATGGACTGCCATGCGGCGCATGCCTTATTGGCCCAGCAGGCTCAGACAAGTCACTGGTTGATCTCGCCAAAGAACTCTATAAGGGAATGGAATAACAGACGGTTTCCCTAATAAACAATCATGCAGCAAGATAGCAACACCACCCAAGCGACGGATCGCACCAAAAGGGACGCTCTCTCCTTCGGCGCGAAGCAAATCGCAATCATGACTGAAGTGGGACTCATCGCCGGTTCCCTACATTGCTTATGTTGACGATCATGCCGTTGGCGTGGCTGATCTACCTGTGTTTCCGCCGTATCATCCATCCGACTCGCGTATAACCGTCCATACGGGAATCCGCGAACGCAAGTAAATGTCGCTTCCGTCAATCGCCGACCGCAAGAGGCGTTCATGGAGCGGCGGATTTCCTTATATTCCAACAGAACCCGTACTGTTATGCGACATGCAATAACAGTACGGGTTTTCTGTGTTACTGTTATATATAACAGCTAAACAGTTTGCATCTAACTGTTCAGCTGGGAGATATATCACCTACGAAACATACAGAAAAAGAGGCACAGATTGAAGCTGATCATCTCATCCGTGTCCGGAGAACCGATTTACGAGCAGATCAAGAACCAAATCAGGTCCGCGATCATGTCGGGTGAGCTTATGGCAGGCGAGGCGCTTCCCTCACTGCGCAAGCTCGCCAAGGAACTGCGCGTCAGCGTGCTCACCGTGACCAGAGCGTATAACGAACTGGCTGACGAGGGGCTCGTGGAGAACGTGCAGGGCAAAGGCACGTTCGTGATGGAACGAGGCAACGAACTCATGAAGGAACGTGCGCGCGAACGCATCATGGACAAGCTCCGTGAAGTTTCCATCGAGGCCAAAGCCGCCGACATCAGCCTGCTTGATCTGCTTGGCATGTTCGAGAAAGCATACAGGGAACAATCATGAACGATTCCTCGCTCCCCCACGGGACACGGCCAACCTTGGCCTTGAGCGTAACCGGATTGACGAAGCATTATGATTCCGGCTTCACATTGGATGACGTGACCTTCGACCTGCCGTCCGGCTACATCATGGGTCTGGTCGGTCCGAACGGCGCCGGCAAATCCACGTTGATCAAACTGATCCTCAATATGACCACGCGAGACGCGGGACGAATCGAAGTGCTCGGCCTTGACGCGATGGCCGATGAGGAGCGGGTCAAAGAGCAGCTGGGCGTAGTGCTCGACAGCAGCTATTTTATCGAATACATGACGGTCGACGCGGTGGAACGGACAAGCAGACCAATGTACCCGCTGTGGGACCACAATCTGTTCGACGCATACCTCAGACGGTTCGGACTCGGACGGAACAAGAAGATCAAGGACCTGTCGCGCGGCATGCAGATGAAGCTCATGCTCGCCGTGGCGTTGAGCCACGATGCGAAACTGCTGATTCTCGACGAGACGACCAGCGGTCTGGACGTACTGTCCCGCGACGAGCTCATGGACATCCTGTCCGATTATGTTGCGGATGGCGAACACAGCGTAATCTTCTCCACGCATATCACCGCCGATTTGGAGCGTTGCGCGGATTTCCTCACGTATATCACGCACGGCATGCTGTATTACAGCGGGCCGAAAGACGAGTTCGAAGACGCGTTCCGTCTGGTCAAGGGCGGGCCGGATGAGCTTACGGATGGTCTACAGCGGGCAATGGTCGGCATCCGCACATACGCAACTGGCTTCGACGCGTTGGTCCGCACGCAGGACATCCCACACATCGGCGGCACCGACGGTCTCCTGACACAGCACGCTTCGATTGAGGATGTGATCAGACTGACCAACACCGCGGAACATACGGCAATCGGCAATACCAACAAAGGAGACGTACGATGAACACGACAGCGAACGCGAACGCCATGACCGCCATCCTTAGGCAGATTTCCTTGGACTGGAACCGCACCATCAGCTACGGGCGGTCGTACCTAGCCATCTTCTTCGCGTACGCTCCAGGTGTTACATGCCTGATGGCGGCCACAGGGTCCACTCTCGACAGCGTTGCGGGAGCCGTCATCGGCGGGGCGGCCTCCGGCTTCCTGATGCTTAATATCACCCTGTTCTCCTATGAACAAATGAACAACCATCATTGGATGAACGGCATCGTGCCCATCAACCGCAACCACCAGATCCTCGGACGATTCGCATTCCTTATCGTCTGCGATCTGGTGGCGGGATTGGAAGTGGCCGTCAGTATCGCCTGCGCCAGCATCATCATGCACGAGCCAGTTAAAGTGACGGATGCGATCGGTTTCGCCGCGATGACCGTGCTGACCCTCGTGCTACTCAACACCATCGTGCAGCCGTTCCTGTACCGGTTCTCCCCTTATCGTGCCATGGCCGCCATTATTCTGAGCATCGGCGTGATCGTGGGCACGGTCATCGGACTGCGCAAGGCATTGCCGGAATTCGAAAAGACCGTCGAACAGCTGGCCGAGGCGATCAGCCGGCACCAAGCCATTGCATTAGCGGCATTCTTGATCATCGACGTACTCGCCTTGGCGTTCTCCAGCAAGATATCGCTGCATATTTACGGTAGCAAGGACATCTGAACCGAGCCAACCGGTAGACTCTTATGGAGAACGGATTTGGGGTCTTCCGAATCAACGGAAAGCCCCAAATGCATATATCCCCGTACGACACCGGTTCCTACAATACGGCAGGCGCGTCGTGGAAGTCGAACATGACACCATCCGCCAGAGCGCAAATCGCCGACCAATCAGCATCGGACGAATCGTCATGCATGGCCCACACCCGCATGCCGACGGACTTGGCCGAGCGCATGCCGACGAGCAGATCCTCGAATACGGTGCAGTCGGTCGGCTCGATACCGAGCCTCGACGCGGCCAGCAGGTACACGTCCGGCCTGTCCTTGCCGATATCGCCCGCATCGTCGACACTGACCACCTCGTCGAAATAATCGAAAATGCCGACATGCCTCATAGCCGGCTCTCGCAACATCGGTGGCAATGATGTAGCCACGGCCAGTTTCGCCCCGCTCGCCTTCAACATTGCCAGGTATTCACGCGCGTGCGGCTTGGCTTCTACCACCGTGGAGTACATGACACGTGCCATATGGTCCCACTCCTCCATCAACGCTTCGGGAGTGTCCGACAGGTTGAAGCGTGCGATCGTGTATTCGGCGATCTGCCGGAACTGCATGGCGGCGACCTTCTGCATGTAGTCGTCCGGCACTTCGAATCCACGCTTGGCTAGAAAATCGACATCCACCTGGTCCCACACGCCCATGGAGTCGAGTAACGTGCCGTCAAGATCGAAAATGGCACCTTTACCTTGGTTGCTCACGTTTTCCTGCGTCATGTCAGCTCCTCTGATGGGTTGTGTTTTTCGATTTTCTGTTTTGCGATTGATTTTGAGACTTGCCTGCGATTGCCGGTCACGGGTCAGTCAAGCACGGACGATTTGAGTAGTTCTTCGGCATGTTCCAGCGACGTCTCGCTTTCGCTGCCGGAGAGCATGCGGGCGATTTCGTGCACACGCGCCTCTCCACGCACTTGATTGATGGTGGTGGCGATTGATCCGTCATCCGTTTCACCTTTGGCGACCACATACTGTTCGTCCGCCCAGGATGCGACCTGTGGTAGGTGCGTGACGACCAACACCTGCGCGGATTGGGCAAGCTTGGCCAATCGCGCGCCTAATTCCACAGCCGCCTTGCCGCCCACACCCGCATCGACTTCGTCGAAAATGAATGTCATCGGCGGCACGGTTCCTCCGGCCACGACATGCTTTTCGGCGGCGACCAGTTCAAGCGCGAGCATCAGACGGCTCAATTCGCCGCCGGACGCGCTTTTGCCCATCGGCAGCTGCGGGGAGCCGGGAAACGGGGTGAAGAGGAATTCGATGTCGTCCGCTCCGGTGGCGTCCAACTGTTCGCGTTCCGCCACGCGGATCTCCAGTTTCGAAGTGCCCATGGCCAGCGAATCAAGTTCCGCGGTGACTTTGGAAGCGAGTTCCTTCGCCGCGGCTCTACGCCGTTTGCTCACAGCCTGCGCGGCTTTTTTCGCAGCCTCAAGCAGTTGGGCACGTTCGGCTTCCAGCTGTTCGACCTTTTCCGGCGAGGCGTCCAAATCCTCCAAATCGTATACGGCCTTGTCCCTCCACGTGATCACGTCGGACAATTCCGGCCCCCACCGGCGGGTCAGCTCGTCCAACTCGTGGATGCGCCCGTTGATGGCATCCAGATCCTCCACGCTCGCCTCATTGTCCACTTCGCCGGACAGGCTGAACACCACGTCGGACAAATCGGTGCTGATGGAGTCGAGCCGGTCGGCGAGTTCGGAGAACACGCCTTCCACGTGAATGGCGCGCAATGCCTGCGAGGCACGGTCGATCAAATCGGCGGCACTGGCCGATTCAACGTCATCCGCCACTTGCGAAGCGTCCAACGCACCCAATGCGCGGGTCACGCCTTCGGCGATTTCGGCGGCGTTTTCGATGCGGTCCCGCCGTGCGCGCAATTCGTCCATCTCCCCCGGCTGCGGGTCGACCCGGTTGATGCGTTCGATTGACTCACGCAGGTAATCCGCCTGCTGGCGCATGGACGATTCCTGGCTGCTGAGCCTTTCCAAACGCTCGTCCATTGCGCGCAGCGCGTTCCACGTCTTGCCGTAGGCGGCCAACGCCACTTCATCCCCCGCGTAGCGGTCCAGGAATTCACGCTGCCGCGAAACGGTCGCGATACGTAACTGGTCGGCCTGGCCGTGGATCGTCACCAATTCGGCGGCGACGGAGGCGAGTACGGAACGCGGCACGCTACGTCCCGACAACATGCTGCGGGATCGTCCGGAAGCCGGCACCTTGCGCGACAGGAACAGTTCGCCGTCCTCTGGCTCGAAGCCAGCCTCCCGTGCGGCGGCCACCGCGGCCGGCGACGAAGCGACTTCGAACACGCCCTGCGCCCACGCCTCCTGAGCGCCGACGGAAACACGGCCGCCGTCGGAGGGACCGCCGGAAATCAGTCGGATCGCACTGAGCAGCATCGATTTGCCGGCACCTGTTTCGCCGGTGATCGCCGTCATACCGCCTGCCGGGGCGATCAGCGCGGAACGGATCGGACCGAGATTGTGGATCTCAAGCTCTTCCAGCATGCCCTGTCACTTCCCGCTTTCCGGTTTGCCGGTTCTAGGGAACGATTGCCCATGATGCGTGCCGCCGGTCTTGCGCGCCTGTTCTCGCCAGCCGACGACAGGCAGGTCGAATTTGGTGACGAGACGGTTCGTGAACGGCACGCCGGACAGTCGCGCCAATCGCAAAGTGCATTTCGATTCGCGCACTTCGATGCGTGTGCCTTTCGGCAGGGCGCGCTGGCGGCGGCCGTCGCAGCAGATCCAACCGTCGGACGTGGAATCGTCAAGAATGTCGATGGCGAACGTGGAGCCGGAGCCGATGATGAGCGGACGTGCGAACAATGCGTGCGCGGCCAACGGTACCAATTGCAATGCCTTCACATTCGGCCACATGATCGGCCCGCCCGCGGAAAACGCGTAGGCGGTGGAACCGGTCGGCGTGGATACGATCACGCCATCGCAACCGAAGGAGCTCATCTCCACGTCGTCGACACGGATGGACAGTTCCACCATTTTGCCACGGTCGGCGCGTTCCAGCGTGATGTCGTTCAACGCCCAGTCCTCGATGGGTTCCGTCGCGCCCGGCAGCCATACGTCGACGTGGGCGATCATACGTTCGTCGATGGAATAGTCATGGTCGGCGATCCGGCGGATGGCCTCGCTCATCTGGAAGCTTTCAAATTCGGCAAGAAAGCCGACGTGGCCCAGGTTCACACCGAGAATGGGCACTTCGGTGGCATGCACCAGTTCGGCTGCGCGCAGGATGGTACCGTCTCCTCCGAGCACCACCACGATTTCCGTGTTCTTCGGCACGGCGGGCGTCCTGCTGCCGAACTCGGGCGCTTCGATATTGTCGATGATCGTCACTTCGAAATTGGCGCGTCTCAACTGCTCGACGGCTTCTTCGACCACCGTGCCGCTTTCACGCAGACGCGTATGCGTCACCACCACCGCATGTCGGGTACCGATCATCGCAAGCCCTTTCGTATAACGGGCGCCCCATGCGAGGTGCCACTACCCGCCAGTGTAGTCGAACAAATGAACGAATGACGGCAGCGGGTGTCCAGAACACGCCGCAGACGTCCGAAGAGTCCCACGGAGCCACCGCGGAACCGTCGAACGGTACGTCCATGGCCCATTCGTCACACTACCGTCTACAATAGCTCAAGGAAACGAAGACCGTTTATACAGACAAGGAGCGAGGAACAGCATGTCCAACCTCGTCTTCGACGAGTCCTCCTCCAATCGCGAGGCCTCACATGGCTATGCCTGGTGGTTCTCCGGGGACACGTTCGAGAAGGCCATGGCGGAGGAGCGCAAGCCGCGCAAGCGCAGCCTAATGCACAGACTCACCACACATCCCGGACGTCTGACCATCCTGTACTTCATGATGTTGGGCGCATTGTCCACGCTGCTCCTGCTCACGCCCACCGCCACGCCGAAAGGCGAGAAGACGACGTTCACCACCGCGTTCTTCACCGCGATCTCCGCGATTTCGACGTGTGGCATCTCCATCGTCAATTCGACGACGCATTGGTCCGCTTTCGGCCAGGCCGTGCTCATCTTCTCCGTGCAGATGGGCGGCTTGGGTGTCATGACGTTCGCTTCACTCATCGCCTTGGCCGTGAACCACCATCTCAAGGCCACGCAAAAGCTGCTGACGGCCAACGAGCTGGGCACCACGAAACTCGGCGAGATCAAGGGCGTGCTCACCGTGGTCATCGCCACCGCGTTCACCATCGAAGGCATCACGTTCGTGGCGCTGTTCCCCGGCCTGTACAAAGTCAATCATGGCAATGTGCGGCACACACTGTGGGAATCGTTGTTCTTCGCGGTCATGGCATACAACAACGCCGGCTTCACCCCTGACGGCGCCGGCCTGCATGTCAACAATTGGGCTGTTGGCCTGCCTATCCTCGTCAGCGCGTTCTGCGGCACGCTCGGCTTTCCCGTCCTGCTTAACCTCATGCGCTCATGGCGCAACCATCGTCCGCCGAAGCGTTGGAGCCTGCATACCAAGCTCACGCTGACCACCACGTTCTGCATCGTGCTCGCCTCGTTCACCTGGTTCCTCCTCATGGAATGGAACAACAAACTGCTGTTCGCCACCGAAGGCGTGGAACCGCGGTTGTGGCATGCGATGGTGGCGGCCGTCATGCCCCGCAGCTCCGGCTTCGACCTGTCATGGATGCCGGGCGTGAGCGACGCGACGAAGGTGTTCCTGTCCATCGTCATGTTCATCGGCGGCGGCAGCACTTCGACCGCAGGCGGCATCCGCGTCACCACGCTCGCGGTGATTCTGCTGACCTGCCGCGCCGCGTTCACCGGACGCCATGACGTCAACGCATTCCATCGTCGCATCCATTCGCAAGCCGTCATGACGGCCGTGGCCGTCACCACCTCATGTCTGGCACTCGTCACCATAGTGTCCATGACATTGATGGCCATCACCGGATGCTCGTTGAGCAACGCGCTGTTCGACACCTGCTCGGCGTTCGGTCTGGGAGGCTATTCGGTCGGCGTGGCCAGCGCTTCTAGTCCAGCGGTCCTGTACATTCTCGCCGCGACCATGTTCATCGGCAGGCTCGGTCCGCTCACCATCGCCTACGCGATCTCCAGGCCGCGCAATGTGGAGCCGGTCCGCTACCCCACCGAGCAGATCGTGGTCGGCTGAGCGGATTCGTCGATACGGTTTCTATACCCGCAACTTCCTATACTTGAATCCGGAACAGAACATCGAAAGGTACGCGAACAATCATGGCTAACAACACCAGAAGCGTTCTTGTGGTAGGACTCGGCCGTTTCGGCAGTTCCGTAGCCACCACATTGGATACGATGGGACAGGATGTGCTCGCCGTCGACAAGGACGGCGAACTGGTGAACCGCTGGTCGTCGCAGATCCCCACCGTGCAGGCCGACATGACCGACGTGATGGCGTTGGAGCAGATCAACGCCTCCGATTTCGACACGGCGGTCGTAGCCATCGGCGACAGCGTCGAAGCGTCCGTCATCACCGCCGGCAATCTGCTGGACGCGGGCATCTCCGACATTTGGGCGAAGTCGGTGTCCAAGGAGCATGCGCGCATTCTGCAGCGTATCGGCGCACGGCACATCATCAACGCGGAGACCGATGCCGGCAAACGCGTAGGGCACTTGGTGTCCGGCAACTATCTGGACTACATCGAGCTTGAAGGCGCGTACAGCGTGGTGAAGATCCACACTCCCCCGCATGTCGTCGGTTACTCCATCGAGGATGCGCGCGTACATGAACGGTTCGGCATCACCGTGGTCGGTGTCAAATCGCCGGGCAAGGAATTCGAATACGGTTCGAAAGAGCTGATTATGCACCGTAACGACGAGCTCATCATCATGGGCAAGCAGGATCAGATCGACAAGTTTTTGAGGGGCTAGGCCCACGGAACATGCAAAAGGCCGGCGGTCCATATGGGATTTTTCATATGGGCCGCCGGCCTTTCATTTTTACGCTATCGATTGGCGGAGAACGGTTTACGCCACTGCATACAGCAGATACTCGATGTTGCCGTGCGTGCCTTCGATCGGTGAGACCGCCGTGGCGCGTACATCCAGTCCGTTGGCTTTCGCGCAGGCGGTGACGGTGTCGAGCGCCTGTTTGCGTAAGGTTTCGCTTTCCACGATGCCGTTTTTGCCGAGGTTGCCTTTGCCGACTTCGAACTGCGGTTTGACCAGCAGCACGACGTGTGCGCCGGGCGCGGCGATGCGCGCGATGACGGGAATCACGTATGTCAACGAGATGAATGACACGTCGGATACGATCATGCTTGGCCGGTACGGCAGATCATCCGCTTCGACGTCGCGGATGTTGACGCCGCTCATTTCGATGATGCGCTCGTTGCCTGCGATGCGCGGGTCAAGCTGGCCGTGCCCCACGTCGAGCGCGATCACATGCGCGGCACCGCGTCGCAGAAGCACGTCGCAGAAACCGCCGGTGGACGCGCCGATGTCGAGGCAATCGAATCCTTCCGCGGAACGCAGGCCCGTCTGGGAGAACATGTCGAACGCGCCGACCAACTTGTAGGCTCCACGGGAGACGTAATCGTCTCCCAGATCGGCATCAAGCGTGTCGGCGGCCGTGACTTTGAGCGACGCTTTGGATGCGACGATGCCGTTCACCCGGACCTTGCCGGATTCGATCAGCCGTTGTGCTTTGGAGCGGCTGTCCGTGACGCCACGCTCCACCAGCGCGATGTCGAGTCGGACGACGGCACCGGAATCGTCATTCATGTTGCGCATACGCACGTGCGGCAATCAGGCGATTCGGAATTCCGGCACGATCATGCCGTCGACGCTGTGTCCGCGATCCGCCGCATCCCACATGGCGGCGCAGGCCGCACGAAGACCGTCGACGCTGGTGATGTCGGTGACGTAAAGACGATCGCCGTCGACGCACGCCTGCACGTCGCGGCAGCTCCAAGCGCCAGCCTCATGCACGACTTCGGGGGCCGGCTCGTTAAGTCCGGTCAGGTCCTTGGCGATGTAGGTCGGACGCAGATGCTCCGGAGCGAACATCAGCTCATGCGGATTGGTGACGCCGGTCAGCACGGCCAGGGAATCATAGCCGCCACGATTGCCGGCTTCGATATCGGTATCGAGACGGTCACCGATGGCGAGGCATGCTTCCTTGGCCACTGGTTCGGCACCATCATGCGCGGCAAGCAGTCGGGCTTCGTCATACATGGCGGATTCCGGCTTGCCTGCGGACGAAACCGGTTCCACACCAGTGGCGTTGATGACGGCCATGATCATGGAACCGCAACCGGGGGCGATGCCCAGCTCACGCGGAATGGTCAGGTCGCGGTTGGTCACGAAATACGTGGCGCCCTGTTCTACGGCGTAGGCGATTTGCGCCATCTGGTTCCAAGACATGTCCGGGTACCAGCCTTGGATGGCCGCGACCGGCTTGTCTTCGGCGGAATCAACCACTTCAAGACCCTGCTTGGCGACTTCCTCACGCAGATGCTGTGCTCCGAGCACAAACACTTTCGCACCTTGCGGCACCGCACGGGCCACCATACGGGCAGCCACCACGGACGAGGTGATGACCTGCCATGGTTCGACGTCAAGGTCGAAGCCCTTAAGCTGGTCGGCCACCACGGATTGCAGTCGGGAGGAATTGTTGGTGGTGTATTCCACCGTCATGCCGAGGCCTTCGGCCTTGCGGATGCTCTCTGCAGCATGTTCCACCGGATTCTTGCCACGGTAGACCACGCCGTCAAGATCAAGCAGCGACAGCTGGTAGGCTTCGCTCAGCGGACGGGTTGTGGATTTCAGCATTGTTTTGCCGCACCTCACTCGTTGTCGGAATCGGCTGCGGATTCGACCTCATCCTCAGTCTGGTCGTCTTCGGAGTCGCCCGCGTTTTCGCCGTCACCGGCAGGCTCGTCGTCGGACTCGGCGCCTTCCTTGGCCGCTTCGGCATCAAGCTGGGTCTCATCGTTGGTCTCGCCGTTCTCGTCGACGGCCTCGGAATCGTCCTCATCCTCGTCTTCCGGCGCATACTGGGCGTCATCTTCGGAAATGCCGAGCTTGTCCATAAGCTCGTCGTTCAATTCCTGCATGTCGTATTCGATGACCAGATCGTCGGAGGTCTCGTCCTCTTCGGCATCGGCGTACTGCAGCTCAAGCTTGTCAAGCAGCTGGTCGAGGGCCACGGCCTCATCGGAGCGTCCGGCCTGCTCGAGGAAGTACTGTTCGGCCTGCACCGCACGCATGCGGTATTCGCCGGCCAGACCCTTGGAACGGCCCAGCGTATGCACGATCTCAATGGCCTTATCCCACAGCTCGAGGTCGCCCAGCGCGCCCGCGTACACGAGGAACATCTCGGCCTTGGATTCGCCGCGCAGATACTTCGCGTCATCGCTCATGGCGGTTTCGATGGCCTTCTTCGGCTCGCCCATACCACGCTCGCAGTCGGCGATGAACGGCAGATAGTCAAGGAAACCGTTCATGCGGAACGCGGTGCGGAACTCACGCAGGGCCAGTTTGTAATCGCCCTGACGGTAGGCCACGAACGCAAGGGTCTCACGCGCGAAATCAATACGGGAAGCCTGATGCGCCACCCACTTGGCGTGTTCGAGCGCCAGCTCCGGATCCCTTTCCTCAAGCGTGTAGGCGGCGAGGATGTGCAGGCCGATGTTCTCCGCATGTTCCTTGGACAGGCCACGCAGACGCTCACGGTCATCGGTGGACAGCATGCTCCACTCGATGCCCTTCGGCATCTTCGGCTCGCCCGGGCGACGATGCGTGTACGGGTTTTGCGACGGGAAGCTCATCGTGCCGTCGGAATTGCGACGTGGCTTCGACAGGTATTCACCACGCTTCGCCTCGCGGTACTCCATCTTCTCTTCACGGGTGAATTCGCGGCGCTCCTCGCCTTCCGGACGCTGGTCGCGATCCTTGTGGAAGTCACGACGCTGGTTGTCACGGCGGAAATCCCTGCGATCGCCGTCACGACGATCATCACGACGGAAATTACGACGCTCGCCATCACGGCGCTCCCCGCGGCGGTCATCGCGGCGGAAGTCCCTGCGATCGCCGTCCTTGTGGAAATTGCGGCCGCCACGACGCTCACCATCGTCACGGCGGAAGTCACGACGGTCACCGTCATGACGGAAATTGCGACGCTCGCCATCGCGACGGTCATCATGGCGGAAACCGGAACGCTCGCCATCACGCTGGTAGCGCGGATTGTCGCCGCGATTGCCGCGATAGCCGCCGCGGCGGTCGTCACGACGCTCGCCATCGCGGTTGAACTTGCGCGGACCGTTGTGGAAACGACGCTCCTGGCCTTCGCTTTCGCCGGCGCGATGGAAATCGCGGTCGCCACGACGGTATCCGCCGCCATTGCCCTTGCGATATCCGCCCTTACGGTCATCGTTGTGGAAGCCGCCGGACTTGTGTCCGTAGGACTTGCCGCCGTTGCCGCGCGGCTTGAATCCCTTGCCACCGCGGTTACCCGGCCTGCCCGAGCCGTAGGACTTGTGGTTGCCGTAGGATTTGCCGCGCGATCCGCGCTGTTCTTCTGCCATGCTGTTCCTTATTGGTCTTGAGATACTTGCGATTATTTACTTACGATTACCTATGCGTCTCACGCCTGTTCGACGACGCCGAGCGCCTTCTTGCCGCGGCGGATGAGCACGAAACGACCATGCAGGAAGTCACCGTCCTGCAACGTCTGTTCCTCATCCTCCACGCGCGTGTTGTTGAGGTACACGCCACCGGACTTGATGGTCTTGCGCGCCTCGGAAATCGACTTGAACAGGCCTGCCTTCATACCAGCCTCGGCCACACGGTCGCCGGCTGCGACCTTGGCGAATTCCCCATCGACCTTCATGCCATCGATAGCGGCCTCAAGCGTGGACTCGTCGATGTCCGCCAGATCGCCGCCACGTCCGAACAACGCGCCGGCAGCTTCGATGGCCTGGCGAGTGGCTTCCTCGCCATGCACGAAGCTGGTGACCTCCCATGCGAGGGTGCGCTGCGCCTCACGCGCGCCCGGATTGGTCTTGCTTTCCTCGATAAGCCGTTCGATTTCGGCCTTTGGCAGGAAGGTGAACGCCTTGAGCAGGTTCTCCATCTCGCTGTCGGGACGGTTGAACCAGAACTGGTAGAACTTGTAGGGGCTGAGCATCGTGCCATCCAACCAGACGGCGTTGCCTTCGGACTTGCCGAACTTCTTGCCCTGCGCGTCGGTGATGATCGGGCTGGTGAACACGTTCACGTCCACGCCGCGCACCTTGTGGATCAGATCCAGACCGGAGGTGAGGTTGCCCCACTGGTCGGAGCCGCCGATCTCCAGCACGCAATGGTACTCGTCGAACAGGTGCAGGAAGTCGTTGCCCTGAAGCACTTGGTAGCTGAACTCGGTGAAGGAGATGCCTTCCTCGGAGTTGAGGCGACGGGCCACGGTGTCCTTGGCGAGCATGGTGCCCATACGGAAATTCTTGCCGACGTCACGCAGGAAGTCGATGACGTTCATCGAAGCAGTCCAATCGTAGTTGGACACGAAACGCACCGGATTGCTGCCTTCGGTCTCGAGGATGCCGCCGATCTGCTTCTTCAGACGATCGGCCCAGCCGGCCACGACGTCCTTCGGGTTGAGCGTGCGTTCGCCCGACTGGCGCGGATCTCCGATCAGGCCGGTGGCGCCGCCGACCAACGCGATCGGATGGTGTCCTGCGGCCTGCAGGTGGCGCATGTTGATGAGCTGAACGAGGTTGCCGATGTGCAGGGAGGCGGCGGTCGGATCGAAGCCGCAATAATAGGTGATGGGCTCTCCGTTCAACGCTTCGGCGAGTCGATCCCTGTCAGTGGACTGGGAAATCAACCCGCGCCATTCCAGTTCATCGAGGACGGAATCGAAACCGGCCTCCTTGAAATCGATGACGTGAGCCATAACTGTGCTTTCTCCCTATCGAATTGTGGACATTACCGCGTTTTACGCACCCTACAGTTTCGCAGAAGACGCAGACAGCCGCGTGTGCCGTTTTCCATGTTTTTATCAAAGCGATCACGGAACATGCCGGTTAAAATCGAAAACGGAATCTCATTGACGAGAAGAAGGGAGGCCTGCATAGATCGCAAAGGCATGAAGGCCAATGCAAGGAAAGCCTATAAGAGACACTATTGGATGATAGTCGTCATCTGCCTGTTCGCTTCGGTGTTCGGTGTCGCCTACAGTTCGTCGACATGGTCGGTGAACGCCAGTTCCCCGTCCGCAACCGTGCAGGAGGATGGCACAGCGCAATCCGACAACGTGTCGAAAGTGTTGGAGAACCTGCTTGTCGGCGATGAAAGCCAGGCACGCAGGCAAGTGGAGCACAATCAGGAGCAGATCGTGCAAAACGACACCAATGCCATGATGGGGCGTAAACGCGGCGTGTTCGCGTCTCTGCTCAACTCGTTCTCATCGGGTTCGGTCATTCTGTCGATGGCCGATGCGGCCAATTCCATCGTGCATAATGACGGCGTCGCAGTGGCCGTACCAATCGTCGTATCCCTGGCCGTTTACCTTTTCGTATGGCCGTTCGTCCAGCAGACATACCGGGTGGTCATGATGCGCATGCTGCTTGAGGGGCGGACCTACGACAAACTTCCCGTGAGCCGTTTCCTCTACCCGATCACCACGCGCAAATGGTTGTCGATGGCGAAGGTGATGCTGCTCGAGAACGTGTTCCTGTTCCTGTGGACGTTCACCATCATCGGCGCGTTCATCAAACCGTATTCCTACCGTATGGTGCCCTACATCGTCGCCGAAAATCCGAATATCGGGGCACGGGAGGCCATCAGCCTGTCCAGGCGCATGATGAAGGGTCACAAGTGGGAGTGTTTCGTGGCCGACCTGTCGTTCCTTGGCTGGTGGCTGCTCAATCTGTTCACGCTCGGCTTGAGCGGCATCTTCTATTCCAACGGCTATAACGCGGCGTTTTTCGTCGAATATTACGTGCATGTGCGCGGATTGTCCAAGGATTCGGGATTGGAGGGAAGCGAGCTGCTCAGCGACGAATACCTGTACAGCAAGGCCTCCGCTGAGACATTGCATGCCGCTTATGGTGATGTTGCCGAAACGGTGGAGCAGTTGTCCAGCAATCTTGTTCCGGTGGACAAGCCGAACGGTTTCGTCGGGTTCCTGTCCGAATGGTTGGGCGTGCGTATCCTGCATGCGCGGTCGGTGACCAAGTATGAGGAGTATCGCGAGCAACTGCATCAGATCGATACCGGCAGGGAGATTCTGAACGGCGCTATCTATCCTGGTCGTCTGGCTCCGGCGCCGATGGCGTTCCGGTTCCGCGAATCCCGCACCGTCAGCTCCGACCGCAGCTATTCGTTGGTCAATCTGGTCATGATGTTCTTCATCTTCTGTTTCGTGGGATGGGTATGGGAGGTGAGCCTCGCCTTCATTTCCGAAGGAACGTTCGTGAATCGTGGCACGCTGCATGGGCCATGGCTGCCGATCTATGGCACCGGCGGAGTGATTATCCTTATTCTGCTGAAGAAGTTGAGGAAGAAGCCCTTGTTCGAGTTCCTGGCCGCCATGGTCTTGTGTGGCGGGTTGGAGTACTTCTCGTCCTGGTATCTGGAGAAGACCCACGGAGGACAACGCTGGTGGGATTACACCGGTTATTTTCTCAATCTCAATGGTCGTATCTGTGCCGAGGGTCTGCTGACGTTTGGTTTGGGCGGTTTGGCGATCGTGTATCTGCTGGCTCCTGCATTGGACAACTTGCTGAGTCGTATCGATACAAGAAAGCTCACCGTTGTGGCCGTCGTGCTTCTGGCGTTCTACTGTGTGGACCAGGCGTATTCGGCGCAGCATCCGAACATTGGTGCCGGCATCACCGATTACAAGGGGTCGGCCACATCGCAAGTGTCGTAGCCCCTATCCGATGTGATGCATAAAGGGATTTTGCCCCGTCAGCGTGCGCAACGCAGGTTGGCGGGGCAAATCGTTTTTTGGACACACGCTATACGACACGTGTGGCCGGTGGAAACTTACTTTCGGCGCAGCATCTCACGCACGGTTTCCATGATCTTGCTGTATTTGGTGGAGTCCGTGGAACGCATGCGTGGGAAGGAGCGGATCATACGACGTTGCTGCCAATTCAACGCGGAAGAGACAAGCTGACGCATATTGGCAACACGTTCCTGCGACGATTCCGACAAATCATGCATCTTTTCCCGGAACTCCTCTTTGCCCCACTGCCAGGAGTCTCCGGCCTTCTCCGCACGATCCTGCACCGCTTCGCTGAATTTGGCGAGACGCTCGGACAGACCGACGATGCCCACCACGGTGACGATGGTGTCGATGATAACGACGATAGCGGCGACCGCGCATATCACGTGCACGGCAAGCAGCGGAATCATGGCGGTGAGCCGTTCGACCTGCGGCTGGACCACATCGATAATCAATACTCCGCCGAATCCGAATACGATTGCGCCGAGCAGACAGATGCGGCCTTGGATGTTGAATCGGTAATGGCTGTAATCCCACCATCTGGCGTGGAACAACTTTTCCATGCCCCAAGAGGTGATGTACTCGAGTATGCTCGCGCCAAATGAGGAGATAAGGAAAATCTCGATGGGATTCGTGAAGTCATGCAACAGCACAATCGCAAGCACCGCGCCGCATCCGTAAATTGGGTACAACGGCCCGTTAAGGAAACCACGGTTGACCCATCGACGTTCCGAAACGGACACGAGAACCGACTCGTACACCCATCCGATAAAGGCGTACAACAGGAACCAAAGGAACAAATATTCGAGTGTGAGCGCCACAGCCATCAGCTCCTGTCCATCGGTTGTCCGGATGCGGGTTTGTCGAAACGATCGAAAGAGAGCGTTTCCTTCGTGGCGCTGATTTTGTCGGCCGCGGTGACAAGGTATCCTTCGATGTACTTCGGCGGATAGGGAGTCAATGGGAACATGTGATGTTCGATGCTGTCCCGTTCGATCTGGTTGAGTTTGAAATCCCGTATGGCGTTGCGCATGGCCGTTTCACCATGTGTGAATCCATGTAGCCGATGGGTGCCGTTGTCCCAGTCATGCCAATCGTAAAGGAAGTAATCATGGAGCAAAGCGGCGCGAATCAACGAATGTAGATCAACCCTATTCCACAGGTGCAGTCTGTCTGCCAGCCAGACGGACAGACAAGCCACACGAATGGAATGGGCGAATGTGGTGACCACGCCATGCTGGTAGCAGACCCTTTCGATGGCCATGTGGTCATGTTCCAGAATCTCCCGGCCGTGCGCGTAGACCAGCCGTCGTATCTGCGTGCGCGTCAACAGCACCGCTTTTTGCTCCTTGCTTGATAGGGATTACTTGAGCAGGGATTCGGGCGACTTGTATGCGGAACCGTCAGACACGGAGTTGGCGAAGGCGCGTAGCTGCTCGATGGTGGTCTTGGCGGAAACGATCTGTTCGCGCACGCGCAGCGGGGAGGTGCCTCCCTTGCCGTTGCGGGCGGAGACGGAGCCTTCGGTGGACAGCACTTCACGCACCTGCGGGGCCTTGTCCGCCGGCAGGAAGTCCTTGAACACGTTGATGAAGTCCTCGTCGGTCAAATCCCACAGCTCCTGGCCACGGTCTTCGGCAATCTTGACGCAGGCGCCGGAAAGCTCGTGCGCGTGACGGAACGGCACACCGTTCTTGACGAGCCATTCGGCGATGTCGGTGGCAAGGGCGAAACCGGTCGGGGCTTCGGCTTCGAGGCGTTCCTTGTCGAAGACCATGGTGGCGACCATGCCGGTGAACGCCGGCAGCAGCACTTCAAGCGTGTCCACTTGGTCGAATACGGCTTCCTTGTCTTCCTGCAGGTCGCGCGCATAGGCTGTCGGCAGGCCTTTCAAGGTGGCGAGCAGGCCAGTCAGGTCGCCGATGAGTCGTCCGGACTTGCCGCGAGTGAGTTCGGCGATGTCCGGATTCTTCTTCTGCGGCATGATGGACGAGCCGGTGGAGTAGGCGTCATCAAGACGCACGAACGCGAATTCCTGGGTGTTCCAGATGATGATCTCTTCGGACAGGCGGCTCAGATCGACACCGGTCATGGCGGCGATGAAGGCGAATTCGGCGACCAGATCACGGCTGGCGGTGCCGTCGATGGAGTTGGCGGTCACCTTGGAGAAGCCCAGCTCACGGGCCACAGCCACCGGTTCGAGTCCAAGGGTGTTGCCGGCGAGGGCACCGGAGCCGTACGGACTGGCGTCGATGCGCTTATCCCAATCGGCGAGACGTTCCACGTCACGCAGCAGCGGCCACACGTGGGTCATGAGCTGGTGGGCAAGCAGAACCGGTTGGGCGTGCTGCATATGCGTACGTCCCGGCATGACGGTGCGACCGGCTTTTTCGGACTGCTCGACCAGTGTTGCGGCGAGACCGAGCAGCATTTTGGCGATGATGCGGCTGTGGCGGCGCAGCCACATGCGGATGAGCGCGGCGATCTGATCGTTGCGGGAACGGCCGGCGCGGAGCTTGCCGCCGAGTTCGTCACCAGCGATCTGGAGTAGACCGCGTTCGAGTGCAGTGGCCTCGTCCTCGTCATCCTCGATCGGAGCGAACGCTCCGGAATCCACGCGGCGCTGCAGCTCGTCAAGGGCGTCTTCCATGCGCTGCAGCTCATCGGCGGTCAGCAGTCCGGCGCGGCCCAGTGCACGGGCATGGGCGCGCGAACCGGCGATATCGTCATCGGCGAGTCGCCAGTCGAATTGGGTGGACTTGCTCAGCCGTGCGAGTTCCGGCGACGGACCAGACTTGAAACGGCCGCCCCACAGGGCAAGATGCTCACCATTAGTAGTGCTCTCGGTCATTGTTTTTCCAAATCTCCTTGCAGATATGACTGAGGGAGAGCTTACCAGTCAGGATGGTCCCGACGGTACGCTCTCCCCCATTATCAAGACGATTCACAACGTGAATCCGGATGATGCTTACTCGACGCTGTTCTCCGGAACCTCGATGCCGTTGCCGAACTTGACGTCGCGGGCTGCGGCCACGCGGCTCGGCAGACCATAGATGTCGATGAAGCCGTTGGAGGACTTCTGGTCGAAGCTGTCGCCGGAATCGTAGGTGGCCAGGTTGTAGTCGTACAGCGAGCTGTCGGAGCGACGGCCGGTCACGACGGCGCGGCCACCGTGCAGAACCATGCGAATCTCGCCGGAGACGTACTTCTGGGTGTCTTCGATGAAGGCGTTCAGGGACTGGGTTGCCGGGGAGAACCACTGCGCGTCGTAGACCAGTTCGGCCCAGCGCTTGTCGATGTCGCGCTTGATGCGGTGCTGCTCGCGTTCGAGGCAGCAGTTCTCGAGTTCCTGGTGGGCGGTGATCAGCGCCACTGCGCCCGGAGCCTCGTACAGCTCGCGGGACTTGATGCCTACCAGACGATCCTCGATCAGATCGATGCGGCCGATGCCCTGCGCGCCTGCGCGACGGTTCATCTCTTCGATGGCCTGCAGCGGAGTGACGTCATGACCGTCGATCTTGACCGGGACGCCCTGCTTGAATTCGATGACGACCTCATCCTCGACCGGTGGGAACGCCGGATCGTCGGTGTAGGAGTAGCAGTCCTTGGTCGGACCGTTCCACGGATCCTCGAGGAAACCGGTCTCGATGGCGCGGCCCCACACGTTCTGGTCGATGGAGAACGGGCTCTTCTCGGTCTGCACGATCGGCAGCTTGTGTTCCTTGGCGAAGGCGATCTCGACGTCGCGGGTCAGAGACAGGTCGCGAATCGGGCTGATGGCCTTCAGCGTCGGGTCGATGGAGGCGATGGAGACCTCGAAACGAACCTGATCGTTGCCCTTGCCGGTGCAGCCGTGGGAAATGGTGTCAGCGCCGAACTGGTGGGCGGCACGGACGAGATGCTTGGAAATCAGCGGACGGGAGATGGCGGAGACCAGCGGGTACACGCCTTCGTACATGGCGTTGGCCTTCAGGGCCTTCATGCAGTATTCGTTGGCGAATTCATCACGGGCATCGACCACGTAGGCTTCGACCGCACCGCATGCCAGCGCGCGCTGCTTGATGGTTTCGAGGCTTTCGCCGCCCTGGCCGACGTCGAGGGACACGGCCACAACATCCTTGCCGGTGCGTTCCTTCAGATACGAAATGGCGACGGAGGTGTCAAGACCACCGGAGTACGCCAGGACGAGACGATTCTGATCGCTCATGGTTTCCCTTTCTAACATCCAACGTTATTCATCAGTATATGCACAGCTCTGTATATTTATGCATATTTGGTGCGTCGTGTCCACTATATGGCTATTCACGCTTTGGAAGCGACATCAAGCAGCCATTGCGCACGCCGTTTGGCGACATCATCCTCGGAGCAGATAACCATGACCGTGTCATCTCCGGCGATGGTGCCAAGCACGCCTTCGATGGGCTGCTTATCGATGACGCTGGCCACATATTGCGCGGCGCCGGATGGCGTGTGCACGACCACGAGATTACGTGCCGCGGCCACGGATGTGACCAGTCCGGACAGTACCCGGCTAATCTGCTGCTCGGTTTTGGCGTCCGGGTTAGAAGCCGGATGTTCATCAATGTTCTGTTTGCCGACGGCGTAGGCCACGGTTCCGTCGGCAAGACGGGTCTTCGTGGCGTGAATCTCATCGAGATCACGGCTCAGCGTGGCCTGCGTCACCTCGATGCCCTGGTCGGCGAGAATCTGCGACAGTTGCGATTGCGAGGTGACGATGCGCGTCAGCAGCGCCTGCTCAATGGCGCTCAGTCGAGCGGTTCGTGTGGCAGGACGCTGCAACGCGGGAGTGTGGTCAGTCATCAGACCAGCAGGCTTTCATCGCCACGGGCCTTGCCGGCCAACCAGGTCAGCAACGCCTTCTGGGCGTGCAGACGGTTGCCTGCCTCATCCCAAACCACGGACTGAGGACCATCGATAACCTCGGCGGTGACCTCCTTGCCGCGATATGCAGGCAGGCAGTGCTGGAAGATGGCGTCGTCCTTGGCCTTGGCCATGAGTTCGGCGTTCACCTGGTAATCCCAGAACGGCTTGGAACGGACAGCGTATTCCGCTTCCTCGCCCATGGAGACCCACGTGTCGGTGAAGACGCAATCGGCTCCGGCAACAGCCTCATTCGGATCAGTAGTGACGAGGATGGAGCCGCCGGTCTCAGAGGCAATCGCTTCGGCATCGGCAACGATCTGCGGATCCGGCAGGTATCCGTACGGTCCTGCCACACGCACGTTCATGCCCGCCACAGCGCCGCCGAGCAGGTAGGAGTTGGACATGTTGTTGGCCGCGTCGCCAAGATAGGCGATGGTCTGGTTCTTGAGGTTGTCTACACCGCCGCGATGTTCCGCGATGGTCTGGAAGTCAGCAAGAATCTGGCACGGATGGAATTCGTCGGTCAGTGCGTTCACCACCGGATGGGTGGAGTACTTGGCCATTTCCTCAACACGGTCCTGACCAAAGGTGCGCCACACCACGCCGTAGGCCATACGGTCAAGCACGCGAGCCGTGTCGGCCACCGGTTCGCCACGGCCCAGCTGGGAGCCGGACTTGTCAATGACCAGCGGATAGCCACCGAGTTCGGCCACGCCAATGGAGAAGCTGGAGCGGGTACGGGTACTGGGCTTGTCGAAAATCACGGCGATGCCCTGCGGGCCAGCGAACGGCTGGTGATAGAAACGGTTCTTGTGGAACTTGATGGCCAGTTCCAGCACCTGCTTCTGTTCTTCGTGGTTCAGATCGTCATCGCGCAGCATATGGCGCAGTTCAGGGGTTGCCATTGGTATAGAGGCTCCTTTCAAATTCTTCGGGTTCGTCCGAGATCAGTCGTTAGGCAGGTCGGACGGAATCTTGGCGAGGATGGACACCGCTTGATCGACGTCCTGAGCAGTGATGACCAGCGGCGGGGCGAGACGCAACGCATTCGGAGCAACCGCATTGACGATGAGACCGTGTTCCAAAGCCCAGTTCATGGCCGCATGCGAGCAGGGGTGGGCAAGTTCGATGGCGTCGAGCAGGCCACGGCCACGCACGGAGACGAACAGCGGATTGCCGCAGGAGGCGATACCGTCGCGCAGCTGCTTGCCGCGTTCTTCGGCGTTGTCCACGAGGTTGTCCTCTTCGATGACTCCCAGCGTTGCCAATGCCGCCGAAGCGCCCAATGGATTGCCTGCGAAAGTGGAGCCGTGGGAACCCGGGGTGAACAGCGCGGACAGTTCGGCGCCGAAGGAAATCATGCCGCCCATCGGGAAACCACCGCCAACGCCCTTGGCGAAAGTAACGATGTCCGGGGTCACACCGCCGGAAAGATCCTCACGCTGGAAGGCGAACCATGCTCCGGTGCGTCCGATGCCGGTCTGCACTTCGTCGATGATGAGGAGCGCCTTATGCTCGTCGCATAGTTTGCGGGCGGCCTTCACATAGTCCGCTCCGAGCGGCATCACACCGGCCTCGCCCTGGATAAGCTCCATGATGACGGCCGCAACCGGCCCTTTGCCGTACTTGCCTTGGCCGGTTTCGGCGAAAGCGTCGTGCAAGGCTTCGACGTTGCCGGCTTCGACGAATTCGATGTTCGGTACCAGCGGCTCAAATTTCTCACGGATGGCGGGCTTCCACGTTGCGGACAGCGCGCCCATGGTGCGGCCGTGGAAGCCGTGGGTCATGGAGATGATGCGTGCCGGTTTGCCGCCGATCTCAGGCAACGCGCCCGGCAGGGTGCGCCCGTAGAGCTTGGCGAGCTTCAGCGCCGCCTCGTTACCTTCCGCGCCGGAATTGCCGAAGTAGACGCGGGAACCTTCCGGAGCGCCCGCGAGCTTGACGAGTTTGGCGGCGAGCTTGATCTGCGGTTCGGTGGCGAAGTAGTTGCTCACATGCGCGGCCTTGGCGGCCTGTTCGCTGACGGCCTTCACCCACTTCGGATGGGCGTATCCGAGCGCGTTGACGGCGATGCCTGCAAGGAAATCGAGATATTCATTGCCGTCGACATCCCAGATGTGGGCGCCCTCACCGTGGTCCATCACGCGCAGGGGCGTGCCAAACACGTTCATATGCACCTGGGAGTACTCTCCCAGCCACTTGGCATCTTCAGTGCCGAGTGTTTCCAGTTGTTCAGTTGCCATAGGAACTCCTCATTTCAATACCGTCCTCGGGCACGACCATGGTGCCGATGCCGTCGGTGGTGAAGATCTCGTTCAGGATGGAATGCGGTTTGCGACCGTCGATAATATGGGCCCGCGGAACGCCTCCGTCGATGGCGCGCACGCAGGCTTCCATCTTCGGACGCATGCCGCTTTCCAGGTCGGGGAGCATATCGCGCAGATTCTCCACGCCGATGCGGCCAATCAGGGAGTCACGGTCCGGCCAATCGGCATACAGACCGTCGACGTCGGTCAACACGACCAGCTTGCTGGCTCCAAGGGCCGCGGCAAGGGCGGCCGCGGCGGAGTCGGCGTTCACGTTGAGCACTTCAGTGGCATCGTCTTCATTCGGAGCCACGGAGGAAACCACCGGAATACGTCCAGCGTTGATTAGATCCTCCACGGCGGACGCGTCGACGCTCACCACGTCGCCGACCAAGCCGATATCGGTGGGCTTGCCGTCAATGACCGGTTTGCGCTGCATGGCCGAGAACAGAGCGCCGTCCTCGCCGGACAGGCCGACCGCGAATGGACCGTGCGCGTTGATCAGGCCAACGAGTTCACGGGACACCTTGCCGGTCAGCACCATGCGGACCACATCCATGGCTTCCGGAGTGGTGACACGCAATCCGCCCTTGAATTCGGACTTGATACCCAGGGCCTTAAGCATTTGGGATATCTGCGGACCGCCACCGTGCACCACGACCGGGTGCAGTCCCACCTGGCGCAGGAACACCATGTCTTCGGCGAAGCAGGCTTTCAGATGATCGTCGATCATCGCGTTGCCGCCATATTTGATGACGATGCGTTGTCCGGCGAATTCCTCCAGCCACGGCAGCGCTTCGATAAGCACTTCCGCCTTCTGGTCGGCGCGCAGGTCGGTGTGCACGTCGAAGTGGAATCCAGGTCCTTTGAGTTCTTTGGCCATTCCTATTCGATCAGCTTTCGTAGTCAGCGTTGATGTGTACGTATTCGTGGGTCAGATCGTCGGTCCAGACGGTCGCTTCCGCTTCTCCGGCGTTCAGGTCGATGTCGATGTGCACCTCGCGTGGGGTCATGTCCACTTCGGAGCGGTCGCGTCCGGCTCCGCCGTTTTCGCAGATGCGTACGCCGTTGACGTCCACCGTGACCTTTTCGGAATCGTATGGTGCGACGTCGGGCGGCACGGTGCCGAGGGAGCTGACGATGCGGCCCCAGTTCGGATCGTTGCCGGAGATGGCGCATTTGAGCAGATTGGACGCTGCGACCGCGCGACCGCATGCCAGAGCGGCTTCTTCGGTGGTCGCGCCGGTAACTTTGACACGGATGTCATGGCTTGCGCCTTCGCCGTCGCCGATGATCTGGCGAGCGAGCGAGGCGGTGGCCTTGGCCACAAGCTCTTTGAACTCGTCCGGGTCCGGTTCGATGCCGGACGCGCCGGAAGCCAGCAGCAACACGGTGTCGTTGGTGGACATGCAGCCGTCCACGTCGATGCGGTTGAACGACATTTCGACTCCGGCGTTCAAGGCGGCTTGAAGCTGTCCGGCGGTCACGACGGCATCGGTGGTGATGACGCACAGCATGGTGGCCAGCTGCGGGGCGATCATGCCGGAACCCTTGACCATGCCACCGATACGGAAGCCGTTGGAACCTTCCAGCTCGACGGTTTTCGGCTTGGTGTCGGTGGTCATGATGGCGTGCGACGCATCGGCTCCGGCTTCGGCGGTATCGGCAAGGGTTTCAAATGCCTTGTCCGCGCCGGACAGCACGTTGTCGAGCGGCAGCAATTCGCCGATGAGACCAGTGGAACATACGGCCACGTCTTCGGCTTTGGCGCCGATGAGGCCGGCGACCTTTTCAGCGGTGGCCTTGGACTGCTCGTATCCTGGCTTGCCGGTGCATGCGTTGGCGCCGCCGGAGTTCAGAATCACGGCCTTCACATGGCCGTCGGATACGATGTTCCTCGACCACTGCACAGGGGCCGCGCAGAAACGGTTCGAGGTGAACACGCCGGCAGCGGCGTCAAGCGGTCCATTGTTGACCACGAGAGCCAGATCCTTCTTGCCTTCGACCGCGGAAATGCCAGCTGCCACGCCAGCTGCGGAAAAACCTTGTGCGAACGTTACGCTCACGGTGCCACTCCAATCTTCATCAATCCTGCATCCTCAGGAAGTCCCAATGCCACATTCAGCGACTGCACGGCCTGCCCGGCGGTTCCTCGGTTGAGGTTGTCGATGGCCGCGAATGCCAGCAGGCGGCCGGCATGATGGTCGACGACCACTTGAATGTGGGCCGCGTTAGAACCGATGATGTTGGCGGTGGCCGGCATCACGCCTTCAGGCAGCACCACCATGAAATCCTGGCCTTCGTATGCATCCAGCCAGACCTGGCGGATCTCGGCATCCGTCATGCCAAGCGCTTTGTCGGTAAGTTTGGCGGAAACGGTGGCGAGAATGCCGCGCGCCATCGGCGCGAGAATCGGCGTGAAGGCGAGGGTGTAATCGTCCGCCTCCGCAGCACTCTTGCCGGCCGCGTGCGCGAAGTTCTGCAGGATCTCCGGAATGTGGCGGTGCGTACCGCCTACCGAATACGGCAGAGCGGAACCAAACGCCTCAGCCGCAAGCAGATTGGTGCGCTTGAGGTTCTTGCCGGCGCCGGAATAACCGACCACCAAATCAGCCACGATGTCTTTCGATTCGACAAGACCCTGCGCAATGCCCGGTTGCAAAGCCAGCGTGGTCGCAGTGACGTTGCAGCCCGGTCCCGCAATGCGCTTGGTGCCGGGAAGCGCTTCACGCTGACGGCTGTAGGAGCCGTCAGCCGCGACGCCGGTGATGAGTTCCGGCATGCCGTAGGTCCAATGCTGGTAGAAGTCACCGCCGTAGAACGCGTCCCACGCGCTCTTCTCCTCAAGACGGTGGTCTGCGCCCAAATCCACCACCACGGCATTCGGGTCAAGCTGGGAGGCCAATGCTCCGGAAGCGCCATGAGGCAATGCCAGGATGATCACGTCATGGCCGTTGAGCACTTCCGGCGTGGTGTCCTCGACCACGAGGTCCGCCAACTGCGGAATGTGCGGCATATGCTTGCCAAGCTTGTCCCCCACCGAAGAATGTCCGGCGACGCAGGTCACTTCGAAATTCGGGTGTGCCGCGAGTATGCGCAGCGCCTCACCACCCGCGTATCCAGTCGCGCCGGCCACGGCTACCGTGTATTTGGCCATGTCACGTCTCTTTTCCTTGACTCGTTGAAACACATTCAGCATACACTTTATGCACTACATTGCATAATTATGCAGTTCAATCGTGTCGGATAGTGGTCACCGCCCATAACGGGACCGTTCAGACGAACATAAAAAGATTGGTTTCAGGCGGAAATCGAGCTGGAATCACCACTTTGTCCACTGCCACCGAACATGTACTGCATCATCTGGTTATACAAATCGGCTGTGGAAATGCCGTGAACCGTCATCCAAATCACCGCAATGGTGTACAGCACGTTGATAATCAGCGCTGCCACGCCAAGCGCGTAGCCTTTCATATGCAGTTTTTTGGTACGCCACATGGCGATGGCGCCCATCACCGCAGGGATGACCGGTACCGGCAGGAATAGTGCGAACACGAACGAGATGATCGCATAGCTATCCCAATGGCCGTACAGGGGGTTCTGGCTGGGATCATTCGGGTTGATGGGATATATGCCGGGCTGTTGGTATGGATTCGGCCCATACTGGTTTGGCCCGTATTGATTTGGTCCATACTGATAGCCATTGGGCTGGCCTGATTGCTGCCGTCCCGATGCATCATATGGATTCGCCGGATACCCGTTCTGCATATACGGATTCGTCTGCGGCCGCTGCGCCGTTTGTTGTGCATCGTCCGCCGGCTTGGGCTGGTCGGGAGCCCCATACATGTATGGATTGTAGTTCGCCGGATACTGGTTGGACATCGCGCCATATTCAGGCTGGTTGTACTGTCCGAATTCCGGCTGTGCCGACTGGTCCGACGGCGAAGACGACGAAACCGGAGCAGCCCCGGCCGCCTCCTGCCCTTCGTCGGGGTTGATCGGCTGGTTCTGCTCCGGTTCGTTCATGTCGTCCTCTTTATCTTTTTGGTTACTTCGATGGACTTGACGTGTCAGGCACGCAGTTGCGCGCCCAGCTTCGCGGCCGCATCCACGATGCGCTTGCGAATGGCTTCGCTGTCCTCGGAGGTCAGCGTCTTGTCCTCAGCGCGGAACGTGACGGCGTATGCGAGGGACTTCAATCCCTCACCCAGCTGGTCGCCGGTGTACACGTCGAACAGGTCGATGCTCTCCAAGCTGTTGCCGGCGGCTTCGACGATGGTCTTCTCGAGTTCGGCGGCGGTGACGTCCGTCGACACAGTGAAGGCCAGATCCTGCTTGACCGGCGGGAAGGTGGAAATCGGCTTGGCCTGCACCGGCTTGCCGCTCAAGGTGGCGAACAGCGCGGTCAGGTTCAGTTCGAACGCGGCGGAATGGGCCGGGAAGCCCAACGCTTCGTTGACATGCGGGTGAAGCTCGCCGACCATGCCGACGAACGTGTCACCTGCCATCACACGTGCCGCACGGCCCGGATGCCACTGCGCGGGTACGTCCTCAGCCTTCGGCTGGTCTAACGTGAGCTTTGCGCCGATGCGGTCGGAAATACGCTGCACGGCTTCGACTGCGTCGGACCAGTCCACGGCGCGGCGATCGCCCATCCAGCCGGAGTCGACGGCGTTGCCGGTCAGAATGCCGGCGACGTGCATCGGCTGGTCCGGCAGACCTGCGTCAAGCGCGGCCAACTGCTCGTCGGTCGGCTTGACGGCACCCGGCAATGCCGGAATCGCCGGAGCGTTCGGATCCCACAGGTAGACGTGTCCGATTTCGTACAGCGACACGTTTTCCACGCCACGGCGCAGGTTACGCTGCACGGTCTGCGCGAGGGTCGGGATGATGTCGCGACGCAGGAACGGGCGATCGCCGGCCAGTGGGTTGGCAATTTCGACGCTGACCTTCTTGGTGGCGTCGGCGTCAAGTGCGAAGTTCTTGTAATCTTCGTCGCCCACGAACGGATAGCTCAGGGTCTCCACCATGCCGTATTCGGCGAGTTCGTCGGCCACCTGGCGCTTGCGCAGCTGTTCGGCGGTCAGTCCGACCTTGCCTTCGACCGGTGCCGGCGGCACGGTGACCGGAATCTCATCGTAGCCGACCAGACGGGCCACTTCCTCCACCAGATCGCACGGTTCGTTGAGGTCCGGACGCCAGCTCGGCGGAGTCACGGAGAACTCACCGTTGCCACCGCCGGCCACAGTGCAGCCGATATCGGTGAGAATGTCGCTGATGGTGTTCACGTCAGTGTCCAGTCCCGCCACGCGGGCCACTTCGGACGCCTTGAACAGAATCGGACGACGATTGCAGACGGTGTTGTAATCAGTCGGATGCTCGCTCGGCTCGCCGTTGCCGTACTTGACCAGAAGCTCGGCGGCCATCTGGGCGGCAGCCGGCTGCAGCTGATCATCCACGCCACGCTCGAAACGACGGGACGCTTCGGACGGAATCTTGTGACGACGTGCGGAACGCGCGATCGATACTTGGTCGAAATGAGCGGATTCCAGCAGGATGTTCTTAGTTTCAGCAGTGACCTCGCCATACAGGCCGCCCATCACGCCGGCGATGCCAAGCACACGAGAGCCACGCTCGCCGTTCGGCGAGTCGGTGATCAGCAGGTCTTCGACGCTCAGGTCATGATCCTTGCCGTCCAATGTGGTGAGCTTCTCACCTTCGTTGGCGCGGCGCACGACGATCGGTCCTTCAATCTTGTCCAGATCGTAGGCATGCATCGGCTGGCCAAGATCAAGCATCACGTAATTGGTGACGTCCACCGCCAAAGAGATGGAGCGCATGCCTGCGCGGATTAGGCGGCGGCGCATCCAGTTCGGCGTGTGGCTTGCCGGGTCGAAACCACGCACGGCGCGCGCGTAGTAGCGATCGCAGCCGACCACACCGTGAATCGGATTCTTGTCGTCGACAATCACTTCGATGTCGCTCTTGACACCTTCCGGCAGACCCTGAGTGACGGGCGCCTTCTTGCCGAGGGCGGTTGCCGGATCAGTGTAGACGGCGCCAGTGGAATGGTGGTATTCGCGGGCCACGCCACGGTAGGAGAACGCGTAGCCGCGATCCGGGGTGATGTTGATTTCCAGCAGCGGCTGGTCCAGGTGCAGCAGATGCATGGCGTCATCGCCCGGCTGGAGCTTTTCGTATTCCTCCGGGGTGAAGCCGTACTTGCGTAGCAGGATGATGCCGTCGTGGTTATCACCCAGACCAAGCTCGCGCTCGGAGGCGCACATGCCGTTGGAGATGTGGCCGTAGGTCTTGCGCGGTTCGATCTTGAAATCGCCTGGCAGCACGGCGCCCGGCAGGGTCACGACAACCTTCTCGCCGGCTGCCATGTTCGGAGCTCCACAGATGATGCCGCGTGGCACCTTGTTGCCGTTTTCATCGGTCTCGTTGTATTCGTCGCCGACGTCCACATGACACCAGTTGATGATCTTGCCGTTCTTCTGCGGTTCCGGAGTGGCGTCGACCACATAGCCGACGACAATCGGGCCGGTGACCTGGGAGGTGTGGATCTCTTCCTCTTCGAGGCCGACCTTCACCAGATCCTTGGCAAGCTGTTCATACGTAAGGCCTTCCGGAACCTCGACATGGTCCTTGAGCCAATCAATGTCAACCATTGGCATGGGTCAATCACTCCCCCATCACAAACTGTTCGCTGAATCGCACGTCGCCTTCCACCAGGTCGTGCATGTCGTTGATGTCGTGGCGCAGCAGCAGGGTACGTTCCACGCCGACGCCGAAGGCGAAGCCGGTGTAGACCTCAGGATCGAGGCCCGCAGACTTCAGCACGTTCGGGTTGACCATGCCGCAGCCGCCCCATTCAAGCCAACCGGCGCCGCCCTTCTTATCGGGGAACCACAGGTCGAGCTCGGCACTCGGCTCGGTGAACGGGAAGTAGCTCGGACGCAGACGGGTTTTGGCTTCCGGGCCGAACATGGCCACGGCAAGCTTGTCGAGCACGCCCTTCAAATCGGCCATGGTCAGATGCTTGTCCACGGCGAGGGCCTCCACCTGATGGAACACCGGGGTGTGGGTGGCGTCAAGTTCGTCGGTACGGAACACACGGCCCGGGCAGGCGATGTACAGCGGCACGCCACGGGTGATGAGTCCACGGACCTGATCGGACGAAGTCTGGGTGCGCAGCACCATGTTGGAGCCGACGAAGCCCGCGGCGTCCTTGGCCTGATTGCCCTTGACGTAGAAGGTGTCCTGCATCTGGCGGGCCGGATGGTCCGGACCGAAGTTCAGCGCGTCGAAATCATACCATTCGGTTTCCACTTCCGGACCGTCGGAAATCTGCCAGCCCATGGAGATAAAGAAGTCCTCGACATCCTCCATCAGCTTCGGCAGCGGATGGCGGGCGCCAAGCGGCTTGCGGTTGACCGGCAAGGTCATATCCACGGTTTCGGCAGCAAGCTCGCGGGCCTCTTCTTCGGCCTTGACTTGCTTTTCCTTGGTGCCGAACGCACGACCGAAGTCGGCGCGAAGCTTGCCCATGAGCTTACCGGCGTCTTTCTTCTGGTCCTTCGGCAACGCGCCGATGGCCTTGCTGGCCTGCGTCATCGCGGATTCCGCTCCGGCGTACTGCGTCTTGATGGCTTTCAATTCCTCCATTGTGGAGGCGTTTTCGATTTTCGCGATGCCCTCGGCAACCGCATCGGTTACCGCTTGGGCGTCGAATACCGCACCCTCTGCCACGAGATACCTTTCTTATCAACCGTTTGTTTTACGCATAAAACGCGCAATTCCAACGTTTTTACGACTTCACATTCTTTCAACATGACTCGACATAGCCAAGCTCAGCAGCATCACCGCCGCGCTGGTGCCGAGATTGAGCGATTCCGCCTTGCCGTAGATGGGAATCGACACGATTCTGTCGACGCGTTCCAACACATCCTGGGTCAGCCCGCGCGCCTCGTTGCCGAACAGCACCGTCTTGGCTTGCGCAAGTGATTGCGGCACGGCAAGCACGTCCGTAAGCGGTTCCGGCGGCCGTGCGTCGGTACCATACACGTCGGCGGCGTACACGGCGAGTCCACGTTCCGCACACCAATCGAAATACTCGTCCGTGCCCATGGAGACGACCGGCAGATGGAACAGCGAGCCGGCAGTGGAACGAATCACCTTCGGGTTGAAGATGTCCACGCAGTCGTCCACCAGCACCACGCCCGCGCAACCGGCCGCATCCGCGGAACGAATCACGGTGCCGGCGTTGCCCGGATCGCGCACCTGCCAGAACGCGGCGACCATCGTGCGTTCGTCGAAATCGCCATCAATGACGGCGGAATCGAGGAAAGCGCGCATGTCGGCGACGGCGAGCACTCCCTGCGCGTCGGAGCTCATGTGCTGCATGACGGCATGCGTCACCTTATGCACGTAAGCACCGGTCTGCATGGCCTTGCCGGCCATCTGCGCCACGGTAGGCGTGATGAAAGCCGCGTCCGGCTCGGCAGAGACGACCTCCACATACAGATCCTCGACGATGTCGGGATGCCAGGAGAGCAGTTCACGTACCGACTGCGGTCCTTCCACCATGAACCTGCCGGACCGCTTGCGGCCTTTCCTGTCGGCAAGTTCGGAGACCCTGCGGACGCGTTCGGCCCTTGGGTTTGCAATGACTTCGGATTTCATAGGCATACGCGTTAGCCTAACACCTTCGAAGCGGTTGGCGACGCGGCCATGTCATGTTTCGAGGCGTCCAGAAAACATCCAGCCACATCCCAGCGCGAACAAAGCGTCTTTCTGTTGTATGCCAGATACAACTTTTACCATCAGCATAAACGCCGATCGCGAGCGGCGCGGAACCATCAATCGCTCATATCTATCGAAACACATAAGGAAACAGCCATGTTCGTCGTCAAAAACGCATGGAAAAGCGTCACCCGCAACAAGGGACGCAATATGCTCATCATCGTCATCGTGACCATCATCGCCGCTGCCGCCACAATCGGCCTATCCATCCGGCAGGCGGCCGCCACCGCAAGAAGCAGCGGATTAGATAACACCACCGTCACCGCGCAGATCAGCCTTGATCGCGGCAAACTCATTTCCGAATCGCGCGAGCAGTCCAAGTCGGATTCCGATTCGTCCGATGCTTCCGCCAAACCTGACTTCGACGCCATGCGTTCCGCTTTGGCCGACAAGCAGTTTTCGCTTGCCGACTATCAGAAGTACGCGAAGGCTTCATCCGCGGTGAAATCCACTATTATATGGAGACCACGGGGTTGGCGGCGACCGACGATTTCCAGCCGGTCACCGATTCGTCCGGTTCGGATTCCTCCAGCTCGTCCGGCTCGTCCAATATGAAGGATTCGTCTGATACCGCCGGTACGGATAACGGCACCCGTCAGGATGAACAGTCCGGTGGCCCCGACGGACAAATGGGCGACGTCGCGGGCAGCAAAGACGGCGCGGGCATGGTCAGCGGCGATTTCTCCCTAATCGGCTTCTCCAGCGACGAGGCCGTCGCCAACGCCTCCAATGGCAGCTTCACGATGGTGAAGGGCAAGGTGTTCGGCTATGACGCGAGCAGTGATGGCGATGCCATCATCTCCAAATCGCTCGCCGACCGTTCCTGACAATCCAATCGCACGTTTTTCCTGGAAAGGACCTCCCATGACAACGAATTCCGCGAATACCGCCAATGCGGCAATCGCAAAAGAAGCCGTCGAGACCAACGGCGCACAATCGCAGCAGACCGACCCGCCTACGCTGCAGCTGGATAACGTCAGTTATGCCTACACCAAAGGCGGCAAACGCGTGCTGAAAAACATCAGCCACGATTTCCAAGCCGGCAAAGTGCATGCCATCACCGGACCGTCCGGAGCAGGCAAAACCACGCTGCTATCACTGATCTCGGGACTGGCGAATCCCACGGAAGGGATGGTGCTGGTCGACGGCACCGACCTGTCGGAACGAGACCGATACCGTTTTCGCAGCCATGACATCGGCGTGATCTTCCAAAGCTTCAACCTGCTGTCGAACCTTACGGTGGCGGAGAACATCATCCTGTCGATGGACGCGTCCGGCAAATCGTTCGACAAGCCGAAGAAAGCAATCGTCGAAGAATTGCTCAAACAGGCGCATCTGCCGAAGGAATACGCGAACGAGCGGATTCTGCACCTGTCCGGCGGCGAACAGCAGCGTGTGGTGATCGCCCGCGCGTTAAACTATGGTCCTTCCATCATCGTCGCTGACGAGCCGACCGGCAATCTCGACCTGGCCACCCAGGACGACATCATGGGTATTTTCCGAACGTTGGCGCACGATGGGCATCGTTGCGTCATCATCGTCACGCACAGTCCGGAAGTGGCGAAGACGTCCGACGAGGTGTTCGAGCTGGCTCCCACCAGGCGTCGCAGATAAGCGTCGGCAGCTTCTCGAAAAGAAATACGGCATGCGTCCCCATGCAACGGACACGCATGCCGTATTTTTTCCTGTTTCGGTTGGACGGTGGCGTTATGATTGGGCGCGTCGAAGTACAGGGGGTGCCGAATACGGCTGAGACGGGCGACCGCCCGGACCCTTGACCTGATCAAGGTAATGCTTGCGTAGGAACAGTACCGGCAAAACGCGTCGCGTCCCGTAGAGACGATCTCCGTTGTATTTCGGCTTGTGCACATACCCAATGGAAGTCGAGAAGGGACACCATGGCCAACGAAAAGCCATCGACGCAGACGCAGCCGCACGGCGATGCCGCAACCAGAAAGAAAACCGAAACGAGCGTGGCGGAAGCCGGTTCGTCAGCCGAAAAGAAGGTCACGCCGAAGAACGCCCTGCTGGGATTGCAGCATGTGCTCGTATCAAACGTGTGGCTTGATCCGGTGTTCGTGGCGGGCGCCATCGGTCTGCCGTTGGCATTGTCGTCGAACATGGTGAACGCCATTTTCATCGTCTCCGGCCTGGTCACGCTTATCCAGGCCACGAAACTGGTGCGCCTGCCCATCGTTCAGGGTCCTTCCGCGGCGTTCGACGCGCTGATGATCGCCGCCGGCACCGCCGGATCACTTGCCGCGGCCGGCACGTCCATCTTCATCAGCTCGCTGATTTTCCTGGTGCTGTGCCTGACGCGTGTGATCGAGAAGCTGCGGTTCCTGTTCGCCCCGATCGTATCGGGCGTGATCATCTTCCTCGTCGGCGTCTCCCTGTCGGGATTCACATTGAGCGAGTTCCTTGGCGGCGCGCCGGGAGACAAGGGCTTCGCCGATCCGAAGACGCTGGCCGTCTCCATCATCACCTGCGTGCTGGTGGTGGTGCTTTCCCAGTTCGGCAAGGGCATGGTGAAGGCGCTGTCGTATCTGATCGCACTGGTCGTGGGCACCGCGCTGTCTCTGGCGTTCGGCATGGCCGACTTCTCCGCGGTGGCCTCCAAGCCGTGGCTCGGCCTGCCCAAGTTCATGCCGTATGGCGGTTTCGATTTCAACGCGGCGATTTTCGTACCGTTCTTCATCGCCTATCTGGTGGCCATCATGGAAGCCCTCGGCGTGTATCAGGCGGCCACGGAGATCCAAGGCACGAAGCTCCAGGACCGCCAGGTGCGTTACGGTCTTGCCGGAGAGGCCGCCGGTTCGGCGATCTCCTCGCTGATCGGTGGTTTCACCACCACCGCGTATCCGCAGAACGTGGCGCTGCTCAAAGTCACCGACGAAGGCAAGACCCGCACCCGCGTGCCGGTGATCATTGCCGGCGTGGTGTTCGTGGTGCTTGGTTTCATTCCGAAGGCGGGCGCAGTGCTGTCGCTCATCCCATCCCCCGTGATCGGCGGCATCTTCCTGCCGGCCGCCGCAAGCCTCATCAGCACCGGCTTCAACACGCTGCGCAAGGTGGAAAGCGACGACCGCACCCAAGTGGTGATCGGCCTTTCCCTGCTGCTTGGCATCGCTCTGCCGAACGCGTTGAGCGGTCTTGAAGGAGGAGCGCACGTGTTCTTCTCGAATTCGATTCTGGTCGGCGCGTTCAGCGTCGTGATTCTCAAGGCCCTCATCATCGACCTGCCGAACTTTATCGCACGACACGCAGACGAGCGGACGAAACAAGCGGAATAATCGAAAGCATCCGAATAATCCGACAACCATACGACGGAAAGGACATGGCATGAGCATGGGGCAATCGCAGGAATCCACGAACATCGACGAGACGAAGGAAACCATCAAACGGGAGGTGCTCGACTTCATCGCACAATACGGCTGCGGCAAGGCGCCCGATGAGGCGTTTGACACGCTGGCGAAGCATATCTTCGCCTTTCAATTCGAGCGCAACCTCCCATACCGCGCCTACTGCATGTCCAAACGCGTGACGCCGCAGACGCTCGCCAACTGGATGCAGATTCCCCCCATGCCGGTGGACGGCTTCAAAATGCTGACGCTCACCTCCGTGCCCGAACAGGATTGCGAAGCGGTGTTCACCACCAGCGGTACCACGCATCCCGGTCAACGCGGGCGCAACTTCCACCCCGACCTGCAGGTGTGGGACGAGTCGATGATCGTGCCGTTCAGGCATTTCATCATGCCCGACCGCGAGCGCATCCGCATCGCGGTCCTCTCCCCCGCATGGGACATGAACGAGCATTCGTCGCTGTCCCGATATCTGACCCGCGCCGTGGAGCAGTGCGGCGCCGAAGGCAGCGGCTTCTTCTTCCATGAGGATGGCCTTGATTTCACGGGCGTCGAGCGCTTCCTCGACGAGGCCGCGGCCGACGGCGAACCGGTGATGCTTATGGGCGCCTCCTCCGCCTACCTGTATCTGCTGGATTATCTGGACAAGCAGGGCAAGACCTACGCTCTGGCCGCCGATTCCCGCGTGTTCGATACGGGCGGTTTCAAAAGCACGCGCACCGACATGACGGTCGACGACCTGTATGCGGCGTTCGAACGAGTGTTCGGCGTGAAGCGCTCGCATTGCGTGAACATGTATGGCATGACGGAGTTGAGTTCGCAGATCTACGATCAGAACATCCTGTCCTATTACACGGATGGTTCGTCGAATTATCTCAAAGCCACGCCGTCGTGGGTGCGTTCGGTGTTCCTCGATCCGGCTTCGCTTACGCCGGTCGCCGATGGCGAGCAGGGTGTGATCGCGCATTACGATCTGGCGAATTGGAATTCGTGCCTGGCTATTCTGACGGAGGATCTGGGTGTGCGCACCGAACATGGCTATGTGCTGAACGGTCGTGCGAAGGGCGCCGAGGCGCGTGGCTGTTCGATCACCGTCGACGAGGTGATGGCGGCCAACGCATGAGCGACGTCGACATTTTCCACGCGCCGCGGGATTTCGAGTTCCATGATTTCGACACACGCAACGTCACGGCGTCCGATGGCGGCACGGCGACGTTGCGTTTCCCCCGTCTCGACGCCGATGCCGTGCATGCGCTGGCGGCGTCGGTGCGGCGGCATCGCTCCGAGAAACTGGCGCGGTATTCCACGGACGGGATCGTCGACGTGATCGCGCGCGCCGTAGAATTGTGGACGGATCCGGAATATCCGGAACGTCGGCTTGCGGAGCGGCTCATTCCCGCGGTCACCGGCTATGACGCGTCCATGGTGCGTATCGAATTGAAGCGGTACATGCGCATGTTCCGTCGGCGTGAGCTGCTGCGTTTCGTGGATGACGAGTTGAATTGCCCGCAGATGCTTGACGAGTATCGCCCGAACCGTTCGGGCGGATACACGCGGCTGTACGGTCCGGAATTGTCGTTCCACGTGTTTTCCAGCAATGTGCCGGGCATTCCAGTGTGGAGCATGACGATGGGTCTGCTGACGAAAAGCGCGATTCTCGGCAAATCGTCGTTCGACGAGCCGCTGATGCCGGTGCTGTTCGCCCGTTCCCTGGCAAGCGTCGACCCCGATATGGCGGACACTTTGGCGATTGTGCCTTGGCGTGGCGGCACCGTGGATTTGGAGGATGCCGCGATTGGCGAGGCGGATGCGGTGGTCGCGTACGGTTCGTCGCACACCACCGAGGCGATTCGCCCGCGCGTGCGTGCCGGAAAGCCTTTCCTCAGCTACGGCGCGAAAATCGGCTTCTCGCTGATCGGCCGCGAGGCGCTTCGCGCCGATCTGTATGCCGGCACCGTGCATCGTATGGCGATCGACGTGGCCACATACGACCAGCAAAGCTGTCTGGCGCCGCAAACCATGTTCGTGGAACGTGGCGGCGCGATGTCTCCGGCGCAGGTCGCCGAACTGCTTGCCAGCGAATTGGACGGGCAGCAGCGCAAATATCCCCGTTCCACACCGTCCGAAGAGGAGTCCATGGCGATTCAGCGGTTGCGTTCCACCGCGCAGATGAAAGCGCTGATGCTGGGCGCCGGCCCGATGGCCGCCGCGGCCGGCAACGCGGATGATGCGCCGTCCGACGACCCGTTCGTGGTGCAGTCGCGTTCGGGCACCGACTGGACGGTGCTGTACTATCCGTCCATCGGCATGGCCGACTCGCTGTCCACACCACTGAACCGCACCGTCAACATCGTGGCGGTGGACCATGTCGAGGACGCGCTGCCCACGCTGCGCCCTTACGCGCAATGGTTGCAGACCTGCGGTGTGGCGCTCGCTCCGGACCGGCTGTTCGACGTGGCGCAACGCGTCGGCGAGACCGGCATCGACCGCATCTGCCCGGTAGGCGAGATGAATCGCGCGAAATCCGGCTGGCATCACGACGGCGGCTTCAATCTGCTTGATCTGGTGCATGCCGTCGATATCGAACGCAATACCGACACGTATTGCGACGGCTTCGACATGGACGTCGAATGATCGCGCGAATTCTTACGAAACGTTTTTCCGAATCGAAAGGAAATCCTCATTATGCAGCAGTCTGAAAACGCGCCGCTTGCCGGACGTGTGGCGGTGGTCACTGGCGCAAGCCGTGGCATCGGAGCGGCGATCGCACGCCGTCTGACGCGTGCGGGAGCGTGCGTGGTCATCGATTATGTCAGCAACGACGAGCGTGCCCGGCAGTGCGCGCAACGGATCATGGACGATTGCGATGCGGCCGGTCGCGTGATCACATGCAAGGCGGATGTCACCGACGCCGAGCAGGTGCGCGGCATGGTGTCCACCACGGTCACCACGTTCGGCGGTCTCGACATTCTCGTCAACAACGCGTTCGCGCATTACTCGTTCGATCCGCGCAACCGCAAAACCTTCGGCTCGATCGGATGGTCCGATTACGCGGCGCAGCTCGAAGGCTGTCTCAAAGGCGCGTACAACACCTGCGAGGCCGTGCTGCCGCAGATGCGACGTCAGGCCGGCGGACGCATCATCAACATATCCAGCAACCTCGTCGACTCCCCCATCGTGCCTTATCACGATTACACCGCGGCCAAAGGCGCGTTGGTGGGCTTCACCCGGTCCTTGGCGCAGGAGGCGGGCGCTTGGGGCGTGACCGTGAACGCCATCGCGGCCGGACTGACCGTGGGCACCGATTCGAGTCGGGCCACCACCGAGGACATGCGCGAGCGCATCATCGCCTCCACGCCGCTTGGAAGGCTCGCCACCGCCGAGGACATCGCCGGCGCCGTGGCCATGCTCGCGGGAGACGATGCCGCGTTCATCACGGGACAGACCCTGCATGTCGACGGCGGTCTGGTGATGCGCTGACATGCCGCATACGCCATGCGGCATGGGAATGATGGGATACGCCGATTCCGACCATGGCCATGGCATTCTCAAGGACCGACGTTCCACCATATGTTTGGACAATGAAAAGGGAAACCACACCATGTCGATAGGACAATCCGTTTCGAAGCATCGTTTTGCCTGTGTCACGGCGGTATGCGCGATCGCCGCAGCCTGCGGGTCGTTCGCGCTGGGCGTCGGCCGTTCCATCTGGTTCGACGAGGGGTATACGCTCATTGTGGAGAGCCAGCCATTCGCCCGAATGATGGATCTGCTGAAGGTCGACGTGCATCCGCCGCTCTATTATCTGCTGCTGCGCATGTGGATTTCGGTGTTCGGCTCGGATGTCATGGCATTGCGTGCGATGAGCTGAGTGTTCTGCGGGTTGACTGTTCTGATGTCGATGGTTCTGCTCCGTTTCATGGCCTGCGAGCGCCATGCCCTGTTGGCTTCGCCGTTTGTGATGTTCGCGCCGCTGATGCTTCGGTACGGGTATGAGATTCGCATGTATTCGTTGATCCCGTTCCTGTCCGTGCTGGGCACGTATCTGCTGCTGCGCGCGATGCGCGAGGATGGGATGCGTCCGGATCGGCGTCGGTCGGGACGAGGTTCGACGGCCCTTCGCAGGATTGCCGATCGACGATGGTGGATCGCCTACGCCATAGTGGTGGCGTTGGGCATGTACTCGCAATACATGATGGCATTCGTGTGGATGACACACGTGTTATGGCTGTACGTCGCGTTACGCCGTCATGGCCATGCGCGTCGTTTCCCACGCATGCTGATTCCCTACGCGCTCGCCGTGGCGCTGTACATTCCATGGATTCCTTCCGCGGTCGGCCAGTTCGCCTCCTCGGCTTTGCCCCCGTTGAAGGAGACCATGAATCTGAGTGAACTCACTTCGGTGTTTTCCATTCTCACGACCGGCTTCGATGCCAAACGCTTGACTTCGGGGATGACCGTGGCGCTTCTGGCAATGTTGGCGGTGTTGATCGCAGGATCGTCGCGTTTGCGCGATACGGCCGGGTCCACGGTCCGGTCCGGCATGGAACCATCAGCTGCCAGGTCGGTGGCGGCCGCCGAAGATCGCCGACAGCGGACGCGCGGCACGGCATCTGGCGTTTTTCGCGTTCGTCCCATTGTCGCTGCTGCTGGTTTTCGCGGCAGTCCGCGAACCGTTTACCGCACCTTATGGATTCTTCACCATCCGCTACGTGTGCCCATTCGCCCCGTTCAGCTATATGTTCCTGGGATTGCTGTGCTCGCGCATCGTCCTTGGCACGCGGGAGACCGGTGCCGGGGGCTTTTGCGGCAAAGCCACCCGCTTCCTGCGTCGTTGGAGCGCATGGCTGCTGTCGATCGCGGTACTCGCAGGCGGTTCCATCGGCTTCGCGTTCCAAGGAAACTACATCTACGAACAGCAGACCACGCCGCAAACCGCGCGGACGGCACGCACCGTGGCCTGCGACGCGGATAACGCGGTGGTGGCATCCAGCGAATTCGACTATATTGAATCCCTATACTATTTCCGCTCATGCGTCAACTACCATTTTCTGAAGGACGGCGAGGTGAGCACGCGCGGCGGTTACGCGCCGCTGCACGGCAGTCCCGCGCAAGTACGTCATATCGATGACCTGGACACCGAAAGAGTGACCTATCTTGTCCGTGGCGGCGAGAAGATCACCAAAACAGGCATTACCGAATCGTCGGCACGACAGTCAACGGATCGAACAAGGCAATCACGTTGGAAAGGCGATAAATGAACATCACCGTATATCTGGGAGCCCATGAGGGCAACGACCCGTCGTACAGGAAGGCCGTCGAGGAATTGGGCGCATGGATCGCCGGCAATGGCAACCGTCTCGTGTATGGCGGCTCGGATGAGGGCCTGATGGCTGTGATAGCCGATACGGTGCTGGCGCACGGCGGTGAGGTGACCGGCATCGAGGCGCAGATGTTCGCCGACCAAGGCGTGGCGCATCAGGGACTAACCGAACTGGTCATCGTGCCGGACATCACGGAACGCCGTACCCGCATGATCGAACTGGGCGACGTGTTCATCGCCTTCCCCGGCGGCACGGGCACATTGGAGGAAGTCAGCGAAGTGGTGTCGAAGATCTGCCTGAATCAGCTGTCCCAACCGTGCATCTTCTATAACCTCAACGGTTTCTACGATGATATGAAGGCGTTCCTGCAGCGGATGATCAACGTGGGCTTCTCCACGTCCGAACGTCAGCACGGCATCTATTTCGCGTCGAATCTGACCGAAATCGAACACATCATCGCCACACATCAGGCCTAACGGACGGCATGCACGCCCGCAAGTCTAAGTCAGGCGACCGGCAGAACGGCGTGCAGAATCGTCATGATCGTCAATCCGATGACCGCGGTAACGGTCAATGAGAAGCCGGCAAGCTTGGCATTGCCCGTCAGCGAGTCGGTGAATTTCGTAGAGAAAATCGTCACCGGGGCGAATGCGGCCAAGACCACGATTTCGCGGACACGTTCGTCCAACGGCAACAGGAACCATGCGGCCAATGCGATGAGGACGCTGAACAGGAAACGCCATGCGATGACCTTGCCCAGTTCCGAACGGTCCTTGTGATTGTCGGGAATCTCCATCATCAGGCCGATCATGGCCATTGCAGCGAACGCGTTGGCATTGGCGAACGGCGTGATAAGCGTGACGATCCAATGTGGGACGCTCCACCCGGCAAACATGAATACCAGCATAAGCATGTAGCAGTCAAACGAGATGGACGAGTAGAAATCGTGCGCGATGTTCTTGATCTTAAGGCTCAACGGCAGATTCTTGGCGGGGCTCCCCAAGTGCAGCAACGAACGGGTGATGGTCAGGGATGCAGCGGTGGCAATGATGGCGTTGCCGATATCAAGCATGATGACCGGCAGGCCGGCGCTTGGCCCCATGAAGGTCTGCACCACCGGCAGGCAAAACGCGCCGATGTTCAGTCCCGACGCGTTGAGCATCTGATAAGCACGGTAGCGTGGCTCGTCGCCGCGCGATCCGAAATACACGACGAACAACGGAATCAGGCAGGCAAATAAGCCGAATACGACAAGCCACAGCAGGTTCATCGGATGCTTGTTCGTGGCGAAGCTCATGATGATGGCGCATGGCAGAGTGAGGTTGAATACCAGTCCCTGAACCACTTTATAGGATTTGTCGGAGAAGATATGGATGCGTTTGAGCAGGTAGACGCTGATGATGACGAGTAGCAAAGATCCGGCTTGGAACAACATACGGCCGAGTATAGGAGCGTAAACGACGCATTGCGGGATCAGCAGACACAATGTGACCGTTGCCGAAGAAAGAACGACGCTACTTTGTCAGGGGTCATGTCCCTGACCATGCGCGAAAAAGCGTCATCCGTAAGGAAGAAAATGACAACGCCGGATCACCCGGGAAAGCAGTGCGTACGGCCATCAAGCACGACAACCTCATCGCCCGGTGCATTCGTCGACCGAGCGTATCCGGCGGCGCGACCTGGACGACTGGATCGCCGGCCTGTCCGAACGGCCGCGGTAAACGGAAAAGACACGACCCCCGCATGGCTCTTGCGAGTCGTGCGGGGGTCGTGTTTTCGGAATACAACTAGACCATAACTAGACCTGAGCTATACTGACAGGGTAAAAACCCAGTCGCCAGTAGGGCTCAGGGGTTATGCCCGTCAGATGTGGAAGCCGAGGATACCGTCTTCCGCTTGACGCGCCGAAACTGCGTAATATAGCCGCAAAAGCGTTGCGGGACAACGCTTTTGCGGTCTTTCGCGGCAATTATCAGCCGCCCTTTTTCGTGACATGCGATGACATGGACCTGCCAACTAGGTGCAGTATTAGGTGCAGCGCGTGCGCGCATAGCCACGGGGCATGAACCGGAAGACGAACATGCCGCGATACACGCTGACGCTCATCGACTCCACCAACCAGACCCCGCCGATTGTGCTCACCGCCGAATCCACCAGAACCATCATACGCCAGCTGACGAAACGGCTGGACCCCACGCCCGAACGCAGGCGCGTGCAGGGCTCCGGAGGATTCACCATGGAGCGCGGACGCGTCAAGGCGTTCCGCGAGCTCCCGCCCGACCCCGCGACCGGGAACCGCCGGCGCACCACCGCGTTCGGCGCCACCAGGGCCGAGGCGGAGCGCAGGCTCAACGAAAAGATAGCCGAGCTCCAGCGCGTCGGACGGCTCGGCTACACGAAGCCGCCCACCGTGGCCGAATGGTGCGACCACTGGCTGAACGACATCTGCAAACCCCACCTCAAGCCCCGCACCTGGGGCACGTACGCGTCCGTCATCGAACGCAACGTCAAGCCCGCCATCGGCGCCGTCAGGCTCGACGAGCTCAAGCCCGCGCACTTCCGCCGCATGGAACGCTACGTCATGGACGAGCAGGGCAAAAGCTCCGGCACCGCGGGCAGCGCGTGGCGCACCCTGCACAAGGCCCTGGAGGACGCCGTATTGGAGGGCGTCATCGAACGCAACCCCGCCGTCAAGGGCACCGCGCCCCGCGTGGCGTTGAAGGAACGCGCCGCCCTTACGCCCGACCAGGCCGCCGACCTCATCGCCGCGGAGACCGACGACACCTGGCGGCTCATGTGGATGCTGGCCTTCATGACCGGCATGCGCCAGGGCGAACGGCTGGGCCTGACCGAAGACGAACTCAGACGCGACGGCGACCGGCTCATCATCCTGGTCGAATGGCAGGCCCAGCACCTGACGAAACGCGAGGTCGAGGGACTGCCCAAGGGCGTCGAATGCACGCCGCTCGGCAACGGCATGTACCGCACGCGCCCCAAGACCGAGAAGGGCCGCCGCGCCATACCATTGCCCGAGGCCCTCGCCGACCAGCTGCTCGCCTACATCGAACGCCACGGCGTGAACGGCGACGGGCTCGTGTTCCACGACGACGAGGGACTGCCCCTGACGGGCAGCGTGGAGCGCAGGCGCTGGTACCGGGCCCTGGACCGCGTCGGCCTGGGCCACGAGTACGTACCCCACTCCGCCCGCCACACCACCGCGACCATCCTGAATGGATTGGCTACAATGTATTAGACAGTCCGATGAGGGACGAATGACATGAGATTGGAGGCCGACGATGGCCGACCCGAAGCATCCCCGCCACTACGAGGAGTCGTTCAAGCGGCAGATCGTGCAGTTGTACGAGAACGGCAAGCCGGCGCGCGAGATCAAGGCCGAGTACGACATCTCGCATTCCACGCTGCACCGTTGGGTCCAGGGCATCCGCAACAGCGGCTCCACGAAAGCCGCCGACAACCGCACCCCTGAGCAGAACGAGCTGATCGAGCTGCGCAAGCGCAACAGACAGTTGGAGATGGAGGTGGACGTTTTAAAACAGGCGGCGCTGATATTCGCACGAAAGTAGCAGTGATACGGGCCAACGCCTCCCGTTATCCGATATCGGCGCAGTGCAGAATACTGGGCGTTCCCCGCTCCACCTACTACTGGATGATCGAACATCCCGAAGCCGAGCGGGTGGACCCGATCGCCGGCGACGTGCACGCGATCTGGCGCGACAGCCATGAGCGTTACGGCGCCAGGAAGATCAAGGCCGCGCTGGAGCGGAGGGGCGTCACCGCCTCCAGAAGGCGCATCGTCAACATCATGAAACGGCGGGGCATGACGAGCGCGTACGCGCGCAGAACGTTCAAACCACACAAGACGCGGGTTAACGAGGCCAGGCTCGCGAACATCCTCGACCGCGAGTTCGACGGCTACGAGCCGCGCACCCACCTGGCCAGTGACCTGACGTACGTGCGCGTCGGCGGCAAGTGGGCGTACGTGTGCCTGCTCATCGACCTGGCGAACAGGAGCATCGCCGGCCACAGCGCCGACACGGGCCGCACCGCCGACCTGGTCATGGCCGCGTTCGCCACGCTCGACTTCCCCCTGACCGAGGTGGAGGTGTTCCACACGGACCGGGGCAGCGAGTTCGACAACGCGAAAATCGACGAGCTGCTCGACGTGTTCGACATCAGAAGATCGCTGTCAAGGAAGGGCAACCCGTACGACAACGCCGTGGTCGAATCCACCAACAGGCTCCTGAAGAAGGAGCTCATATACCGGAACCACTACACCAGCCTGGAACAACTACGCTCCGACCTCAACGACTACGTGTGGTGGTCCGACAACCAGCGGCTCCACTCCACCCTCGGATACCGGAGTCCGAAGGAATTCACCGAACAGGGACTCGTCCTCTAAGAACCTGTCCAACACACCGTTGCCAATCCAAGCACCACAGCCATGGCGATGCAGAACGCCGCGGACACGCTGCGGCGCTGAATCCCGGGACGCATAGACATCATCATGACAGAGCAAAAGAACACATCCGCGTCCGAAACGGACGACGCCAAGAAGAAGCCCTACGTCCCCATCACCGACCGCCCCCTGCTGGGCGTGCCCGAGGCCGAGGCCCTTACCGGGGTGCCGGCCAAGATCATCCGCGCCCAGGTACGCAACGGCCTGCTGAAGGCGCGCATGGCAGGCAGCACGACCATGCGCATCCGCCGCGCCGACCTGGACGCCTGGCTCGACGCGCTGCCCGCCTGGCACGCATAAGGAAACCCCACTTGCGCCCGATTGTGGACGAAGTGGGGTTCTTCAGAACACCATAGGTGCACCATAGGTGCAGTGGGCTATTCTGGATAACGCGAAAGTCCTACTGCCGACTATGTTCCGCCCTATGCGACCGTCAGATGTGGAAGTACAGCTCGTACTCCAGCGGGGTCGGGGCCAGACGAGCCTGGTCAATCTCGCCACGCTTGATGCTGATCCAGGTGTCAATCAGGTCGTCGGTGAAGACGTCGCCTGCGGTGAGGAAGTCGTGATCTTCCTCAAGTGCGTCCATGGCCTCAGCCAGGGAGCTCGGAACCTGCTTGATGCCAGCATGCTCTTCCGGCGGCAGTTCGTACAGATCCTTGTCGACCGGTGCCGGAGGCTCGATGTGGTTCAGGATGCCGTCCAAGCCTGCCATCAGCTGTGCGGAGAAGGCGAGGAACGGGTTGCAGGAGGGATCCGGAGCGCGGAACTCGATACGCTTCGCAGCCGGGGAGGTGCCGGCCAGCGGAATACGGATGGCGGCGGAACGGTTACGAGCGGAGTACACCAGGTTGACCGGAGCCTCGAAGCCCGGGACCAGACGGTGGTAAGAGTTCAGGGACGGGTTGGTGAAGGCAAGCACGGAGGAGGAGTGCTTGATCAGGCCGCCGATGTACCAGCGGGCGAGGTCGGACAGACCACCGTAGTTCTTCTCATCGTAGAACAGCGGCTTGCCGTCCTTCCACAGGGACTGGTGGCAGTGCATACCAGTGCCGTTGTCGCCTGCGATCGGCTTCGGCATGAAGGTGGCGGCCTTGCCGGCGAGAGCTGCGGTCTCGTGGACGACGTACTTGTACTTCATCAAATCATCGCCTGCGTGCTGCAGGGAGTTGAAGCGGTAGTTGATCTCCTGCTGGCCAGCGCCTGCCACCTCGTGGTGGGAACGCTCGAGAATCAGGCCGACCTTCTGCAGGTTGGCGACCATGTCGTCGCGCAGATCCTGGGTGTGGTCAATCGGCGGAACCGGGAAGTAGCCCTTCTTGACGCGGTTCTTGAACGCGATGTTCGGAGTGCCATCGTCCTCGGTGTCGATACCGGAGTTCCACGGAGCCTCGATGGAGTCCACCTCGTAGAAGGAGCGCTGCATGCTGTTCTCGAAACGTACCTTGTCGAAGATGAAGAACTCGGCTTCCGGAGCGAAGGAAGCGGTATCGGCGATGCCGGTGGACTTCAGGTAGGCCTCGGCCTTGCCGGCAACCTGACGCGGGTCGCGGGAGTACGGCTCGTCGGTCAGCGGGTCGACGATGGAGAATGCCACGTCGAGGGTCTTGTGCTTGCGGAACGGATCGATGAATGCGGTGGAAACGTCCGGCACAAGCTTCATATCGGACTCGTTGATGGCCTGGAAGCCTTCCACGGAAGAACCATCGAACGGCATGCCGTCGGTGAAGGCGTCCTTCAGAAATTCGCTTGCCGGCACGGTGAAGTGCTGCTGAACACCGATCAGATCGGTGAAGCGAACGGAGACATACTCAATGCCTTCCTTGTTGATAAGGGCCTCAGCATCAGCCTTGGTTTCAAGTGCAGTCACGGGACCGCTCCTTTCGAATAAGTTACTTACAGGCTATTAGTCTATGGTCGCGCGTTTCGCTCACTCGCCACTTGGGTTACGAGAATGTTTCGTAATGACATATTCGAAGTGCGATTTCGCGAAAAATGGGGATTCAAGTGTTACGAACGGTCGCGTCACGCCCTTCAGCGGCGTGTCAATTAATGGACACGTATGGCTTCGAATATAGGAAAAGCTCCAATCGCACGACGCGATTGGAGCTTTTTCAACGGAATAATGCGATTCCACCGTCAGCGGCCGCGCATGGCGCGACGGCTGACGCGCTGCGGATGCATCGGGTCGACGCCCTTCGGCACGCTCATGCCGTTCTTCAGCTGCAGGGTACGCAGGCGCTCGTTGAGCACCGTGAGCTCGGTCTTGGTGAGCACGAAACGAGTCCTCGGATGGATGGCGGCCATCAGCTTGTTCTTGTGATGGGTCGGCTGGTAGCTCTTGAACTTGAGCAGCGTCTTGCGCACGTCCTTGAGGCGGGTCTGGTTTGCGCCGGTGCCGACGTACATACGGTAGACCGGGATTTCGGAGCCGGCGGTCACGCCCTTGATGCGCTGCTCCTGACGATCCATGGCTCGCTTGACGCGATTGTAATCGCCTTCGCCCAGCAGATAGATGCCGTTGTAACCGGTACCGCGCCAGATGGCGTCCTTGGTCTTCGGGTCAATCCACACCGGTTCCTGGGGGAAGTTGAAGCCGGCCTTGCTGATGTTGCCGAGCACGCTTACTGCGGCACCGGGACGACCTTCGATCTTGGCGTAGCCGACCTTGTCGGCACGCTTGGTGAGCATCATGGTGGCGAACAGCACGCCCAGCATGACGGCAAGAATCATGAACAGGATCCAGCTGAACACATGCCACTTGAATATGACGCCCAGTACGACGAACACGACAATCGGTGCCACGAACACGCCACCGCACAGCCACGGAAGCGCCTTATCCTCAGCTTGGGTGTATTTGAAGATCTGGATGATCTGGCTGATGGTGCCTTGCTTCTTCTGCTTCTTTTTCTCTGCTTTATCTGCCATCGACTTCCTCGCTTGACGGTTCGGTTACACACACTGGGACGATAGTTTATCAGGAACCATGCCATTTATGGTGCGACTGCGCTATTCTACTCCGCCTATCTCGTATGCAGCGGGCGTCCGTCCGCTTTCAGCAACGCCTCACCGAGCGTCTCGCTGAACGTGGGATGCGGGTGGATGAGCCGTGCCGCATCGGCAAGCGGGACACGGTTGCCGACCAACTGTTCGGCTTCCGCTATCAAATCACTGGCGATTGGGCTGACGATGTGCACGCCCAACACCACCTGCATATCAGGATTGTTCGCAAACGCACCGCTGACGACGGTCATCGATCCGCCTTCCCCGCTCATCAGCATGCGCGCGTTGGACAGCATCGGGTATGCCGTCTCCTTCGGCTCGACCACGTCTTCGCGCGCTTTTGCCTGGTCGAGCGTCAATCCGACGCTTGCTGCTTCGGGGAAAGAGAACACCACCTGTGGCACGGTGTCGTCAAGCACGGGTTTTGGATCGGCTCCGGCGATTTTCTCAGCGATGGTGATGCCTTGTTCAAAGGCGCGGTGGGCCAGCGCATGACCTGGAGTGATGTCTCCCAGCGCCCACACGCCATCAAGGTTCGTCCGTCCGTATCCGTCGACGGTCACGTATCCTCGTTCGTCGAGCTTCAGGCCGCTGGAGCGGAACCAGTCGGCGTCGGTATTGGGCACACGTCCGATGGCGGCAAGCACCACTTCGCCGTAAGCGGTGCGGTCCTCATCGGAATCGCCCTGCCGATAGTGCACAGTGGCCCCTAGGTTCGCGCCAGTGTCGACACGGTCCACCGCGGTGCGTGCGATCACGTTCACTCCCCTGCGTTTCAGCTCACGTGTCAGCGTCATCGAAGCACGGCGTTCCCATGTGGACAGCACGCGGTCCTTACGAATCAGCAGTGTCACTTCGCAACCGGCGGCATTCCACAGCGACGCGAATTCCAATGCCACCGCACCCGCACCGATAATCACCGCGCTGGAGGGCAAGGTATTCAGCTCCAACGCCTGGGTGGAATCGATCAGCGCGCCGGCGAACGGATTTCCAGGCAACGCAAGCGGACGCGATCCGGTTGCCAACACGACGTCGTCGGCATCGATCGCAAGTTCCGTTTCAACCGGTTCGAACACGCCGGCTTCCACGGACCGCGATACCTGCGTCTCCCCCTCAGCCGGCGTGACACGTACTGTATGCGCGTTCTGCAATGCCGCGCAACCGCGGAATACGGTGACGCCGCGATGCGCCAGCAGGCCCGTCAGCCCTTTCGTCATCGTTTCCACGGTGGAGACGCGGAAATCACGTAATCTGCCGAAATCGATGCTCTGCAGCGTGGCGTTGATGCCCATGCGTTCGGCGTTATGGATGGTTTCGACGCTATGCACGGCGGTCAACAATGCCTTCGATGGGATGCATCCGCGGTTGAGGCATGTGCCACCGAGCGTACCGTCACGTTCGATCAACGCCACCGATTTGCCGAGTTCCGCGGCACGCAGTGCCGTAGAGTAACCGCCGGGGCCGGCTCCGATGATAGCGATGTCGAAATGCTGTTGAACCATATTGAATCCCAATTCGTTCCTCATTGATTCGTTTGCACGCACGTGAAGTGAGCTTTTGTTCGATGCGAGCAATCGTTTTCCATGGTAATGGAAAAGCCGTCAGTTGTTCGCTGACGGCTTGAAAAATCACCGGCGGTTCTCGATACCGATCACTCCGGCCAGTGTCCACGCTTCGGGTAACGAGGCTTCGGAAGCCTCCAACGGCGAATCTGGATGGCACGGCTCCACGCATAGGAACCGGAACGCATGCCCTTGGCCACGGACTGCTCACCGAATTTCTCGATGAGCTTCTTCTTGAGCTTGTGCCACATGACCGCCACGTCGATAATCACGGCGAACAAGTAGACATACATGATCAGCATGAGCGGCAACGCCAATGCAGGCCACTTGTAGGTGACGACCATGGATCCGATCAGGATTATGAACGCGACCGGGATGAAGAACTCGCCCAGATTGAAGCGGGCATCGACGTAGTCACGGATGTAGATGCGCCACGGCAGACGTTCCGACTTCGGCATGTGGTTGATGTCGCCACTTTGCATGGCATCGTATTCGGCGTTCTCACGTTCGCGGATGCGGGCCTTGGCCGCCTTACGGCTGGCGTCGCGATCCTTGGGGACCAGCGGACGGAGATTCTGCGCCTGGGCGTCCTTGCGCTTCGGGGTCGGACGGCCCTTGCCGGAGGTCGGCTGTGCAGCCTTGCTCTTGACGTTCTCCTGCGCCGGTTCTTCCTTCTTGGTAAACAAACTCATGCCTATAGAGCGTAAGGTGACGTATCGACGCTCGATGCCGCCCGCGGTGCCGTCTGCGTTGCGGTTCAAGCTGCGATTCAAGCTGCGGTCGGACGGTCTGCAAAGAACGGATACAATGGACATTCGTCACACGATATTCAATCCGCGTAATACACACGCATATATAGGGAGCATCAAGGATTATGACAGCTTTAGGAGCCGAAGAGATCCGCACGCGCGTCGAGTCGGATTTCAACCGCATCGTCGACGTGTTGAACCAGAAGATCGCCTTGCAGTCGATTTCCGCGAAAGGCATCACCGCCGATCATATGAAGCGTTCCGCGCAATTCGTGGCGGACCTGCTGCGCGAGGTCGGCGTCGATACGAAGGTGGTGCAGTCGCACAACCCCGACGGCACGCCGGGCGCTTGGGAGGTCATCGGTTCCAAAAACGTCAGCGAGGATGCGCCGACGGTGCTGCTGTACGCGCACCATGACGTGCAGCCGGTGCCGGATCCGAGCGTATGGAACACCGACCCGTTCGTCGGCACTGAAATCGACACGCGTCTGTACGGCCGCGGAGCCGCGGACGACGGCGGTGGAATCGCCATTCATTCCGGTGCGCTGAAAGCGCTTGAAGACGATCTGAAGGTGAACATCAAGGTGTTCATCGAAGGTGAGGAGGAGATGGGTTCTCCGAGCTTCATTCCGTTCATCGAAGAGCACCGGGACGAGTTCGCTTCCGATGTGATCATTGTGGCCGATTCGGGCAACTGGTCCGCTGAGATTCCGTCGCTGACCACGTCGCTGCGTGGCAACACCGATATTGATGTGCATGTCAAGGCGTTGGAACATCCGGTGCATTCCGGCCAGTATGGCGGCCCGATTCTTGACGCGAACACGCTGGCTGCGATGTTGATTTCCTCCATGTACGATGCCAATGGCGATTTGGCCGTGCCGGGCGTTGCGTCCGAGGAACCGGTTGGCGGCCTGCAGCGTGATATGGACGAGGCGACTGTGCGTGCCGACGCGGGCATCGTCGAATCGTATCGTCTTGCCGGCACCGGTTCGCTCGCCGCGCGTCTGTGGACGAAGCCCAGCGTCACCGTCATCGGGTTCGACGCGCATCCGGTGGAAGGATCCTTCAACGTCATCTCTCCTGAAACCACGTTCCGTCTGAGCTTGCGCACCGCGCCGAACCAGCGCCCGGAAGAGGCCCAGGAGGCGTTGGCCAAGTTCATGGTGGAGCATGCGCCGTTCGGTGCCGAAGTGTGGGTCGACAAGCTCGACAACGGCATGGGCTGGGCCATGGATCCGAACGCTGAGGCCACCAAGGACGCCATGGACGCCATGGAGGAAGCGTTCGGTGTGGCTCCGGTCAACAAGGGCGAGGGTGGCTCCATCCCGTTCATTCCGGAATTGCAGCGCATCTTCCCGAAGGCGCAGGTGCTGGTCACCGGTCCGGAGGATCCGAAGGCCAACGCGCATAGCCCGAACGAGTCCATCAGTCTGCCGGCGTTGAAGAACAACGTCATCACCGAAGCGTTGCTGCTGGATAAGCTCGCCAAGTAAGAAGCCGTGTAAGGCTTGCCGAAATAGGATAAAGCTCTCTGTCATACGATTCCGATTGGAACGTATGACAGAGAGCTTTTTCATTTAGCTGCCGATTGGGGAATCATCATCCATTAGTTGGACACGTTGCTGAACGCCCAATGCCAGTAGCCGGTGTAGTATGCGGTGGCCAACGCGATTGCCGGCACCGCGATGCAGATGGCGTAGAACAGCCAGTCGACCGCATGCAGTTTCGATTCGCGCGCTTGGCTTCGTGGCGCGTCGGATCCGAATCCGCGCGCTTCCATGGCGGTGGCGAGTTTCGTTCCACGTCGGATGGATACGACGAGCAGGCTGAATGCTTGCGAGAAGACGCGTTTGATGGTGCTGCCGTCGCCGAGGCCACGCGAGCGGCGTGACTGGCCGAGTGCACGCCAATCGTCCTGCAGCAGCGTGAACATGCGCATGCCGGCAAGGCCGCCGTATACGAAACGTTGCGGCAGGCACAGAATCTGCACGAGTCCGTCGGCCAGATCGGTCGGGTCGAGTCCCAAAGCCAGAATCACACCCGGCACGGCGATTGCGGCGACACGTAGGAATGTGGCCAACGCCAGATAGAGCGATCCTTGGGAGATGACGATGATGCCGCCCAGATTGGCCAGCACCGTGCCGGATGTCTTGCCATACAACGCCACGGAAACGAAGCTGCCTGTGGCCGCTATCCATACCGGCCATGTCTTGCGCAAGACCGTCCAGGGAGCCACTCCGCCGATCCATAACAATAGCATTTCCAAACCAAACGCCACGGATGCCGAAACGACATCGAGGGTGAAGAACATCGGAATGCACAGGATCAACGCACCGATGAAACGGCTTACCGGGTTGATTTTCGCCACGAACCATGACGGTGACGCCGGCTTCGTTTCGTTACGACGTTCCTTGTGTGGCACCACGGTAATGGTTTCGAGCTTTTCATTGCCGTCGCGCCCACTGTTTTTGTTGGTTTCGAGCATGTCACTCCCCCTCTCTGACCAAAATACGGCGTGCGCCCAGCGCTTCGATGAGCGGCTCATCGTGCGTAATCATGATGACCGCGCAACCTTGGTCGCGCGCACCGGCGATCAATTGGACCATGCTGGTCCACGTGGTGAAATCCTGTCCGAATGTCGGCTCGTCCATGACCAGCACTTTTGGCGCGGCAGCCAGCATGGACGCCACGGACAGTCTTCTTTTCTCACCGCCCGATAGGGTGAATGGATTCGCTTTGGCGAAGCGGGAAAGATTCAGGCGTTCCAACAGCCTGTCGGCGATGGAATACGCCTCCTCGTCGGTTTTGCCCATGGATTTGGGGCCGATGGCCACCTCGTCTCGCACGGTGGATGCGGCGAACTGGTGTTCCGGCTCTTGGAACACCATGCCGATACGTCCCAGCAAGTCGCGGCTTTTCCATGTGATCACATTGTTTTCGCGATGGTGAGGTACCAGATCGTCCGCCATGCATACACGTCCTGCTATCGGTTTGAGCAGTCCTGCGAGAGTGAGTCCGAGTGTGGATTTGCCCACGCCGTTTCTGCCGGTCAACGCGGTCACCTCACCGGAATGGAATTCGAGGTCGATATGCTCGCCGAGCGGGAAATCATAGCCGAAGCTCAGATCCCGCGTGTAAAGCACGACGTCCTGCGGTTGCCGGATTTGTTCCGGTTTGGGCGCGTGGCTTTCGATGGTGCGGCCCGGCACCCACGCACCGCCGTCGGCAAGCACCTGACCCATGTGGCCGAACACTTCGTCTGGAGTGCCGTCGGCGATTACGCCGCCGACGTTCGAATCGGCTTCGGGTTTGCCCAGCACGATGACGCGGTCGACCAGGTCGAGCCACACGTCGATATGATGTTCCACCACAACCAGCGTCTCATGGGTTTGTTCGAGGACGTGGCGGACAGCGTCGTGCACTTCCTTGACACCGTCCGGGTCAAGGTTGGCGGTCGGTTCGTCAAGCAGCAGCAGGCCAGGGTGCATGGCCAGCACGCCCGCCAAGGCGAGGCGCTGACGTTGCCCGCCGGAAAGTCCTCGTGTGGAGCGGTCGAACGCCATGTAGTCGAGCCCGACGATGTCAAGGGCGGCTCGTGCCCGGTTCCAGATTTCATCTTTCGGCAGGTTCAGGTTCTCGCAGCCGAATGCGGTGTCGTCTCCGGCACGTTCGAGAATCGTCTGCGAGTCCGGGTCCTGAAGCACCAGCCCACAACGTCCGCGCGCTTGTCTGGCGTCGACGCCGTCGATGAGCAGCTCGCCTTCCTGCTCGCCTTCGTCATCTCCACCGAGCACGCCGGCCAAACCGGACATCAGGGTTGATTTGCCTGCGCCGGAAGCGCCAAGCAACAGTACCCGCTCCCCCGGTTTGATGTCGAAGTCGACGTGTCGTAGCGCGAAATCCTTACGTGAGGCGTGTCTCCATCCCCAATCATGTGCGGTCACGCCGGCCGCTGTTGTGTTCTGAACGTCAGTGGTCATTCGTCGTTCTTTCTTCTGATTGTCATGCTGTTGTTTCGTATGCCGTTGTCATGCGATGCGCCATCACAAGAAAATCCCGCACCACCTTGATGTGATGCGGGATTTGCTTGCATCGGACAATCAGACCAGTTCCTGCGTACGACCGGATTCGAAGCGGTCGAGCACGCCGGTCTTGGCGATGGCCACCTGCAGGAGGTACATCACCGCGCCGGCGAGCACCGCGCCGGAAATGGCGGAGGCGATCAGGTAGATGCTGACGCGTAGCGCGCTCCAAGCCGGATTGGTAAGCCAGTAGTACAGGCCGCAGCCGACGCCTGCAAGTGCGCCGGAGATCGTGGTGGACAGCAGGTCCCACTTCTTATAGGCGAAGATGGCAAGACCGATTTCGGCGCCGAGGCCCTGCACGATGCCGACGATCAGCGAGCCGCCGACGCCCCACTGGTTGCCCATGGTGAGTTCGAGCGCGGCCGCGAGGGTTTCCGCGAACAGTGCGGCTCCAGGCTTGCGCACGATGATGGCGGCCAGAGGGCCTGCGAACAGCCAGAAAGCGTTAAGCAGGCCTTCGAAGCCTGGAGTCACCGCCTCGAAGAGGGCCAGCGGCGCGGTGCAGACGATGTCCCAGCCCCAGAAGATCACGCCGGATGCGACGGCGATGATGGCTGCGACGACGATATCGACCACGCGCCACTTGTTGTTGTGTTTGCGAACTGCGGAAGACTGGTTTTCTTCAGTCATGGGATATGTGCCTTTCTCTTTTCGTCAAGGCACGGGAAATAGAGAGACGTCCGTGCGCCGGCATTACCCGGTATACGTTCATACGGTTGAAGCGGTTGCTTCCTCTCAGCCATTCGGCCCCCGTGTCTGCGCCTGATATTACACAGGACCCACGATTTACGTCGGTTTTGTCTCATAACGGATTCCGTATTCCGTGGCTGAGTCACATTCCGATGTGTTGTTTTGGAGGAACGCTCCAACCGTATGGTGATTTTATTGAGGCAGTCTCATCAGCGATTCGGCAAGATTCTTGAATGTTTCTCCGATACCGTCCGACCGCAACGCGCCCTCTTTGGTTAGGACTGCGGGCCGGCCTGCTTCGCCGGTTTCGCGCAGTTCAGGCTCCAATGGGAGTTGTGCGAGCAGTGGCACTTCATAGCCGAGGCTGTGGGTCAGCTGTTCGGATACGCGTGCGCCGCCACCTTCGCCGAAGATACGTAGCTTCTCGCCTTTGTGCTCGTAGTAGCTCATGTTTTCCACGACGCCGCGAACTTTCATCGGCACCTGCAATGCCACCAGGCCGGATCGTACCGCGATGTCGGAGGCGGATGGCTGCGGTGTGGTGACCACCACCAGTTCGGCGTTCGGCAGTGCCTGTGCCACGGAAATCGCCATGTCGCCGGTGCCGGGCGCCAGGTCGAGCAGCAATACGTCCGGCTCGCCCCACCATACGTCGGATAGGAATTGTTCCAAGGAGCGTTGCAGTCTTGGACCACGCCATAGGATGGCTCTGTCCGCGCCGGCGAACATGCCGATGGAGATCAGTTTCACACCCCATGCGGTGACGGGCATGAGCATGCCGTTGAGGTTCGTGGGCTGTGATTGCACGCCGAATAGCCTGGGCAGCGAGAAACCGTAGATGTCGGCGTCGATGGCGGCGGTATCGTAGCCGAGCGCCGCGAATGTGGCTGCCAGATTGGCGGTGACAGACGATTTGCCCACGCCGCCTTTACCGGAGGCGATGGCGAAGATGCGGGTTTTGATGCCGGGTTTGTTGAACGGGTTCTGTTTACGTTCCGCTTTGAGGCCGGCCACCAGCTGGGTGAGTTTGTCTTGGCTCATGGAGCCGACTTCGATGCTGGGAATCAACGTGGCATCGGGATAGGAGGCGACCGCGCCGTTGATCTGGTTGGTGATGGTCTGCGACAGCGGACAGCCTTCCACGGTCAGTTCGACCCGCACCCGTACGTCGTACGTGTTGGTTTCGCCTGCCACTGGCGTGGCGTCAATGGCTGCGATCATGCCCAAGTCGGTGACGGACCTGCCCAGTTCGGGGTCAATCACTTTGCTTAGCCGTTCGTAGATGCGCGCTTCGATGGTGCGCTCGTCGCTCATGCTTCCTCCTTATGCCGCGTACCACAGTAGCGGTTCGCGGCACGGCTTGCCAGATGGTGTGGCGATTATTCAACTGTTCCTGTGTCGAGCAGCTGTTTGAATTGGTCTTCGTTGAGCATGGGGATGCCCAGTTCCTCGGCTTTTGCGGCTTTTGAGCCGGCATTCTCGCCTACGACGACCCAATCGGTTTTCTTGCTGACGGATCCTGCGGCTTTGCCTCCGCGCAGAACGATGGCCTCTTTGGCGGAATCGCGGGAGAATCCTTCCAACGAGCCGGTGACCACGACCGTTTTGCCTGCCAATGTCTGTGGTAGTCCGCTGGCTTGGGCTTGTCCGACTCCTACGCCGGCGGCCTTCCATGCGTCAAGCACGGCACCGCGCCAATTGCCCGGCTCACGGGCCGCGGTGAACCATGTGACTACGGATTCCGCAATTTCCGGACCAATACCGTCGATTTGGGACAATTCGTCCACGCTGGCATGTTCGATGGCATCCAACGTACCGAACGCGCTGGCGATGGTGCGTGCGGTGGGCGGTCCGAGCCTGCGGATGGACAGGGCCACCAGAACGCGCCACAGGTCGGCATGGCGGGCTTTGTCCATTTCGTCGAGCATCTTGCGAGTGTTTTCCGCCGGACGAATGTACACCGGCTGCACGCTGGACGTGCCTCCACGGGATACCTTGATTTCCTCGCGGATCACCACGGCGTCATCCGGCACCACGTATTGCGGATATTCCGCGGTCTCGTCGATGTCGGCTTCCTTGCGTTTGCGGGCGGCGGTAGGCGCGGTCCAGAATGCGGGCACCTGATGCCATAATCCGGATCCGCCCACACGTTTGCGCACTTTCTTGATCTTGCCGTTTGACCCGACGGTCTCGTGGATTTCGATGATTGGGGCCTCGCGCCAGACGCGCACATCCTTGAGGTCTGCGGACGTCAACGAGAACAGCCCGGCCTCGCTGGACAGCACAGGTGTCTGCATGGGCGGCAGTTCCAGTCCTGCCACCGGCTCGTACGGTTCAGGCTCCTCACCGGGTTTCACCACGATTTCGGTGATGTTCGGCGCATACGTGTCGATGGAATCGGGCCTGTCCTCTTCGGGATTCGTCAGCGCAATGGCTGATTGGTCGCCCAGATGTTCGATATCGAACGCCTTACGGGACGCCAGATTGATGATCCGCTCGGTCAGCTGCGCCGGGCAGGATTCCACGTTCGGGCAGCGTATATCTTTGTCTCCCTCTTTGGCGGGAGCGAGTTCCGCGCCGCAGCTCGGGCAACGCGTGGGCATCACGAACCGGCGGATCTGGCCCTCACGTCCCTTGCGTCGCTCCAGCACCGGACCGACGAGCTCGGGAATCACGTCTCCCGCCTTGCGCACCACCACGGTGTCGCCGATGAGCACGCCTTTGCGTTCCACTTCAAAGGGGTTGTGCAGCGTGGTACGGGATACTGTGGAACCGGCCACGTACACGGGTTTCAACACCGCCACCGGAGTCACACGTCCGGTGCGCCCCACCTGCACAGTGATGTCAAGCAGCTCGGTATTGACTTCTTCCGGTGGATATTTGTAGGCGATGGCCCAGCGCGGCGCACGCGATGTGGCACCAAGGGAACGCTGCAATCCCAAATCGTCGACCTTCACGACGATGCCGTCAAGCGCGTGTTCGATGTCGCCTCGGTGTTCGCCGTAATAGTCGATCATGTCGAGGATTTCCTTGAACGACGTGACCTCACGGTTGTGCGGAGAGACGGGCACACCCCATTTCTTATACAATTCGTAGGCTTCGGATTGGTCGTTGACCACATCATGGCCGTTGCCGGCGTGCCCCGCACCCCAACGCAGCGATCCGATGCCGTGCGCGTAGAAGCTCAGGCGACGGGTTGCGGTGATACGCGGATCCTTCTGTCTCAGGCTACCTGCGGCCGCGTTGCGGGGATTGGCGAATGGCGCGCGACCGGCGTCCTCGTTCTCGGCGTTCAGCTTGTTGAAATCGTCCCATCGCATGAACACTTCGCCGCGGATCTCCACGAATTCGGGAATGTCTTCCTCCGGTCCGGCAAGGTTCTGCGGAATGGTGGAGATGGTGCGCACGTTGAGAGTGATGTCCTCGCCGGTCACGCCATCGCCTCTGGTCAGACCCTGTTCAAGCACGCCGTTGCGGTAGATGAGGTTCAGCGCAAGACCGTCGATTTTCACCTCGCAGGTCATGGGCAGTGGCTTCGATTCGGGCCAATCCAATCCCCTGAGCACGCCGTCGTACCATTCGCGCAGCTCCTCGATGGAGAACACGTCATCGAGGCTCATCATGCGCGATGGATGACGTACGGAAGCGAAGTCGTTGGAGAACGTGCCGCCCACACGATGGGTCGGTGACTGCGGTGAGTCAAGTGATGGGAACTGCGCCTCAAGCGATTGCAGGCAGCGCAATCTTGCGTCATATGCCGCGTCGGATGAGACGGGGGCATCGTCGATATAGTATGCGATCTGGTCTGATTCCACCCATGCGGCCACGCGCGCCCACAGCCTGGCCGCGGCTTCGGCGCTCATCGAAGCCACATCAACCTTGTCGAGGCGCATGGCGTCGGCATCGGTCGGCTGCAACGCGGCAATCCAACGTTCGCTGCCCGGAGTCAGCGAAGCCAGCCCCTCATCGGCCACGACGGCCGCGGAACTACCGTCGCTCTCCGGCGCGTCGAAATCCCATGCCAACTGTTCGGAATCATCACGATTCGTCATTGTCACCGCTTTCCCATCATTTCCGCCATGCCGCGCGGATGTCCACGCCAGCACCGATTATCGCACAAATGTTCGACCGTTTTGTTAGTTGTTCAGAGAGCGCAGGAACTGCACCTGCACCACGTCGGCACCGTCATGGTCTTCGTAATCCATGCGCATCGCGGCCACCGACAGGGTGCGTGCGGGCACGAACATGCCTTTGTCCACGCAGACGCGGGCCGCTTGGTGCATCAGGGGCGCGACCGGCGTGTTCGGCCATACCGGCAGTCCGGCGTCGGCGAGCACGTGGATGGCTTCCTGCACGTTGGTCGGCACCGGAATGCACTGCGATTGCGCTCTTCCGATCAGTTCCTGCAGTTCGCTTTCGAGCATGGCGATACGTCCGGGGGCGATCTCCTCGCTCATGATGTATGAGGCGGCGGCAAGGTCGAAGTGGTCGCACATCCATTCCGCATAGGCGAGGCGATAGTAGGCAAATGAGGCGTCTTCCCGGTCAAGCGCGACGTTCAGCGCGTTGAGGCATGCCGCACGTGCCGGATCCCAGTCCTCGGCACGCCCCAGCTGCACGGCGAGCTTGAGGTGCGACAGCGGGTATGCGGGGGCGTAACGCACCATGGCGTTCAGATGCGGCAGCGCGGCATCGACGCCTTTGACTTGGGCGAGCAGGTCGGCAAGCTCCATATGCATGTAGAACAGGTTGTCGGGAATGAGCACCGTTCTTTCGCCTTCGGTGGCGAACATGCGGTTGTAGATGACGCGTTCCGCATATGAATTGAAGTACCGCGGCACGCCCGGATTTTCAGCGAAGATCCGGTCCATGCGTTCGAGTGTGGACTGGGCGGATTCGATGGCCCGCTCGACGTCTCCGGAGAACAGCATGTCTCGTGCCTTCAGACGTTCGTCATCGAGGGATTGTGCCAGTTCGAATGAGAAGTCGGGCGTGTCTTCGCCGTCGATCAGCGCGCTGGTGACCTGCGGTGCCAATTCGGTCAATTCCGGATCGGATATGGAATTGATGATGTCCATGGCCTGTTTGGCTTTGGCCACCGATTCGAGTCCGTCGCTTTGCGCAAGACGATGGAACTCCCCCACGGCGCGCTGCAACAGGTCGACACGCTGGATGGACAGGCCCATCATGTTCTCACAGCCGAACAACTGCGCCGTGCCGTCATCAAAACGAATGTCGGACAGTTCGGGTTCTTCTTGGCTTCCCGCCGGTGAGAATCGGCTGTCACGAAGGTCGAAGGCCGCATCGATGGGTTTGAGCGCGCCTTTGCCGTCCACGTCCATTTCGGCGTCGAACATGCGGTATGTGGCGGTCGGATGGGCCAATCCGTCAGTGTCGAGCCGCTTCAGGAACTCGTCGCGGGTGAAGGTGACGGTCACCAAGTTGCGTACGGTCGGGTTTTTGCGCAGCTGCGCCATCGGATCGTCGTCATCATCATCGAGGTAGGTGTCGTACTCCGTTTTGTCGCTGGCGTCGTCCCGCATGGAGGCGTCGTCATCATCGGCGCGTCCGTCCGGTACCGCGAACGCCATTTCGTCGAAGTCGATGTCTTTCATCAGGTCTTCGAACTGGCCGTCCACCGTATCGTCTCCAGTGCCAACGCTATCCGAGCCAGCCGAATCGTCGGAATCGATTGATTCGGATGAGATATCGGTGGTTCTCGGAGTGACGGGCCGAGCCGGATCGCCATGGTAGTCGCCGTCCTTTGGAGCGGCTTTGGATCCGGATGGCCTCATGTCTCCGGTACGGATGCGTTCGAAGGCGCTTAACGCCTCGCTCATCAACTCGCTGATGGCGGAATCCTGTTCGGCTACGGCCTCTTCCAGACCAATCGAATCGATGTGCATCGACACGCGTTTGACATTCGGATCGGCTCCGAAGCTCAGCGCGGCCATCATGAGTCCGACGCGCAGATTGTAATCGACGCTCATACGCGTGCGTTCGACGTCGGTCAGGTCGATCCACGCGCGGCGCGATACGTCGTATCGGGTGAACGGCATCATGGACACTCCAGCAGAAGTGAAGCCGATTGCGACTTCGCCGTCGCTGAGGTCGCACCGGAAGTCAACGTCGAAACGGTATGGCAGACGCAGGCTGCGCAGCAGACGGGACATGGTCTGCCGGTACACCCATTCGGAACCTCCGTCGGCGCCGAAATCGCCTTCCAACACGTTGTCCTTGGTTGATTCGGCGACTTCACGCCGGAAGTCGGCCGCGATATCCGCCAGTCGGCTGGCGGCCTGGATGCCGTCTTCCCGGTTCGGGTCGAGGATCGCGCCGAACCGGTCGTCCGGTTTCAACGCGATCAGCGTCGGATTCTCCAGCAGGGCGAAGTCGATCTGCGCGGCTTCGGCACGCGTCACCGTGTCCTCCGTGGGGAGAGCGCCGATGCGTGCGTTACGTTCCAGCCATGAGCTGACGGCGGCGAAGCGGTTGAGGTTGCCCTCGATGTTGAGGGCGCACAGCACTGCCGAGAACGGCAGGGAGGAATCCCATGCGAAGAAGTAGCATCCGGAATAGCTGGATGTGTACAGGCGCAGCGGTTCCGCTCCGTGCACAGCTTCGAGCCCTTGATCGGTATCGAGCGCGTGGGCTTCGCGCATCAGATCGGCGAAGTAGTCTTCCAGGCCGGAGGCGCGCATGCCATGCGACCGGGCGCTCATGGTGTCTCTGATGGACCGTCGGATGGCGCCTATGGGCGCTTCGCGGTTGAGCCTGCGGAAAATGTTGCCGGAACCGAAGCCGACGAGCAGGCCGTTCATCTGTGGAAGCATGTAGGCGGCGAAGAAGGCGATGGTGATGGCGTCCCGATATTCGAGGTCGAACCGCATATTCGCTGGCAGGTTGGCGCGCATTTGCTCAAGCGTGTAACGGCTGCCGGTTTTGAGCCATGAGGCGAGCCACATCATGCGACCGCCCGGCATGCGTCCCACGACGCCGCCTTGCGTGGCGCGCACCGTTTTCGGATTGCGGCTGGCCGCATGGCCGAGTCTTGGACCGTCCGCCAACGTAAGGGTTTCCTCTTTGACGAAGACGAACCGCGGTTCGAGTTCCTGCGTGTCCATGTCCGGATCGGTGCCGGCGAAGACACGCGCTTTGCCGTCCGCGAGCGCGATTTGGGCGAAGTGGTCGCTGTCGGTGAACAATCCGATGGAGAAGGCATGGCCGTGGGTCTGCGGCAGTTGGGCCCATCCGAGGCGGAATCCTCCGGGCACGCCTTCGAATCCGTCGATGATGTGTCGTTTGATGAGCGGATTAAGCCGGATGGCGTTGCGGGTCAGTTCGTCGACGATGTCGTCGGGCTTGTCAAGCGCCTTGCCGAAGGGGTTGGCGTGGATGTGGCGCGGCGTGGCCTGGTTGACGAGTCGCCGCACATTTTGCCTGACGCGTTCGAGCATGGTCCGGTTATGTTCCGGTTGGCTGGCCGGGTCTGATGGTGTGCGGTGAGACATGTGTGCCATTCTTTCAATCCAATGCGACATGAAGCTATTAGAATAATGACGTGACTTTTTCGAAGCAGCGTTTTCAGGCACGTCGTCGTATGTGCGCAGCCATTGTAGTCGCTTTCGCGGTGATGGTGGCGGTCGAGTGCGTGTTGTGCAATATGCCGTTTTGGCGTTCCTTGGCCGCATCGGGTGATTCCGCCGCCGCGTACAACGTGCTGGGCCCTGGGCTCGAACGTACTGACGAGGGGTTGTTGAAGGTCACCGATCCGACGCAGGCATATATGCAGGTCGATGCGGATGGCTCGTCGGAATATGTTCGTATGGACCCGGTGTCTTCGAAGGCGTTGGATAAGGCAGCCAGACAATCGGAGCAGGTGTTGCGCACGGTTCGTGTCCGTCCTGATGTCAATCGCAGGGCCGGTACGGTCAGTTCGGTGTCGGTGTCTTCGCCGCGTTCGCTGTATGTGCATGCGGCGGCTGCCGGTGGTTCGGTGTGCGTGCGGATTGTCGAGCCGAAGGGTTCGCTGATTCCGTTTGATGCGGTGCGTGCGAATGTGCGTGTACCGTTCGCGTTGAATCCGTTGCGTATCGGCGTGATGGTGGCCGTGTTGGCGATGGTACTGGTGTGGAGGCCTGGTTCGCGGTTGTGGCGGATGCCGTTGGATACGACGAGTGTGAGGCAGCGTGCGTGGCTGGGGGCGCTGCTGGCGGTGCCTGTTGTGGTCACTTGTGCCGTTGTGGTGTGGCAGCTGGTGGAGGCGGCTCCGTTGAGCTTCCATACGAAAGGCACGTACACGTATGATTTCGACCAGTACGATTACGTGGCAAGGGCGCTGCTTGATGGTCACGCGTGGTTGGATTTGGATGTGCCGGATGCGTTGCGTGACGCGGCGGATCCGTATGATGTGGCCACCCGGCAGCGGTTGCTTGCCGATGGCGTAAGCCCAGTGTATTGGGATTACGCGTTCTATCAGGGGCACTGGTATTCGTATTTCGGTGTGGTTCCCGCGTTGTTGTTGTTCCTGCCGTATCGGGCGGTCACATCGTTGTTCGTCGATGGCGGGCTGATGATGCCCTGCGGTGCGGCCGTGCCGCTGCTGATGCTTGGTTTTCTGGTATTCGGATGTCTGCTGGTGATTCGTGTGATATCCCGAATTCGTCCGAATGCGCCGTTGGCTGCGGTCAGTATGCTGTGCGTGTTCATGCTGTTGGCTTCCAATGGTTTGTATCTGTGGTATCGGACGAATTTCTATTCGGTGCCGATCGCCGCCTCCCTGTTTCTGAGCGTGTTGGGATTGTGGCTGTGGTTGGGCGCCGCCAAGCGGGTGCCGGTGTCAGGCGATCGGATTCGTGAGGTTGATGGCACGCAGTCGTTGTCGTTGCCCCATCTGGCTGCAGGCTCGATGTGCATTGCGGCCAATCTGGGGTGCCGTCCGCAGTTCATTCTCGTGGCGTTGCTGGCTTTCGTAATATTCTGGCCGCAGATTCAGTCGATTTTCCGTCACGCCTCCAATGATTCCTCCATTCCCCATATGTCGGTCTGGCGTCTGATGCGCGCGCCGTTGGCCGCATTGCTTCCCGCGTTGATTGTGATCGTTCCTCTGCTGGCGTACAACGTGGTCCGGTTCGGATCACCGCTCGACTTCGGCACCTCATATCAGATGACGGTCACGGATATGACCAGTTATCGGCAGCCATTGTCGAATCTTGCGCTGACCGTCTCATATTACCTGTTCCTGCCGTTGCGGTTCACGGATGCGTTTCCGTTCCTCGCCGTCAGTCCGGCGCCTCTTCCCACTTGGGGATTTACCGAGGCAATGCCTGGCGGCTTATTCACGATAGCTCCGTTGACGTTGGCCGCGCTGGCCTGCCCGTTCCTCTACCGGCGTATGCGCAAGGCCGGGCGCACGAACACATGGCTGTTGTTGACATCCAGCCTGGCATTGGGATTGCTGCTTGTGGTGATTGACTCCCGCATGGCTGGTTTGGGATGGCGGTACATCGCCGATTTCGGATGGCTGTTTGCCTTGGCCGCGTTGCCTTCGTTGCTGATCGTACTTGATTGCGTCAAGCCGCGTCTGCGTTGGGTATGTCGTGCCGGATTCCTCGCGCTGCTGCTGTTCACGCTGGTTGTCGCGCTGATGTCGTTGTTCCTGCCCGGGCGTGACGATGAGATGTTGCGCAACAATCCCGCCCTCTATCTCGACGTGCAGTCCTGGTTCATGTTGGGTTGACGTCCGACATAAGCTACATCCAGTAAAAATTCAGGTTTCTTTCCTGATTCATATAGCAGTTTTTCCGGTTTGCTCTGAGTTTCATCGGCAATCATAACGATTGTCATCATTGTTGCTTTGAGTTATGTTCCGGGGGTCGCCAACCATGAAACCGCTTTCGCCGCCACGCAACCATCCTCGGGCCGCACGTTGGATGCCAAAGGCGACATCGTGCTGCTCACCACCGAACTGGGCCGCGACGACAACGCCGTGCAGGACCAGGTCGTCAAACTCGATGCCGAAACCAGCAGTGTGACGCGACTGTTGGATTTCGGCAGCCTGTTCGCCGATTACAAGGCGTCCGCCACGCATGCGGGCACGGACGATTCGGATGAACTGCCCGTGAACCTGCGCGCGGTTGCGCCTGCGGTTCGTTACAATCGGCGGTATGGGTTTCTTCGATTCGCTGTTCGCCGGTAAACGTTCCACACCGGCTTCGTCCGTCACGTTCCATCTCGACCAGGCCGCCCACATGTACGAGGACGGCAATATCGGCTTGGAGGCCACCACGCTTGATATCACACCTGACAGCAAGCGTGTGGCGGTGATAGGTTTGAACGGTGCCGGCAAGACCACGCTGCTCAAATTGTTGGATGGCGCGTTGGCCGCCACGTCCGGAACGGTCCGCATCGAAGCGGACGGTACCGCATACGACCCCGCCGTGAAACGCGATCTGAAGCATGTCGAGGATCTGGTCGGCCGCGTGCGGCGCGAAGAGATTCCGAACGCCTACTACAAGGCGGCTTCGATTCGTGAGGCGATCGACCTGCCGTTGAAGAAGCACAAGGTGCCGGAAAGCGAACGTCAGGCGATCATCGGCAATCTGTTCGCGCATTTCGATCTGGCTTCCGTGGCCCGCGAGCCGGCCTCCGCTTTGGATAGCGAGAAGCGGCATCTGCTGGCGATCGCGGCCGCGTTGAGCTTCTCCCCCGCTGCGATCGTCGCCGACGAGCCGACCAAGGGATTGGACGAGGTGGCGTCGGCGCGCGTGGCGAAGGCCCTGTTCAGCTATGACAAGCAGGTGGTGTTCGCCACGCATGACACGGATCTGATCGTCCGTCCGGAATATGCGATCGGCCGCGTGCTCGTTGTCGACGACCATCGTGTGGTGTTCGACGGCGCGCCTCGTGAGGCGGTCGATTTTTACACGGATTTGGTTCGTTCGAAGTATGAGGCGGCGAAGGGCGACAGGGCGTAGAAGAGATTTCGGACTCGGCAGTCCGTTCAGCCGATCAGTTCGTTGACGGTGTCGATCACCACGTGCACGTTATGCCGGAAATCGTCCGGTTCGGGCAGTAGTGAGATGGCCAGATAGCCGTTGGAGGTCATGTCGAAGAAGTAGCCGGGCTGTCCGGATACGCCGTGGCGTTCGATCATGTGCAGCACCAGCTCGTTCTCGTCGAGCACGCTGGGCACGCGCAGCAGTACGTTCCATCCGCCTTCGGCACGCAATACGCTGACAAGACCTTGCTCATCCGCGTCGAGCATGGCATGCAGTGCTTTGAGATTGCCGCGCACACGTTCCTGCACGCGCGCGGTCTGCGATGGCGCCGCTTCAAGCAGTGCGGGAATTTGTTTTGCGACGATCTCGCTCATGGGCAGATAGTCGTCGGCGATCACGTCGAGACGACGCTTGGCTTCCGCCACGTCTTCGGCGGGACCTGATACCTGGATCCAGCCGACTTTGGCATGCGGTGCGGCGAGCATTTTCGAAAAACCGTCCAACGCGAATGTGAGCGCGCCACGCTCCCCCGCGAGTCGTGCGTTGCCTTCGAATGGTTCCAAATCGTAATCGTAGAACACTTCGTCGGCGATGATGGCCACGTCGTGGTCCCGGCACAGGCGGACGATCGCCTCGCGTTCCGACGGTTTGACGTACGAACCGGTCGGATTGTTGGGGTTGATGAGCACCAGCGCGCGGATGCGATTGCCGTCCGGGCCTTCCAGCGCGGTTTTCAGTTCGGCCACGTCGATGTACCAGGAGCCGTCGAATCGTTGTTGGTATTCGATCATGTCGACGCATTCGAGGCGTGCGATCGATTCGATGAGCGGATAGCCGGGTTTCGGTGCGAGCACGGCGTCACCGGCATCACACAGCAGTTTGATAAGCCACGAGTAGGCTTCGGAAGTTGAACTGAGGATGTACAGGTCGTCCGGCGAGCAATGGCCGATTTCCTGCATGTCAAGGAACGCGGCCAGCGCCTCACGCGCGTAGCGTTGGCCGCGCGGGTCGGCGGAGTAGATGTCCGGCACAAGATCCGGAGCCAGCGCGTGCCGTGTCGGATTGGAGTCGTTGAGCTTGCCGAGCGGTCTGCCGGCTGTTTTGGCGGTGGCTTCCGCCTTGGCGATGGGATTGAGCTCACTGATGTCGACTCTTGAGGAAAAACGCATGCTCTCCACCCTACTCCATGGACTGCCGTCTTCCATCTGCGGCACATGGAACAACGAAAAAGGCCGTCCGATTCGTCGGACGGCCTTTTGACAACCTAATCGGTCAACACATCACTTCTGCTTGGTGCTCGCGTAGTATGCGGCGCCGATGATGCCGGCCTCGTTGTGCAGCTTGGCTGCGACGATCGGGGTCTTGATGTCGATGTACGGCAGGAACTTCTCGGAGACGCGGGACGCGCCACCGCCGACGACGAACAGCTGCGGGTCGAAGTAGAACTCCATGAGGGAGTAGTACTTGGTCAGGCGCTTCGCCCACTTCTTGTAGCCCATGTCGAGCTTCTCGCGGATGGAGGATGCGGCGTACTTCTCCGCGTCGCCCTTGCCCTTGAGCAGTTCCAGATGGCCGAGCTCGGTGTTCGGAATGAGCTCGCCGTTGAAAATCAGCGCGGTGCCGATGCCGGTGCCCAGCGTGGTGGCGATGACGAGGCCATCCTGGCCCTTCGCGGCGCCGAACTGCTGCTCGGCAAGACCGGCGGCGTCAGCGTCGTTCACCACGGTGACCGGACGACCGCAAGCTTCGGAGAACACTTCGGTGACGTCCACGCCGACCCAGGACTGGTCCAGGTTGGCCATGTAGCCAAGCTTCTCGCCCACATGAATCGGAGCCGGGAAGGCGATGCCGACCGGAGCGGACTCCGGAACCTCGAAATGCTCGAGCTGCTGACGAACGATTTCGCCGACGGCCTTCGGAGTGGACACCTCCGGGGTGAGGATCTTCAGACGCGGTTCGGCGAACTCGCCCTTCTCGAGGTTAACCGGGGCGGCCTTAATGCCGGAGCCACCAATGTCAACGCCGAATGCCTGTGCAGTCTCAATCATCTTCAACCTCTCTATCAAGGTATGTTATGGGTGTATTCGAACCGGTACGTGTTATGGTAACTCGCAACATGCCCAAAATCGCGCGCGACATGCACAAATGGTGAGAACGATTGCACAAATTGTAATACTTAACCGAGTAAATATTTCATCGCCTGTTTTGCAAACGATTCGTCCCACGTCGGTAGAGGCTCCGACGTGGGACGAATCGTCAATCGCGTGATCGCCGCGCGTTGGGAAACGCGTGGGCCACGGTGTTACTTCAGCGGCGGCATCGGCTGCCATTCCGGATCATGCAGCAGCTTGCGCGAATCCCACCATCCCTTGGCGATCTGAACGATGCCGGTCTTGAAATGCTCGCGGTCCACCATCGTCAGTCGAATCACTTCCTTGACCGCGGTCAGCACCGTACCCAGGCCGAACAACAGCGGACGGTAATCGCCGTACGTCATAAAGTATCGGGCCATGTAGCCGCGGTTGCGCATGATGTGGTAGCGGTTCATGTCGGAAGTGGAGTTGAGCTGGCGCACGCCGGCGATGTCCCAATTGCCGATCTCGCGCGTACGGCGCAGCACCACGTCGGGCACGACGATCGGATTGGTGACCTTGCTGGCACGATAGCCGTACATCGTGTCGTCCCAATAGATGAAGAAACGCGGGTCGGGCAGACCGATCTTCTCGACGATGTTGCGGCGGAACAGGCCGCCTTCGAAGCACAACGTGTCCATCACGCGATAGCCAGCCGGGCCGAACGCAGCCGGTGCGATCGGGTTCGGAATGCCGAGCGGGACGATGAAATCGTACTGCCAGTAGAACGGACCGCCATCATAGTCGTAGCGGCTTCCCTGAATCACGTCGTGCCGATCGGTCCACTTGGCCAAGCGCTCGATGCCTTCCGGCATGACGGCGACGTCGTCGTCCATGACCCAGAACCATTCGGCACCCAGCTCGTACGCCTTCTTCACGCCTGCGGAGAAACCGCCCGCGCCTCCGAGGTTGTCGGTCTGCGGCGCGTAGACCACGCGGTTCTCGTTGCCGGACAGGTCGGCCACGGTGGTGCCCCACTGCGCGGTGAGCTTGGCGCTGAATTCTTCGACCATGCCATGGGTCTTGTCACTGTGCTCGTTGTCCACGACGATGATGCGCCACGGGGCGACGGTAAGCTTCTCGATGGATTCGAACAGGGTGGCGAGCAGCTGCTGGCGCTTGTAGGTCACCACGACGATAGCCAGCTTTTCGATGGTCTTCTTCGCAACTTGCTTTTCAGTCATACGTTCCATTCTTGCACCGGCCCTCAACCACACATCGGCCATGTTCGATATGGAGCCGAGCACGGGCATAATCCGCGACAAATATGGACAGAACCTTGCACGGCACGAACTTGTTTGCCATAATGAACCGCGTATGCAGGGGAATCCGTATGACGGATTGAGATGGGCGTGGACGTCCGAACCCTTTGAACCTGATGGTTGACACCAGCGTAGGGAGGCATGGCCATATGGCTGATGTGATTTCCGTAACCAATTCCGATTCCGCGTTCGACGCTTCGAAGGGCGTCACGCGAACCAATCTTCCCCCATTCGCGCAGCGGCTGCGCAAAGCCGCCGACCTCGTATGGGAGGAAGGCTACAGGCAGCCGTTCATCCGCGAACTGGGCGAAGGCACTCTGCCGCGCGAGAAGTTCGCGTTCTATCTGCTGCAGGATTTCCGTTATCTCAACGACTACGCCAGAGTGCATGCTTTGGGACTGGCCAAAACAGACGATCCTGAGATCATGGCGTTCATGCTCAACGTGCAGAACGGCGCGTTGAATGTGGAGTCGACCGTGCACCGCACGTATCTGGCCAGCTACGGCATCACCGACGAGCAGATGAACAACGTGCGCCAGTCGGCGTTCGCTCGCGCGTACACGTCGAACATCCTTTCCATCGCCTATGGCAAGGACATCCTCGACATTCTCGTGGCCGTGCTCCCCTGCGCTTGGGTGTACGCGGATTACGGATATCGTCTTGCCCATGAATTCGCCGACACGCTCGATGTGAACCAGTACAAGAGCTGGGTGGACATGTACAAGACCGACGAGTTCTGGCAGGGTTCGGCTTGGCTGATCGAGCATATCGAGAAACTCGCCGCCGAGGTGAGCGAGGAACGCAAGCAGGAGCTGGTCGATATTTTTGTGACCGGCGTTGAGAACGAGTACATGTTCTGGTCCAGCGCGTACGACATGCAGTACACGTGGAAGCCCGAATGGGATCAGGAGAGCTGATTCTCCGGCACGCTCTCTTCCGATTGTTTATTTCCATATGAAGCGGCCCGCCTTCCGATTGGTTTCGGAGGGCGGGCCGCTTCATATAACGTTCGGATCGCTATTCGCGCACGAGACGAATGTGCTCCACGTCGTCACGTTGGGAACGACGGTAGAGCACGAAACGGTTGCCGATGACCTGCACGAGTTCCGCGCCAAGCTGTTCGGCGAGACCTTCGCCGGCCTCCTTGGCGGTCAGACCGGAACCGTCGAGCACGGAGCATTTGATGAGCTCGCGCTTCTCGATGGTCTCGTCCGCCTGTTTGACGGCGTTTTCGCTCAGATCGTTCTTGCCGACCTGGATGAGCGGATTGAGTTTGGTGGCCAGGCCGCGCAGCTGCTTGACCTGCTTTTTGGTAAGTGCCATATGTGTTCCATTCCTATCTACAAATACCCGCTCAAGCCTAGCGTGAGGACGGTATTTGCCCATCCGCCCGCAACGCACCGATCATAACAGCACGCCCGGCACGACCAGTGCGACAAGATAGACAAGCACCACGATCGCCACGGCCACGTCCATGCCGGCGACGCGCATGACACGCCAATGCGTGCGCGTCGCACCTTCCTCATAGCAGCGCGCGTCCAAGGCGAGGCTCAAGTTGTCGGCGTGACGGATGGCTGCGGCGAATACCGGCACAACGACCGCCACCATCGCTTTGATGCGCACTACGAACGAACCTGTTTCGACGCTGCCACCGCGTGCCGACTGCGCGTCGATGATCGCTTTCGTTTCCATGCCAAGCGTCGGCAGGAAACGCAGGGCGAGGCTCATCACCAATGCCGTCTCCTGCGTGTGCAGGCCGAATCTGGCGAACGGTGACAGCAATGATTCGAACGCGTCGGTCATGGCGGTCGGTGTGGTGGAGGCAAGGAACATCGCTCCGATGACGATGACCACGGCGAACCGACATGCGTAGAGTATGGCGATGCGGATGCCGTCATCGGTGATGGGAATCGGCCCGAGGCTCGCCACCGTGGTGCCGGTGCGCACGAAGAAGATGTTCAGCAGGCCGCAGAAAACGAACAATGCCAGGAACACACGCACGGAAGCGGCCAATCGGCCTACATTGATGCGTCCGGCCGCGGCGATCACGCCGGTGAACACCACGGCAAGCAGCAATTGCCAGAATGAGCCGATGGCGAACGCGGAGAACATGAGCGCCAATGCGGACAGCATGCCCACGCGCGGATCGAGGCGTTCCAACAGGGTCCGCCGCTCCCCCACGGTCGCGGTGTCCGAGCCGGCGGCGTCCACGGATGGTTCCGCATCCGGCTCCTCTTCGCAGGTGGCTTTCACTGTGGATTCCGTGGATTCCTTAGAGTCCGCACGTTTCGCCGGCTTGCCCAATATGATGGTACGGTCGGCAAGCTCGTCCACTTCATCCTGCGAATGCGAGATGAGCAGTATGGTCACGCCGCGTGATTTGAGCTCGTGGATGAGCCCGTGCACGCGTGCGGCGGCCTCCTCGTCAAGACCTGCGGTCGGCTCGTCCAGAATCAACGCTTTCGGCTCGCATGCGATCACGCCGGCGATCGCCACCAGTCGCTGCTGGCCACCTGACAGGTCGAACGGCGAACGGTCTCGCAGATGTTCGATATGCAGCAGCCGCATGGCCTGCATGGCGCGTTCCATCGCCTCGGACGTATCCAATCCCAGGTTGGAAGGCCCGTATGCGACGTCTTCGGCCACGGTGTCGGCGAACAGCTGCCGTTCCGGATGCTGCATGACGTAGCCGACCGTACGGCGCAGCCTCGTACGGTTTTTGCGATTGAGGGGCTTCGTTCCGCCGTTCGCCTTCGCAGTGGCCACGGCGATGCCGTCGATGACGATCGAGCCTGTCGTGGGTTTCTCCAACGCGCACAGCATGCGCGCCAATGTGGTTTTGCCGGCGCCATTGCGTCCCGTCAACGCCACTGTCTCGCCTTTGCCGATGCTGAACGACAGGTGGTTGAACACGTCACGTTCGGCGTCCACGTAACGATACGATATGTCGCGTGCTTCGATGAGCGTTTCGGCGGGCTCATCATCAATGCGTTTCGGTAGGCCCACCGATTGAACCGGCATCCGAAGCCGCTCGTCGGCGGGGCCATCGCCTACGATGTGGCCTGCTTCCAGCTGAATCACACGGTCGGCATGTTCCAACTCGTCCGCATGGTGCGTGACGAGAATGATGGTGGTGCCGCGGTCCTGGAGTTCGTCCAGCACCCGCATGATGTCGGCGCGCCCTTGCGGGTCGAGCATGGCGGTCGGCTCGTCGAGCACGAGCACATCGGAATCCATCGCCAGCATGCCGGCGATGGCGATGCGTTGTTGTTGACCGCCGCTCATGCGCGTCGGATCGGAAGCGCGATAGTCGCTCATATCCACGGCGTCCAGCGAACCGGAGATGCGCAGGCCGATCTCATCATGCTCAATCGCAAGATTCTCCGGTCCGAACGCCACGTCGTCTTCGGTGACGGTGGTGACGATTTGGTCTTCGGGATGCTGGAACACCGCGCCTATGCCGCAACGGGCGGTTCGATACTCGTCGGCGTGCGCGCCGGACTCGTCGAACACCACATTGCCTGACAATACGACATATCCCTCATCGGGAGCCACCAGTCCGGCGATGACACGTGACAGCGTGGATTTGCCCGAACCGTTCGGTCCGGCCAGACAGATGCGTTCGCCACGGCGGATGTCAAGGCTCACACCGTCAAGCGCCCATGTCGCGCCGCCATCATAGGTGAATCGCACATCGCGTAGCGTTATGATCGGCGCATTGGTCGTAACCATAAAATCTTCCTTCACCAGCACTGTATGGAATTCTCGGGGAAAACAAGACGGAGGAACCCTCCGACGGATGCGGACGGTCCCTCCATGTTCATTTCAATGGGAAACAAACGAAGCTCAACGGTTCAGCAGGTTGGAGATCGGCTTGTAGATCAGGAACGTGACCACGCCGTGGATGGTGAACTTCAACGCGTTGAACGGCAGGAGCGCCGGCACGATAAGCGCCACGACCTGCGCGGTGGTCATGTGCGCGTAGAACGGCGTGACGATGATGTTGCCGACGATGGCGACGGCGAGCGCCACGACAGCGCCGACGATGATGCCGATCAGCGCGCCCTTGCGCGTCTTGTTCTTTTTGTAGATGAGCGATGCCGGCACGGACAGGGCCAATGCCACGAGCACGGCCATCAGGGTGCCCCATGGGTTGGTGAACAGGTGCGGCACGAAGCCGAGCACGCTGACGATGACGGCTGCGGCCGGTCCGAACGCGAAGCCCGCGACGAGGCAGACGATGCCGGATGGGTCGTATTTGAGCCACTGCACGCCTGGGATGATCGGGAATTCGATGAAGCTGACGGCCATGGACAGCGCCACGAACAGCGCGTACATGGCGATGCGTTTGGTGGACCAGCGGCCGGAGTCGGCGACGCCTGTGGAGTGCGCGTTGTCCGGACGGGTCATCGGTTTGTCTGCGGCCTGATCAGCTGCGGTATTGGAGGTATTGCTAGGAGAGGATACACTCATGTTGAGCTCCGTTTCTTCCATCCGGACTGTAACCGTTGGCCCCGGATTCTCACCGGATCAGCCGCTTTCGCGGGTCGCGGGCTTCGGTATGGGGCCGTTATGGATGCCGGTCGTGCCGTTACCGCCAGTAAGGATTTTCACCTTCCCTGAAACTTGCTTGTCCATATATACGCCCGCCATGCGATATGCGCAACCTGCGTTCCGTTTTCGTCTTGCGATTCGGAACGCAGTCTGCGCACGCCGCGACAGCGGGCATGTTATGACAGCAGGTCGAGCAGATCGTCCTTGCTGAGCGTGCCGACGCCGCCGGATGCGGTGCCGTCGGTGAATTGGCGCGCCAGCTCGTTTTTCTTTTCCTGCAGTTTCAGGATGCGTTCCTCGATGGTGTCTTTGGCCACGATCTGGTATACGTTCACGTCCTGGGTTTGACCGATACGGTGCGCACGGTCGGTTGCCTGGTTCTGCGCGGCGGCGTTCCACCATGGGTCGGCGTGCACCACCACGGATGCGCCCACGAGGTTCAGGCCCGTGTTGCCGGCTTTGAGCGAGATGAGGAATACGGGCACGTCATTGCCGTTGAATTCGTCGACCAGTTCCACACGGCGTTTCTTCGGCGTCTCGCCGGTGATGGTGTAGTATTCCACGCCTTGTTCGGCGAGTCTGGCGCCGATGAGTTCGAGGAACGAGGTGAATTGCGAGAACACGAGGACCTTTTTGCCTTCGTCCATGCATGTGGCCACGAGTTCGGCGATGGCGTCGAGTTTGGCGGAGGCGTTCTTCGCGTCGGCGTATACGAGTCTTGGATCGCAGCAGATTTCGCGCAGCAAGGTGAATTCGGCGAGGATGCGGATCTTCTTGGTGTTGAAGTCGGCGTCCGACGCCTTGGTGAGCGTGGCGCGTAGCCGCTGTTCGTGTGCGGCGTACAGTTTGCGCTGCTCTCCTTCCAGTTTGACGGTGAGCACGTTCTCGAATTTGTCGGGCAGGTCGGTGAGCACGTCTTTTTTCAGACGGCGTTTGATGAACAGTCCCACCAATGCCTGCAGTTTGTCGGCCATGACGGAATGTTCCGGACCGGGAGCCATGATCGGCTGCTCGTATTTTTCGCGGAATTTCGTATAGGTGCCGAGCAGTCCGGGCATGAGGAAGTCGAAAATGCTCCACAGTTCGCTCAACCGGTTTTCGATTGGCGTGCCGGTCAGAGCGAAGCGATGGTCGGCCGTGACCTGTTTGACCGATTTGGCCACCTTTGTGGCATGGTTTTTGATGTATTGCGCCTCGTCGAGCGCCATCAGCGCGAAATGGCAGGCTGCGTAATCGTCCACGTCGCGACGCAGCAGATCGTAGGAGGTGATCACCACGTCGGTGCCGTCGTACGTCGTGGTGCCATTCGTCGTAGCACCGTCGTTCTCCTGCGATTGCGCGACCACCGTCGCGATGGCCTTGCGTCGCTGCGCTTTCGTACCGGCGATGACCTCCACCGTCAGATCGCCCGCGAATTTCTCGCATTCCGCGGCCCAGTTGTAGACGAGCGATGCCGGGCAGACGATGAGTGACGGACCGTTTCCTTTGCGCGCTTCGATGAGCGAGAGCAGCTGCACGGATTTGCCGAGGCCCATCTCGTCGGCGAGGATGCCGCCGAAGCCCTTGTCCCACAGGGTGGACAGCCATTGGAAGCCCTCCACCTGGTATGGGCGGAGCACGGTTTTGAGCCGTTCGGGCACTTCGTAGCGTTTCGGATCGACGATCTTCACATCGTTGACATAGTCCACGAACGAGGCGCTTTTGCCTTCGTCGTCCACTTGGGAGTCCAGCAGGAACGCTTGGTATCCGGGGATTTTGATGATGCCGGAGTCGAGCTGTTTTTCACTCAGGTCGAGGTCCGTGGACACTTGGTCGAGCTCATGCAGGTCGGCTTCCTTCAAATCCACGAACGTGCCGTTTTTGAGCCGATGGTAGCGGCGTTTTCTGCGGTAGGAGTCAAGCAGCGCGCCGACTTCGTTCATCGGCACCTCGTCGGCGATCGGTGAGATTTCAACGAGGTTCGAGTCGATGGACAAGCCGACCTTCACCGATGGCGGGTTGGGCTGCATCATGCCATCGAATGCCGCCGTGGAGAAGACCTGGCCCACCGATTTGAGGATCTGCACGCCGTCGGTGAGCATGAGCAGGATAGCCTGCTCGTCCTCTTCTTTGACGCGTGTCACGTCGATGGAGCTCCATGTCGGGCACAGCTGGCGTACCACCTGCACGGCGAACGATTCTCGTGACAGGTCGCGTTTGACCTGCGAGGCCTTCGAACGCGAATCGGGGTTGATCACGCCGCGCAGCTCCTTGGCCGTCGGCACCAGTTGGAAGGTGAAGTCGCCGTATTTCGCCACCGCTTCGCAGGTGATGCCGTACAAATCGCGGTCCAGATAGAATTCGATCCGGCATTCGGTTCCCACCGCTTCGGTCACTTCCTGCGGAATGTCGAATCCGATGCCCGCTTCGGTGAGTTTCGGCACGATGGTTCGGGCGAACATGGGCCAGTCGTTTTCGGCGATGAACACGCCGTCCGGATCGTCGGAACACAGGTCAGGCAGCACCTGTAATGCCGGGCGCAGTTTATCGGTGCAGCGGAAGAGCCCGTCGATGCCTATCCTGTCCGTCTCCGTGGAATCGTCGGGACGTTCGCGGCTGAAAATGTAGAAGCCGTTGCGTCCGTTGATGACATCGGAGATGCTTTGGTTCGATGTGATGCGCACGCCCGACGCGGTGCCCTCATGCACGTAGGACGCCTTGAACGTGAAGGTGGGGTCGCCTTCGACAATGTCAAGGCCGAACGGTTCGCCTCCTTCGTTGGCCATGTGGATGCGGCTTGGCCCGGATTTCTTGGTGCGTTGGAAATCCTCGATAAGCAATCGTCTCAGCCCGTCACCGTCCGACGTGCGCAGGAAACCGCGGGCCTTCGACTCGTGTTCCTTGTATTCGTCCTGTGTCACGACGTGGAACAGGTCGAGCAGGTCGCATGCCTCCCAATCGGTGAGGACGAGTTCACGGTCGATGCGTACCGCTTCGCCGTAATAGTATCCGTTTTGCAGTTGGGCCGCCGTTCTGGATGCGATCACCTGCTGTAGGAAGCGGTATAGCTTCAGCGAGAAGGGGTCGAGCATGTCCGGAGTGTGGGTGAACGCGAGTTTTTTGCCATATGACTCGTATGTTCCCGTCCGCATGTCGGCCACGAATCTTGAGATGTTTTTGAGCGCATAGTCGGCGTCGCCGCATCCGATGCGCAGGGACAGGCGCAGGGCGTCATGGCCGTTGATCAGCGTGGGCTCGAGGTACACGCTTCCCGGTTTGACGTCGACCGGCGCGCTTGATTTGCGTTTCGGTTTGGCGGCCCCTTGTCCGGAGGCGCCACGTTGTTCCTCGATCAATCGGCTTTTCGCGTTGATGATTCGTTTCAGCACGTCGAGTTGGGCGTTCTCGCCGGCGTTGTTGCTTTTCGCATCGAGGGAGCGCATGTAGTCGGCGAGGGCCTGGGGTGTTGCGGCTGCGGCGTGGAATCCCCGGAATCGTTCCGGCTGTTGCAGGAACAGCAGCAGCATGGCGGCTACGTGCTTGCACATGCCGGTGTACCGGCGGCTGGTGGAGGAAGCCGAGTCGTCATCATCGTTGACGTGGCCGTACGTGCTGCCGGAGCCGAAATCGTCGTAGTCGTCGACGTAATCGTAGTCGTCGTCATCGTCGAAGCTGCGGTATTTCGGACTGTTGTGGTAGTCGAAGGTCCGGTAGGAACCGTAGCCGCGCTGCGAACCGCTGAATGCCGGGCAGGAGCAGTAGCGTGCCAGAAACAGCTCGTCGGCGAAATCAAGCGTGGCTTGCACTTCGTAACGGCTGGAGGGTGAGGTGGTGCCCCGTATGGTGGCATACAGGGTGATGCGGTTGGATGCGGTGTCGTTCAGGCAATGCAGGTCCTCCATTTTGGAACGCCATTGGTTGGCGATGCCGCGGGCGCGCTGCAGTACCGGCTGGCTGCATTCGCTGCGCAGCTCGTCGGAAAGCCATGCCAGAGTGTCCGCCACCTGAACCCCCATCGTTCGTACGTTTGTTCTCATGCAACCATACCAGCGCGATGGAACAGCAAAAGCCGCGGCCCGATCCGGACCGCGGCATGTTATCGCCCGTGTTGCGTCAGCGGCAGCGTTTGGTCAGCGGCTGCCATGGGTCGAGTTCCACCGGCTCGGTTTCGAGCAGCGCTCGGGTGGCGTCGTCGAGGTATTCCTTGCGGATGATGATTTCGGTCACATAGCGGTCGAACCACTTGTCGGAGGCCACGTAGTAGCCGTCTTCGCCGTTGTCTTTGCCCCAGCTGTTCTCCACTTTCCAGCGGTTCGGCTTGCCTTGCTCGTCAAGGTTCACGCCGGTGAGGGTCATGGCATGGTTGCTTGGACTGTCGCCGTATTCGAGGCCGTGCGCCTTGTCGAAGTCGAAATCGGTGCCGAACAGCTGGTCCACGCGCACGCTGTCGCAGTCGAAATAGCCGGCCGCACGCAGCGAGAACTGGGTGCAGTCGCAGGCGAACCAGATCGGGTGTCCGGCGCTAATCTGGTCGACCGCGGCCTTTTTGAACACGTCGAGCGGCACGTTGACGAATTCCATATCCCCCGCTTCGGCCACATTGGCGGTGTAGCGGATGCGGTAACGCTTGTTGAACGGACGGGACGCCATCGGCACGTTGCACAACGTCACCAGATCGTCGACGTCCACCGGCACGTACTTCTTGTAGAATTCCATCGGCGTGATGCCGGTTTCGCGGATCTGTCTGCGCTCGTCCTTGCCGGTTTTCGGCTTGTCGGCCTCGTCTTCGCCGCTTTTCTTATCGTCCTTCTTGTCATCGTCGCTCACGCGGGCCAGGAAGTCGAACTTCTCCGGCGGCTCGCCCAACGAGATGGCGCACATGCGGTACACGGTGGACATGTCGTCGTCCTTGACCGCGCGCAGTTCATCGACCGTGGCGCCGGCTGCGTAACGTTCGCGCAGGTCGGCGGCGAACTGGCGCAGCCTGCTGTTGAGGTATTGTTTGAACGCGTCGGAGTCCTTGGAATTGGCGGATTCCGGGTAGGCGCTCTTCGGCACGAGACCATACTTGTCTACAAGGGCGGCGAACATCTGCCACCAACCGCCGTCATCGGCCGGCCCGTAGTTGATCTCCTGGAACAGGCGGCTGTCGGTCGGCTCGTCGAGCGTGGCGAACACGTTTTCGAGATACGTGTTGGATTTTTCCATCGCATCCCAGAAGAACAGGTAGGTTTCGGAGAATTCGAAATCGTCGAGTCCCCACTGGTGCATGAGCTCGTAACGCAGGGTGTTGAGGGATGCGAACATCCAGCAGCGGCCGGATCGGCGCTGGTTGGTGATGGACCCCTGTTTCAGTTCGATGGAGAAGTCGCGTGGCAGCGCGCGCTGGCCTTTGTAGTCGGTGGCGGCTTCGAGCACGCCCGAGGACACCGCGGCGTTGGCGGCCACAAGGTTGGCCCGGTCGGCGTTGAAGTCTTTGGCGTATTGTGCGAGACGTTCCGGTTTGATTGCTGTGATGCTGTTGGTCATACGGCCGATTCTTGCCATACGTCTTGACGGATGCGAAATACTGGTTTCGGCATGCCGAAAAATCTGCCGTAAATAAGCGATTCGAATTCGTTCCGGGGATATTCTTGTACTACTTGAGGGGTTTTAGGGTGAGGAGCGTATCATGCGTCGCCATGGTTCGATGATGGTTGTTTTGTCCGGATTGCTGGCTGCGAGTCTGGCCATCGGACTGCCGGTCGGTTCGGCGTATGCGGACGAGCCGACGGATGGCACCGGGGCCGGCACGTCCGCCACGGAGGTGTTGGATTCGTTGGAGGTCAAGGGCCGCGCGCCGAAAACCGGGTACAAGCGCACTCAATTCGGCAAGGCGTGGGCCGACGTGGACCACAACGGCTGCGACACCCGCAATGATATCCTCAACCGCGATCTGACCGGCGTGAGGCACAAGTGGCGTACGCACAATTGCGTGGTGAAGTCCGGAAAACTGCATGATCCATACACTGGCAAGGACATCAAGTTCAAGAAGGGCAAGAAGACTTCCACCGCGGTGCAGATCGACCATGTGGTGGCGTTGAGCGATGCGTGGCAGAAGGGCGCGCAGAAGCTCAGCGAGGAGCGCCGCACCGCATTGGCGAACGATCCGTACAATCTGCTGGCCGTGCAGGGGCGTGCCAACCAGAAGAAGTCCGATGGCGATGCGGCCACGTGGCTGCCGTCCAACAAGGGGTTCCGTTGCGAATACGTGGCGCGTCAGATCGGCGTGAAGCACAAGTACTCACTGTGGGTCACGCAGGCCGAAAAGGAAGCCATGGCCAAGGTGCTGTCCTCCTGCCCGACGCAAACCGTGCCCGACTACACGGGGGTCAAGGATTCCACAGCCGAGAAGACCACCGAGTCCGAGCAGACCGAACAGACGCAAACCGAACAGTCAGCTGAGCAGGCCCAGCAGACTCAACAAACGACACAGGCACCTGCGCCCGAACCCGCTCCGGCTCCGGCTCCCGCGCCCCAACCAGCGCCACAGCAGGACGTCTACTACCAGAACTGCACCGCGGCACGAGCCGCTGGCGCCGCGCCTATCTACCAGGGCCAGCCGGGCTACCGTTCACAACTGGACCGCGACCATGACGGAGTCGCCTGCGAATAAATCCAATGCAGCGTCTCCGCCTTTCCGGTTGTAAGACGTATGACGGTGAGGCATAGGAAAAGCGCCGGGTTATTCATCCGGCGCTTTTCCTATGCCTCAGCCTCTTTCCGCATTTTCCGCAGTGCAGTCATGAGAACCGCTATGGTCTGCGCAGCCGCGCAATATCATCGCGCAGCTGGTTGACGGTGTCCGTCAGTTCCCGCACATTGTGGCGCAACTGTTCCGTCTCCGATTCCGCCTCGTCCGCGCGCTTGTCGGTTTCGTCACGGACACGATCGACTATCCATGAGGCCAGTGTCGCGGTGACGATGCCGATCAGGGCCACGCCGGTTATCATCAGCCCGATGGCGATGCTTCTTCCCTGCCATGTCACCGGAGACAAATCGCCATAGCCGACTGTGGTGACGGTCACGAACGACCACCATATCGCCTCGCCGAAATCGGTGATGGAAGCGCCTGGAACCCCACGTTCCACATCCAATTCGGCAAGGGCGCCGATATACATCAGCAGTGTCACGCTGCAGCATGTGTACAGTGTGATACGTCCACGCACCGCCATGCCACCGGTACGGTTGAGCACGTTGAGCACCGCCACCAATCGCAGCAGCCTCAATGGTCTGAAGATGGGCAAGGCGATGGACACCAGCATCAGCAGATTCTCTTTGAACCAGGCTTTCTTGTCCTTCGCCAGCAGAATCGAAACGACGTAGTCGACGATGAACGCCATCCAGATGATGTTGATCACCGTTTCGCACAATACGATATGCGTTCTCGCCAGCACTTCCCACGAATACGCGTACAGGAACACCAACGCCAATGCGGTCATGAACCATTCGGTCATCCGCTGCCATTTGTCCAATGTCATATCTCCCGCCTTTCTCCCCATGGCTGCCATCATACGGGTTTGCCCGTTTTTGTGACGTATTCCGGGCGCGGTGCATGTGCCTTCAGACCAGATAGACCTCCTCATGTGGTTCGTTTCAGAGTTCATCTCGGAGGCCGTCCGATTCGGACCATTCAGCCGACGACCGAAGGAGCGGATACCCACTTTTAATGAACGTCAGCCCTTGAGAGGCATGCGGTTGTCGAGCGATTGTCCGTTGGCGTAGCAGCGCACGTTGCCCAATGCGATGGCGATGATGCGCCGTTCGGTGGACTCCAAGTGGTTGCCGCCCGCCACATGCGGGGTGATCAGGCATTTCGGCTCGCTCCATAATGGCGATGCCGCCGGCAGCGGCTCCGGTTCGGTCACGTCGAGGCCAGCGCCGCGGATCATGCCGTTGGCGAGCGCGTCGGCGAGCGCCTGCGTGTCTATGGCGTCACCGCGGCCCGCGTTGATGACGATGGCGTCGGTTTTGAGTTTTGCGATGCGTTCCGCGTTGAGCAGGTGGTGTGTGGATGGCGTGGATGGCACGCACATGGCGATCACGTCGGCGTATTGCAGCACGTCGTCGAGCGATTCGAATCCGACCATGTGGTCGATGCCCGGCGCTTCGACGGTGGGGTTGCGGCGGATGCCGATGGTCGACATGCCGACGCTCTTGCATAGGCGTGCGAAATGCGATCCGATGTCGCCGGTGCCGATGATGAGCGCGGTTTTGCCGTCGGGGCTGATGACGCGGCCGGCGTCCTGCCATGCGGCGTTCGGGTTGCCGACGGCGTAGATGTGCAGGTTTTTCATGATGGACCACATCATGGCGAACATGTGTTCGGACACGCTTTGTCCGTAGGCTCCGGTGGCGTTGGTGAGCATGGAGCCGGGGTGGAGCACGCCAGGCCGCTGGTATTTGTCGACGCCGGCGCTCCAGGTCTGCAGCCATTCGAGTCTGGGGCATTGCGCGCATGTTTCGGGCGTGATGTTGCCGATGACCGCGGTTGCATACGCTTTGAGTTCGTCCGGTATTTCGGCGGTCCAGTTCATGGAGCCTCGTTGTGCCGGGTCGCCGACGAATTCCTGCGGCATGTCTTTCGCGGCGCGTGTGAACTGCGCACGTTCGGATTCGGTCAACGGCAGGCAGTTGACGATCAGTTTGCGGTCGTTCCATATTCCCATGCGTTTTACCCTATGGCAATCGTCGGATATAGGGTTTCACGTTGGGTTTTGGGTCAGACGCCGAGTTCGTCGGTGTCAAGGATGATGGTGACCGGACCGTCGTTGGCGAGCCGCACGCGCATGTGGGAGCCGAATCGTCCTTCCTTTACTTCGAGTCCTTGCGCGCGCAGGGCGTCGTTGAATCCGTTCCATACCTGTTCGGCATGGTCGGGCGCGCCTGCTTTCACGAAGCTTGGCCGGTTGCCTTTGCGTACGTCCGCATACAGCGTGAACTGGGATATCGACAGCACGCTGCCGTCCACGTCGTGGATGGAACGGTTCATTTTGCCGTTCTCGTCTTCGAAAACGCGCAGGTTGGCGATTTTGTGGGCGAGCCAGTCGATTTGTTTCGCTCCGTCCGTATCTTCCACTCCGACAAGCAGCACATAGCCGATGCCTATATGCTGTGGTTCGAATGTGGTGTCGACTTCTCCGCTTGTCTCGTCGACCACGTCGACGGATCCTTCGCTGACCTTCTGCAATACGATGCGCATATTCCGTCCCGTTCTTTTCAGCCGGCGTAGTCGACGATGGCCTGCGTGACCTGTTTCAGATAGTCGAGCGATGTCTGCCAATCGTCCGGCACTTCGATGGAATGATTGGCACCAGCATACGTGCGCACATGGTCGGTGAGCAGATGCGCTTTGGCGTCATCGTAGTATGGGTCGGCGTCACCTGCGCAGATTAGCGGCATCGGGCTGCCGGCAGTTCCCGGCAGCGGCGCGGGAATGACCGACTTGTGCTTGTCGAATGGCGGCGGATTCAATACCGGAGTGAGCAGCACCACGCGCAATCCTAGCTTTGCGGAATGCGGATATGAGAGTGTGGAGAGCGATTTGGTGACGACCAGCAACTGCGGCTCCTCACCCGATTCGGCAGCATGTTCGAGCGCCGCCTTGCGCCATTCGTCGACCACGCGTTCCATGCAGGCGATCATTTCCGGAAACTCGACGCTTTCCGTCAGTTTCAGGTCGAGACGGTCCACGAACCAGCCGTTGGCCGCAAGCGCCTGCGCCGACCAGTACAGCAGCGGCCTGTCCACGGTGTAGCCGATGCCCGGCATGATGAGTACGTGCTTGCCTGTTTCGGTGTTCTTCACACGGTTCTTGCCCCATGGCGTGACCGCGGGCGTCACATTCTTCGTTTTCGTTGACTTTGCGCTGTTTTCGTTGATTTTGCCCATGCCCTGCCGAATGTCTTTCGATGTCTTCGTATGGTTCGACCACCGTCTCGGTTTTCCGAAGACCGGTTTCCTTCAACGCATCATAGGGCACATAGGCTACATGGGCCCATATCCTTCCATATTGCGTTCATTCCGTTCGGAGAATACGGAAGAACCGTCACGAACGGTCGGTCGCCACGCGTCTGGTGGTGTCACGCAACATCAGCGTGGCCTCCTGCGATTCATAGGATGCGTCTGGCGTCTGTCCACGCAGAAGGGACAACGTCTTACGGGCGGCGTTGCGTCCCATTTCCAGCGGATTCTGTCGAACGGTGGTCAGATTCGCCGCCTGTGCGATGTCGGCATCATCGAACCCTATGACGGAGATATCTTCAGGAACATGCAATTGTTGCTTGCCGAGTTCCTTGATGACTGCGATTGCCACTTGATCGGTTTCGGCACAGATGGCGGTTGGCATGTGTGGCAATGACAGTAATTTCGCCACCAGTTGCGCAGCAAGGTCCGCTTTCGACAATGGCGCATCATGCTCGTCCGCGGTTATGATGTAGGCATACTCATCGTCGTAACCGTTTTGTTCAGCCGCTTCCAAGAACGCTTCCATACGCTGGCTGGTGCTGTAGACCATGTCGTCGGGAATGTAATCAACGACGAAAGCGATGCGCTGGTGTCCAAGCGATTTGAGCAGACGCACCGCCTTGGACATGCCATCGTAGTTGTCAACACCAATGGCTGCGTCGCAGAACGATTCGGCTGGAATGTTCACACCGACCGTCGGCATATCGGTGACACGCAGTTTCTCACGTGCGGATTCGTCGAGTTGGAACGACGAAATGATGATCGCGTCAGCATTGCGATTTTTAGGCAATTTTGCGAAGTAACGCTCCGTCTCCTGTCTGCCTGTGACAAATGTGGGCGACACGTCGTAGCCTTCCGGTTCCAACACTTCGCACACGCCCTGCAACACGTTGGCGTTGAACCATTCGTTGAGTTTGCCGGAAAACAGCAGGACAACCCGCATGGTTTTCCCGGACGCCAAAGACGATGCGCTTTTAGATAAGGTAAAGCCCAACCGGTCCGCAGCTGCCTCAACTTTGGCACGCGTTTTCGGAGCGACCTTGCCAGCACCTCGCAATGCCCGCGAAACCGTCGCCTGAGATACTCCCGACAGTTCCGCTACTTCGGCGATGGTGGCTCGTGTCATATCCACTCCAGTTTCCCATTGTTTATCCAGCGCTTTCATATTAGCAGAATCGTTGATTTCACAAGCAGACACGCCATAACAAAACAATTATTGCATTCACAGAATGAAAGCGCTATCATTTTAAGCAATACGAAGACGAGAACGAAGTGATTCCAATCGTCAAAACAGAGCGTTCTCAACAGAATGAACTAGTGAAAACGCTTCCATAAAAAGCTATAACAAAATCACAATGCATCCAATGAAGGAAGGCAACCCAATGAGCAACGAAGCCAACGAGCGGCACATCGCTGACGATCCATCACTCTGGTGGAAGCAGGCGGTTGTCTATCAGGTCTACCCGCGTTCGTTCAAAGACACAACCGGGTCGGGCCTCGGAGACATCGCAGGAGTCGCACAACAAATCCCATATCTAAAAAGACTCGGCGTGGACGCCATCTGGCTCAGCCCGTTCTATCCGTCTCAACTGGCAGACGGCGGATACGATGTGGACGACTACCGCAACGTCGACCCGAAACTCGGCACCATGGACGACTTCGACCATCTCACCAAAACCGCACATGCGGCAGGCATCAAAATAGTCGTCGACATCGTACCGAACCACTCGTCCAACCAGCATGAATGGTTCAAGGCCGCGCTTGCCGCAGGCCCCGGCTCACCGGAGCGAGACCGTTATATTTTCCGTGACGGCAAAGGACCGAACGGCGACGAGCCACCCACCAACTGGATTGCCAGCTTCGGTGGATCCGCTTGGACTCGAGTGCCCGACGGACAATGGTATCTGCACATGTTTACCGTCGAACAGCCCGATTGGAATTGGAAGAATCCGGACGTGCGCGCCGATTTCATCAAGACCTTGCACTTCTGGCTCGACCATGGAGCGGACGGCTTCCGCGTGGATGTGGCGCACGGCCTGGCTAAGGATCTCGACCGTGACGATCTCGATGATTTCAAAATCATCGGAGGCGAGATGCATTGCGCCGACGGCACGCATCCGCTGTATGACAGGAACGAAGTGCACGACATCTATCGCGAATGGCGCAAGGTGTTCAACGAGTATGATCCGCCGGCATTCGCCGTCGCCGAAGCCTGGGTACCTCCGGAGCATCAATACCGGTATGCCTCGCCCGAAGAACTCGGCCAAGTGTTCAACTTCGAATTCGCCAAGAAAGACTGGATTCGCAACGACATGCACCTCGCCATCGAAGAAGGCATCGCCGCTGCGGAACGCTCCGGCTCCACCTCCACATGGGTAATGAGCAACCACGACATCCCCCGCCACGTCAGCCGCTATGGGCTGCCGCAGGTGCCGGCTGCAGCCCACCACCAACTTGCCAAGGATTGGCTGCTGCGCAACGGTACCTCTTACCATGAGGATCGCGAGCTCGGCACGAAGCGTGCGCGTGCGGCCATCCTGATGGAGCTCGCGCTACCAGGTTCCGCTTATATCTACCAGGGTGAGGAGCTCGGCCTGCCAGAGGTCGCCGACATCCCGTGGGACGAGTTGGAGGATCCGACCGCGTTCAACCGCGTCCGAGACCAGATCGAAAAAGGCCGCGACGGCTGCCGCGTCCCGCTGCCTTGGAAGGCCGGGACGCCGACCTTCGGCTTCTCCCCCGCCACCAAGCATGAAGGCGCCGGCGTGGACGCGAGCCAGGCGGGCGATCCGTGCGAGAAGCCGCATCTTCCGCAACCGCAATGGTTCGCCGACTACGCCGTAGACAGGGAGGACACGGACTCCGGCTCCATGCTCAACCTATACCGCAAGGCGCTCGGACTGCGTCACGAATGGATGACGGCCGACACGACCCTGACCTGGCTCGACTGCGACCGGTCCTCCGGCAAGCCGGACGGCGCCGAGGGGCACACCGGCGGCACCATCGCTTTCCGTAGGGCCAACGGCTGGGCCAGCGTCACCAACTTCGGTGCGGAACCGGCCGAACTGCCGGCAGGCGATATCCTGCTCGTCTCCGGACCCCTCACCGACAACGGCCGTCTGCCGCAGGACACCACCGCGTGGATCGCGCTCGGCTGACCGGACCCCATCAACCGCAATTCGCATTCAACAACCAAGCAAAGGAGCACATCATGAACCGCAACATCACACGAATCGTCGCCATCGCGGCGACGCTCGCCATGGGAACATCGCTGGCGGCCTGCGGCGGCAGCAGCGCCGATTCCAGCAAGGGCCACGTGTATTTCATGAACAACAAGGCCGAGGTCGTGGACCAGTACAAGGAACTGGCCAGCATGTACACCAAGAAGACCGGCGTGCAGGTGGACATCCAGACCGGAGCCGCCGGCACGTATGACGCCACCATGAAATCCGAATTGGCCAAGGACAACGCACCAACCATGTTCAACGTCGCCGGCTTCGACCAGTTCGCCAAGTACCAGAAGTACGTCGAACCGCTGCAGGACACCGACGTGTTCAAACTGCTCAACGATACCGGCAAGGCTTACTCGTACACCATCGACGGCAATTCGTACACCCTGCCGTACGCCGCCGAATGGTACGGCATCATCTACAACAAGAAGATCATCAAGGATTATTGCGCCAAAAGTTATGCGGTGATCAAGTCCGCCGATGACATCAAGGACTACAAGACCTTGAAGCAGGTGGCAGAATCCATCGAGCAGCACAAGGACGACCTCGGCGTCGACGGCGCGTTCGCCACCCCGGGCTTGGACACCTCCGACACGTACCGATTCGCTGCGCATATGACGCGTCTGCCGCTCTACTACGAGTATCGGGACGCGAACACCACGTTCTCGAAGACCATCAAGGGCACGTATCTCAAGAACTACAAGGACATGTTCGACCTGCAGCTCAAGACCAGCCCAACCGAGGCAAGCATGGTGAGCTCCAAGACCTACGATGACGTGACCTCCGAATTCGCGCTCGGCCAGGTGGCGTTCTACCCGAACGGCGTGTGGGCGTATTCGCAGATCAAGGGCAATGACGTGGCCGATGAGGACCTGGGCATGCTCCCCTACTACATGGGCATCAAGGGCGAGGAGGATTGCGGCCCCGTAGGAGTGTATGACGCGAGCTGGGCGGTGAACAAGAACGCCTCCGAAAAGGACAAGAAGGCCACGCTCGACTTCATCAAGTGGATGATCACCGACAACGAAGCCAAGAAGATCCTGTCCAAGGACATGGGATTCTCCGTGCCATTCACCACGTTCACCGATGACTACCAGCCGGACAATCCTCTGACCGAGGCTGCCCGAGCCTACAGCAATGACGGCAAGACCGAAGTGCGTAGCTTCACCATTCCGGATCAGCAGTGGCAGGACGACATCGCCTCCGCGCTGGTCGAATACACACAGGGCACCGGCAAGTGGGACAAGGTGCAAAGCGCGTTCGTGGACGGCTGGTCCACCGAATGGAACAACAACGAGGAATCGCTGGGCTCCGTGCCGGAAGCGCAGAAGTTCGACGCAAAGAGCTGACGCCATCCGACTCGTGAAAAAACGGCTGGACACTGGTAGATAACACCCCAATCTACCGGTGTCCAGCCGTTTTTTCCATGCGACGGTCGTCCGATCCGCTGCCGTACACTTGGTCGTTATGAAAGTTTCCCTGCAACGCGTGACCGAAGCGAGCGCCATCGTATTGAACGAGTTAGGCACACCGGATCCGACATTCGACATGGCACAGATCGGGCCCGGATTGGTGCTGACCATTGAAGTGGAACCTGATGATGATGAGGGAACGCTTGCACGGATGGCGCATCGTGTGCTCACGTTACGCTGTTTCGATGGTCCGCAGGGCAGACTGTCGCTGTCTGTTCAGGAGATGCACGGCGAGATTCTGTCGATTCCACAGCCGCTCACCACGTTGCGGCGTTCCGCGGTCGGCAGGCCGCAGCTGGTATCTCATGATGCCTATGATGAGCATGCGAATCTGATATGGATTCGTTTCAATGAAGCGTTGCGCTCAGGTAATGTTCCTGTGCGTGAAGGACGGTTCGGCGCCCGCATGCGCATCGGTTCCATCGCCGACGGTCCCTTCCAATTCACATTGCAGGAATGACCGCAACGCTTGCCGGCATGGATTCCAAAACGTTGATCACCCTTTCCCGAAGTATAAATGCGATATTACGAACGTAGAAGATTCCGCTATACGGAATGTGCTCCCGTATGGCATGATCTAGTGTATAGACAACAGCATGACATTCGCACTACAATTGCTTGTAGCTGTTACCTGCATATGATTAGGAGCAACCATGAGCGACACTGCGACGATTAGTTTCCGCACTGATCCAGCGATCAAACGAGAGGCAAGGGAACTGTATGCCGACATGGGCATGGATCTGTCAACGGCGATCAACATCTTTCTGCGCCAGTCAATCCGTGAAAACGGCATGCCTTTCAAGATCACCAGGGACAATCCGTCCAGCATTGAGGCACGCCGCCAGACGGAAACCCATGACGGAGAATCCTTCACCAGCACGGATGCGTTGATGAAGGATCTGCTGGATGCTTAAATCGGTCTTTCGTACAACACAGTTCAAGAAGGATTTCAAGGTTCTGCTCAAAAAAACACTATAGTCCCGATAAGCTTAAACAAGCCATTGACACACTCATGGCTCAGAACAAGCAACTACTCAGCACAAAATACCGCGACCATCCGCTGACTGAAAATTGGAAAGGATATCGCGAAATCCATATCGAGGGTGACTGGCTTGTGATTTATCGCGTGGAAAAGCAGGAACTGCAACTCGTGCTCACACGGACCGGGTCGCATGATGATCTGTTCTAGCGATTACCCGATTACCGACTACTTAAACAGGTCGAACAGGCTGAACGTGGTCTTCTTGTAGATGGCGTTGTACAGCTTGCGCTTGGGATGCAGCCACCCCATGCCCTTCTTGCCGTAGCCGGGGATCAGCGCCCGCTTGACCGCACGGATGGCGCGTCCCTTCGTGCGCGCGGACAGGCTCTTCTTCCAGCTGGGTTTTCTCATTCCGTATTTCATGGCGGTCTCTTTTTCGAACGGTCATGCTCATTCTATACAGTGCTGAACACGTTGCAGATCAAGTAATCAGACCAGCAGATCGTATACGCTGCGCATGGCGAGCAGCCCGTCCGTCATCCACTGGTAGGCGTCCGTCATGTCGCCGGAGAAATCCACATCGTGCTGCACCCAAAGGTGTCGGTTCTTCTTGTCGGCATCCGGCTCATCCCAGGTCACCGCGCCAAAATCAGACAGCATCCGTTCAACGGAATCCCTCATGGCGTAGAGTTTCGCGTACTGGAACGTGTCGGTGAAATACAGGTCCACCGTAATATAGCCGTCTCGAATGTTCAACGCCCCATCCGGGTGGCAGAAACCCGAACCTACTCCGAAGCTGGTCCACGTGTCGCTGTTCGTCTTGCGGCCGGATGGGTCGCCGTATACAGCAACAAAGTCGGGCCGCGTCGCGGCATATTCGTACAGACCATTCCAGAAGCTGCGCCGCAACGAGATATTACCGCTGACTTGCCGCAGTTCGTCTAAGGTTCTGCCGTCCGCGACTTTCCACACTGTCCAACCGTTGATCTGCTTATCTTCACCGGTTTCAAGCATTCTGACGCGGCGGAATGCGCCGGATGGGCTGCCGAATATTTCGCCGTTGGACAGGCGGATGCGGTGGTCTTCGGTTACGGTCGCCGTGGCGGTTATGCCGGCATACCGGCTTTCCAGCGCGGCTCCAGCTGCAAGAATGCCCCGTTTGCATAGATCAGCGAAATCAACGGCATTCTGTTCGCGTTCCCCCTGGTTCGCATTCCGATTGCGCAGAGTCTGCATCACCTCTTCCCCCGCTGTGGGGCGTGCCCACACCTGCAATGCGAGATCGGCAAGCCGGGCACCTCGCTGTGCGATCGTCCGTTCATCCCATTGCGAAGCATCGTGCAGTTCCGCGGAGATGGACAGGTATTCGCTGTCATATCCGCCAATCATGCGGTTTTTCTTCTGCTCGAACGTTCCGTCGGAAAGTTCCGAGTTGTATGCGGTCAATGTCAGATTTCCCAGACTGTTCACCAGCAGTGGGAATCGGTCGGGGTCGGCGAGCATATTGCGCCATTCGGCATGCGCCATGGCGTTCTGCGGCATGATGTGTTCGATGGTGTATTCGCTGAAGGATCGCGAATCCTTGGGATGGTTATGGTTCTCCAATCCGGCGAGTAGATGTTTGCAGCGCGGAGCCGGGCGGTACAGATCCTCGCCGAGCAGCGCCTGCCTGAATTGTTCGTCTGTGGGCATGCGTGTGGCTTTGGCGGTTTCGGTGAGCAGCAGCGCGGCGAAGGTTTCGGCCAAATCATGTTCGGCTGATTCAAGTTTGGCTATCAGGGATGGGACAAGTTTGTTCAATCCGTTGCTGGACACCGAGCAGACCATTCTGCGAAACAGATACGATTCAAGATCCGCGAGCATGCGCAGCAATCCGTCGCGGTTTATGCGATGGTGCTTCCACGCCGCGAACATGTACATAACCAATGGATCCGTAACCGTGCTGTCCAGGTCTTGGATCGATTCGAGCCGGCGATCCACACTCATGTCGCCGCTGCCGGCAGCCGCAACGCCTTTGATAACGGCGTAATACCCGGCATATTCCAGCATGTTCTCGAGAAGATTGCGCGTGCGCTCCATGCGCGGCATGGAGCTGCTAGCTGCGAAACGTTTGAACTCCGAATACATGGCGCGGCCTTTGGGCACGGGCTTCTGCAGCGTGACGACCATCCAGTCGTGCAGGAACGCGTCGAATGAGAGACTGCCGAGAGTACGCTCCATAGGCAGCCAGTAATCGGCATACAAGGTGTTCTGCTCGACCATGGGGCACCCCATGAGCATGTAGTTGCGTACCAGATCGGAAGTCTCAAGATCAAGCCCGGTGGAATTCATCGATTCGAATACCAACTGAGGTTCATCACGCCCCTGATCCAGGGTGACGGACACGACTTCAAGGCGTTGCAGACCGTTCCATACCACGTTCGCATCATCGATTGCGGCGACAAGTGAGCGGAACAGATCAAGGTTCGCTTCCAACCGGGAACCCGTATCGGTATGACTCGGGCGATCGGGGGCGACCACATGGTCGCACATGCTGCGCAGCACTTCCCTATCATCACCGGAAAGCGTCAGCTTGTACCGGCCTTCGCCGGTTGCGTACTTATCGACAAGATACCCACGGTCGATGAGCATGTCTGCGGAGAATCGCAGGCTCTCAGGGTGTTCGCGGGCATATTCGGCCAGTGCGATGAGCAGCAGGGTCACAGAGGTAAGGCGCTGCTGGCCGTCGATGAGCTGGCATCGGCTGACACCATCCGGCCCAATGCCACCTTCCTGCATCCATACGATCGACCCGGTGAAATGAGTTCTCTCAGGATGCCGGCCAGCCGTTACGATGTCGGCCCACAATTGCCGGCACTGTGCTTCGCCCCATGAGTATCTGCGCTGATACACCGGAACCACGAACCGAAGCGAACCGGTGAATAAGTCCAGCAGGATTTTCTTGCCAGCGTCCATGATGCCTCCTCTCGCAACATCGCTTTTCCACCTCCTCAATTATCACGCGACAGAACAACAGCCTCACACCGTAGGCAATGTGCCACGGACAAATTTCAGAAGAAATGTAAATGATTATTTCTTCAATATCGCCTTGAGTGTCATGAATGCCGCCTTGCCAACTTTGGGGCCATACTTTCTTATCAAAGCGACCATCAAGGTTCCCAAGGCGATTCCGGCCGTTTTCACGTAACCGGTAATTTCCTCCCAGCAAGCCGAGCAGAACGGCAGCTTGTTGTCGGAAGCCAGTTCTATCTTGCACTTGATGCAAGAGCGTTTTTTCGACGCAGGATTTTCTTCGCCAACACCTGCAATTTCATCAGCAACTTTTTCAGCATCCTCAATCTTCTTCATCATGCTGCTTCTCCTCATCGTTAGAATCATTCCCGTTCCTCTCACTCTCGGTAATGAGTTTTGGAGAGATCGCTTCGCCCGCGTCGAGTGCCTTCGCCACGTTTTCGACGTTTGCCGCTATTCGTAAGGAACCGGCAACGAACTTTTCCGGATTGTCGCCTCTGTTCTTGCTCTTCACGCTGCCCACAAGGTTGAGCATCGTATCGCGCTTATCGAGATCATAGTTCTTGATGAACTTATTAAGATCCTGAAGGCAATACGCGGCCGCATCCTGTTGTTCTAACGCCATATGCGTTTGCATCTGCACGTTCACTGCATTCACAATCGCCACATAATCCTGCATCGCCCTTAATGCGGCGTCCGATTTTTTGCCGCCCTGCTCCATCAGCCTTTGCTGCTGCGCGAAATTGCGCACCAGCAAAGCCTTCGCGCGCGTGGCCTCGTTCAAAGCCTCACGCACATACTCATTACGTTCCCGGCTGCTCTCGATACGACACGCTTGCTGGAACATATCAAGCGCGGCATCGACACGGGCCAAACGATCCTGTTGCAGTTCCTCGCCAAGCTGTTGCACAGCTCGGCCGACTTCATCGATTTTTCCCATTACCAAGCAAAGGGCAGCCTGCGTTTCAAGATGCTGCATAGCCGGTAATAACGCATCATTCCTGACGACTTTCTCCAAACGCACTTGTTTGAAGATTTTGTTGCGTTCATCGAACACTTCAGCGAGAATCTCGCCGTTTTTATCCGTGGCGAAATGAAGTTTGCCCTCTTCGATCATGTGCATGATATGTTCCGGAAGCTTGGCTTCCAAATGCACAGTTCCACCAAATATACTTTCTAGTGTTTCCGCCAGAGCCGGAAGCATGGTTGAAAGCCAATTCCAATCAGCCAGATGCCGGAACAGGTTCTTGTTGTCTTCGTCAGACAACCGAATCTCACAACTCCGGCCATCATCCACCACGATTTCGCACGGCACAACCGGCACGGGGCGATACTCCCCCTGCTTGTATATCGGCTAGTTCGGATCATCACCGCGGAAGCCGCAATACGGACACATGGTCGCGGTCTCTGCCACAAACGTGCCGCAAGCTGGACATTGAACATTCATTTTTTACCTCACTTCTCGCTAATCCGCCGATATGTAACCTTGCATTCTTTGACACGACGAAGCTGCTGGTGGCGCAGCAGCGGATTGAGCCAGTCGCCATCAACGAATTTCTGGAAGATGTCAAGCCCACGGCCGGGAAGAATCTCCCAGCCGGTATCCGAAGTAATGGAACGGTCGTGCAAAGTGTCTCTGAATTCGTAGGTAAGGTTCACGCCCAGCTGTGAGAACGTTGATGCCAATTCGTTCAAACCGTTTAACTGCGCATCCACGAATTCGGGCTCATTGTGCCCGGTCACCAAGTGAACGGCCACATCCTCATCGGTATTTTTGCATCTGAGCAGCATCTCCAAGAACTCGGCCAGATTACGCAGCTGGTACGGCTTACGCACATATGCATCCTCTATAACGACTTTCTTCGCCCCAGCCAAGTAGGGGCCGAATAATCCGAAATACGTGATTCCACGTTGGTTTTCGACCAGTTCCCGCTGCTTTCCGTCGGCCTTTGCCGCAAGACGCTCGACTGGAGTCATCGTAGCTGTTTCTTGCTGCCGCGCTACGGGCAAGGCATTGATGGCGTGCTCAGGAGCACACGCTTCTCCCTCGTTACCCGCAATTGCCGCAGCATCACCAGCAACAGACGATTCCGCCTCTCCCTCATCTTCCGAGTTCTCAGCTACACGCCCACGCCAATACAACTGCGGGTAGTCAAGCTCCTCCAACGTCTGCACGGCGACTACTTCGCCATCGCTCACACGCTTGTAAGTGAACTCGACTTCCTCCATGGTGGAGTCGATGCGGCACAGCTGGTCCTTGACACGCTTGCGGCCCTCGATGGCGCAACGCAGCAACGGTTCCATCTGTTCAGAAGTAGCATTGCCGTCCGGGTAGATAAGCTTCATCAATCCGGAGAACGTCTTTTTAATACCATCCTTATCTCGTGTGGACAGCGTAGAGGACAACTCGAAAGACTTTTCGAATCGGTCGCTGTAATCAACGTCACGCAGATTGTGCAGAATCTCTGCCAGATAGTCAACCACAAAACCGAATCCGCTGGTGAACATCTCGGAGCGAATCTGTTCAAACTCCCAGCCTGGCAGATAGAAGTGAACGCGGTCCAGGAACGCCGGATCATGATACTGATTCGGCAGTTCCTCAAACAGGTCGGAATTCTTCAGCATGTACGGCACGTTGTGCGAAGTGTTGCCCACGAACACCATGCTCGCTTCGCCTTGGAACGTCTCGACGCCACGGGAGAACGACTTGTTGGCCATGTAGTTCTTCATGATGTCCACCAAATCCCGGCCGGCCTTCTTGGCCTTGCCTGCGAACTCGTCGAACGCCACCGTATCCCAATAGCCCACAAGCCCCAAATGTCCGTTGGAATTGTTCACGAACAGTTTGGCCACTGTCACTTCCCCGCCGGAGATGAGCATGCCGTGCGGCGAGAATTCCGAGTAGATGTGCGATTTGCCGGTACCTTTCGGCCCGAGTTCGACCAGATTGTAGTTGCGCTCCACAAACGGCACCATACGTACCAGATGCAGCAGTTTCGCCCGTTCGGAGAATAGATCGGGATTGAACCCAATGGACTGCATCAGCAGATCGATCCATTCGCTATCGGTGAATTGCGAACGTTGCTGCATGTAGTTCTCACGATCATCACGCGACATCTGCACAGGCTTGAGCTGCAGCAACTGCCATGGTACTTCGCGCGGGTCGCCGGAATATGCGTAACCGATCTGACACATGCACCAGATGCCCGTCACCAGCAGTTTCGGATAAGCCTTTACAAGGCTTGGATCGACAATGACCTGGCTGATGCCGAGATTGGAGAATGTCGCCTCGTAGAGGTCGGTCTTCTCGTTAAGCGCCACCTGTACACGGTCGATAATCCTATGGCTGCCTTTCTCGCGGATTTTCGACTGGATAAGATTGGCTTCCTCGCGATGCACATAGTTGTTCGCAAGAATGGCACGCACTCGATCCACACCCGACTCGATACTGGCCTGGTCGGTGTTCGTGGCATATGCGCTGAGCAGGAACTCCAGCACATATGAGGGCACCAGCGCATTGCCCTTGACCTTGTTCACCAGATCCTTGCGGACGGTGACCCCGGGGAACAGGTCAGTGATCTTGACATCCAACGCGGTCAGGGAACTCCCATCCGCGTTGCGCTCAGGACTTTCAATCCAACCGTTCTGGCTCATACCCTGCTCATTCATTGTGTTACCCCTTACGGTCGTTTTCCTCTATGCTCATCCAATTCAGTCGAAGAATCCGGCATCGTCGGCCACCACACCCTGTTTGAAGAAGTATCGTGCCTTCTGATCAAGCATGACCAGCACATTTGACCCGTCAGTCTTCTCACGCAGGCGCAGTTCGATATTCGTTCCATTGAACCGTTCCGCGTCACTGGTCAGCATGAGCGTAGCCGTCACATGACGTTCGCTTTTCTCCTGCCCAAGCAGATCGAAGGCGACCGGCGTCTCATTGGAGATGAGCACATCATTGCCTGCCGTATCGCACCCCCACAATCCAGCCAGTACGGTACGTGCGCGGATTTTTCCCCCAACGGGCTCGTTCTGGAAGAATTCCACAGTCAACTGCCTGCTGGAAAGCCTGTCGGTTCGTTGCAGAATAGTGAATTCCACAGCCCTCACATCGTCGGCCGCGGAACGCCCCTTACTGACATGCAGCACAGGAACGACGATTTCCTGCAATGCTGCTCCTCCATGCACATACTTCACACCGGCACCCTGCATGCGCAAGCGCATGATGGAGTTCGGCACCTGAATGCTTATACCTTCATTCCGAGCATCGTCCATTCCTATCTGCGCGGCGTTGAATGTCACGAACGCGCGACCTGGAGCAAGATTGGATCCGATGGAGAAACGCCTCTTTCTCACCCATACCGCATCACCCTTGGGCTGTTCACTCAACCATTCCGTACCGTCCAAATCTCGGTCCTGATAGAGGAATCCGTGATCTGCGGTGATGATCATGTTATGGACGTTGCCGCTGGCAAGTTTTTTGACTACTTCGCCCAGTTCCTTGAACGTCTTCTCGCATGCGTCCACCGTTTCCGATTCCGTTTTCTCCGTATCACCGGTGGCGTCGATATGGTTGTGATACACATACAGCACGTTGCAGGATCTATATAGTTCTTTGATTTCGCTGACTTTCAGCTTTGTCAAATCGTCATATCTAATCGCTTTGCCGCCTACGGCAGAAAGAATGGCGGCGCGCGCTTCGATTCCTTTGGTGCTGCGTCCATCAGCCAGAACATACAAACGGTCTTTGCTGTCGAATTCGAGCGAGCCATGCGGCAGCAACGCCGCCATGCCAAGTTGTGTATAGGATGGCAGAACGCTGTATTGCATGTTCAGTTTCGCACTGAAACGGCTTTCCCTGTCGATGCGTTCGGACAGTTCCTGCGCAACCTCGTAACGTAGCGCATCGGAAATGATCACGGCGATTTTTCTGCCGGCCTTCAAGGTCGGCGCGATTTCACGTTCATAGAAATTGGTTTGCGCGTCCATGTCTATGAACTTCCATTGGCTAAGCGTATCGACTTGTTTTTGCCATGCCTGACCCAGATCCTGCTGATATGCCTCGTAGGCGCTTTGCAAATCATCGTCCACGCTCACCGCATCCGGGTTGGCGCGATGCCATGCGAGCACATATCTTCTGTATGCGCCGTCGGCCTTGTATAGCTTTTCGGCATACAGCTTCATCCCCTGCTCCGGCGAGCTGATGGTGCTGATGAGTTCACCGCATTCAGCCAGAACGGCACGGAGCCTGCTTGCTGCGACAATGCACTCGTATTGGTCGGTATATTCTGCATACCAGAGCTTTTGCTTGCGCCCGTTGATGATTCGTTGCACCTGGTCGTCCGTAATGGATTGCGAGCCCAATCGTTCGAACAGCTTGTTGACGATCATCTCATCCACGTCGCGGAACAGGTCGCGGTCGGCAAGCTCTTCTACGCTCATGTCGGCGATTCGAGTGGACAGGTGCAGTTCCTCCACGGCATTCTCGGAAAGATTCTGCAGTACCGCGCGCATGTCGATGTTCTTATACCAGTCGTCCCAGTCGCGAATGATGTTCGCATAAGTGGAGACGGCGTTCCTGCCATCGGAGAATCCGTTCCATGCCAGCTGGAACAGCCATAGCACGAAGTCTTTCACCGTTGGTTTGGCTCCAGTACCACTATTCACATCGAAATGGTAGATTCTTCGCGTGCCATTCCAGTGGAATTGGCTCAATCCCATTTTTTCGATTTCTTCGATGCCGGATTCGTCACCCTGCGAATATTGCGTAAGCAGCTCAGCCCAGATGTCTTGCATGCTGTGCCGATCCTCTTTCAGTTGCAACAACGTAGCGATCATCTTCGCTTGGAAATAGGTGTCATCGTCGTGCGCGTTAAGACGTTTCGCGAAGCGCTTGGCACGTTCTTCACTGTCGAAGAACTTCGGTACACGCTTCATCACTTCCAACCACTTGTTTCGGGTGTCGGCGGAAGCTTCCGGCATCGTTTCCGTAAACGTCACGGCAAGTTTGTCCATGGTGAACGTGGGGCCATATGCCCGCTCCAAATCCAACAGCCAGTTGTCCTGAACTGCCGGGGCCGGCTCCGTCAGATATACGAGGAATTTTTGATTTGGCTGCTCGTGGAACATGCGGTAGCGCACCGTGAACGGAATGTACCGCCTGTCATTCTCATCCCCGATTTCCGGAGTGATGAGTTCAACCTCACGCAGTATCTCATCGGTGGCGCACTCGCCTACCAATGTTGCCACATCATCCGCGTACTGTTTCTTGTCATCACGCCAGAACACGATGCGTCCACGTTCGCCCGGCTGGCTGAAACGTCTGGCGAGCAGTCTTGTTACTTGGCTATTCTCACTCATGCGGTTCCGTCCTTTTCATCGCTTCAGCGTATCGAGTAGCACGAGCAGCACCAATTTTCACTGCACTGCCTTCCTCTATTAGGCTCTTCAATATTCGTTGAGCCTGCCTTTCCTGCACACCCAGTATCCGTATGGCGTCAGAGATAGAAATACTCGCATTCCTACGCAGCGCATCAAGAATACGCTCCTTCTGGGATGGAAGCACCGCAATGGCGGCATTCGGAGCAGCATTCGTTTTTGAAGTTGTTCCTTCTGCAATCCCGTCATCAGAAAGCGAATCCCGTCGTAATCCCGTCACAATCCCGTCATCAGAACCTGTCTCTGAACCATTGCGATAAATGTTGATGCGCAGATCCGTATCACCGCCAAGGAATTCCGGTTCCGGCAATCCGGCATCGCGCACCTCCTGCATCACACGCAGGATGCCGCTCCCCCAATGCTCGATATAGCCCATGTATTCGGAGGCGGAGGCCAATGCCTCGTTGCGATTTTTCGAATAGCCCTGCTTCATGCGTTCAATGGTCTGCCCCATAGGCAAGCGCCCAGGCGAAGTGATTTCCAATCGATCATCGTAGATTGCATGAAGCGTCTGGTCTTCGACACCGAACACCAAGCAGCCGCCTTGTCCATTGGCAAACGCCACCGCAGTTTTGGTGTAGTTGATGCTTCTGGAAGGAGGCGTGAGTTTGTACTCCACATTCTTGGATTCACCATTCAATAGTGTTTCAATGCTCATGCTTCACCCTCCTTGCCGCCGCCATGCATTTCCTTCTTCGGAAAAAGAACCCAAGTATTTGAAATCATACGCTTTTGCTTCGCTAAAGAGACTAAAGGAACGACTTCGTCAAATCCAAACCTATTAGACAGTTTCTGCAACAATTCTTGCACGCCCCACACAGGACCATCGCCGTGTCTTTTGATTAAAAGCGAATAAAAATCAATGCAGGCCCTTTCGTTTTTCAATGGGATATTGTCAAAATTGTCAATCATAATTAGCTCGTTGAAATCATGGTCAGCAATTTTGGGGAAACTATCCGAAAGATACTGAACACCTTCCGCGAAGTGCTCATCCAACAGAGGAATTAGTTTGGCAAAAGCAATTCGCTCTTTTTCACTCCAGTTCCGTCCTTTGCCGGCATGACGATCTTCAATAAATTGATGGAGCCATAAATCCCATACCATATCCTTGTCTTTGGAATCGAGTCGGAATTCAAAGGCCCATGCAACCTGATCCATAAACAAAGCTGCATAAACGCCATCTCCAGCTGTCATCACTTTAGACAACAGCCTTACTCTTTGTTCCTCATCCAATTCAGCATAGGTCGCCATCCGAAATACCTGCAGGAAAAACCCCTGTCTCTTATAAACATCCAAATGGGACAGACACTCGAACTCGTCAAGACAGCTTGCATAGAATGCAAGACTAATGAGCCGATTATTGAGATCTGGATACGGCAATAATACATTCCAAATAAAATCCGCACCTGCTTTCTCTACCAAGTTGGGTAACCAGCTTTCAGTGTTTTCTCGATCGAGAAAATGGAGCATATTAATATAGGTAAGCAAAGCTGTCCAAACAGGCCGAGAAAAGTCACCTTCATCATCTACAAAATGACGAATCACACTCTTTTCGGAATCATCAAAACCACTCCAAAAGTCAGGATCTTGATTATATCTCCAACGAATTCTGCCTATCCAGAAATAAGCAAGCTCTCCAGGCCAACAGTTCAAAGAATACGTAACTGGATCATTATCCCATTGTCGCTCATTAGATTTCTTAAATGTCGGACTATATTTAGCCCATAGCTGCGACGCAAGACAATCCATCACCTGTAAGGATTTTTGTGAAATGTCATTTTTCTCATGGTTAATCTGTTCATTAAGGAAGCCAGATACCGCATTTATTTCATCAAAACTCAGATCACAATTTGATGTGAGACAAAAATCCTTCATCAAATCAAGAACTGGTTCCTGAGAACTTTTCAATGACGACATGCCCCAACCACGAATAATGGCGCACCGATACTGCATCGCAGTGCCGCCTTCTTCATGCCGATTAACAAGTCCCCATAGGGTGAACCCTATCTGAGGATCGCATGCTATAGCTTCCTGAATCCGATTGATGAAAAGATCAATATCCGGACCCGGCCAACCTTGTTCATCCGTTTTGGCAAATAGCCTCTTCTCAATCTCAGACGGAGAAACTCTTAGAAGTTCAATAAACTGTTCATTACTAATTCCGGCACTTTCAACGCTTCCTGAATAGTGATAGACAGAAAAATCAGAATGCTCTCTTGGTTTAAAACCATTCTCTCGAGCTAAGACATCGCACCAATGCTGAGCTTCGGGCCAATTATCACCATATTTAAGAATCCATTGGAGAACATCATATTGTTCATAGCGAGCAATTCTTTCATCCGAAAATAATTCTAATAGATAATCATATTTTCCCTTTAAATACAAAAGGAGTTTTTGCTTTGTATTCTGCCCTATTTGAGGGGATGCTTGTTTGAGTAATGTATAAATCTCATGATGAGCATCTGAATCAAATAAATAGTCCCGATCAAGAATCCACTGTATTTTACGGTCAGCATCCCATACTTCAGAAAAAGCAATCGCATTAATCGTCAATCGTTTAAGAAGGGCTGAGCCGCTATTCCACCATCGTTCAATTAGCACATCTTCTTGTTCCGGATGACAATGCGCGTAATTACGGAGAATGTCAACAAAAGTTGAGGTCAAATCAGATGGGCGCCAGTTCTGATCGCTAGGCTCAATTGACGGTCGATCGAGATGCGAAATCTCATCATGCTCCTGATAGGAGCACAATAACTCGCTTGCCTTTTTCAATCCGTCTTCAGCAAAAGCCGCGGTAATGTTTGAGTTAAGTTTTTCTTCATCATTTATTCCGAATAGACCATTACAAGGCCACATAATATTAGCCGTCGGTTTTCCGTCTTTATCCCAAGGAGAGGAAAATAGCTTCAAATATGGCCGGATTATGAGCGACAACATTTTTTCCGAAATAATTGGTTTGTCAGCAGCCAAAAAGTTGTATTGATTTTCAAAAATATATGGAGCAGAATGTTGTTGTATTGATGTAGAAAGGACCGCAAATACCGGTACTAAATCTTCGCGCCCATTCTGAATGCCAAAACCCACAATCTGGATTAATTGATTAAACAAGTAATCAGACATTGATGATTGAAGCTCACAAAGTACTCTTAATACACAATCCCTTTCTTCTGCCTTCTCTACAAAATCAGCGATGAACCAGTCCAATAAAATCTTCTCGCTGGAAGTCTTTGGCTCACCTTCCACAAAAATAATCCTGAACCGATTCTCATTCAGCAGCCAGAATAACCACTCTTCCTTTTTTCCTTTAACGCCTCCTTTCTCTTTCTCTCCTTTTTCCACCACTTCTATTCGTTTTTCTTCCTGGCTGATAACATCGACGAAAGCTCGAGCGCCTTCATCGGTAGTAAGAGCCTCTCTCACATAGTCACTATTAACTTTGTCTTTCGGGACTCCATTTTCAATGATGCTTGGTAGAAACTTCCGATAAGCATCGTAGTTTAAGAGCAATCTGTCCGACCAAGCATTCAAGGCAATCACCAGCGCCTGATGATTATTCTCGACAGGATATGAAATCGGAATAACGCCACTATGTTTCCACCCAGCGGCGTTTTCCCTCGCCTCTTCCTCAGAGAGGAAAATGTACCGAGGTCTGGCGTGGGACGAAATACCCAATGCAAGATATCGCATAATGACATCGCCAAAGCTATAGCCAATGAATACAACAGTGTATGTCTCAAATAGCTTAAGTAGAAAACGTGTTGCCCAGCCTTCTGAAAGGTAAGCCCGAGCGAAATCCCTATCATCAAGGACTATTTCGCGATCAGGGCTATCCACTGAACCATGCAAGTACAACAATCCTGAGAAATCGCTGCCGATGGGGACAGCCGGTCCATAATAACTTCTGCCTAAATCACAATTCTGCTTTTGCGCAGCTTCCTCAAGAAGAAGATCATAATTTGTTGTCACAATGCGCGGAGTTTTTACGCTACTAGCAAGTCTGACGATGGCCTCATGTGTGGAATTGCAATGAATATCATCACCACGCATAATATCTTTAGTTCGCTTATGGACATTGAAATTGTCAGGCAACATCCCGATAAAACGATCTAACTGCTCATCATCACAAGGCCGGGACTCGTCTGCCTCATCAGCAAGCATTGCGGCTAACTGATTGTAGGAGGGCAGATTGGCTGGAGGATTAAATGAAGCTCCTGCACCGACAAAGAAAACCACTTCATCCTTCGCAGCGGCGTCGAGTAACTGTTGAGGAATATTTACATCTGCCGTGATCCACATAAGCTGACAACTACTCCTTGCCCAACGGATGAACGGGCCAGGTCCAGGTGGAGACTTCTTTGCGCTTCTTCTCGATAGCGGGGATGGAGCGCAGGGCTTTGCCCATGCGGAGGTAATTCACCAGCACACCGTCGTCCAAATCCATTTCCAGATTGCGGGTAGCCAATGGGTACAAGGTCTGGTCCTCATAATCCTTGCACTCGAGAACGGCCTTGCGAAGTTTGGCGGCCTGTTTCTGGTCCGCGGCACGATCCGAATGTTCCAAGCTATCGGCGATGTCGGCGATTTTGTTGATGTAGTCACGTAGATAATTGAGCACCGTACTCGTGGTTTTCGGCGTATACCGGTGCAGGTACACGAGCGCCTTGAACGAGCCCTTGTTGCTGGTTTGACTAGAGTATTGCCAGTAGATCGGTCGATTCGAATACATCTTTACGTGATCGTTGTAGAAATCGTTCACGAAATACTTGCGGATGCTTTTGCCCAGTACCTGTTCGATGTAGGCGATGTTCGCGGCCAGATTCTCCTTGCCGAACGCCACGGCGAGGAATCTGCGGAATCGCGTCACGATATCGTCCTCGAAGCAGTCCGTCTCCGCGACCGGAATGACATTGTCTTCATCCGGCTCGAACGATGGGTTCGGAATCTGCGCGTGGAAATCATCAAGTGTTTCACCCTGCGAAGCGAGAATCAGCCCCGGCTTATCAAGCGAATATCTACCGAACATGCAGCCCACAGCATACGAGATAAGCTCCTTGACGACATCTTGAGCGAATTTCTCGTTGCGTGCTTCCGGCGTATCCCTAGGATATGAGAACGCGACGTTGCGCTTCAACGATACACGTTCCAACGGCACATCGCACGGCACCTCGTCTCGCACACCATATGCATCCGCGACCAGCTCATTGTTGCGAATCTCACGCTGGCGCTGCTCCTCGGACACGCGGTTCCAGTACTCACGAAGATGAAGTACCGCATCTTCAAGCAAATCTCCCGCCTGCGCACCTTGATTAGGGTCAAACAGCACAAATCGTTGGAAATCCCATGACGTCTCAAACGAATCCCAATCAAGCCGGGAAACTTGAATGCATACTTTTGCGGACTCAATCACATCTTCATCATTAGATCTAATGTCCGGCAGCGTCTTTAAAACTCCGCACTTATAGTTTAAAGTCGGCATCGTCATATCGGCGATTGTTTGATAAAGCGAAGTGTTTAAATCCGCAATTGCTTCAATATGATTCTCACCTATTAGGACTTGGCCACCAGCATCAAATAAGCATCCATGCGGGAACCAACGTACCCCTAAATTGCCAGATGAAACCGCAGTCCATGTACCACCTTCCTTGAACCAAAGAGATTGACTCGGCCAAACACAGCCTTGCTGCTGCTTCATAGATTTGCGGTGTTCCTGATCAAAACCGATTACAAATGTCAGATTCCCATACCACTTACGGTAATCACCTCCTTTACAATAAGGAACCCAACAGCCTTGTTCATCTATCTGTTCTACCGATGACGCATTGTCCGACATGGAAGAAACAGATATTCCCCACCAACAACGTAAGAAACGCTGATTATCAGCTGTATGAATCCCTTCACGCATTGCAATATGTTTCTCAAAAGGAACACCATTTTCAAAAATGCGTAGCATACTAGAGCTAGCAGAATAGACGATTGGCGAGCCGGGGATTTGTGCGAACTCGTGCTGGCCCACCTCAAAGAAATACTTGCGCATATCCAAATGAGCAGATTGTTCATTATTGTGTGCATCGATAATTTCCAATGCACGAGGACCTTGTTGCTTCGCTCCCACAAAATCACTAAGTCTGACGAATGCACTCTTCCTATCGCTGTGGCCTTTCCCAAGAATGAAAGTGCAAATAGGCACAGTAGCACCTTCGAAGCCGGAATATTCCAATTGAATCAGCGAACTGATGTGTTCCTGTCGGATAATCCGTTGACGCATCTGCTCATAGGAAGATATGAACATCCACACGTAAGGAGTCATGAAGCCAAGCTGTCCATGTTCGGGAACCAGATTAAACAACCGGTAAATGAATGCAGCGAAGAGATCTGCTTTGCCATCCTCATAATGGTCCTGCACGAACTGTTTGAGCTCGACGCTCATATTCTTTGCACCCATATATGGCGGGTTCGCCACCACTGCCGCGTATTTACGTGCGAGGTACCTTGTCTGAGCGAAAACCTCCTCCACGCGTTCACGCAGAAGCGAGTCAAACAATGTGGTTTCGGCTTCAGTATCTTCTGCCGATGCGGCAAGATCAACAAGCTCCTGTGGCGGCTGAATCAGCGAACCGTACACATCCGCCTTCGCATAGGTATTCCATACCGTGAAGTCCAAATCCACTTGGTATAGGTCATTCAGATCGGCGACATCGCCTTCCTCGAACGAAATCGGAGCAATGCGCTGAATGTTCGGCTCCACCTGTTTCTTGAAGAATCTGCGGGAACGGGAGCGTGCCTTCATGGTCAGGGCAAAGGCGGCAAGGCTTGCGGCTCTCTCGTCGATTTCCATGCCGTATAAGTTGTGTTTGAGAATCAATCCGGGAATATCGCTCGGCGCATACCCTTCTTCTTCGTAGATCTCATACAGCAGGTCGAACGCGTAGGTGAGCATGTGGCCGGAACCACATGCGGGATCGCAGACGGTCAGGTCTTCAGGCGCTTGGATGTTGAGAATATCCTCGTTCCCAGCGGAATCATCCTTCGAAGGCTGAATATAGTAGTCCCAGTTCTTGTACAGCTGGCTGTCTGGATGGGACTGCATCCAAAGCCTGCCTACCGTGTTCTGCACCAGATAGCGCACGATCCAGTCCGGTGTGAACAGCTGGGTAGCGGCGGGAATCTCCTCGGCTCCGGCCTTGTGATTCTTCTTGAACCCGTCCATCACCTCGTTCTTGCGTTCCGAAATGTAGTACTGGTACAGCCAGCCGATGATCTCCACATTGCCGGACGGATCGTCAACACCGCAATCCTCCGGAGTCATAGCCTCCACCGCATTCCTCAACACGGAACCCTCGGCGAGCAGATCGGCTGGCATGAGCAGTTCATCCACTCTGCCGGCCTCCTTGCCGACGTTTTCGAACATGAACGGCAGGTTACGATTCCAGAACCGGCATTCAGATTGCAGCAGCAGACCATAAGCCAGGCCCTGCGGATCATCCGCCAAAATGGAACCACTCAGCAATCCTTCGATGCGCTCTTTGGCCTTACCATTCACCCGCAACGAGAACACCGTGCTGTCGTCATACTCGCCTCGCTTCGCTGCTGCAAGCACTTCCGGCAGTCCATTCGTGCTGGTCAGACCGGCTGGGGAGACCACCGGCGTGCCGGTGAACCCGTGCACATCCATGTAACGGAATGCGATGATGCGGTTGAACCATCGGTACGCATAACGTTCCACCACATGCTTGCGGCCCTGTTCACTTCCGCCGGCCTGTTCAATCTCACGCTTCAGAAAAGCGAATGCACGCGGGTCGTCAACCTGGGCGTCGGAATTCGGCACCAATGCGGCGTCAAGCCGTGCCTGTACCGCATTCATGAGCTGGCGGCGCGCATCCGTTGCGAAGGCTTGCAGTTTCGACGTGTTCATAGCAGGATCTTCTTTCCATTCTCAATGGCGGCGATAAGCTCACGGCGGTAAGCGTCAAGGAAGTCATCCACATCATCCTTGGTTTCCAAGGCGTCCTTGGTATGCGGCCTGCTGATGGTGGCGAACGACACGGCCACGCGCGGGGTTTCCTTTTGTTGCGATTCAGGAATGTTCGCATCCATCGGCGTAGTAGCTGTAGCAGTCTGCGCCTCACCTGCGAGCGCGGTCTTCGGTCTCGGTGCGGAGGCTGCTAGTGCGTTGATGAGTTGCGGGTAAGTGCGTTCGCTCAGTTCGTGTACGCTTTCGCGCATTTTGTAGATGAACGGTATGCGCTGCATGCGTTCCGCCACTTGGTCCAGTTCTGTCTCGACCTTGGTTTGCGCGGTTTGTGTGGCGTGCTGGTATTCGGTGGAGTCGTGAATCCTGGCGCGAATATCTTCCACGTCGTTGAGTGCGTTGGCACGTTCGGTTTGGACGGTTGCGTCTGTTGCCTCACGCAGATCGTCAATGGCGGTCTTGAATTTGTTGGTTTTGCGGAAGATGTTCGGATCGTTCGCCAGCTGTTCCGCGGATTGGTACAGGCTAGTCGTAGTGCCGGAGGCATAGTCGATGTTCGGCTTGTTGTTCTTCAGCCATTCCAATCCGTCCGCAAGAATTCTGGATTGGGAGCCGTTGAGGAAGACGACGATCGGGTCGATTATGTCTTCCTTGAGTTCAAGCAATTCTTCGGAACCGTTTTCGGTTTCCTGTGCGGTGAAATCGCCGAGCAGCCAGTCCTCGCCCATTCCGGAGGCGTAGTTGATTTGCTCAATAGCATTGTCAAGCTGCTGCACGAAGCCGAATTGGGCATTGCGCACACGCAGCTGGGTCAGGCTCTCCGCCTCCCGCTTAAGCCGCACGGTAACGGCCTCCGCCAGATCAATCGCGTTCGATGGCAGGTCCGCGGCGGTAAGCCCAAGGAAATCCCTGGCGAAGTCACGCAGCTGCGTGACTTTTCTCGTGTCGAATACGCGCGGTAGATCCACTCGGATGGAATCCTGCTTCTTCGTTTCCCTAAGCAAACGGGCGGCCTCGCTGCGCTGCACCGGCTTGCCATCCAGCGTCAGCGTGATTCTGTCGGAACCATACAGGTGGCCGATGCATGCGAGCGTGGCGGCGTACGGCCAACCATAGGGAACGCTGCCGTAGGCATCAAGAAGGCTCTTGACGGTGGCGACCATGCCTTTGCCTTTGTCACGACTGACGGCGGCGAACACATCATCGGCGGGAACGTCGAGCTTGTCCTGCACTGCGTTCATGCCGTCAAGCATGCCAGGCTGGTGCTGCGAAGCGTTCATGATGATACGGGCGAGATCCGTTTCCTCATATCGTTGTCCGCCAAGCAGGGAGAAGTTCGTGTAGTACCGGCCGATGAGCGTTCCAAGCCCTTCCGCCATACGGGCCTGCACCTCGGTGGATTTCACTTCCACTTTTCCGCCGTTATAGTCGAACTCGCCATTGGCTGCGGCCTTGGCAACGCGGGTGCGCAATTCCGCATAGAGCCTTTCATTGGCGATGCTCTTGCGGGAGATGATCTGCTGACGTACCTCCGACTGGGTGTTCTTGTCGGTGCGCATAAGGTACGTATAGGTCTTCACGTACATGCGCAGGTCGTCAAGCAGGGTTTTGTCGGACATGTCCAGCAGCAGGGTGATGGTGTCGCGCATGCCCATGCCCATGCGAATGGCGTCCGCGCGGTCCTGAGCATTGGTTGAGGTGACCACGTTCAGCCAGATGGGCTGTTGCGCGGACTGTTGCACCCCATCGATGCGCAGACCGTAGCGGAACTGGGCACGCTGTTCGCCGTATGCCACTGTCATCTTGCCAAGCACGTCACTGACCAGGATCTTCTTCAGCTCGTCGATCTCCTTGGTGGAGTCGACGTCCGTGTTCTTGATCTCTTGCTCGATATCCTGCTCTTCGTTGGTCAGGTAATTGTAGGTATCTCCCACACGCTGCACATACGTGTCTTTTTCCAACTCTCCCAGAACATACTTGATGTTCCGTTCCAGTTCCATCACGTCCATGTCAAACTGGTCGGTCAGCAGAATGCGCAGGTTATGCGGTGTGGTGGGGAATCCGTCGACATGCTTGACCAGCAGCAGCACCTTCAGCAGGCGCACGCCCAGCTCCTTTGTATCGGAGCCGAGTCTCTTTTCGGCTTGGTTAATGCGGAAGTTCGAGGTTGATTGGATGGCGTCGGCAATACCGTCATATAGTTTGTCGAACGGCATCAGGGCCCCGACCATCTCATTCTGGCTGGACCGCAGCGTGCTGCTGATGGTGGAAAGCATGGACCGTTCACCCACAGATGCGTGGCGTCCGGAGAACATGTTGTACCGGCTCATTTCCCGCAGCACGTTCTGGAACAGCTCGAACTCATAGTTCACAAACGGGTACGATGCGATGAAATCGTCCTTGCTGTACGCCTTGTTATTACTGAATTTCGAAGTCTCACGAGTGAATTCGAACATGGTGCGCAGGTTCGCGTTCTGCTCATCCCACAGCTCGTTCATCACCGAATCATATTCCGGTTTCTTGGTCAGCAAGCGCTTCTGAATGACCTCCACCACGTCGGCGCTGTTGAGCTTCAGCTTGATAGAGAACCTGCCCTGGATCTTCGAAAAATCATAGCTTTGTTGCTTGGTCCGATCGCCAACAATGGTATCCATGTCTTCCTGGGAAGTGACCACCACCCATGCACGCCCATTGGTCTTGACGGCAAGATCCTCGGCGATGGATTGCAGTGACAGCATGAGCTCTCTGTTCTCACCGATGAACTGGCCTACCTCATCCACGAGGAACAGGATGCGGCGGTTCGGTTCCTGACGGAACAGCCACACGTTCACGTCGTCTGCGAAGTCGCCGACCGTCATCGTGTACGTATCCTCGTACCGTTGGATGATACTGTCTTGCTCCGGTTTGCCTGTCACCGCGGCATAGGCTTCGCAGATCTCATCATCCCATAGCACGGCCTCACCACGGCCTTCGCTCCATGGTTTGCCAGCCACCTGTTCGAACTCTTGTTTGAAATCCTCGAAATAACCATTGCTCGCCAAATCGCGTTCGAATTTCGCAACGTATGGATTCTTGCCGTAGAAACCACGCGCCTCATCGAATACGCGAACAAAAGCGTACAGCAGCATGTCGGAGGCATTGGATTTATCCGCCTTCTGATCGATGTTGAATAGAATCGACGTGGCTGGTATCGTCAACGTCTTCTCAAGCTGCCCCGCAAGCATCTGGTCATCCTGTGCTTCGGCCTTGCCCATGAAGGCGCGAACGATCTGCTCACGGCTCATGGTCGGCTTATTGCCCTTGTCAACGAGTTCAGCCGGAACCTCACCCAGAATGTGCGACAGCATCTTCAACAGGTGCGATTTACCGGAACCGAAGAAGCCTGAGATCCATGCGCCGTTCTGTTCGTGGTTCGACGGATCGTTGTACGCATCGAGGAATTTGGCCAAATTGCGGCAGATCTCCTCCGTAAGCACATACTCGTTGACCTCGTCGTCAAGATTTTTCTCATCATTGGCCTTGATCACACCGTTGATATTGCGGTCAATGTCCTTGCTGAACAGCTCCTTGAAGCTGATGCCGCTTTCCCCGTTCATCTGCGTTCCCTTCTTCTTTGAACGAATACTTCGCAATCGTTACCCGCGTTCCGCCTGAATCGGCCAGACGCCCCGTGAACCGTCATTCCTGTCATTCCTCCAACCGCACGCTCATCTCACGCAGGTTTTGAGCACGATAATAATTGTCTCCAGGCAAACAGCCGAATAGCGACATGACCGACCCCGCAGAAGCGCTTCTCGTAAACGTGCCCGGGTAGAACAACACCAATGGGCGGTCATCGATACGCCCCTGCAACGCGTTGAGCAGTGTATGCGCACGAATATATGGGTAGACCTTGCCGATTCCCGTAATGAACACGATATCGGCTCCGCCTTCGCTCTTGGCCTGCTCGTAATGATCACGGATGGTATCAGGCAACTGAGCCGTATCCGCGCCCAACACGTTATCGAGCAGTCCTAAAAACTTATCCGTATGCGCGTCCGACGAGACTTTCCTGTGGCGTTTTTCTTCCCTGTTGAGCACACGATTCAGAATGCCACGCTTGCTAAGAATCTCCAGAACAACATCGTATAAATCCAGCGTGAGCACCTGCGGAGCATAATCGCCATCATATTTCGGCGTCATCGTCTGCAATTGACCTACCAATTGCTTGATATGTTCAGCAACCTCAAGCTCTTGCCTAGGCGGATAGTCATAAATGTAATAAGGCTGCTCACCAGCCAAGCCGCTATTGGTTCTGAACGAACGGGACTCCATAATCTCTCGCAAATGAGCGAAATCAGCATCAATGTCACGGCGCTCATCGGCAGCTTCAACGCTTGCGATGAAATCGGTCATGCTATCCCCCATTCATACTCACAAGGATGATTCACGCATCGGGAAAAACCCGAAGGAATCCGGTCTCTTCATAAGAATATCCGTCAAAGAGGGACTGGGCAGGAAGGAGACCACCGTGTCGGAATTTTTATCGAACAGATGGGCCTCAGCCATGGCCTTGAACAGATTGGATCGGAGCTTCTTCGCCGTTCCCTCGCTTATGGTCTCCAACTCGGGATGCCATGTGGCCTTGTTCGCAATGAAGCGGGCATAATCATCGAAATCAAGATGCAGGTTCCCTACAAGATAGTGCTTTTTGAGCACTTCGACAGCGAATTCCCCAACGATTGCGTAATACCGGCACATTGCGATCCACATAAGCGCCTCGCGGTCGGATGTGGAGGAATCCGGGCCTGCCAAATATGCAAGTTCCCTAACGGTGAGCGCACTGAGCCGCTTGGTGGTCTCCGCCACAACGCGCCTGTTCGCGGAATCCGTGCGAATCGCGAGAACGTTTTCCTCGATGGCCTGCTGGCGAATCGCGGCAATGGATTCGCCCACCTCGGTTTGAGAAGAACACTCAATGTTGTCGCCGACTGCATGGTTCAGATGATTCAGATACATTTCGGCAAGCGCCCGGCCCTGCGAGGCAAGAAGTCCGCCGACAGTGAAGGAAAGCCTGTACCGCTCCCCTTGCGTCGCCTCCGCACCGTATGAGCCCGCCATGCGATTCTCCCTCTGCTAAGACATCAGTGTTAAGACACAAGAATATTTCAGAATATTCCTAGGTGTGGAAGTATCGGCGTATCAGTCCTGGTGCGGAACCGTTTCGGTACATCTCGCAGAACCTCTTATGATACGCAATCATCTGCCGCTCGGGTAACAGATGATATAGATGATGAGCAAACTCAATAATCAGAATAACGGAATGAATTGAAGCCGAAGGAGACATATCATGTTCCAGCAAAGTTCGTAAGGCAAGAATGACTGCACCGAGGTGGTGACGTTTTTGGGACTCCCTGACTGGGAGGAGAACCTCTTCATAGAGGACGAGATTCAGCACGGTGATTTTAATAACTCGGCTGCATCTGATTCGTTTGTGATATAAACCAATTCTTGAATCCAACTTGGAGATTCAACTCCAACAAATTTAGAGCGATTATTGAGACGCACCAAAATGCGATCAGACAAAAAAACCAAGAAAGATCATTTTCGGCTATACTTTGTGCTTTCCTCTTGTACCATTTATAGAAACGAAGTAACGGACGTTTGATACAAGAAAACACTCTGAGGTTAGAGGATTTGAACCTGTCAGCAAGCATATGCCGTCCAACAGATTCAAAAATCTCAAACGAATCCATCAAGCTATGGTGCATTCGCGCTCTCACGAGATCAACCACAAGAACAAAAAGCCAAACAGCAAATATAATCAACAGAAAAGAGAGAAGGACATTCACCTGATCAATAACAAAATCTTGCACGTTAGAAACAGCTGAACGCCAAGCCCGTTCTTTCTCCATATGAGATCCATTTCCTTTAGCAAGCACTTCGTTGATATCTGAGATTTTCTTCTCAAGCCCATCGAGTTCTGAACCAATCAGCCACCCGAAGTATCCACCAGCAAAAAGAGCCACCAAAGATGAAATATATTTCATAAGATCTTTAATCCTTCCTATGAAAAGATACTTCTCGCTAAGTGACTTTCTTTGTGGAGAAAATATAAGAAAGAAGAGCGAAATAGATGTACACCACAACAATAGGACCCAAATAACTGACATCAATATGTCTGCTAGAACGCGAGCAGCGATATCAGAAAATCCAAACATGTATATCACGTACAGAATAATCACAATGATAGTAAGCCCAAAACTTGCCATCCAAATCTTTTTCCTATGTTCATTCCATGAAAAAACAACACAAACCAAGCCTGCGATACTGCAAATAAAACCAAGGACCAATGCAATATGACTTATCGAAGCCTTTGAATACAGGTAACAGCTAAAAAGACCAAAGCCCAAACCAATAGTCACAGAACATGGCGTTTTGCTTGTATTGGAATTCTGAAATTCCTGACGATTATTACTCAAACCTTTAAAACCTTCTTATACTTATTTCCTCAATAAAGCCGAATCTAAAACATCACTTCCGTGAAGACGATTTGTTTATAGCTTCCTGCACATCATTCATAAGTTCCATGTAGCGATCTTCGAGTACAGCAAAATCGCTTTTCCCCTTCTCGTCATTCCAGCCATCAAAGAAGCCTTGACAGCGTCTAAGTTGCAGCAACGCACTCCACAAGCTGTCGGTAATCAAGTCAGGATTGCCCTGAGTCTGTTCAAGCCGATCGCACTGCGTAATATCGAAGTTATAAACTGCTTCTCTAACGTCATCTGCCAAATCTGCTAGCTCTAGACTTGGACGATATGCTTTCAACGCCTCGACAGTCGTCATAGGTTCCATCCAGTAAATGGTTGTCTCGTAATACCTTCCATCGGCACAAGCTTCTTTCACATGAGTGAAATCAGCGTAATATTCATCTGTTGTGCCTGTGGTATACATCGAATCGAAGGTGAACCATCCATCACCCCAAGACGCATATGAATTGTATATGTCCGCGTTTTTGCGATCCTCGTCAGTCAACGGCTTATGCGGCTCCAACGTAAAGCTGGCCACGCCCCACGGTCCGTTCCACTTCTCTACGGGCAATTGTCCACAACCAGGCCATCCCATCATTTCCTTCTTCTTTCACTAGATTTTTGCCGTCACTCTCCCTAACCGGACAAATCGCGCTTCGGCGTGTCATTAGAAAACACATCGTTCCAGCCATCTCCATGAGTTTTATCCGGTTTACATAAGCAACAGGGTTCTATTTCTACATAAGGAGAACGAAAAGATGAAGAAGCCTAAGAACACATTCCTAGCCAATTATTGACCCATGCTCGCTGGAATAGCCATCGCCATCGTACTTGTTATTGCGATTGCCGTCCCCGATCAATCATCAACCGAACGGAACGACTCTCCACAGGGTGCACAATCATCGGCAACGTCGGATTCTCAGAACGGAAACGCCGATACTCCAGGAAAATCCTCAGATGCCGATCAGACCGGTGCCGGATACAGGAATGGCGTGAAAACCTCAAACGCTGCCTATGATGCATGTACTCAGGCCACGGAAGATCTGCAAGTGGCGGTGAAGGACATGAACAGAAGTCTGGAAAGCCGCACAATAGTCGGCAACACCATTCATGTCGTCGATCTTTCCAAAGATGTATGGAATGATTTCGTAGATGCATCGGCGCCATATTTGGTTTCGACCGATTACGATTGCGCCGCCTCCGATTCCACCACCACACTTCAGAAAACCGAGCAAAGCGTGCGCAAGGTAATCGCAAAGGTGAAGAATCACCAAAAGACCTTCGAACAGTCGATGGAAAAAGTACGTAACTATATTGCGGACAATCCCCCTTCGGACTCGGCATCGCGCGAAACCTTGGAATACCGTATCGCTTGGGCCAAGGAAATGAGCAAATCCTTCAAGGGACACATGGCCCATGAATATCCACTAACCGTGCTTGACCGCGTTATCGTCAGCACTCGCAGCGATTTGGATGACGCGAACCTAGACAATCAGACCATCCAAGGTGATGCACAAGCCCTGCTCCAAGCAATCGATAGCGTTCAGGGGCAAGTCAACGAGCAACGCATCTCGGATGAACATTGGCATTACGGATTCTGATCGCCATCTCAATCACCGCAAGGGCTACCTCTGCCCTTGATACTCGGGCAGGGGCACCCTTTTGCTTTGCATAGCTCATATCAATGAGCTTTAATAATCGAACATCTCGGATGCGCTTCAGGCACGACCATATTCCGGATTGCCCAGAATCAGATAGAACCCATCATCATTGATATCGTCAAAACGCTTTCCCTCTACAAGTCCGGGATACTCTCCTATGCCTGCATAAGCCACGATTCCTCTTACAATCAGCTCTTCAAATACGGTTTCCAATATCCTTCGCGTCAACCGCCGACCACTGGAGAAACCCTTATATTCGCCGAAGCATGCACGCATAATCTCCGTCTTCTTGTTATCTTTTCCCAGAAGATAGCAGATTAGTTTCTCCTTTCCGCACCCAAGCTTCCACTTTGAGTGAATCTTGCTGATGATACGGCAGATTTCACGTGCCTCCTCCGTCAGATCGATCTGCCCCATGCATTCTCGGCAAAACGGTTTGCCTTTGTTCTTCTTAGTGTTCCCCACCACGAATACCCCACCATTGGATCCGCATCCAGTCGCGGAAACGTTATAGGCGCCGTCCAATGCCAGTTCGTATTGTTCGGACCATTCTTCCGGGGAACGAAGCAGCAGCTCCGTATCCGGAAGACATGTATCGTGGATGTTCATATTTGTGCTTACGTTCGCAACACGATATTCCGAAGTCACCAACCCCCGCGATATCGAGCGCATCTTTCCATTCGCATAGACAACCCATACGAAACCACTTGTTCTAAAGCAATCCCGAAGTCTATGCGCAACACACTGAGCAGATGCATAGGTTCTTTTGTATAGCTCGGCAGCTCCCTCCGAATTCAGTCCATACTCCTTCAGACAGTCCTTCAACAGTTCATCGGGAATAAGGCAACTCGAGGCGAAGGCGTCACATATGCGCTCTTCGAAGGCGTTCCGATCTTCGCACGCTTCCAGTTCCGCGGACAAGAGAGGAACATCAGCCGGCAACGTATCCAAAAGATAATGCGCCAATTCATGAAATACCGTAAACTGAGCCCGCCGGCTCCTTGAATCGTCGGCCGTGTAGCGTTGATACACGTAAATGACAGGTTTGCCGATGCTGTCCTTTTTGTAGAATCCAGGGACTTCCGAAGACTTTCCCCCAACACCAATCTGTATTCCGGAATCAGACAGCGAGACGGTCGTTGACCGGCCTTTCCAGATGATGTCCACTTCATCCTCCCAGATGTAGCGAAGCATGCCTAACGGGCCATGCTGCCAATCCTCTATACGAGGATTGCAACAATCGGGGAACTGAGGGTGCCGCCGGCAAGCCTCTTGTTGCAGCAATTGCACATACCGTCGTACGCCGCTGGTGATTTCCCCTGACCAAACCGCTCTTCCGTTAGGCATGGTGTCGAATCCTCACCTTTCTAATCTCGGCTGCCCAATCGCCAAAATGGTTCTTTGCATGTCTGGCGGCAAGTCCATATGCCTCTTTTGCCAGGGACACGTACGGATCAGCATTTTGCGGGTTCTCCCGTGCATATGCTTCCACCGTTTCCCTGACTATGGGAAGTTCGATTTCGCACAGCAATGATTCCGGCAGCAGTTCCGCTTTCTTCAGATCATCTGCATCGAAGCCACCAGCCAGCAGCCTCCCCAGGATTTCCTTATTCAATTGCGACGGACGTTCCGACGCCGCTTCCGCATCCGAACGGCTCATACCGCATTGCCCCATAAGGAATCGGCATATCCTTACCTGGATTTTCTGCCCCTCACGCCTATCGCTGATCGAGGGAAGCGGCGATAGAAAACCACATTGCAGACTGCAGTCGTACAGAAAATCATCGATTCGTTCCCTCTTCGTTTCAGGGAGGAACCCGAATTCGTCCAGTTCCCGCCCACGGTAAACGCTAAATTTTTCACCAGGCCTATTGTTCACAATCAGAGTGAATCGCTGCTTATCAAGCATTCCCAACGGCTTGCAAAGAACACGAGTCGGGATATCTCTGGCCAAATCGGGCCATGCGATAGAGGGAAGTTCTTCTATTCCACCTGTCATGAGCACCAGAGAATCCGGCGTTTCCGCTTCAAGATCCAAACTCATCGGAACAACGGTTACGATGCGCGGATCTTCATGTACGGACCGGATGACCACATGGCAGAATTCATCATCACCGACCACGGTCCAAACCTGACCTGGGGCAAGCGGCTTCCTGAGTCTTTTCTCTATCTCTTCCGGCGAATTGGCCCGCCTCACGCTTTCCGGAACGACGACCCGCTCCATGATCTGCCGGTACTTCTCCTGTCTATCAGCATCAATGCTCATATCACAATCACTTTCTCGTACGGATTCGAAATCGTTCAGGCTAATACACCAACTCACTATCGACTACGATGTCGAGCACATCGACGGATTGGGATTCCGACACTCTTTCGCGATCGAAATGCTCCGTGCCTTCCTCAATGCGAGCGATGATGTAGTAATACTCGTCCACCAGCCGTGGGCATACCCGAATGACGACTTTCGTGATGACGTTCGGGGAAAGGGTTCCTTTCGCCGCTCGAAGAATCTCGATCAGAAGCCTGATCAGCTGGCCGGAACCATTGCGATCATAGCTGGGGAAACGCGGCGATCTGCTGGAAGGAAACGGCTTGACTTCCCTGCCTTCCCGCTTGGCTTGAAGACTGACTACTCGCCATTGCCGTATTCGTTCCACACGTTTTTCGTCGTATGCTCTCTTCTTTTCCTGATAATCGCGAATCTCTTCTTCGCTGGGCCAATCAACATGAACCGTGGCGGCATGTCGCGCCAGAAAATCAAGATTGCCGACCCGTGAGTGGCGCATCGGATCGTCACATTCCAGCGGCTTTTCATCCGCAAAGGCTTCGGCGCGCAAACCCCATTCCTCATGGATGCTCCGCGTCACCTTGCCTTTCCGCTTTGTCGATTCCTTCGTACTGCGGAAATGATGCTTGGGCGTATCGTTCTTCATCCTGTGAATCAGGTTGCTGCGCAATTGGCCGAAATCCGTCTGAGCGAACTTGTCGTTCAGCCAATTCGCGATCGCTCTGGCAACATACCGTTCCTGAAGACCTTCCCTGCAGCCATTGGACAACGATGAATATCGATCGGAATAATCCACAACGGCCTCGTCGCTCGGCACCAGATATTCGGAGACCCAGTCCGCAGGATCCATGTTCGGATAGTATTCCCTCAGCAACGTTCTTTTCTGCAGTTCCTCGCGAAAGATACGCTCCATCATTGCAATTTCACGCTCGCTTGGCCCATTCCCCTGTACTGAAGCAGATACCATATTCCCCTCTATCATGGCCACCCAGCTCTCTCGACTACTTGACATACTGTAGTCCACAGGGCGAACCTGAACCATGGCATCGCGCCTACCGAAATTATCTATCAGATTGCGACCCACTATATCCTCGGATATGACAACGAATTGGGTAAGGGCCTGCACACGCATTTCGCAATGGCTGACTCCGCCCAGCTCGCGAAAGAAGGCAAACTTGTTGAGTTCGTGGACAAAGCGTTTGAAGAATAGCGAAACACTTTGAGTCGATGACAGAGCTGGCGGGCGGGGTGATTAGCAGATGAATAATCTGCTAATCACCCAACCCATCGCTTCTCAGTCGTCTATCTCAATCGCATGAACCGTTACCTCTTCGTCTTCCAAGGCGTTGGCTTTCTTGAATTCCGGGCGAAGCTCCAAGCCGGTCTCATCGAATTCACCGTTCAGATTGCGTACCAGCACATCGGCCAGTCGTCCGCCCATGGGTTTGAACGTCGCATAGGTTATCGCCCCGGAAATGGCACCACCGACAACGGGCACGACCTTGGTAACGGCTTTCCCGACCGACTCCTTCACTACCTGTTTGCCGACCAGCACGCCGACCTTTTTGACCAGCGGGTACCAGGTCGTTTTCATAAGAGCCTGTTGCGCGACCTTCTTGCCCATGTTCTTACCGACTTCCTTGGCAAGCTTTCCTACCAGCATCGCCGCACCTGACGCCCCGAACATCACACCCAAATACGCAAGGACTCGGACTTTAGCTCCTTCGTTCAATTCCGACTCGTCGGTGAACAAATCATCCTCGCCAAAAAGATAGGCGATTTTCTGCGCCAAGTTAATCGCGAAACCAAAGTACTGGGCCACATCGGCACCTCCGGCGGCAACAGCGGCAGGGCCGCCGGGAATTCCTGCCACAAAGGCGGCGAGAGTGGTCTGATTCGTTGATTTCTTAATCACCCCATCCGCTTTTCTCCGCAACGACTCCACCGTATACACATGCTGGGGACCATATTTCAGAATGTCATCGAGATATTCCGAATCGGCGAATTGCTGCCGCAGGAACGTCTCCCTGTCGACCCTGATGATCGGGAGCTTCGCGACGCTTCCGATCATATTTATCGCCACATCGTAAAGCTCTTCGTCGGTTTTCTTGGCCATGTTCTCTCCACTCTGATAAGACACATCGTGCTCAATGCCCATGGTATCCGCTCCTTTATCTGTTCGATGGATGGCATGCGGGCAATCCGTATTCACCATGGGCCATGTTTTCTTCGCGAGCGCGACGGGTTTCCACCGGATAGAATCTGCATCCACGTTAGTAATCCATCAAAACGCGTTCGCGCACTTTCCCGCACTCTTTCGCACTCTCGCGCACCAACATCTTGATTACATACTTCTGTTCATGTACGGCACGTTCACTTGCCCAAGGATGTACAGTTCTGTGTATCAGCGCCCACCCAAGGCTACGTTTACGTCCTGAAACGCGGTGGGTCTCTTCTTCTCTGTAACAACGGTAGAGCATTCCTTGAGACACGCTCGAATCGACCAAGCGAACCAACTATGCTATCGTAACTAATAACAGTAGCCTCCAAGCCTCTTAACAATGCTCAAATCCGGGGGCTCTTTTTTTATCAAGTCGCACAAGGATACGCCATGACGAAGCAGCCAAAAACAATACAGGAAATGATGACGCTTCTAGTCGAAGAACGCGGCTTGGATATCACCGGATTCTCCGAATTCAGCACCGTCCTCCTTGATTGCAACTATTACAGATTGTCCGGCTACTTCCGAGCCTTTCAGATTGATCCTTCTCATGGCAATAATCGCTTTCGAAATGGAACGCACATTAAGGATTTCATGATCCCCTAGTTAATGGATGAACAGCTACGTCTACTCATCCTTCGTGGAACATCATCCTTAGAGCAAACGCTTCGGGCCCATTTTGCTTACTACCTTGCCCAAAATGAAGGTGCCTACTCCTACACTGATCTCAGCTCATATAAAACAATCAAATATTCCGATGGCACCGAAGCCAGAGAAGTTCTAATTGAGAACATTCACAAATGGCTTGAACGTTCCAGCGAAGTATGCATTCGCCATTATCGGAAGAACAACGAGCCTATCCCCATATGGGCGGCGGTCGAGGCGATGCCCTTTGACACTCTCTCAAAAATGATTTCATTGCATACCAACACAACAGCTGTTGACGAACTCAATCAGTCGCTTTCTCTAGGGAAAAATCGTCAACGTGCTGCGCAAATCATTCACAGCATGGTGTATCTACGCAACATTTGCTCGCACCATTGCCGTCTTTGGAACAGGGAGATTGTCCTTCCTCCCCCAGTCCTTGATGCCACAGCTGAGCGCTATGGCTCATATGCTCATGAAGACCGCTCCGTCTGGAAATCTCTTATTGTTCTCATGGATTTAATCGATGGAATAAAAAAGAATTCCACATATTCATCCATGCTTATAAAACAAGCTGAGTCGAATGATAACTATTTCTGGGGATTATGTCATCCTAAACGGTGGCATTAGACACAGCCACCTGACCAATATTTGTCAGCTCCCCGAATCTCATTGTCATGAGAAAGCCCAGTATCGAAGAAAATGATAAATATAACACACCTCAGATAATGCGGAACATCGGATTGGAGGTTATGGAATTGACGAATATCACACGCTGCATTTCAGCCAGTCTGTCCTGCAGTTCAGTGGTAATGTATCGTTTTTTCACCAAGTCGATCTCCCGACCAAAAGTCGATGCAAGATCATCACGCAAAGCCCACTCATCAATCATTGGATTGGCGGTGTCGTCAAACTGATAGATGAAATCGATATCCGAATCCGCATACCCCTCCCCTCGAGCCATGGAACCGAACAGGTACAGTTCATTGACATGATGCCGCAGCGCGATAGGACGAGCAATCTCCGCTATCTGCTGCGGCATAGCGACCCGCGAAATCACATCAAGCGCTTTCATAGAGCTAGAACATGTGCAAGTTTCTTTTCCACCTGGCGCATGACATCATCTTCCAAAATTCCAATGCGTTGGTCCAATGCCGAAGTGTGCACTGCAAGAATATTCTCCGTCATCACCCAACTTATTTTAATCAAACCATTCTGCGCAGTAGGAGGAACTTTAACCCGGGTAGTCATATCATCCGACGTAAAAGAAATCATCAGGCATACCACGGTAGAGTCAAAACCCTCGATTTCGTCATTCTGCACAACGACAACCGGCCGAGGCTTTCTCGCGTAACCATCAGCCAGCACAGTCCAGATTTCACCCCTCCTCATCAGCGATCATCCTTATCGACAAATCATTAGCGAAATCAGAAGCCTCCCGTTCATTCTCGAACGGTTCCGCAACCTGTCGAACTCGTACCTGGTATGGGAACCCCTGATATTCATTAAAGGACGAGACGAACATACGCAGCGCATCAGCCGTGGAAAGACCGAGCTTCTTTGTCGTTTCACGGAACTCTTCCGCCTGATCATCATCAACACGTGTCGCAAGCTGAACTACCATTGCCACTCCAATCACTATTTTTTTATCATTTTATATCTTATTGACATGTTTTGCTAATGTTCCATATCTGGATTACTAAAACTCTAGATTCACAGAATTTGCAATGTGGCAGCCGAACGCCAAAACCCGAAGTATGAGCGTTGGAATTCCAACGCTCATACTCGCCATAATCGCCAAACGGTGCCACAAACAAGCCAACAAGCGTTTTTAGAGGACTATTCGTGTGATGTTGCGCTCTATCATTGATAAAAACATCCAGCAACCGCATACCGTAAGGAACCACATGCGCTATTTCACTTCGGACACGCATTTCGGCCACCCTCTGGTCACCGCACTGCGCGGATTCCTGAACAATGGCAGGCTCCGCACCGAATACCGTGATGTCTGGCAGGCGCAGGGTCGCGCCGCCGCGCACGCATGGATCAAACAATACGTACGCGACAATCAGACGTCGTTCAAAGCAATCTGCGACATCACACGCCATGAGAACACCATCATCGGCAACATCAACGAGACCGTCGGGCGTGATGACGAGCTATGGATTCTCGGCGATCTCTCCTACCGTTGCACCGTCGAGCACACGCTCGACTGTCTACGCCGCATCAACTGCCGCCATCTGCACCTGATCATCGGCAACCACGACCGCAACTTCCGTCTCCGCTCCAATGACGCGCTATACGAGGACGTGTTCGAGACCATCGATGACTACCGCGAGATCGACATGGAGCTTCCCGTTCTCGACGGCTCCGGCAAGCCGACGGCCGCAACCGCACGGCAGACCATAGGCATGAGCCACTTCCCCAGGCTCTCGGCATTGGCCGAAGAACACGGCAACTGGCCGGAAAACTGGAACAAGTTCGCCGATGTGGCGCCGACCACCGAAGGTTGGCTGCTCTATGGTCATACGCATCAAGGCATTCCCGACGGCACCGATCCGCTCAGCGTGAATGTGGGGCTTGATGCGTGGGATTTCGAGCCCGTCAGCGAGCAGCAGCTCCTCGCCTGGTTCACATTCCGGCACGCCGACCAATCAAAGTAAATTCCCCCGAGCATGCGTCATCGTCCGGAGGCGAAGCGGGTGAGGACTCCCGACTTGGCCAAGGCTCGGTAGAGGACCCACGAACCGAACCCGGCGAATACGACCGCGCTCAGCAACTCGCATGCCGTGCCGATGAGTCCACGCGGACTGAAGAACGAAAACGCCTGGTAATAGAAGAACAACAGGTAGAAGTTGTATACAATGCCGATCGCCACGGCCGACAGCAACGTGACGCCAAGCGTCCAACGACGGTAGCGGAACACCGCGAACACCGCTTCGGCGGCAAGCGCCTGCACAAGCGCGATCACCACCAGGCTCACACTGTATTTCGTACCAAGCACCACTTCGACGAACGAGGCGACCAACAGCACGTAGGCGGACGCGCCCGGCTTGCGCACGATCAACAAACCCAGCGTCGCGGGAAAGTAGAACAATGCATGCAACAGCGCCGCCGAACCGGGAAGTATCAGGGTCAGCAGCGGGAACAGACCATAGGACAGGCCATCGAACACCCAGAACATCACACCCGACATCACACCGACCGCCGCACCGACCGCAATGTCGATCACACGCCATCGCAGTGATCCGCGTGTCGCACACTTGGTTGCGGTCGATGCCGTCGGTCGTGCCTGCGGAGCCTGTTCCGAAGCTTGCGCCGAAGAGTCGTGGAGGTATGGTTGCAAGGATGGCCGTGCCATGATGAAGTCCTTTTGGTCGATGCCGCGCACCGTGAGTTGGAGATCGCGGCGGTCGCCGTGGGCCGCTCCTCGACCTGCGCGGCCCGGGCAGGAGCGACGCGCGCCATTATACGGACGCCATGTTCCCATGTCCGCCAGCGTTTCGCATATGAAACGCATCAGCAGCATACACGTCACATTTGCGAAAGAATCGTCTACATCGTCCGCATCGCAACAATCCGCAACCCCATTCCGCTTACGCTTGACCATGGATTTCAAGCGGCGTATACCACCACACGATAAGAGGTTGGCATGAAGACGATGGCACGGCAAATAGGAACCGTTCTGTGCATGGCGCTGGCTTTGCTGTCGGCGTTCTACGCGTTCGCCGTGATGAAGACACATTCGGGTACCGGCTTCTGGAAGGTCTGGCTGGTCATCGCCGCCGTTTTCGCCCTCCTCGCGGTTGGAATCGCCGCCAATTGGTGGGTGGCGCTCCCCCGCATCATACGAGGGGTCATCATCGCCGTGGTGTGCATCGGCATCGCCATATTCGGCACGGTGGAGGGGTGCATCATCAGCAACATGCATGCGCGGGGCGACCAGCATCTCGATTATGTGGTGGTGCTCGGCGCGCAGGTGCGCAAGTCCGGCCCCAGCAAGGCCTTGCGGTATCGTCTGGACACGGCGGCCGATTATCTGCGGAACAGTCCGGATACCATCTGCATCGTCTCCGGCGGCAAGGGCGCGAACGAGCCATTCCCCGAGGCACAGGGCATGGCCGATTATCTGAAGGCACATGGCATTGAGGAAGGCCGCATCCTTCAGGAATCCAAGTCGAAAACCACCCAGGAGAATATCGTCAACAGCAAGAAGCTCATTGCCGGAGACAACGCGTCCGTCGGCATCATCACCAATGACTTCCACATGTTCCGCGCATTGCAGATTGCGCATGACAATGGACTTGACGAAGCCCAAGGCATCGCGGCCGGTTCACCGCCCGATATGCTGGTGAACAACATGGTCCGCGAATTCTTCGCCGAAATCAAATTCCTGCTGTCCTAGTTCCTGCAAGTTCCGAGCTTGGATATTAGAAATCGCTTCCCCCGCTGGACCAATGTCCGAAGGTCAGCTGGCGTGCGCCGCGGCGTGCGTACCACGCGGCAGCCATTGCCCTTTCGGCAATGCGGCGAATGTGGGCCACTGTTCCGCGGCATCCGCGGCCGATTCGAGACGACGCTGGAAGCCGGGCCAATTCGGATCGGCTTCCAGCAGCCGTCCGAGCAGCAGCGCTGCGGCATGCGCGTCGCTCAACGCGCTGTGCGCATCCTCATTGGCGATGCCGAAGTAGTCGCAGCAGTCGGAAAGCTTGCCGCGACCAATCAGTGACCGCGACAGTTTCATCGTGCACAGCATAGTGCTCTGATGAACAGGTATGGAGGCGCCCATGCGCGAGTATTCGGCGAGCAGGAACCGCGAGTCGAACGACACGTTGTGGGCCACGAACACGCGGCCGGCAAGCAGGTCACGCAGTTCATGTGCGATGCCTTCGAAATCCGGCGCGTGCAGCAGATCGCGCGCGGTGATATGGTGCACCCAGGAGGCACCGACACTGCGATCCACATGAATCAGCGTCTCATGCTCGTCTTCGAGCGTGCCGTCCGGAGCCACGTGCACCAAGCCGATCTCAATGGCCCGATCGCCTTTCGCCGGACTCAATCCCGTGGTTTCGAAATCAACCACCGCGAATCCCTGATTCATTGTTCCTCCAGTCACACACTGTATTCCAGTGTAAAGCAAGGCAAAGGAATCATAGAAAAAGGCTGGAACCCTTAGGATTCCAGCCTTTATCGCATGTGCTGCGTCAATACAACGCCCACAGGCGGCCAATCGGTCTCACTTCTCGTCGGAAGCGAGACCGTCAGCCACGGCGGCGGCTGCGGAAGCAGCCTCGACGCTCTCGGACTCTTCGTCTTCAGCGGCTTCGCCGAGGAAGGCGCTCAGGTCCAGGGTCTCGCCCTCGGACTTGAAGGTCACGGCGCGCATGCCGGAGAGCAGGCCCTTGGAGCGGCCGACTTCCTGCACAGCGGAACCGATCTGGCCGTTGCGGATGATGGCCTGGATGAAGGCGTTCGGATCCATGCCGTACTGCTGGGCGATGGAGGCGAGGAAGTTGAAGACCTCACCCTGGGAGACCTTGACGTCCATGGTCTCGGCGAGCACGTCGAGCACCATCTGGTCGCGCAGTTCCTTCTCCACGGTTTCTTCGGCTTCGGCCTTCTGCTCCTTGGTGGCCTTGGACGGATCCGCGGTCACGTTCTTGAGCTGCTGCTCGACCATTTCGGCCTTGACGCCCTTCGGCACCGGAATCTCGAGGCCATCCTCGAGCTTGGCGATGAACGCGTCACGAGCGGCGGTGGCCTGACGGCCTTCGGCGTCCTGAGCGGCGACCTTCTTCAGGTCTTCCTTCAGCTCGTCGAGGGTGTCGAACTCGGAGGCTTCGGAAGCGAAGTCGTCATCGAGTTCCGGCAGTTCCTCGGCCTTGACGGAGTTGACCTTGACCTTGATCAGGGCCTTCTCGCCTTCGTGCTTGCCGGCCTCGAGGGTGCCTTCGAAGCTGGTTTCCTCACCGGCGGACAGGCCTTCGAGGGCCTCATCCAGGCCGTCGAGCATGGTGGCGGAGCCGAGCTCGTAGCTCACGCCCTCCTGGGAGTCGACGGTTTCGCCGTCGATTTCGGCGTTGAGGTCGATGTTGGCGTAGTCACCCTTGGCGGCCGGACGGTCGACGCTCACGAGGGTGCCGAAACGCTGGCGCAGGGCTTCCAGACGGTTGTTGATGTCCTCATCGGTGACCTCGGCCTTGGCGACCTCGATCTCCATGCCGTCAAGAGCCGGCAGTTCGATGTCCGGGCGACGCTCAACGGTGGCGACGAACTTCAGCTTGGTCTCATCCTTGGCGGATTCCGGCACGTCCTGAACGTCGATCTCCGGCTGGGCCATCGGGTGGATCTTCTTGGTTTCAAGAGCCTTGGAATACAGCTCCGGCACGCCGTTGTTCACAGCTTCGCCGGCGACGGCACCGAAGCCGATACGCTGGTCGATGATCTTGCCGGGCACGTGGCCCTTACGGAAGCCAGGCACGTTGACCTGCTTTGCGATTTCCTTGCGAGCCTCGTCGAGATACGGGTTGAACTCCTCCGGGTCGACGGTGACGGTGAGCTTCACCTTGGTCGGCTCAAGATTCCTGACGCTGATTTTCACGCTTGCGCTCCTGAAAAAAACGGTTCTTCATATTTCTGCCGTTAGGCAACCTCTATATAATAGCGCGACTTACGGACTCTGCAACTAGGGAGACCTGCCAGTCGCGTGCGCCCTGTTCGCTGAGGAATCGCGCGACGTCACGCTTACGAGGTTCGTCCGTCCAGCACAGGTTACGCAAATACTGCGGTTTGATGACGATTTCCACAGGCGTGCGCGTGTCCTCCGCTATCTGGGAGACCGCCTTGCGCACCCTGTTGAGCACTTGCAGACGTTCCGGATACCGTTCCTTCCACACGCGAATCGATTTGGGAGCCGAGGCTGACTGCGATTCATGACGCCGCGCGGCGCCGCCGTCCACGTCCGGCCATTCGCTTGGCGGCAGGGCGAGCGCGTCCTGGATGATGTTCTTCCACATGCTCGGTTTGATTTTGCGTTGAATCGGCGCGTACCGTTCGAACATCTTGTCCTGTTCGGAATCGGTATGGATGCGCACACGTTCGTTGATGGAGCGAATCGAACGGAATTGCGCAGCGTTGTGGGGTTTGCGTTTCGCCACTTCGATGATGGAGCTGTCGGACAGTAGCAGGGTCGGCGCGATGTCGTATTCGCGCGCGAGTTCGTCGCGGCGGGTCCATAGCGCGCGGACGATGGCCAGCGCCTGCCGGTCACGCATGACTTCAGTGATGTGTGAGACATGCATCCAGGGAATCGGATGCTCCTTGCGTGGTCCCAGACCTTCTTTGAGCGCGTAATCGAACTCTTCCTGGGCCCATTCCATCTTGCCTTGGCGTTTGAGTTCGGCGCGCATCTTCGTTTCAAGCTCGATGAGCAGTTCGACGTCCAACGCCGCGTAATTTCGCCAGTCACGGGGCAACGGACGATACGACCAGTCAGCCGCGGAATGTTCTTTGGCAAGGGTCAGTCCAAGAAAGTGCTCGGTGACGGCGGCAAGTCCGAATCGTTTCAATCCCAGCAGACGCGCGGCGATTTCCGTGTCGAACAGCCGTTGCGGTTCCATGCCGAGTTCGTCGAATCCCGGAAGATCCTGCAGGGAATCATGCAGAATCCATACCGCATCTCCGACGGCACGGTTGAAATCGTTCCAATCCGCCCCGGCCGCGGCGAGCGCCTGCGGATCGAGCAGGCCGATGCCGGCTCCGTCGCGTTTGAACTGCACCAACCAGTCCTCATGCCCATACCGGAAGCCGGATGCGCGTTCCGCGTCCGCGGCAAGGGAGCCATGTGAGGAAGCCAGCTCACTGCAATAGTCACGGAATGCCGGCAACGTGTCGATCACGTTGGGCACGCCTTCGCGCGGTTCCGCCAGCAGCTTCGGCTCGTCAGTCAACGGGGTTTTCCTCCTCGGATTGCGTCATGGACCGGAGGAACGACGCCCACTGTCCGACTTGGGAGCCGGCGTCAAGGCCTCCATCGGCATAGTCTAGTGGAGTCCAAGACACTCGGATCTCGCAGCCCACCCTGGGCACATCGGGGTCATGGCCGAATGCTGTGTTTTGGGTGACTGTGACGGTGCCGGATACATGTTCGGAATCGTTTGGATTGAGACGTTCCATCATCATGTCCCAGTACATGCCCGGAGTCAGGCAGTCGTACTCCTTGTCGGGCAGTGGCAGGGATGCGAAAGCCACGCAACGCCAGTGGGAGTGCCAGTCCTCTCGGAATTTGAGCGAGTACAGGATCATGATCCAGCCGGATGCGTATGTTTCATCGCATTCCAACGCGACGCCGATGCCGAAGTTCGCCATGGAATTGGGCACCGGAATCTCACGGTATGTCATGCCTTTCAAACGCCGCATACGGTCCACGGAAAGCACCGCGTTCCAGACTTGGTCGGGAACGCCCTGCGGTCGCATAAGCATGGTCTGTGGGGCTTCGCCGCCCATATCCGCTCCCTTGCCATCGGCGCGCGCCACGTTGCGCGCATCTCGTGGAAAATCAAAGATGTCTGCCATAGTTCAAGGCTACGACAGAGAAGGGCATTTCGTAGTATTTCGAACCACTTTGCCACGCGTCGAATGTGAAGATTTTTCAGCGTATGAATAAATTGGTCCATGCCATCGATTCAGTCGGCGGCATGGACCAATATGAGGCGTTCCGCATATCCAGCGAATATGGGAAAGCCATTGAGAGGACGGGCGTTTAGTACACGGTGAAGCCGTGCGACTGGAACTGCTCGACCACACGTTGTTTCATTGCCGCGGACGGGCCTTTCTGGTCCTCCAACGGGTATGGGATGTTCAGCATGTGCCACTTCGGACGGCCAAGCTGGTGGAAGGGCAATACGTCGATATGTTCCAACGCGTCGCCGAAGGTCTCGCAGATCTTCGCCACGTTCTCGACGTTTTCTTCGGAGGATGTGAGGCCCGGCACGAGCACGAAACGCACCCAGATCTTCTTGCCTGCCTTGGCCAGACGCTGTCCGAAGTCGATGGTCGGCTGCAGGATGCCGCCGGTCACCTTATGGTAGGTCTCCTCATCGCCGGATTTGACGTCAAGCAGGCACAGGTCGATGTCATCCACCATGTCATCGGTGTAGCTCGCACCGAGGAATCCGGACGTGTCGAGGCAGGTATGCACTCCCATCTGCTTGGCGGCATGGAACACGCGGGACACGAAAGCCGGCTGCATCATGGATTCGCCGCCGGAGAAAGTGATGCCGCCGCCGGTGGCCTTGAATAAATCGGCATACCGCTCGATTTTCTTGACCATGGCTTCGTAGTAGACGGGCTTGCCGTCGCGCATCTTCCAAGTATCCGGATTCTGGCAGTACTGGCAGCGCAGAGGGCATCCGCTCATGAACACGGTCATTCTGGTGCCAGGACCATCCACGGAAGTGTTGATGTCCCACGAGTGCACGAAACCGATATCGCCGCTTTTCAACGCCTTGATGCGGTCGAGACGGTCCAAGCCGATTGGCGATTCGAATCCGGACAGGCCTCCCATCAGCGTCTGGTTGACGTAGTCCTTGGAATCCCTCAGCATGTGTCTGGTCGTGGAACGGAAAATATGTTCAGACATCAATGTCCCCTTTCATCTGCCATCCCAATCATATGGGAAAACGATATGGGAAAAGCGAAAGGGACGAAGCCACGAGCTCCGTCCCTTCGCATTACCGTCGTTTCATGCGACGGCTTTCATTTGGCTGATTGTGCCGTTCAGTCGACGACAGCGCCCTGGTGGAACGTACGGGAGATCACGTCGAGCTGCTGTTCCTTGGTGAGCTTGACGAAGTTCACCGCGTAGCCGGAGACGCGCACGGTCAGGTGCGGGTACTTCTCCGGATGCTCGACGGCATCCTCGAGCTGCTCCTTGCGCAGCACGTTGATGTTGGCGTGGTACAGGCCGTGGCCATTGCCGGCGTCCAGGATGCCAACGAGGTTGCCGATACGCTCTTCCTCGTCGCGGCCCAGACCATCAGGGGTGATGGTGTTGGTCAGCGAGATGCCGTCAAGAGCGTCGTTGTAGTCGATCTTGCCGACGGAGAACATGGACGGCAGCATGCCGTGGGAGTCCATGCCGTTCTCCGGGTTGGCGCCCGGAGCGTACGGGGTGCCCTTCTTGTGGCCGGACGGGAAGGCGCCGGTGGCCTTGCCGTATTCCACATTGGAGGTGATGGTCAGGATGGACTGGGTCGGGACGGCGTCGCGGTACACCGGCAGACGCTTGACCTGGCCCATGACGGTGGAGACGACCCACTTGGCGATGTCGTCGGCACGGTCATCATCGTTGCCGTACAGCGGGAAGTCGCCTTCGGTGCGGTAGCCGACGATCAGATCGTCATCGGCGCCTTCGACGTACTCGTTCTCGTGGCCCGGCGTGGTCTTGGCGTCCTTGTTGTAGATCGGGTAGACCTTGGCGTACTTGCATGCGGACAGGGAGTCGGCCGCGATCGACAGGCCGGACATGCCGCAGCCGAGGGTGCGATACACTTCCTTGTCGTGCAGAGCCATCTCGATGGACTCGTAAGCGTACTTATCATGCATGTAATGGATGATGTTCAGAGCCATCACATAGGTCTCGGACAGCCATTCGAGGGCCTTCTCGTAGTTGGCCTTGACCTTCTCGTAATCCAGCGTGCCATCGGCTTCCGGCTTGATCGGGTCGATGACGCCCTTGTCGATGACCTGCATGCCGGTCATCTCGTCACGTCCGCCGTTGATGGCGTACAGCAGGGCCTTGGCGGAGTTCACACGAGCGGCGAAGAACTGCATCTGCTTGCCCACGCGCATCGGGGAGACGCAGCATGCGATGGCGGCGTCGTCGCCCCAGTGAGAGCGGATTTCCTTATCGGACTCGTACTGGATGGCCGAGGTGTCGATGGAGATTCGGGCGCAGAAGCGCTTGTAGGCTTCCGGCAGCTTCGGATCCCAGAAGATGGTGATGTTCGGCTCCGGGCCAGGTCCGAGGTGCTCGAGGGTCAGGGTGTTGAGCAGACGGAACGAGGTCTTGGTGACCATGGTACGGCCGTCGTCGCCGAAGCCGGCGTCGGACCAAGTCGCCCAGTACGGATCGCCGGAGAAGATCGCGTCGTAATCCTTGGTGCGCAGGAAGCGCACGATGCGCAGCTTCATGACCAGGTTATCGATGATCTCCTGTGCGTCGGTCTCGGTAATCTTGCCGGCCTTCAGGTCGCGCTCGAAGTAGACGTCGAAGAAGGTGGAGACACGGCCGAAGGACATGGCGGCGCCGTCCTGGCTCTTGACGGAGGCGAGGTAGCCCATGTAGGTCCACTGCACGGCTTCCTGTGCGGTCTGTGCCGGGCGGGACAGGTCGAGGCCGTACTCGTTGCCGAGGTTGATCAGCTGCTTCAGGGCCTTGATCTGCTCGTCATGCTCTTCGCGGAAGCGAATCCAGTGCTCGATCTCCGGCTCGGTGAAGTCGTTGCGGTACGGGATGGAGTCCTTGTCGCGCTGCTTGAACTTGATCAGCGTGTTCACGCCGTACAGGGCCACACGACGGTAATCGCCGATGATGCGGCCGCGGCCGTAGGCATCCGGCAGACCGGTGAGGATCTTGTTGTGGCGAGCTACCTTGATCTGCTTGGTGTAGACGCCGAAGACGCCGTCGTTGTGGGTCTTGCGGTACTTGGTGAAGATCTTCTTGATCTCCGGATCGGGCTCCTTGCCGGCTTCCTTGATGGCCTGCTCGACCATACGCCAGCCGCCGTTCGGCATCATGGCGCGCTTGCACGGCACATCGGTCTGCAGGCCGACAATCACATTGTCGACTTCCGGGGAATCGATGTAGCCGGCCGGGAAGGCGTCGATGCCCGCCGGGGTGTGGGTGTCCACGTCGTAGACGCGCTGCTTGCGCTCCACGGACAGATAGTTGTCGTCCAGATACTTCCACAGGTGCTTGGTCTTGTCGGTGGCGTCAGCCAGGAAGGACTCGTCGCCCTCATATGGCGTGTAGTTCTTCTGGATGAAGTCGCGGACATCAATGTCCTTCTGCCAGTTGCCCTCGGTGAAGCCTTCCCAAGCCTTAGCCTCAAGTTCCTCCTGGGAGACCGCCGTTGCATCAACTGCTGCCATTTCCACTCCTTACTGGGTGTCGGTTGGCGACGCATCGTTACGCCGTCGCTACTTCACGATTGTAACGGCAATCATCTGCGAAAAGCCTGAAAACCACTCCCGAAATTAGTGACATAAATCACAATCGGGCGTGGTTTTCATATGGAATTCACTTTTCGGAAGATGCCGAGCCGTCCGCTGACCAGCGTTTCCATTCGCGGTCCTGTTCCTCCCATTTGAGATTGCGTTCCTGCACGATCTTCCACGCGTCGAGCGCGTCCTCACGGGTTCTGTACGGCCCCATGCGGTGGCTTGCCGGAGAGATCATGCCCAATTCCGGCTGCTCGGTGACGGTGTTGAAATACCACTGCTTTTCCATATCGGCTTCCTTCGGCTCTCGATGTTCTACTTGCGATCGCCGATTATTCGCGGAATGCGTTGGTGACCGGCAGACGGCGATCACGTCCAAACGCCAGCGCCGTCACCTTCGGTCCCAGCGGATACTGGCGACGCTTCCATTCGGCGCGGTCGACCAATCGCATGACCGTGTCGACGGTCGCCTCGTCGAAGCCGTCGGCCAGCAGGTCGGCGCGGCCATGAGCATGCTCGATGTACATCGCCAATACTTGGTCGAGCAGCGCGTATTCCGGCAGCGAATCGGAATCCTTCTGCCCTGGGCGCAATTCGGCGGACGGCGCCTTCTCGATCGAGTTGACGGGGATCATCACACCATCCGGCAGCGGAGTGCCCGCGCTCCCCTGCTCGTTGCCGACGACATGCAGACCGCCGATGCCCATGCCGGCGGCGGCAGCCTTGTTGCGCCAGCGGGAGATCTCCCACACGCGGGTCTTGAGCAGGTCCTTGATTGGCGCATAGCCGCCGACCGCATCGCCGTAGATCGTGGAATAGCCGCATGCCAGTTCGGACTTGTTGCCGGTGGCCACGGCCAGCAGTCCTTTGGAGTTCGAGTAGGCCATGACGATGACGCCGCGGATGCGCGCCTGCAGGTTCTCGGCGGCGACGCCTTCCAGTTCCAGCTGGTTTTGGAAGGAGACGAACAGCGGCTCGATGGGCTGGATGTCATAATGCGCGCCGATATTGCGCGCCAGATCAGCTGCATCGTCCTTGGATCCGTCGGACGAATACATGCTCGGCATGGAGATGCCGTACACGTTCTCGCCGCCCACCGCGTCGGCCGCCATGGCAGCCACGAGCGCGGAATCGATGCCGCCGGACAGGCCCAGGCACACGCCCTTGAAATGGTTCTTGGCCATGTAATCCTTCAGACCCAGCACGCAGGCGGTGTACACTTCCTCGTCCGGATCGGGTTTGGCTGCGATCGTACCGACCTTCTGATGCTCCGCGGACGTGTCCAAGTCGAAGAAGCTCAGATCCTCCATGAACATCGGCGAGCACTCAAGCAGGGTGCCGTCGGTGTCCACAACGAAGCTGCCGCCGTCGAAGACGAGGTCGTCCTGGCCGCCCACTTGGTTCAGGTAGATCATCGGGGCGTTCACTTCGGCCGCGCGGCGCACCGCGAGGTCGAGACGGGTGTCGGTTTTGCCTTCCTCGTATGGCGAACCGTTCATGGTCAGCAGCAGGTCGATGTTCTCCTTGGCGAGTTCGGCCACAGGGCCGCCGTCCTGCCAGATGTCCTCGCAGATGGCCACGCCGATGCGCGCGCCGTTCACGTCGAGCACCATGGATTTGTTGCCGGGGCTGAAGATGCGGAATTCGTCGAACACGCCGTAATTGGGCAGGAAATGCTTGTCGTAGCCGGCCCAGACAACGCCGTCGTGCAGGACGACGAGTCGGTTGCGCGGTTTGGAGGTTTCACGGTCGGTGCCTACAGTGCCGACCACCACATATAGTTCGCCGAGACTGTCGGATGCCAGTTCGGTGGCGAGCCAGTTGGCTTTGTTCCATGCGGCTTTGCGGAAGGTGGCACGCAGGGCGAGGTCTTCGATGGGGTATCCGGTCAATGTCATTTCCGGGAACACGACGACCTGCGCGCCCTGCTGAGCGGCGAGATGCGCGTACCGCATGACCTTGTCGGCGTTGGAATCAAGGTCTCCGACGCAGGTGTCGATTTGGGCGAGTGCGAAGCGAATGTCTGTCATAGCTGCCTAACTTACCGTTGATTTGTTGGATATGTTGTGTTTTTTACGATTATGAAAATTACGATTACGGCGTTCCGCACGTGGCGTCACGACAGTTCGTTGAGCACCGTCAGCGCCGCGTTGGCGTAGAATTCCACGCCGGCTTGCAGCGATTCGTCAAGACCGACGAAATGCGGGCTGTGCCAATCCGGGCAGCCTTCCTCGCCGTTGGAACCGATGAAGGCGAACACCGGCATGGTGACGGGCATGAAATCGCAGAAGTCCTCCCCCGCCATCGACGGGTGGATGGGTTCGAGCTGGGCGTAATCGCGCACGTTGTCGGCGACTATCTTGGATAGTTCCGTATCGGAGACGAGCGGGTTCTGGAAATCGTCCCAATCGATGTCGGCGGTGATGCCGTAACCGGCCGCAATGGACTGGACCTGTTGCTTGAAGCGTTTCTCCACCAGTTCACCGTCGGACTTGTGGAAGTATCGTACGGTGCCTTGGAAGCTCGCCTTGTCGGGTACGACGTTCCACACGTGGCCGCCGTGCATTTCGGTGATGGACAGTACGAGCGGATGGAACGGCGATACGTTACGGCTCACGATGGTCTGCAATGCGAGGACCATCGTGGCGAGCGCCTCGATCGGGCCGGTGCCCTTGTGCGGATAGCCGGCGTGTGTGCCGGTGGCGTGCAGGGTTACATGGAATTTCACGCAGCCGGCCATCATCGGTTCGGGGCCGACGGCGATCTGTCCGGGCGCGTAGTTCGGGTTGTTGTGCGCGCCGATGGCGGCTGATACGTCGGCGAGCAGTCCCGCGTCGACCATGGCCTTCGCGCCGAGGCCAAGTTCCTCGGCGGGCTGGAACAGCAGTTTGATGGAGCCCTTGATGTGTTTGCGGCGCTTGGCGAGCCAGAACGCGGCACCGAGCATGTACGACATGTGCAGGTCGTGGCCGCAGCCGTGCATCACGCCGTCGTTGACGGATGAGAACGGCAGACCGGTGTCTTCCTGGATGGGCAGACCATCGATATCGGCGCGCAATGCGATGCGTGGTCCCGGCTGGTCGCCGCGGATCAGTCCGACCACGCCGGTTTCGAGCGGATTGTTGAGCACTTCGATGTCGTGTGCGCGCAGCAGCTTCTCAATGTAGGCGCTGGTCTCGTATTCCTTGAAGCTGCGTTCGGGGTGTGCATGCAGATAGTGCCTGATTTCGATGATCTCCGGCGTGATTTCGATATGTTCGCTCATGGTTGACGATTGTAGGCACATCCGGCCGTTTTTCCTATTTTCGTGGTCGTGTTCCGTGCCGTGCACGACGTTTTCGCACATATCCTCGTAAGCTGGATACCGGGTTTGACATGGTTTTTCATGGAGGCAGCATGGCTCAGGACATCAAGACGGCGTTTTTCGACATCGACGGCACGTTGACGAGTTTCGTCACGCATGTGGTGCCGCAGTCCACCGTCGACGCGTTGCATGCATTGCAGCGCAATGGCGTGAAGGTGTTCATCTGTTCGGGCCGCGCACCCTCCTACATGGGCGTGGTGCTTGATACCATTCCCGTCACGTTCGACGGCATCGTGGGACTTAACGGCCAGTATTGCACCACGCGCGACGGTCTCGACTACCGGCATCCGATCGACCAGGCCGACGTGAAGCTGATCACCGACTGGCTTGAAACGCATGCCGACGTGGTCGCCAACTATGCGGAAAGCGACTACGGGTATTTCAATCGCACGAACGCCGCATTGGAACGCACGTGGAACAGTCTCGGCAAGACCGCGCCGAAAATCGACGTGCATGATCCGCGCGAACGCATCGCAAACCATTCCACGTTCCAAATCAGCCCGTATGTGGACGAGACGATGGAAGCCGAAATCGCCAGCATGTGCGGCAACGTGCGCGGCGTCAGATGGCATCCCGCTTTCACCGATCTGATTCCCGCCGATGGAGGCAAGGCGGTTGGTATGCAGGTGATGCTGGAGCATTTCGGTTGGACGAAAGACAATGCGATCGCATTCGGCGACGGCGGCAACGATGTGGACATGCTACGATTCGCGGGAATCGGCGTGGCAATGGGCAACGCCACCGACGAGCCGAAAGCGGCGGCCGATTACGTCACCGACAGCGTCGACGACGCCGGCATAGCCAACGCGCTTAAGCATTTCGGCGTTATATGACGGTGTTTCCGCAAGATTATTTACGATTCACAAGTCTGTTTTTCGCATATTCCTGCGGTTTTCGCGCCCTTTATAAATAATTCCGATAAGCGCGCGACGTGTTGCCGTCACAGGTTCCTCTATATTGGTCAATCGTTGGCCCGCAACCGCAGTAAGCGTCCGGGCCGTGTAGCGAAATTGAGAGAGAGGAACTCAACCATGCGTAACAAGAAGCTTCTCGGCGCGCTGCTCGCCGTCACCACGCTCGCGACCTTCGGTCTGGCCGGCTGCGGCGACTCTGGCTCCAACGGCTCCGCCTCCAAGGAGGATGACAAGACCATCACCGTGGCGGCCTCCCCGACCCCGCACGCGGAAATCCTAAACAAGGCCGTCAAGTCGCTCGTCGAGAAAGATGGTTATAAGCTCGAAGTCAAGGAGTTCACCGATTACGTTCAGCCGAACACCGCCACCGAGGATGGTGAAGTGGACGCCAACTACTTCCAGCACAAGCCGTACCTCGACAACTTCAACAAGGAGAAGGGCACGCATCTGGTGTCCGTGGAGGGTATCCACTTCGAGCCATTCGGCCTATACCCTGGCAAGACCAAGGATTTGCAGAATCTGCAGGATGGCGCCACCGTGGCCGTGCCGAACGACGCCACCAACGAGGCCCGTGCGCTTCTGCTGCTGCAGGATGCCGGTCTGATCAAGCTGAAGAATCCGAAGGACATCAACGCCACTCCGAAGGACGTCACCTCCAATCCGAAGAACCTGAAGTTCAAGGAGCTTGAGGCCGCCGTGGTTCCGACCGTCATCAAGGATGTCGACATCGCGGCACTGAACGGAAACTACGCCATTCAAGCCGGCTTCGACCCGACCAAGGACACACTGGTCACCGAAAAGGCCGACGGCCTGGCCGCGAAAACCTACCAGAACATCCTCGTGGTGAAGGAAGGCAACGAGAACACCGCCAAGACCAAGGAGCTCAAGAAGGCTTTGAAGTCCGACGAGGTGCGCGACTACATCAACAAGAACTACAAGGGCGCTGTGGTGCCGGTCTTCTAAGACCCGCTTCGGCTGCAAGAATTCAATGCCGCAGGTATACTACCCTGCGGCATTCTTGTTATGGAACATCAATAGGAACAGGACATTATGACGATTCAGATCGACCATCTGCACAAAAGCTATGGCAGTGGCGCCGAGGCGCATGAGGTGCTGCACGACATCAACCTGACCATCGATTCGGGTGAAGTCTTCGGCATCCTCGGCTCCTCCGGCGCGGGCAAGTCCACGTTGGTGCGCTGCATCAATCTGCTGGAACGTCCCACTTCCGGCAAAGTGCGCGTCGATGGTGAGGACATCACCGACGCGAAAGGCAAGGAGCTGGCGGACGTGCGTGCCGGAATCGGCATGATCTTCCAGAATTTCAGCCTGTTCCAGCAGCGCACAGTGCTGCGCAACGTCACGTTCCCACTGGAGCTCAACCATACGCCGAAAAACAAGCGCGAGGAGCGTGCCCGCTATCTGCTTGACCTGGTTGGATTGGCCGATCTGGCCGACCGCTATCCGAGCCAGCTGTCCGGCGGCCAGCAGCAGCGCGTGGCCATCGCACGCGCGTTGGCCAACAATCCGTCCATCATGCTGTGCGACGAGGCCACCAGCGCACTCGACTCCACCACGACTGCGCAGATCCTTGACCTGCTGCGCCGCATCAACCGCGAGCTCAACGTGACGCTGGTCATCATCACGCATTCGTTGTCCGTGGCACGCAACATCTGCGACCGTGTGGCCATGATTGATGGCGGACGCATCGTGGAGATGGGCGATACGGAGGAATTGTTCTCCAATCCGCAAAGCGACATTCTGAAAACACTGATCACCGATGCGAAAGTGGAGAACCATCGCCATAAGCATGATTCCGCTTCGTCCGATGAGCAGACGGACTCGCCGACCAAGGAAGAGGTGAAGTGAAATGGGACAGATTATCTCGCAATTCATCGCCGATTATGGCGAACTGCTGGTCGAGGGAGTACGTGACACGATCATCATGACCGCGGTAGCGACGCTACTCGCGTATGTGATCGGCCTACCTGTGGGCGTACTGCTCATCACCTCAGCAAAGAAGGGCATCCGCCCGAATGCGACACTCAACACCGTGCTCGGCTGGATCGTGAACATCGTGCGTTCCGTACCATTCATCATTCTTCTGGTGGCCATCATCCCGTTGACCCGACTGATTGTCGGCACTTCGCTCGGCGTGCCGGGAGCCATCGTGCCGCTGGTCATCACCGCGGCGCCGTTCGTGGCACGCGTGGTGGAGCAGTCGCTCGCCGAAGTGGACGGAAGTCTGGTGGAGGCCGCGCAAAGCTTCGGTGCCAGCAATCTGCAGATCGTGTTCAAAGTGCTGCTGTTCGAAAGCCTGCCGTCGCTGGTGCGCGGCGCAGCACTGACGTTCATCACCCTGTTCGGCTTCTCCGCCATGGCCGGCACCGTCGGCGCAGGCGGTTTGGGCGATATCGCCATCCGCTACGGCTACCAGCGTTACCAGTACGACGTGATGACCGTGGCTGTGATTCTGTGCGTCATCCTCGTACAGATCGTGCAGACCATCGGCGACGTGGCGTCCGACCACATCGACCATCACGAGCGCTAAACCGACGCTTTCATGCTCCTATATGCAAGAATCGGGTCTGAATAATTGTGTTCGGATCCGATTCTTGTATGCGAAGACACTGCTACGTGGTGCGCTTACTTGTTGAGTTCAACAACTCAATCTATGATATAACCTGTTTTTGCTCCGCATTTCCCCGACTCGATGGGAGATGATGGGATTCACGGCAAGGACACTCTACCATGCACCGAAATTCAAGTCAGAAACCAATCAGTATCCGGCTTTAATGGCGGTGATGGTCAGCTCGCCACGGTTCGTGTACCCGAGCGCCGTGAAAAACTCGGATATGCAGGGGCGCACAGTGGTCTCGCTCGGTCCGAGCCGTTTGGCGATATCTTGTTTGGTGGCGCCTAGACAAGAAGGAACAATCCCACTGCCATGTCAGGTATGGTAATCTCAAAACACCGTATAACCTCGAACCATCCAGAACATCGATAAACTACTTCAAAGACAAAAGAGGCGCGGCACGATTGCAGGGGCATTGATGACAGGAACATTACCAAAACAGCATAAAGCGGCGCGCATTATCGAGCATATCGTCCTTGTACTCGCACTGGTCTGGGCCGGCGGCTGTACCCTCATATGGACGCAAATAGACATGCCCCACAGCATCGTGAACACGACATCCTCTGACGGCACCTGCGAAGTGGCCATCGGCGAACTGGGCTCGCCCATGTTCTTCGGCCCAAGCACCATCACGATCAAAGTCTCCTGGGACACCGATTCCAACGTCATCGGAGCCGAGAACGTCACAGAAATCAAGACGGACCTGCACAACGACGGCAAATCATTGGACTCGGACAACTTCACCGTAACCTGGCACGGCAACATCCCGACCGTCACCACCCATGGCGAGGAACAGTCGGACCAGAGCTACACGTTCAACTGGAAATAACCACCCCGGACATCGCGCCTCTCCGAGAATAGTCCTCACGGCCGAGCAGATCCCACAGGGGCATAAGCATGAAAATCATGACTACCATCATCATGCGCGCCTCCGATGATAATCGTGGTCAGCTGTTTTTGGCCTTATTCCAAGGTTTTCAATTTTTGGGAAACCTGCCGATCAGTCTCGTCTTCCACGAGGCACCTACAGGCACCCAAAAATAATCCGGGAACGTTCCACCACCCTGCCGGCGCTCAGCGTCTTCGCCGACCGGCACGGAAAAGTGCAATACCCCCTGTGGTTTCATGATGTTCCGCCTGGGTGGTGCCCAGAAGCATTCGCCCGGCAGCACGTCTCCATGGCGGACAATAGACAGAACGATACGCGGCCCATACAACCGTCCCAGCCGCCAATGGCACCCCGAATCCCACAGGCCTATTGCAGACAGCCCAGATCAGCTGGCTCATAGTCCAAAGCCGCCTGCGACGCCACCGTCCCAATGGCAGGAACGGTCAGCTGCGCAGTATGATTTCCGCCCTGTCGGCCAGTTCCCGTTCGCGCACGCCCATAGCAGACAGGATCGCTTGTCTCCGCGACGGCATGGCGGAGGTCGCCCGTGCGACCAATGCGGAGAAGCGACCGAACAATTCCAAGTAATCGTCCTTGTCAAGCAAATAGCCAAGATCACCGATGGCCTGGTACACGTTCTCGTTAGCGCGCCCATCGTACCGGGCACAATAGCAGCGCTCGTCATGCGCGCACAGGTTGCGGTAGAACACCAGTCTGTTGAAGATGCTGTCCAACCGCTTGATGGTGATACGCCGCGGCCCGTCGTGCGTGTCCGCATACAAACCGGTGAAACTTTCGGCGACCGCCAATCGGACGGCCGGGGACTGGACTTGGAAGAACCATACCGTCTGGCCGAAAGAAAGATGGTTGGCCAGCACCCACAACGGGACCTGGCCGTTGTGGTCTTCCATGCAATGGCGGATATACGCCTTGCCGCCATAGTCGCCCCTGTTGCGCGGGTTGCCGTCCAACTCAAGTATCCGCTTGAAGACCTTGTCGATCAACGCCACGGCGCTCGGACGGCGCCTGGAATCATAATAGTCGGGATTGAGATACGGGTTGACCTCGTCGGGGTGCAGCCTGGTGAACTCATGCGCGCATACTGCCTTGAGCGCGGCCTCCGCCCGTGTGATGGCGGAAAACAACAGTTCACGCAACTCACGGTCGAACAGGAACAGGGCGTACAGATCATCGAAACGCGCGCCCGTCCCGTACCGGTCATCACCAGCGGTCAGGCATGCCTTTCAGTCGAGGAACAAATCCTTGTAGCCATTGACGATCGGATAATAGCCCTCGCGCCTGAGCACATGACCCGCACCGGCATCGACAGCCATGCCACGGGAGCGCAAAATGCGCAGCTGTTCGTCCACACTCCTGTAGGGCTTGCGCAACGACATGAATTCGACCTCCCCCAATCCGGCGATGAAAGCACTGAGGCCACCCCGCATCCACGGGATGGCCTCAGCGAACCGAACGAAGTCCAGCTTATTTCGCTGTTACAGAATAGCGCCGATCCCCCGCGAATGCAACCCAGCCGGACGTCGAGTGAGATGAAACCTCCATATCATTATTCCAAAGGCACACGCCGATCTATCAAGGCCACCACCAGAAAAACCCAAACGCCTCCAAAAAGAGACGACGCACGCCTCCACGAGACTGAATTGCGCCCCGTTTGTTGGACGTTGTTAATTAGGATACAGCCCTAGCCCGCGAGGGACATGCTCCGGAACTCCTCCGGGGTGTGTCCCTCGAGTCGTATCTGACGCCGTCTGGTGTTCCAATGGATGATGTAGGCGTCCAGTTCGCGCTTGAACCGCTCGTACGAGTCGAACTCCCGGCCTCGGTAGAACTCGTCCTTCAAGTGGCCGAACACCTGCTCGGTAGCGGCGTTGTCCAGGCAGTTGCCCTTGCGGCTCATGGACTGGCGGATGCCGAGGCGTTCGAGCTCGTCCCTCCACCATCGGTGCTGGTACTGCCATCCCATGTCCGAGTGCAGGATTGGCTCCGCGCCGGCGAGCAGGCGCCTCTGCTGCCCGAGGTCCGGACTGCGGCTCACGTCCCAGGCCACGATCTCCTTGCTGGCCATGTCGTACACGGGAGCGAGGTACGCCTTGCCGCCCGCGACCTTGAACTCGGTGACGTCGGTCCCGAGCTTGGAGAACGGACGGGCCGAGTCGAAGTCGCGTTCGAGCAGGTTATGCACGTGATCGCCCGTCTCGCCCCTGTACGAGCTGTACCTCCTCCACGGGTTCCTGGAGCGGATGGCGCATCTCAGTCCCATGCGCCGCATGACCCCAGGCACGCTCTTGGCCGACACCTTCCGTCCGAACTCGTGGACCAGGCACATGCGTATCTGTCGGTGGCCGCATCCGTTCGGCGTGCGTCCCCAGATCTCGCCGACCAATGGCTCGAGATCGGCCCGCGTCACACGCTCCGGATGCGACAGGTGATGGTAGTACGTGGATCTGGCCAGTCCCGCTATCCTCAGGAGGTGGTCGAGCCGGTGTCCCCGCCCTGCGAGCAGTCGGACGACGGCGCTTCGCTCGCGCCGCGTGACTTGGACGCCCGCAGGGCCCGGAGTTTTTCCAGGTACGCGACCTTCGCCTTCAGATAGGCGACCTGTTCGGCGAGCTCCTGCTCGCGCGTCGGTTCGGGTCTCGGTTTGGATTCCGAGCCTCTGGGCCTGCCCTTGGGCCTCGGCCCGAGCGCCTCCGGACCTCCGGCCCGGTATTCGCGGCACCAGCGTTCCAACGGCGCGACGCTCGCGATCCCGTGCATGGCCATGACCTCCGCCTTGGTCAGACCGTTCTCGACGTGGTCGCGCGCCGCGGCGACCTTCGTCTCCCCCACGTATACCGTATAGTCAGGAACGCTTTTATACCTGTTCTTATCTTCCGTATGAACCACATACACCGTTGGATAATGAAGACGCGTTCTCTCGGACATCGATACCCCCTTTTATCCCTATCTCGCTTATGTATGGCAGATACACCTCGGAAAAGCGTACTTAGGGGGTATGAGAACAGCTGTCATGACAACCTGACCTGCCATATATAAGCGAGATGTCTCAGGATAAAGCACGGAATCTACCATACGTAAGCGGGATAACCAAGCTTAAGCGCTCGTACGACACATTTTTGTGCACAAGACATCCCTCCGCAAGCGTCATCCGACCGCCTGGTGGCACGTTTCATATGCACAGAGAAAACACAGCCCGCAAACACCACACTCGAAGCATGACGCCAGTGGCTTTAAGGTAGAACCACGCCGATTCTGCTTGCTGATTAAGGTAGGCGATACGGGCTTTCTCTGGCATTCGTTGTCGACGGAAGCCCATTTGGCGGATCGCATGTTCCTCCTTTTCGGGTATGAAGGGAGTGTTCGGGCACTGGAGTGAGCATAACGTAATCATGAGAGAGCAGACAAAATAACTACGGCAGCTTCGATCTTGCGCGTTCCGCCCCTCTCGGTCTTCCCTCGGCGCATCTCTACGAAGTGCTTGACGGTAATTTCTTCCAAGGTGAAATCAGCTAGTGGGGCAAGTGTTTCTGTATCTGTGCATTCTTGGACCATCCGTGTTCATGATCAGTCTCGGGTCGAATCTGGTCTTCTCCGACGCCAACCCTCGCAAGATTGTAAAACGAGGCTGCACCACGCTCATCGCTTTTCTTCTGTTGAATATCGTGCGCGATGGGATTCCCGATGTAGTCGTTGCATTGACTGGCCACCCCAGTACTCTCGACACGTTTGGATACGATATTTTTGCGTCCGATATTCTGGGATTTGCGGGTTTCGTATTCCTGTTTTTCGCACTTGTCAAACATTTTCACATTGTTTCATTGGCTACGCCGCTGATTTCGTTATGCATGTTGACGGTTAACGATCTGATTCCGCCATTGCACAATGTCCATTGGACTTTACGTGCAGAAGCGGCTTGTCGCACGCGCTTCTAAAGCCTGATTTCGCATGCGCACATCCGCAAAGTCACGCAAATACTAGTTAGCGCAACACTACTTGGTGAGATTTGTTCCCGATGTTTTTCGTATAGCACCCTAGGTCAACCCTTTTTGGTTTTTTTTCATTGGATATGCCATACGATGGGATATCTTTTCGGAGTATACGAGATTAGGGAAAATATGGTCAACCACCATAAAATGATTAATGCTGCAATCGCAACGCTTGCGACTTGCGCCATGTTGCTGCCGGTAGTAGGCAGCGCCAATGCTAATGAATCCTCGAATACCACCGTACTTGGTGCCGGCTATACGGCCACCAAGATTTCGCACCCCAATGCAGGGCTGGGCGAAGACGACGGTATCGTAAACGTTTTGAACGGTGAATCCATTGATGATCTCACGCAGGGTTTGCCCGAGCGTGGTCAGAACTATTCATGGGCTTCGGCCGGCTACGGCGACTGGATGTATGTGGGCACCTGCTATTCCGCAATGGGTTCCACGCTGAAATACATGGCTAACACCATGGGCACCAAGTATGCCAGCATCAAGGCCGCTTTGGATGTTGCGTTCAACGGCGAGCTGTTCCTCGACAATGGCGAGAACCACAGCTTGCTGCTCAAGATCAACGTCAAGACCGGTGAAGTGAAGATCATCGTCAATGCGATTGGCGGAGAGCATGCGGTCAACGGCTATCGTGCAGCCGTTGAATTCCATGACAAGCTGTACTTTGCTGCCGCCGCAAAGGGTCAGCCGTACCTGCTGGAAGTTGATCCGAACAGTGGTGATGCCACTGAAATCGTGTATCGTTCCGCTGCCATGACCACTGGTCTGAAGAAGGGCTACACTGCTGGTATCCGTGGTTTGACCGTGGTCAACAATCAGCTTATCGCCAGCATGATCACCGATAACGGTGCCACTATTGTGGCTTCTTCCAACCCGTCAGCAGGCCAGGATTCTTTCGCCACTATCGCTACCCAGACCGAGGGCCTGTACAACTATCCGGCATGTGCTGTGACCGACAACGTGTTCGGTGGCTGCGTATGGGATATGGTCGGATTCAAGGGCAACTTGTATGTCACCGTGGTGACCGGCAAGGGCAAAAACACCAAGCAGTCCTTCGCTTTGCTCCGTGGCACGCAGGATGAGAGCACCGGCAAGTGGACCTTCAAGCCGCTGGTCGGCGATCCGGCAGACGGCGCCAAGTACGAGTGGGGTTTCGGAGCGAGTCGTTCCGGCGCAGCCAACATGGTGGTATACAAGGGCCACCTGTACATCGGCGGCTACAACGATCCGATGAACGCTTTGGAGAAGGCCATGCAGATGGATTTCTCCGACCTGTACAAGGATCTGGAGAGCCCGGTCAACCTGTGGCGTATGGATGTTGACGAAGACGGCAACGAAAACTTCGAAATGCTCGCCGGCGAAGCCAACAACAAGTACTTCGGCGATTCCAAAGGCACCATCGATGGCAATACCATGCTGTCCGGCTTGGGCGACAGCGACGAGCAGAGCCGTCACCTGAACCAGTATGTGTGGCGTATGCAGTCCTACAACGGCAAGCTGTACGTCGGCACCTTCGACATCAGTGATCTTGCATACCCGGCAACCCAGTTCGCCAACGGCGACATTCTGAAGCGTACTCCGGAAGAGTGGAAGAAGCAGATCGAATACATCAAGATCTTCTTCGACTCTCTGAAGAAGAATGACCAGAACGGCACTTCCGGTACTATCGACACGGACTCTCAGGAAGCCTCCAAGCCTTCCGAGTCCGAATCTCAGGAAACCACCAAGCCGAGCGATGATGACATCATGCCGTTGAACGAAGGCGAAGCATCTGAGAGCGATCAAGCTGCACAGGCAGTTGAAGAAGCCGGCAAGACCGACGAAGTGGCCGCTGACGTGGCTACCATGCAGCAGCTGCTGGAGGACATGGGCGCTGATCTCAACTCCAAGCAGACCGACGTGGTCTCCCCTGACGGTGTCGCTCCGCAGGCCGCTGAAACCTACACGCTCGACGATCGTTACCAGTTCCTCGCATCCCTGCAGCGGCTGCTCGACCTGTACAACAAGAACAAGCAGTATCTGCCGGAATTCATTACCAACGAGCTCGACAAGTGGCTTACCGAAGAGAATCTGGAGAACTTCATCGACTTCGTGGGCGTGCTCAGCTACCTGCATTACTCCAACGATGAGACTCGTGGCTTTGACCTGATCGTCTCCTCCGATGGCACGAACTTCCAGACCATCAGCCGTAACGGTTTCGGAGATAACAACAACCACGGTCTACGCGTGTTCGCCGTCACCGATTCCGGTCTGGCAATTGGCACCGCAAACCCGTACCATGGCACTCAGGTGTGGCTGCTGAATGATGGTGAAATCAAGAATGCTGAGCTGACGAATGGCGATGCATTCGACTACGACAAGTATGATAGCGATAAGAAGAGCGCCAACGCCAACGGTCTGACCGTTGGCATCAACCCCAATGGCAATACCGTGGAAGACGTGCAGTACGACTACCAGTCACTGACCGCCGGCACGGATTACACCGTGGCCGATGACGGTTCCATCGTGTTGAGCAGCGCATTCCTCAATGGTCGCGAAACCGGCAGCACCGGTTCTGTGGTGGTGTTCTACAACCAGGGTGCACGCGTGCGTTTCACTGTGACTATCAAGGACAGCACTCCGAACGCACCGAAGAAGGATGATGACAAGCAGAATACGAAGCCTGCCGCACACAAGAAGGCAAACACTGCCAACACCGGTTCCAACGTAATCGGCGTTGTTGTGGTGGTCGCTGTTCTGGTTGTCGCAGCAGGGGCATTGTTCGTGTTCAAGCGCAAGCGTTCCTGAATTGCCAGAGCCTGTTCTTAGGACTCATTCCTAAGTTCGTCCGCATATAACAATCCCGTATGATTCGGTTCGCCGGAATCATGCGGGATTTTTTATTTTGCAGGAATCGCCCATCTCACGTCATGTCAAACTGCCATCACAAGCTGATTTCAATGTGCGATATGCAACCATGTGGAAGTTCCGATACGGGACCCATTGAAAATGGCACGCAATCCTACAAATAACAGATTCACCGCAAGCCACAGCAATGCCATACGCAGCGCGGAAGACGCCTGCATCGCATCGCATATCCAACCAATCGCAGCAAGACAGGGTACATATATTGCAGCCGTCGCCGTACACGTCAATGCAAGATAACGGTAATCCCCTGCCCCAATCAGAATGCCATCAACAGCCCACATCCAACCAGCCAACGGCAATGTCACGCCAACAACCACCATACCGACAGTGAGCAAATGCTGGATCTCAATCGACTGAGAAAACAGCGGGGACGCACACCATCCGGCAATCATCAAACCAATACCGATTACCGTTCCTCCGCATAATCCTGCCCTGCCAGCGATTCTCGTCAAACGCATGGCTTCATCCTCTTGACGGGCACCAATCTGCGCGGCAACCAACGTCTGACCGGCAATACCAATGGCATCAAGCATGTTCAACACGAAATTCCAACTGGAATTCACCACCTGATACGCAGCCAACACTTCCACGCCCATATGCGTAGCCAGCACCACATTCGCCACCAGGCATGCACGCAACGCAAGCGTGCGCAAGAACAACACCGCACCATCGCCAGCACTGTTCAACACTCCTGACAAACGCGGCCGTAAACGGGCACCTTCCGCACGAGTCCACAACATCGCAGGAACAATAAGCAACACTGCCATGAACCATTGCGAAATCAGCGTGGCCACTCCAGACCCAAACACACCCCAACCGAATCCGAGAATAAACAGCAGATCCAGCAACGTATTGAGTATCGCACCCAGCGTAGCAGCTACCAACGTGATGCGAACCTTCTGCAGTCCGCGGAAAATACCGTTGGCCGCATACACCAGCAACATGCCGGGAATACCGAACACCACGGCACGCACGTAGTCAACCGCGTTATGCAGCACACTCCCTTGGGCTCCCATGGCCATGCACAACGGGCGTGCAATAACGAACAGCGCCACAGACACCACCACGCCAATGATTCCAGCCAGCCACAGACCATCAACGCCTGCTTCCAAGCCTTCTCTTCGTTTGCCAGCGCCCAAAAGACGCCCCACCTGCGATGTGGTGCTATACGCAAGGAACACACATAGCCCCACTACAGTGAGCACAATGGTTGACCCGACCGACAGACCGGCGAGCGCCTGCCCGCCAATATGTCCGACGATGGCGGTGTCGATGAGCACGAATGCTGGTTCGGCGATAAGTTGCCCGAACGTTGGTATGGCCAGTGTGAGAATGGTGCTGATGGTGGTGCATGATGCGTTGTTTGCGGTATCTGTTTCGTGAGTATTCTGCGAAGTTGATGTGGTCATAATCGTAAGCGTCTGGCGTGTTGGGGACTACATGTGCAGTGTAAGGTCACGTGTTTCACCATTGCCGTTGATTGCTCAGATTATGACTATGCCTGTTTTGCGCTGTTGAGAATGCCGTTGAAGGTTTTCGCTGATTGTCTGCATAAAGGTAGAGGGGCATATAATTCCCGAACCGCTCGTGACGCATAGTCCAAGCTCCTGCGAGACCCATTCGGCCCTATCCAAACCCTAGTGGATTCCCGAATCCGCCTTCGCAGTAATACTTCATGTGACCGTCGAACTTAGCCCCGAACTCGTCAATGGGCTACCGCCTGGTCTCAAGCCCATGAGACACTAGGAACCATGACTACAGTTATCATGCGCACCACCGAAGGTGACATGCGCATGATGCTTCTTCTCTGGGATGCGACACTAGGAAACAGATCACTGAAGATTGTTGAAATCCCAGTCAAAACCGCTCCAAGAGCCCTGAACAATCCCGATTTTCCCGAAAAATAGAATCCCCACGGCCGAAGGATAGCACCTTATTCAAAATCACCGGCGTAGGCAATTACTCTTTCTTCTAATGGTTTTTCAAGAAGTAGAGAAAGACAAAACAACCGATGGCCAATGGAGACAGGAAAAGACGAAAATGGGGATGCGTCGTCGCCTGCAAAGACGCGGACGGAAGGATCGTCTCCTGGCAGGCCCGATACCAGAGTCCCGTCAATCCCAGGCAAAGAATCTACCGCCGATTCGGATTGGAATTCCAGACCGAGGCGTACCGCTGGCTCGACGAGGAGCACGCGCTCGTCATCGACCATAAAAAGGGGATCCGCAGGTGGACGCATCCGTCGGCGAGGACGATGCACGGCAGGGTCCTGTTCTCCTCATACGCGACGCGTTTCGTCGCCGACCTGCGGAAGAAGGACGGGTCGGAGCTGAGCGGCAGAAGCAAGCGGATCCAGAAGGCGGCGTTGGACAAACTGCTCCCCTGGTTCGGCGAGACGCCCATGTGCGACATCACCGAGGAATTCGTCAACGAATGGTACGCGAAGGCATGCGACGAGGTACGTCCCTCCGCGCTCGAGCACGCGGTCTGGCTGCTCAAGCGCGTGATGAGGGCCGCGACCGAGCGGCAGCCGGACGGGGGTCCGCCGCTATTGTCCTCGAATCCATGCAATCTCGTCACGAGGAAGAGACCGTCCAAAAGACGCGAGCAGGCGCCGATGACCAGGCAGGAGATCGACACGCTGGTCGAGGGCTTCCCGGAATACTACCGTCTGTCGATCCATCTCGCGCTGCTGGTGGGCGGGCTGCGCATCGGAGAGGTCTGCGGACTGCAACTCAGGGACATCGACCTCGACCACAGGCTGCTGTATGTGCGGCATTCCGTGACGCAGGGTCCGGACGATCTGGGCGAATACCGGCTCGACGAGACGAAGACCCCGGAAAGCCACCGAGTCGTGCCCATCCCCGCCCCGGTCTGCCGTCTCATCAGGGAACATATCGACAGGTTCTGTCCCGACAGGGATCCCGACACGATGCTCTTCCACGCGGTCAGGCACCCGGAACGGGTCCTGAACCCGACGACGATCCAACGGCAGTTCCGCACCGCGAGGAAAAGAATCAACCGCGAGGACGTGACGTTCCACTCCCTGCGCGCGACGCACGCGACGATGTTCATGATCCAGGGCGGCACGCTGCGCGAGACCATGGACGAGCTCGGCCATGTGGATGTCGACGTGGCCGTCCGATGCTACCAACGCGTGGTGCCGAGGCACAGGCGCGACGTCGCCGAACGACTGGCGCTCGAATATCTCCCCGCCGGGGATCCGGCCGGCATCAAGGCGCAGATAGCCCAGAAGGAAGAGGAAATCGACCAGCTGCGGCAGACCGTCGCCGGACTCCGGAGAAGACTGGAAGAGCTCGAAGACGACGGAGACGGGCGGAGCCAGTCCGGATAAGCATACCCAAAACCGAAAAACCGAAAAACCGAAATAATGAAAAACCAAAACCGGTGGAGACCGGCATCAAACGGAACAGGCCCACGCATCTAAGCGTTGCGGCATCTGCCGTCGCAACACTTAGATACGTGAGGCGTTATCCGAAAATCATCTCGACCTATGCCTGAGTTTCGGCTTTTCCTGCCCTGGAGGAACGATGGCACGCTGATAGGAGTAATGCTCGCACACATGTTGTCTCTGTGCGGGAGACATGTCGTATGCCTTGTTCGCCGGTTGCGCATACTCACCAAGATGGGCCAGATCATTCGACATGGTCAACGGTTCTGACAACGGCTTGACGATTCTCCTGAACATATCCTCAAGGGGACGCAGGTCGTTTCGTTGCATCCCCGCGATCGAGGCTTGATCGTTCGTCCTTTTGTCGATGAGTCCCCAATCAAAATGCCAGCCGGCCTCGCGCGCGATGATCTCCCAGAAAATGCGTTGCGTCCGCCCGTTGCCCTCACGGAACGGGTGAAGGATGTTGAAGTTGTTGTAGCTGACGCTCAGACGCTTCACGAATTCTTCATGACCGAGGCCTTTGAAAAGATCGTCACCGCGAAGCACCCCCTCGGAGTAGCGAACCCCTATGCTAAACAGCTCCAACGGTTGGAAGGGAAGCCCCTCGCCCTTGCCCATGTCGATGGTTCGTATCTCCCCCGCCCAGTCGTACACGTCCTGGAAGAGGAACCGGTGTATACGGCGAAGCTGTTCCAGCGTCCCCTCCGCAGGTGGGAGATTCTCTCTCAGAATGGCGGCGCGGGCGGAGCAGAGATCGTTCTCCGCAGCCGCCAGCGCATCCTTGTCCGTGGCGCCCACAAGGTTCCGCAGCACGTTCGTTCCTGGAATCAGGTAGGGATCGAAGACACGCGCCATCGTCACTCCAATCCGTAACGGCGACGGGTGCGGGAAAGAAGCTCGGCGCTGCCGATGCTCCCCCGCGCATATTCTCCGGCATCGCGTATGAAGGCCCTCGTCACGTCACCGCCTTCCAGCCGCACGGACTGCACCGACAGTCCGACGTTCTCCGTGCGGCGGCGCATCTCGGATTCAGATATCGTTCCGAACATTGCACCTCCTTTTCTCTTTAGATTCTAGCAAAACCGACGGCCCTTAGACGGAGCCGCGCCTGATTCCGCTCCTAAAGTCCTTCATTCCAGTCGCAATCCTTTCGCCAGATGCCACGCATGACACGTCAGGCACGCCACCGCACCGTCATCGCCCAGAAGGAGCGTCAGATCGGCAAGCTCCGGGACGAGGTGGAAAGGCTCAGGAAGATCCTGCTGGAACGGGATACCGGAACCGGTGAAAACCGGGAAACCGTTTTACCTAAAAACCGAAATACCGAAAGAACTACATACCGAAAAACCGGGATATGGAAACACTGGAAAACCGAGACAAGGAGAAACCGATGAACGAGAAGACCCTCGAACCGATGGTGATCGCGCTTTGAGACTGCTTATATCGTTTTGGACGGAATGAGCGTCAATCAGAAAGTTATGTATGATGGTTTCGCTTATTTATCTCGGTAAGGAGAATCCCATCTCATACAAGACAGTATTCGGCATGGACGCTTTCGATAGACATGACACCGATGGAGGAAACCAAACCGCGGATTCAGCCAGCGATATAAAGGTGTATCCTGAGTCCGCTTCGGGATGTTTGATTAACGACTTGGGCAAGTTGCTGAATATGAATCCGGATTTCTATAGACGACGGATCCGCCGCATTAGACCGGCTGCGATTGCCGTCGGGCTGAGCGCCATTTGCCTGATTGCCATTTTCTTGATTCCAAGTGAATCGAATCCGGTTTTCCAGAATTTCTTCAGCGCACTGTTTGGTTTCTTCCTCGGGTTGGCCTCCTCGGCATATGAGAAGTTCCGCAAATGGGCCGAACGAGTCAATCAGACCATGAAAGACGCTGAAGGAAGTATGCCGATATGGGAAGCCATATATAAGAATTCCATATTCTACGATGAATGCTTCATAACGCTTCCGGCGGCACGCGTATCCCCAACCTGGGCACAAAGAGCATGGATTAAAATCAGGTTCCCCTCATTGTCGCGCAAGTGGCATAAGTATTTTCGCAACGGAATGGCTGAACCTGGTTTGCAGCCATTATCCAATGAGAGGAAACGCAGAAAGCGGCTTCATTACCTGGAGTCGCTAAGCCGATGCGTCTTCATGCTCGAACCGTATCAGGCGACTCTTGATTATCTACTGGACTATTCGGATAAGATCCTCGGGGAGAAAATTCGTCAGGATAAAATCCTAAAGGGATATCTTCAGCCTGTCGAAGGAATCTACATTTACCAAAAAAATGTAGGTAAATGACGCATGCCAAGATACCGGAATACGGAAATACCGAAAAAACGAGATAACGGAATCGGTTTCAGCCCCCGGAATCCATCACCGTACGCCCCTTACCGAAGAGATGGTCGAACAGCTTCTGGCGAGGGGCAGAACTGTCAACAGCAGCAAGCACCAGACCATGCTTGCCATCGCTGCCATTAAAAATGACGACACGGACGACATCGTACAGAAGAAAATACAGATGACCGCAAAGTTCGTGGACGACTTCGCGACGGTTGCCAGGACATAGGCGAACGGGCAGTCCCAGCCCCTCGCTCAACGCCTCCACCGTGATGATGAACCGTATCGGACATTCCTCGGACATGAGATCCACGTCTTTGAGCTCGTCCACGTTGCCGGTGTTGTATGGAGGATCGATGTAGATGCAATCCACTTTGCCTTCGTATTCGGGCAGCAGGGCCTTGAGTGCTTCGAGATTGTCCCCATGGATGACCATGTTGCCGCAATCGGATCCATGCGAATCCAAAACGCTCTTTTCAGGGATGCGTTCGAGTACACGGTACGGCACTTGAGGGTGGTATGCGACCACCTTGTTCTTCCCCATCCACTCCAAGTCGGTGCTTTCGGCCTAATGGCTCATATGGCACCCAGGACCCTCGTGATCAATTCCGGCACTCTTGCCATCCCCGTCTTGCCGGGCAAGGTTCTGCCGCAGCGTGTCGCCGAACCTGTCCAACAGATCCGTTTTGCTGCGAATGGCGTCCGGCTTCCGACGCAATCCCTCGACCAGTTCGATGAACGCGTGTTCCTCCTGTTCCACGCAGTCGAGGAACACGAAACAGAACGCCACGGGATCGCCGTCCACCTGCCAGGTCTCCAGACTGCGGGCATAGTCGCGCTTGGCGTCATACTTGATCGCCACGGGACGATAGCCGTGCTTCAGCAGCATGAAATTGAGCAGCTGGCGGCCGGTCCGCCCGTTGCCGTCCATGAACGGATGAATATTCTCGAACATCGCATGGAAGCCGGCGGCCCTGAGCAGCGGATGAGCGCCGCTCGCGTCCAGCCCGTCGATCAGGGCCCGCAGGTCGTCGCGGATCTCCAACGGATCGGCGGTCTTGACGCGGGTCGCGGTGATCCTCGCCAGATAACCGTAGGGGCGGAACGTGCCACGGGCGAACGGCTGCAGGTCCAGCGCAGTCACCTCATGGACGCGCCGGACCAGTTCCTCATCCAGTCTCCTCCCCTCCCGGGCGTATTCGCGCACGTAGGCCATGCCATCCGCGACACCGCGCGCCGCGAACACGTACCGCGCCGGCGAATCCGACGGGACGAACTCGCCCTCCAAAACCAGGGACGTGTCCTCCAAGGTCAGCGTGGATCCCTCGATGGCGTTCGAATTGTAGGTGTAGCGCACCAGCCAGTCGCGGTCGTAATCCGCCAGCGCCATGCCCTCGACGCCGTCCAGGGGGTCCAGTGCGCGGGCACGGTCCTTCAGCGCGTCGATTCGTCGCAGGCGTTCGACGATTCCCAGCTCGCGTTCAAGGCCGAGCAGTTCCTCGGGCAGTTCCTGTATGCGCTGCGATAGCTCGGGATTGGCCATCATGTCCCTCTTTTCGTGTTCCGGTTGCAAAGTCCATTATTCCAGCCGCGGTTCGTTCCGTCCTGCGGCCTGCATGTCATAGGGAGGCGCGCCGGCCGTCCCGGGTCGATTCGAACGCCGCGGCCACCTCTTCCGATACCGGCATGCACATCGTCACCCTGCCGGTTTCCTGCGCGGCGGCACGTTTCATGGCTCGGCGTTCGGCCCTGGTGGGCCGTTCGAGAATCCACTCGGCGAACGTGCGGATAAGGATGGACGCGACGATCACGCCGATGGATCCCCAGAAGCACGGGACAAAGTCCGGCTTGGAGTGGTCGTACCAGAACCAGACGATCAACGCGAGGATCAGCGCCAGTCCGGCGGCCAGGGCGGCGAGCTTGTGGAATACCAGGGCGAGCGTGCGGATGGGATGCGTGACCAGCCCCACCGCCAGCGCGACGACGACGAGCAGTGCGACGAAGCCCGCGCCGATGATGGCGACGCCCAGGTATATCGCGAGCATATAGAGTCCGAACATGATCGGCCTTCCTTCTCTCTTCTATTCCGTTTCTTCGGGCAGATAGGTGTAGTCGACGGCGACGCCCTCCGCCTCAAGCAGCACGGCGGCCTCGCGCACGGCGGCGGCGCGGCGCTTCACGGATTCCTCGGCCCGGACCCAGTCGGGCAGCCCATCGGGCAGGTCGGAGACGCGGGAGAACGAGAGCGTGACCCTCGTCTCTCCCCTGTGCCGTTCCACGATGGCCGCGACGGCGCGCCTGTGCTCGGCGAGATAGTGTTCGAGCATCTCCCGCATCCTCTCCGAGGGTTGGATCCGGTATTTCTCCGACTCGTATTTCTTGACCATGTCCACGGTGAGGTTCGCAAGCACGGCCGCGTCGTGCTGGGTCATGCCGATGCGTTCGCGCGTCGCGCGCATCCACGCCTTGGCCTCGCTCCAATCCTCTTTTGCCATGGTCCCTCCCGGATATAAGAAAGCCGGATCCACCTGCGCGAACCGTGATTATACTTTTAGTATAATCACGGTTTTCTACAGGGCGGACCCGGCGTTTCCCGGGACGCGGCCGTGGCCGCGCCCCGGTTTCGTCACTCGGTCGGCATCGATGGATTATCGTCGGCCGTGGCCTTGCGCTGCCGGTCGAGCATCTGCTGCTGGATCAGGACGCTGTTGGTCTGGGTCGTGTACTGCTTCTGGGCCATGTCCATGCTTTCCTGGTGGCGTTGTCCCTCGACGTCAGCGAAGACGAGCCGCTGGATGTTCTGCGCGAGCTGCATGAGCTTGTCCTTTTCGAGGATGGACACCTTGACGCTGTTCCTGCCGCCGGCCTGGTTGACGAAGTCGAGCTGCGCGCTCATCGTGTTCGCCAGGTTCGCGGCCGCGAGCAGGAGGAACAGGATCCCCACAAGCGCGCTGCTCGAAAGGAACGAGAGTCCGGCGACGAGGAAGACGGCGCCCCAGACGAAGCTACCGAGGTTGAACTTCGTGTTCGTGTCCACGGACGCGATGCTGCGCAGCGGGATCGTCTGCGTGGACGAGCCGAGCGGGATCACGCCCAGCAGGGTGTTCGGGCTCTTGTACATCACACGCATGTTGCTCGCGGCGACGCTGGTCTTGAGCCAGAAGAGCACCACGGACGGGCTGAACCGGTCGCCGATGACGTCGGTCTCCCCCGTCGCGTAAGTGAATTCGGTCATGGTCTGCTGTGTCTCCGTCATTTCTTTTTCCTTTCCTTGTTGTTATTGCCGAAGTCGAAGGCGACGCCCTTGTCCTTGTCGATGACGAGCGCGGCGTCAAACGTGCCGCCCTTCCTCGAGGTGAAGCCCTTGAGGCTGACCTTCCGGCCGTCGAGCAGCCTGCGCATGGTCGTGTCGGTGATGGTCTTGCCGGCCACGGTCGTCCAGGCGCGCCAGCCGCATCCCTCCGTGGTCCTCCATGTACCGTCGGATTGTTTCTCGCGCCGGTTGGTGGAGCATTGGAACACCTTGCCCGTTTTGACGACGGGCTTGCCGCAGCGCGGGCAGCCGCCGAACGATTCCGTGTTCCGCGTCTTCGCCTGCACATGGTCCTGCCGGACGGTGGTCTGCGCGTCGGCCGGTATGCGCGCGGCGAGGTCGCGGAACTCCGTTTCGACCTGCGAGGCGTCCGCCTGTCCGTGTTCGACCTCCGAGAGGCGTCGTTCCATGTCGGCGGTCAATGCCACGTCCTTGAGCTTCGGGGCGACCACGTCGATCAGGGAACGGCCCTGGTCCGTGGAGCGCAGCTGCTTGCCCTTGCGGTCCACGTATCCGGTGCGGATCAGCTTCTCGATCACATCGGCCCTGGTGGCCGGAGTGCCGATGCCGCCCGAATGTGATTCGTCGTCGTCCAGTGCGGCCTTGAGGTCCTTGTCCTCCACCCAGCGGCTGGCGTGTTCCATCGCGGCGAGCAGCGTCGCCTCGGTGAACGGCTTCGGCGGTTTCGTCTTTCCCTCGGACAATGTCGCGCCGCATTGCGGGACCGGCGCGATGGAGACCCCGTCGGTGAGGTTCGCGGGGATGATGTTGCCCGCGGCCTCGTCCTCCTCGCCATGGTCCTCCTGCGGGGCGGCATGCTCGATGGCGTGCCAGCCGAGGGAGACGGGCTGGTCGGAACGGCTGGTGAAACGGCATTCGCCCTCGGGCAGAAGTCGGCCTTCGTCCGGATGTTTCTCGCACCAATGCGGGTCGATGTTCGCGACGACGTTCGTCACGTCGTGCACGTAGTCGTCGCCCACGGCCTCCCACATGCGTCGCACCACGCGCGTCAGCACGAGACGTTCGTCGTCGCCGAGCTCGTCGAGCGCCGCCTTGTCGGCCTGCATGGTGGGAAGGATGGCGGTGTGGCCGGCCACCTTCGCGTCGTTCACGGTCAGTTCGAGATGTGGCCGTTCAGGTTTCGCGTCCGGTTCGATGAAGCCGGCGGCGAGCCGGTCGCCTTCGGTGAGGCCGCGCAGCGTGTCCAGGTCGTCGTGCGTGATGTACTGCGAGTCGGTGCGCGGATACGTCGCCAGTTTTTTCTCATACAGGGATTGCAAGGCGGACAGGGTGCGGGCGGCGGTCAGGCCGTGCAGCCGGCTCATGTCCTTCTGCAATCCGGTCAGGTCGTACAGGCGGGGCGGCGCGTCGTGCTGCTGCTTGCGTTCGGCCTTGAAGATCGAGAAGGCGAAGTCGTCCGAGTTGACGATCCGCAGCAGCGTCTCGGCGTCCTCCCGCTTGTCCAGTCGTTCGCCGGCCAGTTTCCATCCGCCCATCGGGGCGACGACCTTCCAGTACGGTCGGGCCACGTGGCCGGCGATTTGCCGGTCGCGGTCCACGATCATCGCGAGTGTGGGCGTCTGCACACGTCCAACGGTGAACCGAGCGTTGTAGACGAGGCTGTAGGCGCGCGACGCGTTCATGCCGATCAGCCAGTCGGCCTTCGCACGGATCATCGCCGAATCGGCGAGCCCCTGGTATTCCGTCTCGTCCTTCATGGACGCGAGGGCGTCGCGGATGGCGTCCTCCTCCAGGCTCGCGACCCACAGGCGTCGCATCGGCTTGGAGACGCCGGCATGCTTCACGATCCGACGGAAGATGGCCTCGCCCTCACGGTCGGGATCGCATGCGTCGACAAGCATGTCGACGTCGCCGCGGCGCATCAGTCCCGCGACGACCTTGTACTGGCGGTCCGCGCCCTTGTCCCGGCTGACCTTCCATTGCCAGTCGGGTGTCGGGTCGATGGGCAGCGTGTCGAGGCTCCACCTGTCCCAGTCGTGGTCCTTATATTCGTCGGGCGCGGCCAGGTCGACGAGGTGGCCCTGCGCCCAGGTGACCAGGTCGTCGCCGACCTGCACATAGCCGTCATGCTTTTCCATGTGCCCGCCGACCGCCTGGGCGATGGCCTGGCCGACCGAATGCTTCTCGGCGATGATCAGTCGCATCCCGCATCACGTCCGATCATCAGTAGTTGCCGGACGCCCATGCGGGCCGTCCGTCGTCCGAGGTGTCGGGTTCGGCGGCGGGCTCCTGCGGGGCGGGCTCGTCGTCCGCCTCCTGGACGTCGGATCCGGTCGTCTCCGGATCCGTCACGGCGTCGGCCGCCGGCGCGGCGGTGGGTTCGGCGGAGACGGTTTTTCTTCCGGCCGGCGCGGCGACGAGCTCGCCCTTCGCATCGAACGCGACGTTCTTCTCCGTTCCGGTCATTGCCAGCTTGTCCGCGATCATCGTCCGGCTCATGCCGGGGAACGCCTCCTCGAATTGCCTCGCCGCGTCGCGCAGCGCCTGCGCGCTTTTGCGGAAATTGTCGAGGCGGTTGTCGAACTTCTTCGCCGCCGTCTCCTTGCGCTTGAACGACTCGCGTTCGTCGCGCAGGAAGTCGTCCACGTAATCGGATGCCATGGTCCGTTTCCTTTCCAGTCTTGTTTTCATCGGTTCCCGGTTTCGATCCGGCTGGAACCATGGTCGCGCGATTGGACACATGCCGGTTTGGACAGTCGGGCTCCGCCAGGATCACACGCTTGTGATCCTGGCTTCGCCGGAAACGGAGCGCGGCCCTGGGCCGCGCGCTATCTTCGCCGACCCTTCCGGGATTTCCAGGCGTCGACGCCTGGAAGGGAACGGTCGGCCGGCCATGGTTCATCATCGCAGCCCCGCGCCCGCGTCTTCGGAACTGCGTGTTCCATGCTCCGCTCCGGGAGGGCTTCGCCCGATTATCCCAAAGCGGGCACGGCCCACGCGTCCTCCACCGCGCGGCGGGGCCGCGAGGCTGCCCCATGTCCGGCGAAAGGAAAACAGGAACGCCGGCAAGACATTGAAGGAGCGAACCATGCGGATGGAATCGATGGAATTGCAGCACGCCGTCTTCGAGACCGAAGAGAAGGGACGCGTCGACGCGATGTGGAGCGACGTGCGTCTCCACGCGGGCGACATCCCCGACGGATGGCACTGCTACGCCGTCAGGGGCGGCGACGGTGGATGGCCGCCATGCAGCATCGAGAAAACAGTATGGGTCAACCACGCGGACGACATCATCACGCCCGACGACCTCGACCCGCTGCTCGAAAGGAACGACTGGATGCTCGTCATCAGGGACTGGTGGTTCACCGACGAGCCGTTCAAGCGTGCGGAATGAAAGGAGACATGGACATGAAGGAGAAGAACAGGGCCGAGGAATGGTTCCGGGCCAAACACGACGAGCTCGCCGGGACGGCGCGGGCCAACCTCGCCGCACACGACTTGGAACCCGGACAGGAGGCCTACCATCTGGACAGCCTCCACTATGCGACCGCCGAACAGATGGAGGCCATATGCCCGACGGGCATCGACTTCGACCGGTACGCGACTCTGGCGAACGGCAGCGTCGGATACGACGAGGCCGACACGCATTGGGCCGACGCGGCATGGTGGGACGAACAGGCGCGAGCCATGTGGGACGAGGTCGACGACATTCCCGACGACGGCCTCTACTGGACAAGCGTCGAAGACTAAAACGTCATCGCCGTTCCCGGCCAAGGGACGCCCCGGGACCGATGCCGCCCGCATGACGCGGGCGGCGCCTCCGGCGGCCAGAGGACGACTACCGTCCTCTGGACCCCACGCGCCGGGAACCGTTCCCGGACCCGACAGGGCGTCGCCGTGGCACGGAGGCCACGTCTCGCCGACGGGAAACGGAGCACGACACCAATGCCGCGCGCATCCCGAGGATTTTCTTTTGACCGGCCGGCTGACGCCTTGATCATAGCGGCACGCGGAACCCGTCAACGCCCGCGCAGCGAAACCCGTGGTTTCGACGCGTTCTCATGACGGAACCCGCTACCACCGCTAGCGCTTTCGCTTGACCATCCGGTCAAAAGAAAAATATCCTAGAATGGAAGACAACGAAAACAAGGAGGCGGACATGCCGGTCATCAGTATGTTCTTCGGAATCATCATCACCATGAACGCGGACGACCATGTTCCGCCGCACATCCACGCCAGATACCAAGGACATGAAGCATCCTTCACCTTCGATGGCAATCTGCTCAAGGGAGACCTCCCGCGCAAGCAGCGCAAACTGGTCGAGGCATGGGTGCTGCTGCATGCCGAAGAGCTGGAAGCCGACTGGGAGCTGGCCTTCAACCTCGAACACCCATTCAGAATCGACCCGCTACGCTGACAAGGAGGCAACGGACATGACCATCGACTATTCAATCAAAGTGACCCAATGCGAGCCCATGCCCGGCTACAAGCTCAAGGTCACCTGCTCCGACGGCGCGACCGGAATCTTCGACATGTCCCGATACGTCGACCGCGGCATGTTCAAACCGCTCAAGGACCCGCAGACGTTCGACCGCGTGCGACTCGCGTTCGGCGTGCCCTCATGGCCCGGAGACATCGACATCGCCGCGGAACGCGTCCGCTCCGACATGCAAATCATCTAGGAACCCGCGCACCCCTGCCCCGACCGTCACCAAGACGGCCGGGCTTTTTCATGCCCGTATGCATGACGGACATGACGCGCCACCAACGACCCACCGGCCCCGCGATTTTTTCGCGGGGCCTTTTCATTTCCCGCGCTCCAAGTGTCCAAACCCGCCGCCGTTTCCACGACGGACGATTGGCGTAAGACACCGGCCTTCCCCTCAAGGCCATGGGCGAAAGGAGCGAGGGGTGAACGCGATTATCCTTCACGGCATTGCGCAATCATGCCGTGTGAAATCGCTCCCAATCCATGAAATGGATATGGGAGTAGCAAGCGACGTGATTGTAGCTACAATCACTCGATTCGCGGTGCGAATCGGCTTGCCGGGAAGACCCGTACCCCATGGTCGGCAGAGCCTCCAGACCGCTCACACGGCATCACAGAAAACCCAACTCCGCACCTCCCAGAGAGGTGTGGAATGAGCTGGGCAGCAGGCAGAGATCGGAACATCTGCAAGCGAATCACGTTCACGCCGGACGAGTGGGAGCGGGTGCGGAAGCTGTATGAGGAGCTGACCAGATACGCTCCGGAACACCGTTCGTTCAGCTCATACGCACGCAGGATGCTGTCCGAACGGCGCATCCACGTCACCGAGATCAGGCCGTTGACGGACCCCGAGCCGATCGCCCGCGAGATCGACCGCATCGGCGTGAACGTCAACCAGATAGCCCACTGGGCCAACGCGAACGAGCACATAACGCCCGATCAGGTGGAGGAGATCCGCGCGTCGTTCGACCGCATCGAGCAGCTGCTCGGCGACCTGTTCGCCGACAGGCGCGAAGCCCGGAAGGACGCGTGAGCATGGCGGTGGTCAAGCTCGGCAAACCCGTGAAATCGAATCTCGGCGGCGACAACGGGGCGATGGCGTACATCATCAACCCCGCCAAGACCGATGGCGGAAGACTGGTCAGCTCGAACTACGAACGGACCAGGACGGACCACGACGCGCTGGCCGAAGGCATGCTCGACGACAACCGCAGGTCGCCGAAAGGCATCCGGAAGAACAGCCGGCTGGCCTACCACATCAAGCTCAGCTTCAGCCCCGACGACCCCGTGACGCCCGAGCGGGTGCACGAGCTCGGCGTGGAGTTCGCGCGTAGGATCACGGGCGGCGAATACAAGTTCGTGGTCGCCACGCACACCGACCGGCACCACCTGCACGACCACATCATGGTGTGCGCCGCCTCCCAGTACGGGAAGCATCTGAAGGCCGAGCTGCCCAAGGACATCATCGACCAGTGGCGGGCGGTCAGCGACGAGATATGCCGCCGCGAGGGACTGAGCGTCGTGTTCAACCCCGTCGTGGAGGAACAGACGCGCAAGATGCGTGGCGGTACGACAGCCGCCGGCGACGCCGAAACGCCGCCGGCGCGCGACCCCGAACGCGTCGATGAAGCACCCATGCGGAGCGCGAACGAACCGGAGGCGACGTCGCGGAAGGCCTCGGGCGGGGAGCCGTTGGAACGCCGGTACGGCATGTCGATGGAGGAGATCTACGCGTCCGCGAAAGGCCTGGGCGTCAAGGACAGGCTCCGCATGCTGATCGACCTGACCTCGTCCACGGCGGAGAACTTCGAGGACTGGAGGGACATGCTCGACATCCGAGGCGTCGGCGTCGAGGTCCGCGGCCGGCACCTCACGTACACGCTCAAGGACACCGGCTTCAAGGTCCGCGACGAGAAACTCGGCCAGGCGTACGACATGACGAACATCATGGCCGGACTCGCGCACACGCCCGTCATCCCCATCACGTTCAACCGCAGACTCGTCGCCAAACAGACCAGGAAGACGGTCACCGTGTGGCTGCCCGGCACCCACCGGAAGAAGAAGATCACGTTCGACGCGAAGCGTCTCGTGGACGACGGCGGCTCCACGCTGCGCGCGTTCCTTCCCCGCGACCGCGACCAGATCATTCTCGACCCGTCCAACCGGTACGCCGGCAAGACCCCGACGACCGGCCTCTACCAGTGGTTCGGCGAGCCCACGAGCCGGCTCGAACCGCAGACCACGCCCGAACGGCTGCCCTTGCGCTACGGGGTGAGCCCCGCACAGCAGCGCTGGTACCAGGCACAGGCGCGCCGCCTCGACCGGCTCGCCGGCGAGGCGAAGGCGCTGAACGCGGCGATCCGATGGACCCGCCTCGCGGGCGGCGACGCCGCCAAGGGACTCAGTCTGCTGCGCGGGAAGGTACGCGAATCGCACGACGAACTCCAGTCCGCCGTCATCGCATTGCACGACGCGATCCAACAGGGCGACCCCGACCTCGTGGCCGAGACGCGCGGCGAGATGGAACGCCGCGAGGCCCTGTGCGACCGGTACGAGGACGAGCTGTCCGCCATCGAACGGGAGATCCACACGACCCGCGACCGCGAGCAGACGGAGACCGAACAGCGCGAACGGCAGCAGCAGCACAAGCGTGGACGGTCCATCTGAACCGTCCCAGGAAACACCATCCAACAAACAGAAAGGAAACCGCAATGCCAATCGAGGAACAGGCGGAGGAGAAGATCCAGAACGTCGTCCAGACCATCATCACCGGAGGCGCGAGGCTCATGCTCAGAATTCCCAAAGGCGTGGCCATGGCGCTGCTCCGCTCCGGCATGAAGCTCGCCAAGACCGGCGTGCACGCCGCCGGCGAGACCGTCAAAAACAAAATCGACAGCGGCGAGATGTCCGAGAAGCGATTGCAGAGGAAGAAGGACGGCGACCTGCACGAGCTGCAACTCGACGACTCGACCATGCGCGAGGTGCAACGCAGCCTCAAGACCGCCGGCATCGACTATCACCTCGAACGCACCGACCAGGGCCAGTTCATCCTGCACTTCGCCGGCAGGGACGAGGACCACATCCGAGCCGCCGTGCAACGCGCTTTCAGGAACATGGGCCTGGACGTCGCCGACGAAGACTTCACCGTCGAACAACAAACGGAGCAGCAGGAACGGACGACGGAACAGACCCGAAGCGAACCGGAAACCCCGGCGCGGGATACGCCCGTCGAACCGGAGGCGAAGCCCATGCCGACGCAGCGCATCGCATGGGACTTCGTGGATCCGGAGGTCATGGAGATGGCCGCGAACAGCCTCGCTGCCCGCCACCCCGAACTCTCATGGGACAGGCTCATGGGCGACACGGCATGGAACGAGCAGGCCGGCCGCGACTTCGCGGACCGGATCATCGGCAAGGCCGCCGCCGACCCGACATTGCGCGACGAGCTCGACACCATCCTGCGCGACGACTACGGACAGGGCGCGCAAACCCAGGAGCAGACCCGCGGGCGGACGGCCGAGCCAAGCCGGGAGACGCCGGCAACGGAGCCGGAAAACCAACCGGAACCCACACCGGACGAAACCCAGTCGAAGGACCCGCAACAGCAGACGCAGCACAGAACCAACGCTCCCAAGCCGGACGGCAAAGAGCAGAAGCCGAAGCCGATCCGGTCGAAGAAGGCACTGCTCGAACGGTTCAAGACCCGGCTCAACGAGAACCTCACCGAACAGAAGAATCACATGCCACCCACCCAGAACAGGGACCGCACGCCCCGCAAGGGCCGCTGAAAGGAAACCACAATGAACCAGCAGGAACAGTCGACGAAACGCGCCGCGATCTTCCAGGACACCATCAACGGGACCAACGACCCGACCCCATGGCCCGTGACCATGTGGGCCTCGTCCGGCGACACGATATGGACGGCCGGCACGGCGAGGACGGCCGGCGAGGACTCGGTGGGCATGATCTACGGTCCTGGCGAAACCATCGTTCACCGGAACACAATCGCCGGCGACACCACCCGCGCCACCGAATCCTTCGCCATCAGACCGGCGGACGGGCAAAGCCCGATGGACGCGATGCTCGCGGGCATCGAACAGTGGAACCACCGCCATCCCGACCGGTGGGACACCGTGACCACGCCGGGCGAGTACCGCATGATGGATCCGACGACGGGCAGGCCGCTCCCGATGGGATGGAGCGCCAGTCTCGCCGTGGCCGCGTCCGCGGCGGGCCGGCTCGACCCCAACCTGCTCCAGGCCAGCCTCATGCAGAACGCGGTCGAGCACGAGCCACGCCCCTGCGTGTTCTTCCTGGAGGACAACGGATACGACCTCATGGTCTTCTCCTGGCATCGAAACCAGCAGGGACTGTTCGACGCGATGAGCTTCAAGCACCTGCAATACGACGACCTGAGCATGCAGGTCACCTGCATCAGCCACAGCGAGGACATGAGGGAATCCTTCCCCGCCAAGACCATGAGCGACGGCGAACTGCTCACCCAAAGCCGTGTCTACCGGGACGAATACCAGTACTGGCGCGAACGCGACGGCGGCCCCGTCGTCCAGGGCATGACCGGCCGCGTCATGCGCAGCGGACTGCTCAAACCGGGACTGGAGCAGAAGCCGCTGCTGCACCTGAACGACGGCCGGCGCGCCCCGGACTGGGACGAGTTCACCGACCAAGCCGCCATATCCATCCTCCAGGGGCGCCCCATCTCACCGACGCCGGCGCTCCCCCAGCAGGAACAACCAGCGCAGGCCACCGACCCCGCCGCCGCGACACAGACACCGGCTCGGACGGCCGCGACGACAAAACAGGTCTGGCCGAACGCGTGGGTGGCGAACAGGCTCGCACACACCTATACATTGCACGCGAAGGACGGACGCGACTGGCCGAAGATGATCGTCGGACTCCCCCGCGGCACCGCCATCGACGGCAAGGACCTGACCGGCTGGGCCACCGACATGTTCATGAGCGGAAAGAACCAAAAGCAGAAGAACGAGGGACGGGCCGTCAACCTCAGATTCAGACCCGGCACCCCGGTCGAACTGTTCACCGGCCGCGGCACGGAACGCCGCACCATGCAGGTCGACCCGCAGACGCTCGTCCAGGCGATCATCGACGCGCAGAAACGCAACCGCGACGCCGAGGAGTCGCTCGACACGGCATCGGTGGAACTCGCCTCGAAGACCGTGGAGGAATCCTGGCCGCAGATCGAACGCATGCAGGGCCGGTTCGCCGAATACCAGCGCGCCGGCACGTACAAGCCGGCCGTCGCATTGAAATGGGCGCGCCGCCTCGTCGACCGGACCGCCGGAGCGGACGAGGGACGGTGGACCAGCCGTCAACGCCGTCAGGCCGCCGGGCTCCTCATCCAGGAACTCGCCGGCGCACAGGAACCGACGCAGGACAGAGACAAAACGCCGACCCAGCCAACCGTCGAACAGGACGCGGAGGCGACGGGCACGCCACGGGAAACGGAACCGACCAAGGAGACGGAACAGGGACGGGACCACGACGAAGCCGGCTCGCCGGCCGCCGACCCGGGAGCGAAAGCCGAACCGCCGGAGACGACGCGCCGCGACGATCCGGAACGACGGCACACGGACCTGAAGTCAACGCTCGACCGGTTCCATACCAGGCTCAGGGAGAACCTCGACGGACTCAACACAGCCACGCCGGCACCCGGCATCGACCGGAACCACGGCCAACGGAAAACACTATAAGAAAGGAGCAAACCATGGCGAGAAAACGCCTATACGCAAAGCGGACAGCATCGGCCGAATACGAGCAGATCGACCTGTTCAGCCTTCTCGAGGAGGAGCAAAGGCAGGCCGACAGGATAGCTGAACAGGTGCGCGGATACGAGATAACGGTGGGCCATGTCGCGGTGCAACGGCTCCGCGCGCGCGGCGCGGACGACGAGACGATAGCCGCCGTGGCGGCCGAATACCGGGAGAACCGGCTCCGCGGACTCGGCCGGCGGGACGCGCGGATCGCCGCCGAGAACAAGCTCGGCGTCGGCGCCGCCACGCCCGGCGAGACCATGCCGCAACCTGTGGTAAAACGTTTCACACAATCCTCCGGCACGGAAAACAACACTGAAGAAAGGAACGACGATGGACGAGATGACATGGACCGACCCGCAGCTCAAGGCGCGCTACGAGGAGAACAGCAGGAAGCTGGAACGCCTGAAGGAGACGCTGCCGAACCTGTATTCCGAGGACGCACTGCCGTACAAGGTGTTCACGACGAACAGCGTCCACGGCATCCAGCGGATGCGTCTCATCTGGCTCAAGGAGCACCATCCCCAGCGGTTCAGGGAGATGATGATGGCCAACGTGCTCGAGGAGCATCTGCGGGACATCGAGACGCGCACGAGGGAACGCCAGGCGCAGATCATGGACCAGCTAATGGAGTCCAGGCACCTGCTCAACCGGACGGACTGCCTGAAGGCGGCACCACAGCTGACCGACCTGGACCGGCTCAACGGGATGAACGAGGCCCAGTCGGAGTCGATGAGCATGGCGATCCACGAGGTCGTGGAGAGCTTCTAGCATCCCTCGACGCGCAGCGCGCGCGTTCGCCACGCGAACGCGCCGAAGCGAACATCGCCGCCATCCAGACACTCAAGAAACTCGGCGGAGACAACGGCGGCCGGCCCTCAGCGAAGCAAATGGACACACTACGCGGATATTCCGGCTGGGGCGGATGCGCGGACGCGTTCTCGGACAAGCCCGAATGGCGGACGATCCGCGACGCGATAGAACAGGCCCTCACCCCAGAAGAGTACACGCAGGCCCGCGCCTCCACACTGACCGCCTACTACACGCCCGGCCCCGTGGTCAAGGCCATGTGGGACGCGCTCCGCATCGGCCCCACACCCATCCAGGTACTGGAACCCGGATGCGGCACCGGCAACTTCATGGCCGGCATCCCCGACGACGTCGCGGCGCACGTGTCGGGCGTGGAACTCGACCCGATCAGCGCACGCATCGCCGCCGCGCTGAACCCGGACGCCACGATCCTCAACGCGGACCTCGCGGACTGCACCATCCAACAGGGATCGTTCGACCTCGCCATCGGCAACGTGCCCTACTCGGGCGACATCAGCCTCGACTACCGGACCACGGACGGCGGCACATCCCGCCTCCCCCTGCACGACTACTTCATCGAACGCTCGGTGGACGCGCTGCGCCCCGGCGGCGTCGCGATGCTGCTGACCAGCAGGTACACGCTCGACAAACGCTCCGAGACCATGCGCGCCGACCTCGCGAGAAAAGCCGAGCTCGTCGGCGTGGTGCGTCTGCCGTCCTCGACGTTCGCCCGCCAGGCCGGCACCGAGGCCGTCACCGACGTGCTCGTGCTGCGCAGACGCGAACGGACGCTCGACCATACGCCCGACGAGGCATGGATCCACTCCACGCCGATCGCCGTGCCCGGCTACCAGGACGTGACCGTCAACGTCAACCAGGCGGTCGCCAACGACATGCCCACGCACGCGGTGGGCGACATCAGACCGGTGATCGGACGGTTCGGCGGCGACTTCGACGTCGTCTTCCAGGGCGACACGGAACGGATCGGCGAACGGCTCCGGACACTGCTCTCCATGCAGATCACCCACGGCAGGCCGCCGTTGCAGCTGGGCGAGATGGAACCGGCCGAACGCGCGGAGGTCATCGTCCGCCCGGACCATGTGACCCCGTTCGAATACTCGGTCGACCAGCGCGGCGTGGTCTGGTACGGCGACGGCGCCACCGTCACCGAGGCCGCCCACGGCCAGGGCGACGAGGCACGCCGACTGCGCGGCATGATCCGCCTGCGCGACCTGGCGCGCGAACTCCAACGCCTCGAACTCGACCCCGCCCACGTGGACGACCCCGCCGTGGAGACCAAACGCAAGGAACTCGACCAGGCATACGACCGGTTCACCGGCGAGTTCGGACGCCTGAACGACCGCGCCAACCGGCGCGCCTACGACAGCGAGGAATCCGGCCGCCACCTCGTCATGGCGTTGGAGGAGACCGACGAAAAAGGAAGGTTCGTCGGCAAGGCGAAATGCCTCTCGCAACGGACCATCAGCCCCGTGCCGCCCATGCCCGACCATGCGGACAGCCTGGACGACGCGCTGAACATCAGCCTCGACCGCGCCGGCAGGGTCGACCTGGAACTCATCGCGCGCCTCGCCGACACCACCGTCGAGGAGGCCGAGGCCGGCCTGGGCGACCGCATCATACGCGACCCCTATACCGGCACGGTCATGCCCGCCGAGGACTACCTCACCGGCGACGTGGGCACGAAACTCGACCGCGTCACGGCCATGGCCGACCGTCTGAAGCGCCGCGCCGGCACCGAGGCCATGACCGAGTTCACGGCATCCACCTACGCGACGCCGGAGGACATGCCCGCCACGGAGCGGGCGGGCGAATGGATCAGCGAGGCGGGCGCGGACGTGTGGCGCAGCCTCAAGGACCCGTACTCCGCCGAATCCTACAGGGATCCGGCACCGGTCATCGAACGCATCGCCGGACGGAACGCATGGACCATGGGCTGGAGCCGCAACCCGGAACTCGTCCTCGCCCTCGCCTGGCGGGCGGTGGAGGAACTTCCCGAACAGCATGCGCGCGTCACCCTCGAACGATCCGACACCGGCGAGAGGAAACCGTGGCACGCGCCGGCATGGCACCAATCGCACGGCACCAGCCCGCTGTGGGACGCATTGTGCTGGACATGGCGCGACGGCGACGCGCCGCAGAACTACGCGCCGATCCTCGCCGCCCGGGACATGCCCGTCACGGACCTCGCCCTCTTCGTCCACAAGATCGCCCACACCGACCGGCTCGACATCGCCGACAAGACCGCGATCCTCTCCAACCTGTTCGAAAGCTGGCGCGCCGACGACGCGAACGGCCGGCCCGTCTGGACGGACACGACCATCGGCGCGATGGCACGCACTCTCATGCCCGGCACCGACGAGCCCACACGGCTCGCCGAACGGCTCGCCACCGACATGTCCCTCAGCGAATGGATCTGGGGCATCGCCCGCGAACTGCCAGACGGACTGCGCCAGGCGCGGGAGCACAACGCCTACGGCGTCCCGCCACGCGCCATCGACGCGCGCCCCGACGACTACCGGGAGTTCCGAGCGCGCCGCGAGGAGCAGCTCGGACAATGGCGTAAGCAGCCGGAGCGCGCCGAGGCCGCGCACGCCGACCAGGCGGACGCGGAACGGCTCGAACACGTGGCCGGCTTGCTGGAACGCGTGCAGCCCACCCCATTGGAGGCCGAGCAGATCAAGGCGCCGCTGGGAGCCCCGTGGATCCCCGCCAGGGACGTCCACGACTTCATGATGGAGACGTTCAACGTCCACGGCCACGGGCTCACGCCCGGCAAGCTCGCCCAATACTCGATCGACTGGATCCCCCAGCTCGGACAATGGCGCGTCGGCTACTCGGGAGGCGGCGACATCGACTACAAGGCCGCGAGGACGTACGGCACCGAGGACCGCAACCCGTTCCAACTGCTGGAGGCGTGCCTGAACAACGCGCAGATCACCGTCACCAAGGACTCCCCCACGGAGACCACGCCGGCCGGCAAACCCAAACGCGTCAAGGACCAGAAGGCCACGATGGCCGCCATCGAGAAGGCCAACGCGATCCGCGACACGTGGAACCAATGGGTGTTCAAGGACCCCGCCCGCGCGCAGAGGCTCACCGCCCTGTACAACCGCAGATTCAACAGCATGCGCCCCCGCCACGTCGACGGATCCTACCTGACCACGCCCGGCATCGCCCACGGCGTCGCCCTGCGTCCGCATCAGAAGGACGCGGTGGCCCGCGCCCTGCGCAGCGACGAGGGCACCCTCATCGCCCACGTCGTCGGAGCCGGCAAGACGTTCGAGGGCGTCGCCCTCTCCCACGAGGCGAAACGCCTCGGCAAGGCGTCCAAGCCGATGCTCGTGGTCCCCAACCACCTCGTGGACCAGTGGGCCGGCGACGTGCTCAAGCTCTACCCGGCCGGCCGGATCCTCGTCATGGACAAGGACGCGCAACGCAATCCCGAATCGGTGCGCCGGTTCTGGGGACGGGTCGCCACCGGCGACTGGGACGCGGCGATCGTGCCGGAAAGCCGGTTCAGCCAGCTGCACGTCAGCAAGGAACGCCGGCTGCGCAACATGCGCGCCCGAGTCGACGAGTTCGCCCAGGCCGTCGAGGCCGCCGCCAAGGCCAGGGGCGACAAGGACCCGACCGTCAAACGGCTGGAGGCGGCGCGCAAAAGCGCCGAGACCGCCATGCAGCGCCTGCGCGACGGCAAGGAATCCCGCGACGACAAGGCATTGGCGGGCATCGAGTTCGAATCGCTGGGCGTGGACATGCTCATCGTCGACGAGGCCCACCACTTCAAGAACCTCGGCGTGCCCGTCGCCTCCGCGGACCTGGGCATGCAACTGTCGTCCGCCGCGAAATGCGAGGACCTGCTCGACAAATGCGAATGGCTGCGCGAGGCCGGACACGGCGGCAACATCGCGTTCATGACCGGCACGCCGGTATCCAACAGCATGAGCGAGCTGTACAACATGCAGCGCTACCTCGCGCCCGGAACCCTCAAGGCCCAGGGTCTCGACACGTTCGCCGCATGGGCTGGCGCCTACGGCCAGGTCGTGCCCACCGTGGAACTGAAACCCGAGGGCAACGGCTTCCAGGTCAAGCAGAGGTTCGCGCGGTTCCAGAACCTGCCCGAACTGATGAACGCGGTGAAGCAGTTCACCGACATGATCACCAACGACGACATCCAGCTGCCACTGCCCGAACTGGAGCAGGTGCCCGTCCCAGTGCCCATCACCGACCGGCAGAAGGAGGAGATGGAGGAACTGTCCGACAGGGCGGACCGCGTGCGCGACGGCGACGTGCCGCCTGAGATCGACAACCTCCTGCGGATCACGGGCGACGGACGCAAGATCGCCCTCGACCCCAAGCTCCTCAAGGGACACGAGGACGACCGGCCGTTGGAGAACGGCAAGATCCAGGCATGCGCCGAGAACGTCGCCCGGATCTGGCATGAGGAGACGCCGCGCCTGGGAACGCAGCTCGTCTTCTGCGACTCGAGCACGCCCGCGTCGGGCGGATGGAACGCCTACCAGGACCTCAAGGACCGCCTCATTCAATTGGGCGTGCCGGCCGAGCAGATCGCGTTCGTGCACGACGCGGGCGACAACCCCTCCAAACGCGAGCAGCTGTTCGCCAAAGTCCGTTCCGGCGAGATCCGCGTGCTGATGGGAAGCACCCAGAAGCTCGGAACCGGCACCAACGTGCAGGAACGGCTCGCCGCGATCCACGACCTCGACTGCCCCTGGCGTCCCGCCGACCTGGAACAGCGTCTCGGCCGCATCCAACGCCAGGGCAACACGTACGACCACGTGCGCGACTACCGGTACGTGACCGAAGGCACGTTCGACGCGTACAGCTACCAGACCGTGGAACGCAAGCAAAGGTTCATCAGCCAGCTCATGAGCTCGAAGAGCCCAGCCCGCGAGGCCGCGGACCTCGACGCCGACGTGGTGACCCTCGCCAATATCAAGGCGCTGGCCACCGGAGACCCCGACATCCAACGCCGCATGACATTGGAGAACGAGATCAACCAGCTGAAGCTCCTGCGCGTCTCATGGGCGCAACAGAAGGCCGACACCCGCAGGGACATCGGCCAGCAGCTCCAGCCACGCGTCGAACTTCTGCGCCAGTCGATCCGCGAGAAGACCGACGACAAGCCGCTCGCCTCCAAGGCCCTGAGCATCCACCAGACCGCGCGCATGAACGGCCGATGGGAGGGCATGACCATCAACGGCCAACCGGTCGGCGACCGGCAGACCGCATGCAGACTCCTCCACCAGGCCGCCCACCAGGCGCACGACGGGGACACGATAGCCGAATACGACGGCCTGCCCGTCATCGCACGCCGCGCGGCCGTCACCGGAAGGATCACCCTGGCCGTCAAGGCCGTCCACGAGCACGAATCCGGCACGGAGATGCCCGGCCCCTACCTGACCGGACCATCCAGCATCGTCAGCCAGCTCGACCGGATCATCAAGAACATGGCCACCGACCCCGGCAAGCTCACGGACCGGCTGGCGGACGCCGAAAGGGAACTCGCCGCCGCACGGGAGACGCTGGCCGAACCATTCGCCCACGAGGACGAATACCGGCAAAAACAGGCCGAACTCGAACGGCTGACGTCCAAACCCGACGAGCCCCGGGAGACGGAAAGTAGAGACCGGGAAACCACAAAAACGGAAAGGAGCGCACGCATGCCATTGACACGGGAAAGCATCGGACGACTGCTCGAACGGGACCCCGACATCGACGGCGTCACCCAGGGCGGCAACGCCATGGGCCACTACCTCGAAGCCCGGCTCACGGACGGCCGCGCCGTGCAGATCGACTTCCACGACAACCCCGCATGGAAGGACACGGACCGGCTGGCCGGACGGATCGAGGTGACCTACGCCAACCGCCCACAGGCGGAATGGCAATACGACGACAACGACATGGCCGACCGCGAACACACCGTCATCGACCCCGCCGAACCCGACGCCGGGAAAAGACTCGCCAAGGCGGTGTCCGAATGGGAACGCGCGGGCGGCCTCCGCAAGGCCCACACATCCGAACCGAGCCATCTGGCCGCGCACCAGCCGCCGGAGGAATACGCCTACCGGTGGCGGAAGCCCGGAGACCCCGACCGGCACATCGCATACCTGAGCACCGCCTTCGACCGCGACCAGGCGATGAAGGCGAGGGAGGACGCCGGATGCGTCGTGACGAAGGTCGATGAGGATCCGGCCGTGCTCTACGAGCAGCACCGCAAGGCATCCTGCCTGCGCGCGAGCCACATCCTGGAACGATACGACTCCCCCGACCCGACCGCGGTCGGCATCCTGCACGGCATCGTGGGCGAGGTCAACGCGCACGACCCCGAGAACGACATCGCCGCCTACCTCACCTACCCGTCCGACAAGGCGGTCCAGCTCGCCGGCGACGGTCTCACCGCAGCGGACATCGCGGAGAAACGCGAAATGGGCGGATGGAACCCGCGGACGGACCAGCTCATGCGCATCAACGCGCAGGGCGACTGGACGGGCGTCACCCAACAGCAGGCCGACCAGCTCGTCTGGGACAACCGCGACGAGATCCTCGCCCGCGCGTCATACGACGGCGAACTGTCCACCTGGACACTCCGCCAGCTCGACCAGCTGGACGAGCCCTCGCCGGAACGGGACCGAGGCCTCGACCGGCAGGAACCGGAACGGCCGGCACCCGCGCGGGAGCAGCCCGCGCCCAAACGCCACGGACTGGGACTGTAGCCCCACACATCCACCGGGGGCGGCGCGCGGCTTCGCACGCCGCCCCTCACCTTATAGGAGGAACATATGGCAACGGAAGAACACCCCACCCTGGAGCCCGTCATCTGGTTCGAGGGCACGCTCATCAGGGATCCGCTTCCACTGCGCGTACAGGACGACTGGCTGCTCGAAACCTTGGCCGATCCGGACGGCAACGGGCGAAAGATCACCATCCGGGCCCGTGGCGCGGAGCATTCGGAGAACATCAGCCGCAACGCGCGCAAGGGGACCCGCCTCATGGTCAAAGGCACCGCCGGCGACGAGGGCTCCGGCATCGACATCGAGGCCACAAGCCTCGCGTTCGACCCCAGCCACGACGAGCCGGAGAAACAATGACACGGACCACCGTCAGCGCCGCCAAGCCGGACAAGACCGATACCGGCGAATGGATCGACATCCACAGCCATGTCGGCCGGCTCATGTCCACGCTCATGGCCGGAGGACGGCCGTTCAGCATCGACGCCACGTCGGCCGGCATGACCATCATCACGGCGCTCTCACCCCAGGCAGTCGGCACACGGGACGCGGAAACGGCCGCCGAAAACGATGCCGAGAACGGAACAGACCCGGACGGCGCGAGGATCACCAGCAGGAAGACGCTGTACGACCGGTTCAAGACCAAACTCAACGAGAACCTCGCCGAAAGAAAACAGTAGAAAAGGAACACTCATGGAACGAATAAGAGGAATCGTCATCAAGACGCTGACCATCCTCGCGGGATTCTGGCTCGCCGATCTTGCGGCCTCCCGCATCCAAGCCGGCATCGCGGCCGACGAAAGCCTGGAACAAATCATGGACGATATGACGACCATGCTCCAGCATCCGACCGACCTGGGATTCGATCGGACCAGCCTCCTGTGCGGACTGGGCGGCGCGTGCGCGGTCGGCCTGTTCCACCTCTACCGGTGGAGCATGAGCCAGCGCAACTGGCGAGACGGCGAGGAATACGGCTCAGCACGCTGGTCCACCAGCCGGGAGATGGCCCCATACACCGACAGCGACACCAGGCAGAACCTCCAGATGACGGCCACAGAGGGCCTGAGCGTCGACACGCAGGCCACACGACGAAACATCAACACCACCGTGATCGGCGGATCCGGTTCAGGCAAGACCGCCACACATGTCATCCCCAACATCCTCAAAGGCAGCATGAACTACGCCTGCACCGACCCGAAGGGCGAACTCTACGCGAAGACCGGCGGAAGGCTGGAGAAGATGGGCTACACGGTCAAACAGCTCGACCTGGTGGACCTGACCAGCGAGACGAAATTCAACCCCATGCGCTACATCGACCCCACGAAACCCGACGTGGCGATCATGCGCCTGGTCACCAACATCATGGACAACACCAACGGCTCCACACCCAAGGAGCACCAGACCGACGACTTCTGGACCAAATCGGAACGCAGCCTCCTGACCGCGCTCACCGCGTTCGTCTACTACCTGCCCGACGACATCCTCAAGGACTGCCTGCACATCGACGCCGGCCAGACCCTCAACGCGGTCGCCGACATGCGAGACCTGCTCGAGGCCAGCGAACAGGACGAGACCAAGGAAAGCCAGGTCGACGCCGTCGCACGGACAGCCACGGAGATCTATGAGGAGACCCGCGCCGAATGGGAACGCGCGGGCGCGGACCACGACGACCCGGACCTGCGGGAGGCATGGCGGCTCGCCCAGGGGCTGAAGTTCGCCGCCCGCCAGTACCGGCCCTTCACCCAGGGCGCGGGAGAGACCAAGAAAGGCATCATCATCAGCCTCGGCGTGCGTCTCGCCCCATTGACCGTCGGCCCGGTCCGCGAGATCCTCTCCGACGACAACCTCGGCATCGACCGGATAGGAGGATACCAGGACGAGGGCGGATACAGGCATCCCAACAAAAAGACGGCCATATTCCTCGCCCTGCCCGACGAGGACCCTACCTTCAACTTCCTGGCCGCGATCTTCTACCAATGCCTTTTCGACAGCATCATCCGCCGCTGCCGCGCCTACCCCGGCGAATGCCTCGCCACGCCATTGCACTGCTTCCTCGACGAGTTCGCCAACGTGGGACGCATCCCGAACTTCGACAAGCTCGTCGCCACGATCCGCTCGCGCAAGGTCAGCGTCAGCATCATCCTCCAGACCATCGCCCAGCTGAAGACCATGTACAAGGACTCGTGGGAGACCATCGTCGGCAACTGCGACAGCGTGCTCTTCCTCGGCGGCAACGAGCAGTCCACCACCGAATGGCTCAGCAAGCTGCTCGGCAAGGAGACCATCGACCTACGCACCACCAGCGACTCGAAGGGCGTGTCCGGCAGCCACACGATCAACTACCAGCGCACCGGACGCGAACTCCTCACGCCCGACGAGCTCGCGCAATTGGACAACGACAAATGCATCTACAACCTGCGAGGGCTCCACCCGTTCCTCAGCCGCAAGGCATGGCCGGGAACGACCATCGCCAAGCCGAAATCCACACTCAAGCACTCCGAAGGATGGAAGGCAGCGGCATGAAGCCCGGCTCCGGCAAAGACTCGACCTACGTCCTAGAGGTAGACAAATGGAAATTCATCGTCTTCACGGATTTGGACCGTATGGACCTAACATCATTCGTCTCCATCGCCCCGGGAATCGCCGTCAGATCCGACTACTGCATCCGCGCAATGGAGGACCGCACCGGGAAATACGACATCCGCCTGCACATGGGGTACAGCGAGGAAGAGCAGCGCATCGTGCTGCGGAACTGCGAGATCGGCACCACGCGCGAACTCAAGATCAGAGACATCGCACGGCTGCCCATCGAGCAGATCATCCGTGCCTACCATCCCCCACTGTGGTCCTATGAGATCACGGACGGCGGGACCAATATCTTCGGCCCACTGCCGGATTGGGAACATGACGCGCTGAGCAGCGTTGATTTCTCCGCGCTCCGCAAGCAAGGCCCCACGCCCGACACCCTGAAATGGGCCTCACGAGTCTATTCGGTCGCCCAGCTCAACAAAGGCCCCGCAACGAAACGTCTGGCGGAAGTCTTCGGTATCCCTCTGCGGACGGCCTCACATTGGCTGACGCTCATGAAAGAGCGCGTCCCCGAATCAGTTTCCATGAAGCTCCCAACGCCCATCACCGTTCTCGATTGTCAGAATGTATGACCGCGACGGTCCAAACGAAGAAGACGGCTAAACGCAGCCAACGATACGAGCCGACTGTTTAGCCGTGCAAACGTCGCCAACGCGACGATTGAGCGGTCTACAATGTGTTCGGCCTTGGCCTTCACCGTTTTCGATTCGTTGACCTCTTTCACGGCTTTCGCGATCGCCTCCGCGTCACGGGCCTTGACCGCCTTCAACAGGGTCTCTCGGGTCTTGTCGTCCGCTACCTTGCCGTCCGTCGCCTTGTACAGCGCGATATCATGCGACGGATACGAGTTAGATGCCGACAATGGACAAACCTGAAGCATCCACATAATTATGACAAGGTGTTGTTACCCTCGTCGCTTATTTGACTAAGAGTCACGTTGGCATATGATTGCATGGTCATCTTTCTCGATGCGAACATGTATTCAGAATAGTATCCTCTTTTATTCGCTGAATAAGCTATCTGATATTCATATTGTTTAACGTTCTTATCGGAATACAACCTGCATATTTGAGGCGCTTTGTCATAAGTGAGTATCCAGTTCCAATCCGGTTCAGCGACGAGGCGCTTCGCGACCAGAGAGTGGATGGTTGCGGTTGCATATGAATTATAAAGATTCCGTCCCTGCACATAGTAAGGAGGATCCGCAAATATGAGACTGTTCTTCATATCGCAGAATTTGCCATCAGAAAGCAATTTGAAGAAATGGCTGGCCTCTAGGTTGCTAACAGTGATTCTCTCTTTTTCCGCTGCTATTCGCTCTATCCTCTTCTTGAGTGTGCTTTTGTTAAATCGAGAAGAAATGTTGTATTTCCCGTCTTGGGCGGCACCTCCTATCGGCCCACCTTTGATGATGCCACTTACGTTCATGCGATTAAGCATGAAGAAGTCGAATCCTTTCCGTCGAATATCCGAATAATGGTTGAAATCGTATCTTTTCCTGATAGCCTTCCAGTATTCCAAGTACTTCGAAGATTGAGCCGTGGGCTTTTCATCCGAATAGTCGAAGGGGACGCGGTCGATTTCACGTAGTAGATATTCGGGTTCGTTGACGAGAGAATACCAAAACGAATATACGCCGTCATCAAGGTCGTTGATAATAACTGCATCTACACGACCCGACAACAAAAGATTGATAGCGACGCCTGCTCCGCCTGCAAAAGGCTCGATATAGGTTCCGGTTATATGGTTAGTCTCCAACACGTTTGCCACGAAACGTGTGATTTTGCCTTTCCCGCCGGGGTATCGCAACGGGGTATTGGAACCGTTTGTCAGCTTGCTTTGCACCATAAACATGAATGATATTAGAAGATTCCCATTTTGGCCAGTTCGTTCGAGTCATACACCCTGTTTTTTGAACTGCACATATTGCTGACAGAGCATAGCAAACAATACCGCATCATTCGACAGCCTCATGATGGTATCTATGTCGTAATCCTTCATAGACTTGTGCGACCCAAGCGATGAGTATTCAACGGACTCGCCGAAATCGGTATTTTCGATTACATTATGAGCCTCTTGGAAGGTGTCGAATACAATCCTCCCGGCCTGCAGATAGTCTTGGAATTTGTTGTTTTTAAACAGGCTATGGACATATGAGACATTCTCTTTATGTTTTGCGCTGACCCCTTTTTGGGGAAGATGAATCTCATCGCAGGATTTGTCCAATGCAAGAAGGGACAGTTCGAAGATCACACGTATCGCCGGCGCAATCAAGAATGCTTTCGCCCATCTTTTGGTGCTGTCGTCCTCCAGTACCCCATATGCGTTCAAAGCGGAAAGCATAAAGTTCGTGTCTTCGAATTCCGGCGCGTCGGTCATCCATTCCGGATTGTTGTACATCGCACCAAGGTGCCGGTCTCGATTTGTGGCGAACTTGCGGGCGAAATCATGATTGAGGCGTTTCGTGGCAAGTCTTGGCGACCTGACCGTTCCTTGGCCCTTTTCCTGAAGAGGAATGATTATGTCCTGCTTGATGGCATCTTTCTTGAGGCGTGAAATAAGGATGCCGTTCTCTTGACAATATCCCTTAATCTCATCAGCAAGTTCTTTGACTTTGTCCAGTTGCTCGGGGGTTATTTTATCCGGATTCTTGATATCAAGATATTCCTTGACCGGAGCCGAGTTGAAAACCCTTCTCGTGCTGGTCGTAGCGTTCGAGCCTCCGAGATAGCTTGTCAAGGACTCTCCAAATTGATTCTGGAACGGCGTTTCAAGCTTGTCCGAAAACGTCTGCCTTCCTGAAAAGCGGGCTTTGGCCTCAGTGCTCCATGGAATCGTGCCGGCACCGTCCTGAGGGCCGTTGTGCTTTCGATTGAGGATTTCCCTCAGCTTATCCTGTTCATCGTCGCCGAAAACAACGATGTCCAGACTGCTTGGAATGTTCTGCGGATATTCCGCAACAAGGTTCTTCAATCTCTTGTAATCTCGGTCATCAAGAAGTTCACGGTAACAATCTGGGTTTTGCAGCAATTTGATTGCAGACAATCTCCTATTCGCATCGTGAATCACATACTTGTCGCCGGCCCTTGTCGCAAGGATCGGCTCAACATCGTTCTGATAGCCATTCTCTGCTATTGACGATGCAAGATTCATCAATTGCCGCTTTGATGTCGATTGAGACTGTGCGCTGAAGTTATAGATTTTATTGAGTTCATCCATCTGGTCGATTGATGGTTCAACTCTTGGGTTCGTCTCCCAGAGACATAAATCCGATACATCGACATTTATACGTTCCATAAATAGTTCCTCCGCTCCACCGAAACAAACTCGATTCATTACCTTATCCTATGTCCAATGATATCCCCAGACCTCAGTGTTATCCTCTCCCCGTTATCTAATTGAAAGTACAACACACCCGTTAGATTCAGCTTGATGATCCCGAACACCGCGCACGCTTGGAGGAGCTGTGCCGGCGGTTGAGAGCACCCATGCATGAGTCAGTGCAGCCAACATGCGAGGAGGTCGCCGACTGGGTGCGTAACCTCGCGTTGTCCGTCTGCCGGAGGGAGCATGAAGTCTTCGGCATTCCCCTGCGGACGGCCTCGCATTGGCTGACGTTCATGAAAGAGCGCGTCCCCGAACCAGTTTCGATGAAGCTCCTGTCATCCATCACCGTTCACGACGAAACCGTATAACCGCGATCAAAAACGGAAAACGGCTAAACGCAGCCATGATACGAGCCGACTGCGTTTAGCCGCATAAATATCGCCAACGCGACGATTGAGCGGTCTACAATGGCTCGGAAACAATGATACGCGGATCAGGGAGCATCCGTCAAAGGAAGCCCGTCCATCACCTATTCTTTCGTTCTCAGCCGACGGTCGCGCCGTCGGTGCCTGATGGCTTCGACGGGGTCGACGGCGCAGGCTGCGGGGTCGGTGTGGATGGCGTCGATGGGGCCGATGGCGCGGGCGTGGTGGTTCTTCCGGTGGTTCCCCCGTAGGTCCGGCCGGTGGTGCCGCCATACGTGGAGCCGCCGCTGCGGCGCGTGGTCTGGACACCCGTGGACGGCACGGACTGCTGGGATTGCCGCGCCTGCTGCTGCGCGGCCTGTGCCTGGGCCTCTTCTTCCTTGGCTTTGTCGTCGTCCTGCTTGGCCTTGATGGACCGGTTCACCTTGTCCATGGCTTTGCGGATGGCGTCCGCGTCGCGGCTTTCCATCGCCTTGGCGAGGTCCGTGCGGGTGCTCTCGTCGGCGACCTTCCCAGCGGATTCGTCGTGGAGTTTTTTCGCGTCCTTCACGGTTTTGTCGAGGATGGACCGGTTCACCTTGTCCATCGCGTCGCGCAGCGCCTGGGTGCGGCGTTTGTATTCCTTGCCGGCCGTGGAGACGCGGCCGGTATCCGGGTCCGAGGCGGGGCATGAGGGAAGCTTCGGGATGGCCTTGCCGGCGAGTTTGTCGAGGGCGTCGAGGGTGGATTGGTCCGTGACCTGGTCCTTGCCTGTGGCGGATGTGAGCCGGCGGGCCTTTTCCACCGCCTGTTCCAATGCGTCCCGCTGCCGGCCGGCCGTGTCGTGCGCCTGCCGGCAGTCGGCCGTCGCCTGGGCGAGCGTCCGCCGGGCCGTCTCCTCGCCGTGGTGGCGGGCGAGCATGACTCCCCCGCCGGCCATGAGTCCGACGGCGAGAAGTGCGGCGACGGTGATGCCGATGGCCTTCCATGGGATCGCGCGGCGCACCCTGACGTCGGCGAAGGGGTCGGTGTCCGTTCCGTCGTCCATCGGTGGTTCGGTTTCCGCCGGTTCCGGCAGGGGCGGGATGTCCATGGTGGACGGCTCGGTGTCGGCGACCTGTTCGAGCGCGGCGAAGTCGTCGTCGGCGTCGTCCAGAGCCTCCCGCATGGTCTCCGGTTCCGGCTCCTCGCGACGGTCGGGGTCCGGGGATTGCCGCCCGGCGTCCTCTTCCGGCTCGGGCGGGGACGGTGCCGGATCGGCGGCGAGACCCTCCTCCGATGCGAGGGGCACGGATTCCCATCCGTCGGTGGATCCGACGGGGTCGGCCGCTTCCGGCTCGGCCCCGTTCTCCGGCGGCAGCGGAGCGGCCGGTATGGCGACGCGGCGGCGGCCGCGCATGGATTCGGGCGGTTCCGGCGCGGCACCGGCCGTGTCGAAGCCCTGCTCCTGCGCGGTGCGCCACCAGTCAACGAGTCCGGGCCACGCGTTTGGATGTTCGGCGATCAGGCGCATCCATGGACGCCAGCCGGGGTCGTTGGCCATGGCGTGCAGCTGGTCGGCCGAGAGCCTGGGGCTGAGGATCGGCTCGCCCGTCTTCCTGTCGGTCCTCATTCCTCGCCCTCGCCCTTCTCATCCGGGGTCTTGTCCCCGAGTGTCGTGTACGCGCCTTCGAGTGGACCGCTGATTCCGGTGCATTTCCAGCCCTTGTCGGCGGTCCACTGGTATGTGAGGGTCCATGGCGATTCGAGCCCGGTCCATACGCTGCATGTCGCGGTCGTGTCGGTGCCGGCGTTCATGCCGCCGGACGCCTGCACGTCGGGTTGTTCGGCGATCCGGTCGGTGGGGATGTTCAGGCCCTGCGCGTCGGCCGTGAAGTACCGCTTGACGAGCCGGTCGCGGTCTTCGCCCTTGGAGGTGTATGCGGCGGCGGCCTTCGGGGCGAGCCTCTCGCACACCTCCAATGGCTTCTGGTGTTCCACGGCGGTCTTCCTCTTGGGGGCGGAGGTCCCCGTGCCGCCGATGGCGGCCGTGGATGTCGTCTCCTCCGCTTCGCTCGTCCGCGGCGTGGACGTCGCGAGGATGTGGGCGATGTTCACGCCGGCGAGGAGGATGATGGCCGCGGTCGTGGCCGCGATGATGAGGATGTTCCTTTTGTGCTCGTCCATTTCTTTTCCTTCCTAGTGGATGAAGCTGACTCCTCCGGCGTTGGCCTTGAGCTGCGCGGAGCTGATGGTCTGGGTGACGACGGCCATCCAGCCGGTGCCGGATTGGCTGATGAGGATCGAGCCGTCGGAGTTGACCTGTTCGACGACCGCGACGTGGCCGTAGTATCCGTCGGCTCCGAGCACGCCGGCCTCGAAGCACATCACGTCGCCGGGTTTCGGGGATCGTCCCACCTTGTAGCCGAGGCGGGCGGCGGTGTCGTTCCATTGCGCGCCGTTGCCCATGTGCGCGTCGACGGGCTTGCCTATCTGGTTGCGTCGCATCGCGGCCCACCAGGTGCACTGGTAGGTGTCGTAGTCGGGGAAGCGCGCGTAGTGCAAGCCCATGGCCTCGATGTTCACGTGCCAGCTGTCGCTCATGACGAGCTTCGGGCTCAATGTGCCGACGGTCGCCCCCGAGTCGTCGCCGCCCGACGAGGTGTATTTGCTTCGGGCCAGGTCGATGATCCGCTTCACGTAGTTCGTGGTCTCGGTGAAGGGCGGTATGGTGCCGTATTTCAGGACGTTGCCGAGGCCGGCGTTGTAGGCGGCGAGGGTCAGCTGGAGCGTGTCGCCGGCCAGTCTTCCGGATTTCTTGGCCGTCTCGACCTGCGAGGCGAGGTCGCACATGTAGTTGCCCTGGCTCCAGATCGCGTCGTGCGGGTTCCAGATGTCGGCCTTGCCGTCGCCGTCGCCATCCAGTCCGTGGGCGGCCCATGTGCCCGGCATGAACTGGGCGATGCCCTGCGCGCCGGCGCCCGATCCGGCCTTCGGGTTCCAGTTGGATTCCTGTTCGATCTGCGCGGCGATGATGCTCGGCGTGACGACCTGGCAGATGGATCCGGCGCGGATCACGTCGGCCTCGTACTCGGCGGGCACGTTCGCGACGCCGGTGGACTCGCTGGCGCTGGAGCCCAGGAACGCGCCCATGACGGCCAGGAGCACGCCGAGCACGGCGATCAGCGCCGCGATGACCGGAACGATGGGAAGGCTGATGGAGGCGGCGCCGGCGGCGATGCGGGACGCGGCGGCGCGCACGAGGTTCACGGCAGCGCGGGCCACGCGCGCGCCCGTGGTCCCGACTGCCTTGGCCCCGCGGACGGCCTTGGCCGGCGCGCGGCGGTGGCGCCAGATGAACCGGGCGGACGAGTTGACGCCTTTGACGCCCTTGCGGGCGGCCTTGAAGGTCAGGTCGCGTGTGGCGGCGCCCAGCTGAGACGCGGGGTCGTCGTCCGCGGCGGTGAGCCGTGCGGACGCCTCGTCCATCCAGTCCAGGCCGGTGGTTCCGATGCGTTTGACGCCCCTGCCTGCCTTTTTCAGGCCGCCGCCGACATGCTTGCCGATCATGCGGCTCGCCTTGCCCTTGGCGGCGAATCCGCCGATGCGGGCGCTGGGCTTCGCGTCGGATAATACGAGAGGCTTGCCGGCGTGCTTCCTCGCGTCGGCGATTCGTTTGGCCCTGGCCGCGCCCGGTTTGCCTTTCCGCAGCGCCCTGTCCAGCTGTCTCGCGGTCTTTTCCTCGGCCTTGTATGCGGCGACCATGGCCCGTTTGGGGCGGGTCATGACGGCGCGGGCCCGTCCGGCCACATGGCCGACGGCGTGCGCGGCCGTGGCACCGGCGGACATTGAGGTCCTGGCGGTGAGTTCCATGGCGGTGTGGCCCATGGTGTCGGCGATGTCGGCCCGGTCGATGCCGGCCTGCGCGGCGTTCGACGCCATCATGGTGGTGGCGTGGCCCAGCCGGTCGCGCAGGCCGGTCCCGCGGCGGACGCGGACCTTGGCCGGCTGCGCGGGGACGGCATGGGCGCGGGCCGCGGCGTATCGTGTCGGCGCGGTGCCTCGGAAGACCCTCCTACCGCCCGTCGCACCGGTCCCGACCTGCCGTCCGGCTCCTGTGGGGCGGACGGGATTCGTGCGCCGCGAGACGGTGCGGCGCACGAATCCGCCGTGCAGATGGTAGGGGCTTCCGGTCCGGGCGTATGCGGCGTGGCGCGCGGACGTCCGGGCAGTCGGCACACGGGTCCGGTCGCCGGGGACCCGGTATCGGCTCGGCGTGTGGTCGCGCCGCTGCCGGTCGACCGGGGTTGTCGCGGCATGCGATTGCGTGCGGACGGCGTACCGCCGATGGCGGTGGTACTGTCCCGCGCCGCCGTATGACGCGCGGGCCTGCCGCCGTTGCGGATGGCGTCGGGTGTACTCCGACCGGTATGCGGCCATGGGGGCCGGGGACGGCTCATACCCGTGCCGCGTGTCCGACGCCTGTGGTCGGCGGCGGTTCGACGTCCGCCACGCGCCGGCCGTGTCGACGCGGCGCGTGGCCCGGTAGGCGGAGCGTGCGCCCGCATGGCGGGCATGGGCCTGGCTCATGATGCGCTACTTTCCTTCCTGTTCCTGGAAGCTGGTGGAGTACAGCCGGTAGAGGTCGCCGCCCGACGGGATGCGCCCGTCGAACGGGACGAAGGCGCTGCCGATCTTCATCAGGCCCTGGCCGGGCAGCACGCCGGTGAAGTACTGGCGCTGCTCCTCGCTCAGGTTCAGCAGCTCGCACAGGGCGTCCGCGTCGGTGCTGTTCTGGCTCAGGAGCATGAGGAAGTCGGAGTTGGACAGCATCTCGCGCGCGTCCTGGAGGTCGAGGATCTCCTCGACGTTCTGGGTGATGCCGGTGACGCCGAGGCCGTATTTGCGGGCGCGCTTGTAGATGTCCTTGAACTGGGCGGCGGAGTACTGGTTGGAGAAGAACCGGTGGAATTCGTCGACGTACAGCCAGGTGCGCCGGCCGGCCGCCTTGTTGCGGATCACGCGGTTCCAAACCTGGTCGATGACGACCATCATGCCGAACGTGCGGAGCTCGCCGGACAGGCCGGACACGTCGAACACGGTGAACCGGTTGGAAAGGTCGACGTTGGTCTGACCGTTGAAGCCGCTCATGGAGCCGGTGATGTACGGGTTGAGCGCGTCGGCGAGGTACCGGCCCTCGTCGTTGCCGCAGTCCTGGAGCTCGTCGTGCAGGTCCTGCAATGTGGGCTGGGTGACGCCGCCGCCCTGGTTGCGGTAGCGCGTGTACAGGTTGCTGACGCACTGGTCGACGAGTCCCTTCTGGAGCGGGTCGAGCCCGTCGATGCCGCCGATGAGCGCGCCGACCATGGAGACCACGTTGTTGGTCTTGTCCTTGACGGGGTCGGAGGCCGCGTCGTCGTCCAGGACGATGTCCATCGGGTTGACGCGCGTGCCGGTGCCGGCGCTGATCTGGATGATCTGCCCGCCGAACGCGGCCGCGAGGGCGAGGTATTCGCGTTCCGGGTCGATGACGATGACCTCGTCGTCCCTGTTGAGGAACATGCCGGCGATCTCCTGCTTGACGGTGAATGACTTGCCGCCGCCGGACGTGCCGAGCACGAACCCGTTGGAGTTCATGTGGCTGCGCCGGTCCGCGAGGATCGGGTTGCCGGAGCGGGCGTTGCTGCCGTAGAACAGGCCGTGGGGTTCGAACACCTCCTGAGTGGTGAACGGGATGAGGATGGCGGCGGAATTCGTGGTCAGGGTGCGTTTCATGGGCAGCGGGTTGTTGCCCAGGGGCAGTTCGGCGGTCAGTCCCTCCATCTGCATGAACTTGAGGCTCTCGGCCGTGCACGACTGGGCGTTGACCTTGGCCTTCACGTTCCTGCACGCGACCTCCAATTCCTCCTGGCTCGCGGCGGACACTCCGATCACGATGATCGAGTCCACGAGCCTCTGGTTGGTGGTGCGCAGCTCGTCGCGCAGTTGTCCGAGCTGCTCCTGCTGGTCGGCGAGGTCGTCGGGCAGGTCGTCGGGGTCGAGGCCCTGCTTGCGGTTCTTGCGGCGCTGGTCCATGACCTGCATCTTGATCTCGGCGTTCTTGCGGCGCACGAGCGTCATGCTCTCGCCGCGGTCCATGGGCGCGAGGTGGATGCTCACGTCGACGCGGGCGCGCAGGCCGGTCAGGTCGTTGACCAGCTGGTCGCTCAGTTCGGGCGGCAGGCCGGACACCCACATGGTGCGGTGCAGGAACCTCGACTCCAATGATTCGACGTCCAGCTGGATGGGGTTGCGCGCGTCGATGCTCCACGGGCATACGAGGTCCTTCGTGTCGGGTTTGCCGGGCGCGTGCTCGAAACGGCGTTCGCTGAACCGGAACTCCTCGCCGGGGCGGAGCACCTCGGCCATGAGGCGCAGACGGTGCTCTCGGTCGAGCCGGGTGGCCTTGCACGCGTCGATGGAGCGCATCTGGCTGACGAGGCTGTTGCACAAGGCGTTCAGGCTCGCGACGGCGGCCTGCTCGTCGCTCTCTTGGACCGTGACGGTCAGGGTCTTCACGGTGCTGGTGTCGCGGCTGACGGATTCGAGCTTGCCCTGGGCGAGCCGGTTGTAGTCGAGCCGGTAGTGGTCGAGGCTGTCGCCCCTCTCGTCCATCATCACGTCGGAGAGGATCTCGCGCACGCCGCGCGAACGCGTGTAGGAGGCGATCTGCACGCTCTGGCCGGCCTCGAAGCTGTTGATGAGCTTGGCCCACCGGTCGATGATCTCCATCTGGTGGGATTCCGGGCTCAGCTGGTAGTTGATGTCATGGAAGAGGATGGTGGCGCTCCACCGGTCGTCGCCCAGGCTGGCGATCCCGTTGCGCAGCATCGCGTCGTAGCCGATGAGCTGTTTGACGCCCTTCGGCAGGTGCGTCGCCTTCCTCCTGCGCTCCTTGGCCCTGGCCTCGGCCGCGGCCGGGTCGCGGGTCTTCTTCTTGCCGAACAATTGCTCACCTTTCCTTGATCGTTGGTTTCGCGCCGGCGCGGCAGGGCCTGCCCGGTCCGTCGAGCAGGTAGACCTCGCGCTGCGTGTAGTGGCGCAGGATGTATTTCAGGTATTTCTCGGGCATGAGCCCCTTGGGCCTCACCCACCCCCATACGGCGATGGGCAGGCCGGGCGGGAAGATCAGGTACATGGCGAGGTTGGGGTCGACGCCCAGGCCGAGCCACAGGCCGACGTACCCTCCCCCGCACACGATGACGAGGATGACGGCGGCGAGGCACTGCCGCCAGCTCATCCCCATGAACACCTTGCTTTCGATGGTGGTCAGCTCCCTGTAGACGGGCATCTGCAACGCCATGATGGTTCCTTTCCTTTATTCGCCGCCGAAGAGCTTCTTGGCGACGGAATTGGCCGCCATGACGATGCCGATGAGCATGACGCTCGCCAGGAGCAGGCCGGTGAAGTTGTCGAGCACCCAGCCGGAGAGGCTGTCGCCGTCCTTGTACTTGCTCGGGTTCAACGTGCCGCCCACGAACGTGCGGTACATGAGTATCGCGAGATACAGGGTGGCGCACTGGAACACCAGCGACGCGTACTGCTTGAAGTAGTTGACGCCCCACTGGCGGGTCTCCTCCTGGGCGATGAACGCGATCGGCAGCGGGTTGAACGCCGTGAGCATGTAGATCTGCACGAACCGCAGGAGGATCACGACGGTGACGACGATGGTCGCGCCCTTGGAGACGAGGAACGGGATGATCAGCAGGATCAGGCACGGGATCTGTCCGAACGTGCCGGCGGAGTCGATGGCGTCGCGCATGCTGTCGCCCAGGCCGAGGCCCGACGCGGATCCCGTGGTGGGGGCGGCCGAATGGATGCCGCCCATCACGCCCTCGCCAATCTCGTCGATGGCCTTGAGCATGAGCTCGCTGTGCTGGGCGGCGGTGAACACGAGCACGAGCTTGAACATCGCCATGGCGACGAGCTTGACGCCCAGTTCGCGGTCGCCGTCGGCACGGGTGCTGACCCTGGCGAGTTCGAGGACGCACAGGATGGCGAGGATCGTGCTGGCGATGGGCTTGACGGCCGAGCGGGCGATGGTCAGGCTCAGCTGGTACATGCCCGCGTTGTATTCGGCGGGGGTCTTCAGCAGGTCGGCCACGAGGTCGTCGCCGACGCCGGACCCTATCGAGTTGAGGATGCCGACGATGAAATCGACCATGCGTGGCCTCCCGTCTACAGGGCGATGTTGGAGAACAGGGCCGCGGCGGCGATGATCAGGCCGCCGCCGACGACCTGCCAGACGCCCGACTGGGTGGCGGGGCCGTTCTGGTCCTTCAGGCCGCCCGCGAGGGTGATGACGCCCCACACGGCCCACAGGCCGCCGCCGATGATGGCGAACTGGCTGAACAGCTGCAACGCGCTGGTGACCACGCTGCTGGATCCCGCGGCGAGGGTGATTGTCTCGGACATGATGGTTCCTTTCGACTAGAGGTTTTCCGATGACATGCCCACGGTACGGCCGTGTCCCGCGTCCCGGTTTGGACAAAAGCGAGGGGTCCCGGCCGGCGCGGTTGGGCGTCGGCCGGGACCCCTGCGGCGAACGGGAGGCCGCCTATTCGGCGTCCTGGACGCCGGTCCCGTCGTCGGACGGGGCGTCGTCGCGTTTGCCGCGGTGCAGCCTGCGGGTCAGGCCCGCCGCCAGGCATGCGACGCCGGCGGCGAGGAGCACGGCGACGACACTGATCATGCTTGCCGTGTCCGCGCCCGTGCTGGCGAGTCCCTCCACGGTCGCGCCGTCGATGCCGGCGCGGTTGAGCGTCAGGGGCTTCTCGGAGACCTTGAGCGTGTACGTGGACTTGGTGAGGCCGTCGGCGCTGGTGGCGGTGATGGTGGCCTTGTCGTGGTCCTTGTGGATGGTGACGCCCATGCCGGTCGACTTGTCGAAGTCGGCGGATGCGGTCCAGTGGTCGATGTTGTCGACCTGCGCCGTGTACTCGTGCTTCGACGGGTCGAAGCCGTCGATGGCCCTGCCGTCCACGATGATGGACGTGATGGCGGCCTCGTGCGTCGCGCGGGTGAGGTAGGTGACGGTGAATGCGGGAGCGGGGTTGGCGAGGGTCACGCCGTCCGGGGCGAGGATGTTGAGCGTGTACCTCCAGCTCATGCCCCTGACCTTTGATTCGGAGACCTGCACAATCTGGCCCTGCTTGCTCGCGTAGGCGAACGTGCCGCCCTCGGGGATCGTGTAGTCCGTGGCTTTCACGGCGTGGTATTCGCCGTCCAGGAGGTAGCCGTGACTCACGAGCGTGGTGTCGTCGCGGCTTGCGGCGGGCGTCTGCCCGTCGGTGTCCTTGGCGGCTCCGGGCGTGAACGCCTCCTCGGCGGTCGGCGTCCCGTGGTCCCGGACGACGGTCACGCTGTACGTGCGCGACTGGCCGTCGGCCGAGCGCGTGGTCCAGTATTGGGTGGTGGCGTAGCCGGCGCGGGTCACGTCGCCGGCCTTGACGCTCACCCCGGACGGGGCCTCGGGCAGGATGTACGCGCCGGGGTCGTTCGCGCCGATGCGGATGGTGTAGTCGAGCACGTCCGGGTCCCAGCCGTCGATCAGCGCGCCCTTCCCCGCCTTGCCCGTGAGGTCCACGTACAGGCCGTTCAGTCGTGCGTGCGGGTTGGAGGGCGTGGGCTTGGCCTTCTCGAAGTCCACGGTCACGGTGTAGGTCACGCCGTTCAGGGTGGTCTTGAGGATGCGGGATGCGTTCGCGCCGAGGGTCGGGGCGACGGGGTCGCCCTCGCTGACGTCGGCCTTGTCGCCGGCGGCGCTGGTGTGGCCGAGGGTGTACTGGTCGGCGACGGCGTCGGCGGGCATGGTGATCGCGTATTCGTGCCTCGACGGGTCGAAGCCGCTGATGTCGTGTCGGCTGGTGGTGCCATCCGGCTTGCGTTGGATCAGGCTCAGGCCGGCGACGTGGCCTTCGGTGCGCGAGGCGCTGACGTAGACGATCCAATGCTGGGTCCGGTCGGTGCCCGCGACCTTGACGTCGCCCTCGACGCGTCCCTGGCGGGTGTACGTGGTGGTGGTGTCGGTCGTGGTGGTGTGGACCTGGCCGCTCCAGGTGACCTGCGCTTTCCGGCCGTCGATGGTCACGTCGGCGTCCTTGGGTTGGTTCGCCTGGTCGAGGCTTGCGGTGACGGTGGCGGACAGATAGCCGCTGCCGGCGATGAATCCGATGTCGTGGCCGTCGGGGCCGGTGGCCTCGACGCGTTTGCCGAGCGTGTACGAGTAGTCCTGGCTCCAGGTGGCCGGGCGGTTCCCGTTCGGCGTGATCCCCTCGTAGTGGGCGGTGCCGGTGGCGCGGGCCACGCCCAGGTCCTCGTCCGTCAGCGTGGCCGGATCGTCATTCTGGACGCGGCCGATGGTGATGGATCCGAGTTTGCCCAAGGTCGGGTCGTTCGAGGCCAGCGCCACGGTGTCGCCGGGCGCGGCGTCGGCCGTGTCCGGGGCCTTGCCGTCGTAGCCCTGGCCCTTCTCGTGGGAGAGCGTCGTGCCGTCCGTCTTCCAGGTGATCGTGTCCAGGTTGCCGACGGCTTCGGCGAGCCGGTCGCGCATCGCGTCCATGGCCTCGTCGGTCGCGCCGGTCCGGTCGAGCTCGTCGGCCTGTTCTATCGCGTCGGCCAGGTTCTCGAGGCTCGCGGCGGTGTATTCGCCGGCACCCTGGTCGTATGCCTGGCGGGCCGCGGCGACGGCCTGCGTGAGGCCCGTGTGGTCGGTGTCGCGTTCGGCGGTCAGGGTGGCCTGCCATTTCTGGCCCTGGATCTCGCCGGAGGCGGTGCCCTCGCGCACGACCTTGCCGTCATGCAATGTGGGTTCGCCCCAGGTGATCTCGTGTTTGGACCCGTCGGACAGGCCGATGTTCCTCACTGGCGGCTCGTTGTCGTCCTTCAGGGTGAGCGTGCGCCCGTAGGATGCCTCCCATGCGCCGTCCTTCAGGGTGAACGGGGTGCCGTCGCTCAGCGTGGTCGCCGTGCCCGTGGTCCAGGTGGCGGGCACGTGGACGGCGGGGTGGCCGTCCTTCGCTTCGGCGGTCAGGATGCCGGTTCCCGTGGTCACGCCGAGGTTGGGATGCTCCTCGGCCGCGTCGGCGAGGGTCAGCGGGATGGTGGTGCCGTCGGATCCCTGCACGCTGGCATTGTCGGGGCGCTTGTCGAACGTGGGCAGGGACTGTCCGTCGGGCAGGGTGAGCGTGCCCTTGTCGTCGGCCGTGAGGACGGCGCCCATCAGCGTCCAGGTGGTGGTGTCACCGGCGTTTGTCTGGTCCTTGTCATCCGCGCCGTTGCCGGATGCGGATGAGGATGGGGCGGAGGCGGATCCATCCGCGGCGAGGGCGGCCGGGGGCAGGCCCATGCCCGCCAGCAGCGTGGCCGCGGCGATCAGCGTCGCGGCGGGTTTTTCGAGACTATGTGGATTCTTCATCTGGATTTCTTCCTTTAAAGATTCGGTGGGAAAGGGAAAGAGCGGGGCCCGGCCGCGGTTCACATGGCCGGCCGGCCCCGCTCTTTCGTCAATCGGCCTATGTCAGGCGTGGCGTGCGTGGCGCTGCCGGCGCAGGATCATCAGGCATGCGCCCAGCAGGGTGGCCGCGGCCATGCCGATGGCGATCGGCGTGATGCCCGCGCCGGTCTTGCCGAGCTCCTGCAACGCGGCGGGGGCGGCTGGACAGCCGTCCTTGGTCTTCCACTGCGCGTACAGGATGGTGGTGCCGGTGAGCGGGTCGAGTTGGTCGCCCTTCTGGTAGGTCTTGCCCTTGCCGTCCTTCTGGGTGTTCCAGCCGGCGAACTCCTTGCACTCGTCCTTGTTGGTGAACTTGTTCTCGGAGGCTTCGGGAGTGTCGCCCACGTGGCCGTCGTAGCCTGGGGTCTGGCCCTCTCCGCCGTTGGGGTCGTAGGTGACCTTGGCGGGGGTCTTCGCGTTGCTCACGTCGCCGATGTTCACGGTGGTGTGCTTCGCGTCGATGGTGACGGTGATCGGCGCGCTGATGGGGTCGTGGCCTTCGGGGGCCTTGGTCTCCATGAGCTCGTATTCGCCCCAGTCGAGGCCGGTGAGCTTGAACGCGCCGTCCTCCCCTGCCTGGTCGAGTTCGCCGTTGTCGGTGATGGCGGTCGGCTGGCCGTCCTTCGGGGTGAGGGTCCATTCGCTGCCCGCGAGGACCTCGCCGGAATCCTTGTCGGTCTTCACCCAGGTCAGGGTGCCGGGGATCCGCTTCCATTGCGAGTACAGGACGGTGGTGCCGGCCGGCAGGGTCAGCTTGTCGCCCTTCTGGTAGGTCTTGCCCTTGCCGTCGGCCTGGGTGTTCCAGCCCTGGAAGGTGTAGTTGGCGTTGGCGAACTTGTTCGCGGCGATGGCCTGCTCGCTGCCGGCGGGCGCGGTTACCGCGTCCTTGCCCATATCGCCGGTCGCGGTCTCGGCATTCTTGTCGTATTGGAGTCTGGCGACCTGGACGGGGATGACGGGCTTGGGCAGGGTGCTTGTGCCGGTCGCGCCAGTGTTTGGGCTGGTGTGGGTGACGGTGTTGGTTCCGGTGTTGGAATACCAGCCGTGCTTGCCAGCGGACAGGCTGCCGGTGCCCGGGTCTCCCGTGTCGGGGCCGGGCTGTCCGGCGACGGCCTGCTGGAGGACCTTGTCAGTGGGTTTGACGGGGATCGTGACCGTGACGGTCTGGGAGCCCTTCAGCTGGTTCAGCAGTCTCACGCTGATGCGGTTGTTCGCGTACGTGTACTCGTAGTCCTTGCCCTCAACGAGGGTCGTCGCCTTGCCGCCGTCCGTGCTCACGCCCACGCTCAGGCCGGGACGGCCCTTCGTATCGGTGGAGACCGGTTTGACGTTGCCGCTCAGCTGGTCGGTCAGGGTCACGCCCTTGGCGAAACCGCCGGTCATCAGCTCATTTTCGACGTTGGATTCCAGGTCCTCGGAGACCTGGTCGCCGGTGGAGGAGAATTCGGTCTTCGCCTTCGCGCCGAACACGTCCTTGCTCAGATGCTCCAGCTTCGACAGGTCCTGGCCGTCGCGCTGCAAACCGATCGATGTGAAGTTCTGAATGTGGTCGCCGTACGAGGCGGCGAACTCCCTCGCGCGGGACAGCGCGCGGGAATAGGCTTCTTCTTCTTCTTTGTAGCCATCCGCGCCAGCCCATGTGTTGGGGTGTCCGTCGCTGAAGAAGAACACGTCCGTGGGCAGCTGCTCATGCGCCATCACGTTCGACGCACCGTCGAACGCGGCCTCCCAGTTCGTGCCATACTCGGAGCCATAGAAGACGCCGTTATGAGTAGTAGTAGTAGTAGAGACGGGCACCATGATCCTGTCCAGGTCCGCCGGGTTGGTGCTGTGCGTCACCATGTTCTCGTACCCGTCGTACCAGACCGAATTCTCCTCCCCCGCGCCGCCGGCGAACAGGACCACGCTCACCTGCACCTGGCCCGTCGCCATCAGACGCCTGCCCAGGGAACGCACAGCGTTCGCGATCTCGTCATACTCAGCCTGGCCCACCGAACCGGTGCGATCCAGAACGAACAGGGCATGTTCCCTGTTCTTCGCGTAGTCACGGCCCGTGGCCGACAGGTTCACGTCGAACACGTTCGGCTTGTCAGTCGCGGTCACCGTCTTCGATGCCGTCAGGCCGGGCTCGTCGGTGTCGGCGGCCAACGCGGTGCCGGCGACGACGCCGCCGGTCAACAGGGTCGCCATGGCGGCCGCCGTCGCGACCATCCGGCTCAACCATTTCCTCTGCTTCATAGGAATTCCTTTCAAGCGCCCGGATCCCTTCCGGGCATACAACTCCCATGAAACACGCTTCCGACACACCCCGGTTTGGACATCGGCGGAAACCCGAGGACAGGACCCTCCAATCGGTGTCCCAGTCCGCAAGCATCAGTTTGGACATAGAAAAATCCCCGTACCGGAGAAGCCATTACGGGGATCAGAAAGAAAACGAAAGAATCAGCCGATTGGATAGAAATACTTCCCGTCACAATTCGGATCGACGGTTAATACGTCGACGGTATTCGCGCTCCTCAATCTCGAGGATCACGCCCGTGCGCGAGAGACAGGACCTCTCCCCCGGCTCCGACGCAGCGTTCTTTTCGTTCATCTCATTCCTCGTTTCCGTCTTTCCATATCGTGCGGTCGCGCTCCCATTCCCAGTCGTGCCGCTCATCCTGATACCGCTTCCATTTCTCATGCTCGGCGTTCTGCCTTCTCTCGATGGCCTCTCGTTCCATGGCGCGGCGTTCGAGCATGCTCGGACGCACAATCAGCCACTCGCACAGTGCGCCGACCAGGGCGCAGCCGACCATGACTGCCACGGCGTCCCACTTCACGCCCTTGTTGTTGATGAGATCGGCGATCTGGAACATCGCGAGTATCACGAACAGTATGCCCGCGATCTTCAGCACGATCTTTGCCAGGAAACGTATCGGATGCGACAGGAACTCCAGAACCACGCTCAGGACCATCAACACGATGAACGCCGTCAACACGATTCCGACTACAGTCAGCGGATTGCTCATGTCCATAGCCAACCCCCTTTAATATCTCTTCTCTGGATCGATTTTACGCGGTCGCGCCGTGTGCATAGCATTTGCATTCAACGATGGACATGACGCCGTCCCGGCCCCGCAGCAGGATGTCGTATCCACCGTCCCTGGAGGCAGGAGTCACCTCGGTCGTGTATCCGAGCGAACGGAACATGTCCGCGCAGAAACCCTCGAAACCAGCCGGATGGTCGGCGAAAGCGGCGATGATGCCATCGATATTCGCGGCACGCCGCCGCTGTCTGACCCGGAAACGTGAATCCCCGTGGCGGGGATCGTCACGGGGATCGATGGGTCAGGACAGGTACGAGTCCAGAGCGTCCTCCAATACCTCCTGGATGCGCATGTCGTGCGCGGCGGCCCAGGTCTTGAGCCGGCGTCGGGTCGAGGCGCGAAGGCTCACGCTGGTCTTCACCCAGCCCTCCCCGGATTCCGGTTTTTCGGTATCTACCGGTTCCGGTATCGCGGTATCCGTCCGGTCGCTGTTGAGCAGCATGGTCAGGTCGCGTGGACGGGGCGTCAGGTTCATGTTCCTCACAGGTCCTCCTCCTTGTCCTTGAGCTGTCGCATGGTCTGCTTGAGTTCGCCGGACAGGTCGCGGTATTCGTGCAGGCGGGACCCGCGGGGGCGGGTGGATTTCGCGTTGAGGATGTCCTGGCGTTTCGGGATCAGCGTCTCGAAGCACGCGATGCCCGCGGCGTCGATCCAGGCCAGGGCGTCGCGCAGGGCGGTCGTGTGCGCCTCGGTGCGGCACAGGAGGATCGCGGCGGAGACGCCGCGCTGATCACACAGGTTCTTCACGCCGGCCGCCTGGTCGAGATCGATGCGGCTGGGGCTCGACGGGATGACCACGAGGTCGGCGTTGTTCACCGATTCGTCCAGCGCGCGCCCGTACGGGGCGGAGTCGATCAGCACCCAGTCGACGGGGTCGTCGAGCCTGTCGTTGATCCCGCGCAGGTGCGTGATGTCGGCCGGCGCGGCGGACATCACGTCGAACGGCAGCGGGTCGTCCAGCTCGGCGGCCCTGTACCACCAGTCCTTCGCGTCGCCCTGCACGTCCGCGTCGGCGACGAGCACATGCTGCTCGCCCCGGGACTGGTCCACGAGGGCGCAGGCCAGGAACACGGCGCTGGTGGTCTTCATGCTGCCGCCCTTGCCGGTCGCCAACGCGATCACCATCGGCTCGCGGTTCTTCTTGTCGTTCATCGGTTTCTCCTTATTTCGGTATGTCGGTATCCGGTTTTTGGTATTCCGGTTAGTTGGTTTTTCGGTATTTCGGTTTATGCCGCGTCCCACGCGGATCGCGACGGGAAGCGGTCAGAAGAGGCTGCCCTGGACCAGGCCCTTCGGCACGGGTTCGGTCGGAAGGAACAGCGGATCGTCGGTCGCGTATTCGCGGCGCGAGCGTTGGCGGCGTTTGGCCCGTCGCCAGTAGTCGCGGCCATCACGGCGCATGCGTTCGGCCCAGTCCGGATGTTCGGCCAGCCAGTCACGGACCCGACTCCGTGGGATCCGGTGCAGGCCGCCGTCGGCGATGTGGAGGTCGCGGGCGATCAGTCGGGCGAGGGTCCAGCGGCTCGCATAGTCGAGCCCGCCGTACACGGCCTTGTCCTTCCAGCCGTTGACGAGAGCGCGGCTGATGCAGTCGAGGCGCATGGGGCACGCGGCACACAGCACGCGGCCCTTGCCGCGCATCCGTTCGTCGACCAGGTCCCGGCCATCGTCGTCGGTCGTCGTGTTCCACATGCGATCCGCCATGGCCGGGTCGGCCGCGGCGATCCTCGCGCAGGCCGGCATCATGTCCCGCCCGTTCATGGCCGCCGTCCTTGCGCCATCGGCGTCTTGCGGGCCTGGAGGCGTCCTATGGCGGTTTCGCCGGGATTGCGGGCGGCCCATGCCCGGGCGTATTGGATCAGCAGACCGACGGCCTTGGGATGGCCGAGGCGCTTGTTGCGCCAGTAGACGGCGTGCAGCTGCCAGATCAGGTCCGCGTGCCCGTCGAGCTGCGGGTTGGCGAGGAGGAATTCGTTGAAACCCGCCTCGGAACAGTCGATGCGCGTGGTCATGCCGTCGCCTCCCCTCCGGCCGTCGCGTCCTGGCCGTCCAATTCGGCCAGCGTCTCCACGGCCCAGTCGGGCAGCCATGGCGCAGCATCCGGCTCCGTGGACTCGGCCGGCGGAACCGTCTGCGCGTGTGTGTCGCCGTCTGTGCGGCCGGCTGCGAGGATCATGTCGTCGTTGAGTTCGTCCCAGTGTCTGGCGAGGGCCCGGCCGGTGCGGATGCGTTTGGGCCACCAATCGCCGTTCATGGCGAAGCCGATCGCGTCGACCATCACGAGGGTGGACCATTGCGCTCCCTGGTCGACGAGCCTGCGGTACAGGCCGATGATGGCCTTGCGGTCGGCTTTGGTCGGTGAGGGCGTGGCCAGGCCGAGCATCGAGCGCTGCTCGCCGAGCGAGGCGAGGACCCGCCCGGCCGCTTCGGCGATCTCGGTGTCGTCCTCGTCAGATTGTTCGGTTTTCTTTTTTTCGGCGGCGGCCGCCCCGCTTGCGGGGAGATGCCCCGTAGGGGCAGAGGGGAAGGAGGGTTTACTAGGAGGGTTTACCTGGAGGGTTTTATCCTTATATATACAGCCCTGCGAGATTTGCAGTGCTGGAGGTGCGGCATTTGCAGTGCTGGGGGTGCAGCTCTCGCAGTGCTGGCCCTGCGGGATTTGCAGTGCCGTTTCCGAATCGTTTTCCAGCCCTGCGAGATTTGCAGTGCTGGGTATCGGCTTGGTTCCAACGTTTTCCGGCAGCACGTCCTCGGATTCGCCGTTCTCGAACACGGTTCCGGCCTCCGGGTCCACGGTCTTGCCCATGGTCGCGGGATCCCGTTCCGCGGTGTGCGTCTCCCCGATCCACTTGAGGGTCGACGGGTCGGATTCCACCGCGAGGTCCCACACAATCTGGCAGTACTGGGGCAGGCGGTTCCGTCCGCCCTTGCCGAGACGCGCGTACCGTTGGTCTCCACGGCGGATGAACCCGCGCTCCTGGAGCGTCTTCAACGCGGTGCGCACGGTCCGTTCGGACAGTTCGGTGACTGCGACGATGGTCGCGATCTTCGGATAGGCGGCGGTGCCGTCGTCGTCCGCACGGTCCGCCAAATAGACGAGCACGGCCTTCGCGGACGCGTTGCCGACATGGCATCTGAACGCCCATGACAATGCGATGTTGCTCATGCGTCCACCCCCATTCCCTGGAGGACGGCGGCCACATGGCCGAGACGCCGCTCGAGCGCGTTGATGCGCTCCTCCTGCGCGAGGACCACGCCCATCGGGGCGAGGCCACGGGAGGAGACGCCATGGCGCCGCGCGGCCGGGGACGCCGGCCCGCCGGACTTCCCGTCCCCTTCCGGGGCGAGGTCGCGCCAGCGCGCGACGCACCGTTCGATCCTCTTGTATCCGATGACCTCCGGACCGAGTCCCGCCTTGCGGAACATCGCCACCGGGGATTCGCCGCGACGGTAGCCCTCGGCGACGCGGCGCTTGAACTCATCCGTGTACCTGATGCGGTCGTTCGTCACGGACTTGACGGCCGGCAGGCCCGACACGTATTCCACGACATGCTCATCCATCATCATTCCGTCTCACTCCCACCGGCGTCCCGCGTGCGATTCCGGGCGGCCATCCGTTCGGCCATCTCGTCCCCGAGACGGGCCGCCCTGCACAGGGCCAGCGTCATCAGCCATGAGAACGCGACGAACACGATCAATACGATTGCAAGCCAGTTCACGCGAGTCTCCCTTCCATGGACGGGTGCGCCATCATCGACGCCAGGCGACGGGAATCGGTGGAAACCGGACTATTATGGCGGGCGAATGCCGCCACGACCGGGAAAGTCCAGACCGGCGCGTGGAAATCCCGGTTACACTCGGGAAACACAGAGCAAGACATGCGGAATGCTTTAGTAAAGTCGTTCATGTGTGATCACTACTCCAAGACAATGCATTGGGCGGCCACGGACCGGGATCCGGCAAGATACGGGATCCGCGGCCGCTCGGAATATTGGTTGCACCGCCCGTCCCCGACGTTCCAGCATCGGGAACGGGCGTTTTTTCTTTTAGTTGCAGAGAAAGAGAGAAAATCGAATGGGATCAGACCATCGCACCACCTCCCCCGCCGTCGACGGGCCACGCGCCGCCGCAACGGATGGCGAGGCAAAGGCAATCAAGAGCCTGCTCATCAGGGACATCAAAGACTTCGATCAAAGCGTCCCAGCAGTCGTCAGACACGACGATGGAACGATCAGGCCTACGTACATAGGCGTATGGGGACAGGACCGTCTGATAGGCGCGGCCCTCATCCAGCCAGCCCTTTGCGTAGCCGAGACGCTCATATACCGCACCGGGACGAGCGGGGTCCATGCCGCACAGATACGAGAGGCTTTCGCCGAGCATGCAGCCATCATCGAAGGGATCGCGGTCGTCAGGAAGCATCGGCGCGAAGGCATCGGATCGCAGATCAAGGCGTTCTGCGACTCCTGGGCGGCAGACCACGGCGCTGAACTGATACTCAGCATCCCCACCAACGAGGGCGCGCGCCTGCTCAACGAGAAAGCCGGATACACGGTCGTACCGCCCGACGGATATCTCACCATCAAGGTATTTGACGCTCAGGGACAGCCTCTTCACATTCCCTACGCCGACCAGCGGACCCAGGACAGAGGCACTAGCATGTGGGCGTACAAGCTCGTAGGGCAACGCGCACAGCACTTCGAGATTGGCGTTCTCGCCGCCTCCTGAAGTTCCGAAGACCATACCGTCGATGAATGTTCCCGACGGGTCGCGGGAGAAGACGAGTCTTCCGGCTTCGTCGCTCATGCCGTTCTCCCCTCGGTCAGCAGCAGGTTCGCGACCACCCGTTCGCGGGCGGAGAGCTGTGCATCGACCTCCCGGAAGGCATGCGTGTAGGCATGCGTGGGGTGGAGCCAGGTGTCGGCCAGTCCGCGGGTCTCGCCGCGGCGCAGGGCACGCACGGCGCAGGCCGGGCAGAGCTCCAAAATCTCCGTGTCGCCCGGGACGCAGTAGTTGCGCCAGCCGTTACGGGCGAAATAAGCGTCGCGGGCGGCCGAATCGTAGTCGTCCCAGAACGTGCCCCAGACCACTGTGTGGCATCCATCGCACACAGTGACGCAATCCCACCGGCTGTCCGGCCATTCGGACTGTTCGTAGATTCCACCAGCCATCACGCAACCTCCTCATCATTGAGATTCCTCTGGAAACCGAGAACAAAATCTGATGAAAGGCCTTTTTCCTGCTTAAGAAAGGCAAGGTCACTTCGATTCCAGTCAAGGTGACCATTTTCCTTCTGGCTGAGGGTAGATGGAGACATTCCCATTTCAGCGGCAAGATCTTTCTGCAAGATGTCATGATCTTGCCTCCACTGCTTTACCGGAGATGCATCCATTTCAAGGCCTCCAATTTCTTTTTTCCAAACGAATTTCTGTTTTCTAAATATAGTCATACCTTAGAACAACTTTTTGGAAAATGCAAATTTGCATGTTACGATTCAGATATCCAAATTGTTGAGGAGACGACAATGACGCAAGAAAATGACCGACGCAATCGCGCAGAGCAGATGGCTTCGATAATCAGACAGAATTTGAAACGAGCCATCACCCGGCAAGGAGTTTCACAACAAGAAGTTGCACGTAAAGCTGGCATGAATCCAGCATCGTTTTCCCAAATGTTAAACGGCAACAAACGCTTACTGTTTGAGGATATGTACGCAGTCTGCGATGTATTGGGCTTAAATATTGCAGATTTGATGGATGCCACCTCACTCCAAAATGAGATGCAGCAAAAAGTAGAGGCTTTGCTTAAGCAAGCGAATCAGCTGACGGATCAAGCCAATAATTTGAAACAACAAGCTGTGACGCTCCAGCATGCTGACGCTCTTGGCAACCAAGCAAAAGGTGCTTTGGTAGGTGTCGGCTCCCCCAGGTTCCTTGTCAGTCCCTTCAACCCCGACGCCCCGATCGAGGGCGGAATCTCGGGTGCTGCTAAAGGCGCCTTGGCTGGTTTCGTGCCATCCGTGGTCCCGTCAGGCTCGAGTTCCCCGTCCATGCCCTCAAAGCATGACGGGATTGGGGTTCCCGTCCGGTCTCAAGCCCATGAGACACTAGGAACCATGACTACAGTTATCATGCGCACCTCCGAAGGTGACATCAAAATCAACCTGTTCGACGACGAAACCCCGGAAACCGTGGCCAATTTCCTCGGCCTTGCCACCGGCGAGAAGGAATGGATCGATCCGATGACCGGCCAGCCTTCCCATGAGCCGTTCTACAACGGTCTAACCTTCCACCGCATCATCAAGGATTTCATGATTCAGGGTGGCTGCCCGCTGGGCAACGGCACCGGCGGCCCGGGCTACGACTTCGACGATGAAATTGTTCCTGATCTGAAGTTCGACCACCCGTACCTGCTGGCCATGGCGAACGCCGGCCTGCGTCGTGGCATGGACGGCAAGATCCACGGCACCAACGGTTCCCAGTTCTTCATCACCACCGTGCCGACCCCGTGGCTCGACGGCCACCACACCATCTTCGGCGAGGTTGCGGATGACGATTCCAAGGCAGTGGTCGACAAGCTCGAAGCCGTGAACACCGATCGCATGGACCGTCCGACCGAGCCGGTCGGCATCGTGTCCGTGGAAGTGCTCAAGTAAGCGTTTCCCGCACAGCCGTACAATATAGGGAAGCCCCTCGATTGAGGGGCTTTCTTCATTTTATTTATAGAGGCGTTTGCTTGCAATCACCGGCTTATGTGATTCGTCAACATCACATTTTGCGCAGTCGCGGCTCCGCGGAATCCTTCGCGCCGGTGATGCGGTACACGTCGAACACGCCTTCGATTTTACGCACGGCGGCGAGCAGAGTGTTCAGATGCTGCGGATCGGCCATTTCGAAGCTGAATTGGCTGGTGGCCACGCGGTCGGTGCCGGTGGAAATCGAGCCGGAGATAATGTTCACGCCGTGGTCGGACAGCACGCGTGTCACATCGCTCAGCAGATGCGGACGGTCAAGCGCCTCGACCTGGATCTTGACCATGAACACGCCCTTGGTGCTGGTCCACTGCACATCCACCACACGTTCGGGCTGGCGTTTCTCCAGTTCGAGCATGTTCTGGCAGTCCACGCGATGCACGGACACGCCTTGGTTGCGGGTGATGAAGCCGATGATCTTGTCTCCAGGAACCGGCATGCAGCATCGGGCCAGCTTGACCCAGATGTCCCCCACGCCCTTGACGGAGATACCCAACGAGCTGGTGGTCTTCTTGGTACGCTCCACCTGCTTGAGCGGCAACGCCTCCTGCTCGACTTCCTCATCCACCTCGTCGCTGCCCGCGTCACGGACCAGATGCGAGATGACGTTCTGCGTGGAGATCTGGCCATCACCAATCGCCACGAACACGGCTTCCGCGTTGGCAAGGTTCAACTCGTCGGCGACGCCCACCAATGCTTCCGGAGTCAGCAGCGTGGTGATTGGCAGGTTGCGCTTGCGCATGGCGCGCGTCAGCTCGTCACGGCCTTCCTCGACGGCTTCGGTACGGCGTTCCTTGCTGAACCATTGACGAATCTTGTTGCGTGCCTTCGGGCTCTTGGCGAAGCTCAGCCAATCACGCGACGGACCTGCGGATTCGGACTTGGATGTCAATATTTCAACGGTATCGCCATTCTCGAGCTTGGTATCAAGCGGCACCAATCGTCCGTTCACGCGCGCACCCATGGTACGGTGACCGACTTCGGTGTGCACCGCATAAGCGAAATCAATCGGAGTGGCTTCGGCGGGAAGCGAGACGATCTTGCCTTTCGGCGTGAACACGTAGACCTCTGCCGCGCCCAAATCCTCTTTGAGGGAGCCAAGGAATTCGTCGGAATCCGGCGTTTCGCTCGTCCAGTCGGCAAGTTGCTGAATCCATTTGAGGTTGTCGGCCTCGCTCAGCTCCTGGTTTTCGCCACGCTTGCGGTCGGACTTGTCAGGCGAGCTCAACGCGCGTCCGGCTTGGCCGTTCTCCTTGTACTTCCAATGCGCAGCGATGCCGAATTCCGCGCGGCGGTGCATGTCCCACGTGCGGATCTGAATCTCCACCGGCTTGCCGCCGGGACCGACCACCGTGGTGTGCAGGCTCTGGTACATGTTGAGCTTCGGCATGGCGATATAGTCTTTGAAACGGCCGGGAACAGGGTTCCACCGCGCATGCACGGCACCCAACGCCGCATAGCAGTCCTGAATCGTGTCGACGATGATACGCACGCCCACCAAATCATAAATGTTGGCGAAATCGTGCCCGCGCACGATCATCTTCTGGTAAATGGAGAAGTAGTCCTTCGGACGGCCCGTCACATAGGCTTTGATGTGCTGTTCGTCGAGATCCTCATTGATTTCGGCGAGAATCTGCTTCAGGTACACGTCGCGTTGTCCGGCGCGACGGGCCACCAATACCACAATCTCGTTGTAGATCTTCGGATACAGAACCTTGAAGCTGAGTTCTTCCAACTCGGTTTTGATGGCGTTCATGCCAAGACGGTTGGCGAGCGGCGCATACACATCCAGCGTTTCACGTGCCTTTTTCTGCGCATTCGACTGCTTGACGTAACGCCATGTACGGGCGTTGTGCACACGGTCGGCGAGCTTGACCACCAGCACGCGCACGTCGCGGCTCATCGCCACCACCATTTTGCGGATGGTCTCGGCCTGGGCGGAATCGCCGTATTCCATTTTGGAAAGCTTCGTGACGCCGTCCACCAGGCCGGTCACCGTGTCGCCGAATTCGGCGCGGCATTCGTCGAGCGTGTAGTCGGTGTCCTCCACTGTGTCGTGCAGAAGGCCCGCTGCCACAACCAGCGGCCCCATGCCAAGATCGGCGAGGATCTGCGCCACTGCAAGCGGATGGATGATGTACGGCTCGCCGGATTTACGCCGTTGCGACGAATGCTGGTTGACGGCGCGCCGGTAGGCTCTCGCGAGAATGCTCATGTCCTCGTCGGGATGGTGGTATTCGCACATCTTGAGGATTGGTTCAAGCGGGTCAAGCGGATTCGTGCTGATCTCGCAGCCCAACATTCTGGCCGAACGAACCTCATGATCCATGTCGCTCATTTCGCTCCTCCTCGCTTGGAATGTACCCTATAGTACCCGCGCATCACCATATGACGGATGTATCCGGCCACGTGTTGCACGGCCGGATACATCCTCGGTCTTTGTGTATTGCAGTCCCGTCAGGACGCAACGCCGGTTGATCCGAAGCCACGTTCCGCGCGGTCGGATCCGGGCAGGGTCTGCGCCTCGATGAATTTTGCCTCGACGTAGCGTTGGATGACCAGCTGTGCGATGCGGTCGCCCGGATGGAACGTCACGGCGCGTTCCGGATCGAGGTTGATCAACGGCACCTTGATTTCGCCACGGTACCCAGCGTCGATGGTTCCCGGCGCGTTAAGCACCGTGACGCCCTGCTTGACGGCGAGTCCCGAACGCGGATGCACCAGCGCCACATAGCCGGCAGGCAATGCGATTGCCACTCCCGTGGGCACCAGCGCCCGCTGGAACGGCTTCAACGTCACTTCTTCGGTGGTGCGCAGATCGGCACCGGCATCTCCGGCATGGGCGTAATGCAGCTGAGCCGGCTGCCCGGGATCCAGCGACTTTACCAGAACCTCGACGTTTTCCGGCTCGTTGTATGCCTCGTCGAACGCCATCAGGCCGCACACTCCTTGCATACCGGCTGTCCGTCGTCGGTAGTGTAGGCAAGCTGGCTGCGATGCTTCACCAGGAAGCATTCGGAGCAGATGAACTCGTCGCCCTGCATCGGAATGACGGTCACCGAAGCGTCCTCATTGCTCAAATCGGCGCCCGGCAGCTCGTAGTCTTCGGCAATGGCGTTCTCGTCATCGTCCATATCGTTGGAATTGTTCTGAGAACCCTTGCTCAAAGCCTGGAGCGACTCCTCGTCCTCGTCTTTGTTGCGCGGGGAATCATAATCCTGTGCCATCGAGATTCCTTTCGTCATCTATGGTGCTTATGCGCCATAGAATACATGACTTTTCCCCCGCTAGGATACACGAATTGAAATACTCGTAAAATCCGACACGTGGGGCACAATAGAATTAATAGAAAAATCTAAGGGAAAGTGGTGTGTTGTGCCTGAGAATGCGCTCGAAGATGCACGGTTCGATCATGTGAGTGAAACCGGTGAGCTCGTCTTTGTTTCAGGTGCCGGCAAATTCGCCGTCAAGGTCGATGAAGCGCTTGAAAGAGCCATTTTGGAGGCAAAACAGATTCGCACCGAAACCCAAGAGGAGCGTCAGCAGCAAGCGCCTTCCACGCTGCCGATCTCCCAAATCCAATCCTTGATTCGAGCCGGAGCCAATCCGACCCGCGTGGCGGAGCGATATTCGTTGAGCGAAGCGCTTGTTCGGCGTTTCTCGGCGGCGGTGGAAACCGAAAAGCAATATGCGATCGAACAGTTCCTGGCGGTTCCCGCGCCGAAGGAAAGCCGTGTGCGCACGCTTTCCGAACTGATCGAACGCACTTTCGCCGCAGCCCACGTACGGTTGGAGGATGTGCGGTGGAAGGCCACCAGACGCGGTTTGGAACCGTGGAAGATTACCGCGGAGTTCGATTCCGCAGGTCATGCCGCCCGTGCGGAATGGTCTTGGAACATGCATGACAACGCGGTCAACTGTCTGAACGCAACGGCACGCAAGCTCATCGGCGAGCAAGACACGCCTACGGAAGGACACGCCGAGAAGCAGGTCGACCAGAATTTTCTCGCATCATTGAATTTGCCGGGCGATTCCGCACGTTCCGCACGTATCGAACAGACGGTGTCCGCTTGGAATGCTCCGGAACCGGTTGCACCACAAGCCACGAATATCAAGACCACCGTTGAGACTCAGTCATCGGCGACCGTTCCGCTGCCGAACCGTCCGGAAATCGCGACGACGCAGTCCCCCGCCCCTTCAACGACGGAACCTGCCCAAAACTCGCAAAACACGCAATCCGCCGGCGAGCAGCAGTCCGATAAGTCCAAGACGGCATCATCCGATCCTCATAGTCAGAGCACCACCAAATCGAAGCGCCGTGCAGGACGCTCCGCAGTGCCGAGTTGGGATGAAATTCTGTTCGGTGACTGATTAACGTTCCCTAACATCCCACGGCAACATCCGTTCAGACGTTCGGATCATTCGATCAAGCCACGTCAATCAGGCATGGAATATCAGATTCCATGTAGGTCAGCGACCCGTGCACGCTGGGCAGATGCATCGCCTTCTCCGCCTGTGTGCGGGAATCGACAATGGTGGTAGAGCCCGCAGCGGAGACGACCACATCGCCGATCATCGACTTGACGCGTTCATCGACTGGTCCGTAGACGCCTTCCTCGATTGCCTGCCGGCGGGTGCGCACCTGGGCGCGCTCCCCCAGCACGTCACGCCAACGAGCGGCGATGTCCTCCGGATTCTCGCCATCCTCGCCATAAAGCATGACACAGCGTGGTTCGCCGCCGACATTCGCGACGCCCCGCATCAGCTGGGGTTCGGACGCTATGTCGATGCAGGCTTCCGGGTCGGCGGTTATCATGCCATGATCCGCCACGATGACGATCAGCGTGTTCTTCGGCACACTTCGACGCAGCAAAGACAACTGGGCGTCGATACGCTCATATGTGCCGATCCACTTGTCGGAGTCCCAGCCGTAATTGTGTCCGATCTTGTCCGCGTCGCGCAGGTACACGTATGTCAGTCCGGGCGTGTTCGCCGCTTTCGCCGCGGTCATGATACGTCGGCGTGGATCGTCATTGGAGATGTAGTCGCTGCCACGTAACGCCGCCTGAGTCAACGCGGAGAACGCGAATTTCGGCAGTCCCGAACTGGTGACGCGAACGTCCTGTTCCGCCAATCGTTCGAATATGGTCGGCTGCTGTTGCAGTTTCAGCGGTGCGGGCGCGTTTTTGAAAGAGATGAGCTGGCAAATTTCGCCATTGTCGGGATTGAGCTGCGTATACCCCGTCATGCCGGTTAATCCGGGGCATGTGCCGGTGCCGAACGTGGACATTGCGGCCACGGTGGTGCTGGGCATGCATGTGGCGATTGGCCGCTGGTTAACGCCATCCGCCATCAGCGACCGTAGATAGGGTGAATGCCCCAATCTCATATTGATGTTCCAATATCCGAGACCGTCCACCAGGACCACGACTGCCGAACGCGCGTCCGGCAGGCCAAGTGCCTCTTGGAGTCGTTTCGGATCGGCATGGATGGCCGTTGGAATCGGATGCCCGATGGCGCTGGAAATGGCGGGAAGTACCGAGGATAGGTGGAGAGCACCGCCGCGGCCGCCCTCATCCGGCAGTTCGTCGCCATATCGTGCCGGACTGGTCATGGCTAGCAGCTGGTCGATTTCGGGCACTTCAACACTCATGGTTCCCATTCAAGCACCGCGGCAGTACCAGCTGGTAATATTGCTAGGTTGATTACCATAACCTTTCCGTGAGGAGAACCACCGCATGGTGTCGCACCGCAAACCGGCAAAACCAGCCTTTGACCCGCGTACGGTCAAGGAGAACATCGTCGAAACGCCGTTGAACGAGGAAATGAGCAAGTCGTTCCTCGAATACGCGTATTCGGTGATTTACGCCCGAGCGCTGCCTGATGCCAGGGACGGTCTCAAGCCGGTGCAACGACGCATCATCTATCAGATGGGTCAGATGAGCCTCAATCCGGACCGGCCGTATATGAAGTCGGCGCGTGTGGTTGGCGAAGTGATGGGCAAGCTCCATCCGCATGGCGATTCCGCGATTTACGAGGCGATGGTACGTTTGGCGCAGCCGTTCGCGATGCGGCTGCCATTGGTGGACGGTCACGGCAATTTCGGTTCTCTCGATGATGGTCCTGCTGCTTCTCGTTATACCGAGGCTCGTATGGCGCCGGCCGCGTTGGGCATGAATGCCGATATCGCCGAAAATACCGTCGATTTCACGCCGAATTACGATAACAAGCTTCAGGAGCCGACTGTGCTGCCTGCCGCGATTCCGAACCTGCTGGTCAATGGTGGTTCCGGCATTGCCGTCGGCATGGCCACGAATATGGCCACGCACAATCTTGGCGAGGTGGTGGCTGCGGCCAAGCATCTTATGCGCCATCCCGACGCGACGTTAGAGGAGTTGATGCGCTACGTGCCGGGTCCGGATTGGCCGGGCGGCGGCGTGATTGTGGGCCGCAAGGGCATCCGCGAGGCGTACGAGACGGGTCGTGGCGCGTTGACCACGCGTTCCGTGACGCATATCGAAAACGTGACGGCTCGCAAAAAGGCCATCGTCGTGACGGAACTGCCGTTCATGGTGGGTCCGGAACGTGTGTTGGAACGTATTTCCGAAGGTGTGAAGAACCGTAAGCTGGACGGCATTTCTGGTGCCATCGATTTGACTGACCGGCATAACGGCACGCGCCTCGTCATCGAAATCAAAACCGGGTTCGATCCGAACGCGGTGTTGGCGCAGCTGTTCAAGCACACGCCGTTGCAGGACAATTTCACCATCAACAATGTGGCGTTGGTCAATGGCCGTCCGCACACCATGGGATTGAAGGAAATGCTTCAGGTGTGGGTGGACCATCGTCGTGTGGTGATCCGCCGACGCAGTGAATTCCGCAGGAAGAAGGCGCTTGAGCGGCTGCACTTGGTGGAGGGCTTGCTGCTCGCCATGGTGGACATCGATGAAGTCATTCAGGTGATTCGCTCTTCTGATGATGCCGAGGCCGCGAAAACAAAGCTTATCGCCGTATTCGATCTGGACGAGATTCAGGCACAGTACATTCTTGACTTGCGGCTGCGCCGTCTGACCAAGATGAGTCGTATCGAGCTTGAGGCGGAACGCGACGATCTGAAGCGGCGTATCGAAGAGCTTGGACGCATTCTTGCTTCCGATGAGGCGCTTGACGGCGTGGTCATTGACGAAATGGATGACGCCGTGGCCAAATACGGCACTCCCCGGCGCACGGTGCTGCTGGATGAGGATGAGGAAGGCAATTTGACGCCTGTTGTGGCGCATGGCGATGATGGCGTCTCTGCAAACGCGATGGCTGCCGCGCGCGCCGCCGCGACCGTATCCTCCGCAGCAGCCGATGTCGCCGCAGCCGCAAAGGCCGCAAAGAAGGCCGGCGATGAGAATGCCACCGCATCGGCTCTGCAGATTGATGACGAGCCGTGCGCGGTGATGCTGTCCGCCACGGGCCTGATCGCACGCACTTCCGAGGATGCGGTGGAACGTTGGGAGAATCGTTCGGCTTCCGACGGACGTGCCAAGGATGATCAGATCGTTTCGATGTTCCGCACGTCCACACGTTCCTCATACGGCTTGGTTACTTCAGCGGGTCGTCTGGTGCTGGCCCATGTGGTCGAAATGCCGAAGGTTTCCGCGGATGGGCCGCTCAGTGTCACGGGTGGTGTGAAGGCCGAGGAACTGCTGGGCATGACGGAGAACACCGATCCGATCCGCGGCGAACGGGTGATTGCTGCGATTGATATGCCTTCCACGGATGACGGCGGTCAGCTTGTTCCTTTGGCGTTGGGCACCCGCAACGGCGTGGTCAAGCGTTGGAACCGTGAATCTCCGACCACAATGGATTCGTGGAGCGTCATCGATTTGAAGGATGATGACGAAGTGCTTGCCGCTGCCGAAGCCCGTGATGAGGATCGTCTGGTGTTTGTGTCCACCGATTCCTCGTTGTTGACGTTCGAAGCGAAGAATGTGCGTCCGCAGGGCCGTACCGCTGGCGGCATGGCGGGCATTCGTCTGGCTGAGGGGTGTTCGGTGGCCGCGTTCGCGGTGGTGCCTGATGGCAAGGTGACATGGAATTACGAAGAAGGCGAGAATGGACTGTTCTCTGCTTCCGGAGCCGTGGTGTTGACGGTTGCCGGCGATTCCGAAGCGTTGCCTGGCACTGAAAACGGTGCCGCGAAGGTCACGCCGTTGGAGATGTATCCGACGAAGGGCCGTGGTACGGGTGGCGTGCGTTCGCAGCGATTCCTCAAGGGGCAGGATACGTTGATTCTCGCGTTCGTGGGCGCGTATCCGTTGCATGCTTCCACGCAAAGTGGCGCTCCTGTGGAATTGCCGAAGCCTGATATGCGACGCGATGGTTCCGGTACGGATCTGTCGGCGCCGATTGCGGTGGTCGGCTGATTCGACGAAATCGATTGGCGGGGCTCTGGACTGGTTCTTCTTCCGGTTCAGGGCCTTCCCGTTTTGCGCACTTGGGCCGCCAGGTTGAATGAGCAGGCTGGGTGAAAGTGCCTCCGGCTTGGTTCAGCCATATAGCTTCATGCCTTGTGGGCTGTCCACGAACCCGGCAGCATGCAGCAAACGTCTGTATTCGTTGCGTTCCTTCAATGATTCACCGTTCATTTCGGCGAAGCTGACGCTGCCCTTGGACTGATGCTGCAATGCATAGGCAAGTTCCGTACATGCCGGCTGCAATATTCGCTCGTCATCGGTGAAGCTGACGATTCTGTGGCTTTTCGGCACGGCAAACAGCACCGGCATGCCGTGGTCGAGCACGATGACCGATTCCGCTCTGCGCGCCGGTTTCATATGGTGTTGTTCGGGCCATGTGATCGCGGAGCCTGTCAGGTTGGCCGGGTCGGTCACGTCGAGCGCCACGCAGGATTGGCTGCGCGCCTCGTCGTCGCCGCGCAAGGCGTCCACTGTGTCACGTCCGGCGAATTGGACCGCTCCGAATCCTTTGACGAACATGCCTCTGACCAGATTGCCGTGTTCCTCCATACGTTTGAGTACCGGGTATAGTCCGGAGAATCCGCCTGCGACCTGCTCCTTGTCGATTAGCGGAGCGGCGATCACGCCATATCGGTCGAGCAGCGATTCGATCAATGCGATGTCGTATTCCTCGATGCCGGCTGTTGGTTTGCCGGCGGTATCGTCCGCTTGATCCGGTATCGCCATTGGACTGGTCCGGGACGAGTCGACCGCGGACCATAATCCACCGAGCGTCGCCGGTGTCGAGGCGTGGATCCGTACGCGTCTGCGTGCGGCAGTGCGTGGCGCGCGCACTGAAACCGTGCCTTGAGTCAAGGCCCGAACGGGAGCGAATGAACTGTTCGTCACTTTGCCTTGCCATACCAAGGACCACAAGGCTTCCTCGAACTGGCTTTCGCCCCATGCGGGAAGGATGATTTCCCCTGTTTCAGGATTCACGTTGACTTCCGCATGTTCCTGCCAGATGACTTTGGCGGCTGTGGAAAGCTGCCGCGCATGGAAGGCTCCCCCATTCGATAATGCGGCAAGTATCGTCTCCGGCACGGTCATGGTTCCGGCACTATAGGCATTGTTCTGCGATTGTTCGCCGGGTTTCACCAGCAGCCGTGAATCAGCTGGATGGAATGCGATGCCGCCGGCTTCCTTGGCGTTGGAACCATTGATTTTGGAGCCGACCCATACCACGTCTCCGGATGCGAGCAGTTCGTCCAACATACTCGGTTGGTAGTCGCGAACGCGTGCGGGGAAGACCGAGGATTCCCAAACGGAGGCGTTGAGGTATATGCCTTCAAGCTGTTCAATCACACGCATCAGCCCGTCGACGCCTTCATATCGGGCGCCACCCACAGGTCCGACACCTTGTCTGTCCAACAGGAACGCCTGATAGACGGCCGGTTCCACCGGCTTGATGGCTTTGCGTGCCTTGGCAAGCGAAAGCGCGCGGATACGCCGAAACACGTCTTTGTGGAGCCATTGCTGGGGTGTTTGCCGAGGTGACCGTTCCGATGCTGAATCATCGGAACCATTGGCGTCCGCTCCGGCCGCATCATCGACGAAATGGCCTTTCAGCAGTTCGCCTTTGGCATGTAATTCATCCAACATGCGTACGCCTTGGACAGCGTCCAATCCCAGTTCGGCGATCATCTGATCCGCGGTGAATGGGCCATGCGTTTTGACATATCGCGCCACACGGCCGGCAATGTCGGTCTCGTCCAAATCGTTCCAGAACGTCCGTCCGGCAAGCTCCTTCCCAACCTGCGCGATGACGTCGGCATCCAACAGCGAAGCCATGTCCGTGGCTCCCAGAAGACGTTCCAGCACTTCCGGGTCCATGGACAGCAGTTGCGTACTGCGTTCGGCTTGCGGCACGTCGTATTGGTACATGACCGCGCCCACGTATCCGAACAGCATGTTTTCCGCGAACGGCGACGGCGTTTCCGTGACGGTCTCGCTCAAAGAGATGACGCCGGAGCGTAATCCGGACATCACATGTTTCAGCGCGGGCAGATCGTACACGTCCTGTAGGCATTCGCGTGCGGTTTCCAACAGCAACGGGAAGTTCTTCCGAGTTCGGGCGGCGTTGAGCAGTTGCGCCGCGCGCAGCCGCTGCTGCCATAAGGGGACGCGTCTGCCGGGGTTGGCGCGTGGCAGGAACAGCGATCGCGCCGCGCATTCTCGGAATCGTGCGGCATACAGCACGCTTTCGCCGACTTGTGTTCCGATGATGCGTTGCAGCTCTTCCGTGTCGAACAGCAGCAACTCGCGGATCGGCAGGTTGCCGTCGCCGTCCGGGAGGCGGATGATGATGCCGTCGTCGGCCGCGTATACCTGCCCATCGAACCCGTATCGTTGTTTGATACGTGTGGTGATGGCCATGGCCCATGGTTCGTGCACGCGTCTGCCGTATGGCGAGTGGACGATCACACGCCAATCGCCTTCTTCATCCTGGCAGCGTTCGACGACCAGCTCACGGTCGTTGGGAATCGTTCCCGTGGCGGCGCGCTGTTCGGCAAGCAGGTCGGCAAGATTGCCGATGGCGTTGTCGTCCAATCCGTCACGACGTAGACGTGCGATTGTTGTCGTGCCGAATCGGCTGGTTTTGTCTCCTGCGATGCCGTCCGAGACTTCCGCGCGTAGTCCTTGCGCCATATCGCGTATGAATCGGCCTTGGGACCGTCCGAATGCCGCGTCCCGCCCGTCGCCTTCGCCATGCCAGAACGGCAGTCGGGCGGTACGTCCTGGAGCAGGAACCACCACCACACGGTCCCGGGTGATTTCCTGGATCTGCCAGGTCGATGTGCCGAGGGTGATGACGTCTCCGACCCGGGATTCGTACACCATTTCCTCATCCAGCTCCCCCACTTTGCGTGGGCCCGGTCCGGAGCCTTCTTCGGGAAGCACCACGGTGTAGGTTCCTCGGTCGGGTATGGTGCCTCCGCTGGTCACGGCCAGTCGTTGAGCGCCAGGGCGCGCGGAGATGAGACCCGCCTCTTCGTTGTATTGCAGTGGTGGCCGGAAGGCGGAGAAATCCTCGCCGTTGTAGGCACCGGTCATCATGCCCATCACAGCATCGAACATGGTTCTGTCGATATCTTCGAATGGCGCGGCCTTGCGCACGGTCACGTACCAGTCGTCTGGTTTCAGATCATCCATCGCCGCGGCGGCGACGGTTTGCTGGGCAAGCACGTCCAAGGGGTTGCATGGAATGGTCAGTGTTTCGATGTCTCCGGAGCGCATGCATTCGATGCTTGCGGCCGTGCCGATGATTTGCTCTCGTGTAATCGGGTAGAACAGTGCATGCGAGACTCCCCCGACCTTGTGGTCGGCGCGCCCCACCCGCTGCAATCCCGAGGACACGGACAATGGCGGTGCGATCTGAATGACCAGATCCACCGACCCCATGTCGATGCCGAGTTCAAGGCTCGATGTGGCGACCACGCAACGCAATTGGCCGCGTTTGAGCTGCTCTTCGATCTGTTTGCGCCGGTCTTTGGAAACGGAACCATGATGCGCCATGGCGATCGCGTCGGCGTCCGCATGCGAGGAGACCAGCATGGTGGTGGAGCCGACCACGGAATCGTAGTGTTTGGCGAAGCCTTCACGGCCTTCCGGGGAGCCCAGATCCGGATACGGCTGGGTGGAATCACTGGCTGTGGACTCCGGCTGGGATGCGTTGTCCGACACACTCAAGGCCGTTCGGCCAAGCCTACGGTCGGACAGCGCATCCCACCCTGCGTCCGCTTTGACGGCGGTTTCAGACCCAGTTTTCCGGGATGTGCGCAATTGCGCATACAGGTCGTTGAGCCGTGCGGTGAGTTTTTCCGCAAGGCCACGGGAGTTGACGAACACGAGGGTGGTGTGGTGTTTCAGCACTTCGTCAAGCACGCTGCGTTCGATGGCCGGCCATACCGAATCTCCGGTCGAAACCCGTGAGGTATGTTCGTCTCCCCCGCCCGAAGTCAGTCCTTTACGTTCCGCCAATGCCTCCATGGCAGGGCTCACCCCGGAAATATGCGTGGTATGGCGGTTCGGAAGTTTCACGGCGCCTGCCCGCCGCCCGGCGTCGTCGGAGACGGGATCGCGCATGGCCGAAAGCGGTTCCACCACTTTCAGATCCATGTCGGGGTGCGATTCGGGTCTGATGACGCGTACCGGCCGCGTGCCGCCAAGGAAACGTGCGGCTTCGGCCGGCGGTTCCACAGTGGCGGAAAGCCCGATGCGTTGGACAGACCGGCCGGCAAGGCTTTCCAATCGTTCCAAGCTCAGCGCCAGGTGCGCGCCACGTTTGGAGCCCGCGATGGCGTGCACTTCATCCACGATAACGGTATCAACGGCGGAAAGTATCCGTCGCGCCTTGGAGGTGAGCAGCAGGAACAGCGATTCTGGCGTGGTTACGAGGATATCCGGCGGATGGCTGACGATTCTGCGCCGTTCCTGCGGCGTGGTGTCGCCGCTTCGTATGCCCACGCTGACTTTCGGCGATGGCAATCCCATCGCCTCGCACTGTCCGGCGATGCCAGCCAATGGCGCTTGGAGGTTCTTGGCCACATCCACGCCCAGAGCCTTCAATGGCGAAATATACAGGACCTTGACGCCGCGGACGGGTTTACGTTTCTTGGCATTGCAATCGGATTCAGCCGTGCCGTCCCCACCGCCGGACGTCCGCAATAAGTCATCGCCCTCCTTCGTCATCAGACGGTCGATTGCGGAAAGGAAGGCGCACAATGTCTTGCCGGAGCCGGTGGGCGCCACCACCAACACGTTCTCGCCGGAGCGGATGGCCGGCCATGCCAAACGTTGCGCCTCCGTCGGAGCATTGAACGCATGCTTGAACCAGGCATTGGTAGCCTCCGAGAACAAGTCCATGCATTCGTACATACGTTCGATTATGGCATCGCCTTCAGACATCATCCACAACCGGCGGAAAGCTCGTCATCCACCGTCGTCGGCTCATTCGAGCACACCGCCCGGCTGACACATTCGAGCGTCTCACATATGGCGTCGTCAGGCGGCCGCACGGTCGCCGCACTTGCGGCGCAAAGTCTCATGCATGGCGACCATCAGCGCCAGGAACACCACCAGATAGAACGGGAACAGGTTGACCGAAACATGTTGCGCGATCAGCCCGAACAGCGGCGGCATGCACATCGATCCCACATAGGCGCAAGCCATCTGCATGCCGACGATGGCCTGCGATTTGTCCTCGCCGAAATAAGCAGGAGTGGAATGGATGACGCACGGATAGATCGGCGCGCAGCCCAAACCGATGACCATTAGTCCCGCGATGGTGCCGATATTGTGCGGCAACGGCAGGAGCATGATGACGATGCCGGTCAGCACCAACGCCTGGCCAAGACGAATCATGGCCGGATCGTTCAGTTTCATGGTCAGGAAACCGCTGGCGAGACGTCCGACGGTGATGCCGATGCAAAACAGGCTTCCCCACATGGCCGCCGTGGTCTTGTCGATGCCCTTGCCAAGCGCCATATAGCTGCTGGCCCACAACATGGCGGTCGATTCGAGCGCGGAATAGCAGAAGAACATCACGAGGATCTCGCGGGCGCCACGGATGGCGAGCACACCGCGAATACCAAGCGGCTTGCGCCGGTCAGCCGTTTCCCCTTCCGATTGCTCGGACTGCGCGGATTGCACGGAAGAGGTTTCACTCGTCCGCTGCGGTTCGACGGTCTTACGCGCCTTCCACAACGGCAGGCTCAGCACCAGCACCGCGGTGAGCACGACCTGCAGAATGGAGATGGTCCGGTAGCCCCACGCCCAACCATGGCCGGCACCCAATGCGCTTGCCATGATGTACGGGCCAAGCAGAGTGCCCAAGCCCCACATGGCGTGCAGCCAGCTCATGTGACGGCTTTCGTAGTGGATTGCCACATAGTTGTTGAGCGCCGCATCGACGCCGCCCGCGCCCAAGCCGTACGGAATGGCGAAGAGCAGCAGCATCCAGTAATTCGGCGAGATGGAGAAGCCGAACAATGCGAACGCCGTCAACGCAACGGACACTGCCGTGACCTTGCCTGCACCGAACCGCAAGGTCATGCGGTCGGATAGCAGCGCGGACACGATGGTGCCGGCGGAAATCGTCATGGAAATGCCACCCGCCCAGGAAATCGACGCATGCAGGTCGCCGCTCATCGTCGGCCATGCGGCGCCGAGCACCGCGTCCGGCAGACCCAGACTGATGAAGGCGATGTAAATCACGGCGAGCAGCAGATTGGCCACAGTCAGCTCCTTGTATGTTTTATGTTTGCGGCAATAAAATCACGAAAATACTCCGCTATTTTATCCAAAGTTACCTACCAAACGGTATTTTGCATCTTGCACTATCGACCGACGTTTTTGCATTATCGTGCATACACGAAAAGCGGGTCTCCGCCGTAACGCAAGACCCGCCAATCGCAATCGCCATGCAATATCAGGTGTCGATCTTGGAACGGTCGAAATCGTCGGCGTTCTCCACGATGAACGCCTTGCGCGGCGGCACGTCATCACCCATGAGCAGGCTGAAGATGTGGCTGGCCTGTTCGGCGTCCTCCATGCGGATACGGCGCAGCATGCGGGTGCGCGGATCCATGGTGGTATCGGCCAGCTGGTCGGCGTCCATCTCACCCAAACCCTTGTAACGCTGGATGTCCTCGTTGTAGCCGATGTGCTTTTTATCAAGCTCGGCGAGTTTGCCTGCCAACTCATCATCGGAATACGTGTAGATGTACTCGCCCTTATGCGTACCCGTCAACGCGATACGATGCAGCGGCGGCACGGCGGCATACACATGACCGTATTCGATAAGCGGCCGCATGTACCGGTAGAACAGCGTCAGCAGCAGGATGCGGATGTGCGCGCCGTCGACATCGGCATCGGTCATCATGATGATCTTGTTGTATCGGGCCTGTTCGATGTCGAAGCTTGCGCCGGATCCTGCGCCGACCACCTGGATGATGGCTGCGCATTCCTTGTTGGACAGCATCTGCGCGAGCGATGCCTTCTGCACGTTGAGGATTTTGCCTCGAATCGGCAGCAACGCTTGGAAACCGGAATTACGGGCGGCCTTGGCTGTGCCCAATGCGGAATCACCCTCGACGATGAACAGTTCGGCCACATCGTCATTGCCGGGCTGGCAGTCGGACAGTTTCGGCGGCATGGACGCGGATTCAAGCGCGTTCTTACGGCGTGTGACTTCCTTGGTCTTGCGCGCCTGCACGCGGGCATGCATTTCGCCGACGATTTTCTCCAGCACGCGGCCGGACTGTTCCTTGTAACCGCGTTTGGAGCCGGTAATCATCTCACCGAACTGCTTATCGGTCATTCTGGAGACGATCGGCTTGACTTGCGCGGTGCCGAGCACGTCCTTGGTCTGGCCTTGGAACTGCGGTTCGGCGATGCGGACGGTGACGACGGCCACCAGACCGGCGAGAATGTCGTCACGTTCCACCTTCATATGGGAATCCTTGAGATTCACCTTGAGTTTGCGCGCGTTGTCCTCGATGGCCTTGCGCACCTGCTTGGTGATGCCTTGGAGGAAGCCGTCCACGTGCATGCCGCCGCCGGGCGTCTCCACCACGTTGACGAAGCTGCGCATGGTGGTGTCGTAGCCGTTGGTCCATCGCATGGCGATATCGACTGCGCAATCACGCGTCACCTTCTGCGCATGCAGTTCACCATCGTCTCCGACCGCCTGCGTTTCTTCAACATACGTGTCCTCGCCGGCGATGCGCCAAATATCGGAGACCGCTTCGCCTTTGGACAGGAAGTCAACGAAATCCTTCACGCCTCCGGTATGGCAGAATTCTTCGACGCGCGCATGCGGATATTTCGGCTGCACGGGCTGGGAAACGGTTTCCTGCGATTGCGTGGCAGCATCGTTTTCTTGCGATTCGGCTGATTCATCAGCTTCGGCTGAATCCTCCTGCAGTATGTCGGCAGAGGTTCCGATATCATCCGTTTCAGCGGACGTGTTCTCTTCCGTCACCTGTTCGATGACATTGTCATCGACTTCCAGCATTTCGTCAATGGACTCGTCGCCGGTTTCGGGAATGTTCTCGTCGATGACGGTGATTTTCAGCCCTGGCACCAGGAAACTGGTCTGCCGTACACGGTCGATGAGCTGGTCATAGCTGAATTCAGCGGTGTCGTTGAAAATCTCCGGATCCGCCCAATAGCGGATGCGGGTACCCGTGGTCTTCGGACTGACTTTGCCGATGATCTCAAGTTCGGTGGGACGATTCTTGCGCGTCTTCTTGAATGGCGAATCGGGAGACGGGTGTTCCGGATCAACGTCGGAATACACTCCGGGGTGGCCCTGATGGAAAGCCATGTGGTGGGTTTTGCCGTCACGATCCACTTCCACGTCGAGACGGGAGCTCAATGCGTTCACAACGGATGAGCCGACACCATGCAGACCGCCGGAAGCGCCATACGAGGAATTGCCGAATTTGGCGCCGGCATGCAGCTTGGTCAGCACCACTTCCACGCCGGTGAGCTTGGTTTTCGGCTCCACGTCCACCGGAATGCCTCGGCCATTGTCCGCCACTTCAACGGAACCATCGTCATGCAAGGTCACGATGATGTGGTTGCAGGCTCCCGCAAGAGCCTCATCGACGGCATTGTCGATGATCTCCCACAGGCAGTGCATCAGGCCCTGGCTGTCGGTCGTGCCGATGTACATGCCCGGACGTTTGCGCACCGCATCCAAGCCTTCGAGCACGGTAAGACTCTCAGCACCGTAATTATCCTTAGCCATGTTCCCTTTCAATTGTCGCCTTACAAGACATGAAGTCGAGAAACCCTGCGTTCATGCCGGTTTCTCGACTTCATTTACTCGCGTCTGATTACTATCACTGGTCCAGGAAGTCGCGCAGCGTCTGCGAACGGGACGGATGGCGCAGCTTGGACATGGTCTTCGATTCGATTTGGCGGATACGTTCGCGCGTCACGCCATACACACGTCCGATATCATCCAGCGTCTTCGGCTGGCCGTCCTCCAAACCGTAGCGCATCTTGATGACGCCAGCCTCACGCGGAGACAGCGTTTCAAGCACCTGCTTGAACTGCTCCTGCAACAGCGAGAAGGCGACGGCATCGGACGGTGCGATGGCGTCGGTGTCTTCGATCAGATCACCGAACTCGGAATCGCCATCCTCGCCCAGCGGCGTGTGCAGGGAAATCGGCTCACGCCCGTACTTCTGCACTTCCTGCACCTTCTCGACCGGCATGTCGAGCTCACGGGCCAGTTCGTCCGGCGTAGGTTCGCGGCCGAGGTCCTGAAGCATCTGGCGCTGCACGCGGGACAGCTTGTTGATGACTTCCACCATATGCACAGGCACACGAATGGTGCGGGCCTGATCAGCCATGGCACGGGTGATGGCCTGGCGAATCCACCATGTGGCGTACGTGGAGAACTTGAAGCCCTTCTTCCAGTCGAACTTCTCTACGGCACGAATCAGACCAAGATTGCCTTCCTGAATCAAATCGAGGAACAGCATGCCACGGCCCGTATAGCGCTTGGCAAGAGAGACCACGAGTCGAAGGTTGGCTTCCAGCAGATGGTCCTTGGCGCGCTTGCCGTCGTTCGCGGCCCACTTCAGTTCACGCCGGCGCTTGAAATCCATCTTGTCGGATTCCGTGTCCAGCAGATGTTGGGCGTACAGACCGGCCTCGATGCGTTCGGACAGGTCGACTTCCTGTTCGGCGTTCAACAGGTTCACTCGGCCGATCTGCTTCAGGTAATCCTTGACCGGATCTGCGGTGGCGCCGGCTGCGATCACACGACGCTTCGGATTGCCGGACGGCGTCAGATTGTCGTCGTCATCATCGTCACGCACCACGAAAGCGCCTTTTTCCTTGGGCTCTTCCGGCTTTTTGCGCTTGTCTTCGTCATCGTCTTCCAGTTCGGAATCGTCATCCTCGTCGATATTGTCCTCGTCGAGGTCGTCAGCCTCCCCTTCGTCGTCCACGTCATCAAGGTCATCGTCGAAATCATCAAGATCGGCATCCTCGACGGGATCGTCTTCAGGAGCGTCCTGCTCGATCAGGTTCTCTTCTTCTTCCGCTTTCTTGCTTTTCTTGGCGGCGGAGGTCTTCTTCGCGGCCGTCTTGCGCGACGTCTTCGTAGCGGTCTTTGAGGACTCGCTCTTCTTGGCAGCAGGCTTGCGCGTGGAGGCCTTTTTTCCGGAGGTGGTCTTTTCGGTCAGATCAGTCTGTTCCGTATTTACCGTCGTTTCCTTGGTGGCCAAACTTATCCTCCTATTGATCCCGCCGGAAGCGTATACCATATGGACCCACTTCTGGCAAGGGCAAATCGTCAACTATGTGAGTTAACCATCTTGCGAGGACGATTATTCCCGCGTGTTGAGCTCACCATGCGCAAGTACCGCTTCCTTTCGGCGTGTTGCTCTATGTCTCTTCGGCCCATGCCGGTCCGATATGACGATGCGCCGCGGAGCAGATGATCGCCGCGAGCGAACAATTCTCATCCAACGCGAGCGCACGCATCGCGCACAGCATGGCGCGCTCATCGCCCATCCACCACAGCACATAACTGATGATGGCCAATGGCTGCACATGATACCGTTCGGGGACCATCCCGATGATGTCGAACATCATGTTGACGCCGTTGTCGCAACGTTTCGTGTCGGGTTTTCTTGATGCGTCACGGAACGATCCGTTGAGGGATTCCTCCAGATGACGCGTGTTGCCGGGAAGTGTCGGATTGGCCATGAATCCCATGAGAAAGTCACGTGACGAACGTCGTTCATCCACGATGATGGAGACCAGCAGCGCGTCACGCACCGCCATGGTCTGCTGCATGGCGATGGCAAGTGCTCCCGCACCGTTTCTGGACAGTCTGCATTCTGGCGATGAATCGTCACCTCCCGACGATTCATCGGCCAGCTCATCCATCCATTCCGAGAATGGCCCCTGCAGGAAATCGCGTATGCTCTCCGCCATGCCCAGCGATTTGCAATCCTCCACCAATTGGTCTTCAAGCCGTTCCATCTCGGCTTCGCATATCGGCATGGGCTCGTCGATCGTCTTCATGTCTCGTCCTCCTTGGCGTATCGGAGCGGTCGCTTGATGCAGGCCGCTTTGTTGGAACTATGCATCATCCGGCAATGCAATGAGGCGTTTCGGGACCCCTGTGGTCGGAGAACGTGAAGCTCGGCGTGTCACGAAACGTCCGGCACCGTCTCACCCGCTGCAATCATTATGTTTTCCTCTTGTCGAATGTGTGTGGATAACCTTGACCCATGACTAGCTCTTCCGATTTGGAACAGATTGAAACGCGCACGCTCTCGCTGGTAAGGGATTTTTCGTTCCTGCATGCGGACGATCCGGTGGCGAATTCCTGCAAAGCCGTCGCTGATGCGGTGGCGCAGCAGGCGGTCACGTCAAGTGAGGGCGGCAAACGTCTGCGGGCGTTGCTGACGTTGGATGCGTTCCGTGCGTTCGCGCCGCAGGATGTGGCGGAACGTGATATGGATGCGGTGTTGGATCTGGCATGCGCGATCGAAGTGTTTCAGACCGGCGCGTTGGTGCATGACGACATCATCGACGATTCCGATCTGCGCCGTGGCAAGCCGTCCGCTCATCGTGCGCTTGCCACGGATACCCATAGTGATGCCATCGGCCATGGTTTGGGCATCATGTTGGGTGATATGCTGGCCACCGCGAGCGTGGATATCGCCAATAAAGCGGCTTGCCGGCTTGGCTCCGGGTCTTCCGTGGTGTCGGCCTTCCTGAATATGCACCGTGAAGTGGAAATCGGCCAAGTACTCGATTTGGCCGTGGAACTCAATACGTTAGACGATCCTGAAGAGCTGGCGTCGGCCTCTTTGAATGTCTTCCGTTGGAAGACCGCCAGTTATACCACTATCGCACCTTTGGAATTCGGTATGCTTGCCGCCGGCCTCGCCCCTGCGGACGCGCGCAGGCTCGCACTGGCGATTGGATTGCCTCTTGGTTTGGCGTTCCAGCTCGCGGATGATCTTCTGGACGTCATCGGGTCGAGCCGCAATACCGGCAAACCGGTGGGCGGTGATATCCGTGAAGGCAAACGCACGGTGTTGCTGGCCGATGCGATTGAGGCTGCCGGCGATGTCGAACGACGTGAACTCATCGACATGTGGGAAGCCGAATCACGTGACGAGGCACATGTTAGGCGTGCCATCGCATTGTTCGAGTCCACTGGTGCCATCGCACGTTCCAAGGAACGGATCGCCGGTCTGTGGCTCGAGTCGAAGGCCGCCATCGAGACGCTTGAACTATCGCAGGATCGCAAAGACATGCTTACCGAAGCATGCGCACGTTTCGTACCGATTGTGCGGGAACAGGGCTGATGCCGCCGCACTGTGAAAGACCCGTGTTCATCGCATCTTCCGCAAACCATTCCTTGTAGACTACAAGTGAACACATCTTTGTCGCGAAACGTTTTTTGAAGAAGGAATCGTACCGATTAGCCATGAGTGAAGCCCAGCATGCCCCCGAAGGCCAGGTCATCGAAGGCCGGTACCGAGTCGTCAGCAGAATCGCCGATGGCGGCATGGCCACGGTGTATCAAGCTGTTGACGAGCGTCTGGGACGCACCGTCGCCATTAAGATCATGCACACGCAGCTGGCACAGGGCCCACAACGCGACCAGTTCGTGGAACGTTTCCATCGCGAGGCCCGTTCCGCAGCAGCAATAGCCAATCCCCATATCGTGCAGGTGTATGACACCGGTGAGTTCGATGGACTGGATTTTCTTGTCATGGAGTACGTGCATGGCGTGAACCTGCGGTACGAAATGAACCAGCAAGTCACGTTCAGCGTTCGTGAGACGCTACGCATAGTCGGTGAGACGTTGGACGGCTTGGCTTCGGCGCATCGCGCAGGCGTGGTGCACCGCGATATCAAACCGGAGAATATTCTGCTCAATGACCGAGGACATGTGCAGATCACCGATTTCGGCCTGGCCAAGGCGGTGTCGCAGGCCACGCTGTCCTCCACCGGCATGCTGCTGGGCACGGCCGCCTATCTGGCGCCAGAAATGATTCAGCACAATCAGGCAACGCCGCAGGGAGACCTGTATTCCGTAGGCATCATGGCTTGGGAGATGCTGGCCGGCAAGGTGCCATTCACCGCGGACAATCCGGTGACGCTGGTGTTCAAGCACGTGCATGAGGATGTGCCGGATATCACGACCGCTTGTCCGGGCATCAATGCAGGCGTGGCCGCATTCCTCGCCCGTCTTACGGCGCGCGCGGTCGAGGACCGTCCCCAGGATGCGTCCGTGGCATTCGACGAATTGCAGCAGTTGCAATCGAACCTCACCATCGACGACTGGCAATACCGTCTGTCAGCCGTTTCCCCGGCCGCAAACGATGCCGCCGACACCATGCCCGGCGATGGCACCCGGCAGATGCCGCTACCGCCCGCTCCCCCAGCACCGCCTGTGCGTCAGAACGACGATCGTACACGACAGTTCAATCCGGAAAACCCGAACAAAACCACCGTCATGCCGGCGCAGCAGGCAGATCCGGAGGCAACCACCCGCTTGGCTTTGGAAAAGAACGACGTCCCCGCCAACAACGTTCCAGCTTCCCCCTCGAACGGTCCGGTCAGTGGTGGACAGCCGAAACGCAGTGGCAAGCGTGCACCTGTCATCATCGCCGTCGTAGCAGCCATCGTGCTTGCCTGCGCAGGCGGTGGAGGCTATGCCTGGTGGTATTTCCGAGGACCGGGCAGCTACTGGACCATGCCTCAGCCGGCAGATCTCACATGTTCCGATTCGGAGCCCTGCCGTATTTCCAACATCAAATGGAACGCCTATGAGGAACTGCTGAAATTCTCCAACATCGAGTACGAAGAGACCGAGGCGTTCAGTGATTCCGTCAAGGCTGGCAATGTCATCTCCACCGACCCGGAGAATGTCGGTTCGCATGTGAGCAAACGTCATCATCAGAAGGTCAAGGTGGTAGTCTCCAAGGGTATTAAGCAGGGCACTGTTCCCACAGACATTCTCGATGCCACCAGTGCGAACGGCAAGGATCCGATCAACGCGTTGAAGCGTGCCGGCTTCGACAACATCGAACAGACTCCGGCCAATGATGACGCGTATTCCATGGACGTACCTCAGGGCGCGTTGCTTGATTTAAGCGTGGATCCCGGCGCGACTCTGCCCCATAACGCGAAGATTACCGTCACGCTGTCCCAAGGACCGAAACCGGTTACCATGCCGGACGTCGTGGGCAAATCGAAGGATGAGGCGCAGCAGACGCTTGATGCGCTCAAGCTCACCGTCAACTGGACCGAGCAATTCGATGACAAGATTCCGCAAGGACAGGTGATTTCCGCTTCCGCGAAGACCGGAGACGAGTTGCACTGGGGCGATAGCGTCAATGCGGTGGTGTCGAAGGGACCGGAAACCGTAACGCTGCCGAATTATGTCGGACAGAAAGCCGCCGCTGCCAAAGCCGCATTGGAGAAGCTGGGATTCAGTGTGAAGATCAGCTCGCAACTGACACTTGACTCCAGTCAAGACAAGAAGGTCGCTTCGCAGGATCCGGTAGGAGGCACCGAGGTGCGACTGCGTCAGGAGGATGGCACGCCGAATACCGTCACCTTGAAAATGTATTCGTCGCTGTTCGACTGATTATCCTGATTACAAAATAGAAATCAGGGGTGTCTGTTCCGAAAACATTCTTCGGAACAGACACCCCTGATTGGTTTGGAATGAAACTCGCTGAAAACTTATGCCTTCTTGGCAGCGGATTCGGCTTGTGCCTGCGCTTCGGCCTCCTGCTGGGCTTTGAGCTCGGCCTTGACCTTCTGCGCGTATTCGTCGACGTATTCCTGTCCGCTCATCTTCTGGATCTCACGGGTCACGCGGTCGGTAAGCGAACGCAAATCATCGTGGGTAATCTGGTCGGCGGATTTCTTCTCGACTTCAATCGGCTTGCCGTAAATCACCTTGGACTTGCCTTTGTTCGGAATGACCTGTCCTGGCTTCTGCAGTTCACGCGAACCGATGATGGCGGCCGGAATAATGGGGCAACCGGTTTCGAATGCCAGACGCGCCACGCCGGTGTGTCCTTTGTAAAGACGTCCATCGGGGCTGCGAGTACCTTCGATGTGAATGCCGAACAGATGTCCGTCCTCGATGATCTCACGGGCGTGGTTCAGTGCGCCAAGTGATTTGGAACCGCCGGAACGGTCCACGGGGAACACGCCGACTGACGTGAACCACCATTTCTTGAATTTGCCTTTGATGCCTTTGCCTTCGAAATATTCGGCCTTGCCCATGAAATGAATCATGCGCGGGCAGGTCAACGGCAGCAACGCATCGTCGATGACGGCAAGATGGTTGGCTGCGATAATGGCGCCACCTTCGTGCGGAATGTTCTCAAGTCCTTGCGCGGTCGATCCCAAACGGTGGATGGCGATAGGTCCCAAGCCTTTGACGAAAAACCAATAGAGCATTCTTCACAATCCTCCCGGCGGATTGGCGTCCGCCCGATTAGAGTATAAGTATGACTGACCTCAACAATAGCAATGACGATGAAGAACGCCCAAATGACGCGTCGCATGGTGGCGGCTCTCCAATGGACGACTTGGATGCGGCTTGGGCCGAGTTTGCGGATTCGCATGCTGACGATTTGAAGGCCGTGGAACGTTCGCGTAGTGCGAAACGTTTCGAGAAGCATGCGCAACGTCGGGAAAAAGAGGCTTTGCTGTCCATCGATGACTTGGATCAGGGCACGTTCACCAATGATGCGCCGGCGAATGGTCGTGGGCCGCGCGATTTCACTGGTTCGAGCTGGCTTGACACGGATCGGGTCATGGACCGTTACGGTGACGACTTCGTGCCGCCGAATCCTGAAATCGGCCATGTGAAACTGTCAAAACTGGTGTTCTGGATATTGCTGGTGGCCGGCGTCATCGGCATTATCGCTTCCGTGTTCGTTCCGGCGTTGGCTTCGATTCTTGGTTCGATTTTCGGTTTGTGTGCGCTGGTCGGCGCCGCTGGCCTCATCGTGCAGCATAAAGGGCATCGTGAAACGCGTACCGACGAATTCGATGATGGAGCACGCGTCTGACGATTCTTTGGCGACAAACTGAATACATATCCATCTATGTGAAGGCCCCGGCGGTTTGAACTGCGCCCCGTTTGTTGGACGTTGTTAATTAGGATACAGCCCTAGACCGCGAGGGACATGCTCCGGAACTCCTCCGGGGTGTGTCCCTCGAGTCGTATCTGGCGTCGTCTGGTGTTCCAATGCACGATGTACGAGTCGAACTCTCGGCCGCGGTAGAACTCGTCCTTCAAGTGGCCGAAGACCTGCTCGGTCGCCGCGTTGTCCAGGCAGTTGCCCTTGCGGCTCATGGACTGGCGGATGCCGAGGCGTCCGAGCTCGTCCCTCCACCATTGGTGCTGGTACTGCCATCCCATATCTCCCGTACCATCGGCTCCACGTCCGGCCTGGACACGTGCGCCGGGCGCGACAGGTGGTGGTAGTACGTGGATTTCGGCAGCCCGGCTATCCTCAGGAGGTGGTCGAGCCGGTGTCCCCGCCCTGCGAGCAGTCGGACGACGGCGCTTCGCTCGCGCCGCGTGACTTGGACGCCCGCAGGGCCCGGAGTTTTTCCAGGTACGCGACCTGTTCGGCGAGCTCCTGCTCGCGCGTCGGTTCGGGCTTCGGCCTGAGCGCCTCCGGACCGGTAGTCGCGGCACCAGCGCTCCAGGGACGCGATGCTCGCGATCCCGTGCCTGGCCATGGCCTCCGTCTTGGTCAGACCGTTCTCGACGTGGTCGCGCGCCGCGGCGACCTTCGTCTCCCAGTCGCAGCGTCTGCTGCCGCCGCCTCCCATGACCGCCTCCTCGCCGTTGGACCTGTACAGCCTGATCCAGTTTCTCGCGGTATACACCGGTATGGCAAGCCTGCTGGCAAGCGTGTCCTTGCCGGCTCCGGACTTGATGAGCTCCAGCGCCTCGCGCCGGAACCCGTCGTCGTAACGTCTCCTTCGATCCTCACGCATACGAAAGAACCGCACCTCCGATCATCGAATCTGAATTTCTTCAGTCCAACAATCGGGGTGCGGTTCATATTTACGCCGGGGCCTTCACACACACATACGTTGTCAGCGTTTTCAGGCTTTCTTCGCAGCTTGGGCGGTGGCGATCCACTTGTCAAGCAGCGCCGTGGCCTTGCCGGAGTCGACGGTCTGCTCCGCGATGGCGTAGGCGGCTTTGAACCGGTCAGCCAAGCTTGCGTCGCCCGGCACCAAATGACCGTCGGCGACGATTGCGGAAGCGGCGTTCAGCAGCGCGGTGGTACGGAACGACACATCCTTGCCTGCGAAGAAGTCTCGTGCCAGCTGCGCGTTGAGCGTCGGTTCGCCACCCTTCAGATCTGCGATGGTGACTTTGGCGAGGCCGAGTTCGACGGTCGGATCGAATTTGTTTTCGGTAACCTTGCCGTCCTTGAATTCCCAAATGGAGACCGGACCGGTCGGTGCCATCTCGTCAAGGCCCTCATGGGAAGTGTAGACCATGCCGATCTGGCCGTTCGCCGCATATACGGCGGCCATGATCGGGCTCATCTTGCGATTAGCGCAGCCGACGGCCATATGCTTCGGGCTTGCCGGGTTGGTCAGCGGACCAAGCACGTTGAACACGCATGGCACGCCGAGCGCGGCGCGAATCGGACCGACAAAACGCATGGCGGGGTGGAAGGTGCGTGCGAAAGCGAATGCGATGCCGCATTCGTTGCCGACTTCGCTCACTTGTTCCGGAGTCAAATCCATGGGCAGGCCGAGCGCTTCGAAGCAGTCAGCAGTGCCGCACTTGGATGAGGCCGCACGATTGCCGTGCTTGACGACTTTTACGCCTGCGGCCGCGGCTACGACGGCCCCCATGGATGACAGGTTCACGGTGGAGGCTCCGTCGCCACCGGTGCCGACGATGTCGGTGGTTTCACCGTCGATGTGCAGCGGAATGGCATGGGCCACCATGGCCTTCGCCGCGCCACGCACTTCGTCGGGGGTCAGCCCCAACTGCTGCTGGGTGGCGAGTACCGCGCCAACGGCCGCCGGATCGGCATTGCCGTTCATAAGGTCATCGACGAACCACTCGGATTCCTCGGCGCTCAAGTGGTCCCCTCCGACCAGCTTGGTGAGGATCGACTTCCATGTGATTTCGGCCATGATGCCCTCCTTGGCGCTGTCGCACGCCTTTATTGTTGTTCTGATGCCGCCAATTGTAACGATTGGACGTTTCCCCACGTCCGCACGTCCATATCACGAAACGGCCCATCGAAGATTCTTCAAAAAAGAAAACCTCCCCCGATTACGGTCGGGGGAGGTTATGTCATGAGCAAGTCAGCGACTCAACGAATCACTGCTCGTTCTGGCCGTGGCACATCTTGTACTTACGACCAGAACCGCATGGGCACTGGGCGTTCTTGCCGGTTCCCGGGAAAGTGCGGCCATCCGCCCACGGAGAGTGGAGTTCCTCGCTCTTCGGACGCTTGTTGGCCGGGACCTTGCCTTCGGCGTGGCTGATCGGCTGCATGCCGACGATGCCCTTCTCGTTCTTCTGCTCGTCAGCCAGTTCATCGATGGTGGTCTTTTCGGCCTCGTCATCGGTCTCCGGCTCTGCAGGAGCGGATTCGCCGGTCGCGGCGGCTTCGCCGTCCAGACCCATTACGGCCTCGGCGGCGTTCACGGCCTCATCCTCATCGGATTCGGTCTCCTCGTCCTCGGTCATGGCCACGCGTTCGATGTCCACGTGGAACAGCAGCTGGATGGTTTCCTCCTTGATGGCTTCGATCATGGAGTTGTACATCTGGTAGCCTTCACGCTGGTATTCGACCAGCGGGTCGCGCTGGCCCATACCGCGCAGGCCGATGCCGTCCTTGAGGTAGTCCATCTCGTAGAGGTGTTCACGCCACTTGCGGTCGAGCACGGCGAGCACCACGCGGCGCTCGAGCTGGCGCAGGCCTTCGCTGCCGAGCTTGTCCTCGAAATCGGAGTACTGGTCCTTGGCGTCGGAGACGATGAGCTCCTTCAGGGCCTCAACGGCCTTGTCGCCCTTGAGCTTGTCGACGGCGTCCTTGGCCGCTTCCTGCTCCACGGCGATCGGGTACACGGAGGAGATGGCCTTGAACAGACCGCCCCAATCCCAATCGGCCGGCTTGTCGGAACCGTTGTTGGCGCCCTTGATGTAGCTCAGCACGGTGTCGTCGATGAACTTGAGGATGTCCTCGTGGATATCCGCGCCCTTCAGCACAGCCTGACGCTCCGCATAAATGACGGTACGCTGCTTGTTCATCACGTCATCGTACTTCAGCACGTTCTTACGGATTTCGAAGTTACGCGATTCGACGGCCTTCTGTGCGGTGCGCACGCCCTTGGAAACGCTCTTGGCTTCGATCGGCTCGCCTTCCGGCATGCCCTTGGCCATGACACGCGCCACCAGCTGGGTGTTGAACAGACGCATCAGATCATCTTCGAGGGACAGGTAGAAACGGGATTCACCCGGATCTCCCTGACGGCCGGAACGGCCGCGCAGCTGGTTGTCGATACGGCGGGATTCGTGGCGCTCGGTGCCGAGCACGTACAGACCGCCGAGCTTGACGACTTCCTCATGCTCGTCCTTGACCTGGTCCTTGATTTCGGCCAAAGTGCCCGGCCAACGCTTCTCGTACTCGTCCGGAGTGTCATCCGGAGAATAGCCTTCGGACTTGAGCTTCGCATCGGCGAGGAACTCGACGTTGCCGCCGAGCATGATATCGGTACCACGGCCTGCCATGTTGGTGGCCACGGTGACGGCGCCCTTACGGCCTGCGACGGCCACAACGGCGGCTTCCTTGTCATGCTGCTTCGCGTTCAGCACCTGGTGAGGAATCTTGGCCACGTCAAGCAGAGAGGACACGACTTCGGAGGATTCCACGGATGCGGTACCCAGCAGGACCGGCTGGCCCTTCTTGTGGCGCTTGGCCACATCACGGACGATGGCGGCGAGCTTTTCCTTCTTGGTACGGAAGATCAAATCGTCCTTATCCTCGCGGATCATCGGCTTGTTGGTCGGAATCGGCAGCACGCCCAGCTTGTAGGTGCCCATGAATTCGGCGGCTTCGGTCTCTGCGGTACCGGTCATGCCTGCCAGCTTGTCGTACATGCGGAAGTAGTTCTGCAGGGTGATGGTGGCGAAGGTCTGGTTTTCGGCCTTGACCTCCACGCCTTCCTTGGCTTCGATGGCTTGGTGCAGACCCTCGTTGTAACGGCGGCCCGGCAGGATACGTCCGGTGTGCTCGTCGACGATGAGCACTTCGCCGCCGGTCACGACGTAGTCGCGGTCACGCAGGAACAGCTCCTTGGCCTTGATGGCGTTGTTCAGATAGCCGATCAATGCGGTGTTGTTCGGTTCGTACAGGTTGTCGATGCCGAGATAGTCCTCGACCTTGGTGATGCCCGGATCAAGGATGCCGACGACCTTCTTCTTCTCGTCGACCTCATAGTCCTCGTCACGGTTGAGCTTCAGAACCAGGCGCGCGAACTGGCGGTACCAGCGGGTCACGTCGCCCTCGGCCGGACCGGAGATGATCAACGGGGTACGAGCCTCATCGATAAGAATGGAGTCGACCTCATCGACGATGGCGTAGTGGTGGCCACGCTGTACGAGATCGGACTTCTCCCACGCCATGTTGTCGCGCAGGTAATCAAAACCGAATTCGTTGTTGGTGCCGTAGGTGATGTCGGCGTTGTACTGCTTGCGACGCTCCGGCGGCTTCTGGTTGGTGATGATGCAGCCGGTGCTCATGCCGAGGAAGCGGTAGACACGGCCCATCAGCTCGGCCTGGTAGCTGGCCAGATAGTCGTTGACGGTGACGACGTGGACGCCCTGACCGTCGAGTGCGTTCAGGTAGGCCGGCAGCGTGGCCACAAGGGTCTTGCCTTCACCGGTCTTCATTTCGGCGATGTTGCCCCAGTGCAGAGCGGCGCCGCCCATGAGCTGCACGTCGAAGTGGCGCAGGCCCAAGGTTCGCTTGGAAGCTTCACGCACGGTGGCGAAGGCTTCCGGCATGAGCTTGTCAAGGGACTCGCCGTTTTCGATACGCTGCTTGAACTTGGCGGTCTGGCCCTTGAGCTCCTCGTCGTCAAGCGCCGCGATCTCGTCCTCCAAGGCGTTCGTCGCTTTGGCCACGTTCTCAAGCTTCTTGATCTGTCGGCCTTCACCCATGCGTAGGGCTTTGTCAACGATATCTACCACAATCACTCCCTTTGTGTATGGTGACTTTCCTCGATTGAGGATAGTCGCTTTCTCGCGATTTCCGAAAAGCTCCGTCCATTTTACGTAAGTTTTGACGTATCTTGTTTTTCGCATAAGAAAAGAGGCCCGCATGTATGACATGTGAGCCTCTTATCGTTCAGTTTTCAGCCATTAGCCATTACTTCTTGGCCACATTCTCCGGAGTGTCGATTTCGAAGACGCCGTAGCTCCAACCGTGACGGTGGTAGACGACGGATGGACGACCGGTTTCCTTGTTGACGAACAGGAAGAAGTCGTGACCGATCAGCTCCATCTCGTACAGGGCCTCGTCAATGGTCATCGGCTCGGCGATGTGCAGCTTGCGACGGATGACAATCGGCGTATCCCCAACCTGGACCTCCACGGATTCGCCAGGGCCAAGATCGGAGGCGACCGCAGCCTGCGGGCTGTTGTTCGGCTCTTCCTCCGACACCTCCGGCTCGGGCTCCGGGGCGATAACACCC
>ERZ827126.29-NODE-29-length-232008-cov-9.770764_pt1 | contig 232008 bp, 210 predicted proteins | sample MGYA00519780_ERZ827126 | MGnify/ENA primary metagenome ERZ827126 (study PRJEB31778, sample SAMEA3449262) | human gut metagenome | biome: human gut; feature: human-associated habitat; material: faeces | place: United Kingdom | collected 2010/2012 ...
TTATTTAGCTTCAGTTCTTGACTTACACTCAAAAAAGATAATTGGCTATGCTTTCGGTAAGAGAATGACAAATGAATTAGTTAAAAAAGCTTTGAACAATGCTTATTACAGTCAAAAACCTGATAAGGATAAAAAATTGATATTTCATACTGATTTAGGATCTCAATATACAAGTAATGATTTAAAAGAACTTTGTAAAAAATTTAATGTTATACAATCATTTAGCAAAAAAGGTTGCCCATATGATAATGCTTGTATAGAATCTTTCCATTCATCAATAAAGAAGGAAGAAATTTATAGAAATAAATACCGAACCTTCGAAGAAGCTAATATTGCTATATTTAAGTATATTGAAGGTTGGTATAACAGAAGAAGGCTGCACTCTTCTATTAATTACATGACTCCAGAACAATGTGAATTATTAGCTAGAAGTACAGCATAAAAAAGTTTGACTTTTTGTGTCCAAGATATTGACATAAGACCATACATCTCATGTTAATGTTCAATCAAATAGACGCTGGATGTAGTGATTTTATTATTGAATTTAAATACATCTCATGTTAATGTTCAATTATTTTAACTTTTATGTTTCTACTATATTTTTTTATATTTAAATACATCTCATGTTAATGTTCAATGGGTAGACCCTAATACAGGACTCCAAACAATAGTCAAATTTAAATACATCTCATGTTAATGTTCAATTTTACTGCTTCAATAAAGTCAATCCATGCCCAAAGAATTTAAATACATCTCATGTTAATGTTCAATTTAGGAATTGCAGTTAAAACCTTAAAGCTCTTCCATCATTTAAATACATCTCATGTTAATGTTCAATCCCACCTTTATACATTTGGAAAACCAAAGAGTTTTTATTTAAATACATCTCATGTTAATGTTCAATCAAAGCTTTATTTAACGAGATGTGTGTAGCTTTTTGATTTAAATACATCTCATGTTAATGTTCAATTATGAAGTGGCAAGGAAATCCTTCATATCAGATAGGATTTAAATACATCTCATGTTAATGTTCAATAAGGGTAACCTTGACACGTGTAAACACCAAAAGACTATTTAAATACATCTCATGTTAATGTTCAATTCTGATTATAATAAAGTCCCTTCTGTTACACACTAATTTAAATACATCTCATGTTAATGTTCAATTGGAATTTTGGTTTAATATGGGACTTATCAATTATTAATTTAAATACATCTCATGTTAATGTTCAATGATTTTGTTAGGGAATTAATTACTTTGTTTGGCTGATTTAAATACATCTCATGTTAATGTTCAATTTTCACCATACATATCATTTGTAGATACATAATCATATTTAAATACATCTCATGTTAATGTTCAATTAAAAGGTTGCATACCTCTTGGTGTACTACAGTAAAATTTAAATACATCTCATGTTAATGTTCAATATATAGATTTTATTGCAACGAAGATGGAGTATTGCCATTTAAATACATCTCATGTTAATGTTCAATTTTAGACACTTATTTAGTTTTTACCATGCACAAATCATTTAAATACATCTCATGTTAATGTTCAATAAAATGACAGTTCTAATAGACAAAAAAATTAAAAAATTTAAATACATCTCATGTTAATGTTCAATAATTATTCTTTGAAACGTGCATTTTATTCTGATGAATTTAAATACATCTCATGTTAATGTTCAATTAATGCTGTTGTTAAAGATGTTGTTATTAGTAAAGGATTTAAATACATCTCATGTTAATGTTCAATATATTACGTTTGCAATCTGTTTCTTTGTGTGAAAATTAGATTTAAATACATCTCATGTTAATGTTCAATTCTAACACCTCATTATTCTAATATTTAATATAGATTATTTAAATACATCTCATGTTAATGTTCAATCCACATTTTCATGTTGCTATTGTTTTAGAAAATTTATTTAAATACATCTCATGTTAATGTTCAATCCAGCTATTAACTTTCCTTCTGGCACTGCTACTGATATTTAAATACATCTCATGTTAATGTTCAATCTATATCCTTTTTTTCCACTTTTTTTATTATCCTATTTAAATACATCTCATGTTAATGTTCAATTATTTTAAATGTTCCTCCAAATAGCATAATTTTTATATTTAAATACATCTCATGTTAATGTTCAATTTGAAGGAAAAGTTAAGCTTACATCTGAGTTTGTAAAATTTAAATACATCTCATGTTAATGTTCAATTGAATAAGTATAATAATTTAAAAGTTAAAGACTTTGATTTAAATACATCTCATGTTAATGTTCAATGTTCTAATAGTATTGTATTGCATTACGGTGTAATATTTAAATACATCTCATGTTAATGTTCAATCCTGATAATATCCAACAAGAAAATAATATATATGTATTTAAATACATCTCATGTTAATGTTCAATATAATTTTAGGTGATAATTATGGGCAATATTACTATATTTAAATACATCTCATGTTAATGTTCAATTTACCATCAAATTTAAAAATCTTTAAGAATTCTTGTATTTAAATACATCTCATGTTAATGTTCAATATACATAATTGATAATGTTGTAGATGATGATGAAATATTTAAATACATCTCATGTTAATGTTCAATGCTATAAAGATAGAGGAAATGCAGAAGAACAAATATTTAAATACATCTCATGTTAATGTTCAATTTTCTATCTTCTGTGGGTTCTTCTTCAAATGGGTCAATTTAAATACATCTCATGTTAATGTTCAATTTGTAAAATATCAGGTAACATTGAAGTTGTAGATTTATTTAAATACATCTCATGTTAATGTTCAATTTTCTATCTTCTGTGGGTTCTTCTTCAAATGGGTCAATTTAAATACATCTCATGTTAATGTTCAATTTGTAAAATATCAGGTAACATTGAAGTTGTAGATTTATTTAAATACATCTCATGTTAATGTTCAATTTTTTAAAATGGCTAAATTTAAATTAGGTCAAGAAGATTTAAATACATCTCATGTTAATGTTCAATAAGTCTTTATTTTAGTTTATTTATTTTAAAGGAGGATTTAAATACATCTCATGTTAATGTTCAATAAAGGTGTTGAAGGTCAAACAACTATTGTTATAGAATTTAAATACATCTCATGTTAATGTTCAATTGCTAATGCTTATCAGGGGAAAGGAAATACTATCGAATTTAAATACATCTCATGTTAATGTTCAATTAGTACAGAAGATAAAGATAAGGTTGCTAAAATAGAATTTAAATACATCTCATGTTAATGTTCAATTTTCTATTCCTCCAAATTCAGTAATCTTTATAGAATTTAAATACATCTCATGTTAATGTTCAATAAGTGGAATAATGGAAAAAGTTGGTAGCACCTTATCATTTAAATACATCTCATGTTAATGTTCAATCTAGCACATAGTCCCATACTTGCAGATTCATCAAGAAATTTAAATACATCTCATGTTAATGTTCAATTAGGACTTATTTATTAATTATTAGAAAATTATTAATATTTAAATACATCTCATGTTAATGTTCAATTTTCTATCATTAAGAATTAAAATTAATTTACCATTTATTTAAATACATCTCATGTTAATGTTCAATTTGAAGTAACACCAGAAGATAATTCATAAGTATAATTTAAATACATCTCATGTTAATGTTCAATAAATCTTATATAAGTGGTTAAAGCTTCTCTATGTAAATTTAAATACATCTCATGTTAATGTTCAATAGGAGTTATGGCATGGGGACTAGCAAAGGTAGCTGAATTTAAATACATCTCATGTTAATGTTCAATTTAGATTTTCGTCTATTATGTTGTAGTCAAGACCAATTTAAATACATCTCATGTTAATGTTCAATAAAGAACTTTACCATGGAAAAGAAGATAAATCTTGAATTTAAATACATCTCATGTTAATGTTCAATACAGAAACAATAGAAAATACAGTAGTAATTACTGAATTTAAATACATCTCATGTTAATGTTCAATTCAAAATTGTTTTCTTAGTTGTCATTTTTGTGGAGGATTTAAATACATCTCATGTTAATGTTCAATCTAATGTTAGTATAATTACTAGTTATTCAAATCCAAATTTAAATACATCTCATGTTAATGTTCAATAAAGAAAGGTTATCCAGTTTATTCTAATATTTATATATTTAAATACATCTCATGTTAATGTTCAATAAAAGCTTGGTTACAATCTTCTCATATTGTTTTGAAATTTAAATACATCTCATGTTAATGTTCAATGAATAGTTTATAAGTTCTTATAGTTTTTTTTATTGATATTTAAATACATCTCATGTTAATGTTCAATCATTTAGCAAAATGATTAACTTGTTAAATGGAAAAGATTTAAATACATCTCATGTTAATGTTCAATTGGAGTTTTGGTTTAATTGTGGTTTAATTTCTTATTAATTTAAATACATCTCATGTTAATGTTCAATATTCTTGTGAATTTTGTTTACATTTTAATGATGGATTTAAATACATCTCATGTTAATGTTCAATGGAAGAGGCTTGACAGCAATAGATTTAAAATTTTCATTTAAATACATCTCATGTTAATGTTCAATACTAGTATTTACTAGATTTTAATTTTATCATATTGTTAAAAATTATGCTATATATTTATATTAAAAACTTTTACCAAGTAAAATACACATAATATATATTTTTTTTAAGTTTCTTCTTATTCCTTGAAACATCTATATTTTAACACAATATAAGTATAAAACAACTTGGTAAATTTTTTATAGTATAAGTTCTTCTCCTGATGTATTAGATGAAACTCCAAGAATTTCTTCTCCAAAAATATTATTATTCATAAGTTTTATTATACAAATAAAATCCTCTGTTTCATTTATTACATTCTTTAATTCACTTTTTAATTTTATAATTTTTGATGGAGTAATTTCCCCTCTAAATACTGACTTTTGAAAATGTGAAAGATATTTTTTACATACTTTAAATACTTTATTTACTCTTTCCTCTTTTACATCATAAAAAACAAATGCGTAATTATAATTTAGGTTTTTCTTTTTCACTACATTCCCTCCTTTAAATTAAATGGGACAAATTCTTTTTCCTCCATAATATATTTAATAAGCTTGTAACAGTCTAATTTTATAGCTGTTTTATAACTTACCTTTCTCTTTAATTTTGGATGAACAAATACACTATCCATTCTAGCTTCAAAAGCTTTAATAAATATGCTTTTTCCTTCCTCATTTAATATACAATAATTTACTTTTCTTTCAAAATGTTTTGTAACTTGAAGTCTTTTATTATTTACAAGCTCAAAAATTGTTCTAAATACTATTACTGGCTTAAATACCTCACTTATATCTAAACTTAATGAAAATCTTCCCTCTGATGGTTCATGCAAATAGCTTATTCTTTGATCTAAATGTGTTCTATATATTGTGGAGATAGTTCTATATAATAATGTATTTCCAAAAGATATTAATGCATTTATAGGATTATCTGGTGGTCTTTTTACTCTCTTATTCATTACAAAATCATCTGGTAAAATTGTTTTAAATTCGCTATAAAATCTTTGCCAAACTTCTCCCTCTATAGCTAATAATTCTTTAATATTACTACTCTCTTCTATTCTCTGAAAAAACTCTTTTTTAATCCAATCAATAGTTCCCTTTACTTCTTTTTTATTATGTTTATAGTAATGATAAAGTACTTCTCTTATATTTATTCCTATCCCCCTTACAATTGCCTTTGCAATCTCCATTCTATTATTATTAAATTTATCTACCTGTTTAATTAATAATCTGCCACTATTATACTGATTTCTAGGATAAAAAGTCCCACTATAGCCCTCATAATAATTAAAAAAATGTACTACCACATTATTTTTTGATAAAAAATCAAGTAGTTTTGTATTTATACTTACTTCATTAAGACAATATAATTCTTTAATATTTTCAATAGGAATATATGAATTTTTTCCATCTTTTCTAAAGCATAAAGAATTGTCTTTTCTACTAAGTTCACCCATTGAACCTATATATTTTGTACTTCCCATATATAATCACCTTACTTAAAAAGTTTATTAACTATTAACATATCTCTATAATCTAAATTTATATCCTAAATATAACAATATTCATAATAAGAACACTTTTTGCATTTAGGCTTATTTAAAATTGGAGGTATATTATTTTCTAAAATCAATTCTTCTATTTCTTTAATATATTTATCAAGTTCTTTTTCAATCTCTTCTGTTAATTCATAAATTACAACCTTTTTTTCTTTTTTATTTTTCTCAACAAATTCAAGCTTACCTTTTCTAATAACACCTTTATCTTTAAGTATTTTTAAATAATAAATCAATTGCCACTTTGCAGCTTCTGCATCTGCATCTGACTTTTTTATCTCTGTTAAGTATTCTGATGTTAATTTATCTAGTTTTATATTTTCAATTGCTATTTCTGTATTTTCAGACTGTTTACTTTTTTCTTCATGAATTGCTTTGCCTATCTTTACCTCTTCACTATTATCTTCAAGATTAAGTCTATTTCCATGTAAATAACATTGTCTCTTACAGTGAAAATAATAATTCACTAATGTTCCTGTTATCACTTAAAATCTTACCTTCTTTCCTTAGCCAATATTATAATTGTTTTAATTTAAAAACATTCCCACCTCATTTTTAAACTTATCTTTATTAAGTTTTCCATTTTCAAAATATTCATCTCCATTTTCTATATAATAAAGATTTCCTATTTTACCTTGATAAATTAAGTCTACACTTTTATTTATTTCATAAACAAAATAATTTAAATTTCCTCTTGCTTCTGAAAGTTTTACTTCTTTTTCAGCATATCCTAACTTATTATTGCAAAGAAGTTTTTCATACTTTTCCCAAACCTCTTTTCCATCTAATATTAAACCATTATCCATTTTTATTTTTCGTGATAAAAATATTGATATACTCCAATTATTATCGTCTATAAGTTTCATTCTTTCCTCAATTTTTTTAAAATTTAACATTGATACATTCTCTTTAAAGAAATCATTAATATTAGTATCACTACAAGATGTATTGTAAATTTTAATAATTTTATTAAGAACTGGTTTATAATATTCTTCAAAATTTTTATTGATTAAAATCTTCTTCATTTCTTCATTTCTTAAACTATATTCATTATTTATTCTTATATCATTACCGTATATACTTGTTGCTGCGTCCATATCAAAAAAATATACAATTCCCATTCTATTACAACTTCTATTTATTCTTCCCATAAATTGTTCTTCACTATCTAACTTTGAAATATCTTTATACCCAATATCCATATCTATATCAACTCCTGCTTCTATTACCTGAGTCGCTACAAGTATTATTCCCCTTTTTTCATTTTCACAAAGTTCTATAGTTTTTAAAATTCTATTTCTTTCAATTATGTTATCATCTCCAGTTATAAGTTCTACTTTACAAGAGAGTTGTTTTTCACATAATGCATTATAAAATTTATAAGCACTTTCTTTTTTAATAAATTCAATTAATATTTTTTTATTTTTATTACTATTTTTTATAACATGAGTTAATAAATCCTCAAAAATGTTCTGAGAATCCATTAATTTATAATCTATCTTTACTCTATTTTTAAATAAGGGATTTGAAAAATATTTTTCTCTATCTTTAATTAAACTTATTGTATTTTTTAATACATCTTCAGAATCATTTTTAATAGTTAATAAATTTAAATTTGGAAGCGTTGCAGACATTATTATTACCTTTATATTTAAAATTTTAGAAAATGCTTTTAGAAAATAAATTATTTCTGTCCATATAATATTTTTATAACTTTGAATTTCATCTAATACAATTACACTATTTGCCAATTGATGAAAAGCAAATACATCTTCTTTTAAAGAACCAAACATAATATTAAATAAACTTACATGAGTAGTTAAAATAAAAGGATAATTTAAAAATTGTCTATCTAGCAAAGTTTTTTCATAATATTCATATTCATCATCATTTTTCTTATCTTCTTTTTCCCAATCTTTCTTTTCTTTTTTAATAGGTTTTAAACAATTTATCACTGCTATTTTATTAAATATTTCATTCTTCTCTTTATATATTTTTTTTAAATTTTCTATATTTTGTTCAACTAAAGTATTAAATGGATATACATAAAAAATCTTTTTTAAATTATTGTCTTTTTCAAAAAGTCTAAAACTTAAATTCATTGCCACATTACTTTTTCCAGAACCAGTTGGAGCTTCTAAGAAAAATATATTAGAATCCTTATCTTCATTTAAAACTTTTTCTGCATCTAAAAACATTTCTGTTCTTAAAATATTAATATCTTTTTCAGTAGTTAAATCCTTTTCTTTTTTATATTTATCTTCTTCATATTTTCTTATTTTTTTATATACTACTGTTTTTTTATATTCCTCATAAAATGTATTTATATCATCAATTTCTCCAAATTCATTAATCTCTATTTTATTTCTAAATTCAGTTGTAGCATAAAAATCACAAGCTACCAATATAGAAAATATTATTCTTTCATAAATATAAAGATACATTCCTTCTTCTTTAGATTTATTCTTTAAATCTTGTTTTACTTCATTTATTATTCTATCTATCCTAAATTTTTCATTACCTTTTCTTTTTTTTATAAGATTTCCTAAAGAAATATCTTTAAAATATAAATCTTTATTTTTTTTAAATATATTTAATGCTATAATTCCTTTTCCATATTCTCCATCAAACTTTTTAATAAATGATTCTAAAGAATCTAAATCTCCATGATGTTTTGAAATGATATAAGCATTTAATATCATTATTGTTCTTAAAATCTTTTTATCTTCTTTAGGAATTTTAGTATAATAATAATCCATATATAATACAGAAGATATTAATGAATGTTGAGTTGCAACTTCTTGAAAATCTTCTCCTCCTGGAATTTTATTTTCCATTTTATAATTTTGAAAATTAGGATTTATTTTTCCTATATCATGCATTATTATGGTATTAATTATCATCTCCCTAAATAATTTTTTTCCTTCTTCACTTATATTTTTTAAATATAAATTTTCAAAGTTTAAAAATATATTATCTATTTTTTTAGAATTATTTATCTTAAAAAAATATTTTTCCACAAGTTTTGTATGTTCTTCTAAGGTTTCTTTACAATTTTTATCTTCACTTAAGTGAGCAAAAAAGTTATATTTTTTTGTAATTAGTTTTGAAATATCTATAACATTTTCCCTATTAAAATACATGTTTTCCTCCTAATTTTAAAGGAGGGTTGCCCCTCCAATATTTTTAATAAAAAACTATATTTTTCTCATCAATTTTATAAACCAAAACTTCACTGCATTTTGAAACATTTATATTTGTATATTCAAATTTTTTTAAAATATACATATTAAGCTCTTCATCTAATGAAATTGGAAGACTTTCTTCATACTTAAATTCTTCTTCATATTCATAATCTTCTTCCTCATTCTCTATCTCTTCTTCATCCCAGTCTTCTTCATAATCTTCTTCATCTAAAGAAACTTCAAATTGTTCCTTTAAAAATAATGAATCTATTTTAGAAAAATCTTTAGCTTCTTCTATATTATTAAAAAGTCTAACATCACTTATGTTAGCTAAGTGGTCATTTTTTCCTAAATATGGAATATAAACAACTTTATTCTCTAATATACTATTAGCAATTTTCTTACTTTCTTCACTATCTATAAGAAGATAAATATTCCAACAAGGATTTTCAAGCCATTGCTCCTTTACTATAAGATTTCCTCCAAGTTCTTCAGAAGCATACCCTACAGAATTATTAAAAACTTGAACTTTTTTATTAATAAATCCTTTTTTATTTTTAGGCTCTATAGATATTTTCACATCTTTTAATTTTTCATAAAATTCTGGGAAAGCTTCTCCATCTTTCATTTGATTATATCCACCATATCCTAAAATTGCGCCAAATATTCCAAGCAAAGCAACCTTATGAATATTACCATAAGTAAAATAAAGATAACTATTCATATCTGGTTTCTTAAAAAAAGCTGTTTTACCTGATAATTCAAATCTTAAAACATCCATAATTCTATACCTCTTTTTGTGTAAATATATTATAGGTTTTAGCTCCTTCTATATCAGTTTTTATTTCTGTTGTATATGGATTATAATAAATTTCTATATTTTTAATTTTCTCTTTAAGAGAATTAATTAAATCTCCACAATTTATATTTATTGTATTTTTATCTTCACCTTTTTCAAATTCTATATATTTATCTAAATTTGGTAGATATAAATCTTTTTCAGTTTCAATAAATAATCCAAATTCATTTTCACATCCAACTTTAGAATTTGTTGCAAAAGATGTTGCTGAAATTAATGCTGCCTTTTTGAATTTTTCATAATCTTTTTCTGTATATCCATCAGTTACACCAAGTTCTATAAATTCTTTATATGCTAGTGGATTTATTGTAAATGGATAAAAATAATGAGCTTCATCACTTACAATTTTACTACCTAAAGTTGAATTTTTAGCTTCTTCTGAATCCTCTTTTGCATTATCCTTTGAACTATCTCTAAAAGGAGAAAGTATTTGTTGTTCTTCTGCATTTGTTTCATTATATTTGTTAAACCCTTGTCCAAATTGTACTGCACCTGTTATAGAAAAATTATTTCCTGCTTCTGCAAAAGTTGCTCCAAAGTTTTTTACATCTATTGCTTTAAATAAATTAGTTAAAACTTCTTTTGAATCTTTACATTCTTTTAAATCTTTAACTCCAAAAATATATTCATATCTTTCTTTTAATGACTTAGGAACTAAAGTAATATTTTTCTTTTTATCCTCAGAGAATTTCATAGATTTTATATATAAAACCTTTTCACCAGTATTATCCCATCCTTTTTTAATTGGATATTTAAAGGCTTTATCACTACCAAATACTTCCCCTTCGCTTGTTGTCTTTGGATATCCAGTAAAATCTGCATTCCAATTAGACATGATTGAACAAATTCCTAAAACTCCATATACTCTATTTTCCATTTATTTTTCCTCCTTTTTTTCATAAATAAGATTATCACCTATATACCCTGCTATTAACATATCTTGGTCTATTTTTTTATCAAGTGTGTAATCTAAAATCATATAATAATATCTTTTAAATCTTGTTGCATTACTTGGTATATCATGTTTATATTTGTCATACATTCTTCTTAATTTTAATTTTATGTCCTTATCTCCTTTAGAATGTAAAAATGGTTGAATAAAAATATCATTTTTATTGTTTCCTCTATATCTTCCTAAAAAATAATTAACAACTTGGCCTATTGAATAAGAATATTCTTGATCATTTAAAATTTGTTTGTTATTTTTTTCTGAATTTATCTTTTCTCTCATGCTATTTTCTATTTTTTTAACATTACCATTCATAAATTCATCCTCCTTTAAATAATTTAGCAATGAATATCTTAAATTAAATTGATGTCTTGCCTTGAAAATATATCCATTATAAATTGAACCTTTCATTAAATCTAATGTTACTTTATCTAAAACATTGTATAATCCACTTTTACTTCCTTTATAAAGCCAATTAAATATAACCTCTCTTGACAATAGCAAGTTTCTCATCACCCTATTATCCTTTATTGACATATCCTTAACATCAGTAAAATAATTTGAAATTAAATATTTTGAAAAGAATATTTCATTTATTAATGATTCAATATCTGATATTTTATCAAAGATTGAATAAGAATACTTATCCATAGGTACATCTAAAATTTTTTCAAATTTAAATGGTTTTAAAATATTATATCTATAATTTGTTACTATATCACAACTGTGAATTTCAACTTCTTTTCCTTTTTTTAATCTTAAGAACATTCCTGTAAAGTCTTCTGTTAAAAATTCTCCATTTAAATTTCCTTGAATTTTATTATCATCAATATAAACATTTACCTTCCCAACAGAGGCTAAATTCATAAGATAATCAAAAAATTTTCTTTGAAGTAAAACCTCTTCACTATCTATAAAATAAGGCACTGAATATTTTCTTGACTTATTTTCTAAATAAGGCTTTTTAGCATTTAAGTTCATATTATCATTTGGAAGTCCATATATTTTTTCTCCACAATTAACATTAAAATCATTACTATTAAAAATGTTTGGTATTAAATATCTTTTTGACTCATTTTTATACTTTTCTATAGGTGCTTTAAAAAGTATTTTCAAATAATCTTTTCCTGAAATTTCTATTGGCATATTAAAAATATTGTCTTTTATCCATTTTTTGCATTTTTCCAAGGATTCTGTATCTACTTTTCCTACTTCTTTTTCAACTGTTTCATATAACTTTTTTACATTATTTTTAGAATATTTAAGAAAAGGATTAGTTAATATAGCATAATAATCATCAATTATCTCTTCTGTAAGTTTTCCATTGGTTAAACTCTCTTTTTTTATAAAAAATGATAAGTAATTATTACTATGGATTATCTTTTTTTTGTCTATTGGTTTATTCATATCAATAAGCTTGCTATTATAATCATAATTACATATATCACTAAAAGCATTTATACTTTTATCAATTGTTCCTTTTTTCTTATCATATTTTATTGTATAATCTTTAACTTCATTATTTTCTAAATCAACAATTACATATGTTCCATCAGCAGGTATATAACTATCTAATATTAATGAATCTCCTTTTTCTTCCAACATTTTTTCAAATACCTTTATACATTCCTTAAGCATCTATGAACTCACCTCCTTATAAATATCTAAAGTTTACAAACCCATATCCTCTTGAATTACCCTCTAGCAAACCTGTACCTAAACATAAATATGCTAAATCTTGAGCTTCTTTTTCTTCAGTAATATTTAATGTTATTTTATCTCCTAATAATTTTATATTCTTATAATTAGAACTAATAGGAAATTCATTATTAAAAGTCATATTATAATACAATTGAAAATTTTCATTAATTTTTTCTTCAGTAAATTTATTATATTTTTTAATAAGATTTTCTTTTAGTCTTCTTTCAAAATCTTCTAAAGATAACTCTTTTCTCCAATAGCCTTTATCAGTTTTTAAGATAACTGGTGTTAATGTATATATTTTTTCTATATACCTTTTAGGAAGTATTTTTATTTCACAAGTAAGCCCTTTTAAGTTATTGTCATACTCATTTACTAATTCCTTTTCAAAAAATTCTGCTAAAGTTCTATCTATAGTTCTTATTGTTATAGTATAAATATTGCCCTTTTTGTATACCTTTTCTTCTTCATTAGGATAAAATCCATTAAAGCAGTAGTTTTTAAACTTATTTTCTTTGTGCAATTTTAAAAGTTCTTCTTTTTTTCCAAAACTCTTATCTATAAAACTTCCTATTTTATACTGCATTTCTTCTAACCTAATATCATTTAATAAAAAAACTTTTAATCTTATTTGAAATACTATTATTTTTTCCATATTACACCTCCTGTTTACATAATACTACTTCTCTGATTGTTTGTAAATATTTGTTTTAAAATAATATATTATAGTATAAAAGAGAGATAAATTGTTTTTTATAGATACTTATGTTTGAAGAGGAATTAATAAACAAGTTTTATCTCTCTTTATTGTTATTATATTACTGCAATCTTTCACAGTCAATATATTTTCATAAAAATTTAAATACGTAAAATGATTTTTATATTAATAATATACTTAAGGATAATATTTTTTTATATCCTTAAATATATTAACATCACATGTTATGGTTAAATTAAAAGCATAAAAATTTAAATACATAAAAATTTAAATACATCCTTATGTTATATTTATTACTCAAATTATTATATCCAAATTTATCTTTTCTAACAACTTAGAATATTAAAAATTTCTTTACTCTTTATTAAACTTTTTATATACTTAAAATAAAACTTAAAGGGGAATGAAAATGTATAAATATATATTATTTGATTTAGATGGAACTTTAACTAATCCAAAGGAAGGCATAACAAAGTGTGTTCAGTATGCTTTAAAGTATTTTAATATAGATGAGCCTAATTTAGATAATTTAACAAAGTTTATAGGTCCTCCTCTTCATGAGTCTTTTGAAAGGTTTTATAATTTTTCAAAAGAGGATGCTAAGCTTGCTGTTGAAAAGTATAGAGAGAGGTTTAGTACTATAGGTTTGTTTGAAAATGGTGTTTATGATGGAATTAAGGAGCTTTTAGAAGCTTTAAAAAAGGATGGTAGAGTTTTAGCTGTTGCTACTTCTAAGCCTGAAGTTTTTTCTCTTAGAATATTAGAAAAGTATAATCTTAAGGATTATTTTGATGTTATTTGTGGTAGTGAATTAGATGGTAGAAGAACTGTTAAAGCTGAAGTTATTGAAGAAGTTTTTAATAGACTTTCTTTAAAAGATGATGAAAAGTCTTCTGTTGTAATGATTGGTGACAGAGAGCATGATATATTAGGTGCTAAGGCTTGTAAAATTTCTTCTATCGGAGTAAAGTTTGGCTATTCAGAGGAAAATGAACTTGAAAATGCAGGTGCTGATTTTATAGCTGAAACTGTAGAAGATTTAAAAAATCTTCTTTTATCTTCTAACTAAAATTATTCTAATTTTAATACATAATTTTCTATATATAATAAAAAGCTGCTATACTTTTTTAGTACAACAGCTTTTTTATCATGCTATATAACATCTTAGTGCAAATCCTACACAGTCTAGTCTATATCCAAATAAGTTTAGAAGAAAAACTCTAATCACTATTGTCCACATCCATTAAAAAGTACTAAATGAGTTATAGGCATTTTAAAACATCGCCTTAGTAAATTCTCTTTGTATAGAATACACAATCTTTTATCTTCTTTTCTCTTCTTACTTCAACTCTTCCTCTTACCTTATTTTCTTTTAATTCACCTTCCCAAGTTTGATTACAATCAATATAAGTAAAAGTACCATCACCATTATCCTTTAGGAAGATTCCTACATGTTCTAAGTTGTTTTTAAAATATAAATCACCAGGTCTAGGATTGTAAGTTCTAGTTACATTATAAGAACTCGTTATTGCCCAGGTAGTTTGTCCTATACTTATTCCTGCCATTGCATAACATCTTTGTACAAATCCTGCACAGTCTAGCCCATATCCTGGAACTGCTCCTGTTTTAGGTAATTCACTTGCTGGAGTAAAATGATAAGCTCCATCAAATGTTACATATTTAGCATTATTCCAATTTCCTCCTAGGTAATAAGGCACTCCTCTCATTCCAAAAGCATGGTCTAAAACTGTTCTTCTCCAGTCATTTCCACTATAATAAGTACTAGTCTTAACATTTAAATTATTGTTATAAAAACTTACACTTGGTTTATTTTCCTTTTTCTCTCCTGAAATTATTGTAGGATGATATATAGTATTATTACCAGTTATTATATAAAGCTTAGCTTCATGTTGTCCTGTAGCTAGTCCACTCATTGGTATTGTTATAGAAAATCCTGAATAATCTTCATCATAATCAGGATAAACTTTAGAAACATCTGGTCTATATATATCTGTTGATATTCCTTTATATATCTTACCATCTAAATAAACATGTATTCCTTTAATTCCATAGCCAGATAAAGCCCATCCTCTTATTGTTATACTATTATTATAATAATCATAATCTATTGTAGGTGAATCTATATGACTTATATTTGCTGGTCTTTTTATATTTATTGTTCTAACAAAATCATCTACTGTTCCATCTTCATTAGTTACAACTACTCTTAAAGTCTTAGTTCCACTATCTTCACTTGTAATATTAACTTTTCCATCAAATCCTGAATTTTCATTATTATACTCTGGAAATACATTAGATACATCTGGTCTTAATGTGTTAGGAGTTACTTCCCCCATAGATTTTCCATTTATAAATACTTCTACCTTTTTCATTTTAGAAGAAGATAAATGCCAACCTCTTATATTTAAATACATTCCACTAACATTACTTCCATTTTTAGGAGTATCTAAACATCCTCTAACAGGTTTTGAAACTTCATTTTTTTGTATTTTTATTTTTCTTACAAAATCATCTACTGTTCCATCCTCATTAGTTACAACTAGTTTTAATGTTTTTTCTCCTACACTTTCATTAGATATATGAAAGCTTTTAGAAAATCCTGCATTTTTATTTTCATAGTTTGGGAAAGCTTTATATACATCCATTCTTTCTTGTTCTATATCTAAATTTCCTAAATACTTTCCATCTAAATATGCCTTAATATCTTTTGTTTTAGAATAAGATAACTGCCAGCCTCTTATTTCTAACTCATTCTCCCTTATAACAGTTCCATTTGAAGGGAAATCTAAACAACCTGTCATTGGCTTTTCTAAAGTTATTGTTCTAGTAAAATCATCTGTTGTTCCATCTTCATTAGTTATATATAACTTTAAAGTTTTTTCTCCTGGAGCAACATTTGATAAATCAAAGGTTTTAGAAAATCCTGCATTTTTATTTTCATAGTCTGGAAAGGCTCTATATACATCTAATCTTTCTTGTCCAATATCTAAATCACCTAAATACTTTCCATCTAAATATGCTGACATTGTTTTTATTCTAGAAGAAGATAATTCCCATCCCCTTACTTCTAAATATCTTCCAACTATTTTGCTACCATTTTTTACTGTATCTATTGTTCCTCTCATAGGAAGACTTTTACTATTTAAAGTTCTATTCCAATAATCACTTGTTCCATCTTCCATAGTAGCTATTATCTTTATTTTATGAGTTGTTACATTATTATCTCTTGGAATAGAATAATTATAACCCCAATTACTTTCACCATAAGATGGATAAACTCTATCTATATCCTCTCTTCTTTCATTAGCTACTGAATCTATTATAAGTTTATCATTATAATAAATTTTTATATTTTTTATTCCACCACGGCCAGCTGCCCATCCTCTTACTTGAATTTTATCAGAAGTTAAAGTGTCACCATTTTTTAAAGAATCTACAGTTCCTAATACCTCCATTTTATCAGTTTGTAAGATTGTTCTTTCCTTTATAATGTCTCCATCTTTATATTCTACCTGAACTATAGCCTCTGCTTTTTCTATAGCCTTTTTATAAGTTCCATGTAAAGAAAAATTATAATTTTCTTCATTACAATTTACTAAAACTTCTTGAAGCTTTTCTCCATTAATATATAATGAAACTTTTTTTATATTCTTTCCATCCCCAATAGTTCCTGAAATAACTTTATCTTTATTTAAGACTATTTTAGAATCAGAAGAAAAACTTACCTTTCTATTTTCCTTTAAATCTTTTTCTATATATGTATTTTCAGCTGTAATGCTTTCTTGTGGTGTATTTGTAGATAATTCTACTGCATTTGCCTTTGCTGGTAATACTATAGAGGCTACTATTAATATAACTGCTACCTTTTTTCTTATCATAATAAATTTCCCCCTTCTGTTATAGATTTATTATGTTAAATCAATTTTCGTCTACATTTTTTATTTTACACTATTTTTATTACAAATTTATTAATTATTTATATTTTTTATAAAAAAATCTATTTCACAAACTATATATTTTTGCTATTTTCAAGAGTTATCCTTAATTATCTAATTAATATAATTTTTTTAATAAAAAAAGACTTTAGAAAAATTCTAAAGTCTTTTGGTGGCTTACCGGGGAATCGAACCCCGGACACCTTGATTAAAAGTCAAGTGCTCTACCGACTGAGCTAGTAAACCACATAAATGGAGCAGGTAGTGGGAATCGAACCCACCTTTCCAGCTTGGAAGGCTGGAGTATTACCGATATACGATACCTGCTTATTATTAAATTTTCTTTGGCCTCGTCAGCCGACTTCATTATAATACTACATATTTTTTTATTTGTAAATACCTTTTTTTAATTTTTTTAAGTTTTTTATTTATTATGATATAATATACTTATATTTTGTAGATAGGAGGAATTTTTATGTATAATCTTAATAATGATGACTTAGAAATTATAATAAAAAGTATTATTGAAACAAATAAAGCCGAAGAAACCTATGGATATATTACTGATGAGTATGAATTTCCTTATCCTATTGAGCAAAAATTAAATCTTCTTACTCCTAGTGAATATGAAGAAGTTATTAATCTTTGTGAAGAAATTGCTGATAAAGCCTCAGAAAATTTAAATGGGGAATTAAATATGTTTCATAGACTTCATGAAGAAATTCAATTTATGTTAAATGACTATTTATAAAAAATAAAGCTGTGGTATAACTTTTTTTATGCCACAGCTTTATTTTTTATTCTATTAATTCTCCATTAAAGTTTTTAAAATAAGAAGGTTTTTTAGAATCTCCTACATTATTTTGGTCTTTATGAAGCTTTTGTCTTCTTTCACCTTTTTGCATTGGGTTACAACTTCCAGGCTTATTTACTTTTTCTTTCATACAAACACATCCTTTCAGAAATAGTTTGTACTTTTAAATAAATATTATTCCTTATTAAAGATATACTTTATTGTTATTTAATATTCCTTTTTTATCTAAAGCATTTTTTATTGATTTCATTACATTTAAATTTATATCATCTGTTTGTTTTTGAAAATATGGCTTTTTACTTACTCCTATTCCATGTTCTCCTGAAGGAAGTCCTCCAAGTTCAAAGGCTTTATTATATATTTTATCCATTACTATATGAAGGTCTCTCTTCCAAGCTTCATCATCTCTGTTTCCTCTTATAACACAAAGATGAACATTTCCATCACCTGCATGTCCAAAACTTATCATTTTAACTTTAGTTTCTTCTTGAACCTTATTTACATAATATATAAACTCTGCTGTTTTATTTATTGGAACTACAATATCAACAGGTTCTTGTTCTGATACTTCTTCTACTGATTTTACAAGAGCACCTCTTATTTTCCATACATTATTTATTGTTTCTTCATCATCTAAAACTAAAACATTTAATGCATCCTTTTCTTCTGCAACCTTTTTTACCTTATTTATATTTTTTTCTATTTCATCTAAACTGTCTCCATCAAAGGTAAGAAGAATATATGCTACAGCATTTGGTTCTGGAAATTTTAAATTTAAATACCTTTCTCCAAGTTCTACAACATTTCTTTCTATAAATTCAATAGCAGTAGGATTTGCATTTTCTTGTATAATGTTTATTACTGTATCTATTCCTGTTTTTAAGCTTTCAAAAGAAACTAAAACACTTAATGATATTTTAGGCTTTGGTATAACTTTTAACATACATTTTGTAATAACTCCTAAAGTTCCTTCAGAACCTATTATTAAATTTTTTAAAGATAATCCTGAACTGTCCTTTATTACCTTTTTACCAATTTCAATAACTTGTCCATCTGCTAAAACAACTTGAAGGCCTCTAACATAATCTCTTGTAACTCCATATTTTACAGCTCTCATTCCACCAGCATTTGTACTTATGTTTCCACCAATTGTAGCTGTTTTTTCTCCTGGGTCTGGAGGATAAAATAGTCCTCTTTCTTCAACATAACTTTGAACATCTTTTAATAAAACACCAGGTTCAACAGTTAAAGTAAATGTTTCTTTATCTAATTCTAATATTTTATTCATTTTAGATAAATCTAATACTATTCCACCATTTAAAGGAACAGTTGAACCTACTAAATTGGTTCCAGCTCCTCTTGGAGTTATTGGAATTTCATTTTCATTTGCAAATTTTAAAACTCCACTTACTTCCTCTGTAGTTAAAGGAAACACTACAGCCTCTGCTTTTCCTTTTAATCTACCAAGAGTATCTGTTAAATACTTATCTTCAACATTTCCTATAATAACTCTTTCTTTATCCTTAATTATTTTATAAAGTTCCTCCATTTTTACATCCCTACTTTCTAGTAACTTTCTTAGCTAAAAAATCGCCTAAACTTTGTCCTAATTGAACTAAAACAACTAAAATTATAACAGTTACAACCATTACTCCAGTTTCATAACGATAGTATCCATATTGAATTGCTAAATTTCCAATACCTCCACCACCAACTAATCCTGCCATAGCTGAATATCCTACAAGGCTTACAAACATAACAGTTGTAGCTCTTACAAAGCCTGGAAAGGCTTCTACAAAAACAACTCTTCTTAAAATTAACCAAACACTAGCTCCACTAGCTGTTGCTGCTTCTAAAACTCCCTTATCAACTTCACTTAATGCCCCTTCTACAAGTCTTGCAAAAAAGGCTATAGAAGCTATTGATAATGAAATTGAAGCTGCTTTAGGTCCTACACTTGTTCCTGCAATAATCTTTGCAAGAGGTATTAATACAACCATTAAAATTATAAAAGGTACTGAACGAATAATATTTATTATAATTCCTGTTATAGAGTTTATTAATCTATTTTTAAAAAACAATGGATTAGATGTTAAGTATAAAATTAAACCTAATAGTGTTCCAAATATTAATGAAGCAATTAAGGCATACCCTACCATTTCTGCTGATTCTCCAATGGCTTTTAAAAGTTCTCTTTGTAAAATTTCTATTGTACTATTCATTTTTATACCACATCCTTTCTATTTAATAATTTCAAGTTTATATACATTTTCTTTTATATATTTTTTAGCCTTTTCTCTGTCTTCTTCATTTCCTTTTATCTTTAAAAGAAGTATTCCAAAGGGCTTTTTATGAATATAATCAATATTTCCATGAATTATATTAACCTGTATTTTATAATTACTTGCTACTTCACTTATAATTGGATTATAAGCCCCCTCACCAACATAATATATTTTTATAAGTTCTTCATCCTTTAAAACTTCTATTTCCTTTGGTACTTCAACATTAAGAATACGTGATACAAGCCCCTTTGTTACTTCATGTTGTGGATTTGTAAATATAGAATAAGTATCATTTACCTCTACTATTTCTCCATGGCTCATTACTGCAATTCTATCAAATAATTTTTTTGCCACATCCATTTCATGAGTTATAAAAACTATTGTTATATTAGTTTGCTTTTTTATTTTCTTTAAAGTTTCTATAACCTCTTCAGTATTTTCTAAATCTAAAGCAGAAGTTGCTTCATCACAAAGAAGTATTTCAGGGTTATTTGCAAGTGCTCTTGCAATTGCTATTCTTTGCTTTTGTCCACCACTTAAATTTGATGGATATACATTTATTTTATCTTCTAGGTTTACAAGCTTTAATAATTCCTTTACACGACTTTCAATTTTTTCTTTAGGATACTTGCTTGCAATTAAAGAAAATTCAATGTTTTGATAAACAGTAGCTCCACTTATTAAATTGAAATGTTGAAATATCATTCCCATTTTTAATCTAACTTCTCTTAAAGCCTTTCCTTTAAAATTAGTTATATCCACATTATCAATAAGAACTTGTCCTTTGCTTGGCTTTTGAAGTAAATTAATAACTCTTACTAAAGTACTTTTACCAGCTCCACTTGAACCTACTATTCCAAATATTTCGCCCTTTTCAATTTTAATGCTTACATTTTTCACTCCATAAATTTCCTGCTTTTTCTGTTTAAAAACCACATCTATATTCTTTAATTCAATCATAGTATCCCTCCTAAAAGCATTATTAATTTTATGCTTTATTTATCACCATATTTTGCTGTCCACCAATCTGGTCTGTCAAAAGATTTAAATTCACTTCCATCTTCTGTTATTGCATTAAAGAATTCCTCTGATTCTACTGCTGCCTTTAAATCTTTTCCAAGTTCACTGTCAACATCTTCTCCCCTTACTGCAATAACATTTTTATAACCTTCTGCAAGTTTTTCTACTCCTAAAGCACTATTAAAATCAAGACCTGCTGCTATGGCATAATTTCCTGGAACTACTCCTATTGCTACACTATCTAAACTTCTTGAAATTTGTGCTGCATCTAAAGTTACAAATTCTAAATTCTTTTTATTTTCAGTAACATCAGCTGTTGTTGCCTTTGTAGCATCAACATCTTCTTTTAATTTTATTACTCCTAAAGTTTCTAATAATCTTAATGAACGTGCTAAATTTACTGCATCTGTTGGAATTGCTACCTTATCTCCATCTTTTAATTCATCTAAAGATTTTAATTTTTCTGAGAAAACTCCAGCCCCTGCTGTTGGAACTTCTATTATACTTTTTATATCTAAATTATTATCTTCTGCAAATTTTTCAAGATAAACTGTATGTTGCATTAAGTTTGCATCAATTTCTCCTGAAGCTAAGGCTTGGTCTGGTTGAACATAATCTGTAAAATCAACAACTTCAACTTTATATCCTAAACTTTGTAAATAAGGTTCAATTGCCTTTTCAACCATATCACCATAAGGTCCTGGGCACACTCCTATTTTTATATCCTTTGAATCCTTATTAGATTTTCCTTCATCATTAGACTTACTTCCACATCCTGCAAAAATTCCTATTGCAAGTACTGATACTAATCCTAAAGCTAATATTTTTTTAATTTTTTTCATTTTAAATCTCCCCTTTTTCTTTGTAATATTTAAGTTTTTCTAATCTCTTTAAAGCTTCTTTTAATGTTTCATCCTTTTTAGCAAAGTGAAATCTTATATAATTATTAACTGGTTCTCTAAAAAAGCTAGACCCTGGTACTGCTGCTACTTTTATATTCTTAATCATCCATTCACAGAATTTATTATCATCCTTTTCCTTAAATTCACTTATATCAACTAAAACATAATAAGCTCCCTGTGGTGCATAATATTTTAATCCTATTTTATCTAAACCATCTAAAAATAACTTTCTCTTTTTATTATAATAATTTGTAAGATTTTCATAATATTCATCACCAAAATCAAGGCCTGTTACTGCTGCCTTTTGAAGGGGTGCAGCTGCTCCAACTGTTAAAAAGTCATGAACCTTTTTACATACATTTATAATATTTTCTGGTGCAATAATATATCCTAATCTCCATCCTGTTATTGAATAAGTTTTTGATAAAGAGCTACAATTTATTGTCCTTTCCTTCATATTTGGAAGAGAAGCTATATATGTATGTTTATAAGGTGGATAAACTAAATGTTCATAAACCTCATCTGTAATTACAAAGGTATCAAATTCTATAGAAAGCTTTGCAATATATTCAAGTTCCTCTTTTGTAAATACCTTTCCTGTTGGATTTGATGGATTACAAAGAATTAATGCTTTTGCTCCTTGTTCAAAGGCTTCCCTTAATATCTTTTTATCAAAATTAAATTTTGGAGGTATTAATGGAACATATATAGGTTCTGCACCAGTTAGTATAGTATCTGCTGTATAATTTTCATAAAATGGTGAAAATATAATAACCTTATCTCCTGGATTACAAACTGTGTGCATTGCTACCATCATAGCTTCTGTACTTCCACAAGTTACTACTATATTTTTATCTGGGTCTATATCTATTCCCATAAATTTTTCTTGTTTCTTTGCCAAGCTTTCTCTAAATAATTGAGAACCCCAAGTTACTTCATATTGATGAGGGCCATTTTCGGCAACAGTTTTTAATGATTCTATTATTTCTTTTGGTGGGTCAAAATCTGGAAATCCTTGAGATAAATTAATAGCATCATACTTATTTGCTATTCTAGTCATCTTTCTAATAACTGATTCTGAAAAACCATCTAATACGTTACTTAATTGTGCCATATTAATTTCCTCCTATAAAGCATATATATCATACCCGTTTAGTATGTTTTTATTATACACTAATTTTACCCATTGTCAATAAAATTTTTCAATGTTTTTTTAATTTTTATAATTTTATTTAATATGAAAATGATTAAATTCATACTAATTCTATATGTTCACTTTAATGCATAAAAAAGCAGTAAAATATACTTTTTCTATTTTACTGCTTTTTTATATAATTATTCTTCTACTTTTAATTTTTTAAAATAATATTTTTTATCTTCTTTTGTTATTTCTCTAATAACCTTACAAGGATTACCTGCTGCTATTACATTACTTGGTATATCTTTTGTAACTACACTTCCAGAACCTATAACTACATTACTTCCTATTGTTACATTTGGATTTATTACAACATTTCCACCAATCCAAACATCATTTCCTATTGTTATTGGAAATGCATATTCTTTTCCTGAATTTCTTAAATCCTTATCTATTGGATGTCCTGCTGTATAAAGCCCTACATTAGGAGCTATTATTCATTTCCTTTAAAACATTTTATCAAGATTTTTAACTAGTTCATCTATTTCATCTAATATTTTCTTATTTCCTTCTCCTGAATATTTTAAAATATTTAAAACATTTTCTTCCATATTCTTTGGAACAGTTAAGTTATTGTCCTTTATTATTTTTAATATTTTCTTTTCTCCAGGATGAAGAAATTTATTAAAGGCAAATATAATATCAAAATAACTTGCAAAAAGTGCTGCTACTCTATGATTTATACTTATAAAATCATCTCTTTTTAAAGCTTTTTTTATTTGATTATAATAAGAAAACATTTCATCTTTTAAAAGTGGATAGTTTTTTCTTATTATATTTTTCTTAAGCTCTTCTGGAAATTCTACACTACATATATTTTTCATTTCTTTTAAAATGTTAGATTTATCATATAAAATAATTGAATTTTTTATACTTGATATAAAGCATGTTGTATAACCAATATCTGCTTCACAATTTACTATTGTTCTTTTAATAGAACCTTTTATCCATTTTATATCTCTATATATTATTTCAACTAAAGTATCATCTTTTAATATTCCATCATCTTCAGTTTCCCAATAAGTATTATTAATTTCTATATATTTAAAATACTTATCACATATTTCTCTTCTTTTCTCTATTGGAACTTCTTTTGAATAGTAAAAATATAAATCATAATCTGAAGTACTATCAGTTGTGTTAGTAGCTTGAGAGCCCCCTAATAAAATTCCTTCAATTTCTTCTAGCTTTGAAAACTCTAAAACTAAATCTTCAACTATTTTATTCATAAATTCCACACCCTTTTAAAATTATTTTTCTATTTTTATAATATTCTCTTCCTTCCTTACCATATACTCTTTATTATTAATAATAACCTTTCCTTCATAATCTTTAATTACAAAGTCAATTTCCTTATAATCTTTAGAATACCCTTTTTTGCTTTCTTCAAATTCAATTGAAAGTTCTTCTTTTAATTCACTCTTTATCTTGTACTTATTAAATTCTCCATCTCTATAGTTATAGCTTTCTCCATCATCTAGGTAATGAGAACATTTTCCTTTTCCTGCATAAACTTCAAAAGTTATCTTGTTTAAATTTCTTTCCTTTGTGCAGTTTATATCCTCTTTATAAACTGGTATAATTGCACCTTTTTTAATGTAAATTGGACATAAATCTAAAGGTGTTTCTCTTATTATATATTTTCCACCTTCATGTTCTTCTCCATTCCAATAATCTATCCAAGTTTCTCCCTTTGGAAGGTAAACCATTCTAGCTTTGCTTCCTTGAGTTAATACTGGTGCTACAAGTATTTTATCTCCACACATAAATTCATCATTTATTTCATAAGTATTTTTATCTTCTTGATAGTTAAATAGTAATGGTCTTATAAGTGGTGCTCCATTTTCTTCTGCATATCTCATCATGTCATAAATATATGGTATAAATTTATAACGAAGCTTAATGTATTTTCTGTTTATTTCTTCTGTTTCTTCATCAAAAGCCCATGGTTCTTGGTCTCTTGTGCCCATTGAAGCATGATTTCTAAAAAGTGGAGTAAATGTACCCATTTGAACCCATCTGCTTAAAAGTTCTGCTGAACAATCATGACCAAATCCTCCAACATCTGTTCCACAAAATGACATTCCACTTAATCCTAAATTCATAAGCATTGGTACAGACATTCTTAAATGTTCCCAAGTACTTTGATTGTCTCCAGTCCATATTGTAGAGTATTTTTGAGTTCCTGCATAACATGCCCTTGTTACTACAAAAGGTCTTTTCTTTGTTTCTTTTTTAATTCCTTCAAAGGTTGCCTTATCCATAAAGTGTCCATAAATATTATGAGCTTCCTTATGCTCTATTTTTGTTCCATCATAATCAAACATTACATCATCTGGAAGAGGTCCATTAAAGCTTGCAGGCTCATTCATATCATTCCATATTCCTGAAACTCCCATGTCAATCATAATCTTTTGGTTTTCTGCCCACCATTTTCTTACATCTTTATTCATAAAATCAGGGTATACAGCATCTCCTGGCCATACTTCATTTACATAAGTAATTCCATTTTTATCAGTTGCATAATATCCTTTTTTAAGACCTTCATCAAAAATCTTATAGCCCTTATGAACCTTAACTCCTGGGTCAATTATAGTTACAACTTTAAATCCTTTATCATCTAATTCTTTTATCATACCTTGAAAGTCTGGAAACTTTTTATCATCAAAAGTAAATACTCTATATCCATCCATATAATCTATATCTAAGTAAATAGTATCACAAGGAATGTTCTTTTCTCTAAAGGTATTAGCTATTTCCATAACTCTTTCTCTTGTTGGATAAGACCATCTACATTGTTGATATCCCAAAGTCCAAAGTTGAGGAAGTGGTGTTGTTCCTGTAAGGTATGTATATCTTTTTACTACTTTTTTAACACTTGGTCCATATATAAAATAATAATCTAAATTTCCATCTACTGCTGAGAAATAATAATAGTTTTTATTATCTCTTCCCATATCAAAATGAGTTTCAAAGTGATTATCAAAGAAAATACCAAAAGCTGTTTCATCCTTCATTCCTATTAAGAAAGGTATTGATTTATATAATCTATCAAAGGTTTCTCCATGAGGTGCTGGATTGTCTGTATTCCAGTTAACATAGTGATATCCCTTTTTATCTAAATGACCTGTTTTTTCTCCTAAGCCATAAAAATGCATATTTTCTTCCATTTTTTTAGAGACATATACTTTAAATTCATCCTCTCCATTATTAACTTTATGTCCTTCTGCCTCTGCTAAAGAATAATCTGCCCTTCTTCTTACAAAGGGAGCCTTTTCTCCTCTATAATCTTCACATAATACATTTTCATCTTTATCATATATATCAACTTTAAATTCATCATATATCTTTACTATTAATTCATCAGTAGCTATTTTTATTCCATTTTCAATTGTAGAAACTTCAAAATCACATTCATCACATTCTAAATTTTCAACAGCTTTAGATTGTCTTTCTGCTCTAAATAATGGTACAAAAAAGTTAATTATCTTGTGAGATATAACCTTTACATAAGCTTTCCCATTTTCATAACATAATGTAATATCACTATCATTTACTAAATATTCATTTAATTTTCCTAAATTCATAATTTTTATCCTCCTATAGATAAGGTTTATTGTAATTATAATGTTATTATATATCACTAATTTTATTAATTCTTGCAATATTTTATTTATTTCTATAATAATTCTGTTATTATTATAATATAACATTTAAGGAGCGCTTTTTATATGAATGATATACAGTATAACAATTTAAAAGAACAAGTAAATCATGGTGATTTTATTTTACCTTTTAAAACCTATAGTGGCAGAATAGATAAAAATGACCCTATAATAAATATTCACTGGCATAATGAAATTGAAATGGTTATTGTAGAAGATGGTGAATGTGATTGTATGATTAATTTAGAAAATTATACTGCTAAAAAGGGAGATATAATACTTATTAAACCTTTAGTATTACATTCTTTAACAACTCCTAAGGGAAAAACTATGGATTGGAATACAATAATTTTTGATTTAAATATTTTAAAAAGTGCTATAACAGATGGTTGCTTAATTAAATATTTAGCTCCTATTTTAAATAATGAACATGAACTTCCTAAAATAATAAATAGTTCTTCTTTAGGATATAGTGAAATTCTTAATTGTTTAAAAAGCCTTATAAAAATATATTCAAATAAAGAAGAGGCCTTTCAACTAGAATTAAAGGCAAATTTATTTCATCTATTCTTTTTATTTTATAAATATAATTTAGTTACTAAAAATTCTTCTAAAAAGGAAATATCTACTGAAACTGAGGAAAAAATAAAAAACATATTAAATTATATACATACTCATTATTTTGAAAATATATCAATTGAAGATTTATCACAAATTTCTTCCTTTAGTGAGTACCATTTTATGAAATTCTTTAAAAAGCATATAGGAATGACTTCTATTGAATATATAAATAACTATAGACTTGAAAAAGCCTCTGCTCTTTTATCTTCTACTGATAAATCTATTATGGAAATATCTTTAGATATTGGCTTTAATAGTGTTTCTTACTTTAATAAATTATTTAAAAATAAATATAAACTAACTCCTAAAGAATTTAGAATAGTTGAAAAAGAAAAGGAGCAAGATTAATTTCCTGCTCCAAAATTTTATTATTTATTTAATATATCCATAAATTCTTCTCCAGTAATTGTTTCTTTTTCTAAAAGAAAATGTGCTAGTTCATGTAATTTATCTATATTTTCTTTTAATATATTAATTGCCTTTTCATGGGCATCTTTTATAATACTTAAAACTTCCTCATCTACTTTTCCTGCCATTTCTGGAGAACATGCAAGAGAAGTATCTCCTCCTAAGTATTGATTATTTACAGTTTCAAGAGCCATCATATCAAAATCTTTACTCATACCAAAACGTGTTACCATAGCCCTTGCTAATTTTGTAGCTTGCTCTATATCATTAGATGCTCCACTTGTAAAGGTACCAAAAATTAATTCCTCTGCTGCACGACCTCCAGTAAAGGTAGCAATTTTATTAAATGCCTCTTCCTTAGACATTAAACTCTTTTCACCCTCTTCAACTTGCATTGTATATCCTAATGCTCCTGAAGTTCTAGGAATTATAGTTATTTTATGAACTGGTGCTGATTCTGTTTGTTTTGCTGCAACTAATGCATGACCTATTTCATGATATGCAACAATTTCCTTTTCCTTTGGAGAAATAACAGCATTCTTTCTTTGATATCCTGCTATTACTACTTCAACACTTTCTTCTAAATCACTTTGAATTACAAATTCTCTGCCACATCTTACAGCCCTTAATGCTGCTTCATTAACTATATTTGCAAGTTCTGCTCCAGAGGCTCCTGAAGTTGCTCTAGCTATTTGATTAAAGTCAACATTTGATTCTAATTTTACCTTCTTTGCATGTACCTTTAAAATTGCTTCTCTTCCTGCTAAATCTGGAAGTTCTACTGGTATTCTTCTATCAAAACGTCCTGGTCTTAATAATGCTTTATCTAATACTTCTGGTCTATTTGTAGCTGCAAGTATCATAACACCTTTCTTTCCATCAAAACCATCCATTTCAGTTAGAAGTTGATTTAAAGTTTGCTCTCTTTCATCATTTCCTCCACCTATTCCACCATTATCACGTTTTTTACCAATAGTATCTATTTCATCTATAAACACAATACAAGGAGCCTTTTCATTAGCTTGCTTAAATAAATCTCTTACCTTTGCAGCTCCCATACCAACAAACATTTCCACAAATTCTGAACCTGAAATTGAGAAAAATGGCACATTAGCTTCTCCTGCAACAGCTTTTGCAAGTAAGGTTTTTCCTGTTCCTGGTGGGCCAACTAATAAAGCTCCCTTTGGCATAGCTGCTCCTATTTCAGTGTATTTTTTAGGATTATGTAAAAAGTCTACAATTTCTGTTAAAGCTTCCTTTGCTTCATCTTGCCCTGCAACATCTTTAAATTTAATTCCTGTAGTGGATTCAACATAAACTTTAGCATTACTTTTACCAAAGGTCATAGCATTTCCTCCACCACCCATCATTTTCTTTTGCATATTTCTAAGAAGTAATTGTCCAAGACCTATAATTACTACTGTTGGAAGTATCCAAGTTAAAAGCACACTCATTAAAGGTGATGTTTTTTCTACAATTTCTTGAGAAAACTTTACATTTTTTTCATATAAACGATTTGTTAAATCTGGGTCATACATTACACCTGTCTTATAATAATTAGTATTTCCATTTGAATCTTTTTCTGTAAAAACTATTTCTTCTGTAGAAACTTCTACTTCATTTACTTTTCCTTCATTTACCATAGTTAAAAAAGTTCCATAATCAACTTCTTTAACTTGATGCTTCATAAATTGAGGAAAAACAAAGTAGTTTAAAAACATTAATACTAATAAACCTATAAAATAGTAATACATAATAGGTCTTTTAGGAGTTTTATATTCTTTCATTTTAACCACTTCCTTTTTCAATATTAATATGTATATACTTATTTGTAACTTACATAATATTCTTAATATACTTTGTTGTCAAGTTTTAAAAAACTAAGAAAAAAAGTGTAAAATTATTATTTTAAAATACATTAAAAATAATAATATTTACACCTTTTAATTAAAGAAATTTATCTTATGTACAATATAGCTGCTACAGAAATTATTATTATAGTTAAAAAAGAAACTACAGCTGCTGCTATAAAATATTTCATACCTTTTTTAAATTCTTTATCACTTGCTTCTTTATCATCTGAGATATTTGAAGCATGCTTTCTTCCTATAAAAAACAATGAAAAGTTAACAATTATAAGAAAAAATATTAACCCTATAACAAAATATCTCATAAAATCACCTCTATATTTTATAGACCCTTTTTATAGGTTTCTTTAACCCATTTCTTTATTCCATTAGTATTTTTCCATACTTCAATACCATTTATCATATAATTAATTGCTGCTTCTTCACTTCTAAAGCTTTTTATTTTAGGTAAAGTTTCTGGTAATCTTTTTTGATTTAATATATATGGTATTACATATGGATTAAACTTATATGCTTCTTTAAGTGCTTCTTCACTCTTTTCTAAATTTCCTTTTAAATATTCAACTACAACTTTACTATATTTAAAAGAAGTTAAAGAATCATTTTTATATTTTTCTAAAAATGCTTCTGCCTCATTAATATTATTTTCCAAAATCATAAAGCTTACTAAAGTACATCTTATCATAAGCATATCTTTTTCATCATATTTTAAGATTTCTAAACCTAAATCTATAGCTTTTCTTCTTTCTCCAATATTCCATAATTGGAATAAAAGATTATAAGAAGAACCTAAAAATAATGTTATTTCTGGAAGATTCCAAGTTTCTTTTTTTATTTCAGATATATCTGAAACTCCTAAAAGCTTTAAGCTTCCTTTAACAGCTTTTTCTAATAATTCTTTTTTCTCTTCATTACTTTTTGAATTATCCTTTGCTAATATTATGTAAGCATCAACACAATAATCACAAATTTCTATAGCTTCTTTAGCAAGCTTTTTCTTTTTATTAAAGTTTTTATATTGCCATGCTTCTTTTATTAAAGCTTGTGCTTTTTCAAAGTTTTCATCAATTTCTTCTTCCTGTATTTCTTTCTCTTTTTGTATCTCTTCTTTATTTTCTTTTGTTATTATCCAAGCAGAAGCTATACTATCTTCTTCTGACATATTCATAAGACTTTGTATTTGTTTAGAACGATTAAGGCCTGTTGAACTACTTACTTGTAAATTTTCATATAGGTCTTTTGCTTTAATGTAAACATCATTATCCTTATTAAATAAATTATTTACACTTCCTATAGCATGAATTATTCCGCAAGCCCATGCAGTACTCTTTCCTCTAATTAGTAAACTTTCATCCTTTTCTATAATAGCTTCACATAGCCTATTGGATATTACTTTATAGTCCTCATTTAAATAACTATCACAAAAATCATTTAAAATTTCTTTTATCTCTTCTGCTCTCTTTAATAATGTTGAGTTATGTGAATCTTTCATTTAACTAGCTCTTCCCCTTTGTGGTTTATTTTAATTATCATGCTACATTATATCATTTAAGCAAATAATTATCCACAAAAAATAAAGACTAAGAAATCCTATATATATTTCTTAGCCTTTTAACACTTTATTTTAAACGAAGTACTCCCTTAATATACTCTTATCTCTTTCAAGTAAGTTAAGTTTTTCTAATTCATTTTTTCCAACCCACTTACATTCCTTGTAGGTTTTATGTAATACTATTCTTTCTCTTAATATAGCAGAATAAACTTTAAAACTTTCTTCATCAGATTCATATTCTCCAACAAATTTTGTTTCAAATGGTATTGATTTTAATACATCCTTTACAGTTCTATCAATACACTTTTCATCACTTTCTTTTCCCCTACTTTTTCCTGAAAGTAATGACCAAGTTTGTTCTTCTCCCCTTTTTACTTTCTTGTTTAATACTAATACATTATTAAAATCATCTTTAATAAGTAAAGTACACCCAACTTCCTTATTCATTTTTTCCACCCCTTAAAATTTTAACATACTAAAGCTTGTAAACTACAAGTATAGTTATTATTTTATCATTTTTTTTAATTTATTTAAATACCTATTTTCTAGTTTCTAGTGAAAATAATTACAAAATACACTGATTATCTTTATTTTTTTTTATTTTTTATAGTTTTTCTTAATATTTCTATAAAATAACCGGTTTTTAGTTATTATATTTTATTAAAGTAAACTGAACTTGTTTTTCTTCAGTTTCCTACTTATTACTTAATATTCCTTTTACTGTATATATATTTCTTTATAAAGAAAAAAAGCTTACTATTATTAATCAGTTTATTAAAATTTTAGGTTCATTATTTTATGAATCAGCCACCTAGAACCATAGGTCAAAGCAGATAAATAACATAATGAACCTAATATTTTTTTATTTTGGAAAATAAAGTCCATGAAAAACTGTTTCTCCTAAAATATTAAATCTATTTATTTCAATATATCCATTTCCAATTATAAAGTTTAAAATATCTCCATTGTTAAAAATATAATTTCCAACATTATCTGTAGTTTTACTTTTTCCTATAGTATTTTCTAAATTTTCTTCTCCTATATTTCCATATATACTAAAATTAAATGAATCTTTATTAGTATCAGTTATAATTAATGTGCCCTTACCATTTTCAAGATAATACTCACCATTCCAATTGCATATTTCTTTTAATGATTCATCATAGTCTTTTGAAAAAATACTATCTTCAAAATTTTCTACTACTCCATCAACTCTATAACATTTTATTGTTCCTGTTTCTTTATCAACAATTAATGAATATTGAGAGGTTATATCATCATAATTTATTATATATTGGTAGTATTCTCTTCCATCATAAATTAAATTATTATTATTTATTTCTACATTATACTTAGTAATATTTACAGAATTATTTAATATGTCTCTTGCCTCTTCTTCTGAAAGTTTTTTTGTTTCAAAGTTTTCTTCTTCTTTTTCATTTATATTTTCTTCTAAATTTTCATCTATATTTTCTATTTTATTTATATTCTCATTATTTTCTTCACTTTTATCTTCTTCTAAATTATTAGTATTATCTTCATCTTTATCTACAGTGACAATAATATTTTCTTCTAAATCTTTATTTTCTTCTTTACTATTTTCTTTCTCTATAGCATTTTCTTTTTCTATAATATTTTTTTTAGAAACTACCCTTTCTGATATTGAAGGCTTTTCTTTTATTTTACTTCCAATATCTTCTACATAAGACTTATTAGAAACATCTCCACATCCATATAAATTAACTAAGAAAAATGTACCTAATGCTAAAGTCATAAATTTCTTTTTCATAATAAACCCCTCCTTATTAATAATAGTTAAAACTTTCCTTAAATTTTTAATATATTTTACATTTTAGTAATTCTTTATTTTTCTTTTTAAATCTATAGAAATATTTACTTTGCAATTTAGTAATTATAGGTTACACAATATTTTTTTCATGTTATAATAAGTATCACTTAACATATAAAAGTTAATATACAAAAGATAAAATAATAGGAGATGTTTTATGAAAAAAAATGAATATAGTTTATTTACCACTATTGCTATGATTGTTGGAATTGTAATAGGTTCTGGAATTTTTTTTAAAAGTGATAATATTCTAATTGCCACAAATGGAAGTGTAACCCTTGGAATTTTAATATTTTTTATAGCTTCAATAAGTATTATTTTTGGTAGCCTTACAATTGCTGAACTAGCTTCAAGAACAGATGAAACTGGTGGAATAATTGCTTATGCTGAAAAATATTGTAATAAAAGTATAGCTTGTGCTTTAGGCTGGTTTCATACATTTTTATATTATCCAACCTTAATTGTTGTTGTTTCTTGGGTTGCTGGAATTTATATATGCCTTCTTTTTAATATAAAAAGTACCATCTTAATTGAAATGTCTATTGGTTTTATAGTTATTATAGTATTATTTTTAATAAATATACTTTCTAAAAAATTAGGAGGATATGTTCAAAATGTAGCTACTATAATAAAACTTATTCCTTTAATTTTTATAGCCCTTTTAGGACTTTTTTTTGGCAATCCTTCTATAGAGGAATTTACTAATATAAATAATATAGCTTCTTTTGGATGGATTACAGCAATAACTCCAATTGCCTTTTCCTTTGATGGGTGGATTATAGCTACATCAATAAGTCATGAAATTAAAAATCCAAAGAAAAATCTTCCTCGTGCACTTATTTTTGCGCCACTATTTATACTAGCAATTTATATTGCCTATTTTATTGGAATAAGTACCTATGTTGGTCCTGAAAAAGTTATGGTCCTTGGAGATTCTCATGTAGCTTATGCTGCTAACAAGTTTTTAGGACCCTTTGGTTCTAAAATCATATTAATATTAGTTATAATTTCAATTATTGGAACTGTAAATGGATTAATACTTGGACTTATAAGACTTCCAAATGCCTTAGCAGAAAAAAGCTTATTCCCTAATTCTAAAAAATTTAAAGATATAAATGAAAACTATGGAATATCAATTTCTTCTGCAATAGTTTCCTTTATTATATGTTGTTTTTGGATAATACTTCATTGTTTAACACAAAAACTAGAATTGCTTCCAAACTCTGATATATCTGAAATATCTATTACTTTTAATTATATTGGATATATGATTTTATATTATGAAGTTTTTAAAATGGGTTTAAAGGGAGAAATTAAAGGTCTTTGGAAAGGAAAACTAAATCCTATTTTTGCAAGTATAGGTTCTTTAACTATACTTTTAGGAAGTTTAAATAACAAATTATTTTTTGTTTATGCTCTTATATGTTTTCTAGTAATTTGCCTGTCAATTTTATTTATGTCAAAAAACAAAATAGATGAATAAAAACTATTTTTTTGTTAATAATATTAATGTACTCTTTTAGTACAAATATTACGTAGGGTATTTAGAATATTATAAAAATCCTTGCTAAGTCATATTCTAAAGCCTAATTACTATAGTATATTCCCTCAGCAGTTTATACTATAACCTTAAAACTGCCTTTTTAAGGCAGTTTTTTTATTCCCACTCTTTTGCTCTTTCCACAGCCTTTTTCCACTTATTATAAAGTTTTTTTCTTTCTTCTTCTTCCATATTAGGACTATAAGACTTTCCTTCAAACCAAGATGAAGATAACTCCTCTTTATCCTTCCAAAATCCTACTGCAAGACCTGCTAAATAAGCTGCTCCTAAAGCTGTAGTTTCTGTTATTATAGGTCTTGACACCTTTATATTGCATATATCTGATTGAAATTGCATTAAAAAATTATTTCCACTTGCCCCTCCATCTGCCTTAAGATTTTTTATTTTACTTTTACACTCCTTTTCCATAGTATCCATTAAATCCTTTGTTTGATAAGCAATAGATTCAAGGGCAGCTCTTATAATATGAGCTTTATTGCTTCCCCTTGTAAGTCCTAAAATTGCTCCTCTTGCATACATGTCCCAATAAGGTGCTCCAAGTCCTACAAAAGCTGGTACAACATAAACTCCACCATTATCTTTAACCTTATATGCGTATTCTTCACTTTCTTCTGATTTTTCTATAAGCTCTAATTCATCTCGAAGCCATTGTATTACTGCCCCTCCAACAAATACGGAACCTTCTAGGGCATATTGAATTTTATTATCTATTCCTATAGCAATAGTTGTTAAAAGTCCATTATTACTTTTTACCATTTCTTCTCCTGTATTTATAAGAAGAAAACAACCTGTCCCATAGGTATTTTTTGCATCTCCTTTATTAAAACAAGTTTCTCCAAATAAAGCTGCCTGTTGGTCCCCTGCTATACCTGCTATTTTTATCTTTACATTATCTAATTCTAAATAGCCATAAACTTCTGAAGAATTTTTCACTTTTGGAAGCATTGATTTTGGTATATTAAACTTTTCTAAAAGCCTTTCATCCCACTTTAATTCTTTTATATTATAAAGCATTGTTCTTGAAGCATTTGTATAATCAGTTACATGTACCTTTCCCTTTGTAAGTTTCCATAAAAGCCAAGTATCTACTGTACCAAATAATAAGTCTCCCCTTTTGGCCTTTTCTCTAGCTTCCTTTACATTATCTAAAATCCATTTTATTTTTGTTGCAGAAAAATATGCATCAGGAACTAATCCTGTAACTTCTTTTATATAATTTGAAATTTCAAGCTTTTTTAGTGCCTCTACCATATCTGCTGTTCTTCTACATTGCCATACAATAGCATTATATACAGGCTCTCCAGTATTTTTATCCCAGACAATAGTAGTTTCTCTTTGATTAGTTATTCCAATTGCACATATATCTAAAGGGTTTATATTAGTTCTTGAAATTACTTCTTGTAAAGCCCCATATTGAGTTGCCCATATTTCCATAGGGTCATGTTCAACCCATCCTTCTTTAGGATAAATTTGAGTAATTTCTCTTTGACTTATTCCAATTATATTTTGTTCTTTATCAAAAATAATAGCCCTTGAACTTGTTGTTCCTTGGTCTAAAGATATTATATATTTCCCCATATTTTTCACCATCTCTTCTTTTATATCCCTATGTTTTTATAATTAAATTATACATCCTTTACTATAAAAAACCAATAATTTTTTCAAAATTTTCTGTATATTCTATTTGCAAAATTTTTTAACTAAAATAAAAGGAGTTTCTTAACCTTATTTCTTTTATTAAGTTTTATTTTTAACTTAACAAATTATCTATAATCTTCAATAAAATAAAAAAAGATGAAAGCCTTTTACTTTCATCTTTTTACTATAATATTTTAATTAAACATTTATTTCACTGTGAACTTCAATAGCTTCTTTGTTTGCTTCTATTATAGGGTCAACATATTCTCCTATAAATTCAACAACTTGACTTGGAGCTCTTCCAACAAATTTCTTTGGATCTATTATTCCAAGAATTTCTTCTTTAGAAAGATTAAATGTAGAATCATTTATTATTCTTTCTATTAAATCATTATCAAGACCTTCACCTTTAACTCTTTGAGCAGCTGCCATAGAGTGTTCTCTTATTCTTTCATGAAGTTCTTGTCTATCTCCGCCTCTTTTTACAGATTCCATCATAATATTTTCAGTAGCCATAAATGGAAGTTCTCTATTAACATGAGATGCAATTACCTTATCATATACAACCATATTTTCAGCTATATTAATATATAAGTTTAATACTCCATCTAAAGCTAAGAAAGCTTCAGCAACAGAAATTCTCTTATTTGCAGAATCATCTAATGTTCTTTCAAACCATTGAGTTGAAGCTGTTATTGCTGGATTTAAAGAATCTACTATTACATATCTAGCAAGAGCTCCCATTCTTTCACTTCTCATAGGATTTCTCTTATATGCCATAGCTGATGAACCTATTTGATGAGCTTCAAATGGTTCTTCTACTTCCTTCATATTTTGAAGTAATCTTAAATCATTAGAGAACTTATATGCACTTTGTGCAACTTCTGATAATGTATTTAAAACTATTGAATCAAGCTTTCTTGGATAAGTTTGACCAGTTACTCCAAAACACTTTTTAAATCCCATTTTTTCTGCAACCATCTTATCTAAAGCTCTAACCTTTTCTTCATCACCTTCAAAAAGATTCATAAAGCTTGCTTGAGTTCCTGTTGTTCCTTTAACACCTCTAAGCTTTAAGTGTTCTATAACAAAATCTATGTTTTCAATATCCATTACTAAATCTTGCATCCATAAAGTAGCTCTCTTACCAACTGTAGTTAATTGAGCTGGTTGAAAATGTGTAAAACCTAGTGTTGGCATATCTTTATACTTTTCAGCAAATTTCTTTAGTCTATGTAAAACTGTAACAATCTTTTTCTTTGTTAAAAGAAGAGCTTCTTTCATGATTATTACATCAGTATTATCTCCTACATAACAGCTTGTAGCTCCAAGATGGATAATTCCTTTTGCCTTTGGACATTGTAGACCATAAGCATATACATGGCTCATTACATCATGTCTTACTTCCTTTTCTCTCTTTTGAGCATCATCATAGTTTATATCATTAATGTGAGCTTTTAATTCTGCTATTTGTTCATCAGTGATATTTAAACCTAACTCCTTTTCACATTCTGCCAATGCAACCCAAAGCTTTCTCCAAGTTGTAAATTTCATATCATCTGAAAATATAAAACTCATTTCTTTTGATGCATATCTTGAATTTAATGGGCTAGTGTACAAATCTCTCATTAGTAACCTCCACACAAATATATTTTTTATTTTTTTTATTTTCATTCGTATTATATCATAACATTATAATATTTTCATCAATTTTTATTCATCTTTCTTATAGAAACTTTAAAAATGCTAATTATTAGTCTATTTAATATAACTTCTTACAGAATAAAAAAAGGCTATAACACATCACTTTGTAGTAACACTTTTGCCACTTTATATCCTTTAAAGTATTAATATCACTAATTTTTATTTTTCCTATACATTAAAAAAGATTCCCCTTTGGGAATCTTTTAAACTTCAAATTAATCTTCTAAGTTTTCAACTAATTTAGCTAATTCTTCAACTGCTAAAGCTTCGTCATCACCAGTTGCAGATATTGTTATTGTTGCACCCTTAGTTACTGCTAATGATAAAACTCCAATTAAACTCTTAACGTTAGCTTTCTTTCCATTAAATTCTATGCTTACATCTGACTTAAAAGATGAAGCCTTCTTTACTAATAAAGTAGCTGGTCTAGCATGTAAACCAGTTCCGTTTTTTACTATTACTTCTTTTGAAACCATTACATTCACCTCTTCTAATGATAGATTGTTAATCCTTACAAGACTTATTATATATGAACTTTAATACAAATTCAATAGTTTTATGAATTTTCATTTTTTTTCATGTTTTTTAACTTTGTTTTTATTATCTAGGTTGTACAATTAGCTTTATTGCAGTTCTTTCTTCCCCATCAATTACTATGTCAGTAAAGGCTGGAATACATATTATATCTTTTCCACTTGGTGCTACAAATCCCCTTGCTATAGCTATTGCTTTTACTGCCTGATTAATTGCACCTGCACCTACGGCTTGAATTTCAACTGTATTTTTTTCTTTTATTATTGCAGCTAATGCTCCTGCTACTGCATTTGGATTTGATTTAGTTGATACTTTTAATACTTCCATTATTTCTCCCTCCATTTTAAATCGTTTACAGTTAGTACATAATATTATTTAATCACAATAATATTTATTCTATATAAAATCTTTAATTCCTTCTTTTTCTATTAAAAAAAATACATTTTGTTTAACAAAATGTATTTCTTATCTTTATTTAGCAAAATCAATTGCTCTTGTTTCTCTAATTACATTTATTTTTATTTGTCCTGGATACTCAAGTTGCTCTTCAACACTCTTAACTATATTATGTGCTAATTCAACAGCTGCTGCATCATCGACACAATCTGGTTTAACCATAATTCTAATTTCTCTACCAGCTTGAATGGCATATGACTTTTCTACACCTTCATAGGAATTTGCAATATTCTCTAAATTTTCTAATCTCTTAATATAGGCTTCTAATGTTTCTCTTCTAGCTCCTGGTCTTGCTGCTGATATAGCATCTGCTGCTTGAACTAATACAGCTTCTAAAGATTCCATTTCAACATCACCATGATGGGCCGCTATTGCATTTATAACTATTGGAGATTCATGATACTTCTTTGCTAAATCTCCTCCAATTAAAGCATGTGGTCCTTCTTGCTCTTGATCTACAGCCTTTCCAATGTCATGAAGCAACCCTGCTCTCTTGGCAAGTTGTACATCTAAGCCTAATTCAGAAGCCATTAAACCAGCTAAATATGAAACCTCTATGGAATGCTTTAACACATTCTGACCATAACTAGTTCTATATTTTAATCTTCCAAGTAATCTTATTATCTCTGGATGTAAGCCATGAACTCCAGTTTCAAGAGTTGCTTGTTCTCCCTCTTCTTTAATGTCATTTTCTACATCTCTTTGAGATCTCTCAACCATTTCTTCGATTCTAGCCGGATGTATTCTTCCATCCACTATTAACTTTTCAAGTGCCATTTTGGCAACTTCTCTCCTTATAGGATCAAAACTTGATAAAATAACTGCTTCTGGAGTATCATCAATAATTAAATCTACTCCTGTTAAAGTTTCTAGGGTTCTAATGTTTCTTCCTTCTCGCCCTATGATTCTACCCTTCATTTCATCATTAGGTAAGGCAACTACCTGTACAGTAGTTTCTGATACATGATCAGCTGCGCATCTTTGAATAGCAGTAGTTATAATATTTCTTGCTTTCTTGTCTGCTTCTTCCTTTGCCCTTGTTTCAATGTCTTTAATCATTAAGGCCGCATCATGAGTTACTTCTTTCTTTACCTCATCTAAGAGGATTTTCTTAGCTTCTTCACTAGATAAACCAGAGATTCTTTCAAGTTCTTCTCTTCTTTTTTCATGAAGTTCTTGAACTTCAACTTCTCTAGCATCAATTTCAGCTATTCTTTCATTCATTGCATCTTCTTTTTTCTGTAGAGAATCCACTTTTTTATCAAGGGATTCCTCTCTTTGAATTAATCTTCTTTCAAGCCTTTGAACTTCGTTTCTTCTTTCACGATTTTCCTTTTCTGCATCTGTTCTTAATTTGTGAACTTCTTCTTTTCCTTCTAAAATAGCTTCTTTTTTAGTGGCTTCTGCTTCCTTTTTAGCATCTTCTAAAACCTTTTTTGCCTCTTCTTCTAATGAATCTATTTTTTGTTTTGATGCTGCTTGAATTGATTTGTAAAATACCATTCCTAAAACTACTAATACTATAATATCTATTAATACAATTATTAACGTTTCCACATCAACACCTCCTATTTTTTATGCTTTATTATTTATTATTTAAATAAGAAAGTGCTTACTGCGTCATATTATTCTAACTGTTTAAGGAATATGATAAACCAGTATTTGTTATTATTTTATCTGAAATTTAAATTTATGTCAAGGTGACATAATCCTTCACTAAATTCTTTATTTTGATTTATATTAATGAATTTTAGCCCTAATTCTTATAATTTAATAATTTTTTTATAAAAAATTTATTTTATTTTTCTTATATTAATAATCATTTTCAAATCATATAAAAATAGAAAGACTATCATAAAATAATAAAATAATTTTTATATTATCTTATTATGTTTTTCTTATGATAGCCTTATTTATTATTCTTCAGTATTTTTAGTGTCTTCTTCTTTTTCTTCTTTAACTATTGGAGTTGTATTTAGTGGTAAGTTGTGTTTTTCTCTTATTTTATTTTCTATTTCTATTGCTACCTCTGGATTATCTTTTAAGTAAATCTTTGAATTTTCTCTTCCTTGACCAAGTCTTATATCACCATAAGAAAACCATGCTCCACTTTTTTGAACTATTCCTTCTTTTACTCCTACATCTACAATGTTTCCTGTTCTTGATATTCCTTCATTATACATAATATCAAATTCAGCTTGTTTAAATGGAGGTGCAACCTTATTTTTCATAACCTTAATTCTTGTTCTGTTTCCTATTATAGCATCAGAAGACTTTATAGAATCTATTCTTCTAACATCTAATCTTACAGAAGCATAGAATTTTAAAGCTCTTCCTCCTGTTGTTGTTTCAGGATTTCCAAACATTATTCCAACCTTTTCTCTTAATTGGTTTATAAAAATAGCTACACAATTTGTTTTGTTTATTGTACCTGCTAACTTTCTTAAAGCTTGAGACATAAGTCTTGCTTGAAGACCTACATGACTATCTCCCATATCGCCTTCAATTTCAGCTCTTGGAACTAATGCTGCTACAGAGTCTACTATAAGTACATCAATTGCTCCTGAACGAACTAAAGCTTCTGCTATTTCAAGACCTTGTTCTCCTGTATCGGGTTGGGATAATATTAAGTTTTCAGTATCTACACCTATTTTTTTTGCATAACTAGGGTCTAATGCATGTTCTGCATCTATAAAGGCCACTGCCCCTCCATTTTTTTGAGCTTCTGCTGCTATATGAAGAGCTACTGTTGTCTTACCTGAACTTTCAGGACCATATATTTCAACAATTCTTCCTCTTGGCACTCCACCAATACCTAATGCTATATCTAAATCTAAACAACCAGTTGAAATTGAATCTATACTTAATGCTGCATCTTCTCCAAGTTTCATTACAGCACCTTTACCAAATTGTTTTTCTATTTGGCTCATAGCTGCCTCAATAGCTTTTAATTTATCTTGATTAATATTTGCCATTTAAAAATTCCACCCCTTCTTACGAACTAATGTTCTATGTTCTAATTATAATCTACCTTTTTATAATAGTCAATAAAAAAAATTTATAAGTCATATATAATTATTAACCATATTTATAAAAACTAAACCTTTTTTAATAAATTTTTATATTAAAAAAACTGCTTAAAATAAATTTATCATTTTAAAGCAGTTTTAATTTTTAATTTGTTACTTTGTAGTTGATATAGATTCTTTATTTTTCACAAAATAATCTATTCCAGATATTATTGTTATTATAACAGCTATATAGAACATATACATTGATAATGAATTAAATACCCAACTTAGTGCTCCATTTCCAAAAATAAAATCACTTAAAGTACTATATTCTCCTATACTTATTTTTAACAATAAAAGAATTATTGCAATCATTTGTATTACTGTTTTTATTTTTCCCCACCAACTTGCTGCTATAACTGTTCCTTCAGATGCAGCTATAGTTCTAAGACCTGAAACTGCAAATTCACGGGCTACTATTACAACTACTGCCCATGCAGGAATTAAGTTTAATTCAACTAAAGATACTAAAGCTGCTGTAACTAAAAGCTTATCTGCTAAAGGGTCCATAAACTTTCCAAAATTAGTTACTTGATTTCTGCTTCTTGCAATATATCCATCTAACTTATCTGTTATAGATGCAATTATAAATAAAGCTGTTGCAATTGATTTTCCATAAGGAAGACAATCAAAAACTAAAAACACTAAAAATATAGGTATAAGTATCATTCTCATTACTGTAAGCTTATTTGCTAGATTCATTATAAACAACTCCTACCAAATCATAATCTGTACAACTTTTTATTTGTACTCTAACAATTTCACCATTTTTTATTTTATTTTCACTTTTGAAAAATACTTTTCCATCTACTTCAGGTATCATTTCATAATTTCTACCAAAGTAATATTCTCCATTATATCCTTCAACTAGAATATCATAAATATTATTTATTTTCAATTGATTTATTTCTTTTGAAATACCCCTTTGAATCATCATAAGAGTTTTTTCTCTTTTTTCTTTTATATTTTCATCAATTTGATTTTCCATTTTAGCTGCAGGTGTTCCCTCTTCTCTTGAATAAGTAAATACACCTACTTTATCTAACTTATATTCTTTAAGAAAATCCTTTAATTCTTCAAAATCTTCCTCTTCTTCTCCTGGAAAACCTACTATTAATGAAGTTCTAAGATTTATGCCTTTAATTTTACTTCTAATAAGGTCTATTTTTTCTATTATGTCTTCTTTATTAGTTTTTCTTCCCATACGCTTTAATATTTTACTACTTATATGTTGTATTGGAAGGTCTAAATATTTTACCACTTTTTTATTTGATGCAATTTCATCTACTAATTCTTCATAGATTTCCTCTGGGTAACAATAAAGAACTCTTATCCATTCTATACCTTGAATTTTTGCTAACTCCTTAATAAGTATATGTAACTTTTTCTCCCCATAAATATCACTTCCATATAAAGTTGTATCTTGGGCAACTAATATAATTTCTTTAACTCCTTGTTTACTTAAGCCTTCAGCTTCTTTTAAAATATTTTCCATATTTCTGCTTCTAAACTTTCCTCTTATTTTAGGAATTATGCAGTAGGTACAAAAATTATTGCACCCTTCTGCAATTCTTAAATAAGCAGTTTGTGAAGCTGTTGTAAGTATTCTTTTACCTTCATTAATATTACTATCTGAATAATTAACCTGTAATGAAGTCTTTTGTTCAGATATAAATTCTCTAATTAATTTATGAAGCTTTTTATAATCATTAACTCCAAGCATTATATCTATCTCTGGCATAAGGTTTTTAAGTTCTTCTCCATATCTTTGAGTTAAACATCCTGTAGCTATAAGAAGCTTACACTTATAATTTGTTTTATATTGAGCCATTTCTAATATTGTATTAATAGACTCTTCTTTAGCTTTTTCAATAAAACCACAAGTATTTACTATGATTATATCTGCTTCTTTTGGGTTATTTGTAATTTCATATTCATTACTTATAGTACCTAATAAAATTTCTGAATCAATCCTATTTTTATCACAGCCTAAACTAACCATTCCAACTTTAAATTTTTCCAAGTCAAAATCCTCCTACGTATATCCTAAAAAAGTTTTGTATTAATAATTTTATATCTATTTTATTTCTATTACAAGTAAAAATTATACTTCTTCATTAGCTACTAACTCTTCCTTTTTCATCAATACCTGTCTTGGTTTACTTCCATCTCTAGGTGAAATTACTTCACGTTCTTCAAGTTGCTCCATTATTCTTGCAGCTCTATTAAATCCTATTCTAAGTCTTCTTTGAAGAAATGAAGTTGATGCTTGGTCATATTCTACAACAAGCTTTATTGCCTCTGGAAGAAGTTCATCTGCTTCATCATTGTCTTCTAAAGCTTTTCCTTCTGCTTCTTTATTTATATGGTCTAAAATTTCTTCTTTATAAAGACTTCCTTTATCATCATCACTTTTTATAAACTCTACTACCTGTTCAACCTCTTCTTCTGAAATAAAACATCCTTGAATTCTTTGAGGCTTTGAAGCTCCTACAGGATAATAAAGCATATCTCCTTTTCCTAATAGTTTTTCTGCTCCTGCACTATCTAAAATAGTTCTAGAGTCTACTTGAGAAGATACAGCAAAGGATATTCTTGATGGAATATTTGCCTTTATAACACCTGTTATTACATCTACAGAAGGTCTTTGTGTTGCTATAACAAGATGCATACCAGCAGCTCTTGCCATTTGTGCAAGTCTTCCTATATAATCTTCAACATCATTTGGACAAACCATCATAAGGTCTGCAAGCTCATCTACTATAATTACTATAAAAGGAAGCTTCTCTTCTATTTCTCCCTTTTCTAATAAAGCATTATATGAATCTATATTTCTTACTCCTTTTTCAGCAAATAAGTTATATCTTTTTGTCATTTCATTTACTGCCCAATTTAATGCAGCTGCTGCCTTTTTAGGGTCTGTAACTACAGGAATTAATAAATGAGGAATTCCATTATACACACTAAGTTCAACAACTTTAGGGTCTACCATAAGGAGTTTAACATCTTCTGGTGAATATTTATATAATAAACTTATTATAAGTGAATTTATACATACACTTTTTCCAGAACCTGTTGCCCCTGCAATTAATGTATGAGGCATTTTGCTTAAGTCCCCAACAATACAACTTCCTGCAATGTCTTTACCAAGGGCAAAAGCTAATTTTTTATTAGATTTTTGAAATTCATTTGATTCTAATACTTCCCTTAAAAACACAGGATTTTGCTTTTTATTTGGCACTTCTATTCCTACTGCTGATTTTCCTGGAATAGGTGCTTCTATTCTTACTCCAGAAGCTGCTAAACCTAAGGCTATATCATCTGAAAGATTAACTATTTTACTAACTTTAACTCCTGGACTTGGTTGAAGTTCAAATCTTGTAACTGAAGGACCTTTAGAAACTTGTACAACTTTTGCTTCCACATTAAAACTTTCAAGAGTTTCTTCTAATTTCCTAGCATGTTCTAAAAGCTCTTGCTTATCAGAATCTTTAAGTTTAGTTCCTGAATTCATTTTTAAAAGGTCAGTTTTTGGGAATATATATTTTTTAGGTTCTATATCTCCCTCTTCATTAAGCTTTATATCAATTTCTTTATTAACATCTTCTTTTAAATCATTATCAAGCTTTTCTTTTTTTCTTGAAGGCTGTTCCTTATTAACATCAGTATTCTTTTTAAGTTTTTCTTTTAATGGCTTTGTTTCTTCTAAATTTTCACTACTTGTTGTTTGTACTGGCTCCATTATTTTTATTTCATCTTGTTTTTTATTTTCTTCTGGCAATTGTTCCTTCATAAAATCTAAAACTTTTATTTTTTTATTTACTCCTTCTAATAATTCTTCATTAGAAGTTTCTTTTTTAGCCTTTTCTTTTTTACCTTTTAATGATTTTTCGTTATTGTTATTTTTGTTTTTAATATTCTTTTTTATATCTTTTGCTTTATTCCCCATATCCAATACAGAAAGTTTAAATATTAACATAAAAGATATTATAGCTAGTGCAATGTAAATTATATATGAACCAATTGCTCCTATTAGCTTATATAAAGTAAAAGTAATAAAATATACTACAACACCACCATTAAATCCACCTTTTCCATCACTGATAAGATTTACTATTGTCTTTAAGTTTTTCCCAAAAGATTCTGGATTTTCACTAGTTTGTATATATATAGTTCCTACAAGTAAAATAAATGTTACTACTAATAATGTAACTCCACCCATTCTTTTATCTACATCAATAGTTCCATTGTTTTTTAAATAACTAAAACCTAAATATAATAGATATATTGGTATTGCATATGCTCCTACCCCTAAAATAAAAAAACATATTCTTTGGGCAAAAGAAGATAACAATCCTGCAAGATTTGTGTATATAGCTAAAAAGCTTAAAAAACCTATTGCAATAAAGATAACACCTTTTATCTCTGTATTATCTATAAGCTTTTCTTCTTTTTTGTTCTTTTTACCACTCACTTTTATAATCACCCCACTTTAAAGTTTCTACATAACCATAAATAATTCCTTTTATACTTTGCACATTGTATTTTATCATTTTTTAAGCTTTTATAAAATATCTATTTTAAAAAATGGAAAATAGGGTCTATTAAACCCTATTTTTCTCTAAATTATCTATTAAAGAATTAAGCTTATTTAAAGCCTTACTTATTCCACCTACTTCATCAATTAAACCACATTCAACAGCTTCTTTTCCAATAAGAATAGTTCCCATATCATTTAAAAGAGCATCAGTTCTATTCATAAAGCTTTCTAATTGTTCTAGCTCTATATTTGATGTTCTTATTATAAAATCATTTATTCTCTCTTGCATCTTTTTAAAGTAGTTAAAAGTTTGTGCAGCACCTACTACAAGCCCTGTCATTCTAACAGGATGTATTATCATAGTTGCAGATGGAGTTATAAAAGAATATTTAGCAGAGGTTGCTAAGGGTACTCCTATAGAGTGGCCTCCTCCTGTAACAATAGATACTGTAGGTTTTGAAAGGGAATTTATCATTTCAGCAATTGCAAGGCCAGCTTCTACATCCCCACCAACAGTATTAAGAACAATTAAAACACCTTTAACTTTTTCATTTTGTTCTATTTCTATAAGCTGAGGTATTACATGTTCATACTTTGTTGCTTTTGTTTGAGGTTGAGATACCATATGCCCTTCAACTTGCCCTATTATTGATAAAACAACTATTCTTTTATTAGCTTCTACCATAGCTGTATTTCCAAACTCTTTAATAGAATTCATTTTTTCCTTCTTAAGTTCATCTTTATTTTCACACATAAAAATACTTCCTCCTATAAATTCATTATGTACAGAAGAAATATTTTTATTCATAGTTTTTATAAATTAAATGCTTTATGAAGATAATTTAATGCATTCTTAAGTTCCTTTGTTTTAACTAAACACCATATTGTCATATGAGAATCTGCTGTTTGAAGGACTTCAATATTTTTATCATTTAAAGCATTAAATATTTTTGCCATTACTCCAGGAACTCCTCTCATTCCTGAGCCAACAAGGGCTATTGTGCTACAATCTTCTTTAAAGGTAAATTTAATATTCATCTCTTCAAATATTTTAAATACTTTATCTTTTGCCTTTTTAGGTATTGTAAAGATTTGTTTCTCTGGGAAAATGTTTATTAAATCTAAACTTATTCCCCTTTCAGCAATCACTTGAAGAATATTATTATACTTATCATTTTTTAAATTGTCTTTAATATCTATTGAAATTTGTATTCTATCATCACTACTTGTAATGCTAGTTACAAGTCTAAACTTTTTCCTATCCCCTAAGTTATTAATAAGGGTTCCTTTAGAATCTGTTAATGTATTTTTTATAACTATTGGAATATTTTTTTCTCTTGCAACTTCAACTGCCCTTGGATGAATAACTTTAGCTCCTTGGTCTGCTAGTTGAAATATTTCATCATAGCTTATTATATCAATAACAGTTGCATCCTTTACCATTCTAGGGTCTGCTGTCATTATACCATCAACATCTGTATAAATTTCTATTTTTTCTGCTGGTATTGAAGCCCCTAAAAGAGCAGCTGTTGTATCACTTCCTCCTCTTCCAAGAGTTGAAAATTCTTCATTTTCAGTTTTTCCTTGAAAGCCACATATAACTGGTATTTTTCCTTTTAAAAGGATTTTTTTAATCTTTTCACCTTTTACATCTAATACCTTTGCATCACCAAAAGTATTGTTAGTTATAATTCCAGCTTGCCCTCCAGTTAAAGGTATTGCATCTATTCCTTCCTTTTCAAGTTCATTACACATAATTACAGAGCTTATGATTTCTCCACAACACATAAGCATATCTAAGGCTTTTTTATTATTTTGCTTAAAATTATTATCTACTAGTGAAAGAAGAGTATCTGTTGCATAAGGCTCTCCTTTTCTTCCAAGGGCTGATACTACTACAACTGGCATATACCCTTCTTTAATGGCATTACTTATTTTTTTAACAGCCATTTTTCTTCTTTCTTCTGTAGATACAGAAGTTCCACCAAACTTTTGAACAATTATCTTCAATTTCTTTCTCTCCTACTCTTAAATCTTAGTCCTTTTTATATCTCCCTCATTAGCATCTAAAATTATTGTTTTTAGTCCAATTTTTTTAACACACTCCCAAGGAATTTCTAGAAATTCTTTGTTTCCTCCAAAAAGACTGATTTTTCCTCCTAAGTTTATTACTAAAAATCTTATGTTTCCTTTATCATCTATTACCAAATCACTATTTTGCAGGTAATCATACTTTTCCCCATCGTTTATATTTATAAGTTCAAACTTTTCTATTTCACTTAAAAGCTTTAAATTTTCGCTACTACTCATTATAAATTACCTCCTAATTTATATCTACATATTTTTATGCAAATTTCAGGTAATATATTCAGAGTTTAAATATTAAATTTTTCTCCCTTTATTTCTTTATAAGCTTTAGAAGAATCAAATACTATATCATTAAGCTTTGAATAATTTATATTATTTCCAACAAAGGATGTATTTAATACACCATTTTTAAAACAATTATCTAAAACAAATCTTATATCCTCTTGAGAAATTTTATCTACTCTTTTAATAACATCTTCTTGAGTGGTTATTTTATTTTTAAATAAAACAGATTTTGCATTAGCAAACATTCTTGAACTTGTGCTTTCTAAACCTAATATATATGAAGCTTTAAGCTTTTCTTTATTTATATTTAATTTATCATCTGTAATTCCTTCTTTAGCAAATTTATTAATTTCTTTTAATATAACCTCTAAAGCCTTTTCTCCATAATTTTTTCCAAGTCCTGCATATATACTAAGACTTCCTGCATTTTGGAAAGGTTGAGGATAACAATATATGCTATAGCATAATCCTAACTTTTCTCTTACTTCTTGGAATAATATTGAGGAAGCTCCTCCACCAAAAACATTACTTAAAAGAGTTAATGCATATCCATGTTCATCTCCTTGAGGAAGACCTTTTAAGCCTAATATTACATGAAGTTGTTCTATATCTTTATCTTTATAGTATGTTCCTGTTTGAATTTCACAATTTTCATAAGTTGGAATATAATTACTATCACTATTCCAATTAGAAAAATATTTTTCTATAAGTTCTTTTAATTCTTTATCATCAAATTTTCCACATACAGAAATCACTGTATTTTGAGGAGTATATTTTTCTTTTATAAAATTTAAAATATCCTCTCTTCTTATTGATTTTACCTTTTCTATTGTACCTAATATAGGATAAGATAATGGATTTTCTCCATAACATGCCTTTGAATTTAAATCGTCTAAAACATCCTCTGGACTATCTTCTCCCATATTTATTTCTTCTATAACTACTCCCTTTTCTCTTTCAATTTCTTCTACAGAAAAAACTGAATTTAAAATCATATCAGATAATATTTCTAATGATAATTCTAAATGGGTATATAAATTTTTTACATAATAGCAAGTAGCTTCTTTACTTGTAAAGGCATTTATCTGTCCACCTACGTTTTCTATATCCTCTACAATATCCTTTGACTTACGCTTTTTAGTTCCCTTAAAAAACATATGCTCAATAAAATGTGATATCCCATTAAGCTCTAAACTTTCATTTCTAGACCCATTTTTTATCATAACTCCAACAGAAATAGAATTTGACTCTGAAATTTTTTCAGTAACTACCCTAAGGCCATTTTTTAATGTATATAAATTATGCATAAAGTTTCTCTCCTTTCTAAAAAAACATTTTATATAGGATTATTCAAATTTTTTCAAATTATTTATAGATAGAAAAAAAAGGCAAACAATGCCCTTTTTTATTTATCTTATTTTTAAGTTAATTACTTTTCTTCATTTTCTGCTTCTTTTTCTAATAAAGCATCTTTTCTTGAAAGATTTATTCTTCCTTGGTTATCTATTTCAGTAACCTTAACTAATATTTCGTCCCCTACTGAAACCACATCTTCTACTTTGTTTACTCTGTTCTTATCAAGTTTTGAAATATGAACTAAACCTTCTTTATTTGGAAGTATTTCTACAAAAGCTCCAAAAGTAGTTATTTTAGTTACTTTTCCTAAATATACTTCTCCTGCCTTTACTTCCTTAGTTAATCCTTCAATTATCTTTATAGCATTTTTTACACCTTCATGGTCTTCTGAAGAAACAAATACTGTTCCATCTTCTTTTATATCTATCTTAACTCCAGTGTCTGCTATTATCTTGTTAATAACTTTTCCACCTGTTCCTATAACATCTCTTATCTTTTCTGGGTCAATATTAATTATAGATGTTTTTGGTGCATATATAGATACATCTTTTCTTGCCTCTGGAATACAATCTGCAATTTTTCCTAAAATCATAACTCTTGCTTTTCTAGCACCTCTTATAGCATTTTCAATTATGCTAAAGCTCATACCTTTAATTTTAGTATCAACTTGTATAGATGTTATTCCTTCTACAGTTCCTGCTACCTTAAAGTCCATATCTCCAAAGAAGTCTTCTATTCCTTGTATATCTGTTATAACTGCTTCTTCTTTTAAGTCAGGTGATGTTATAAGTCCCATAGCTATACCAGCAGCTGGTCTCTTTATTGGAACACCTGCATCTAATAATGCTAAAGTTGAACCACAAACTGAAGCTTGAGATGTTGAACCATTAGAGCTTAAAACTTCAGATACTAATCTTATTGTATATGGGAACTCTTCTTCTGAAGGTATAAGAGGTTCTAATGCTCTTTCTGCTAAAGCACCATGACCTATTTCTCTTCTTCCAGGTCCTCTTAAAGGTTTAACTTCTCCAACACTATATCCTGGGAAATTATAATGATGCATATATCTTTTTGTATCTTCTTCTATGCCATCTAATATTTGAATGTCACCAACTGAACCTAATGTAGCAACAGTCATTACTTGAGTTAATCCTCTTGTAAATAAACCTGTTCCATGAGTTCTTGGAAGTACTCCTACTTCACAGCTTATTGGTCTTACTTCATCAAAAGCTCTTCCATCTGGTCTTCTCTTTTCATTAAGAAGCATATTTCTTACTACTTCTTTTTGCATAGTATAAAGAACTTCTTTTATGTCTCCAAGTTTATCTGCATATTTTTCCCCAAATTCTTCATTGATTTTTTCATTAACCTTATCCATAGCTGCATTTCTTTCATCTTTATCAGTTATGTACATAGCTTCTTTAACCATATCAGATGCAAATGCTCTTAAATCTTTTTCTACTTCTTCTGATGGGTGATAAAGTTCTGGAACGTCTTTTACTTTTCCCATCTTTTCCATAGCTTCTTCTTGGAATTTAACTATTGGTTGGCAAGCCTCAAATCCAAATTTAATGGCTTCTATCATTTTATCTTCTGGGATTTCATCTCCACCTGCTTCAATCATCATTACTCTGTCTTTTGTAGAACATACAGTTAAAGCAAGCTTTGATTTTGCTCTTTCTTCTGTGTTTGGATTAATAATAAGATTTCCATCAACTAATCCTACTTGAACAGCTCCTACTGGAGTTGTAAAAGGTATGCTTGATAAACATAATGCAGTTGAAGCTGCATTAATTGCTAATATTTCAGGTAAGTTTTCTTCTTCAACAGAAACAACAGTACAAACTACTTGAACATCATTTCTGTATCCCTTTGGGAATAATGGTCTTAAGCTTCTGTCTATAGCTCTTCCCTTTAAAATTGCTCCATCTGTTGGTTTTCCTTCTCTTTTTATAAATCCACCTGGAATTTTTCCTACTGAATATAATCTTTCTTCATATTCTACACTTAAAGGAAAGAAATCTATACCGTCTCTTGGTTTTTCTGAAGCATTAACATTTGTTAATATTACAGTATCTCCATAACTCATGAAAATAGCAGCATTTGATAACATTCCGATTTTGCCAAATTCTACTTTCATTTCTCTTCCTGCAATCATTGTACTTAATACATTGCTCATTACAAGACCTCCTCTATCTATATATGGTATTTTATTTATTATTTTAAAATAATAGAGCGGATTTTGTCCGCTCTAAAAAGATTACTTTCTTAAACCTAATTTTTTAACAATTGCTCTGTATCTTTCGATATCTTGTTCTTTTAAGTAATTTAAAAGTCCTCTTCTTTGTCCAACCATCATTAAAAGACCTCTTCTTGAGTGGTGATCTTTCTTGTGAACTTTGAAGTGTTCAGTTAAATGTGTTATTCTTTCAGTTAATAACGCTATTTGAACTTCTGGAGAACCTGTATCTCCTTCTCCTCTTCCAAATTCTTTGATGATTTCTAACTTTCTTGCCTTATCCATGCTTTTAAGCACCTCCATATAATAATCGCCTTAGTTCCAAGTAGGAAGATGGCCTCCTTCCAACATAGCACTAGGTTCCTTAAGTATTATATCAAAACATAATACTGTTGTAAATATTTTTATTCCATTACTAAAATATTTTCTTTTGCTGCTCTTTTAGCATCAAAATTTAATTGCTCTTTTAGTTTTTCTATTGAAGCAAATTTTTTTTCTTCTCTAAGAAACTTTATAAAATAAACTTTTATTTCTTCATCATATATATCTTCATTAAAATCTAATATAAATGTTTCTAAGGTTATTTTTTCACCATTTACAGTTGGATTATTACCTATAGAAGTAATTCCTCTATATATATTATTATTCCACAAAACATTAGTATAATATACACCTATTTTAGGAAGAATTATATCTTTTGAAAAATTTAAATTTGCTGTTGGAAAACCTATTGTTCTTCCAAGCTGTTTTCCATGAACAACTTCTCCTTTTATAAAAAATGGTCTTGTTAACATTTCATTTGCTTCATTAAGTGCACCTCTTATAAGTGCTTGCCTTACCTTTGTACTACTTATAGCTTCTTCATTATATGTACAAGGTTCCATAACATATAATTCATAATTATAAATCTTTGATAATTTTTTCAAAAGATTAACATCTCCTGAATTTTTATATCCAAATCTATAATTAAATCCTACAACTATTCCCTTTACATTAAATTTTTCACATAAGTATTTTACAAATTCCTCTGGAGAAAGTTTCATGTAGTCTTCATTAAACTCTTCAAAATATACTAAATCCACATTTTCTTTTTTTAAAATTTCTTTTTTACTTTCGTTATCAAGAAGTAATTTTGGGTTATCAATTGACTTTATAAATTTTCTAGGGTGATTTTTAAAGGTATATACTATACTCATTCCATTTATCTTTTTAGCTAATTCTACAGTTTTCTTTATTAAAGATAAATGTCCTTTATGAAGTCCATCAAAGCTTCCAAGGGCAACATAACTATATGTATCATTTTTCATCTTCTCTATCTCCTACCCAATTAATAACTTTTCCATTTTAAATCCTTCTTCATTTTTTTTGCCAAGACCTAAAAATTCTTTATCTTCACCATAAACTCTATAAAGAACATTATTTTCTACAAAGTCCTTAGTAAATCTTTTATCTCCTACTCTTACTCCATTTACAATTAACTTAGTATACCCTTTTTCTATGTATATCTTAGGATAATTTTTTAAAGCATCTTCTATTGAAATAAGCTTTTCTTTTATATTTTCTTCCTTTAAATCATTAATATTAATGCTATCTTCTTCACAAAAAAAGGAAGTCTTAAATCTTTTAAGGTCTGTCATAGTAGCAAAAACATTAAGCTTTTCTCCAATATCATAACATAAACTTCTTATATAAGTTCCTTTAGAGCAGGTAACGTCCATTGAAACATAAGGTAAATCAATATTTATATTTTCTATATTATATATAGTAATATTTCTTCCTTCCCTTTCAACTTCAATTCCCTTTCTTGCAAGTTCATATAATCTTACACCATTTTTCTTTAAAGCAGAAAACATTGGAGGAACTTGTAAATATCCTCCTTTAAAAGAGTTAATAACATTTTTTACTTCTTCTTCTTTTAAAAATGAAGTATCTCTTTCTTCTAGTATTTCTCCTTCTAAATCATAAGTTGTTGTTTTTATCCCAAGCTTAAATTTTACACTATATCCTTTTTCAGAATTCATTATATAATCTATTATTTTAGTTCCTTTTCCAAGGCAAACAGGCAGTACTCCTTCTGCTTCTGGGTCAAGGGTTCCTGTATGACCTACCTTTTTTTCCTTTGCTATCTTTCTAACTCTACTTACAACATCAAAGGAAGTCATCCCTTTATTTTTAAAAATATTAAGAACTCCATTCATAGCTACATCTCTTTTTCTATTTCTTTAATTATTTTGTATTTTGCTTCATCTAATGAAGTATGCATAAGCTTAAGTCCTGATGCTTTTATATGGCCCCCTCCGCCTAAAGCTTCTGCTACTCTTCTTACATCATAATCTGCCTTTGAACGTAAACTTGCTTTTACTCCATCTTCAACTTCTTTTGTAACAACAGCTACTTCTACCCCTTCTATTCCTAAAGCAATAGAAATTATATCACTAGTATCAAGATTTCCAAGAGATACACTATCTAATAATTCTTTAGATAATTCTATAAATGACACTTTATTATTAACTAAAAGTTCAAGTCTACTTAAGGCATATCCCATAAGTTTTACTTTCTCATAAGGCTTATTATCAAAAAGACTATCATATATTTTTGTGTTATTTACACCACATTCAATTAATTCTCCTGATATTGTATGAGTTCTTTTTGTAACATTAGAATGTCTAAAGCAACCTGTATCTGTAACAATTCCAGTAAAAATACATGTTCCTATTCTTTGAAATATTTCCTCTTCACTATCAAAATTATATCCTAGTTCTTTTAAAAGAAGATAAACAATTTCTGCTGTTGCTGCTGATTTTGGCTCTATATGATTAATAACACCATACATATCATTTGTAACATGATGGTCTATATTAATTAAAGTTCCACAAAAATCATCTACTCTAGCACATATTCTATCCATATTTCCACAATCTAATACAATAACTAAGTCAGTATCGTAAGTAGTTCTTGGCATATCTCCATCAATTTCTTCTGAACCTGGTAAAAATGCAAGATTATCTGGAACAACTTCTTTAGAAAGTATGTATACATCTTTTCCTAGTTCTTTTAATCCATGATAAAGAGCTAGTGTGCTTCCAATTGCATCACCATCTGGTGATGCATGGAAAGCTATTCCTATTTTATTAGATTCTAATATAACCTTTGAAATATCTTTTAATGACATATTATTTACCCCTTGTCTTTTCTATTAAACTATCAATATGCATTCCATAGTCAATAGAATCATCTAATTCAAATATAATTTGAGGAGTATATCTAAGATTAATTCTGTGACCAATTTCTTTTCTTACAAATCCTTCTGCACTTTTTAAAGCTTCTAAATTAGTTTTCTTTTCCTCTTCATTCTTTGCAAATATACTTACATATACCTTTGCATATCTTAAATCCTTAGTTACCTTTACTGCAGTTACTGAAATCATTGCTGTAAGTCTAGGATCTTTTATATCATCACGAATTAAGTTACTTATTTCTTTTTTAACCTCTTCGTTAATTCTGCCACCTCTATAATTAGGCATTTAAATCACCTCTTTAATTAAAGCTCTTTTCTAACAATTGCTTCCATTTTAAATGCTTCAATAATGTCTCCTTCTTTAATATCATTAAATCTATCAACTCTTAATCCACATTCGTAGTTTGATGCAACTTCCTTTACATCATCTTTAAATCTCTTTAATGATGCAAGAACTCCTTCAAATACAACTACACCTTCTCTTATAACTCTAACTTCTGAGTTTCTTAAAATCTTTCCATCTAAAACATAGCATCCTGCAATAGTTCCTACATTTGAAATCTTATAAGTTTCTCTAACTTCTGCTTTACCTAAAATAACTTCTCTATATTCTGGTTCAAGCATACCTATCATAGCAGATTTAACATCTTCAATTGCATCATAGATAATTCTATAAGTTTTTATTTCTACTTCTTCTTTTTCTGCTAAAGCTGAAGCATTAACATCTGGTCTTACATTAAATCCTATAATTATTGCATTTGAAGCTGTAGCTAAAGTAACATCAGTTTCAGTTATAGCACCTACTCCTCCATGAATAACTCTTACCTTAACATCATCTGTTGATAACTTTTCAAGAGATTGCTTTATAGCTTCTACAGAACCTTGAACATCTGCTTTAACTATTATTGCAAGTTCTTTAACCTTACCTTCTCTAATTTGATTATATAAATCTTCTAATGAAACTTTATGAGAAGAATTTAATGTTTCAATCTTTAACTTTTCTTTTCTCTTTGAAGCCATATCTCTAGCTGTCTTTTCATCCTTTACTTCATTAAATCTATCTCCAGCTGCTGGTACTTCTGAAAGTCCTAATATTTCTACTGGCATTGAAGGTCCTGCTGACTTTATCTTCTTTCCATCATCATTAAACATAGCTCTTATTCTTCCATAAGTAGTTCCAACTAATATAGAATCTCCAACTGATAAAGTACCACTTTGAACAAGTAATGAAGCTACTGCTCCTCTTCCTTTGTCAAGTTTTGCTTCTATTACAGTACCCATAGCTTTTCTATTTGGATTAGCTTTAAGTTCAAGCATTTCTGCTGTTAAAAGAACCATTTCTAGTAATTGGTCTAAATTAAGACCTTTCTTAGCTGATACTGGTACACATATAGTATCTCCACCCCAGTCTTCTGAAACTAAGCCATATTCTGTTAATTCTTGCTTAACTTTATCAATATTTGCTCCTGGCTTATCAATTTTGTTAATAGCTACAACTATAGGAACATCTGCAGCTTTACAGTGACTTATAGCTTCCTTTGTTTGAGGCATTATTCCATCATCAGCTGCAACTACTAGTATAACTATATCTGTAATTTGAGCTCCTCTAGCTCTCATAGCTGTAAAAGCTTCATGTCCTGGAGTATCTAAAAATGTTATCTTTTCTCCATTTATAGTTACTGTATAAGCACCTATATGTTGTGTTATTCCTCCAGCTTCACTATCAATAACCTTTGTTTTTCTTATAGCATCTAAAAGGGAAGTTTTACCATGGTCAACGTGTCCCATAACTGTTACTATAGGAGGTCTCTTAACTAAGTTTTCATCATCATCTTCTTCAACATTTAAAGATTCAAGTTCTGCTGACTCTTCCTTCTTTTCACACATTATTTCATACTTTTCACATAGTTTTTCTGCTGTATTATAATCTATTTCTTGATTTACAGCTGCCATAATACCTAAGAACATAAGGTTTTTAATAACATCTGCATATGGTTTTTGAAGCATATCTGCTAATTCTTTAACAGTTATTGTTTCTCCAATTTCTAGTATTGTATTTTCTGCAAATTCTTGTTCTGCCTTAGCTTTTTCTGCTGCTATTTGCTTTTTAGTTTTCTTTTTCTTTTTATTTCCTTTGTTAACTTCTTCAGCTAAAATATCTTCATATTCATCTACAATACTCTTCTTTTGGTCTTCATCATCTTTTAAATCTTCAGCATCTACACTAGTTATAAATTCCTTTATTAACTCTGCATCTTCATCTTCAATAACACTCATATGATTTTTTACTTCTACATTAAACTCCTCCATTAACATTTCTATCAATTTTTTTGAGCTAATGTTTAATTCTTTTGCTAATTCATATACTCTTATTTTTGACATAAAGTCACCCCCGATTATTCTATTTCATATATTCTTCCTCCTCATAAAGAGATAATAATTTTTCAGCCATATTTTTATTTTTTATTGCCAAAATCATAACTTCAGGTCTTCCAATGGATTCCCCTAATTCCTCCTTTGAGAAATCTTCAATATATGGGATTTTATTTTCTAAACAATGATTTATAAATTTTTTTCTTGAGTTTTCAGAGGCATCAGGTGATAAAATAAAAAGATATATCTCCCTTTTATTTCTCTCCTCATTACATTTACTGTAACCCTCAATTAAATTTCCTGATCTTTTTATTAAACCTAAAAAATTAAAAAACTTATTCATTTTCAATTTCTTCCTTAAGTCTATTATAAACTTCTTCGCTTATTGCAATGTCTAAATTTCGGCTTAATCTTTTTGCTTTAAAAGCCTTTTCTAAACATTCTTTATTTCTACAAATATAAGCTCCTCTTCCAGCAGATTTTCCTTTAAGGTCTACAGAAACTTCTCCTTCAGGACTTTTTACTACTCTTATAAGTTCCTTTTTAGGCTTCATTTCCATACACCCAGTACACATTCTTAGTGGTATCTTCTTTGTCTTCATAATAAAAACACCCCTTTATTCTGTAACAGTAGTGCTCATTTCTTCTGAATTATTTTCTTCAGTTTCTTCTAAGGCAGCTTCTTTTTCTGCTTGTGATTTACTTTTTATATCTATTTTCCAGTTAGTTAACTTAGCTGCAAGTCTTACATTTTGACCTTCTTTACCTATTGCTAAAGAAAGTTGATTATCATCAACTACAACCTTTGCTGATTTATTTTCTTCATCTATATCAACACTTAAAACCTTAGCTGGGCTTAAAGAATTAGATATAAATTCTTTAGGGTCTTTACTCCATTTTATAATGTCTATTTTTTCATTTTTCAATTCATTTACTATGTTTTGTACTCTTGCACCCTTTGTTCCAACACATGCACCCATAGCATCTACAGATTCATCATTTGAATAAACTGCTATTTTGCTTCTTGAACCAGGTTCTCTTGATATACTCTTTATTTCAACTGTTCCATCAAATATTTCTGGAACTTCTAATTCAAATAATCTTTTTACAAGTCCTGGATGAGTTCTTGAAACATGAACTTGAGCTCCCTTAGAACCTTCTTTTACTTCTACTATATAAAGCTTAAGCTTTGAATTAAATGGATATTCTTCTCCTGGAATTTGTTCTTTTTCAGTTATTACACCTTCTATTTTTCCAAGATTAACAAAAACCATTCCTTTATCTTTTCTTAAAACAGTTCCTGTTATAATATCAAATTCTTTTTCTTTATACTCTTTATATATTATACTTCTTTCTGCTTCCTTTATTCTTTGAGTTACTACTTGCTTTGCTAATTGTGCAGCTACTCTTCCAAAGTTTTTTGGAGTTACTTCAATTTCAACTATGTCATCTTCTTCATATCTTTTGCTTATAGCCTTTGCATCTTCTAAAGAAATTTCAGTTACTTCATCATAAACTTCTTCACATACAACCTTTTGAGCATATACATGAATTTCTCCTGTTTCTCTATCTATACTTACTCTAACATTTTGAGCTGCTGTAACATTATTTGCATAATTTTTCTTATATGCTGCCACCATAGCATCCTCAATTGTTGTAAATATTAAATCCTCACTTATACCCTTATCCTTAACTATTTCCTTTAGAGCAGTTATAAACTCTTCATTCATTTTTTTATCCTCCTTGCTAAATTTCCCCTTCTAAATTTGCTACCTTTATTTTTACCTTAGGAATAGTTATTGCTTTTTCACCATCTTCTACAATTATCTTTTCCTCAGTTACTTCTTTAAGCAGTCCTTTTATATTTTTCTTACCTTCAATATTTCCATTAAGTTTTACTAAAACTTCTCTTCCTACAAACTTTTTAAAATGTTCATCTGTAAATAATCTTCTATTAAGACCTGGTGATGATACTTCTAGATAATATGCCTTATCTATTGGGTCTTCAACATCTAAAACATCACTTACTCTTCTAGATAATGCTTCACAATCTGTAAGAGATATGCCTTCTTCTTTATCAATATATATTCTTAAATAAAATTCATTATTTTCTTTTACAAACTCAATATGATAAATTTCATAATTTAATTCATCTGCAATTGGTTTAACTAAAGTTTCAATTTTTTCAATTAAAGCATTGTTATTCATTACTTCAAAACCTCCCTTTCAATATTCAATTTTTATTGTAAGATAACAAATTTTAACTATGCAAAAACGCAACTATTTTTAAAATCAGTTGCGCCACAAAACAAAGAGTGGGCATTTTCTCCCCACTCATATTTTTAACTATTGCTGTTAATCTTACATCTATAGCTTAACATATATTTTTAAATAATACAAGAATTATTTAGAATAATGATAATTGATTTGTTTCAGACATTCCTTCTAAACATCCATGATTAGTTAATGTTTCTATAACTGTCTTTGATACTTTAGACCTCATTCTTAAATCTTCTTTTGAAATAAATTCTCCATCTTTTCTTGCTTCAGCTATTGATTTTGCTGCATTATCTCCAACTCCTTGAAGAGAATTTAAAGGTGGTCTTAAGTAAACTTCATCTTCTATTGTAAATTTTAATGCTTCTGATTTATATAAATCAACCTTTTTAAATTTAAGGCCTCTCTTACACATTTCAAAAGCTAATTCAAGAACAGTTATTAATCCCTTATCTTTTACACTAGCAGAATTTCCTAAATCATATAACTCATGAAGTTTTTGATGTATTGCAGATTCTCCTTTGCATACTATATCTGCATCAAAATCATCTGCTCTTACTGTAAAATATGTAGCATAATAAGCTGCTGGATAATGAACTTTAAAATATGCTATTCTTACAGCCATCATAACATATGCCACAGCATGACCTTTAGGGAACATGTATTTTATCTTTTTACAAGATTCTATATACCAATTTGGTACATTATTTTCTTTCATTATCTTTTCATGTTCCTCAGATAGTCCTTTACCTTTTCTTACCTTTTCCATTATAGAGAAGGAAGTTTTTGGTGGTACTCCCTTATACATAAGATATACCATTATATCATCTCTTGTAGCAATACATTCTTGAAGAGTTGTATATCCTTCTTTTATATAATATTGTGCATTATTAAGCCATACATCTGTACCATGAGAAAGTCCTGATATTCTTACTAAGTCTGCAAAACTTTTTGGCTGAGTATCTACAAGCATTCCTCTAACAAATTTTGTTCCAAACTCAGGAAGTCCATAACTTCCAACAGGACATTCTAATTCTTCTGCTGTAACTCCTAATGCATTTGGAGAAGTAAATAAAGATATTACATCTGGATCATTTAAAGGTATTGTTTTTGGGTCTATTCCTGTTAAATCTTGAAGCATTCTTATTACTGTAGGGTCATCATGACCTAGTATATCAAGTTTTAAAAGTCTTCCTGATATTGAGTGATAGTCAAAATGAGTTGTTACTACATCTGAATCATTATCATCTGCTGGATGTTGTATTGGAGTAAAATTATATATATCTGTATAAGTTGGAACAACCATAATTCCACCAGGATGCTGTCCACTTGTTCTTTTTATTCCAGTACATCCTATTGTAAGTCTTTCAATTTCAGCACTAGAGGCTCTTAATCCTCTTTCTTCTAAATATTTTTTTACATATCCATAGGCTGTTTTTTCTGCAACTGTTCCTATTGTTCCTGCTTTAAATACATATCCTTCACCAAATAAAACTTCTGTATATTTATGAATATCACCTTGGTTATCTCCTGAGAAATTAAGGTCTATATCTGGTTCTTTATCTCCTTCAAATCCTAAGAAAGTTTCAAAGGGAATATCATGTCCATCAGCTCTATATTTTGTACCACATTTTGGACATATCTTATCTGGAAGGTCTGCACCTGAACTTACTGAACCATCTAAGAAAAACTCAGAGTTTTTACAATTTGGACATACATAGTGAGGTGGAAGTCCATTAACTTCTGTAATATCTGACATTGTTGCTGCAAAGGAAGAACCAACAGAACCTCTTGAACCAACTAAGTATCCATCAGATAAAGATTTTGCCACAAGCTTTTGTGCTATAAGATACAAAACTGCATATCCATTACTTATAATTGAATTAAGTTCTTTATCAAGTCTTTTTTCAACTACTTCTGGAAGAGGGTCTCCATATATAGAATGTACTTTATCCATAGCCATATTTTTAATATCCTCTTCTGCTCCCTCAATTTTAGGAGGATATGTTTCATCTGGAATAGGCTTTATCTTTTCACATTCATCTGCTATTTTATTAGTATTTGTAACAACAACTTCCATTGCTATATCTTCTCCTAAATAAGAAAACTCTTTAAGCATTTCTTCTGTTGTCTTTAAATATAATGGTGGTTGATTATCTGCATCTTTAAAGCCCTTTCCTGCCATTATAATTTTTCTAAAGGCAGAATCTTCTGGTTCTAAAAAGTGAACATCTCCTGTAGCTACAGTAAGCTTTCCACATTCTTTTCCTAAATCATAAATTTTTTTATTTATTTCTTTTATTTCATTTTCATCTTTTACGGAACCCTTTTCTATTAAGAATTCATTATTTCCTATTGGCTGAATTTCTAAATAATCATAAAAGCTTATTATTTCTTTTAATTCATCATCAGTTTTTCCTTCTAATATAGCTCTATAAAGTTCTCCTGCTTCACAAGCTGAACCAATTATAAGTCCATCTCTTAATTCTTGAAGTCTGCTTTTTGGTATTCTTGGAACCTTAAAGAAATTATTTAAATGAGCTTCTGATACAAGCTTATATAAATTTCTTAATCCTTCTTGAGTTTTTGTTAATATGATTATATGATAACTAGGTTGCTTTTTTATATCTATATTATCTAAAAACTCTTTATTTAATTCCTTTAGTGTATTTATATTTTTTTCCTCTTTTATTTTTTCAAAACATTTTAAAAGTATATCACCTGTACACTTTGCATCATCTACTGCTCTATGATGGTTTTCTAAGCTTACTCCTAAATGCTTTGCTACAATATTTAATTTTACCTTTTTAAGCTCTGGATATAAATATCTTGCAAGTGGAACAGTATCTAAAACAGGATAATTAAATTCTTCTCCAATATCTCTTGCATTTTTCTTAATAAAACCTACATCAAAACCTGCATTATGAGCTACTATAACACTATCTTTACAAAACTCTAAAAATTTTGGAAGAATTTTTTCTATAGTTTCAGCATTTTCTACCATTTCATCTGTAATACTTGTAAGTTCAGTAATGTTATATGGTATTCTCATTTCTGGATTTACAAACTCACTAAATCTATCTACAACTAAACCCTTCTTTATTTTTACTGCTCCAATTTCAATTATCTTATCATTTTTTGAAGAAAATCCTGTAGTTTCTAAGTCAAAAACCACATAAGTATCATCTAATGTACTTTTTCCATTTTCATTAAGTACAACTGGTATTCCATTATTAACTAAATAGCCTTCAACTCCATAAATAACTTTTAGCCCACTATCTTTTTCTGCCATTTGTGCCTCTGGAAAAGCTTGAACTACCCCATGGTCTGTAATTGCTACTGCAGTATGTCCCCATTTAGCTGCTCTTCCAATAAGTTTTTTAGCTGGAGTTACTGCATCCATAGCACTCATGGTAGTGTGCATATGAAGCTCAACTCTCTTTTTCTCTGCTCTATCCATTCTTTCTATCTTTTTCATTTTAACTATGTCACGAACCATTATTACTACTTCTTTAGCAAAGGTATCAAAGATAGCTTCTCCACGAATTTTGCAATATAATCCTTTTTTAATTTGGTCTAAAACTTCCATTTGTTCAGTTCCTGGTTTTAAGAAACATTTTCCCATAATTGAGCTAGTTAAATCTGTTATAAAGAAACTTAAAATTATTCTTCCTGTTTTAGTTTCTTTTGTTTCTACCTTGAATATTTCTCCAGTAACAGCTACATATCCAGAAGTTTCATTTATCTCTTTTATTTTAATAGATTCATTTGAAATATTTCTTCCTAAAATAGTATTTTCGCCCTTAGGTTCTCTTTTAAAGTTTGGTTTTTCAAATTTCTTCTTTTCATATTTTAGCTTTTCTTTATTTTCTTTAGAAGGTTTATCTATATTATTATTTTCTACCCTTCCTTCTAAAATGTCTTTTACTATTTGTTTATTTTCCTCAAGTTTTTTTTCTTCATAATTTTCTTCAATTAAGGATTCATCATATCTAAATTCTACTTTTACCTTACGATTAAAAATATCATCTATATGAGATGATATTTCTTCTTCTATATATTTTTTTCTTATATGATTTATTAAAGCTTCACAACCATAACTTATAACAATTTTATTCTTTTCTATTTTTCTATTTTTAGAACATAGAATATCTTTTACTAAGGGATTTTTCTTTATAACCTCTCCTACAACATCCATCCAATATTTGCTTGAAATTTCTTCTATAGAGGCATCTCTTACATCCTTATAACAAAGTAATTCTACATTAACATCTACACCAAGGGCCTTTTTAACAGTGTTTTTAAAATAATCTTCTTCATCTTCATTTAAAACTTCTAAAGTTCTAAGAATAACCTTAAGCAAATTACTTTTTCTAAAAAATTGAAATCTTAATATTTTAAGTCCCTTTTCATATAAAGATTCCTTTTTATTTAAATTTACATAAAGCCCTTTTATAAACTCTTCACTCAAAAATACCCCTCCATAGAATTTTTATAAAGATTCAATTTCTTTCATTAATTCTTCAATTAAATCTTCTTCTTTAACCTTTTTTATTATTTTACCTTTTTTAAAGATAATTCCTTCTCCCTTGCCACCTGCAATTCCAATATCTGCTTCTCTAGCTTCTCCAGGACCATTAACAACACATCCCATAACAGCTACTTTTATATTTTTATTTACAGATTCTAATCTTTTTTCAACCTGATTTGCAATATTAATTAAATCAATTTGTGTTCTACCACAAGTTGGGCAAGATACAAATTCTAGCCCTCCCTTTCTAAGACCTAAAGCCTTTAAAATTTCTTTTCCAACTTTTATTTCTTCTACAGGGTCACTTGTTAAAGATACTCTTATTGTATTTCCTATTCCTTCTGCTAAAAGAGTTCCTATTCCTATACTTGATTTTATTGTTCCTTTAAAGGGAGTTCCTGATTCTGTAACTCCAAGATGAAGAGGATAATTACACTTTTCGCTTATAAGTCTATAAGAGTCTATCATCATTTTTACATCTGAAGATTTTATAGATATTACAATATCAAAAAAGTTTAATTCTTCTAATATTTTCACATGTTTTAAAGCACTTTCTACTAAAGCCTCTGGAGTTGGCTTTTTATATTTTTCTAAAAGTTCTTTTTCTAAAGAACCAGAATTTACTCCTATTCTTATAGGAATATTTCTTTTCTTAGCTTCATTAACAACAGCTTCTACTCTATCTCTACTTCCTATATTTCCTGGATTTATTCTTAATGCTGATATTCCATTTTCCATTGCTTTTAATGCTAATCTATAATCAAAATGTATATCTGCAACAACAGGAATTGGAGAAAGCTTTGTTATTTCCTTTAAAGCTTCAGCAGCTTCCATATCTAAAACTGCACATCTTACAATTTCACAACCTGCATTATATAATTCTCTTATTTGTTTTAAAGTTTTCTCTACATCTCTTGTATCTGTATTTGTCATAGATTGAATGGTTACTTTTGCATCCCCTCCAATAAACAAATTTCCAACTTTAACTTTTCTTGTTTCCTTCATTTTTATTATCTCCTACAAATTAATTGGATATAAAATATCCTTTATTGTAACTAAAACCATAATTCCTATAAGAATCATAAATCCTATTGTATTTAATACCCCAACTACCTTATCTGGAACTTTTTTCTTTGTTATAAATTCAATAATAAGAAGAACTGACCATCCTCCATCTAAAGCTGGAAATGGAAGAAGATTAAATATACCTACACTTACTGAAAGTATAGCTACTAACATAAACAAATTCATAACTCCAACTTTTGCTGCTTGAGATGACATTCTTACTATTGTAACAGGTCCTCCTACATCTGTCTTAAGATTAGCCTTTCCAGTAAAAATCATACCTATTGATTTAAAGGTTTGTGATACTAGGGAAATTGTTTCATTAGCACCTTCTTTTATACATTGAAGAACAGTTGGATTTTTTATTACTGTATAAGTAAAACCTACTCTATAAGTTTCTCTTTCTTTGTCATAAACTGGAGTAACATTTACTTCATTTTTTTCTCCATTTCTTTCATAAACAATCTTCATAGTAGAGTCTTTTGCTTCACTTATTTCTAAGGATAAATCTGAACTTGTATGAATTTTACTTCCATTAACTTCAACTATTTTATCTCCATTTATAAGTCCTGCTTCTTTAAGAGGCATATTATCCTCTATTGAACTTACTACAGGAGTACTAAATCCAATTTTACTAAATATAATAACAAATATAATCATTGCAAGAACAAAATTCATAAAAGCCCCTGCAAGTACTACTGATAGTCTTCTTAAAGGATGTTTAGATGAAAAACTTCCTTCTTCATCACTTTCTTCTCCTTCTCCAAGCATATTTACATATCCACCTATTGGCAAAATTCCTAGTGAATATTTAGTTTCTTTTCCTTGATATGAATATATCTTAGGTCCCATTCCAATTGAAAATTCTAAAACTTTTATTCCATTAAGCTTAGCTAACATAAAATGTCCTAATTCATGAACTATTATTATAAGACTAAAGCCTAATATTGCCCATATAATATACATAAATTCCTCCTAATTGTATTTATTTATAACATAATTTCTTACTTTCTTATCTAAAGCTATTATATTATCTAAATTTAATTCTTTTTTACATTCATCCTTAAATTCTTTTAATGTATTCTCAATAATTTCTGCAATTTCTAAGAATTTAATTTTTCTATCTAAAAACAATTGGACAGCAACTTCATTAGCCCCATTTAAAACAGTAGGTAAAAGTCCTCCATTTTTTCCCACTTCATAGGCAATTTTTAAACATTTAAATGTATTCATATCAGGTTTTTCAAAGGTTAATTTAGATATTTCATAAAAGTCTATTGACTTTGCTACTTCCTTTTTTCTTTTAGTATAATTTAAAGCATATTGAATAGGAAGTCTCATATCAGCTGAACCTAATTCTGCAATTATTGCTCCATCTGTATATTCAACCATTGAATGAATTATACTTTGAGGATGAACTACAACTTGTATATTATCATAATCACAATTAAATAACCAATGGGCTTCTATAACTTCTAATCCCTTATTCATTAATGTAGCTGAATCTATAGTTATCTTCTTTCCCATACTCCAATTAGGATGATTTAAAGCTTCTTCTAATGTTATTTCTTTTAGCTCCTCTTCTTTTTTACCTCTAAAAGGACCTCCTGAAGCTGTTAAAATTATCTTTTTTAATGTAGATAAATCATTTCCTCTTAAAGATTGATAAATTGCACTATGTTCAGAATCTACAGGAAGAATTTTTACACCATTTTCTTCTGCAGCTTTCATAACAAGCTCTCCTGCTACTACTAAAGTTTCTTTGTTAGCTAGTGCAATATCTTTTTTTGCCTTTATTGCTTTAATTGTTGGTACAAGACCTATCATACCAACAACAGATGTCACTACCATGTCAATTTCATCTAATACAGAAATTTTTACAAGGCCATCTAATCCACTATATACTTCTATTTCAAAAGAATTTTCCTTGCAAAACTCTTTTAACTCTTCTGCACATTCTTCTTTCATCATTGCTACATATTTAGGTTTAAATTCTTTAATAATTTCCTTCATCTTTTCAGTTGAAGAATTTGCACTAATTCCTATAATCTTAATATCATCTGAATTTCTCACAACATCTAGAGTTTGAGTTCCTATTGAACCTGTAACCCCTAAAATAGAAATTTTTTTCATTTTAGTCCTCCTAATAAAAATAAGTGATTTAATCACTATAAACAATTCCCTTTGCTAATATTCCATACATTGGCCCTATAATTATTCCTAGCATTCCAAAAATTTTTACTCCAATATAAATAGATAATAATATTAAAAGGGGATGTAAATCTAATTTATCACTTAAAAATTTTGCTTCTAGAATTTCTCTTACTACTTGAACTAATATAAATAAAAATATTAATCCAAAAACTCTTAAATATTCTCTCAATATTATATTGTATATTATTATTGGAATAAATACAATTATAGTTCCTACATAGGGCAAAATATCTAAAATTCCACAAATCACTCCAAACATAAAGGCCTTAGGAACCTTAAAAATAATAAATCCAATTATTATTTCTAAAGTAGATATAATAACAAGTATTCCTTCAATAATTATCATCTCTTTTATACTTTCTTTTTCATTGTAAAATTTAAGTATAAAATCTATAGGCATAATATTTTTTATTAATTTTTTTATTTTATCTATATCTATTAAAATAAAAAAAGCTGAAATATTTCCTATAAAATAAGAAATTAATTCTTCTCCTGTACTTATAGCTTTAGCTTTAATTAAATCCTTATTAAAAAAAGAAAATATACTTTCATAAGAATAATCTATATTTATATGTTTTAATAAATTTTTTATATAGGATAAAAAAATTTCTATATGTCTTATATTATTGTCATATATTTGCTTTATTAAACAATAAATTGAATTTCCAAGATAAATTATTATTATAACTAAAAAAAGATTTACAATAAATACTGCTAAAATTGCACTTAACTTTTTAGGTATATTAAGTTTTTTTAGTATTTTATATAAGGGGGAAGAGACTATATATATAACTATCATAGAGATAAAAGGTCTTAAATATGTTTTTATTAATAGGGTAATTATAAAAATAAATATAAATAAAAGTATTAAATCAATTAATTTTTTATACTTTTTAAAAAAATCCACAAAATATTCTCCTTTATTGATTTCATTTAAGTATATGATTTATTTCTATTGCCATATTAATAAATTATTGTTTTTCTCTTCTATCTTTATAGTTACAATTCAAAACAATAATATAATTTTTTGATAATATAAATAAATTTGATAAATTAAACCAAATTATTTATATTATCAGAAGTAATATTTGTAAAATATTATTAATTTAAAAAATTTTCTAACTAATAGAATAAAAAAAGTGTGAATTATTGCTTTTCCAATTCTTCTAGTTTAATGCAATAATTCACACTTAAAATTTTTTAAATTCCAATTATGAAAGTTAAATAATAGAATACTACAACTCCTGAAAATAAAATTGAATCAAATCTATCTAAAATTCCACCATGACCTGGTATTAAATTTCCATAATCTTTAATATCTACATATCTCTTTACTGTTGAAGCAACTAAATCTCCAAATTGACTGAAAACTCCACATAATGCTCCAATAATGAAGAAATGATAAAGAAACATAGAATTTATATAATGAGTTGTAACTACTCCTAAAAGTCCACAAAAAATAGTTGCTCCTAAAAGTCCACCTATAGAACCTTCAATAGTTTTTTTAGGGCTTACTCTTGGACATAATTTATGCTTTCCTAAAAATTTTCCTGCATAATAGGCTGTAGTATCTGTCATCCATGAGCCTATAAATATAAGCCATACATAAAAATTGCCTCCAGTTTTCTCACTTACTAAATATATAAAGCTAAACAATACTCCTACATATATAAATCCTAATAAAGTAAGAGAACAATCAATAAATGTATGTTTTTCTGTTAATATAGGCACTATTAATAATGCACAAGTTGCTAATATAATAAGAAACATTAAATTTTTAAAATCATTGCCCATAGCATAATAGAATAATAATAATATATAACCAACTAAATGAACTGGCTTAAATCCTTTATTTGTTAAAGCTCTATAGAATTCGTACATTCCTATTACAGATAAAATTATAGTAAATATTTTCAAATAAATTCCACCTAAAAATATAAATACAATAAAGGGAGCTATCATAAGAGCACCTAAATATCTGTTATTAGATTTCATATCTTCACCTCTATTTATTTAATTCCGCCAAAGCGTCTATCTCTATTTTGGAAATCAAAAATTGCTTTTCTTAAATCCTGTTCAGTAAAATCTGGCCAATTTATATCTGAATACCAAAATTCTGAATAGGCACATTGCCATAAAAGGAAGTTACTAAGCCTTTGTTCCCCTGAAGGTCTTATTATCATATCTGGATCTGGCATTTTTGCAGTGTATAAATATCTTTCTATAGATTTTTCATCTATTTCTTCTGGTAATATTTTTCCTTCTATTGCGTCTTTTGCTAGATATTTTACAGCTCTTACTATTTCATCTCTTCCTCCATAATTTAAAGCTAAATTCATAACTACTCCAGTATTATTTTTTGTTTTTTCCTTGGCTCTTTCTATTTCTTGTATACATTCCTTTGGTAATTTAGATATATCTCCAATAGTGTTAACAACAACCCCATTTTCATGAAGTTCATTAAGCTCTGATCTAAAATATTGAACTAAAAGTTTCATTAAAGCTCCAACTTCCTCTTTAGGTCTTTTCCAATTTTCAGTTGAGAAGGCATATAGTGTTAAGTATTTTACTCCAAGCCTTTCAGCTTCTTTAAGAACTCTTCTTATAGTTTCAACTCCTGCTTTATGACCTATTGTTCTTGGATATCCTTTAGCTTTTGCCCATCTTCCATTTCCATCCATAATAATTCCAATATGCTCTGGAATTCTTTCCATATCTAATTGAAAATCATCATCTTGTGAATTTTTCACATTGCCTTTCTTGCTTTTAAACATATCTAACAAGGTTTTTTCCTCCGAATTTACAATTTAAAATATAACATAAAAACCTGCTAAAAGAGCAGGTTTTTTTATTATTTATCTATACAGACATTATCTCTTTTTCTTTAGCTGCAATTTTTGCATCAATATCCTTTATATATATATCTGTTACTTTTTGAACATCTTCTTCGCCTTTTTTAATTTCATCTTCAGAGATATCAGCCTCTTTCTTTAATGCTTTAATCTTTTCATTAGCATCTCTTCTTATTGATCTTACTGCTACTTTAGATTCTTCACCATATTTTTTTACAGTCTTTACAAGATTTTTTCTTGTTTCTTCAGTTAATTCTGGTATTATAAGTCTAATTACAGAACCATCATTTGAAGGATTTAATCCTAAATCAGATTTTAATATAGCTTTTTCAATATCTTTTAATAAAGGTTTTTCCCAAGGAGTTATCATAAGTACTCTTGGTTCTGGAGCACTTACATTTGCCACTTGATTTAATGGACACATACTTCCATAATATTCAACTTGTATTTTATCAAGCATTGTTGGGTTTGCTCTTCCAGCTTTTAATGTTTGTAAATCAGAAACTAAGACAGAAACTGTCTTTTTCATTTTTTCTTCAGAATGTTTTATAATATCTTTAATCATAAAATTCCCCTTCCTACTTTGAAACTAAAGTACCTATATTTTCACCATTTACTGCTTTTCTTATATTTCCTGGCTCATCAAGACCAAATACTAATATAGGAATATTATTATCCATACATAAAGTTGTAGCAGTAGAATCCATTACTTGTAGACCTTGATCTAATATTTCTAAATATGATAATTTATCATATTTTTTAGCATCAGCATATTTATGAGGGTCTTTATCATAAACTCCATCAACTTTTTTAGCTAAAAGAATTACTTCTGCCTCTATTTCAGCTGCTCTTAATGCTGCTGTTGTATCAGTTGAGAAATATGGATTTCCTGTACCTGCAGAGAAAATTACAACTCTGCCTTTTTCAAGGTGTCTTACAGCTCTTCTTCTTATGTAAGGTTCTGCAACAGCCTTCATTTCTATAGCAGTTTGAACTCTTGTATCAACTCCTACTTGTTCTAAAGAATCTTGAAGGGCTAATCCATTTATACATGTAGCTAACATTCCCATATAGTCTGCAGTGGTTCTATCCATTCCTTCACCACTTCTTCCTCTCCATATGTTTCCGCCACCTACAACAGCACCTACTTGTATACCCATATCTACTAATTCTTTTATTTCTAATGCAATTCTTTTTGCTACATTAAAGTCTAGCCCAAATCCTGATTTTCCAGCTAAAGCTTCCCCTGATAATTTAAGAAGAACTCTTTTATATTTACATTCAGTCATTTAATTTCCTCCATTACTTTTAATATTTTAAAAAAAGAGAACACCTTGTGTTCTCTTCAATTTTTATTTACCCATTTGCTTAGCAACTTCTGTTGCGAAGTCTTCTACAACCTTTTCGATTCCTTCGCCTCTTTCAAATCTTACAAAGCTCTTTATTGTAATCTCAGAACCAACTTCCTTTGACTTTTCAGCAACTAACTTGCTTATGCTCTTATCGCCATCTTTAACCCATGGTTGATCTAAAAGACATACTTCTTTATAGTATTTCTTTATTCTTCCTTCAACCATCTTTTCAACTATCTTTTCTGGCTTTCCTTCATTTAAAGCTTGAACTCTGTATATTTCTTTTTCTTTTTCTATTGATTGTTGGTCAACATCAGCTTCGCTTAAGAATAAAGGATTTGCAGCTGCAACTTGCATACATAATTCCTTAGCAACTTCTGTTACAACTGGTGATTCAGTATCGCAAACTGCTTCAACTATAACACCAATTCTTCCACCACCGTGAACATATCCTTGGATTGCACCCTTTTCAACAGAGAACTTTTTAAATCTTCTAACTGTCATGTTTTCTCCAAGAGTTGCTATTAAATTAGTTAAAGTTTCTTGAACTGTCTTTTCTCCATCAAACTTTTCAGCTAATAATTCTTCAACTGTTGTAGCAGATGAAGTGATTACAAACTTAGCTAAGTTTTCAGTAAATTGAACAAATTGTTCGTTTAAAGCAACGAAATCTGTTTCACAGTTAACTTCTACTATTGAAGCATTTTTTCCATCTTCAGTAACATAAGTCTTAACAAGACCTTCAGCTGCTACTCTTCCAGCTTTCTTAGCTGCACTTGCTAATCCTTTTTCTCTTAAGAATTCTACAGCCTTTTCTATATCACCATCAGTTTTTGTAAGAGCTTTTTTACATTCCATCATTCCTGCACCAGTCATTTCTCTTAGCTCTTTAACTACTTTTGCACTTATCATTATTAAATTCCTCCTTGATTTTAAAAAGTAATCCTTCCATTTAGGATAAAAGGTAAATGAGTTAAATGCTCACCTACCTTATTTATCTATTAATTCTATTCTTCTTCAGCTAATTGTTCGCCTTGTCTTCCTTCAATGATTGCATCAGCCATTTTAGCAGTTATTAATTTAACAGCTCTTATAGCATCATCATTTCCTGGGATTACATAATCTACTTCTTCTGGATCACAATTTGTATCAACTATTGCAACAACTGGGATTCCTAATATCTTAGCTTCAGAAATAGCATTCTTTTCTTTTCTTGGATCTACAACAAACATTGCTCCAATATTAGTTGCATCTAAGTTCTTAATTCCACCAAGGTTCTTTTCTAACTTTTCCATTTCTCCCATAAGTTTTGCAACTTCTTTCTTAGGTAAAACTTCAAAAGTTCCGTCTTCTTCCATTTTCTTAAGTTCTTCTAATCTCTTAATTCTAGTTTTTATTGTTTCAAAGTTAGTTAACATTCCACCTAACCATCTGTTGTTAACAAAGTGCATGTTAGATCTTATAGCTTCTTCTTCTATAGCTTCTTGAGCTTGCTTTTTAGTTCCTACAAATAATATGTCTTTTCCTTCTGCAGAAACTTCCTTTATAAAGTCATAAGCTTCTTCTGCTTTCTTTACAGTCTTTTGTAAATCTATTATGTAGATTCCATTTCTTTCTGTAAAGATATATGGAGCCATTTTAGGGTTCCATCTTCTTGTTTGGTGACCAAAGTGTACACCTGCTTCTAATAATTGTTTCATTGATATTACTGACATTTTCTTACCTCCTGGTTTTTACCTCCACCATCTTCATTTGCCATAGGAACTATAAAAATTATAGCACCACCTAGGACTATTAGATAATGTGTGTATTTATTTCCTTAGATAGTATATCATAAGCTTTTAATCCCCGCAATAAATTTTTATTTATTTTCTAAAATTATTCCTTAACTTTAACTAAATTTTTTTACTAAAAAAAGGGCCACTATTATTACCTTAGAAAGTTTTTTAATCATTAAAATAATTAAACTAATATACTTTTCATAAAGGTACAAAAAAAAGTGTGAAATATTACTTTTTGTTTTAATCATTTACTAAAGTAACAATTCACACTTATATCTTCTCTTCTTAAACTTTATTAATATAATTTTTCATATTAACTTTTTTATATTATTTTATTTTTTTAAGTTCATCTAAAAGTTTATCATTTAAAATTTTAATATGAGTTCCCTTCATTCCTAATGATCTTGATTCTATAACTCCAGCACTTTCAAATTTTCTAAGAGCATTAACTATAACACTTCTTGTTATTCCTACTTTATCAGCAATTTTTGATGCTACTAATAGTCCTTCATTTCCATCTAGTTCATTAAAAATATGTTCAACTGCCTCTAATTCAGAATAAGATAAAGTTCCTATAGCTAATTGAACTACTGCTTTCTTTCTTGTTTCTTCTTCAAGTTCATCTTGTTTAGCTTTTAATATTTCCATACCTACTATTGTTGCACTATATTCTACTAAAACTAAATCATCATCAGTAAAAGGTTTTTCAAATCTAGCAAGAAGTAAAGTTCCAAGTCTTTCTCTATTACCTATTATAGGTACTATAGTTGAAAGCTTGTCTTTCATTATACATTCCCCTTCACCTTCAAAGACACATTCACCTTTTCCTGCAATATTTGCAATTGTTTCTCTAACTTTTAAAAGCTTATCATTATATTCATTAGGGAACTTTCCTTCTTCTTCAACTTTTTTTCTCATAATGTCACATTCAAAATCACTTTCAAAAGTATAGCCTAATATTTTTCCTTTTCTACTTGCAATATATACATTACATTCAAGAACTTCGCTTAAAAGACTACATATATCTCTAAAAGCTACTACCTCTGTGCCTGATTTTTGCAAAACTTTGTTTAACTTTCTTGTTTTATTCAATAATGTTGACATATTTACCCCTCCTTACTATGAAGTTTGAATTCATTTATTAAATATTCTAAATTGTTTTAATTTTATATACAATTTAAGTTTATCATATAAATAAATTTTTTTCAACATTATTTGTTATTTACTTATCCTTTTCTTCTTCTTCTTCTTTTGGAAGTACTTTTTTATAATCACATTCACTATTAGAACATTGTATATATTTTCCTTCTTTTTTTGAATATTTAATTACCATATAACTATTACATTTAGGACATCTTTCTTTAACTGGCTCATTCCAACTTACAAATTTACATTCTGGATAACCTGAACAACCAAAGAATTTCTTTCCTCTCTTACTCTTCTTTACAACAATTTCTTTTCCACATTCAGGGCAAGGAACATCTAATTTTTCAACAATAGGTTTAGCATTTTTACATTCTGGATAGCCAGGACACGCTAAGAAATTACCATATCTTCCTCTCTTTATAACCATCATTCTTCCACATTTATCACATGGAACATCACTTACTTTATCTTCAATAACAACCTTTGATATTTCTTTTTCTGCCTTATCAATTTCAACTTTTAATGGTTTGTAGAATTCTTCTACTACTTCTTTCCACTTTTCACTGCCTTCTTCAATATAGTCTAATTTTTTTTCCATATCTGCAGTAAAATCTACATCAGCTATTTCTTGAAAATACTGGCATATAATATTATTAACTATAAAACCTAATTCTGTTGGAAGTAAGTTTTTCTTTTCTCTTTCAACATAATCTCTACTTAAAAGAGTGGAAATAGTTGGTACATATGTACTTGGTCTTCCTATTCCCTTTTCTTCCATAAGCTTAACAAAAGAAGCTTCTGTAAATCTTGCTGGTGGTTGAGTAAAATGTTGCTTTCCTTCAATAGATTCTTTTTTTAGTATTTCATTTTCTGATAATTTAGGAAGAATTACAGAATCATTTTCTTCATCCATAGTATATTCATATAACTTCATAAATCCATCAAACTTAACAGTTGAACCATGGGCTCTAAATTTATAATCACCATTTGCTATATCTATAGCATTTGTATTTAATATACATGATGCCATTTGACTTGCCATAAATCTTTTCCAAATTAAAGAATATAACTTAAACTGTTCTGGTGTTAAATTCTCCTTAGCCTTTTCTGGTGTTATTTCCACATAAGTTGGTCTTATGGCTTCATGAGCATCTTGAATATTTTTCTTTCCTTTATATACTCTTGGTTTTTCAGGAATATATTCCTTTCCATATTCATTTTCTATAAAATTTAATGCATTATTTTGAGCTTCATCAGAAATTCTTACTGAATCTGTTCTCATATAAGTTATAAGCCCTACAGTACCATATCCTTTTACTTCAACGCCTTCATATAAAACTTGTGCCACTGACATAGTTCTTTTTGTCATGAAATTAAGCTTTTTACTTGCTTCTTGTTGAAGAGTACTTGTTGTAAATGGTGGAAGAGGATTTTTATTTTTTAATCCCTCTTTTATAGATTTAATAATAAAATCATTTCCTTCAAGGTCTTTTATTATTAAATCTGCTTCTTCTTTATTTGTGATTTCTATTTTTTTATTATCTTTACTTACAAGTTTTATAGGAAATTTCTTTCTATCTTTTTTCATAACACAATCAACAGTCCAATATTCTTTAGGAATAAAGGCTTTTATTTCTTCTTCTCTATCACATATAAGTTTTAAAGCTGCTGATTGAACTCTTCCTGCACTTAAACCCCACTTAACATTTCTCCAAAGTATTGGACTTATTTGATACCCTACTAATCTGTCTAAAACTCTTCTTGCTTGTTGTGCATCAACAAGATTTAAATTAATACTTCTTGCAGATTTTAAAGAACTTTTAACTGCATTTTTAGTAATTTCATTAAATACTATTCTGCATTTAGAATTTTCATCTATTTTTAAAATATTAGCAAGGTGCCATGAAATAGCCTCTCCTTCACGGTCTGGGTCAGTTGCAAGATAAACTTTATCTGCTTTTTTTGCAGCTTTTCTTAACTTACTTATAAGCTCACCCTTTCCTCTTATTGTTATATACTTAGGATTAAAGTTATCCTCAATATCTACCCCTAATTTACTTTTTGGCAAATCTCTAACATGCCCCATTGATGCTTCAACTACATAATTTTTTCCTAAATATTTTTCTATAGTCTTTGCTTTTGCTGGAGACTCTACTATAACTAAATTTTGGCTCATATAAAAACTTCATAAATTAATATGAAGTATTCACCCCCTTAACTCAATTAATCTTCGCATAATAATTTCCAGGAAGGCTTACTATTTTATTAATACTTTGCATCTTAAATAAGATTTTAAATAAAGCTTCCCTACTCATATTAGTTTTTTTCATTATATTATCAATATGTATTGGCATATCAGATATTATTGATAATATATTATTTTCTACCTTTGATAATTCATTTAATTTTTTTCTTTCATCTAACTTAAGTAAAGCATGAAGGTCTTCTAATCCACAAAAAACTTGTGCTCCATCTCTTAGAAGTTGATTTGTTCCATAATTTCCTTCTGAAAATATAGAACCAGGTACTGCCATAACCTCTTTTCCTTGTTCTAAAGCATAATCAGCTGTTATAAGTGAACCACTTCTTTTTGAAGCTTCCACTACTATAACTAACTCACTAAGACCACTTATAATTCTATTTCTTCTAGGAAAATTATATGACATAGGTCTTGTTCCTGGTAAAAATTCAGAAATTATAAGTCCTTCCTTTTCAATTTTCTTAAAAAGATTGTAATTTTCAGAAGGATATACAACATCTATGCCACAGCCTAATACTACAATAGTCTTTCCATTACCTTCAACTGCTTCTTTATGAGCAATAGAATCTATTCCTTTTGCCCCTCCACTTAATATTGTGATATTATAGCTTATTAAATCTTTTGTCAATAGCTTAGTTACTTCACTTGCATAATTTGAACACTTTCTTGAACCAACAATTGACACTTTTCTTTCTTTTAATAAAGCTTTATTTCCTTTTAAAAAAAGTCCATAAGGAGGCTCTTTAATATCCTTCAAAATACAAGGATAATCTACATTATTTAAGGAAATAAACTCTACATTATTTTCTTTGTTCCATTTTAGTTTTTCTAATGATAAATTCATTAATTCTTCTTTTTTAAAATTTTTAAATTTTTTATTTAATTTTTTATCATCTTCAATTATTTTTTCAAATTCTTCATATATAGTTTTTTCATCTTTATACTTTTTTAAAAGTTTTATTTTTTCACTATTAGTTATATTTAACATAAATAACCATATCTCATATTTCATTTTTTGTCTACCCTTTTATATTATTTCTCCTTTAAAATTTTTCCTATATCCAATAGCTTCAAAGACATGACTTTCTTCTATATCTTTCTTTTCATTTAAATCTGCAATTGTTCTTGCAAGAGTAATTACCTTTCCATAAGACCTTAAAGAAGGATGACTATTGTTAAAATAATACTCTAAAATTTCATTTACTCCTTTATTTATTTTACATAACTCAAAAATATCTTTTCCCTTTATTTGAGAATTATAAATATATTTTGTTCCCTTTAATCTTTCTTTTTGCCTTTCTCTAGCTTTTAAAACTCTTTCTTTCATTTTTTTAGATGTATATTCACTATTATTTTTATTTAATTCTTCATATTTTATTCTAGGAATATAATTAAATATATCTATTCTATCTATTAAAGCTTTAGAAAGTCTATTTAAATACCTTCTTTTTTCTGACTCTGAACAGGTACAATCACTATTATAATCATCTTCTAAGTTGCCCTTTCCACAAGGGCACATATTCATTGCCATACATACTAGTGTATCTGACCTAAGAACACAACTTCCTTGTATTCTATTTATATGTACTTCTCCATCTTCTAAAGGTTCTCTTAAAGCTTCAAGAACTTCTCTTTTATATTCTAAAACTTCATCTAAAAATAGCACACCTTTATTTGCAAGGGTAACTTCCCCTGCCTTTGCAATTCTTCCTCCACCTACCATAGCACTTATTGTAATTGTGTGATGTGGTGCTCTAAAGGGTCTTGTAATTCTTTTATTTTTTTCTAAAATTCCTGAAATACTATATATTTTGGCTATTTCTAATTCCTCTTCCTCTGTTAAATCTGGAAGAATAGAAGGCAAAGCCTTTGCAAGCATAGTTTTTCCAACTCCAGTACTTCCATATAGCATTAAATTATGTTTTCCTGCTGCTGCTATTTCCATTGCCCTTTTTGAATTATCTTGCCCTATTATAGATGAAAAGTCATTAAAATTTTTTTCTTCTTTAAGATATACTTCATTTATATCAAAAGGAAGTACATCTTCATAATTTATAAATGAAATTACTTCTTTTAAATTTGAAAAAGGATAATTATTTGTTTTATTATAATACTTACACTCTCCTATATTTTCATAGGGAAATATAAAATTTTCTTTATTTTGATTTATTCCCTCAAGCATTATTGCTATTGTTCCATTTACTCCTTTTATATCTCCACATAAAGATAGCTCTCCAAAAATCACATATTCTTGTAAATCTTTTTTTGCTATTTGATTTGTTTCCATAAGTATTCCTATAGCTATTGGTAAATCTAAAAGTGAACCTATCTTTTTTACATCCGCTGGTGCCAGGTTTATAGTGATTCTGCCTAAAGGAAATTCATATCCACTATTTATTATTGCAGAACGAACTCTTTCCTTTGCTTCCTTAACAGAAGTATCTGGAAGTCCTACTATTGAAAAAGAAGGAAGTCCCTTTGTAATATGAACTTCTACATCTATTAATATTCCATTAAATTGTGCATAAGTTGCACTTAAAATCTTTATTGCCATATATATAATTCACCCCTATTAAAGTCTTGACAACAAAATTTATTTTTAATCACTATTTTGATTATTTTTTTAATTTTAGGGTATTATTTTAATATAATGATAATGAAAGGATTTTAAAATGAAAAAAGATAATAAAAATATAGGAAACTATGGAGAAGATTTAGTATCAAATTTTCTTAAAAATAATAACCATAAAATACTTCATAGAAACTTTAGAAAATCTAATGGTGAAATTGATATAATATCTATTTTTAATAACATACTTATATTTACAGAAGTAAAGACAAGGCTTTCAAAAGAATATGGTCTTCCCTTTGAATCTGTTACAAAAAGTAAACAAAAAAATATTAAAAAGTTAGCTTCTTATTATATTTATTTTTATAAATTTAAAAATTATTATGTTAGATTTGATGTTGCAGAAGTTTATTTAAATAACCTTGATAATAGCTATAAAATTAACATTATTGAAGATGCTTTTAGATAATAAAAAAGCTTTATTATTAACTTAACAATTCGTCCACAATTTTTAAAATATTTAATTTCCTATAAAATAAAAAAGCCATGATAAAAAGAAATTTCAATAAAATATTTCTTAAATATCATTGCTTTTTAATTATTAATTTTTTAAAGTATATTTTTAAGGAAGCTTTTTCTATGTATATCACAAGGACCAATTTCTTTGATTTTTTCTATATGTTTACTTGTTCCATAGCCTGCATTTTCCTCAAAATAGTATCCTGGATACTTTTCTCCATATTCTTTCATAAGGTTATCTCTATAAACCTTTGCTACTATTGAAGCTGCTGCTATTGAGGCACTTTTTGTATCTCCTTTTATTACATATTTATTATCAATATTTAAATTTTTAACTAAATATCCATCTGATAAAACTAAATCTGGTTTACATTTTAAAGATGTACATGCCTCTAAAAATACCTTATTATTAGCATAGGCTATTCCTTTTTCATCTATCTCTTCATTTGAACTTACAGCTATATAATAAGCTATTGCTTTTTCTTTTATTATCTTTGCAAGTTCTTCTCTTTTTTTAGCTGGAACTTTTTTAGAATCATTAAGACCAAGTATCATATCATCCTCAAGAACATTTTCATCTAAAATAACTGCACAAGCTACAATAGGACCTGCTAAAGGACCTCTTCCAACTTCATCTACTCCAGCAACAAGATTGTATCCTTTAAAAGCTTTATCAAATTCATACATCTTTTTAACTCTTTTAATTTCTTTTAAAATTTTCTCTCTAGAATTAATTATTTTATTTCCTAAAGAATTTACATTTTTTCTGCTATCTTTTAATAATTCTTCTGCTAAATTTATAACTTTTTCATTATGGATTTCCTTTGAAAAATCTATTTTATCCACTAAGTCTTTTATTTCTTTATACTTTAAGCTTGTTATATCCATAAAAAATCAGCTCCTTTAAGGTCTTTCTAGGGTTATTTTTCCTATTTTTCCCCCTCTAAATTCATCTAATAATATAACTGATATTCTATTATAATCTATTTCTCCACCACGAATTAAGCATCCTCTTTTTCTTGCTATAGCATTTAAAGTGTCTAATGGGTCTTCAAATATTTCTTCTATTTTATATCTTTCTTTTAAATTTTCTGGATAATATTCTTGAAGCCTTTGAACTAATCTATATGCAAGTTCTTCAGTATCCATAACTTCATCTTTAATAGCTCCTGTAAAAGCTAAATTTAAAGCTATTTCTTCATCTTCAAACTTAGGCCATAAAACTCCTGGAGTATCTAAAAGTTCTATATCAAGAGAAGTTTTAATCCATTGCTTACTTTTTGTAACTCCTGGTCTGTCACCAGTTTTTGCAATATTATTTTTTGCAAGCTTATTTATAAGAGTTGACTTTCCACAATTAGGAATTCCTACAACCATTACTCTTGTAACTATTTTAGCCATTCCTTTAGCTTTAAGTCTATCATGTTTTTCCTTTAAAAGTTCCATTAAAACAGGCTTTATATTTTTAAGTCCTTCACCTTGTAAACAGTTTACTTCTAACACCTTTACATTGTCTTTAGTAAGATATTTTATCCATTCATTAGTTGCCTTTTTTTCTGTTAAATCTTTTTTATTTAAAAGTATTATTCTTGGTTTATTTTGAAGTAATTTATCTATGTCAGGATTAGCTGAGCTTCTTGGTATTCTTGCATCTCTAATCTCTATTACTGCATCTACTAATTTTAAGTTTTCCTTTATCTCTCTTTGAGTTTTTTTCATATGCCCTGGAAACCAGTTAATTGCCATAATATTTCCCTCCTATTTTCTATAGAAAAAAAGAGGACTATTAAAGTCCCCTATTTTCAAGATTATTATCTTAATAATTCTTTAACCTTAGCAGCCTTACCTACTCTGTCTCTTAAGTAGTATAACTTAGCTCTTCTTACTTTACCTCTTCTAGTTACTTCAATCTTTTCTATAATTGGAGCATTTAGAGGGAATGTTCTTTCAACACCTGTTCCATAAGCAACTCTTCTTACAGTGAAAGTTTCTCTTATTCCACCATTTTGTTTCTTAATTACAGTTCCTTCGAAAGCTTGAACTCTTTCTCTGTTACCTTCTTTAATTTTTACGTGAACTCTTACATTATCACCAACATTAAAGCTTGGTAAATCAGTTCTTATTTGTTCTTGTTCTATAGCTCTTATTATTTCGTTCATTTGTGCATTCCTCCTTGTAGTTAAAATTTGACGTTCTTGCCAAAGCTAATATTTGACAGAGGAGCGCCGGTACTAGCACAAAGCTTATTTTAACATATATAAAATTTCGTTGCAAGAAAAAATTTATTATTTTTCCTTTTTTGAAAGTAATTTTTTATCTTCCTTAGTAAGAGTTATTTTTTCAAATAAATCCCTTCTTCTTTCTTTAGTTATTAAAAGAGATTGCTTTCTTCTCCATTTTCTTATATTCTCATGATGTCCTGAAAGAAGAACTTCTGGAACTCTTTCTCCTTCAAATTCTTCTGGTCTTGTATATTGAGGATATTCTAAAAGCCCTTCAGAGTAAGATTCTTCTTGAAAGCTTTCTTCCTTTCCTAATACTCCTGGTACAAGCCTTAAAATTGAATCTATAACAGGAATTGCAGCCATTTCCCCTCCAGTAAGAACAAAATCACCTAAAGATATTTCCATATCAATATGCTTAAAGGTTCTTTCATCAATTCCTTCATAATGTCCACATAAAAAGATTAATTCTTCTTCCTTTGAAAGTTCTCTAGCTAGTGACTGATTAAAAGTTTTTCCCTTTGGTCCTAAAAATATAACCTTTCCCTTATTCTCTTTTTTGCAGGCTCTTATAGAATCTACTATTGGCTGAGGAGTCATAACCATTCCTGCTCCTCCTCCATAAGGATAAGCATCAACTTTTTTATGTTTATCTAATGTATAATCTCTTATGTTTATACAATTTAAATCAACTATTCCCTTTTCCCTTGCTCTTCCTATAATAGAAAAGTCAAATATATTAAACATTTCAGGAAACAGTGTTAATATACTAATCTTCATCTTGCCAATCACCTACTGGAGCAATTGTTATTGTTTCATTGTCTAAATCTATATCTAATACAATATCATCAAGAACTGGAATTAATAATTGTTTAGGCTCTTTTATCCAACATACATCATTATTTTTAGTAGAAATAATATCAAATACCTTACCAAGTTCTTTACCATTTGTATCCTTTACCATACATCCTACTAAATCTATAGCATAATATTCTCCCTCTTCTAATTCTGGTTCTTCAGCCCTTGGAACTTCTAAATATTTTTGCTTATATAATTCTGCTGTATTCATATCATCAATGCCTTCAAGCTTAAGGATAACTCTGTCTTTTTGGAACTTAACTCCTTGAATTTTTCTCCACTCTTTACCATCAATTCTTAACTGTCCATATCTTTTAAAATTATTAACATCTTCAGTATAAGGAATTACCTTTACTTCTCCCTTTATTCCGTGAGTATTAACTATTTGGCCAACAGTAAAAAATTCATTCATTTTTTTCACCTCTATTACAAATATATAAAAAAAGCAGAATAAATATATTATTTTGCTTGTAACTTGCACAGAATATATTAACCTGCTCTAACTTAACTTAATAGAACAAATAGAGTTAGGAATACACCTAACTCTATTTATTAAACAATCTTGACTACAACTTTCTTATCACTCTTAAGAGATGCAGCCTTTACTACTGTTCTTATAGCTTTTGCTATTCTACCTTGTTTTCCTATAACTTTTCCCATGTCTTCTTCAGCTACCTTTAATTCAAGAATAACTGCATCACCATCAATAAATTCATTAACACTAACTTCTTCTGGTTTTTCAACAAGGGCTTTAGCTATTATTTCAACTAATTCTTTCATTGTAGTGCCTATAGATTAAATCTTTAACCTATAGTAATCACCTCCAAAAAATTACTTGTTAAGGCCTGCGTTATCAAAAAGTCTCTTAACTACATCAGTAGGTTGAGCTCCCTTCTTTAACCATTCAGTAGCTTTTTCTTCGTTGATTTTAACTTCAACTGGTTCAGTAAGTGGATTGTAGTATCCTATTTCTTCGATGAATCTACCATCTCTTGGAGATCTAGAATCAGCAACAACTACTCTATAAAAAGGAGCTTTCTTAGAACCCATTCTTCTTAATCTTATTTTAACTGCCATCTTTAAATTTCACCTCCTTTAAAAATTCATATATATATCTAACTCATGAAAGGTAACTTTCCAAATAAACCTTTTTTAGACTTTTTGGTTAATGATTTCATTTGCTTCATTTGCTTTTTCATCATATCATAACCTTTAATAAGTTTATTAACTTCTTGAATTGTAGTTCCTGCACCTAATGCTACTCTCTTCTTTCTTGAAGATGAGCCTATTATAAGTGAAGGATTTCTTCTTTCTTTTACTGTCATTGATTGGATTATAGCTTTCATTTTTGCCATTTGCTTTTCGCTTTTTTCCATATCAAGAGCTTCTAATTGTTGAGCATTTACCCCAGGAATCATTTCCATTATTTTGTTTAGAGGTCCAAGCTTTTTCATTTGATCCATAGCTGTTAAGAAATCTTCAAAGTTAAACTCAGCATTAATCATTTTCTTTGAAAGGTCTTCAGCTTCTTTTTGGTCAATAGCTTCTTGAGCTTTTTCAATTAAGCTTAAAACATCTCCCATTCCTAGTATTCTTGAAGCCATTCTATCGGGATAGAAGACTTCAAAGTCATTCATTTTTTCACCAACACCTACATACTTAATTGGCTTTTGAGTTACACTCTTTATTGATAAAGCAGCTCCCCCTCTTGTATCTCCATCAAGCTTAGTTAAGATTACACCAGTTAAGTCTAACTCTTTATTAAAAGTTTCTGCAACATTAACTGCATCTTGACCAGTCATTGAATCTACTACCAATAGTACTTCATTTGGCTCTACTGCTTCCTTTACATCTTTAAGTTCTTGCATAAGGTCTTCGTCTATATGAAGACGTCCAGCAGTATCTATAATAATTACATTATTACCATCTTCTCTTCCTTGTTTTATAGCTGCTTTTGCTATATCAACTGGAGAAATTTTATCTCCCATTGAAAAAACAGGAATATCAATTTGTTTACCTACTACTTGTAATTGCTTTATAGCAGCTGGTCTGTATATATCACAGGCTACAAGTAAAGGCTTTTTGTTATTTTTTCTAAGCTCTAGTGCAAGCTTTCCACACATAGTTGTTTTACCAGCACCTTGAAGTCCTACAAGCATTATAACAGTTGGACCATAGCTTGCATAATTAAGCTTACTTTCAGTTCCTCCCATAAGGCTTGTTAATTCTTCATTTACAATTTTTATTACTTGTTGTCCTGGTGTTAAACTTTCTAAAACTTCTGAGCCTACACATTTTTCACTTACATTTGCTATAAACTGTTTTACTATTTTAAAGTTAACATCTGCTTCAAGAAGTGCTAATTTTACTTCTCTCATAGCTTCTTTTATATCTTTTTCAGTAAGCTTTCCTTTTCCCCTTAACTTTTTAAAGGTATTTTGAAGCTTTTCTGCTAATCCTTCAAAAGCCATATTAAACCTCCTTAATTATTGCAAATCCTCTAATTGCTTTTTTAAATTATTTAATTCTTCTTCATTTAAAGAATATTTTTTTTCAAAATCCATTAAAAGACTGGCAATCTTTTTTTTGCGATTCATACTCTTTTGAAGTAGGTTTAATTTGTCTTCATAGGTTCTTAATAATTTACAACATCTTTTTATTAAATCATAAGTTGCTTGACGACTTGTATGATTTAATTCTGAAATTTCACCTAATGATAAATCATCATCATAATAAATTTCCATTACTTCACGCTGCTTTTCTGTTAATAATGGACCATATAAATCCATTAACAACGAAATTTGAACCCTATCTTCCATCAAATCACCTTACCTACAAAAGAGATAATAACAAATAATATTTAACCTGTCAAGTATTTTTACTTAACAGTTTTTAAAAAAGTGCTTCTGCAAAACTTTCTGCATCAAATTCTTGAAGGTCATCTATACCTTCTCCTACTCCAATATATCTTACTGGAATATTTAAAGTTTGTTTTATAGATATTACAACTCCTCCCTTTGCTGTTCCATCTAGCTTAGTTAATATTATTCCATCAATAGGACATGCCTCCATAAATTGCTTGGCTTGTATAATTGCATTTTGTCCTGTAGTTCCATCTAAAACAAGTAAAGTTTCTTTTTTAGCCTCTGAAAATTCTCTATCAATTATTCTGTTTATTTTAGAAAGTTCATTCATAAGATTTTTCTTATTATGAAGTCTTCCTGCTGTATCGCATATAAGAAGGTCTGTATTTCTAGCCTTAGCAGCTTGTATAGCATCAAATACTACAGCAGCTGGGTCTGAACCTTCTTCATGCTTTATTAATTCTACATTAGCTCTTTGGCTCCATACTTCAAGTTGGTCTATTGCAGCTGCTCTAAAAGTATCTGCTGCTGCTAAAAGAACTTTTTTACCTTCTTCTTTATTTTTAGCTGCAAGCTTTCCTATAGAAGTTGTTTTTCCAACTCCATTTACTCCTATTACTAATAAAACTTTCTTTTCTCCATTATCTTCCTCTTCTTCAACACCTTCTAAAAGCATATCCTTTATTACTTCTTTTAAAGCTGGATAAACCATTTCTACTTCATTTATTTTTTCTTTTCTTATTTTATCTTTTAATCTATCTATTATTTCAACAGTTGTATCCATACCTATATCTGCCATTATAAGAACCTCTTCAAGCTCTTCATATAAGTCATCATCAATAGTTATTGCAAGTTTTAATACCTCATTTATTTTATCTGTAAAACCATCTCTTGTTTTTGATAACCCATCCTTAAGTTTATTAAAAAATTTTCCAAACATTATTATTATCCTCCTGTTTTTTTTAATTAGCTGTTAAATCTACAGAAACTACTTTAGATACTCCCTTCTCTTCCATTGTAACTCCATATAAAACATCACTAGCTTCCATAGTTCCTTTTCTATGGGTAATTACAATAAATTGAGTATTTTTAGAAAATTCCTTTAAAAATTCTGCATATCTATAAACATTTGCATCATCAAGGGCTGCCTCAATTTCATCTAAAATACAAAAAGGGGTAGGCTTCATCTTTAATATAGCAAACATTAAGGCAATTGCTGATAATACTTTTTCTCCACCAGACATAAGATTAATATTTTGAAGTTTTTTTCCTGGTGGCTCTACATTAATCTCAATATTAGAAGTAAGTTCATCTCCTTCTCCTAATATAAGTTCAGCATTTCCTCCTTTAAATAATTCCTTAAAGGTTTCATTAAAGTTTTTATTAAGTATAACAAAATTTTCTTTAAATAGCACCTTCATTTTATCTGTCATTTCTTTTATAACTTCTAAAAGTTCTGTTTTAGCTTTTTCTAAATCCTGTTCTTGATTTGACATAAATTCAAACTTTTCTTTTACCTCTTCAAATTCTTCAATAGAGGCAAGATTTACTGTTCCTAAAGCTGTTATTTTTCTCTTTAAACTTATTATATCATCTTTAACAGCTTCTGTGTTCTCAATAGGAACTGCTATTTCTTTTCCTTCTGCTAATGTTAAGTCAAGTTCTTCATTAAGTTTTGTATAAAAACTTTCCTTTTCCATTTCTTTTTTTGCTCTTTGAAGTTCTTTTTTATTAAGTTCATTTTCTTCTTGATTTATAATAATACTTTCTTCTTGAACAATAGTTTCCTTTTCATTAAGCTTTTCTTTTAAAGCTCCCTTTTTAACATCATCTTCTTTAAAACTATCTTCAAGCTTTAAAATTTCTTTATTTTCTAAACTTATAAAATCCTCTTTATTTAAAATTTCTTTTTTTAATTCTTCTATTTTTAAATTACTATTTTTTTCTTCTATTTTTATAGCTTTAGAATTTATAGTATTTTCATTAATTTCTCTTTCTTTTCTTAAAAGTTCCTCTTTTTTATTATTTAATGTTTCATCTAATGAAGCTTTTAACACCTTTATTTCTGTAAGCTTTTCACGTTTTTCATCAACAGATTTTCTAAAATATTTTAATTTTTCTTGAAGTTCTATGTTCTTATCTTTATTTTCAACATTTTGTCCTTGAATATTATTTAAACTTTCTTCTCTTTCTTTAAGTCTTTTGTTAAATGTTAAAATTTGTTCTTTAAGCCTTTTTACTTCCTCCATTGAAACATTAACAGATTTATAACTTCTATCTATCTCATTATTTAAAGATTCTATTTCTCCCTGGTTTTTTGTTATTTCAATATTTTTTAAATGAATTTCATCTTTATTATTTAAAATATTTTCATCTAAATTTTTAATAGAAATTCTTAAAGCTTCTATTTCATTTAATTCTTTTGATAGTTCTTTATTTGTAGCTTTTATCTTATCTTGAAGTTCTTCAATTTCACGTTTTCTTCCTAAAATATTTGTGAATTTACTTTGAATACTTCCTCCTGTTAAAGCTCCCCCTGGTGCAATTATTTCTCCAGTTAAGGTTACTATTCTATAATTATTGTTACCCTTTTTAGATATTTTTAATGCACAATCCATGTTTTTTGCTACAATAACCCTTCCAAGTACATTGTTTACTGCTTTTTCATATACTTTAGGATATTTTATTATATCAGCTGCAATTCCTATATATCCTTCCATAGAAGTAATAGAGTTATCTAATGAAAGTTTATTGCCCTTAATATTATTTAAAGGAAGAAAGGTAGCTCTTCCAAGCTTGTTATTTTTCAAATAATTTATAAGCTCTTTAGCTATAGAATCTGTTTCTGTTATTATATTTGAAATAGCTGCACCCATTGCTATTTCTATTGCAATTTCATATTCTTTATCTATTTCTAATATTTCTCCTAAAACCTTTGTACCTTTTCCACTTGGTATTTGTCCTTTATTAATTCTCTCCATTAAGGTTTTAACAGACCTATTATAACCTTCATAATGTTTTTCTAAATTTGATAACATATTTTTATTAGCTTCAAATTCATTTAAGTTTTTATTTAGTTCCTTTAAAGAATTTTCTTTATTTCTAAGTTTAGATTTAAGACTTGAAATTTCTTTTGTGCTTTTAATTATTGATTCATTTAAAACATTAATTAATTCTTTATTTTTATTTTCCTCTTTTTTTAAATCCTCTAAAGTTCCTAAATTAATTTTTATATTTCCATTTATACTATTAATAGATTTTTGTAAATCTTCAATTCTTTCATTTCTTACCTTTATATCCTTATTAATAAGAGTTATTTCATTTTTTATATCAGAATTATTCCTTAAAAGTTCAAACTCCTCTTGCTTTAAACTTTCAATTTCATTTTCCATATTAGTTATTTTTAACATACTATCATTAAACTCATTTTCTAAAGATACTATGGTGTTTTTAGTGTTTTCTTGTTCCTTTACTTTTTTCTCTATATGAAGATTCATAGCTTCTTTTTCTTCTTTAAGAGTTTCTATCTTTTTTATAATAATTTCTAAGTTTTCTTTATTTCTTTTTAATAAATTTTCTTCGTTTAAAACTCTTTCTTTAAAGATTTTTATTTCATTTAGGCTATTTGAAATTTTTTCTTTCTTTTCATAATAAACTTTTCTAGCTTCTTCATTCTTTTTTTCTATACTTTCTATATTTTCTTTTAGCTTTTCAACATTTCTTTTTTCATCTAAAAGCTTTTCTTTTTTTAAATTAAGCTTAAATTGTTTATCCTCTATTTCCTTATTAAATTCATTTAAAATTTCTTCCATGTTAGAAATGTAATATACAATAAGAGAGACTTCTTTAACTTTTAAGTCTGTAGATATTTCTCTATATTTAATAGCTTTATTTCTTTCATTTTCTAAAGGTCCTAATCTTTCTTCATAAGTTGATAATATATCTCTTATTCTTATTAAATTATTATCTGTATTTTGAAGTTTTTTCTCTGCTTCTTCTTTTCTTGATTTATATTTAACAATTCCTGCAGCCTCTTCTAAAAGACTTCTTCTTTCTTCTGGCTTTCCACTTAAAATTGCTTCTATTTTCCCTTGACCTATTAATGAATATCCTTCTTTACCAATTCCAGTATCCATAAAAAGATTAGTAATATCTTTTAATCTACACTTTGTTCCATTTAAAAGATATTCAGTTTCTCCTGACCTAAAGATTCTTCTTGTAACAGTTACTTCATTATATTCTATAGGAAGTTCCCCTTCCGAATTATCTAAAGTTAAAGAAACCTGTGCAAGACCTACAGGTTTTCTAAATTGAGTTCCAGCAAAAATAACATCTTCCATTTTTCCGCCTCTTAATGTTTTTATGCTCTGTTCTCCTAAAACCCATCTTACAGAATCAGAAATATTGCTCTTTCCACTACCATTAGGTCCTACAACAGCTGTAATTCCCTTTTTAAACTTTAAGTCAACTTTATCTGCAAAGGATTTAAAACCTCTAACCTCTAATGATTTTAAAAACAAACTCCCAACTCCTTATTAAAAAAATGTCACTACTGATGGAACTAATCCAACTATAAAAACTATAAGCATTAATATTACTAATACATATGTTAATTTCTTTCTTGTTTCTTTTTTCACTTTTTACTCGCCTCTATTATATTTTTATTTAAACTTTCTTATCTTTTAAAAGGTTATATATAGTTTATCAATATATATATTTTCTTGTAAAGTAAAAAAGTTTTAATTATTCAATTAATATAATTTCCTATAGAATGTAAAAAAGAATGAAAAAAATATTTTTCCTCATTCTCTTTCTTTTTAAAAAATATCTATTTTTCCTCTCTCAATATCATCTACAGCTTCTACTTTTATCTTATATCCTTCTTCTAAAAGTTTATTAAAATAAAATTTTCCCTTAGCATAAAGCTTACTTATATCTTTTTTATTTATTCTTACAGTTCCTTCTTTTTTAGTTTTTAACTTCTCTTTTATAGTATCACATAAAATACTTCCTTCAACAAGCTCTCTAAAGGCTGGATGGAATGGTCCACTTACAATGTCCTTTCCTTCATTTATAGTTTCTGTAGGTTGAAGACCTATTCTTATAACTTGAACATTTGCTTTTGTATACATAATATATAATTTTTTGCATATTTCCACAGCTTCTTCTAATGTATAAGGAATATACTCCTTTCTTTCATACATTATTTCCATAGGTGTATCTTTAATTACTAATGAAGGATATAACCTACATATATCTGGTTTCATTTCTATTGATTTTCTTACTGTTTCAATATCCTTTTCAAAGTTATCTTTAGGAAGTCCTGGCATTATTTGATGTCCTAAGGTTATTTTATATTTTTTTATAAGCTTAGAAGCCTTTTCTACCACTTTAGAGTCATGACCTCTTCCTGCTGCTTTTAAAACTTCATCATCTAAAGATTGAACTCCTAATTCAATTATATCAACAGTGTAATCTTTTAAATAAGATAATATATAATCATTTATATAATCAGGACGTGTGGACATTCTTATTTTATCTATAAGTCCTTTATCCTTATACTCCTTTGCAACTGCTAAAAGTTCTCTTTGTTTTTCCTCTTTTATTGCAGTAAAAGTTCCTCCAAAAAATGAAATTTCAATTGTTGCATCTTTGTTTAAAGTTTTTAAATATTCATCAACTATTTCTCTAACCTTTTTAGCATTAACTCCTTGTTCTTCTTTATTATTTTCTTTTTCTACTTTTTCAACTCCTGTTATCCTTACTTGATTGCAAAATACACAATTGTGAGGACACCCTTCATGAGGAACAAAAATAGGTATAATATAATAATTTTTACTCATTTAAAACTCCTAACTTTATTAAAGCTTCTTTAGCACAGTTTTGTTCTGCTTCTTTTTTACTAAATCCTTGACCTCTTCCCATAAATTTATCTTCTACATAAACCTGAACAAAGAATTTTCTTCTATGAGGTGGTCCTTCAAATTTTGAAAGTTCATATTTAATTTCTACCTCTCCATCTTTTTGAAGATATTCTTGAAGTTTAGTTTTAAAATCTAGTACTATTTTATTGTTTATTGCCTTTTTAATAATATCACTAAAATTATTAAATATAAATTCCTTAGCCTTTTCTAACCCATTATCTAAATATATAGCTGCTATAACAGCTTCTACTGAGTCTGCTTGAATAGAAACTCTTTCTCTTCCACCTGTAAGCTCTTCCCCTTTGCTCATAAGCATAAATGAAGATAAATTTAAATTTTGAGCTACTTCATAAAGAGAGTTTTCACAAACTATTAAACTTCTTATTTTAGTTAATTCCCCTTCTGCTTTATGCTTATAATTAAGAAATAAATATTCTGTTATAGTAAGTTGAAGAACAGAATCTCCTAAAAATTCAAGCCTTTCATTATACTGAGCTCCCTTAATTTGCTTTGCATAAGAACTATGGGTTAAAGCCGTTTTTATAAGGTCAGGATTTTTAAATTTAACTTTTAATATTTCCTCTACCTCATTTAATTTAAATTTATTCATAACACTTCTCCTTAGAAAAGTTTATTCTTCAATTTTTAGACTTCTAACAAATTCAAGAATAAACTATTTATTTTTAAAATAAAATCCCGCATATTAAAGGCGGGATTTTCTTATTCCTCATGATGTGCTTTTACATAGTTGACTACGTCTCCTACTGTTTTAAAGTTTTCTACATCTTCATCAGGAATTTCCATTTCTAATTCATCTTCTAAAGCCATTATTAATTCAACAATGTCTAAAGAATCCGCATTTAAATCATCTATAAATGATGCCTCTAAAGTAATGCTTTCTGGATCAACACTTAACTTATCAGCTATAATTTCCTTAATCTTTTCAAACATTTTATTCACCTCCCAAAACTAAAACATCACATTTAGATAATATTATATAAATATTTATTCGTCAATATAAGTTTATAAGAAAATGAGTTTTTATTTGTTAATATTTTTAAGTTAATTGTTCTAAAATTCACTTATTTATAATTATTTTTCTTTAAATTCTTCTTTTATTTTATTTAATATGTCATTTTCTTTAAAAAGCTTAGTTTGTCTTATTGCATTTTTAAAAGCTTTTCCATCAGAGCTTCCATGGGCTTTAATACAAATTCCATCTACTCCTAAAAAAGGTGCTCCTCCTACTTCCTTATAGTCAAACTTTACTTTAAGACTATTAAATACAGGTTTTAAAAGTACTGCTCCAAGCTTTGATATTATTGAAGAGGAATATATTTCATCCTTTATCATTCCTAATATATTAGAAGCTGAACCTTCATACATCTTTAATGCAGTATTTCCAACAAAACCATCTGCAACTAAAACATTTACTTCTCCCTTTGGAATATCTCTTGGCTCAACATTTCCAACAAAATTAAAATTCTCTTCTTTTAAAAGCTTATATGTAGCTTTAGTAAGCTCATTTCCCTTTTCTTCTTCTGCTCCAATGTTAATAAGTCCTATTGAAGTATTTTTAGTATTAAACATTCCTTCATAATAGATTTTACCCATATGAGCAAATTGAATTAAATATTGAGGCTTACAATCTACATTTGCTCCAACATCTACAATCATGAATTTTCCGTTTCTTCCTGGCATTATAGGTGCTAGTGCTGGTCTTTCTACGCCCTTAATTCTTCCAACTATAAAAGTACATCCTGCTAAAAAGGCTCCTGTACTTCCTCCTGATATTATAGCTTCACATTCACCTTCTTTTACAAGGTTAAGTGCTTTTACAAGGCTTGAATCCTTCTTTTTTCTTATAGCCATAACTGGATGCTCATTTGGTGAAATAACCTCACTTGTATGAACTACAGTTACTCTATCTTTAGGATAAGTATATTTAGAAAGTTCTTTTTCTATTTCATCTTTTGGACCTGTTATATATAATTTTATATCTTCATACTCTTTTAAAGCTTGAACAACACCTTCAACAACAGCTTGTGGTGCATTATCTCCACCCATTCCATCTATAGCTATTTTCATATTAACTCTCCTTTTTTACTTGTATATAAAGAAAAGAAAGTCAGGAAACATGACTTTCTTTATTCTTAAGTAACTATTTTAGATTTTATTCTTCAGTAGCTACTATTTCTTTACCCTTATAGTAACCACATTTTTTACATACTCTATGAGCAAGCTTCATTTCGTGACATTGTGGACATTCAACTATTCCAGGTATGCTCATTTTCATAGTTTGAGCTCTTCTTGAATCTCTTTTAGCTTTATATGTTTTTCTTGCTGGATTTCCCATCATTACACCTCCTTATTATTTAACAACGCCTTTAAGTCTGCCAATCTAAGATCTATATCTTCGTTGTTACAGCTGCATTCTTCCTTATTTAAGTTAGCTCCACAGCTTTGGCACAATCCTTTGCAATCTTCTTTGCAAAGTCTCTTAATAGGTAAGGTTGAAATTATTGCTTTTTCAACTATTTCAGTGATATCTATAGTATCACTATTTACAAGAACTACTTCTTCATCTTCTAAAGTTTCATTACTTGTAAACCTTTCTTCTATATCAATATCTATTGGATAGATAAAGGTATCTAAGCATCTTGAACATAATAATTCTAAATTTCCCTTTAATTTGGCCTTTAAAATTATTATTTCATCTTTGTACGTAGCCTTTCCAGACATAGTTATTCCTTCTAAAGATTTTATTTTATCTCCATCAAAATAAAAATTGTCTAAATCTACATTGTAGGACACTTCTTTTGATTGTCCTTTTGGTGATTTAAGTTCTGAAAATTTTATCTTCATTTTTAAATCCTATTTTTCTCCTTAGATAATATTAATTAAACAAACACAATTCATTATATAAACTAAAGAATTAAAAGTCAAGTTATTAATTTAATAATTCCATTGTTTCTTTTGCAATCATTAATTCTTCGTTAGTTGGAATTACGAAAACTTTAACCTTTGAATCATCTTTTGAAATTTCTGCAATTTCTCCATTTTGCTTATTTTTTTCTTTATCTAAATAAACTCCTAGGAATTCTAAATTCTTTAAGCAAGCTTCTCTTATCATGTCAGCATTTTCACCAATTCCTGCTGTAAATACTATTACATCTAATCCACCCATAGCAGCTGCATATGCTCCAATTTGAGTTCTTATTTTGTAAGTATAAATATCTATTGCAAGAAGTGAACGTTCATCACCTTTTTTATAAGCTGCATCTCTTACATCTCTAAAGTCTGAACTTAATCCAGATATTCCTAAGATACCAGATTTTTTATTTAATATTTCATTAACTTCATCTACTGAATATCCTAATTCCTTTATTAAATAAATTACTATAGCAGGGTCTATATCTCCTGATCTTGTTCCCATTGGCATACCTGCAAGAGGTGTAAAGCCCATTGTAGTATCTATAGATTTTCCATCCTTTACAGCAGTTAAAGAAACTCCATTTCCTAAATGACATGTTACTATTTTTAAATCTTTTATATCTTTTCCTAAAACTTCTGCAACCTTTCCTGAAACATATTTATGACTTGTTCCATGGAAACCATATTTTCTTATTCCATTTTCTTTATATAGTTCATATGGAAGTGCATAGCTATAAGCTTCCTTTGGCATAGTTCCATGGAAAGCTGTATCAAATACAACTGCCATTGGAGTATTTGGCATTAATGCCTTGCAAGCTTCAATTCCAATTATATTAGGTCTATTGTGAAGAGGTGCAAGTTTTACACATTCTTCTAAATAAGCCATAACATCCTCATCTACAAGAACAGATTTAGAATATTTTTCTCCTCCATGTACAACTCTATGACCAACTGCAGATATTTCATCCATGTTTTTTATTACTCCATGTTTTTCATCTACTAATGCTTCTAAAACTAACTTTATTGCATCCTTATGATTCTCCATAGGTTCTTTTATAATATATTTTTCTCCATTAACCTTTTGAGTTAATATAGAGCCTTCAATTCCTATTCTTTCAACTAATCCTTGAGCTAACACTCCTTCATTTTCCATATTTATTAATTGATATTTTAAGGATGAACTCCCACAGTTTATTACTAGTATTTTCATAAATTTACCTTCCCCCTAGTTATATATTTATTAATTCATAGAAGCTTGAACTGCTGTAATAGCAACTACCTTTACTATATCTTCAGAACTACAGCCTCTTGATAAATCATTAATTGGCTTTGCAAAACCTTGACATATTGGTCCTATTGCCGATGCATTTGCAAATCTTTGAACTAATTTATATCCAATATTTCCTGATTGAAGATCTGGGAATACTAAAACATTTGCCTTTCCTGCAACTGGGCTACCAGGTGCTTTTTGGTCTGCAACTTTTTTAACTATTGCTGCATCTAATTGTAATTCTCCATCTATTAATAAATCAGGTCTAAGCTCTTTTGCTTTCATTGTAGCTTCCCTTACCTTAGTTACAGATTCATGGTCTGCACTTCCCATAGTAGAGAATGATAACATTGCTACTTTAGGTTCAACCTTACATAATTTTTCAGCTGTTTCAGCTGTTGCTATTGCTATTGCTGCAAGTTGGTCTGCATTTGGATTTGGATTAACAGCGCAATCAGAGAATAAAAGCATTCCTTCTTCTCCATACTCACTATCAGGTACCATCATTATAAAAAAACTTGATACAACAGATACTTTTGGTGCTGTTTTTATTATTTGTAATCCTGGTCTTAAAAGATCTCCTGTAGTATGAACTGCTCCTGAAACCATTCCATCTGCATCATCTAATTTTACCATCATTGTTGCAAAATATAATGGGTCTCTTACTATCTTTTCAGCCTTTGTCATAGTCATACCCTTATTTTTTCTTAATTCATAGAAAGCTTCAATATAGTCATTTAATCTATCTGAAGTATCTGGATTTATAATTTCAACTCCACTTAAATCAGTGTTAAGTTCTTTTGCTCTTTCTAATATTTCCTCTTTATTACCTATTAAAATAGGATAAGCAATGCCTTCCTTTTTTATTTTTTCAACTGCTACTATAGTTCTTTCCTCATTTCCTTCTGGAAGTACAATTTTTTTTCTATTAGCTTTTGCAGCCTCTAGAATTTTACTCATAAGTTCCATATTTTTCTCCTTTCAAAACGCCACACTTTCTATACATAATAATACTCCTATAATACCCCTTCTTTCAACCTAAAATTTATTTAATTTTTAATCTATTATTGATATAATTATATTACTTTTAATTTTGGAGGATTTAAATATATGAATGTAACTGGTATTATTACAGAATATAACCCTTTCCATTTAGGTCATCTTCATCATCTTAAAGAATGTAAAAAAAATACTAACTGTAATGGTGTTATATGTGTTATGAGTGGAAATTTTGTTCAGCGAGGTATGCCTGCAATTATGGATAAATGGGAAAGGGCTAAAATTGCTGTTAAAAATGGAGTTGATTTAGTTGTTGAACTTCCTCTTATATTTTCAATTTCCTCTGCTGAAACCTTTGCCTATGGTGCTGTAGCCCTATTAGAAAAGACAAAAATAGTAAATAATCTTTATTTTGGAAGTGAACATGGTAATGTTTTAGACTTAAATAAAATTGCCTCTGTTATTATTAAAGAGCCAATAGAATATAAAAATACATTAAAAAAAGAATTAGCTAAAGGAGTTCCCTACCATTATGCTAGATTAACTTCTCTTAAAAATTATTTTAATGATATAAATTTAGAAGAAATAATTTCTAGTTCAAACAATATACTAGGGATTGAATATTTAAAAGCTTTAATAAGGCTTAATAGCCCCATAAAACCTTATACCTTAAAAAGAATAGGTTCTAATTACAACGACGAAAATATAACCTCTTTATATGCCTCTGCCACCTCTATAAGAAAAACTTTAAGTTTTAATGATTTTGATAAAATAAAAAAGGTGCTTCCTAAAGAAAGTTATGAAGAAATAATAAATTTAAAAAACACTGATTATAAATTTGTGTATCCTGAGGATATTTTTCCTTTTTTAAAGTATAAAATCCTAACAGAAGGGGAAAATCTTTCAAAACTTTCTCAACTTAAAGAAGGATTAGATAATAAAATAAAAAAAGAAATTTTAAATTCAAATAATTTAAATGAATTTATTTTAAATATTAAAAGTAAGCGCTACACTTATACAGCTATAAGCAGAGCTTTAGTTTCTTTTTTTATAGGAATGGAAAACTTTTCTTTAGATGATATAAAAAATAGTTCTATAGAATATATACGTCCATTAGCTTTTAATGAAAGAGGAAGTAAAATACTTAAAGAAATTAAAAATAAAGAGTCTGTTAAAATAATAACTAAGCTTCCTAAAAATATAGAAAATTCTATGCTTTCATTAGATTTACTAGGAACTAAAGCCTATTCTATATTAAATAAAAATATATCCCCTATGGAAGATTATTTAAGAAGTCCTATTTTTATTAAATAAATTAATATAATAAAACCATAAGAAATATAAATATTTAAAGGAGGAAATCTTTATGTTTTATATTTTATTATGGCTTTTTATTATTATTTTTTTACTTATATTATTAAAACTTTTAAAAGCAAAAAAAAATTATATAATATGCTTTTTTATAACTTTATTTATAATATTGTTTATAGTAAATATTAAGCTTTCTCTTAAAGCCTCCCTTAATGGGGCTAAGCTTTGGTTTAAAGCAATACTTCCTACTTCTTTTCCTTTTGCAGTTATTTGTAATTTACTTATTTTTTATGATGGCATTACTTTATATTCAAAGCTTTTAGGACCATTAATATGTAAGCCCTTAAATCTTTCTAAAAATTCTTCCTTTCCTCTTACAGTAAGTTTTTTATGTGGCTATCCATTAGGAAGTAAATTTTCTTCTGATACTTATGATTTAGGGTATATTGATAAAAATGAATACATTTCTTTAATCAACATTGCTACAAATTGTGGTCCTTTATTTATAATAGGTACAATTGGTTGTGCTATGCTTAATAATATAAGTTATGGTTATTTATTGTTAATTGGAAATTATTTATCTGTTATAATTATAGGATTATTTACAAGAAAAAAAAGAACCTTTTCCAAAAATAAAGAAATGGGAAAAATTCCAGAAAACACTTCTAAAAATAATTTAGGTTATGCTTTAAAGAAGTCTCTTGAAGATGGAATTAATACAGCCCTTTCTATTGGAGGCTTTATAATAATTTTTTCAGTTCTTATTGAAATTATAAAAAATAGCAATACTTTTTCATTTATAATTTCTAAAATTGAATCTTTACTTCACTTAGAGCCTAATTTATTATATGCCATTTTTCTAGGTAGTATAGAAATAACAAATGGTTGTAATATGTTATCCTCTTCAAGTTTACCTATTTCTTTAAAGCTAAGTCTTATAAGTTTTTTATGCTCCTTTTCAGGCTTATCAATAATTGCTCAGTCCTATTCATTTATGAGTAAGCATAATATTTCTTTATTAAAATATTTTCTTTTTAAATTATTTCAAGGAATATTAAGTTTTTTTATTACTTTTATTTTTTCAAACCTTCTTACTATTTCTACTTCTAACATATTTAATATTTCATCAAGGTTAAGTTTTTATGTTTTATTAATTCCAATTATTTTATTAATACTAATTTTTATAATAAGTAAACTTTTTTCAAAATTACTTTTGCATATCCTGTAATTCTTTTATATTTTCTTTAATAGTTGAGCTAATGCCTTGAATGTTATCATTAATGTCCATAGCCGCTTTTTTATAACTTTCTTCAAGAATTTGTATTAGCTCTCCCTTTTTTTCTTCTATTTGTTTATCTAATTCAGTTAAAATTTCATTTGAATAATCCCTAGAGCCAAGTCTTATTGCTTTAGCATCCTTTTTTGCAGATGAAATTATTTCTTGTGCACGAATTTTAGCCTCTTTAACAATATCATGTCTTTCAACATTTTGTCTCATAATTTCAATTGTATCTTTTCTAACTGAATTATACTCTTCTTTAGCTGCTGCTAAAATTCTATCTTTTTCATTTACAATCCATCTAGCTTTTTTAAATTCATCTGGAAGATAATTCACTATTTGATCTATTGCTTCTAAAAGTTCTTTTTTATCTACCATTGCCTTTCCACTAATAGGAACCTTAGGAGCTGTTTCTATGGTGTCTTGAATATACTCTAAAAGCTCTATAACATTAAAATTTATTTCACTGTCCATAACTTTCCCCTTTCTTATTTATACCTTTTCTCAATATCTGGAATTATTTCCTCTGGTACTAATCCCTTTAAACACCCTTTAAATTTTGCAACTTGCTTTACATTTGAAGAGCTAACATATGCATATTGTGCTGATGTCATCATAAATAAAGTTTCTACCTCTGGGTCTAACTTGCTGTTCATAAGAGCCATTTGAAATTCATATTCAAAATCTGAAAATGCTCTAAGACCTTTTAGTATAACTTTTGAATCATATTTTTTTACAAAATCTATTAATAATCCATTAAAGCTTACAACCTCTACATTTGGTAAATCCTTTGTAACTCTTTTTATAAGCTCTACTCTTTCTTCAATGTCAAATAATCCTTTTTTATCAACATTTACTAATACACCAACTATAAGCTTATCAAAAACCTTTGCTCCTCTTGTTATAATATCTAAATGTCCATTAGTAACAGGATCAAAGCTTCCTGGATAAATTGCAACTTTCATTTTTATTAATCCTCCAAATATTTATAAAAGCAAACTGTTGTATTTCCATACTTTTTACTTCTAATAAGTTTTATGTCTTTATAACCTTCATATATTTCTTCAATACTATCAATTTTAGTAACTATAATTCCTTCTTTATCCATCATATTATTTTCTTTTATTATTTTTATTGCCTCTGGAATCATTTCCTTACAATATGGTGGATCTATAAATATTAAATCAAATACTTTTCCCTTATTTGCTAAAAGTTTTAAAGCTTCATAAGAATCCATATTTAATGGATGTGCAAATTCTTGAAATTTAAGCTTTTCAACATTTTCTTTTAATAGTGGGTAAGTAACAGGACTTTTATCTATTAAATATACTTCCTTAGCGCCTCTACTAGCAGCCTCTAAACCTAAACTTCCTGTTCCTGCAAAAACATCAACAACCTCTGCATTTGGAATATATCCTTGAATAATGCTAAACATAGCTTCCTTAACTCTATCTAAGGTTGGTCTTGTTTCCATGGTTGCAGGAGGAATTAACTTTTGTCCTTTTGCTTTTCCTGCTATTATCCTCATTTTTCTCCTCCTTGTATGTATAATATATTATTTTATCATATAAGACAATCATATACAATTTAATTAAAACATATATATTTGCTACTTTTCCTTAATCCTTGTGAAATTTCATAAACAAGTCTTTTACTTTCTTTATCTTCTTTATTTAAAACCTTTCCTGCCTCTTCTCTTGCAGCTCTTAAAATACTTATATCATTATAAATATCTGAAAGAACAAATCCTTCTTCCCCACTTTGTTTAACTCCAAACATTTCTCCTGCCCCTCTAAGCTTTAAATCTTGCTCTGATATATAAAAACCATCATTTGAAGTTGTCATTATTTCCATTCTTTGTTTTGTTATCTTACTTTTTGCATTTCCTATTAATATACAATAGGATTCATATTCACCTCTTCCAACTCTTCCTCTAAGTTGATGAAGCTGAGCTAAGCCAAATCTTTCAGCATTTTCAATAATCATAACTGAAGCATTAGGAACATTTACTCCAACTTCAATTACTGTAGTTGAAATTAAAACTTTTATTTTATTATCTTTAAATTTATTTATAATTTCATCTTTTTCTACAGCCTTCATTTTTCCATGAAGTATCTCTACTGAAACATCTTTAAATATTCCCTCTTTAAGTTTTTTATAAATACTTTCAACTGAGTTTAACATTGCCTTTTCATCTTCTTCAATAAGAGGACATACAACATATACTTGCCTTCCCTTACCTATTTCATTATAAGCCAATTCATAGGCTTTATTTCTTTCATTTTCATTAAAAAATCTTGTATCTATCTTTTTTCTTCCTGGAGGAAGCTCATCAATTATTGAAACATCTAAATCTGAATATAAATATAAAGCTAAAGTTCTAGGAATAGGAGTTGCTGTCATTACAATAACATCTGCTCTTTTTCCCTTATTTATAAGCTTACTTCTTTGTTCTACTCCAAATCTATGTTGTTCATCTGTAACTACAAGACCTAATTTATTAAATTCCACATCTTCTTGTATTAAAGCATGAGTTCCTATAACAACAACAGGTTCTTCTTTTTTTATTCTCTCTTTTATTCTTAATTTTTCTTTTAAAGAAGTACTTCCAGTTAAAAGTTCTATATTTACATTAAATGGAGCTAAAAGCTTTTCAGCTTCTTTATAATGTTGATTTGCAAGTATTTCTGTAGGAGCCATAAAAGCAGATTTATATCCATTTGTATAAACATTAAAAATAGCAATTAAAGCTATTATAGTTTTTCCACTTCCCACATCCCCTTGTACTAATCTATTCATTGGAAAATTACTTTTTTCATCTCTAAGTATTTCTCTTACTACCCTTGTCTGAGCATTTGTTAAATTATATGGAAGAGAAGCTTTAAGGGCTTTCATTTCATCTTTCCAAGGGAAACTTATTCCTTCACTATTTCCTTTTATATTTTTTTTAAGAAGGAGAAGTTTTATAGAATAAGTAAATAATTCTTGAAATTTTAATCTTAAAATAGCTTCATTAAGCATATCTTTGTTTTTGGGAAAATGAATTTCTCTTATAGCTTTATCTAAAGAAATAAATTTATATTTTTCACAAATTTCTTTCGGAAAGTTTTCTCTAATTTCAATAGAATCTAATACATAACTTATTAACTTTGTAAGAAGTTTATCTGTTAAATCTCCTTTAAGGGGGTATTTAGGTATTATTTCACTTTTTAAAGCCTCTTTTCCTCCTACTAAAGGATTAATTACTTCAAAACTTATTCCATGCTTTTTAAATTTACCAATTAAATTATATTCCATTCCTATTTTAAAATTTTTCTTTGCATAGGGCTGATTAAACCATTTTCCTTCTAGTTTATGACCTTTATAATCAAATTCAATAATTGATAATATTTTTCCACTTCTTGTTCTAATATCACTTTTAAATCCTATAACTTTACAAGTTAAAAGTTGTTTTTCTTCTTCATTAATTTCTTCAAAAGGAATATTCCCATTTACAAACTCATAATCTCTAGGAAAATATAAAAGTAAATCTAGAATATTAAAAATAGAAACCTTATTTAATCTTTCTAAAACCTTTGGCCCAACTCCCTTTAAAGTTGAAACATTACTATATATGTCCATAAAAAATCTTCCTTTACTTTAAATAAAATTTAAAAAGCACCTATAAAAGGTGCTTAAATTAAAATCTATTATTCTACAGAAACTAGGAAATAATATAGAGGCTGTTCTCCCTTATAACATTGTATATCTAAATCTTCATACTTTTCTTCAAGTTTTGAAATAAAATCATTTACTTCTTCTTCTTTTACATCTGCTCCATAGAAAACAGTTATAAGTTCACTATCTTCATCTACCATATCTGAAATTACTTTTTCTGTAACTTCAAATTTATCTTCTCCAACTTCCTTTATTTTACCTTCTATTAAGCCAAGAATATTTCCTTCCTTAATTTCTATTCCATCCATTTCAGTATCTCTTACTGCATAAGTTATAGAACCTGTTTTTACTGTAGAAATTAATTCTTTTAATTCTTCTTCATTTTCATCCACTTCACCTTGAGAATCAAACATTGTTATACATGTTATTCCTTGTGGAATTGAAGTTGTAGGAATTACCCTTACATCTTTATCACTTATTTCTGCAGCTTGATTTGATGCCATAATAATATTTTTATTATTTGGAAGAACAAAAATATGGTCTGCATTTATTTTATTAACACAATCTAATATATCTTGTGTTGAAGGGTTCATTGTTTGACCACCTTCAATAACATAATCAACACCTAAATCTTTAAATATTTTTGTAATACCCTTTCCCATAGCAACTGTTATAAAAGCATACTTTTTATGTTCTTCTTCTAAAGAAGGTTCTTCTTTTAAAGTTTCATTTTTTCCTTCTGCTTCTTTAATTCCAAGAATCTCTCTATGTTCTTCTCTCATATTATCTATTTTTATTTTTGATAATTCTCCAAGCTTTACTGCCTTTGATAATACCATTCCTGGGTCATTTGTATGAATATGAACCTTTATTACATCATCATATCCAACAACTATCATACAATCTCCAAGAGGTGCTATTTCATCTTGGAATTCTTTTGCTTTTTTAGCATCTCCCATAATTATAAACTCTGTACAATATCCAAACTTAATTTCTTCTTCTAAAGTAGAACCTGCTCCTGAAGTGCTTGAAGGTCCTCCTTGAGATATATCTACATCACTTATAGTTGCTTCTATATTATCTAAAAGGGCTTCTGTCATACCTTTAAGTATTATATAAAGACCCATTCCACCTGAATCTACAACCTTTGCCTTTTTTAAAGCTGGTAATAAATCTGGTGTTTTATCAAGCATAACCTTTGCAGCCTTTGTAGCATCTTCTAAAAGTGCTGCTACATCATCTTTTTGTGAGTTTACAGCTTCCTCTGCTGTAGCTCTTATAACTGAAAGAATTGTACCTTCTGTTGGTCTCATTACTGCTTTATAAGCAGATTTTGAACCTTCATTTAAAGCTACTGCAACTTGAGAAGCATCAGCACTTTCTAAATTTTCAAATCCTTTAGATATACCTCTTAAAATTTGAGATAAAATTACTCCTGAATTTCCTCTTGCTCCCATTAAAGCTCCTTTAGCAAGCTTTTTTGATACTTCTCCAATAGATTTAGAGTTTATATTTTCAATTTCTTTTACTGCCGCTTTAAATGTCATTGACATATTAGTTCCAGTATCTCCATCTGGTACTGGGAAAACATTAAGTGAATTTACAAATTCACTGTTTTCAGCCAATCTATTACTAGCATTTATTACCATATTATAAAAATCATGGCCATTTATTGCTTTGTATTCCATTATTAAATCCTCCTAGACTCTTACAGCTTGAACGTTAACTGTTATTGATGCTACTTTTATTCCTGTATAATTTTCCACGCTGTAACGTACCTTTTGAATTATATTATTAGCTATAACTGATATCTTTGTTCCATACTCAACCATAACAAATAATTCAATATTTAATTTTTCATCTTCTGTAAGTTTTATTTTTACTCCTCTAGCTAAGTTTTCTATTCTCATAAGTTGCCATAGGCCATCACTAGCATTTTGAGATACCATACCTACAACGCCATAACATTCCATTGTTGATAATCCTATTATTTTTGCTAAAACTTCATCTGAGTAATGTATTTTTCCATTTTCTTTTGAAAATCCTACCATTACAATTCCTCCTTATAATCCATTAGCTATATTTTATATTAGAAATTTATATTATTCAAGGTTTATAAAATATAATTCTAATTTTTTTTTAAAATTTACTTGCACACTCTATTGCTTTTATGATAAAATCTTTTTGTCCTATTGAAGAGATATTATCTTCACTATATAAGGAGGTGTTTTCAAGTGTCAAGAAGATGCGAAATATGCAATAAAGGCGTTGTTGCTGGTGTACAATTCAGTCACTCTCATCGTCAATCAAAGAGAACTTGGGCTCCTAACATAAAGAGAGTAAAGGCTTTAGTTAACGGAACTCCAAAGACAGTTCATGTTTGTACAAGATGCCTTAGATCAGGTAAGGTTCAAAGAGCTATATAAATTTAATAGCAATAGAAAGATGCAATTTAGTAAGAAAAATTGCATTTTTTTATTTATAAAATATTATCTTAATCTTTAGAGGCATATAGAAACAAAATGTATTGTCTTTACTTTTTATTAATAGCTTATTAATAATGAGTTTTTATGTATCTCATCATTTTCTTCTATTATTTTTTTCTTCTAAAAAATCTTAAAAACTTTGAAATAAAGTTAGGTAATTTTATAGCTAGAATTTTCATTTCTTATACCTCCAATTTTTATATTCTATTTTATATTATGTTATAGTTATACAAATTGTGTACATTTTAATCCATTGGGAAAATTACCATTATTATTCCCTTATCAAAAGATATTGTTATATCCTTATCTAAAAATTCATTACAAATAGCTCTAGGTTCTAAAAGGGTCATATCATAATTTTTAAGAGTATACTTTGCTCCTTCTATATTTACATTTTTAACTACATTTGAAAGGGCATGAAAGCTTATAATTTCACCTTTTTTTCCTTTAAATGTTGTGTTTTTATCAATTATAAAAATTCTATTATTATCATCTATTATTTCTAATTTTATTTTATCTTTTAGAGCCATAAATAATATGCCAAAGTTTGCTAAAGTATGATCTATTCTAGTTCCTGTTACTCCAAACATTATAATTTCATCTGCATTAGCTTCTTTTGCTTTAATATATCCTAAATGAGTATCTGTATAATCCTTTTCTGGATTATACTTTTCTATTTTAACTCCCTTTTTTATAAATTCTTCAATGTATTCTTTTTTTGCAGAGTCAAAATCTCCTAAAATAATATTAGGAGTTATATTATACTCATAAAAAACATCACACCCTTTATCTACCCCTATTAATATATCATCTTCTTTAATATAACTTAAAAGTAACTCCTTTGAGGGAGCTTTTCCTCCACTTATTATAATTGCTCTCATTAAAATTTCCTTCTCTCTTTAAATTATTACCATTTTTTATATTTTTCATTCTCTATAATTTCTTCTAAAATTCTTACATAAAATTCATATCTATGTTCTTTTATTATTTTATCTTCTACAGCAGTCTTTACAGCACAACCTGGTTCCTTGTAGTGAAGACAACCTCTAAATTTACAGCAATCATTATATTCACTAAATTCAGGGAAACAATATTTAAGTTCTTCTTTAGGAATAAATGAAACATTTAATGTAGAAAAACCTGGTGTATCTACAATATAACCATCTTCTATTTCTATAAGTTCACTATGTCTTGTTGTATGTCTTCCACGTCCTATTTTTTCACTTACAACTCCAGTTTCCATATGTTCTTTAAATATAAGACTATTTATTAAAGTTGATTTTCCGACTCCAGAAGGACCACACAAAACAGTAGTATTTCCTTTCATTCTCTCTCTAAGACTTTCTATTCCTTCTCCATCTTTAGCCTTTATAAATAGCACTTCATAGCCTATATCATTTATTTTTTGTTTAAAACTTTCCCTTTCTTCTTCTGAAACCAAATCCACCTTATTTAAACATACAACAGGTTCTATGTTATTATTTTCACATAAAACTAAAAATCTATTTAAAAGGTCAAAATTTAAATCTGGATTTTTTACTGCAAATACAACAAAAGCTAAAGTTATATTTGCAACAGTTGGACGTATGAGTTCACTTTTTCTTTCATGTATATCCTCTATAACACCTTTTCCATTTTTCATTACCTCAATTGTAACATTATCTCCAACCATAGGTTTCATATCTTTATGACGGAATTTTCCTCTTGCTTTACATTCTATTATTCCTTCACTAGTCTTTATGTAATAAAATCCACCTATTCCTTTAATAATTTTTCCTTCCATGTTACCTCCAATTTTTTATTTCTAACATAAATATAATAACCATTTTTATTATATTTTTGCAAACTATTTTTAGAATAAAATTTAAGGCAATGCCTTTTTTAGATTTTTTATATTCTAAAAATGACATTGCCTTTTTTTAATTAGTTATGACTAGCTGTTTGTGTTGAGCTACTATTGTTATCACCATTTTCACCATTTTCACCATTATTATTGTTATTATTGTTATTATTATTACCATTATTATCATTATTATTATTGTTATCATCAGTATCACTTGGTTCTGATGTTTTTTCCATATACAATGTAATTGTTTGACTTGGTTTTGCATATTGAGAACTTGCACTTTCTACAATATCACTTCTATTTCCTGTACCAGACAAAGTAATATTACTTTTCTTAAATCCTAAACTAACTAAATACTCAATAGCATCAGAGCCTGTCATACCAATAACATCACTTACATCTACACTTTGTTCTTTTTCTTCTTTTTTATATCCTATATAAATTGTAATTGATGTTCCTTCTTGAACACTTTTTCCTGGTTCTATAGATTGTTTTACAACAACATTAACACTACTGTCATCCTTAACTTCAACTGTTTGAACATCTGCAATTGTTAATCCTGCTGCTTCAAGGGTACTCTTTGCTCTATTTTCAGACATTCCTCTAACATCTTCTACAGTTACATATTTAACTTCTGGACCTTTACTTACATATATGGTTATCTTAGTTTCATCTGAAACTTCTTCACCTGCATCTGGGTCTGTTCCTATTACTTCTCCTGCTTTAATACTATTTGAATATTTTTCAACAACTTCATAATTAGTAAGTCCACTATCTTCTAATAAAGCTTTAGCATCTTCAAGGGTAGATTCTGTTAAATCAGGCATCTTTATACTTGTCTGTCCACCACTTACTATAACTCTTACTTCAGTACTTGCTTTTACAGCTGTTCCAACTTTAGGATAAACACTTATAATTGTACCTTCTGGTTTATCACTTTCTTCAGTTCCACCTTCAACAAGCTTTAATCCTAACTTACTTAATTCAGTTTTAGCTTGTTCAATAGTCATTCCTTCTATATTAGGAACTTTTATTTCTTTTTTATTACTACTACTGCTTCCAGAACTCTTTCCAAGAACATTATATCCAACTGTTCCTATAATAAGAATTGCTAAAATACTTACTATAGTTACTATTATTTTTTTTGATTTATTATTACCTTTTTTTCTCTTATAGTAATCATCATCATCATCTTCATCATCATAATAATCATCATCATCGTAATAATCATCATCATAATCATCATCATCTTCTTCATCGTCATAATAATTATTATCATCTTCATTTTCATCATCATAATCATCATCTTTAGAAGACATAGCTGAATTTTTAATATTTTTTATTTCATCTGGATTTACTGCACTCATTATTATTGTATGTCCATCATCTTCATTAAGATCTGCTCCTATTTTTACATTAGGGTCATCTTTTATCTTTTGAAGGTCATTTATAAGTTCTCTTGCAGTTTGATACCTTTTATTTGGGTCTTTGCTCATAGCTTTTAAAATAAGATTATTTAAACTTTCTGGTATTTTAGAGTTAATTTGCTTTGGTGGTATTGGCTCTTCTTGTATATGCTTTAATGCAACAGTTACTGGAGATTCTGCATCAAAAGGAAGTCTTCCTGTGGTCATTTCATATAAAACAACCCCTAAAGAATATAAATCTGTTCTAACATCTAAAAAGCTTCCCTTTGCTTGTTCTGGGGAAAAATAATGAGCTGACCCCATAACTGTTGAAGAATTTGTAAGAGTTCCAGAACCTGAAGACTTAGCTATTCCAAAGTCTGTAACCTTTATAACACCATCTTCTGTAACTAAAATATTTTGAGGTTTTACATCTCTGTGAATTATTCCATTTTTATGAGCGCAATCTAAAGCTTTAGCCACTTGAATTCCTATCTTCACAGCTGTTTCATAATTCATTTTTCCAAATTCAACTATTAATTCTTTTAAAGTTTTCCCTTTAACAAGTTCCATTACAATATAATTAATATTATCTTGTGTTCCTACATCTAAAACATTAACTATATTATTATCTGATAAAGCAGCTATTGCAGTTGCTTCCTTTTTAAACTTTTCAACAATTTCTTCATTATTTGCAAGAGATTCTTTAAGAATTTTTACTGCTACAAATCTATTAAGCTTATTACATCTAGCTTTATATACTTCTGACATTCCACCTTCGCCAATTTTTTCTAGAATCTCATATCTATTTCCCAATATTTGTCCTATCATCTTTTCTCTCCTCCAAACAACAATACTGTTATATTATCCTTTCCACCTCTGTATTTAGCTAATTCAACAAGTTTGCTGCAAGCTTCCTCTAAATTGCTACTTTTATGTATTACTTCTAGAATTTCCTTTCTTGATACTTCATTGGTAAGTCCATCTGTACAAAGCATATAAATATCAAATTTATCTTTATACATTTCAAATATATCAACATCTACATGTGAACTTGTTCCAACTGCTCTTGTAATTATATTCTTTTTAGGATGATTACTAGCTTGTTGTTCTGATATTGAACCAGCATCAACTAATTCTTGAACAAGAGAATGATCTTTAGTTAGCTTAACAATATCATTATTTCTTATTCCAAAACATGAACTATCTCCTACATTTGCAACTTGAATTTTATCTTGAAATGTTAAACAAGCAGTAATTGTAGTTCCCATTCCATTTAATTTTTCATTTTCTTTAGAATGATTAAATACATCTAAATTTACTTTTTTAACAGCCCTTCTTAAAAGCTTCTCTTTTTCTATATCATTAAAATGATGATATATATATTCTACAATACCAACAGAAGCCATTCTACTAGCAACTTCTCCTGCATTATGGCCACCCATACCATCTGCTACAACATAAACACTATAATCATCTTTTTCTATATAACTTGCAAAGTCTTCATTTAAACTTCTTGAATTTCCTACATCAGTTAAAATAGCAACCATTTAATTCTCCCTTTCAACTATAGCCATAAATAGCATCTTTATATGACTTTAGCTTTTTACTAAAAATTATTTTAAATAACTTCTTCTAAGCTGTCCACAGGCTGCATTTATGTCACTTCCCATTTCACGTCTTACAGTAACTTCAATTCCCATATCTTTAAGAATTTTTTCAAATTCATTTATAGTTTTTTCTGATGACCTTTTAAATGAATTTTCCTTTACTTCATTAACAGGAATTAAATTTACGTGACATAACATCCCCTTTAGAAGCTTACCTAATGATTTTGCATCTTCAGCACTATCATTAATGTCCTTAACTAAAGAATATTCAAAAGTTATTCTTCTCTTTGTTTTATTAATATAATAATCACAAGCCTTAAGAATTTCTTTTATTGAATATTTATTTGCTATTGGCATAATTTCTTTTCTTTTTTCATCACTAAAAGCATGAAGAGAAATTGCAAGAGTAACACTATATTCTTTATCTGCTAAATCATATATTTTAGGTACTATACCACAGGTAGATAAAGTAATATGTCTTTGCCCAATATTTAGTCCATACTCTGCATTAACAAGCTCTAAAAACTTTATAACATTATCATAGTTGTCAAGAGGTTCTCCACTTCCCATTAAAACTACATTAGAAATTCTTTCTCCAAGTAGTTTTTGAGCAACTAATATTTCAGATAATATTTCTCCTGCTGTTAAATCTCTAACTTTTCCATCTATTGTTGAAGCACAAAATGTACATCCCATTCTACAACCAACTTGAGTAGAAATACATATAGAATTACCATATTTGTACTTCATAATTACACTTTCAATTAAATTGCCATCTTCTAAAGCTAATAAAAGTTTTTTTGTTCCATCAAATTTAGAAACATATTCTTGAACTATTTTAGGAATTCCTATATAGAAATTTTCTTTAAGTTTTTCCTTAAGCCCTTTAGGTATATTTTTCATTTCATCAAACTGAAAACATTCTTTATATATCCATGAAAAAACCTGTTTTGCTCTAAAAGCACTTTCTTTATTCTCTTTCATCCATTCTTGCAATTCTTCTAGTGTATAATCTAATATATTATTCATATATTCTCCTAACATTTTTTAATCTTAGTTACAAAGAATCCATCCATATATTGATTTGGGAATATTGTTAATGTTCCTAAATCATCATATCTTAGATTTTCTTCTCTTCCAACAAATATCTTTTCAATTTTTGCATCTTTATGCTTATTTAAAAACCATGTTATATTTTCTTGATTTTCTTCTTTATTAACAGTACAAGTTGAATATATCATAACTCCATCTTTCTTTAAGTATTCCCAAGCATTATCCATTATTTGTCTTTGAATTTCTACAAGTTCTTTTATTTCACTTCTCTTTTTAGTCCATTTTATTTCTGGTTTCTTTCTTATTATACCTATTCCAGAACATGGAACATCAATAAGCACTCTATCTGCAAGGCCTATTAAATTAACATTAAGCTTTGTTGCATCCATTTCTCCTAAATCAATATTTGTTATACCTAATCTTTCAGCATTTTCTCTAACAAGTTCTAATTTTTGTGGATATAAATCAAAAGCTAATACCTTTCCTGTGTTATTTAAAAGTTCTCCTATATGAGTTGTTTTTCCACCAGGTGCACAACATAAATCTATAACTGTAAGATTATCTTCAATATCTAATAATGGTGCAATAAGCATAGCACTTTCATCTTGAACTGTTATTTTACCATCAATAAATGCTTGATTTTTTTCTATTCCTTTTCCACCTGTTATTGAAATTGCTTCAGGACAAACTTCTCCTTCTTCAACTTCATAACCTTCAGATTCTAATTCTTCAAATACATCTTCATAATCTGCTTTAATATTGTTAACTCTTACTGTTACCCCTGGAGTATTATTAAGTTCTTCTAATATTCTTATAGCTTCTGCTTCACCATATTGTTTTATAAGCATTCTTATCATCCAAGGTTCAAAGGATAAATTAAATGCTAATTCATCAATTTTATTTCTAAAATTAATTTCTACATTTCCATCTTTACTTAAATAGTTTCTTAATATTCCATTTACTAACTTTCCATCTTTTTCTGAAACTTCCTTTGCAAGTTCTACAGCTTCATTACAGGCTGCATAAGGTGGAATCTTATCTAAAAATTTCATTTGATATATAGCTACTCTTAAAATAGTTAATACCTTTTTATCCATTACAGATAAATCTTTAACTAAAGAGGCTAAAATCATATCTATTGTTTTTAATCTTCTTAAAGTTCCATAAACAATTTCTGTTGTAAGTCCTTTATCTTGATCAGATAAATCTGATGCATTTAATTCTTTTGAAAGTATTATATTAGAATAAGCTCCTTCTCTTATAACTCTATCTAATACTTTTACTGCAATTTCTCTACTATTCATATATCATACCTCTTAATCATCATTTCTATTACTTAATACTAATAATCTAATCAATTGTGAAATTGAATGTAAAACTGCTGCTACATATGTCATAGCTGCTGCTTTTAAAACTTTTTTTGCACCTTTTACTTCATCTTCATAAAGTATACTTCTACTCTTTAAAATTGAAAGAGCTCTAAAAGAAGCATTAAATTCTACTGGAAGTGTTATTAGTTGAAATACAACAACTGCTGAAAATAATATTATTCCTATTGTAGTTAATTTTTGAAGTCCTAAAACTAATCCTAAAAAGAATACAATCCAAGAAAAAGATGAACCTATATTAGCTACTGGTACAATAGCATTTCTTATTGTAAGTGGCTTATATCCTTCTTTATGTTGTATTGCATGCCCTACTTCATGAGCTGCTATTCCAGCTGATGCTATACTACTTCCACTATATACATCAGGTGATAATCTTAAAATTCTTTCACTTGGAGAATAATGGTCTCCAAGTTCTTGATTTATAACTTCTATTGAAATATCATATAATCCAGCTTCATCAAGCATCATTCTTGCAACTTGCTGACCTGTATAGCCATTTCTTGTACCTACTCTTTTATATTTTGAATATGCACTATTAATTTGCATTTGTGCAATAAAGCTTATAATAAGAGCTGGTATTAAAATTAACATAGTTGAATCATAATAAAACATAAAAATCCCTCCTATTTTAGGACAGTGTTTTCTTCAATAGTATTACCATTTATATATTGTTTAACTTCAAGTGGTTTTCCATTTGGAAATTGAACCTTTTTTACAAGTAATATATTTTCTACACAAGCTACTTTTATTCCTTCTTTTGAAACATTTAAAATTGTTCCTGGTTCTTTATTACTCTTTTCATTTATAACTTGTGCTTCAAATATTTTCATTGGCTTTTCTTTATAAAATGTATAAGCTATAGGCCAAGGATTTAATCCTCTTATAAAATTATTTACAGTTTCAGCATTTTCATTCCAGTTAATTTTAGCCATTTCTTTATTTAACATTTTAGCATAAAAGGTTTCACCCTCTTGCTTTACTGGAGTTATAGAACCTTCTTTCATTTTTTCAATTGTATCTATAAGTAAATCTGCTCCCCTGTCTTTTAATATGTCATATAATTCTCCTGCTGTCATGTTATCTTTAATTTCCACTTCATCTTTTAATAACATATCACCTGTGTCTAAACCTTCATTCATAAGCATTGTTGTGTTTCCAGAAATTTTTTCACCCTTAATAACAGCCCAATTTATTGGTGCTGCTCCTCTATACATTGGTAAAAGAGAACCATGAAGATTTATACATCCATATTTAGGTATATCTAAAATTTCCTTTGTAAGTATTTGACCAAAGGCAACTACTATTATAAAGTCTGGTTTCATTTCCTTAAGCTTTTCAATAAGTTCTCTATCTTCTTTAAGCTTTATAGGTTGATAAACAGGAATATTTTCTCTAACTGCAACTTCCTTTACTTCAGAATATGCCATTTTCTTTCCTCTTCCTTTAGGTTTATCAGGTTGAGTTAAAACAGCTAAAACTTCATACTTTTCAATAAGTTTTTCTAAAGATGGTACTGCAAACTCTGGAGTTCCCATAAAAACTATTTTCATTAAAGTATATTCCTCCTATTTTTCTACATAGTCTATAAATAATTTTCCATATAAATGGTCATTTTCATGGCATACTGCCCTTGCCATTAATTCTTCTGCTTCAAGAATAAACTCTTCACCCTTTTCATTAGTAGCTTTTACCTTAACATAATAAGGTCTCTTTACAGGTTCTTGTACTCCTGGTATGCTTAAACATCCTTCTTCATCTTCTTGTGAACCTTTAGTTTCTAATATTTCAGGATTTATAAATACAAAAGGACCATTTCCATCATAAATATCAATTACAAATATCTTTTTTAATATTCCAACCTGTGGTGCTGCAATTCCAACACCATCTGCTTTATACATTGTCTCTTTCATATCTTCTATTAATGTTAGAACTCTTTCATCTATCTTTTCTACTGTCTTAGATTTTTTTCTTAAAATTGGATCTCCTTCAATTCTAATATTTCTTATAGCCATTTTTAATAACCTCCTACGCCATATTGTTTGGATTAGTATCCATACTAACTCTTATTTCATTATATACACTCTTTGTCAATTCATAAAGTATATATTTTATTTTTTTAGGTATTTCTTCATTAAAATTACCTTTTATCATAATCTGCCATCTATAATTTTCCTTAATTTTCTTTATTATACATGGTACAGGACCTAATATTTCTAAGTTTTTTTCCTTACCTAATAATTCTTCTATTTTTTCTCCTAAATTATTCATAAACTTTTTTAAAATTTCTTCATTTTTACTTTGACAATTTATTAAAAATATTTTACTAAAAGGAGGATAATTCATCCTTTTTCTAATTTCTATTTCATCTTTATAAAATTTTTCATAATCATTTTCCATTGAATACTTTATTATTGGACTTTCTGGAGTATAGGTTTGAATAATAACCCTTCCTTTTTTATCCCCTCTTCCAGCCCTTCCTGATACTTGAGTTAAAATTTGATAAGTTCTTTCCCCTGCTCTATAATCTGGTATATTTAAAGATATATCAGCTGCTAAAACTCCTACTAAAGTAACATTTTTAAAATCCAGTCCCTTAGAAACCATTTGTGTTCCTATTAAAATATCTCCCTCACCTTTTTTAAAAGCATTATAAATCTTTTCATGAGAATCTTTAGTTCTTGTTGTATCAACATCCATTCTAAGAATTCTAGCTTGAGGAAATATTTTTTTTACCTCTGTTTCAACCCTTTCTGTACCAGCACCGAAAAATTTAACATACTTACTTCCACATTTAGGACAATTTTTTTCCTCTCTTTGAGTTATTCCACAATAATGACATACTAAAAATCCATTCTTATGATATGTCATAGCTACATCACATTTAGGACACTTAAATACATATCCACAATTTCTACAGGAAACAAAAGTTGAAAATCCTCTTCTATTTAAAAACAATATTGTCTGTTCCTTATTTTTTAAGTTAGCTTCTACTTCATTTTTAAGTTTTCTGCTTAAAAGAGACATATTCCCAGATTTTAATTCCTCTCTCATATCCACAGTTTCCATAAAAGGCATTGGAAGATTTTTAACTCTATTTTTTATTTCAAGAAATTCTAATTTTCCTTCCATGGCTTCATAATAACTTTCAACTGAGGGAGTTGCAGAACCAAGAATATACTTACAATTTTTAATTTTACTTAAAAACTCTGCTACTTCCTTTGTTTTATACTTAGGATTCTGTTCTGATTTATATGTATTTTCATGTTCTTCATCTATTATTATTAAACCTAAATCTTTAAGAGGAAGAAAAATTGCACTTCTTGCACCAACTACAAGCCTTACCTCTCCTCTTTTTACTCTAAACCATTCATCAAATCTTTCTCCTTGAGAAAGCTTACTATGAAACAAAGCTACATTAACTCCAAATCTTCCTTTAAATCTTTCTATCATTTGAGGAGTTAATGAAATTTCTGGTACAAGCATTATAACTGATTTTCCTGATTTTAAAACTTCAGAGGCTAAATTCATATACACTTCTGTTTTTCCAGAACCTGTTACCCCTTTTATTAAAAATCCCTTTTTATCAGAATTTAAAACTTTCTCAAATACATTTTTTTGTTCTTCATTTAACTGATTTTTTTTGTATTCTTTATAACTTTTTAAATTATATCTATTTACAATTTGTTCTTCACTTGATAAATATCCTTTTTCAATAAGCTTATTTATAGAATATGAAGATAAGCCATAATCATTTATAAGTTCACTTTTAATAAACATTCCACTATGTTCTTTTATAAAATTCATAACAAAAACATAATTTTCTTTTTTAGAAAGTTCCTCATTTAAGTCTTTTAAATAAACTATAACCTTTTTCTTTTTAGAAGTTAACCCACTCATAAGACCAACAGGAATTATAGTTCTTATTCCATCTATATATTTACATAAATATTTATCTCTTAAAAAGTTTATAAGCTTTAAATCATCTCTACTAAGTATTGGTTCTTTATCTAAAAGACAGGTTATTTTTTTAATTCTCTTAATATTTTCAACTCCATCACATTTTAAACCTATTACAAAGCCTTCAACGCTTCTATTTCCATTTCCAAAGGGAACTTTTACCCTATGTCCTACCTGTATGCTTTCGTTGTCCTCATCCCTTACCTTATATGTGAAAGGTCTATCAATTTGAACTGCATCACTATTTATTATTACTTCTGCATATAAATCTATCAATCCCTTCACCTCTTGTATAAATTATAATCTATATAAGAAAAAGCGCTAATTTATGCGCTTTTCTAAAATAATGTCAAATAAATTTCTAGCTACTTTTCTTTTGCTCATCTTTTCTAAAGGAAATTCCTCTCCATTTTTTGAAATTATTATAACCTTATTATCTGATGAACCAAAGCCAGTATCCTTAGAAGTTATATCATTTGCTACAATATAATCTAAGTTCTTTTTTTCAATCTTTTTTCTTGCATTCTCTACTACATTTTGGCTTTCTGCAGCAAATCCTACTAGAATTTGATTTTGTTTTTTATCTCCTAACTCTTTTAAGATATCATTATCTCTAACAAGTTCTATTACTAATGAGCCTTCACCTTTTTTAATCTTTTCATTGCTATATTCTTTAGGCTTATAATCTGCTACTGCAGCTGATTTAATAACAATGTCTACATTGTCATATAATGAAAGTACTTCTTCTCTCATTTCTGAATTTGTTGTAATTTTTATAGTTTTTATTCCTACTAAAGGCTCTTCATTAGTTGGTCCTGAAATTAAAGTTACATCTGCTCCTCTATCTCTTGCTTCTTCTGCAATAGCATAGCCCATCTTTCCTGTTGAGTGATTGCTTATAAATCTTACAGGGTCTATTGATGCTCTTGTTGGTCCTGCTGTAACTAAAACCTTTTTTCCAACTAAATCTTTTTTATCATATAAATTACTCATTGTAATATCTACAATATCTTGTACAGGAGCTAGTTTTCCTTTTCCTTCATCTCCACAAGCTAGTCTTCCACTTGATGGTTCTATAAATTCATAGCCTAAATTTTTAAGTTTTTTAATATTTTCTTGTACTATAGGATTTTCATACATATTTGTATTCATAGCTGGTGCAAAAACTACCTTTGCCTTTGTTGCCATTATTGTAGTAGAAAGCATATCATCTGCTATTCCATTTGCTACCTTTCCTATAATATTAGCTGTTGCAGGTGCTACTAAAAAAACATCTGCTCTTTTTGCAAGACTTATATGTTGAATTTCCCAAGCTTTTGGTTCTTCAAACATATCAGTAGTCACCATATTTTGACTTATAGCTTGAAATGTTATAGGATTTACAAATTCCATAGCATGCTTTGTCATAATAACTCTTACATCAACATCTTTTTTTCTTAAAGCACTTATTACATCTAAAGCCTTATAAACAGCTATTCCTCCTGTTACTCCTATAACTACACACTTTTTCTTATCCATAATATTACTTCTCACTATTTTGTGGTGCTTTTTCATAAGTTACTAGCCCATCATTTACTTCATTTATAGCTATTGTTAAAGGCTTTTTAGAATCAACTTCTTCAAGAGGTTTAGCCCCTCCTATTATTTGTCTTGCTCTCTTTGAAGTTACCATTACTAAACTATATCTATCCTCAACTTTTTTTAATAAATCAACAACTGATGGATTAATCATTGTATTTGCCATTAATTAAGCCCTCCTTAAAATCTAAAATATCATAATCTATATTACTTACTCTACAGTCTTCTGCATATAAAATATTTTGAACCTTTTTTACTGCTTCTTCTAAATCATCATTAACAACAGCATAATTATATTTTGAAATATAATTAATTTCTTCATATGCAGTTTTAAATCTTTTTATTAAGCTTTCAGGAGTTTCACTGCCTCTTGCTATTATTCTTCTTTTTAATTCCTCCATTGATGGTGGAAGTATAAATATAAAAACTCCATCTTCACAATTTTTCTTTACATTTAAAGCCCCTTGAACATCAATTTCTAAAATAATGTTCTTTCCTTCATTAATCATTTCTTCAACATTAAATTTTGGTGTTCCATAGTAGTTTCCATGAACTTCTGCCCATTCTAAAAACTCATTATTATCAACCTTTTTCTTAAATTCCTCTTGAGTTAAGAAATAGTAATTTACTCCATCTACTTCTCCTTTTCTTGGACTTCTTGTAGTTGCAGAAACTGATATGTAAAGATTATCTTCTCTTTCTAAAAGTGCTTTACAAATTGTTCCCTTACCAGCTCCTGATGGACCTGAAATAACTATTAAATTTCCTTTTTTCATTATTCTTCAACCTCATCCTCTATATCATCTCTTGTAGATAATCTATTAGCAACTGTTTCAGGTTGAACTGCTGATAATATTACATGGTCTGAATCTGTAATTATAACAGCTCTTGTTCTTCTTCCATAAGTAGCATCTATTAACATTCCTCTATCTCTTGCTTCTTGTATTATTCTTTTTATAGGTGCTGATTCTGGACTTACAATTGCAACAAGTCTGTTAGCAGAAACTATATTTCCAAAGCCAATATTGATAAGTTTTATTCCCATTAATTTACTCCTCCTTATTTATTCAATATTTTGAACTTGTTCTCTAATTTTTTCAATTAGATTTTTTATATCTATAACTATATTAGTTATATTAATATCATTTGCCTTCGAACCTATGGTATTTGACTCTCTATTCATTTCTTGAACAATAAAATCAAGCTTTCTTCCTACAGGCTCATTTAAATTTAAAGTTTTTCTCATTTGTTCTAAATGACTTTTTAATCTTGTAACCTCTTCATCTACAGCTGCCTTATCAGCAAAGATAGCTACTTCAACTGCTATTCTTTCCTCATCAATTTTTAAGTCTTTAGTAAGTTCTGATATTCTATCTTCTAATTTTTTCTTATATACTTTTGGTAAATCATCTGCAAGAGATTCAATCTCTTTTACCTTCTCTTCAATTACATTTAATTTAACAAGAATATCTTCTTTAAGCTTTTCACCTTCACGAATTCTCATTTCAACCATATTATCTAAAGAAGTCTCTATTAAAGGCTTTATTTCTTTTAATACTTCATCTAAATTTTCTTCTTCTGCTTCTAAGGTTAAAACTTCAGGAAAATTTGCAAGCTTACTTACAGTTATATCATTTTCAATATTAAATTCTTTTTGAAGTTCATTAAGGCAATTATAATATCCTTTAGCCACTTCTAAATTAAGCTTAGGCATAGCTGATGCTTTTTCATAACTTTTATAATTTATAAATACATCAACTTTTCCTCTGTTAAGTCTTGTATTTATTATCTTTCTTATTTCCTCTTCTAAAGATATCATAAATTTAGGCATTCTAATATTTAAATCTAAATATCTATTATTAACACTCTTCATTTCAATAGAAAATAAATGTTCTTTTCCTTCTTCACTTTGAGCCCTTCCAAAGCTAGTCATGCTCTTTATCAATTTTTTCACATCCTCTATCCTTTAATAAATAAAATAATAGTTTATTTTATTTTTTCAGTCAATATTTTGTTAACATTTCATTAACATTTTTACAAAATAATTTTTCACAAAAATAAGCTGTTGCATAAATATATTGTATCAATATTTTTATGCAACAGCAGCACTAAATTAGTTTTTATTTTACATTACAAATAATTTTATTAAGAATATAATTGCAAGAACTACCATAACCAATGATACTTTCTTCCTATCTTCTTTTTTACATATTAAATTATAAATTAAGTTTATAAATACATATGATAATACTCCAATAGTTAATCCATCACCTATACTATAAGTAAGTGGCATTAATGCTATTGTTAAGAAAGCTGGTACTCCTTCTGTAATATCACTAAAGTCAATATTTTTTACAGATTCAAGCATTAAATATCCAACATACATAAGAGCTGGTGCTGTAGCACAAGATGGAATTGCTACAAATATTGGTGAGAAAAACATAGCAAGTAAAAATAATATTCCAGCAAATACTGAGGTCCATCCAGTTCTTCCTCCAGCTGCAACTCCTGTTGAACTTTCAACATAAGTAGTTACTGTTGAAACTCCTAAAACAGCTCCCACTGTTGTACCAACAGAATCAACTAATAAAGCTTTACCTGCATTTGGTACATTTCCATCTTTATCAAGCATTCCTGCTCTTGATGTAACTCCTACTAAAGTTCCTATAGTATCAAAGAAATCTACAAATAAAAATGTAAAAACTATTGTTATAAATGTTCCTATAGTTTCTGGGTGGAACATATATCCAAAATCTATTTTTCCTGCAATAGGTGCTATGCTTTCAAATTTAAATATACCTTCTGGAAGATAAATTCCAAAATCTCCTGCATTAGGATTTATAAAATAAGCATATCCCCAAGCACATAATGTTGAAATTACTATTCCCCAAAGAATAGAACCTTTAACTTTCTTTTTATCTAATATAACTATTACTAAAAGTCCTACTAAAGCTATTATAACTGTTGGTGATTTAAAACTTCCAAGAGCTACTGTTGTTGCTTCATCTGCTACTACAATATTAGCTCCTAAAAAACCTATAAATGCAATAAAAAGACCTATTCCAGCTGTAACTGCATGTTTCATATTTATAGGAATAGCTTTTACTACAGCTTCTCTTACTTTAAATAAAGATAAAAGTATAAATATAATACCTTCTACAAAAACTGCTGATAAAGCAATTTCCCAAGTTATTCCATCTCCAGTTGCTATTCCAGCAAAGTAAGCATTTAAGCCCATTCCTGATGCTAATGCAAAGGGTAAGTTGGCAAATAAGCCCATGACAATAGTAGTAAGTCCAGCTGATAAACAAGTAGCAGTAACTAAAGCTCCCTTATCCATTCCAGTACCACTTAAAATATTAGGATTTACTGCAATGATATAAGCCATTGCTAAGAAAGTAGTAAGTCCAGCTATAAATTCTTTTTTATAGTCTACTTTCTTGTTAGATAAGATTTCCAAAATTCTTCCTTTTTCTTTTACTTCTTGCATTTTCCTGTCTCCTCCTTAAAATTAATTAAGGAAGTAGATTAAACTTTCTCTACTTCCCTTTAGACATTTTTATACAATAAGTACCCATAGTCAGATATTTTGTGGTTATCTGGTAGAGACTGGTGAACCTTATTATCACCATTATATGAGTTTCCTAATTGATTATAAGCTATATAATATTTTATTGTCAATTAATATTTTTTCTTAGATTTAACCTATTATATATGAAAGCTCATCTTGTATTCTATCTACTCTGCATTCCTCTGCTGATATAATTTTTTCTATTTTTTCAACAGCCCTATCTATGTTGTCATTTACAACTCCATAATTATATTTAGATATTGAATTTATTTCTGGATACGCAGAATTAAACTTTCTTATTAACATCTCTGGTGTTTCTACCTTATCACTATTTAATATTGTTTCTTTAAGTTCCTCTATAGATGGTGGTAATATAAATATTAATACTGCATCTTCAATTTTTTCTTTAATTTGAAGAGCTCCCTTTATATCCACCTTTGTTATTACATTCTTTCCTTCTTTAAGAAATTTCTCCACTTGACGTTTAGGAGTTCCATAATAATTATCATAAATTTCAGCCCATTCAAGGAAAAATCCTTGTTGAACCCTTTTTAAGAATTCCTTTTTATCTAAATATTCATATCCTTCAATTTCATCTTCTCTTTTTTCCCTTGTTGTAAAAGACTTTGCAAGTACAAGATTATTATCCTTTTTTAATAAAGCTTCTATTACCTTGTCTTTTTTTGCTCCTGTTGGTCCTGATATAGTTAATAACATTCCTTTCTTTGCCATTTTTATCCCTCCATTTTTATATTAATGTAAAAGTATACAATAATGATTATTTCTAATTTAATATAAAAAAATAACCTTTGAACACAAAAGTTATTTAAATTTTTTGGTTTTTGGCAGGGCGGCGTATCCTGCATCTCTGTTTACTGTTTCCAGCGTGTGAGGAGCCCTTTCTCACCTCAAAAACCTACATATTATATTATTATAATTACATTTTATCCATTTTTCAATATTTTTTTACTCATTTTTAACAATTCTTCCACTTTGAAGCCTATTTTCTATTTTGCTTTTAGTTATTGGATAAAGAGTTGTAACAAATATACAATCCTCTTCTTCATCTATTTTTAATCCTAATAAAAGCATACCATCTATCTTCTTAATAAGTTCTAAATCATAACTTTCATTTCTTTTTCTATATATTCCTATATAATCAGGCTTTTCTATTATATTTTCTATAGTTCTATATAAATTTTCTTTAACATTTTTACTTAATTGCTTGCTATGATATTTTCTAATGTGGTTTATAACTCCTGGAGAGGCATATACACTTCTTTGAATTGCACAATTTAACTTTTTAGTTAAAGAAGTTGTTATTTTACCAACCTTTTTGTATTGCCTATAATACTTTCCCATATCTTCTTCACCACACCTTTTGTTTTATAAAATTATAACATTCCCTTATTAATATTATATTATACAATTATTAATATTTATAACATTTTTATATTATCTCTTTAGCATCTTTAGGCAATTTACTTATATAAAGTAAGTACGAAAAACATCTTTCTGCTTCCTGATTATATAAAAAGCCAAGTCTGTGGCTTATCTCTCTTGAAATATCTTTAAACAATTCCCCCATTGCAAAAAGGGAATCCCATATGGAAGTTATATTTCCTGCTGGATAAGTTTTAAGAAACCTATTCCATATTTCATCTGGTAAATAATTTTTTAAGTACTTTCCATTCTTTCCAACACTACAAGAAAAATCTGTTGAAATTCCCACATACCAAGATAACATTTCTATAAGCTGAGGACGTACATAAAAATTTAAATTATCCATAGCATAAGGAATTTCTTCTCTCCAAAGACCCTTTGCTACATAAATACTTACCCACCAAAATTCATTACAAGCTCTATAAAATAATTCTTTTGTAGGCTTTTTAACCCAATATTCTTTATCTGTTGGTTCTAAAAGCTTTGGGAAAATATTATCTTTGTCTAAAAGTATAACTGTTAGCTTGTCTTTTTTTACTTCTTTTAATGCAAATTCTTTAGTTTGTATATGTAAATCTATTCTATTTCCATCTATAAATTGCATTAAATATCCATAATTATTTTTAAAATTTGTTTTTATCCCTGCAATTTTATCTAACTCATCAGGTAATTGCATAATAAGCTTTTCTCCAAATACTTCTATCCATTCTCTATCTTTTATAAATGATTTTGTTTCATTAACTACATAAGTAATGTCAAAATCTTGAAAAATATCCTTTGGCACTTTTGAATTTGTTCTTGAACCATTCATATAAACTCCACGTATTCTTTCATCTTTTTCTGCAACACCAAGTATTAAATCAAACATTTCTTTTTCTGTTCTCATAGACTTCTCCTTTCTAATGCTTATACTTGTCTTTTCTTAATATCTCATATAGAGCAAGTATTAAACACCCTATTCCATAACATGCTATATCTTTTAAATCAAATACAGAGCCCATAATTACTTTTGCAAAACTATTATTTTCAAGCCCTAATATATTAATTATTTTAAAATATTGCATAACTTCTACTGCTACTGAAAAAATAAATATATAAAGTGGTAATAATCTACACTTTTCTGGTATAAAAATTCTAACAAATGAATATAAAACAATAACTACAATAGCATCTCCAACATATGGTCTTATAAAATCATCATGAACATATAATGCTATTAAAGTTTCAACTACCATAAGTAAAATAAATACTATTAAGTAAAATACTCTTTTCATTTTATCAATTCCTCTTTATTAATTCTTACTATATATAACTAACTCCCTTTTTCTTTAATTTTGCTCTAATCTTTATAACCTTTTTTATAGGAAATACTGTATCTATTGAATCTTTAAGTATTTCTACCTTTAATCCTAATTTAACTGCTCCCTTAGCAGTTTTTGAAACACAGCCACCTTCATCAATTCCACAAATTTGTATTGTATTAATATTATGATTTTCTAAGAAAAATTTTAACTCTTTAATAGTAAATGCATTTTTATGTTTCTTTTCAAAATAATGATAATCCTCATTATTTATTGTTAATTTACTATATAATTGTGCTCCTTCTGTTCCACTAATAGCATATCTAAATAACTTTCTTGAAATAAAAGTATTATCTAATACATGAGCTATATATACAATTTCATTTCCTTCTTCTATATTTTTTTCTATATTATTATTTATATTTGAAATAAGCTTGTCTATATTTTTATAATGGAATTTTTTCTTATCTCTATTTTCCCATAAAAAATCATTTTGAATATCAATTACCAATAAAGCTTTTTTCATAATAACCATACCTTCTTTTTAAACTTACTTAAGTTTATATTATAACAACAAAATTTAAATTAAAATACTTATAAAATATTGTAATAGAAATTTAACAATATACAAATTTATTATATATCTTTTTCTAAATTTATTACTTTTAATATAAGCTTTTCAAAAGATTCACAAAACTTTAAGTCATCTTCATGAGTTCTTTTTTTAGGCCCTTTAAGATGATTTTTACTTGAAGCTTTTCTTAATGACTTTGCTATATGACGCTCCATTAAAAGCCTATCAATATTTTCATTTGTATAAAGCCTTCCATTTTGATTAATACCAAAAGCCCCTTTACCAAGTGCCATAGCAGCTACTCCATAATCTTGAGTTATTACAATATCTCCTTTTTTGCACTTATTTACAAGAACAAAATCTACTGCATCCATTCCTGCCCCTACTATAAAAATTTCACTGTAATCTGAAGTTAATATATGATTTGTATCACATAATAAAGTTACCTTTAAATTATATTTTTTTGCTATAATTTCTGCTTGTTTTACTACAGGACAAGCATCTCCATCTATAAATATTTCCATAACTTAATCCTTTCAAAATGCTTATATATTTTTATTATACCATTTTTATTTATTAACTAATAATTTATTTACAAATTTTACTTATTATATATTTTAAAACTTTCTAACTAAATAAAAGGAAATTCTTAAACTTCTTTCTTTTACTAAGCTTATTATTAACTTGACAAGTTATCTAAAGTTTTTAAAATATGTAAATTCCTATAAAAAAAATAAAAGGACTTATTATTTGTAATAATAAATACCTTGATAAATTTTAGCATTTCTTATTTTAAAATACTTAATAAAACCAAGCCATTTTTTATAGCAAATAATATTTCCTTTTATTTATTTTAGTTTTTTATCTTTAAATTATTTTAAAAATCTACTTCTGTTCCATAATAAGTAGCTTTTAATAATTGAGCCATTTGTGAAGGGTGAATCTTTCTTGGATTAGAGCCAGTACATGCATCTTGAACTGCAAGGTCTGAAACCTTATCTAATTTATCTAAAAATTCTTCTTCAATTATTCCAAATTCTTTTAATGTTTTTGGAATATTCATTTTTTCATTAAATTCTTGGATTTTCTTGCATAAAGCATCTACAAGAGCCTTATCACTATCTCCTTCTAATTTAATTGCTTTAGCAATTTGTGCATATCTTTCTTCTGCTACCTTTTCCTTTGCATTATATTTAATTACATATGGAAGATATATTGCATTTGCACAACCATGTGGAATATGTCCTGTACTATAAGCTGGTCCTGTTTTATGTGCCATAGAGTGAGTAATTCCTAAAAGTGCATTACTAAATGCCATTCCTGCTAAACATTGAGCATAATGCATTTGTTCTCTTGCATTTTTATCCCCATTAAAGGAATCTATAAGATATTTTATAATCATTTTTATAGCTTGTATTGCAAGTGGGTCTGTAAATGGTCCATTTAAAGTAGATACATAAGCTTCAATAGCATGAGTTAAAGCATCCATTCCTGTATAAGAAGTTAACTTCTTAGGCATTGTTTCTGCAAGTTCTGGGTCAACTACTGCAATATCTGGTGTTATATTAAAATCTGCTAATGGATATTTTGTTTCTTTTTGATTATCTGTAATAACTGAAAAAGCTGTTACTTCTGTTGCTGTACCTGATGTTGATGGTATAGCTAAAAATTTTGCTTTTTTTCTAAGCTTTGGGAAAGAGAATGGTTGAATAATTTCTTCAAAACTTGTATCTGGATATTCATAAAATACCCACATCGCCTTTGCTGCATCAATTGGAGAGCCTCCACCCATTGCAATAATCCAATCAGGTTCAAACTTTCTCATTGCTTCAGCACCAGCCATAACAGTTTCAACAGAAGGGTCTGGTTCAACGTTTTCAAATAATTGAGTTTCTATTCCAGCTTCTTTTAAATAATCTAAAACTTTATCAACAAAGCCAAATTTTTTCATTGAGCCTCCACCTAATACAAGGATTGCTTTCTTTCCTTCTAAGGTTTTTAAAAATTCAAGAGAACCTCTACCCCAATATATATCTCTTGGTAATGTAAATCTATTCATTCTAATTCCTCCTTATTTAAGAATATTCTTACTTTTCTTAATAATTAAATTATATACTCTTTTTTAAAGTTTTTAAAGTAGTTTTTTCAATATTCTAAATAATTTTTGTATTTTTCCTAAAAAAATAAAGGCAAAAGTAATTGTTACTAATGCCTTTTTTAAATATTTTTATAAAATTTTTATATCTTCTTTAAATTCTAAAAAAGCTTCATCATCTTCAAAAAAAATAGGATATTTCATATTATAGTTTCCCCATATAGTACACTTAGATTTTGTAAAATAAAAAGTACTAAATAAAATTTCCTTTGCTGTAAGCTTTAATAATATTTCAAGAATTTCATTATTTAATCTTAGAAAAATTTCTTCTTTTCCTAAATTTAAATCTTCTATAATTTTAACTTCATCTTCACTTAAAGCTCTTTTTACTCTTTCTTTTTCATCACTATTTAACCTTCCATAGTAAAAATCTGCAAAGGAATTTTTTTCTGTATTTTTTATATATAATTTTCTTATTATATTATTTACAAATTCTTCAGTTCCTTCAATAATAGTATTTTTATAATTATCAAAGCCTTTTTGAATATTATCAAAATATAAAATATTCTCCTTTTTTATTTCCTGCTTTGTAAATATATTTTTCATATATATATTGCTCCTAAATTATTCTTTTGCCTTTAGCTTCTTTTAACCACTTTGGAAATTCATTAAGTAATTTTTCATATAATTCTTCATCAGATAAAGAATCTATATTATCTATAGCAAAAAAGTTACTGTTATCTACAGCTCTCTTTCCTAATGTATCTAACTCCTCTAATATTCCATAATCATGTCCACCAATTCCTACAAATTGCCAAAATATTGGCTTTGATGAACTTTCTATTATTAATTTCTTTATAGGTCCTTTTTTGTATATACCACCATCACTTATAAATATAATATAAACTGGCTCTTTGCTTTTTTTATACTCTTTAATTAATTCTTTCATAACAACAGGTTCATTATTAACTCCACCAATGTCCCATTTATTCCATCCACCTTCTTCATTATTTAAATATCCATTAATATTATCTAAATTTATTGAAGATAAATGTATACTTTTTTGTGCAAATGCCCATGTATCTAACTCTCCATCATCATCAAACATTAATGCAATAGGAAGAAGTTTATCCATAGCCCTTTGAACATCCCCTCCCTTATATTGATGAAACATTGACCCTGACCTATCTAAAACAACTACAACTCTAGCTATAATATTTTGAATATTTTTCTTTTCTAATGTAATAGTAACTTTTTTAGTTAAGTCAATTAAATGTGGTGCCTTTTCTAATACTATTTTTTCAACTCTTTTCTTTTTCTCTAAAAATGCCCTATCAACTTTAATTCCTTCTGTTTCTTCAGTTTTTGGAATTTCTTTTTTAACTTCTTTTGGCCTAGCATTAACAGTAGGTTCTACTTTTTCATTCTCTGGCTTTGCTTCCTCTCCACCATAATTTCTTAAAATATCTCCAAGGCCTCCATTAAATCCACTTGCTATTATATTACTTCTCCATAAACCATCTTTTAAATATATCTCTAAAAGAACTATTGATTTTTCTTTAGTATATTCTACTCCTTTAAATTTAAAATCTGCTAATACTGAATTTTCATTTGAAAATTTTAATATTCCTTCATTTACATCCTTAATGTTTCCATCTCCATCTATTGATATACTTAATATTATTTTTTTAATACTTTGTGGTAATAAAGAAAAATCAATATAAAATGTGTCTTTATTATTATCTTTTTTTATAGCCCCTTCTGGAGAAGATAATTGATTATAAAAAATAAAATATCTATCATCTGATAAATTATCATTTTCATCTACTCCAAAGCAACTCATATCTAGTTCTAACTTATTATTAAGGCTTTTTTCTACCTCTAGTTTTAATTTTGAATTAACTCCTATTTGTTGTAATTTAAATCTTTGACCTCTCACTAAATTCATCATAAAAATTCCTCCCTAAAATCCCATATCTTTAAGTTTACTTACTAAATTTACATAAAACTCACAAACATTAAAATCTTCTATATCAATTCTTGTTAAATCAATTACATCTCCATGAGATATTCCTCTTTTTTTTGCTGTTATTAATCCTAAAAAATTTCCCCATTTACCAGAATTAACTTCAACTAATCCATCATTTTCTCCATCAAAAATCTTACATAATATATAGCCTAAATTTAAAGGAAAACTTGCACTAAATACATTTTTCATTTTAGACATAACACTTTGATAATAAACTCCCTCTACATCTAAAACTTTTTTATTAAATTCATTACATCTACTTGCTGTAAGGTCTTTTACTCCTGATAAAAAATCTGGATTTTTATCCCCTAGTTTTATAAAGGTTTTATTATACTTTTCTGCTATAAAATCTACTAACTTACTTGGAAGCTTGTCTAACAAATATTCTGCAAATTTGCAACCTCTATGAGGAGTATTAATAGTTGTTAAAGAAGCTACATACTTATCAAGCCCTAAACAGCTTATAGCATATCTAGAATCTAGTCCTCCTTTTGAATGAGCAATTATATTAACCTTTTCACAACCAGTATCCTTTATTATCTTTAAAATATTTTCTTTTAATTCCTCTCCACTTTTACATACTGCATTAGAAGATTGCTGCTTTCCATAAAATATTTCTGCCCCATTTTTTATTAATGCCTTTGGAATTCTGCCCCAATAATTTATAAACATCCAATCTCTAAAAAATATTCCATGAACCATTACAATTGGATATTTAGTTTTACAAACTTCCTTTTCCTTTCTAGCTAAATTTAGTTCTTCCTTTGAAAGTTCAGAAAAATATTCAAACCTTACTTTTTTACAAGCTTTTTTAAGAAGAATAAGATTTACAATAGGCATCCACCATAAACATAATAATAATACTCTATAAGAAAAACCTAATTGCCTTGAAGTAAATAACAATCTAAAAAATCCATTTATTAAGGGTAAAATCCCAATTACTAATGCTATAACTATATTTAAAACAATAATCCAAGTACTTAAAGAAATCCCCTTAATTAAAAACATATAAATATAAAGTATACTTTCTAAAAATATACATAAAATAGAATCTATAAGTAACTCATACCCTCCAATCATTATTTTTAACCTTTTGCTTAATTGTTTTTCTTTTCTTGGTATAATATTTATATATAAATATAAAATTCCTAATAAAACTGTTGCTATTATAAGAAATATGTTTTTTATTTTTTCTGAATTAAATATAAACACCATATTCATAAGAAGAATAATTACTAAAAGGTTTTTACCCCTAGATAAGTAATTTTTCACAATATTTTCCTCCCAATAACTTTCAATCCTTATTAAAAATATTACTAACACTTATTATAACATAGATTTTTACTGATTTTTTCTTGCAAAAAAAAATAATTATGATATTATATAAAAAGGGAATGAAGTTCTCCCTAAGTATAATAATACTTAAACCGCTTATTAAGCTGATGACTTCTGCGATTAATAAATTAACGCAGATGCTATCAGCTTTTTCTGCGTAAAAAGGAGGACTATAATGTTATTAAGTATTGCATTAATTTTAATTATTGGTATGTTTATGGGGTGGATATGTGAAAGGATAAAATTGCCAAGCCTACTTGGAATGTTAATAACAGGTATTATTTTAGGACCATATGTATTAAATTTACTTGATGGAAGTATTTTAAACATTTCAGCAGAGCTTAGGAAAATTGCTTTGATTATTATTTTAACAAGAGCTGGTTTAGGACTTGATTTATCAGGTCTTAAAAAAATAGGCAGGCCAGCTATTCTTATGTGTTTTGTTCCTGCAAGTTTTGAATTGTTAGGAATGGTTTTAATTGCACCAAAGGTTATGGGACTATCAATTTTAGAAGCAACTATCCTAGGTTCTGTTTTAGCAGCAGTATCTCCTGCTGTAGTTGTGCCAAGAATGGTAAAAATCATGGATGAAGGCTATGGAACAAACAAAGGAATTCCACAATTAATATTAGCTGGTGCTTCTGTAGATGATGTATATGTAATTGTGCTTTTTTCAACCTTTACTGGAATAATGCAAGGAAAAGGAACTTCCATATTAAGTTTTATAAATATTCCAATATCAATTATTCTAGGAATTTGTATAGGACTTTTTATAGGATATTTACTAGCATTTTATTTTAAAAAGATACATATACGTGATACTTCAAAAGTACTTATAATCTTAAGTATTTCATTCATACTTGTTGTAATTGAAGATAAACTTACAACAGCCATTACATTTTCAGCACTTATTGCAATTATGTTTGTTGGTGTTGGACTTCAAAGAAAAAGAGACGTTGTGGCAAAAAGGCTAGCACTTAAATATGGAAAGCTATGGGTAGGCGCAGAAGTATTCCTATTTGTACTTGTAGGTGCAACAGTTAATATTGGTTATCTTAAAAATGTGGGCTTAAAGGCAATAATTGTTATTATAGGTGCATTGATATTTAGAATGCTTGGAGTATTTGTATGTCTTCTTGGAACTAATCTTTCAGGAAAAGAAAAATTATTTACAATGATGGCATATACACCAAAAGCAACTGTTCAAGCCGCAATAGGTGGAATACCCTTAGCATTAGGATTTGCTTGTGGAAACACTATATTAACAGTTGCAGTATTAGCAATAGTGTTAACAGCTCCACTTGGTGCTTTTGCAATAGACTTATCCTATAAAAAATTATTATCAAAGTAAAACTAAATATTCTTTTTTCTCTTACTAAAAAAGCATTGTATTTAGAAAATTAGTATATCTTTTTATACTTTTATCTAAAACAATGCTTTTTAGTTAAGTTTATTTTTTACTTAAAAATCTAATTATTAAATTAATGTGTATCCTGCACTTTTATACATGTGTTTACCTATTATAAACTTTTTTGCATTAACCTTTTCTGCCAATTCATTTGTAATAATAAAATCCTTTGTTACTTTAACAAGATATTGCTTATCATTTTTCTCGACTAAATAATAGGCTGAATTGTCATTTAAATAATCAACAAGTTGCACAACACCTGGCTGAACTACAAAATCCAATAACCATTCTGCTTTGCTCATTTTTTTTGTTCTAATCAATGGATAAATCTTAGTAGCATCACTATTTTTTGCATAACAGACAGCATCTTTTTTATCTCTACATTTACCTGATTTTTCATATTCATCAAGATTAATAGATTCTTTCATCTCATTAAAGCTAATTTTTTCATCTTCATCTAACAAATAATCAATGCTAACATTAAGCAACTGAGACATGACTTTAAGATTGTTTACATCTGGCATACCTTTATCAGTTTCCCACTTAGCAATTGCAGATCTTGAAACATTCATTTTCTCTGCAAACTGTTCTTGTGATAATCCTGCTTTTTTTCTTGCTTCCTTTAATTTTTCTCCAAATGTCATTTTAAATTCCTCCTTATAATCTGCCATCTATCATGGCATTGTTTTATTTACAAGATCATCCTACTGCATATGCCTTGTAACAATCAAGAAATGAACTGTAACAACATTGTTACTTTCCGTAACATCTAATATTTATGCGAAATTATATTTATAAATAGAGGCTTACATCTGTTTTATCTACATCCCTATTAATTATATCAAAGAATTTATATCAAGGAACTTATTTATACAAATCTGAATTTCAAATAAAATATTTTTTCTATATCTCTTTAAGTGTTATTTTTTTACAAATAGAAAAAGAGCCTAAGATTATGCTTAGACTCTAAAAAGATTTATAAATTTTGAAGGTAAAAAATAGTTTTATATAAATAACTTTTTATATTTAATATTTTTTGATAATGTTTTATTTAATTAATGTTTGAAACTACAATCTTTTTTACAATATAATGCAAATAAGTCCTCCATTTCCCTCATTTATAATCTTTTGAAGGGTCTTTTGGATTTTTATTTGAACATCTTCTGGCATTTTGTATAGTTTGTTTTGAAGTCCTTCTTTTACTAGTACTTCTAGTGATTTTCCAAACATATTACTTTGCCAAAGGCTTGTTGGGTCTGTTTCAAATTGGTCTAGTATAGCTTTTACAAGTTCTTCTGATTCTTTTTCTGACCCCATTATAGGGCTTATTTCTGTTTTTATATCTGCTTTTATAAAGTGAAGAGAGGGTGCACTTGCTTTTAATTTTACTCCAAATTTATTTCCTTGTTTCACAATTTCAGGCTCTTCAAATTTCATTTCTGATAATTGTGGTGCAACTAATCCATAGCCTGTTTCTCTTACATCATTTAAAGCATCCTTTACTCTATCATATTCTTTTTTAGCAAAGTTTAAATCTTTAATTATTGCTAATAAATCGCTTTCTGAAGATACATTTAAGTCACATATTTCACTAAGAACTTTATAAAAAACCCCATCTTCTGGCTTTAATACTACTCTTCCTATTCCTATTCCTAAATCCATTTCTGATAATGTGGATGTGCCTAAGTACTCATCATTTTTTATTTTATCAAGGGAGATTTTTATATCCTTTACTTTAGATATATCTTCACTCATCTCCTTAATTATGTTGAAGAAATCTTTTTTTAACCAATGGCTAGGTTCTAATTTTTCAAGCCATTCTGGCATATCAATATTAATTTCTTTTACTGGGAATTCATTAAGTACACATTTAAATATTTCTTCTATATTTTCTTCATTCATATTATATACATCCATTATTTGTACTGTAACTTTATATTTTTCTTCCATTTCCTTTTTTAATGCTTTAGTTTCTTGTGAATTTGGTCTTGAAGTGTTAAGTATAATAACAAATGGTTTATTTATCATTTTAAGTTCATTTATAACCCTTTCTTCTGGTTCTAAATATTCTTCTCTTTTAATACCTGTAATACTTCCATCAGTTGTTATTACAAGACCTATTGTTGAATGGTCTTGAATTACTTTTCTTGTTCCTATTTCTGCTGCATCTTCAAAAGGGATTTCATAATCATACCAAGGTGTATGAACCATTTTAGAGTTTTCTCCCTCAAGATATCCAAGAGCTCCCTTTACAATATACCCAACACAATCTACCATTCTTACTTTAAATTTTATTTCATCATTTAAGCTTATTTCAATTGCTTCATTGGGTACAAATTTAGGTTCTGTTGTATGAATGCTTTTTCCTGAGCCACTTTGTGGAAGTTCATCTTTAGCTCTTTCTTTCTTAAAGCTATTATCAATCTTTGGTATAACCATTAAGTCCATAAATTTTTTTATGAAGGTTGATTTACCTGTTCTTACAGGACCAACCACACCAACATATATGTCGCCTTGGGTTCTTTCAGCTATGTCCTTATATATATTGAAGCTCTCCAAGTTATAACCTCCTAAATTTATTCTTAACAGTATATGTATATTCTCCTTATTATATTTTATTCAATTTGATATATACTACACCATCTCTATATGATATGATTAACCTTTAATAAAATGAACTATTTTTTATAACAAATATATATAATTTCCTATAGAATAAAAAAAGTGTGAATTATTATCTTAAATAAACTTAAAAATAATAATTCACACTTTTAAATTATAAAGCCTTTATAAACTTTCAGATTTTTTCTCACGAACCATTAAATTATTTACAGCAGTTTTAGGGTCAACTCCCTTAAATAAAGCATTATAAAGAGCATCTGTTATAGGCATAGAAACATTTATCTTTTCTTTTAATTCATAAAATGCCTTACAAGCCTTTACTCCTTCAACTACCATTCCAACTTCTTTTACAGCTTCATCTAATGTTTTTCCTTCACCTATTAAAATTCCAGCCCTTCTATTTCTTGAATGCATAGAAGTACATGTAACTATTAAGTCTCCCATTCCTGTTAAACCATAAAAGGTTACTGCTTTTCCTCCTAATGCTACTCCTACTCTAGCAATTTCTGCCATTCCTCTAGTCATTAATGCTGCTTTAGTATTGTCTCCATAGCCTACTCCATCTATTACTCCAGCCGCAAGGGCAATAACATTTTTTAATGCCCCTCCTATTTCTATTCCAATTAAATCTTCATTAGTATATATTCTAAACCATGGACACATAAATAAATCTTGCACCTTTTCTGCATACTTCATATTCTTTGATGATACAACTACTGTTGTTGGAATTTCTAAAGCTACTTCTTCTGCATGACTAGGTCCTGAAAGAATAACTATTGGATTTTTAGGAAGCTCCTCTTCAATTACTACAGATAATCTTTTGTCGCTTCCTTCTTCAATTCCTTTAGCAATTGATATTATTGGAACATTTTCCGAAATTTTTCCTCTTAAACTTTTTGCAACTGACCTTATTACATGAGATGGAACTGCAAATACAATATATTCTGCTGAGTTAATAGCCTCCTCCATATTGGAGTATGCTTTTACACCTTCTGGAATTGTTAAATCTTTTAAATATTTACTATTTCTTTTGTTTTTATTTATATCATTTACAACATTTTCATCTCTGTCATATATGGTTACTTCATTTCCTTTCTTTGCCAGTAAAACAGATAGTGCACTTCCAAAGCTTCCTCCTCCGATAAAGGCTATTTTACTCATTACTTATCCTTCCTCTCTCTATATTCTATTTCAATACCAGTTCCTTTAAAATCGAAACTATCTCTAATTTGATTTTCTAAATATCTTTCATATGAAAAATGTCTTGCCTGTATATCATTTACAAAGAACACAAATTTAGGTGGTTTTACTGCAACTTGAGTTGCATAGAAAATTTTAAGCCTCTTAAGAGCAACTATAGGTGGTTCTTTCATAAGTACAGCTTTATTTATAACATCATTTAAAACTCCTGTTGGTATTCTTTTTGAATAATTATCATAGCATTTTTTTGCCATTTCTAAAACTTTATGAACTCTTTGACCTGTTAAAGCTGATATAAATAAATATTCTGCATATCCTAAGAACTTTAAGTTACTTTGAAGCTCACTTTTAAATTTATTCATAGTTTTATCATCTTTTTCTACAAGGTCCCACTTATTAACTATAACCATAATAGCCTTTCTCTTTTCATGTGCAAAACCTATTATCTTTTCATCCTGTTCAGTTATTCCTTCTGTAGCATCTATCATAAGTATACAAACATCAGCTCTTTCTATAGAAGCTAAGGTTCTTATAACACTATATCTTTCTATTTCCTCTTTAACCTTACTCTTTCTTCTTATACCAGCTGTATCAACTAATATAAACTTTCCAAGGTCATTTTCTAAATAGCTATCTATTGCGTCTCTAGTAGTTCCAGGAACATTAGATACAATAACTCTTTCCTCTCCTAAAAGCTTATTTATAAGAGATGATTTACCTACATTTGGCTTACCTACCATAGCTATTCTTATATATTCATCCTCTTGTTCTTCTTCTGATATAGGGTCAAAATAAGATACAACTCTATCAAGCATATCTCCAAGGGCGAGTCCTTGAGATGCTGATATTGTTATTGGGTCTCCAATACCTAAATTGTAAAACTCCCATGCATTATCCTCTTCTTTTAAAGAGTCAATTTTATTTACTGCTAATACAACTGGCTTTTTACTTTTTCTAAGCATATTTGCAACATCTTCATCAGCAGATGTAATTCCTTCTTTTCCATCAACTAAAAATATTATTACATCAGCAGTTTCTATAGCTATTTGAGCCTGTCTTCTCATTTGCTTTACTATAATATCATCTCTTTCTGGTTCTATACCACCAGTATCTATCATTGTAAAGCTATAATTTAACCATTCTGCATCAGCATAAACTCTATCTCTTGTTACTCCTGGAGTATCTTGAACAATAGATATTCTTTGTCCTGCTATTTTATTAAATAAAGTAGACTTTCCAACGTTTGGTCTACCAACTAAAGCAACTATTGGCTTTCTCATAAATTTTATTCCTCCTCGTTATAAGTATTTATTAAAGATATTATGAATCTCTTCTCCATTAACAGATAATAAATAATCTCTAACTTCAATTTCCTCAGCTATACTTCCTGGAAGTACTTTTTATTAAGTTTTTCATTTTTTCACTTCCTATCCATGCAAATACCCCATCTTATGCTATATTACATTATTAACAATAGTAAGTCAAATTAAATATAATCTTTCATAATAAAAAAAATCTTAGGCTCATTATAGCTTAAAGTCACTGCTTCATAAAATAATGAACCTAAGATTATATATTTTTTAATATGATGAGTATGCTTTTTTTATAAAGATTATTTATTATTCATTAAGGTCTACATATTCTCCAGTTTTAGAAAATATTATCCATTCACATATATTTGTTACATGGTCTGCTACACGTTCTAAGTATTTAGCTACAAATAAAAGTTGTGCATTTTTATTTGCTCTTACTTCATCAAGCTTTACATTTTTTAAAGTACTTTCAAATATAGTTTTATAAAGTGAATCTATTTCATCATCCATTTTGCATATTTCATAAGCTTGTTCTTCATCAATATTTACATAGGCATTTGTAGCTAAAGAAATCATTTTTCTTATTTTTTCTTCCATTACCCATAAAGAAAGAGTATCTCCTTCAAAATCTGTAGCATCATTATTCATTCTTTTAATTATTTTACATATATCTACTGAATAATCTGCCATTCTTTCAAAATCTGTAACTACCTTAGTTGCTGTAAATACATTTCTTAAATCCTTAGCTAACGGTTGTTCACTTGCTATAAACTTTATACACTCTTCTTCTATTTTCTTTTGAAGTTCATCTACCTTATCATCTTCCTTCATAATCTTATCAATAATTTCTAAATCATGATTTTTAAGTGCAAGCATACTTGCATATAATTGCTTTTCAACTAATGTTGACATTTGAACTATTTGACAATTGATTTCTTTTATTCTTATTTTTTGTGAAGTTAATGTCATTTTTCTTCATCTCCTTAAAATTTTAACCGAATCTTCCTGTTATATAATCTTCTGTTCTCTTATCCCTTGGTTTATAGAAAATATCATCTGTTTTTCCAAACTCAACAACTTCACCAGTTAAGAAAAATGCTGTCTTATCAGCTATTCTACCTGCTTGTTGCATATTATGAGTTACAATTACAACAGTATATTGCTTTTTCAGTTCATCCATAAGTTCTTCTACTTTACTTGTAGAGATAGGGTCTAGTGCAGAAGTTGGTTCATCCATTAATATTATTTCTGGAGAAACTGCTAAAGTTCTTGCTATACATAGTCTTTGTTGTTGTCCTCCTGATAAACCCATAGCACTTGTTTTAAGTCTATCCTTAACTTCATCCCATATAGCTGCACTTTTTAAACTTTCTTCAACTATTTGGTCTAATTTTTTTCTATCCTTTATACCATGTATTCTTGGTCCATATGCAATATTATCATATATTGACATTGGGAAAGGATTTGGTTTTTGAAAGACCATTCCAACCTTTGTTCTTAAAGCAATTACATCATTACTTTTATAAATATCCTCTCCATCTATTAAAACTTCTCCTGTTATCTTTACATCATCTATTAAATCATTCATTCTATTTAATGTTCTTAAAAAGGTTGATTTACCACATCCTGAAGGTCCTATAAATGCAGTAACTTCATTTTTTTCTATGTTCATATTTATCTTTTTTAAAGCTTGATGAGAGCCATAATATAAATCTAAATCTTTAACTGTTATTTTAGCCATTTTTACACCTCTATTTAATAATTTGCTTTACTAAATTTCTTAGTTATTAATTTTGCTACTGTATTTAAAAGTAATATTATAACTATTAAAACTATACCAACAGCTGCTGCTTGTTCAATATCACCAGATTCTTTAGTAACTAAATAAGCATGAACTGTAAGAGTTCTTGAACTTGACATAATACTTGTAGCCATTTTTGCAACTGTTCCAGATGTTAATAATATTGCTGCTGATTCTCCAACTACACGTCCAATTGAAAGTATTACTCCAGATAAAACTCCTGGAAGAGAACTTGGAACTATTACTTTATATAAAGTTTGAAACTTTGTTGCTCCAAGACCTAATGAAGCCTCTCTATAAGATTTTGGAACTGACTTTAATGCTTCTTCTGTAGTTCTTATTATTACTGGAAGTATTATTATTGAAACAGTTAATGAACCTGCTAAAATAGAATATCCAAATCCTAATACATCAACAAAAAATATTGAACCAAATAATCCATATACTATTGAAGGAATTCCAGATAAACTTTCTGTTGCAAATCTTATTACTTTTACAAGTTTTCCTTGTTTTGCATATTCTTGAAGGTATACTGCAGCTAAAACTCCAATTGGTGTTGCAACTACTATTGATAAAACTACTGAATAGAGAGTTGAAACTATCATTGGAAGTATTCCTCCATTTCCAGAAGCAGAATAATCTGCTGTTAAAAATGTTAAGTTTATTTTTCTAAAACCTTTTATAAATATAAATCCTAAAATAAATACTAATATAAATACTGTTATTCCTGCTGAAAGCCATAATAAAGCTTTAAAAACATTGTCTTTAACTTTTCTTGAATTCATCTTTATGCACCTTCCTTATTAGAAAGCTTACTTAATAGTAAATTTAGTAACAAAATAAATATAAATAAAACCACTCCTGTTGCAAACAACATCTCTTGATGTGTTCCATATGCATATCCCATTTCTAAGGCTATATTAGTTGTTAAAGGTCTTACTCCATTAAATATTGATGTTGGAATTATTGGTGAATTTCCTGCTACTAATATTATTGCCATTGTTTCTCCAATAGCTCTTCCTACTCCTAATACTACTCCTGCTAAAATACCTGATTTAGCAGCTGGTACAACTACCTTAAAAGTAGTTTCTATATGAGATGTTCCAAGGGCTAAAGAACCTTCTTTATAACTTTTAGGTACAGCTCTTATTGCAGTTTCTGAAACTGTTACTATTGTTGGAAGCATCATTACTGCTAATACTATTATTACTGCTAACAAACTTTGTCCCTTTGGTTGATTAAATGTATTTTGTATCCATGGAACTATAATTGCTAGTCCAAATACTCCATATAATACTGATGGTATTCCAGCTAATAACTCAACAGCTGTTGAAATTACTTTACCAATTTTTTTAGGTGCTATTTCTGCTATAAATACAGCTGTTAATATTCCTATTGGAATTCCTATTATTAAAGCTCCTAAGGTAGCTAAGATAGATGCTACTATCATTGGTGCTATTCCAAATTGTTCACTACTTGGCACCCACTTAGTACCTAATAGAAAATCTTTAAATGAATATCCTTCTTTTATAAAAGGGGATAATCCTTTATAAAATACAAAGCTTATAATAAGTAAAAGACTAATTACTGCAAGCATTGCACTTATAAAAAATATAAACTTTGTAATATATTCGATTATATATTTAACCTTATTGCTTTTATTTTTATTAAGCATTAAATTACCTCCTAGAAGTTATGCTTTTTAATATGTAAGTTTTACATAAATATACCCTCTTAAAGAGGGCATAGTTTTTAAATTTAATTAGTTTACTTTTATAAGTTTGTCTTCTGCTACTATATTTTGTCCTTCATCACTTAATATATAATCAATAACTTTTTGTCCTTCATCTGTTAAAGTATCATCTTTAGTTACAAGTAAAAATGGTCTTGATAATTTATATTCACCGCTTTTTGCAAGTTCTTCAGTTGGTTCTACTCCATTTACTTTTAAAGCACTTATACTATCATCAACATATGAGAATGAAACAAATCCTATTGCATTTTTATTTCCAGAAACAGTTGTCTTTATATTACCTGAACCATCTGCTATTGTTGCATCTGCTACTAATTCTTCTGATTTATAACCAACAATTTCTTGGAAAGCATCTCTAGTTCCTGAACCATCTTCTCTTGAAACCACTACTATTTGACCATTTTCTCCTCCAACATCTTTCCAGTTAGTTATTTTTCCTGTATAAATATCTTTTAATTGTTCTAATGTTAAATCTTTTACCTTGTTTTCAGTGTTTGTTATTACAGCTATTCCATCATATGCTATTACTGTTCCCTTAGCTCCACTTGATTTTTCTTCATCTTTTAAATCTCTTGAAGACATTCCAATTTCAGCTACTCCATTTATAGCATCTTTTATTCCTGCTGATGAACCAACTTGATTTATTTCTATTGATACATCATTTTTAGCTTCATAACTTTCAGCAACCTTTTCCATTAATGGACCTACAGAAGTTGAACCTGAAACTGCTATTGTTACTTTTTTATTATTAGATGATGCTGAGTTAGTTGAAGTATCTGAACTATTTCCACATCCAGCTAAAGCTCCTCCAATCATAGCCACCATTAATCCGCTCATTATTAATTTTAAAGTTCTTTTTTTCATTATTATTCCTCCAAACATTATATATATGTTTTTTTCTTTTATTTTCTTGAACAATTTAATAATATTATGTGAAAGTTAAAGTAATATTACCCTATTGTTAATTAATATTAGGAAAATATTAATTAAATTTAACATTATTTATTGTAATCTTTATCATTTCTTAACAATTAAACTTTTATAAAAAAAAGTGTGAATTATTAATTAACAATTCACACTTTAAAACTACTATATATTTTTTATTGTAACTGTAAAAATAGAGCCTTTATTTAATTCACTATCTATGCTTATTTCTCCATTAAATATTTTAACAATATGTTTTACTATTGCAAGACCAAGGCCTGTTCCTCCACCTTTTCTAGATTTATCCACTCTATAAAATCTTTCAAATATTCTTGGCATATCTTCTTTAGGAATTCCTATGCCATTATCCTCTACTTCAAGTATATAATCACCTTTTTTAATAAAGCTTCTAACCTTTACTGTTGAGCCTTCATTAGAATATTTTATTCCATTTTCAACAAGATTTAAAACTAATTGAAGGAATTTATCCTTATCTCCATGAAGCTTTATATCTTTTTCACTTTTTTCTACTATTAATAAAATATTTTTTGACTCTGCCATATTTTTTACAATACTAATAACCTCATCTATTACTATATAAGGCATAAAATCTTCATCATCTGTTGTAGTTGAGCTTTCAATTTTAGAAAGTACAAGTATATCACTTATAAGTCTACTTAACCTTTCAGCTTCATTATCAATAATATCTAAAAATTTCTCTCTTGTTTTTTCATCTTCAACATATTTTAATGTTTCTGCAAAGCCTTTTATAGATGTTAATGGGGTTTTTAATTCATGAGTTACATTTGCCACAAACTGACTTCTCATATTTTCAAGTCTTTTTATATCTGAAATATCCTGAACAGCAATAACTTTACCTATCTTTTCACGACCACTTAATATAAAAGCTTTCTTTATTTTAAGTTCTCTTTCTACAGGATGAAGAAGTTTTATTTCTTTTGATATTTCCTCTTCTTCATTTAAAAAATAGTTTATATCAAAATCTTCAATATAATCATATATTTTTTCTCCTATAATATCATCTTTAATACCAAATATTCTCTTTGCATAAGGATTTATAACTATAATATTACCACTTAAATCAACAGCTATTACTCCACTTTCCATAGATTTAACAATAGATTCAAGTCTATTTTGTTTATCCATAACCTCATTTATTTTATTTTGAAGTTGGTCTGCCATATTATTAAATGTTTTTCCTAAAGTTCCTAATTCATCATTAGTTTTTGCCTTAGCTCTAATATGAAGATCCCCTCTTGCTATTCTACTTGTTACTTCTTCAAGTTCATTTACTGGTTTCATTATTGTTCTTACAAGCTTCATTGAAATTATAAAAGTAAATACAAATATTAATATACCTATTATAAGAGAATATCCAAGCTTGTAAAAATTAAAATAGCTTATGCTTTTAAAAGATACTGAAAGCCTTAATATATTACCATTATCAAGCTTTTTTGCATAATATACTAACTTTTCATTGTCTGTAGTACTATTTCTTACAGCATAAGCTTCTCCATCTTTTAATGCTTCCTTTACTTCTATTCTGTTTAAATGATTTTCATAAACCTCCCCTAAGGTATCATAAATAACTTGTCCTTTTGAATTTATATATGTACATCTAATAGTTGTATTATCTAATTTTATTCCTTTTACTTCATTTATATCTTCATAATTATTTCTTACTATATATTCAGCATAATTTTTTAAATTACTTTTAACTTTTCTCATATTTTCTACATTAAATATTGTTAAAAATGAGGTGGTAGCTAAAACTAAAGAGAAAACTATTGTTATTACTATTGTTATTATTATCTTTTTCTTCATTTTAATTATTATCTGAACTAAATCTATAGCCCACTCCTCTTATGGTTTCAATAAATTTAGGATTTTTATCATCTTTTTCAATTTTCTTTCTAAGATATCTTATATGAACATCTACTGTTCTTGTTTCCCCTATATATTCATAACCCCAAACTTTATCTAATAAAGTTTCTCTTTGAAGAATTTTTCCTCTATTTTTTATTAAAATCTCTAAAAGTTCAAATTCTTTAAGAGTCATATCTACCTTTTCTCCATTAACCTTTACTTCATGACGTTCAAAATTAACACTAAGATGACCACTTTCAAATACATTTATCTCTTCTGTTTTAGCACTTGCACTTCTTCTAAGTACAGCTTTTACCCTTGCAAGAAGCTCTCTTATTGAAAAAGGTTTTGTTATATAATCATCTGCTCCAAGTTCTAAACCTAATATTTTATCAAATTCTTCTCCCTTTGCAGTAAGCATAATAATTGCTGTTTTTCTAGTTTCAGCATTTCTTTTTATTTCTTTACATACATCAAAACCATCCATACCTGGAAGCATTAAATCTAAAAGCACTAAATCAGGTTTATTCTCCTTTGCTAAACTAATAGCATCATTACCATTATTTGCAGTAATTACTTTATATCCTGTATTTTCTAAATTAAATTTTAATAATTCTACAATATGTTCCTCATCATCTACAACTAAAACTTTTCCCTCAGCCATTTATTTTTCTCCCCTTTAATTTAAAATTACAAAAGAAAACATTCTTCCATAAAGTCCTTTTGATTTTCTATAAGAATGTAACTTTATCTCCTCAGTACAATGAGTACATAAAGGTAATGCATAAATATTTTCTTCTTTTATTCCTAAATCTCTAATATCTTTTAATATACATTCTTCCATGCTTAAATTTCTTCCCTTGAAAAGTAAATCTTTATTTATATTTTTTTCCTCAATAAACTTTTCTTTTAATTCTTCAGATACCTCATAGCAACATTGTCTTATATGAGCACCTATATAAGCTTTAATATCCTCTGCTTTAGAGCCATAAGTGCTTTCAAGTTTTTTTATTGTTTTTAAAGTAATTGATTTAAATGTTCCTTTCCAGCCACTATGTATTGCTGCAGAAACCTGATTTTTTTCATCAACTAATATTATAGGAACACAATCAGCAGTAAAAACTCCAATAGCAATATTTTTTAAATCTGTAATTATTGCATCTCCTTCACTTTCATTTATATTTTCTATATTATCTTCATTTATTATAAGTATTTTATCAGAATGAATTTGTTTTAAATATGATACATGATTTACATTAAAATCTTTTTTTATGCTCATAAGATTTTCTACTCCATCATCTGTATGTCTATTAAAACTTCTATTTTCTTCTGCTGTTGAAAAAACAACCTTACTTTTTTCATTTTCTATTACTAAGTAATCTTTAAATCTTTTTAAATTTTTTATATTTAAATTATTCATTTCTTCCTCCTACATCTAAACATTATTTTAACATTTTGAACTATTATAATCTATTTTTAATAATATAAATTAACATACCTTTAACTTTCTTAACACCTTTTGTCTTTGATTTTTACTTGCTTTGCTAATATATTAATTTTTTTTGCCCCTCTTTTTGCCCTTATTTAAATATATTATTTATTTTTCATGTGCTTTGATTTTTATAAAAGAAAAAGGTGAAATGCTTATTAGATAATTCTATAGCCTTCACCTTTTTTCTTAATCTTGATTAGTCTTTAGACTTTCTATTTCTTCTAAAAATGTATCAATATCTTTAAATTGTCTGTAAACTGAAGCAAATCTTACATAAGAAATTTCATCTAATTCCTTAAGTTTTTTCATAACCATTTCGCCAATATCTTTACTTTTAATTTCAGTTATCATTTTATTAGAAATATCCCTTTCTATTTCATCTGCTAACTTTTCTATTTGACTTCTTGAAATAGGTCTTTTTTGACAAGCAATAATTAGTCCATTAACTATTTTATCCTTATTAAAGTTTTCCCTAGTTAGATCTTTTTTTATTACTTGAATTGGAATACTTTCTATTTTTTCATATGTTGTATATCGTTTGCCACAGTTTAAACATTCTCTTCTTCTTCTAATTGTTGTATTGTCATCTGCTGATCTTGAATCAATAACCTTGCTTTCTTCAAAAAAACAAAAAGGACATTTCATATGTGCTCCACCTTTCTTATTTATAACCTTTTATCTGATAAAATTATTATACATACTTATGTGTGTATTTTCTAGTGTATACTTAAAATATTATTAATATCTTCTAAGTCTACAAGAAGCACATCAATTCCAATTTTAGAAATGTTATTCCATAATATTTCTATATCATCTCCTTTTGAAAACCATCCTTTTTCTTCTCCATGTAAAATTATAGAAACTATTTTATTTTCATTACAGTCTATTTTTATATCTTTTATAAAACCAAGCTTTCTACCTGTATTAATATCAATTATTTCCATAGTTCTCATAGCATTAATTGAATGAAGCATTTCTTCTTCCATATTTATCCCACCTTTCTGTAAGAATAATATGAAATTTTAATGTTTTTTATTACACATGATTTTTCATATGTTTTAAAGCTATCTTTTCAAGTCTTGATACCTGTGCTTGAGATATTCCTATTTCATCTGCCACCTCCATTTGAGTTTTTCCATTAAAAAATCTTAAATTTAATATTAATTTTTCTCTACTACTTAATTTTTTCATAGCTTCTTTTATTGATATATTTTCAAGCCAGCTTTCATCTGTATTTTTATTATCTTTTACTTGATCCATAACATAAATAGCATCTCCACCATCATGATATATAGGTTCATATAATGATACTGGATCTTGTATTGCATCTAAAGCAAATACCACATCCTCTCTTGGAAGATTTAATTCCTTTGATATTTGTGATATTGTTGGCTCTTTATTGTTATCTTTTATTAATTTATCCCTTACTAAAAGTGCTTTATAAGCTATATCTCTTAATGATCTACTTACTCTTATTGAGTTATTATCTCTAAGATATCTTCTTATTTCTCCTATTATCATAGGTACTGCATATGTAGAAAATTTTACATTTTGATGTAAGTCAAAATTATCTATAGCTTTCATTAAGCCTATACATCCAACTTGAAATAAATCATCTACATTTTCTCCCCTATTATTAAATCTTTGTATTACACTTAAAACTAATCTTAAGTTACCTTTTATAAATGAATCTCTTGCAGCATTGTTGCCTTGTTTAATTTGTAAAAGTAATTCTCTTTTTTCACTTTCTTTTAAAACAGGAAGCTTTGAAGTATTTACTCCACAAATTTCAACTTTATTAATGATCAAATGTCATCAACCCCTTCGGAAGTAATTACAAAATTCATTTATATTATTTCCGAAGAATTATACTTTTATACTAAAGACAAGTTATGTCATTTTAGTAATTTCTTTTTTCAATCTATTAATTATTTTCTTTTCTAGTCTAGAAATATATGATTGTGATATTCCTAAAATATCAGCAACTTCTTTTTGAGTTTTTTCACTACTTCCATTAAGACCAAATCTAAGTTGTATAATTTCTTTTTCTCTATCATTTAAACTTTTTAAGGCTGTAAATAATAATTGCTTATCTACTTCATCTTCAATAAGGTTATATACTATATCATTTTCTGTCCCTAATATATCAGATAATAAAAGTTCATTTCCATCCCAATCTATATTTAATGGCTCATAAAAAGATATTTCTGCTTTAATTTTACTATTTCTTCTTAGATACATTAAAATCTCATTTTCAATACATCTAGAAGCATAGGTCGCTAGTTTTATTTTCTTTTCAGGCTTAAAAGTATTTACAGCTTTTATAAGCCCTATTGTTCCAACAGAAACTAAATCTTCAATATATACTCCTGTATTTTCAAATTTTCTTGCTATATAAACTACTAATCTTAAATTTCTTTCTATTAAAACTCCTCTTATATCCTCATTTCCATTAAGTAATTCTAAAAGAAGTTTTTCTTCTTCTTCCTTAGATAAAGGGGGTGGTAAAACATCACTACCACCTACATAATGAAGGCTATTTCCTTGTATATTCAACCTTTCCATTAATTTATTTAAAATAAGCCCTAAATTTAACATAATTTCACTCTCCCTTAAATGACACCTCTTGAAAGTAATGCATTGAAATCTCTTTCCTTACTAAGGACTTCTTTACAAGGACATATAATGGCATTTATTTCTTTCCATCCACCTCCTTTTTCTTGCCTTATCCTCACTTGCTTTCCTAAAAATCCTTTAAGTCCTCCAACATAACCTATTGCTTTATATGGAATGTAATAAACTTCTTTTTCATTTACATTTTTTATAAAGTTTTCCTCTACGATAATACATGGAAAATTTGTTATAGGCTCTCTAAGTTCATTGCCTGTATCTAAAAAGCCTTTAATTTCATATTTTGAATTTCCTATAAAAAATTCTATATCATAAGTAAAATTATTTATTAAAGCTCTCTCTTTTATATACTCAAAAATTCTACTAAAAACCATATATACTATCATCACAGAAATAAGTAAACCTTTAATTGAATAATCTTTTATCTCATAAACATTAGAAATTTTTTTAAAACTTCCATTAACAGAAAACATCATACATAATCCACTTAATAAAAAAGCCCCTACTAAATATGTTCCCATTGCCTTTAATTTGAAAATAAAATTACTATCTTTAAAGGAAATATTTATCACTTCATAAAGAACAATTATTTGAAAAGGTATCAATGTGAAAATTTTTAAACTTTTAAAAATCATAACCAAAGTATATAATGTAGCTAACACACCTCCTATAAATTCTCTTTTCAAAGTAATTTTTTTTCTTAAGGCCTTAGAAGTAATTTTGAGTAAAAAGATATCTACAATGAAATTTTCTAAGAGAATTACATCTAAATAAATTTCCATTTTTCATCTCTCCTCTTTAAAAATAATTATACTTATATTTTTTCAAAATTTTGTCATTTCCTTATATAAGCAATTTATTTTTTTTATTTCATATTTTACAACTCTCTACATCAAGCTACATTTTTACTCTATACTTTTTTATAATAAAACTATTTATAAATATATCTCTTCATTATGTATTGCCAAAATATTAGAAATATTCATAAAATTATCAAATTAATAAAAAAAGTGTGAATTATTTATTTTTTTAATCTATAAATAAAATAAATAATTCACACTAAAATTATCATTTGAAAAAGCCGATTAAAAAATCGGCTCTTTACTTTTATTAAATATTAATTTCTTCTAGATCTTCTTAAGAAAGCTGGTATATCTATTTCTGGTTCTTCTTCCTTAGGTTCTTCATATCTTACTTCTTCATGCTTTGGCTCTACTACTGGTTTTTGGAATTCTTCTTTTACTGTATGTTGTTGTTTCTTAGGTCTTTCTATTGTTCTTCCTAAGTCTTGAGAATTTTCTCCTTCTTCAAATTCAAAACCTGTTGCTATAACAGTTATTCTTATTTCATCCTTTAAATTTTCATCTATTACAGCTCCAAAGATTATGTTTGCATCTGGGTCTGCAGATTCTCTTACTACATCTGCTGCTTCATATACTTCTAATGCTCCTAAATCAGCACCACCTGTAAAGTTTAATATAACTCCAGTAGCTCCATCTATAGAAGTTTCTAATAATGGAGAAGAAATAGCTTGAGTTACAGCGTCAGAAGCTCTTGTATCTCCTTTACCATATCCAACTCCCATGTGTGCTAAACCTTTATCTAACATAACAGCTTTTATATCAGCAAAGTCAGCGTTAACTACACCTGGTATTGTAATAAGGTCTGATATTGCTTGAACACCTTGTCTTAATACATCATCTGCTAATTTAAATGAATCTAAAAGAGTTGTCTTTTTATCTGCCATTGATAATAATCTTTCATTTGGTATTATTACTAAAGTATCTACCTTTTCTTTTAAATTAGCTATACCTATTTCAGCATATCTCATTCTTCTCTTACCTTCAAATGGGAACGGTTTTGTTACTACACCTACTGTTAAAATTTCTAAAGATTTAGCAATTTCAGCAACAACTGGTGCTGCACCAGTTCCTGTTCCTCCACCCATTCCTGCAGTAATAAAGACCATATTTGCTCCCTTTATTGCAGCTGTTATCTCTTCTCTACTTTCTTCAGCAGCCTTTTGACCAATTTCTGGATTAGCTCCTGCTCCAAGTCCTTTAGTTAATTTTTCACCAATTTGTATTTTTTGATCCGCATGTGAAAGCATTAAGGCTTGTTTATCTGTATTTATAGCAATAAATTCAACATTTTTTAAACCTTCTACTATCATTCTATTAACAGCATTGCTTCCGCCGCCGCCGCATCCTATAACTTTTATGTTAGTTAATTCCTGCATATCAACTTCAAAATCTAACAAAATAACTCCTCCTTTAATACCTTCCCATTAGGAACTTCTTAATTTTTTCAATAAATCCCTTTGGTTTTTCATCATCTTCATATTCTTTATTTTCATCATTAATTTCTTCAACATAACTGTTTTTAAATTCTTCTTTAGATTTTTCTATTTCTATCTTTTCTTCATCAATTAAACTTAATCTATCATACACTTCTTTAACATCTGCTAAAGAAGAAATATCTGCTAAGTTTTTCATACCAAGTTCTGTCTTAGTTACAACTTTAAATTTTTTCTCAATAGTATTGTCTACAATTGATACAATATTTTCATAGTTAACTAGTCCATCTCCATAGATAATTATACTACAAATTCCCTCATAAAAGGAAGTCTTTTTTAGTTCTAAGTTAATATATTTTATAATTTCTTCTAACCTAGCTTGTGTTACTTCATAAAATAATTCTTTTGAAACCTTTGTACTTCCAACCTCTATTACATCATCTGTAGTTTTATCATTATACATACTTTCATAATTTTTACTATAAATATTTTTTAAGTTTTCTGCTTCTACTAATGAATATTTTCCACAAATAGAAAGGTCTTTAGTAATATTTTCTCCTCCTAATGGTACTGAAGATATGTATTTTAGTATTCCATTATTAAAAATAGCTATATCTGTTATCTCAGCTCCTACATCTACTAAAGCATGCATTCCCATTGATTTATCTTCATATAAAAATACATTTTTTCCACTTACAATGTTTACTACAAAGCCCTTTAACTTATAATTAGCTTCTTTAACTATCTCTTTATATTTATTTAATTCTTTTTTATAACCTAAAATAAATGTTATGTTTACTCTTAAATCTCTTCCTTCAAGGCCATTTATATCTTTATCTATTATTCTTCCATCTAAAGTATAAAAATTAACTAGAATATCTACAATTTCTTCCCCATCTGCTAATGAAACTTTTTTCTTAGCATCTTCTATAACATCTTTTTTATCTATTTCTCTTACTTCACCTTTTTCAAGGTAAATCTCTCCATCGCTTTCAGTAACTCTAAGGTTTTTAGATGATATTCCTACATAGATTTCCTCTATTTTTTCACCAGATAACCATTCTAATTTTTTTAATACTTCTCCTAGTGATTCTTTACAAATATCTATATCTTCAACTATTCCTTTTTTTATTCCTCCTTTGGATGGAACACTTTGACTTGCAACTATTTCTACTTCTGTTCCTGTCCCTTTTCCTAAAGAAGCCGAAAGTTTTTTACTTCCAAAATCAACTACTGTTATTAATACATCTTGCATCTCTTTCGTCTCCACTCCTCAATACTTTATTTTCATAATAATAAAAGAGAAATGCTTTTACATCTCTCCTTTATTATACTTCCTTTTTATAGCTTTAGGCTACAATTTTATAAGATTTTTTTACATAATCATCATTCTCTTTAAAACTTCTTTATCTACAGCATATTGAAGTGCTGTTTCTTTAGTAATCTTTCTTTGCTTATATAAATCAGCTAGAGCCATGTCCATTGTTTTCATTCCATATTTTGCACCAGTTTGAATTGAAGATATAATTTGATGGCTCTTACCTTCTCTTACAAGGTTTTGTATTGCAGGTGTTATTGTCATTATTTCAAGAGCTGCAACTCTTGATTTATTATCAGCTGTAGGCATTAATTGTTGAGATATTATTCCTTGTAAAACACCAGCTAACTGTACTCTTATTTGTTGTTGTTGATGTGGTGGGAATACGTCAATAACTCTATCGATTGTTTTATCTGCACCAATAGTATGAAGAGTTGAAAATACTAAGTGTCCAGTTTCTGCTGCTGTAAGGGCTATTTGTATAGTTTCAAAGTCTCTCATTTCTCCAATTAGAATAACATCTGGGTCTTCTCTTAGTATTGCTCTTAATGCATTATTAAAGCTTTGAGTATCACTTCCAACTTCTCTTTGGTTTACTATAGATTTTTTATGTTGGTGTAAATATTCTATTGGGTCTTCAAGAGTTATAATATGTTCACTTCTATTTGAATTTATTTCATCTATCATAGCCGCAAGAGTTGTAGATTTACCACTACCTGTTGGTCCTGTAACAAGTACAAGTCCTCTTCTCTTTTTTGTTAAATCTTTTAATATTGAAGGGTGTCTTAATCCATCTAATGTTGGTACTCCTTCAGTAATTAATCTTAATGCTATAGCATGAGTTCCTCTATCCTTATAAAGGTTAACTCTGAATCTGGCAACCCCTGGTATTGCATATGCTATATCATATTCACCTATTTCACAATATTCTTTGAATTTAGTTGCTCCAAGAATTTCTTTTGCAAAACCTTCAGTATCTGCTGCTGTTAATGGTTCTTCTCCTAATGGTGTTAATTGTCCATGTAATCTTACCATTGGTGGTAAACCTACTGTGATATGAACGTCTGAGCCAAATAGTTCATTTGTTTTTGTTAATAATTCATTTAATACGTACATCACTTTTCCTCCTAAATTTCTATATAAAGCTAATGTATTCCTTTACTTATTGTATAAAAATATTTCCTTGAATTCTATTTTATCACATTTAATATTACAATTCTATACATAATATGCTTTATTTATTAAATAGCTTTAAAATTCTTTAAGAACTAATTTTAACTGTTATTACTAAGTGACTTTTTTAATTTTTTTAATGCCTTTTTCTCTATTCTTGAAACATATGACCTTGATATATTTAAAAGACCTGCAATTTCTCTTTGAGTTCTATTTCTTCCATCATCTAAACCATATCTCATTATAATTATGTTATATTCCCTTTCTGTTAAAACCTCTTGCATTTTTTTATATAGAGATTTTATTTCTAATTTACTTTCTACTTTATCTATTACAGAATCTTTTTCGCTACTTAAAACATCAATTAAACAAATTTCGTTGCCTTCTTTATCCACGCCTATAGGTTCTTGTAAATATACTTCATTTCTTTGTTTTTTATTATTTCTAAATAACATTAATATTTCATTTTCAATACATCTAGAGGCATATGTGGCAAGTCTTGTGCCTTTAGAACAGTTAAAAGAATCTATTGCTTTAATAAGTCCAACTGTTCCTATTGAAATTAATTCATCCACATCCTTATTAGGAAATGAATATTTTTTTACAATATGAGCTACTAAGCGAAGATTTCTTTCTATAAGTACTTTCTTTGCTTCTTTATCTCCTTCCTTTAATTTCTCTAAATAAAATTTTTCTTCCTCTTCATCTAATGGTAATGGAAATATATTATTACCAGAAATATATCCTGATAATAAAATTGTGTTTGATATAATCTCTAAGAAATTTGTTAATAAAAACACCTTGCTCCTCCTAGCAGTGCTTAATACTATACTATTCAAGAAATAAGGGATTTATTAATATTAATATGCTAATTTTTTAACTATATCTTTAAAAATTGGAGCTGCAGTACTACCCCCTCCAAGTTCTTCTCCATTTTCTTTATTACTTTGTATGTTAGGCACAAAAACAATCATTGTATAATATTTTTTATTTATATTAAAATATCCAACAAACCATCCATGAGTTCCACTATTAGTTCCAGAGGTTGCAGAACCTGTTTTTCCTCCTATATCAATGCCTTCTACCATTGCTTTTTTTCCAGTTCCTCTTTCAACTACAGCTTTCATTGATTTTTTTAAAAGACTTGTTGTTATTTGATTGTATACTTTTACGCCTTCAGAGGAAAATTCCTCTACTATATTGTTATCTTTGTCTAATATACTTTCAATTAAATAAGGTTTTACATATACTCCATTATTAGTTATTGTATTAATAGCTCCTAACATTTGTATAGGTGTTACATTAAAACATTGTCCTATAGATATATTATTCATACCAGCTTCTATAGTAGGCTTTACCCCTTTAGATTCATTTATTCCATCACCTTGAAGATTTAATATTCTATTAAATAAGCCTTGTTTTTCTGAATATTCCATTAAGGTTTCATATCCAACTAAATTTCCTACCTTACCAAATACATCATTACAAGACTTTACTAAAGCTTCTTCTACTGTTAAAAATCCATGACAATTATTTTTTGCACATATTTGTGAATTACAACTAAAAGTATTTTCTAAAGTTATTACTCCTTTATCTAAAGCTGCTCCTAAAGTAATAAGTTTATATATTGAACCTGGTTCATATCCTATTCCTTCTATAGCTAAATTTAAATTTGCTTCACTTTCATCTTTTTGAACCATAGTTCTAATTTTTCCATTTTCTGCTTCCATTATCATTACAGCTACATTATCTAACTCTTCATATTCTTCTTTTTTTAATACTTCACCAACCTTTTCCTCAAAATCCTTGTTTATTGTAAGTTTTATATTTTTATTTTCCTCACTAATATTAATTTTATTTTCACTATATATTCCTTTATTATCAAGATAAAATTCTTCCATAGGAAGTTTATTATTTTCTACATATTTATCTATCTTCCAAAGAAGTGTATTTTCTATTTCATTACTTTCTATTTTTGAAAGAAAGCTACTTACCATCCAAGCTTTTTTTCTATCTACTTCACTATATACATAGGTATATATACCTTTAATATCTTTTAATGAATTAATTTTTTTATAAGTATCTTCTGATATTTTATAATATACCTTTCCATTAGATTTCATAATATCAGTAAAATTAAATTTATCATCTTCTCCTTTCATAATAAAATTTAAAGCCATTAAATCTTTTAAAGTTTCCTCATAATTATTTAAACTAAAAGGCTTTGAATCTATTACTAAAACATATTTATTATTGTATTTCATTAAGCTATTTCCATTTGTATCTAAAATTTCATATTTTGAATCTGATATTTGTTCACTTTGATGATTTTCATATTGTGCTACTACTTTTTCTGTAGGATATAGCTGTAAAAAAACTAATCTAACTCCTAATAAAATTAAGATTGTAAGAAAAAATGCCAATATTTGAATAGTTCTTTTTTTATTTTTATACCTAATAATAAAAAACACCTCCACTTTATTGAATTATTAACAAAATGGAAGTGTTTTATTCAAATTTTATTTTTCTTTTATTAACATATCTTTTGGTTTTAATGGAGTTTCCACTTGAACTTTAAATAGCATTTGAGCTCTAGGGGCATTTTCTATTTTTTCTCCTGAATTTTCTCTCATATCTTTTAAAGTAACATTAAATGGTGAACCTTCTGGTCTTAATACTTCAACAACATCTCCTTCAAAGACTTTATTTCTTTGTTCAATTGTTGCTATTTTTGTATTTTCATCATATTCTCTTACAACTCCAACAATATCTGCATTTCTTATATAAGATGATGAATCAAATATTTGAGTTTCTGACTTGCCATAATAAAATCCTGTATGATAACGTCTATGACTTACCTTCATTAAGCTTTCCATCCACTCTGGCTTAGCTTTATAATTTTCTGGGTCTTTCATATATTCATCTACTGCCTGTCTATACACCTTTACAACTGCTGCTACATAATAAGGACTTTTCATTCTTCCTTCTATTTTTAAAGAATAAACTCCTGCATTTATAACATCATCTATATGTTCTATCATACATAAATCCTTTGAATTCATTATGTAAGTACCCTTATCATCTTCCATAATTGGGTAATATTCTCCAGGTCTTTTTTCTTCAACTAAATAATATTTATATCTACAAGGTTGGGCACAAGCTCCTCTATTTGCATCTCTACCTGTCATATAGTTTGATAAAAGACATCTTCCTGAATAGCTCATACACATAGAACCATGTACAAAAGCTTCTAAATCACATTCTTCTGGAAGATTATCATGACATTCCTTTATTTCCTTTAATGATAATTCTCTAGCTAAAACTATTCTTTTTATACCTTGGTCATACCAAAACTTTGCAGATTTCCAATTTACATTATTAGCTTGAGTACTTAAATGTATTTCTAAATTTGGAACAACTTCCTTTGCTATTACAAGTATTGATGGGTCTGCAACTAAAATAGCATCTACATTTAATTTGTAAAGTTCTCTTAAATAATCTTCTATTCCTATTAAATCACTATTATGAGGATATACATTCATAGTTACATAAACTTTTCTTCCTCTATCATGGGCATATTTAACACCTTCTGCCATTTCTTTATTAGTAAAGTTATCAGCAAAAGCTCTTAAATTAAGTTTACTTCCTCCTAAATAAACTGCATCTGCACCATAATCTATAGCTGTTTTTAATTTTTCTAAATTTCCTGCTGGTGCCAAAATTTCTGGCTTTCTCATTTTTTATTTCCTCCTCTTAGTAACTGCAATTCCATCTCCCATAGGAATTACTGATGTAATTAGGTTTTCATCACTAGATACCATGTCTAAATATGTTCTCATTCTTTTTACTATAGTAATTTTTCTTCTCTTTACAAGCTCCTTTGAAGCTACCATTCCTCTAAATAATACATTGTCTGCAATTATTATTCCATCTTCTTTTAAAAGTCTTAAACAATGTGGCAAGAAATGATTATAATGACCTTTTCCTGCATCCATAAAAATTAAATCAAAAGGTTCTTGAAGTTTTTCTAAAATTTCTAAACAATCTCCTTCTTCTATTTTTATTTTATCTTGAAGATTAAATCTTTTAAGATTAATATTTGCAAGTTCTATCATTTTTTCATCTCTCTCTATAGTAACTATATCTGGATTATTTCCACTTGCTTCATACATTAATATTGAGGAAAAGCCTATAGCTGTTCCTAACTCTAAAATTCTAAGAGGCTTTTTCATACTTACCATAAATTCAAGAAACTTTCCTGTTTCTTTTTGAACTATTGGCACTTTATTTTCTCTTGCAAAATCTTCTATTTCTTTTAAAACTCCTGTTCTATCTGGAATTAATCCTCTAATATATTCTTCCATATAGTCATAAGTTATATTACTCATTTTTTTCCTCCAAAAAATAATTAATTAGCCTTTGCTTTAGCTTCTTCTTCCTTTTTTACTTTTTCATGTTCTGCTCCAGTAGTAGAGAAATGATGTTTTCCCCCTTGATTATATAATAGCATAAAGTATAAATAATCTGTTTTTGCTGGCTTTACAGCTGCAACTATTGATTTTTCTCCTGGATTTGTTATAGGTCCTACTGGAAGTCCTAGATTTTTATATGTGTTATAAGGAGAATCTATTTCTAAATGTTTATTTAAAACTTGTGGTAAATGTTCTCCCCAAGCATAATTTATTGTTGAACAAAATTCTAATTTCATTCCTTTTTCTAATCTATTGTATATAACTGAAGATACTAAATCTCTTTCTTCATCAAGTTCTGCCTCTTCTTCAACTAAAGAAGCTATTGTTATTATTTTTTCTATTTCATCTTCTTTAATTGTAACTTTAGTTTCTTCTTCTACCTTCTTTAAAGTTTTTTCAAATTCACTAATCATTGAAGATATTACTTCCTCTGGAGTAGCATTTTTATCAAAAAAATATGTATCTGGAAATAAATAACCTTCTAAATTATATTTCTTATTATCATCCTTTTTAACATAACTTGGAAGTTCATAACTTTTAACTGCCTTTAAAAATTCATCTTTTGAAAATAATCCTTTTTCTTCAAATAAGGCTCCCATTTCTTCTATATCATACCCTTCTGGAATTGTTATAGAAATTCTATTTTCATTTAAATCTTCTGTTTCTAATATTTCTATAAGTCTTTCAAGAGTTACATTAGTTTTTATTTCATATTTTCCAGGAATTAAATTTATATTAGTTTTATTGTCTAGCTTTAATTTAAGCTTTATAATCTCTTTATTTTTTAACATTCCTTTACTAGATAAATTGTCTAAAAGAGAATAAAAGCTTTCCCCTTCATCTATAACTACTTCTATTTTATCCTCATTAGATTTTAAGGGGTTTTCCACAACTCCACTAAAATACTCTAATACACCTATAGCCAAAACCAATATTAATACTATTAATAATAGTATTACCTTTTTCTTTTTCATATAATCCTCCCATAATATAATAAAAGTAAATAGCCTTTTAGACCATTTACTTTATTATAATATAAATTATTATTATTCAAAAGATTATCTTTTATTTCTGCTTATAGCTTTCTTTCTTTCAGCACTATCTAATATAATTTTTCTCATTCTTATATTATTAGGTGTAATTTCTACAAGTTCATCATTATTTATAAACTCTAAAGCATTTTCAAGAGACATAATTACTGGTGGTACTAATTTAACTGCTTCATCTGAACCTGAAGCTCTTGTATTTGTAAGTTTCTTTCCTTTACATACATTTATATCTATATCTTCTGCTCTTCCACATACACCAACTATCATTCCTTGATATACAGGAGTTCCAGGTCCTATAAATAATTGACCTCTTTCTTGAGCATTAAATAATCCATAAGCTATAGCTTCACCTGTTTCAAAAGAAACTATTGAACCTCTACTTCTTGTTGGAATTTCTCCCTTATATGGTTCATAACTATCAAATACATGGTTCATTATTCCATTACCCTTTGTATCTGTCATAAATTCATTTCTAAATCCTATAAGTCCTCTTGCAGGAATTTTAAATTCTAGTCTTGTATAACCATTTACTGCAGAAGTCATGTTTACCATTTCTCCTTTTCTTGGTCCAAGCTTTTCCATAACAGGTCCCATAAATTCTTCTGGAACATCTATTGTTAAATATTCAATTGGTTCTAATTTCTTTCCATTTTCTTCTTTAAATATAACATTTGCTTTAGAAACTTGAAGTTCATATCCTTCTCTTCTCATTGTTTCAATAAGTATTGATAGGTGAAGTTCTCCTCTTCCTGACACTTCAAAACATTCTGGAGTTATTTCTCTAACTCTTAAAGAAACATTAGTTTCTAATTCTTGCATTAATCTATCTCTTAAATGTCTTGATGTTATAAATTCACCATCTTGACCTGCAAATGGAGAATTATTTACCATAAAGTTCATGCTTAATGTTGGTTCATCTATATGAACAAATGGAAGAGCTTCTGGACATTGAGAATCTGCTATAGTTTCTCCAATATTTGCATCTGTTACACCACTTAAAGCTATAATATCACCCATTGAAGCTTCATTAACTTCTTCTCTTTTTAATCCATTATATGTATAAAGATTTGTAACTTTATAATTCTTTGTTGTTCCATCCATGCTTACCAATGAAACATTTTGGTTTTTCTTAACAGTTCCTCTGTGAATTTTTCCAATTGCTATTTTACCAACAAATGCATTTGAATCTAATGTAGTTACTAACATTTGGAATGGTTCATCTATGTATCCTTCTGGACATTCTACATGTTTTATTATTGTTTCAAATAAAGGTTGCATATCATTGTTTTCATCATCTACATTGTATCTTGCATACCCCGCTCTAGCTGATGCATATATTATAGGGAAGTCTAATTGTTCATCATTAGCACCTAATTCTAAGAATAAGTCAAAAACTTCATCTATAACTTCTTCTGGTCTAGCATCTGGCTTATCTATTTTATTGATTACAACTATTGGTTTTAATCCTAATTCTAATGCTTTTTTAAGAACGAATTTAGTTTGTGGCATTGGTCCTTCATAAGAATCTACTACTAATAAAACTGAATCAACCATTTTTAGTACACGTTCAACTTCTCCACCAAAATCAGCATGTCCTGGAGTATCTACTATATTAATTTTAACTCCATTGTGCATTACTGCAGTATTTTTTGAAAGTATAGTTATTCCTCTTTCTTTTTCTAAATCATTAGAATCCATAACTCTCTCTTGCACTTTTTCATTGGTTCTGAAAACATGACTTTGTTTAAGAAGTGCATCAACTAAAGTAGTCTTACCATGGTCAACGTGAGCTATAATAGCTATATTTCTTATATCTTCCCTTTTAATTAATTCCATAATATTTTGCCTCCAAAATTTATATTAAAAAATATGTAAACCTATAAATCATTTTTTCCAAAAGAAAATTGGATACTTTCGTACCCAATCCTCATCTTTTTTATAATATACTTTCTATTTAACTATGTCAAGCTTAAACTTCCATTATTATTGGTAATATCATTGGCTTTCTCTTAGTTTTTTCATATAAGAATTCTCTTAAGCCATCTCTCATTCCAGATTTTAGAGTTGACCAATCAGTAATATTTCTTTCTTGGAAATCATCTAAAATGTTCTTTACAAGCTCTCTTGCTTCATCCATAAGGCCTTCAGATTCTCTTACATATACAAATCCTCTTGAAATTATATCAGGTCCTGCAATAACACAACCTGTTTGTCTTTCAATAGTAACTACTACTGTTAAAATACCATCTTGTGAAAGATGTTTTCTATCTCTAAGAACTATATGTCCTACATCTCCAACCCCTAAACCATCAACAAATACTTGACCTGAAGTAACAGTTCCTGTTTTCTTCATATAATTTCTAGTAACTTCTATTACATCACCATTTTCAATTAATAAGAAGTTTCTTTCAGGAAGTCCTCCCTTACATGCAAGTTCCGCATGTTGTTTTAAGTGACGATATTCTCCATGTACTGGTATAAAGAATTTAGGTCTTACTAAAGCATGCATAAGTTTTAATTCCTCTTGACATGCATGACCTGATACATGAACCTTTTCTAAAGATTCATAAATAACATTTGCACCTTTTTTAAATAGTTGATTTATAACCTTTGAAACAAGTTTTTCATTTCCTGGTATTGGTGAAGCTGATAATATTACAGTATCCCCTTCAACTATATTTATCTTTCTATGCTCTGAAGCAGCCATTCTAGCTAAAGCTGACATTGGCTCTCCTTGACTTCCTGTTGTAATTAGCACAACTTGTTCATTAGGATATTGAGAAATTTGGTCTATAGAAATTAATGTATCTTCTTGCATTTCTAAATATCCAAGTTCCATTGCTACTTGAACTATATTTTCCATACTTCTTCCTGAAACTGCAACCTTTCTTCCAAGTTTTTCAGAAGCTTGTATGATTTGTTGAATTCTATGAATATTAGAAGCAAATGTAGCTACAATTATTCTTCCTTCTGCTTTTGCAAATAATCTTGCAAAACTTTCTCCTACTACTCTTTCAGACATAGTATATCCAGGTCTTTCAGCATTAGTTGAATCTGCAAGCATTACTAAAACACCTTTTTTACCAAGCTCAGCTAATCTTCCAAAATCCGTTAACTCTCCATCTATTGGAGTATAGTCAATTTTAAAGTCACCTGTGTGAAGTACAACTCCTAGTGGTGTGTGAATAGCTATTGCAACTGAATCTGCAATAGAGTGATTAGTTTTAATAAACTCAACTGATACTGTATTTAATTTTATTATATCTCTTGGTTTTACTCTTATTAGTTCTGTTGAGCTTAATAATCCGTGTTCTTTTAACTTTGTCTCAACAATACCAAGAGTTAACTTAGTACCATATACTGGAACATTTAATTGTTTTAATACATAAGGTAATGCTCCTATATGGTCCTCATGTCCGTGAGTTAAAAATATTCCTCTTACCTTCTCTTGATTCTTTATTAGATATGAAACATCTGGTATAACTACATCTATTCCAAACATATCTTCATCTGGGAATCTTAGTCCGCAATCTATAACTACTATATCATCTTTATATTCTATAGCAGTTATATTCTTACCAATTTCATTCAAGCCGCCTAGAGGTATAATTTTAACCTTTGCTCTTTCTGCTTTCATAATGCCCTCCTTATTAAGTTTTATATATAAATAAAGAATAAAGGTTTTCCTCTTCTACTTAAGGAATTTGCCTTTTATTCATTACCTTCATTATTTTTTTCTTGACATTCATGGCATATACCATAAAATTTCAAAGCATGATCTACTATTTTAAATTTATATTCTTTCTCTACCCTTATTTCTATTTCTTCTAATAAATCATCTTTTACTTCAATAACCTTATTACAAACATTACAAATAAGATGATGATGTCTATGAACTTCATCACTATGTACCAGCTCATATCTACTGCATCCATCATTTAAATGTAATTTACTTACTACTCCAATTTCTTCTAATAATAAAATTGTTCTATAAACGGTTGCAAGCCCTATCTCTGGGCAATCTTTTTTTACCTCATCATAAATTTCTTCTGCTGTTAGGTGTTTACCTTCATTAAGAACAATGGTATCTACAATAGCTCTTCTTTGAGGAGTAAGCTTATATCCTTTTTTCTTTAAGTCTTCTTTAAGAACTACATAATCTATGGTAACTTCTTTACTCATACTCTACACCTACTATCTTTTATAAATATACTAAACTTATAAAATCTTATTTGTCAAGTAATCCTTCTAATTCTTCACCTAATAATTCATAAGTTTCAGCAACTATGTTAAATTCTTCTTCTTCATCTATGGTTTCATAAGTTACTTCTCCATTTTCATCTACAATACGTTTTAAGAAGTAAGCTTCATCCACATCTACATCAGCTGGAGTAACAACTAGATATTCTTGATTTAAATCTTCTATTTTAAAGAAATCTATAACCTCCATTCTTTCTTCATTTCCATCTTCATCAAATAATGTGATATAATCTAATTCTTCCATCATAAATTAATCTCTCCTTTATTATTATTTTTTATTTCATGTTAAAAAGTCTATCTAAATAACCTTGTAATATATATGTAGCTGCAACCTTATCAACTATCTTTTTTCTTTTTCCTCTTGAAAGGTCAGCTTCTAGCATAGCCCTGTGAGCTGCAACTGTTGTTAGTCTTTCATCCCAGAACTCTATTTTCAATCCTATTTCTTCTTTAATTAGTTCTGCAAATTCTTGTATTTTTTCCCCTGCAAAACCAATGCTATTATTCATATTTTTAGGTAATCCTATTACTAGTGTTTCCACTTCATACTCTTTACATACCTTTTTTAATTCTTCTATATCACTTTGTTTATTTTTTCTACGTATAGTTGTAAGACCCTGAGCTGTTAAGCCTAATGGATCTGAAATTGCTAAGCCGATAGTCTTTTGACCTATGTCTAAACCTAATATTCTCATTGTAGTGCTCCTATAAATGTTAAAAAGATGCCCTTAAACGGGCACCTTTTTATTTTATGTCTAAATAAGATTTTATTACTTCTTCGAGAATTTCATCTCTTTCAAGTTTTCTTACTAAAGCCCTTGCTCCGTTATAATTTGTGATGTAAGTAGGGTCTCCTGACATAAGATAACCTACAAGTTGATTAACAGGATTATAACCCTTTTCCTTTAAAGACTTATAAACTTCTGTTAAAATTGTCTTTGTTAAAACTTCTCTATTTTTAGCTACATCAAACTGCATTGTGTATTCCATATTATCATTATTACTATTCATAATCAATGCTGCCTCTTAGCAGCTCACCCCCTTACATAAATTGCTAAGGAAAATTTTCGTTTACTTCTCATTTAAGTATACATTAATTTATAAGTTTTGTATACTACTTAACTAAATTTTCAATTATTTCATATGATTTTTCTATTGCTTCAGCTATCTTTTCTGGATTTTTACCACCGGCTTGAGCCATGTCTGGTCTTCCTCCTCCGCCTCCGCCAACAATAGATGCAACTTCTTTTATAATCTTTCCACAATGAATTCCTTTTTGTAAAGAATCCTTAGTTGCCATTGCTACTAAATTAACTTTATCATTAGAAGCACTTGCAAGTACTACAACTCCACTTCCTACTTTATCTCTTATTTTATCTGCTAAATCTCTTAAAGCATTTCCGTCTACACCTTCAACAGCATAAGAAACAACTTTTATTCCTTTAATTTCTTTTGCAGAATTTAAAATTTCATCTTCTGCTCCACTTGTAAGCTTACTCTTAAGTTCTGAAATTTCTTTTTCCTTTTCTTTTAATTCTATACCTTGGTGTGAAATTTTAGAAATAACATCTTTTTCATTACACTTTAGTGCTTGACATACTTCCTTAAGAAGCTTTTGCTTTTCTTCTACATACTTTATAGCACTAAAACCAGTTACTGCTTCTATTCTTCTTATACCAGCAGCTACACCAGTTTCATTTAATATTTTAAATAATCCAATTTCTCCTGAATTCTTTACATGAGTTCCACCACATAATTCTTTAGAGAATTCACCAACACATACAACTCTTACCTTATCGCCATACTTATCATCAAATAGTGCCATAGCACCTGTTTTCTTAGCTTCTTCTAAAGTCATAAGTTTAGTTTCTACTCCATAAACATCCATTATCTTTTCATTGACTATATTTTCTACCTTTTCAATTTCTTCTGCAGTTAATGCTTGGAAATGATTAAAGTCAAATCTTAATCTTTCATCATCTACATAAGAACCTGCTTGATGAGTATGGTCTCCTATTACTTCTTTTAAAGCTTCTTGAAGCATATGAGTTGCTGTATGGTTTTTACAAATATTATTTCTTCTTGACTTATTTACTTCTAAAGTAACCTTTTCTCCTTCTTTAACAGTTCCTTCTAGTATTTTAACATAGTGAATTACTTTTCCACCAACATTTTTCTTTGTGTTAAATACTGCTGCTTTAAAGTTTTCAGAGTAGATTTCTCCTTTATCTCCTACTTGACCACCCATTTCTGCATAGAAAGGAGTTTTATCTGTAACTATATAGCCCTTTTCTCCTGCATTTAATTCTTTTCTAAATTCTTCATCTGTTGCTAAAACTAATATTGAAGCTTCCTCCTTTAATTTAGTATATCCAACAAATTCAGTATTTATTTCAGATTCTATTTTATTTATTGGAGTTTCTTCTGCACCCATGTAAGAATATACCCCTCTTGCATTTCTTGCAGTTACTCTTTGATTTTCCATGTTTTCATCAAAAGATTTTCTATCTATAGTTAATCCCTTTTCCTCACAAATTTCTTCTGTTAATTCATAAGGGAAACCATATGTATCATAAAGCTTAAATGCTTTGTCTCCATCTAAAACTGTTTTATTTTCTTTTTCCAATTCTTGAATATATCCTAAAAGAATTGAAAGTCCTGTATCTATAGTTTCATTAAATCTTTCTTCTTCTAAAGAAACCATCTTTTTAATATATTCTTGCTTTTCTACAAGTTCTGGATAAGCTTCACCATAGTTTTCAACTACAGAATCTACTATTTCAGATAAGAATAATCCTTTTATTCCTAAAAGTCTTCCATGTCTTGCAGCTCTTCTTAATAATCTTCTTAAAACATAGCCTCTTCCTTCATTACTTGGTCCTACCCCATCTGCTATAAGCATAGTAACACTTTTTACATGGTCAGTTATTATTCTTAAAGATACATCTTTAGCTTTGTCTTCTCCATATTTAGTGTTAGAAAGGCTACATACTTTTCCTAATATATTTTTAACTGTATCTATTTCAAATATATTATTTACTCCTTGCATTATAGTTGCAATTCTTTCAAGTCCCATACCTGTATCTATATTAGTACTTTCAAGTTTTTCATAATTTCCTTTTCCATCACCATCAAATTGAGTAAATACAAGATTCCAAAATTCAATTACTCTATCTTCATCTCCAGCTTTTACAAATTCTTCAGCATTTTTTACTGGTGGAAGATTATCTGCTCTATCAAAATGGATTTCTGTACAAGGGCCACAAGGACCTGCACCATGTTCCCAGAAGTTATCTTCTTTTCCTAATCTAAATATTCTAGCTGGGTCTATATCAGTCTTTCTAGTCCATATATCATAAGCTTCATCATCATCTAAATATATTGTTACATATAATCTGTCCTTAGGCATTTCTAAAACTTCTGTAACAAACTCCCAAGCCCATGGAATAACTTCTTCTTTAAAGTAATCTCCAAAAGAGAAGTTTCCAAGCATTTCAAAGAAAGTACCATGTCTTGATGTCTTTCCTACATTTTCAATATCACCAGTTCTTATACACTTTTGACAAGTTGTTATTCTTCTTCTTGGTGGTTCTTGAACTCCTGTAAAGTATGGTTTAAGTGGTGCCATACCTGCATTAATTAAAAGTAAACTTTTATCATTATTTGGAACAAGAGAAAAGCTTTTTAATCTTAAATGGTCTTTTCCTTCAAAGAATTTTAAGTACATTTCTCTTAGTTCATTTGTACCATATTGTTTCATTTTTTTCCCTCCATAAACTTTAGCTAAAACAAAAATATATTATAAAAAATATTTTGCAAAATAAAAAGCCTTCATCCCAAAACAAGGGACGAAAGCTAAATCTTCCGCGGTACCACCCTAATTATGTATAAAAATACATCACTTAGTTTTTATATAGCTCCAAGGTAGCTTCGAAGTTTTTTCTAAAAAGTTTTCACCATCCACTTTCTCTCTAAATAGAAAAATAAAATCTACTAATCCTTATCTTCGCTTAAATTTATTCATTTATTGTTGATTATATTTTAACTTTGAAATTATGTCAATATTTTTAAGAGTAATTTTGTAATATTTATTATGAAAATAATGAATAATTTATATCCTCATATATAACTTTTATTATAACAGCCATTGGAATTACTAAAATCATTCCTATAAATCCTCCAAGCTTTTCTCCTATAAGAAGAAGTATTACTATTATTAAAGGATGAATATTAGTGCTATCTCCTGTTATTTTAGGAGATAATATATTTCCTTCTATTTGTTGTATTATAAAAATTGCTATAGCTGACCATAAACATTTTGAAAAAGAATCCATAAGCGCTATTAATACTATAGGGATTGCTCCAAGTATTGGACCAAAATAGGGAATTATATTTAAAATTCCATTTAATATTGATAAAACTATTGGAAGTTTTATATCTAATACTAAAAGAACTATTAATGTTATTATGCCAATTAAAAAGGATAAAAATATTTGACTTAATATATATTTAACTAATATTTTATCTATATCTTTTACTATTTTTTTAGTTAACATCCTTTTTTTTATTGGTATAAGAAGATAAAATTTTTTTAAAATATTTTTACCATCTGATAAAAAATAATATGCCACAATTGGAATAAGTGCCATAGATAAAATACTTTCACTATAAGATATAATATCGTCTACTAATGACTGTGAAATAACAATTGAAAATTGTGATAGCTTTTCTTTTACCTTTGAATATATAAAAAATATAAATGGTGACTTTAAAAACTTTGACTTTTCTTCAAAAGCTTCTATATATTTATATAAAACCTCAATACCTTCTCCTAAATTATTTAACTCCTTAAAAATAGTTGGAATTAAAATAAGTAAAACTCCTATTATTAATATTATTATTCCTATAATAATTATTAAAGTTGCTATTTTTTCTTTTAAAAATTTTTTGTTAATTAAATACTTTTTTATTGGATTTAAAATATAAGCAATTATAGCTGATATAATTATTATTGATAAAATTTCTTTAAAAGGCTTAAAAAAAATATATAATAAAAATATTAATAATATGAAAGATATTATTAATATTTTTATTTTATGCTTTCTTAAAAAATTCATAATTCATTAACCTATGAGTTATATTTTTAAATGTAATGTTAATTGAAGTTAAATCTGAAATATAGTCTTTTTTAAATTCTAAATTATTTGAAAGTAATATTTCTTTACCTTTAGATAATTTTTCTAATATTCCTGGAGAAGTTATTATGCCTTTTATTTTATAAGTTTTTTTATCTATTATTATTTCTTCCATTGTTCCTTTTAAAATCCCAAAATAATCTAAAATATCTGTATATTTATACTCTGAAAATCTTATTCCATTTTTAATAGGTGATAAAATTCCTATTACTTTATCTTCATCTATATATTTAATATCTTTTACATTAAGAAAATTCTTTTTTTTAAACATAGAATAATTTGAAACTACAAAGCCTAATATTGATTTACTTTCTAAATCTAAAATAATATCCTTTATCATACCTAATTTTTTTCCTTTAGAATTATAAACCTTTTTCATATAAAAACTTTTACTTGTCTCCATACCATACCATCCTTATTCCATTTACTAAATATTCTTACCCATATTTGTTAAACTATTCATTGTTTTTTATTTTATTATTTAATATTGAAAGCAAACAAGCAATACGTAAATTAGAAAATATAAATGCAAGCCATGCTTTTTAAACATGGCTTGCATTTATAAAATTTTTTCTATTATTCCGCCACCAACAACTATATTTCCATCATAAAATACAACTGATTGGCCACGAGTTATGGCTCTTTGCTTTTCTTTAAAGGATACTCTTACCTTTCCATAAGGCTCAGGATAAATAGTAGCCTCTGCTGGTTTTCCTGCATATCTTACTTTTGCTGTTACTTTAATTTCCTTTTCTAATTTATCAAAAGGAATAAAATTAACATCTCTTGCTAATAAATCTGTTTGGAATATATCACTTTCTGGTCCTACTATAACTTCATTTTTCTTAGTATTTATTCCTGTAACAAAAACTGGTGTTCCAAGAGATAAACCTAAACCCTTTCTTTGACCTATTGTATAGTAAACTATTCCCTTATGTCTTCCTAATATATTACCTTCTTTATCAACAAAGTTTCCTGGCTTAACCTTACCTGGCATTTCTTCTTTAATAAATTTTCCATGGTCATTATCTGGTATAAAGCAAATTTCTTCACTGTCTTTTTTATTATGAACAGCTAAACCTATTTCTTTTGCTATTTCTCTTATTTTATCTTTTGTGTATTTTCCACAAGGCATTAAAGTATGTGCAAGCTGGTCTTGAGTAAAATTATATAGTGCATAAGTTTGATCTTTTTTATCATCATCAGAACGAATTAAAAGATACCTTCCATCTTTTTCTTCAATCTTTGCATAGTGTCCTGTTGCAACATATTCTGCACCAATACCTCTTGCTTTTCTTAAAAGAGCATCAAACTTTAAATATTTGTTACATGCAATACAAGGATTTGGAGTTTTTCCTTGCATATATGAATCTACAAAGTAATCTATAACTTTTTCTTTAAATAAATCTTTAAAGTTTAACACATAAAAAGGAATTTCAAGTCTGTCACAAACTCTTCTTGCATCTTCAACAGCAGAAAGTCCACAACATCCCCCTTCAACTTCTTCAAATTCAGGATTATTAGGTGCCATTCTCATGGTTACTCCTATAACGTCATATCCTTGCTCTTTTAAAAGATATGCAGCAACGGAGCTATCAACTCCGCCACTCATACCAACTACAACCTTTTTCTTCTTCTCACTCATATTTTATTCTTCTCCATGAACATGATCATGTAAATCTTCACCATGTTCTACCATGTCCCATTCTTCAAGCCCCATTCTTTTTCTATAGTCATTTATTGCCTTATGAATAGCTTCTTCTGCTAAAACAGAACAATGCATTTTTACTGGTGGAAGTCCATCTAATGCTTCTGCAACTGCTTTATTTGTTAAATCCCAAGCTTCATCTACAGTATGACCTTTTATAAGTTCAGTTGCCATTGAAGATGATGCTATAGCAGAACCACATCCAAAAGTTTTAAACTTAACATCTTTTATTATATTATCTTCAACTTTAAGATATATTTTCATTATATCTCCACATTTAGCATTACCAACTTCACCTATTCCATTAGCATCTTCAATTTCTCCTACATTTCTTGGATTTCTAAAATGATCCATAACCTTTTCTGAATATATCATAATTTAATTTTCTCCTTTCTTTAAGTAGTCTTCCCATAATGGAGACATATTTCTTAATCTTTCTATAATTGGTGGAACTTGTTCTAATACATAATCCACATCTTCATCAGTTGAACCTGCTCCTAAGCTTAGTCTTAAAGAACCATGAGCTATTTCATGAGGAAGTCCTATAGCTAAAAGTACATGAGATGGGTCTAATGAACCTGATGTACAAGCACTTCCACTTGAAGCACATATTCCTTCAAAATCTAATGAAAGAAGTATAGATTCTCCTTCAACAAATCTAAAGCATATATTAACATTTCCTGGTGATCTCTTAGAACCATCTTTAGGTCCATTAAGTCTTGTGTGAGGTATTTTTAATAATCCTTCTATAAGTCTATCTCTTAGTTTTGCTAATCTCTTAGATTCTTCTTCTATGTTTGAAGTAGCAAGTTCTATTGCTTTACCTAATCCTACAATTCCTGCAATATTTTCTGTACCAGCTCTTCTACCTCTTTCTTGTCCGCCACCATGAATTAAGTTGTGTATTCTAACACCTTTTCTTATATAAAGTGCTCCAATTCCCTTAGGTCCATATATTTTATGTCCTGCTAAAGATAATAAATCTATATTTAATTCTTTAACATCTATAGGAACGTGTCCTACTGCTTGAACAGCGTCTGTATGGAATAATACTCCTCTTTCACCACATATTTTTCCTATTTCTTTTATGGGTTCAATAGTTCCTATTTCATTATTTATAAACATTACAGAAACTAAAATTGTTTTATCTGTAATTGCATTTTTTAATTCTTCTAAGTCAATAAATCCTTCTTCATCAACATCAAGATAAGTAACTTCATAACCATTTTTTTCTAAGTATTCACAAGTATGTAGTATAGCATGGTGCTCTATCTTTGTTGTTATTATATGATTTCCCTTATTCTTATAAGCTGATGCTATTCCTTTAAGTGCCCAGTTATCTGACTCTGAACCACCACCTGTAAAGTAAACTTCACTTGGGTCACAATTTAAAGCCTTTGCAACTTTATCTCTTCCCTTTGTTACTGCTCTACTTGTTTCTCTTGACATTTCATAAAAAGATGATGGATTTCCAAACTTTTCAGTAAAGTAAGGAAGCATTTCTTCTAAAACTTCAGGTTTAACATAGGTAGTAGCTGAATAATCCATATATACTGTTTTCATTAACATTCACCTCTATAATTTTAACTTTAATTTTTCATTTTCTGCTTTTATTTTTTCATTGTCATGAACAATATCTTGAAGAGTTATAGATTCCATAACTTCATCTATACTTTTTTTAAGCTTTTCCCATAAAAGTCTTGTAGCACAACAATCACTATTATCACATTCATTATTTTCAATGCATTCTGATACTTCTATTGGTCCTTCTACAACCTTCATAATATCTGCCACAGTAATATCTTTAGGTTCTCTACTTAAAACATATCCACCTTGAGCCCCTCTTATACTTGTTATAAGATTTGCTTTTCTTAATGGAGAAAATAATTGTTCTAAATAGCTTTCTGAAATATTTTGTCTTACAGAAATACTTTTTATTGATACCGGTTCTTCTCCATAGTTTATTGCTAAATCAACCATGGCTTTTACTCCATAACGGCCTCTAGTAGACAATTTCATTTCTTCTTCACTCCTTAATGTTGAGTAAAATACTATGATTTATATCACAGTTCATATCATAGCAAAACACTAGGATATTGTCAATAAAAAAGTTTTTATTATTATTAACTTAGAAAGTTATCCATAATTTTAAAAATATATGTTTTTCTACAAAATAAAAAAAAATGTATATTATTACTTTATTTTTTTCTCTACTAACTTTAAATAAAATAAAGTAATAATCCACATCTTCTAACTAAATTGTTTTATATATTATATTCTTTAACTATAATAAATCTAATTTATTTTATAATAATTTTTAAGTATAACAGCTCTTATGCTATCATAACTTATTTCTCTTGGAAGTTCTTTTTTTATTAAAGATACCTTTTCTATTCCTACTTTATTACAAACACTTATTATTCTTTCTTCCTCTAAAGGCTTTATAAACTCATGAAGCCCTAAATTAAACTTAGTTTCTCCTGTCTCTTTTATATAATCTGTTACATAGCCTAATAAAGTAGATATAGATAATTCTATATTCTTACTTATCTCTTTTAAAGAGGTGCCTTTTTTAATTTCATCTATACATATTTCATTATTGTCTCTAGTTTCTCCATCTATTATTATTTTTCTTTTCTCTTTATAGTTAAAATTAGTATTAATATTATTATCTTTAATATATTTATTAACAAGGTTTAGAATTTCTTTTGAATATTTTTCGCATTTCTTAGGCCCTATTTTGCTTATATCTTTAAGCTCTTCTAGGGTTTTTGGATATCTTCCACTTATGTCTTTTAAAGTGCTCATAGATATTGTGCTATATTCATATACCCCTTCTCTTTCAGCAAATTTTTTTCTAAGATTTCTAAGTTCACTATAAAGCTTATTATCTGTATTTACATTTAAAAATTCTCTTTTAGCTTCTTCTTTTTTCTCAAAACTATTAATCTCTTCAATTACTATATTATTTTCTTTAACATAATTTCTTATAACATCTAAAAATCTTTCTCCATATTTTTCATATTTAAGCTGTCCTACTCCATTTATCATAAGGAATTTTTCTTTATTTATTGGATAAGTATTACTCATTTCTTTTAATGTATTATCACCAAATACTATATATGGAGGTACATTTTCTTCTTTTGCTATTTCCATTCTTAAATTTTTAAGAATATTAAATAATTCATTAACCTGATATTTATTTTCCTTAACAACAATTTCTTTAAGTTCAACCCTTTCTTGACCTTTAATAACTTTAACTGAACGATTATTAAGTTTTAAAATAGGATAAGTTCCCTCTTCTTGGCTTATAAAGCCATGAGAAATTAAAGTATTTATAAAAGTAGTTAAATCTTCTTTAGAATAATCTTTCATTATTCCATAAGTACTTAACTTATGAAAACCAAAACCCACAACCTTTTTATCCCTAGAGCCTCTTAATACATTAACAAGCATTCCAATGCCATAACCTCTGTGCATTCTATTTATACAGCACAATACCTTTTGGGCATCTATAGTTTTATCAATTATTTCCCCTTCTGCTAAACAATTACTACAATTATTGCAATCTTCTTTAAGTTCTTCTCCAAAGTAGTTTAAAATAAATTTTCTATAGCAACCACTACTATAGATAAATGAAGTCATATCTTGAAGCTTACTATAGGCTACAGATTTTCTTTCTTCATTTTCAGTACTTATATCTATTAAATACTTTTGAAGATGTATATCTGATGGGGAAAATAATAATATACACTCACTCTTTTCACCATCACGCCCTGCCCTTCCTATTTCTTGATAATATCCTTCTATATTTTGAGGCATGTTGTTATGAATTACATATCTTATATTAGGTTTATCAATACCCATACCAAAAGCATTTGTAGCAACCATTATATTTACTTTATCATTAATAAAATCCTCTTGATTTTTTCTTCTAATTTCATCCCTTAGTCCTGCATGATATTTTAAAACCTTATAACCTTTTTTTAATAAATCCTCATAAATTTTATCTGTTTCTTTTCTAGTTGCACAATATATTATTCCTGAAACTTCTTTATTTTTCTTTAAATATTCATTTAAAAATAAGGTTTTATTTTTTCCTTTAACAACTGTAATTTCTAAATTCTTTCTATCAAAACCAGTAACAAAAACCTTTGGATTTTTTAATTTTAAAAGATTTATAATATCATCTCTTACTTCCTTTGAAGCAGTTGCTGTAAAGGAAGTAACCACCTTTGGTTTTACATTGTTTATAAATGATGCTATTTTTCTATAACTTACTCTAAAATCATGTCCCCAACTTGAAACACAATGAGCTTCATCAATAGCAACTTGAGATATGTTTAAATTTGAAACTATATTTAAAAATTCTATAGAATCAAATCTTTCTGGTGCTATATAAAGAATTTTACATTGATTATTTTTTATTTTATATAAAGTTTCTTCATATTCATTTTTATCTAAAGTAGAATTTATAAAATCTGCCTCTATTCCTAATGATACTAGGCTATCTACTTGGTCTTTCATAAGAGAAATAAGAGGTGATATAACTAAAGTCATTCCTTCAAAAATAAGTGCTGGCACTTGATAACATATAGATTTTCCTGCTCCCGTTGGCATAATTGCAAGAACATCTTTTCCTTTTAAAATTTCTTCAATTATTTCCTTTTGTCCTTCTCTAAAAGCTTTATAGCCATAATATTTATTTAAAACTTCAATAGATTTTTCCATTTTATTCTCCTTTAATCTTTCTCCAATACTCTCTAGAAGCTCTCTCTATTTTATTATCTCCAAATTCATAATAAATTTTGTCTTTTATATTATTAGGAAGATATTGCTGCTTTACATAGTGGTTTTCATAACTATGAGGATATTTATACCCTAATCCCCTTCCTAAAGATTCTGCTCCACTATAATGACAATCTTTTAAATCATTTGGTATATCATCTATTTTAATTTTCTCTAAATCTTCTAATGCTAAATCTATTGCTAAACATGCCGAATTTGATTTAGGAGCTGTTGCAAGTAATAAAGTAGCCTCTGCAAGGGGTATCCTTGCTTCTGGAAAACCAAGCTCCCTTGCAGAATCTACTAAAGATTTTACTATAGAAGCTGCCTGAGGATATGCAAGACCAATATCTTCTGAAGCTATAACTTGAAGTCTTCTACATATTGAAATTAAATCATTAGCTTTTATAAGCCTTGCTAAATAATGAATTGAAGCATTAGGGTCACTACCTCTTATAGACTTTTGAAAGGCACTTAAAATATCATAGTGACTATCTCCATTAATATCATAAGGTACAACCTTTACTTGAGTGCTTTCTTCTGCTACTTTTATATTAATATTTACTATTCCATTTTTATCTGGATTTGTGGAATTTAAAGCTACTTCTAAACCATTAATAGCCTTTCTTACATCACCATTAGATGCAGAAGCAAAATATTTTAAAGCCTCTTCATCTACCCTTAAGGTTAATTCTTTAAATTCTTCCTTTTCTATATTTATTGCCCTTTTTAATGCTTTTAAAACATCTTCTTCACTTAAATTTTTAAATTCAAATATTGTACTTCTACTTAAAAGGGCTTTAAAAACATAATGATATGGATTTTCTGTAGTGGAAGCTATTAAAGTTATTCTTCCATCTTCTATATATTCTAAAAGGGATTGTTGTTGTTTTTTATTAAAATTTTGAATTTCATCTAAATATAGCAAAACTCCATCCCTTCCCATAAAAGTATCAAGTTCACTTGCTATTTCTTGAATATCTTTTAAAGAAGCATTAGTGGCATTTAATTTATAAAATCTTTTATTAGCTTTTTTTGCAATAATATTAGCTACAGTAGTCTTTCCCACTCCAGGAGGTCCATAAAAAATCATATTACTTATTGAATTACTATTTACTATTCTATCTAAAATTTTATTTTTGCCTAAAATATGCTGTTGACCACAAACTTCACTTAATTCAGTAGGTCTTATTTTATCTGCTAATGGCTTATACATATTTATTCTTTCCTTTCATCTTTTATATAAAAAATTATATCATATAAAATATAGCTTAAATGAATATATTATTTTACCTTAACAAGCTTTGAAATTTTCTAATAACAAAAAAATAAGAAAGGATTTGTCATGTAAATATTTCTTAACATGATAATTCCTTTCTTATTTTTTAATATAAATTAACCAAGTAATGTTTTATCACTTAAATCATCTCGTACATTAAGCTTTTCAAATAAAGCCATAAGCTTATCTGTTGTATCTAGTTCTGCCTTTTCTTTTCCTTTAACATCTATTACAACAACACCTCTATGCATCATAAATAGTCTATTTCCAGTTTCCACTGCATGTTTTAAATTATGAGTTACCATAAGAGTTGTTATTCCCTTTTCTTTAACAATCTTTTTTGTAATATTCATTATTTTTTCAGAAGTTTTTGGGTCTAAGGCTGCTGTATGCTCATCTAAAAGAAGAAGCTTAGGATTTGACATTACTGCCATCATAAGAGTTAAAGCTTGTCTTTGTCCACCTGATAGTAATTGAACTTTATTAAACAACTTATCTTCAAGTCCTAAATCAACTCTTTTTAGCATTTCTTTATATTCATCTATCTTCTTTTTATTTATCCCTGAAGATAATCCAAATCTTTTTCCTTTATTATCAGCTAAAGACATATTTTCTAAAATAGTCATATTAGGCGAAACTCCTAATGAAGGATTTTGAAATACTCTTCCTATAGATTTTGCTCTCTTATATTCAGCCTTGTTAGATACTTCTTCATTATTAATAATTATCCTTCCACTATCTTCTGCAATACTTCCTGCTATTATATTAAGAAGAGTAGATTTTCCTGCTCCATTAGAGCCTATTATAGTAACAAAATCTCCTTTATCTACCTGAAGGGAAAAATCATCAAAAACTCTATTTTCATTTATAGTATTAGGATTAAATACCTTACACATATGTTCAATTTTTAGCATTTTAACAAGCACCTCCCTTTTTAAGCTTTCTCTTTTTAAGTCCTAAAATATCATTTTGAGAGGCTAATGCAATTACTATTACTGTTGCAGTTAATAAATTTAAAAGATTTGGATTTAAATTAAGTTTTAAAGCTATTGATATTGCTGCATAGTATATAATTGAACCTATTATAGATTGACTTGTAGATTTTATAAATTTAAATCTACTAAATATTGAACTACCAATAATTACACAAGCAAGACCCTTTACTACTACTCCTGTACCAAGACCAACATCAGCAACACCATTATATTGGGCTGTAAGTCCACCTGCTAAAGCAACTAAGGCATTACTTATCATAAGTCCAAGTATCTTTATATTATCATTATTAACTCCTAGTGTTGTTACCATTTGTTCATTGTCACCAACTGCAAATAATAAAAATCCAAGTTTTGTTTTCATAAATAAATCTAATAATACTTTTACAAGAATTAAAATAACCAAAACTATTATAAATTTTGTTAAGTTATAAGTATTTCCATTAATGTTTAAAGTAAATATTTTCTCTAAAGCTAAGTATATTTTATCTCCATTAAAAATATGAGGTGTTGTAAATAATGGAGTATTTGATTTCCCCATAATAATAAGGTTTACAGAATATAACCCCATCATAACTAAAACTCCAGACATTAAATTTGAAATTTTAACTTTAACATGAAGAAAAGCTGTAACAAATCCTGCTACTGCTCCTCCTAAAAAAGCACATAAAGTAGCTACCCATGGATTTACTCCTTTTATTAAAAGGGCTGCTACTATACTTGCACCTAAAGGATATGTACCATCAACTGAAAGGTCTGGAAAGTCTAATATCTTATAAGTGATATAGACTCCCATTGCCACTAGACCAAATAGTGATGATAGCTCTAATATATTAATAATTAGGCTAATTATTTGATCCATTATTTAACTCCTCCAGTTACCTTTGTTGCATTTTCTAAAATATCCTCTGATATTTTTATTCCTAATTTATCAGCAACATCTGTATTTATTGTTATTGCAAGTTCTGGCATTGTTTCTACAGGAATTTCAGAAGGTTTCTTTCCATCTAAAATTAAAGCTGCTTTTTCTCCTGCCATTTTTCCTAATTCAAAATAATCAATACCCTTACTTATTAATCCACCAACTTCTACAACTGCTGGTTCAGCACCTAAGACAGGCATATTTTTTGCTAAAGCAATTTGTGCAACTTGTTCATAAGAAGCTGCCACATTATTATCTGTTGGTGCATATAAAGCATCTATATCACCAAGGGCAGAACTTAAATTTTGGCTTATTTCATTTATATTTGCTATACCAATTTCTTTAATTTTCAAATTATATTTTGGTGCAATTTCTTTTAAAATATTAACTTGATTTACTGAATTTGTTTCTGAAGTTGTGTAAATAACTCCTAAAGTTTTCATATTTGGAAGAACCTTAGTATATAAATCTAATTGTTCCTCAATATTTGCCATATCAGATGTTCCTGTTAAATTATTTCCTGAACTTTCAAGACTATTTACAAGATTATCTGCCACTGGGTCTGTAACAGCTGTAAATACTATTGGAATATCTTTAGTAGCATTATAAGCTGCTTGAGCTGATGGAGTTGCTATAGCAAATATTAAATCCTTTTTACTTGAAACAAATTGCCCTGCTATTTGTTGTGCAGTATCAATTTTACCTTGAGCATTTTGCTGTTCAATTTTAATATTTTTTCCCTCTTCATAACCTTTTTCTTTTAACCCTTCAACAAAGCCTTCATTTGCTGAATCAAGTGCAGAATGTTGAATTAATTGAATAACTCCAATTTCTTTAACATCTTTATTATTATTTCCTGAAGATTCACTAGAGCCACATCCAGCTAATAAAGAAACTCCTAAAAACCCACATAATAATAATCCCAATTTTTTCTTTCCTATCATTTTAAATCCTCCCAATTTAATTTAAACATTTTAAATTTTTAATGCTAATATTATAAAAAAGTTTCAAATTATATTTATTATTTTTACCATTTTATTAACTAATTTATAAATAAATCAAGAATATTTTTTGATATATAATAAAAAACAACATATTTTTTAAATTAATAACTATAATTACCATATCAAATTTAAAATATTTTACTTTATATTAACATAATTAATTTAACATGTAAATAATGCCACACTTTATTATAAATCAATAGGATTTAATATATTTAAATTTGAAATATTATCTAAATAACTTTCCATTTTTATATGATTATCTCTAAGGAAATCAGCTATATGTACCATATTGCTTTCCATAATTTCCTTATTTCCTGGAATTTCTTTTAAAGAGTTTCTTATATAATCTTCTATTTCATCATGCTTTATTATTTTATCTAAAACTTCTGTTGGGGCTTTACTTCTACTTATAATTGATTTTGGATTGGAAATTACTAATTTAGTTTCAATTTTAATATCTTTTATAAGATTTTCTTCTTTTAATATAGATAATAATATTTCAGATGATTTATTTAATTTTTTAATAGGACTTTCCATTATATTCTTTTTTAAGGTCTTATCATTTTTATTTTTTATGTATTTAGAGAAACATCCTGATTCTGAAATGGCAATATCTCCATTTAGCGAGGTTGTATCTAAAATTATAAAGAATCTTCTTGTTAAAATAATAAAATCAAATCTTACTAATTCTTCTTTATACTTTAATACAATATCTTTTAAACAATACATAGGAATATTTGAATCTTCTAATTCAGATATTACATTTTTATTTCCTTCAATTATATTTTTTAAATTTTTAATTTTATCTTCTACATATTCTTCATTTTCATTATTATTTTCTCTTATAATATTTTTTGCTTCTTCCATTATTTCTGAAACACTATCTTCATTATTAAATATTACAGAATTTTTTATTCTTCCTATTCCTAAATACTCTTTTAAAAACCACATTTCTTGCCTCCATATTATAACCCCATTTTTATTTATGTTATAATTGTACACTAACTTTTAAAATTATTCAACTTTTCCCTCATATAAATGCCAAATTTATATTGGCCTTTTATTTTTTTACATTCACTTTTTGTTAAAATAAAAAGTATGAAATCATTACTTTAATGTAAAATAATAATTCATACTTTTATAACCAAAGAAGATAAATTTAAAACTCTTTTTTATTATTTAGTTTGTAAATAACTTTCTTCATCAACAAGAACATAAGCAGATTTTGATGGTAATTTAATTTTATCTCCATCTATAGCTCCTAAAATGGTTTTCCCTGCTTTTTCTTTATTGACAACTATTATCCATTTCCCCTTTGGAATAGAAAATTCAATTTCCTCATCTCTGCCATTTAGTAAAACAATAATATCTCTCCAATTATCTTCTAAACCTTCTGTATTTATTTTATATGCCACAACATTCCATGTGTTTACATTTAAAAAGTTTAAATGTTCTCTAACATCTAAAGCACTGCTCATTCTAAAGGCTTTATGGCTTTTTCTAAGACTTATTAATCCTTTATAATATTCAAACAATACTCTATACTCTTCTTTTCTTTTCCATTCTAATTTATTTACACTATCTGGAGCATTATAACTATTATCATTAAAACTTCCATCTGGATTTACTTTGCTTCTTGCAAACTCTTCTCCTGCTTGTATAAATGGAATTCCTTGAGAAGTAAATACTATTGCAGCACATAATTTATTTATAGCTAAAATATCTTCTTTTTTTCTTCCTTCACAAGAAAGTCTTAATTTATCCCATAAAGTATAATTATCATGGGCTGAAACATAATTTATTGCCTGATATGGAGCATTAGTCCAAGGTCCTCCTGAATAATTTAATCTATTATAATCAATTTGTTGATGATATCCTGAAGCTACAATTCCAAATTTTATAGTTTCTTCAAGACCTCCATTCCCATTAGCAAATCCACATTCTTTTACATTAAATACATGACCCTTTACTCCATCTCTCATATCATCACTAAATACAGCAATTTGAGCATCTCCATATTTAGGTACATTAAACTTAGTTGAAGCTAAATCCATAGGAAGTGGGGAGGCACCTCCTGTCCATCCTTCTCCATAAAGTATTAGACTTTTATCTATTTTATCAAGTTCATTTCTTATAAGCTTCATTGTATCCATATCTGTAAGACCCATTAAATCAAATCTAAAGCCATCTATATGATATTCATTTACCCAATATAAAACTGATTCAACAATAAATTTTCTAACCATAGGTCTTTCAGATGAAATTTCATTTCCGCAACCTGATCCATTTGAAAAGCTTCCATCAGCCCATTTTCTATAGTAACAGTCTGGAGCAGCCTTATTTAAATTTGAATCATAAGACTGATAGGTATGATTATAAACCATATCCATTACTACTCTTATTCCTGCTTTATGAAAATTCATTATCATTTCTTTATATTCTTTTATTCTTATTTCAGCTTTAAAAGGATTTGTGGAAAAAGACCCTTCTGGTACATTGTAGTTTTGAGGGTCATAACCCCAGTTATATTGAGGAATGTCTAGCTTACTTTCATCTACAGTATAATAGTCACAAACTGGCATTAAATGAACAGTATTTATTCCTAATTCTTTTAAGTGGTCTATACATGTCTTTACTTTTGTATTGGGTATAACTGTGTTTTCTTGACATGCACCAATAAACTTTCCCTTTTTATCTTCATCTACTCCTGAATTTTCATCTATAGAAAAATCTCTTATATGCATTTCATATAAAATGGAATCTATAGCTTCATCTAAAATAGGTCTTTTATCCTTTTCCCAGCCCTTTGGATTAGTTTCTGATAAATCTATTATCATTCCCCTTTTTCCATTAACCCCTACTGCTCTTGCATAAGGGTCTGTAGCTTCTTGTTCTATCCCATTTGATGTTACTAAAAAATTATAATATTCTCCTTTTAAATCCTCATTTACATCTAATATCCAAGTTTCTCCATCTTCTTTTTCCATGTTAATTATTCTTTCTGGGCTATTTTTATAATTTTCTCCATTCTTTCCATATAGAGCAACTTTAATCATTTCAGCTGTAGGTGACCATATAAGAAATCTTGTTTTATCCTTTGTGTAATTAGCGCCTAAATAGTTTCCAGATTTATAATTAGTATCAATCTTTTTTCTTACTGTATCTTTTCTAACCATTTTTATTCCCTCTTTCACACAACGAATCTTTTATATTTAATTTCCCATTGTACCACTTCTTCTTACTAAATACTTAAAAGTTATTTATTTTATAGATATTCTTCTTATTATATTTATATGATAAAAGAAAAATTTTTTTACTATTAAAATTAAAAGACTAGGGATTTCCCCTAGCCTTTATATTAACCTACATTATCATCTTCGTTATTTGCAAAAAAGCTTTTTATTTCTTCTATTCCTTCATCTAACTCTTCTTCAGTTTCTATAGGTTTTACATCTTCATCTTTTAACTCAACTACTTCTTTCTTCTCTTCTTCTACTGGAGTTGCTATTGAGAAATTTTTATTCATATCCCTTTCAAGGTCCTCAAAAGTTTCAAGTTGAGTTTTAACAAAATTTTTATATTTAGCTCTAAACTTTATATATTCTTGTTTAGTTTTTTCATACTCATCATTAATAGTAACAATATCATTATTTGCTCTATCTAAAATCTTTTGTGCTGCTTCATTAGCATTTTTAAGCATTAAATCTGCTTCTCTTTGTGCAGTTTCTTTTGCTGAATCAGCTGCATTTTGAGCTAAAAGTAATGTGTTTTGTATAGTTGTTTCTATTTTTGAATAATGGTTTATTTGTTCACTAGCAGCTGCTAATTTTTCTTCTAACTTAGATTTTTCCTTAAAAAGTTCTTCATAACTTTCAACTACTTCATCTAAAAATTCATCTACTTCTTCTGGACTATATCCTCTTAACACCCTTTTGAATTCTTTATTATTAATGTCCATTGGTGTAAGCTTCATTAAAATCACCCCTATTTACTTATGTATATTTTTTTACCAACACTTTAAATTTACCACTTTTACTATTTCCTATTATCTTATCTAAGACATATTTGCCATGTCCTCTTATTGTAATTCTTTCTTGGTTTTTAACTTCCCTACTTTTATCTTTTACTCTATTGTAATCTAACAAAACCATACCTTCTTCAATCATGGTTTGTGCTCTATTTCTAGATGCTCTTATTAATTTTGAAACTATGCTGTCGATTCTTAGAGATTGTACTAATATAATTTCTTCTTTAAAGTTTGGTACTAATTCCTCAAAATTATCTTCTACTACAGTTACTTTGCAAGGTGATTTTCCTATTGAATTTAAATTATTAACTAAAAACTCCTCTATTTCCTCACATACAGTAAGATAACAGACATTTTCTTTCAAAAGCAAATCTCCTATTTTATTTCTTCTTATTCCTAATCCAAGAACTGCTCCTAAATAATCTCTATGACCTAAATTAGCAAATTTAGAAGTACCTTCTATCTTTAATATTTTTATAGGATATGAACTATTATAAATATTATTAAAAGATATCATTCTTCTTTCACAATCCTTAAATCCTCCATAAGAATCAACTTTGAAGGAGTCAGTATTAAAATTTTCTTCAAAAAATCTCCATATATTTGGTGTGTAAAAGTCATTTCCAAATATAGTTATATTTTTATTATAAGCCAAGTTATATTTTTCATATAAATTTAGAACTTGATTTTTTTCATCCTCTTCAAAATTCATAAGAATTGTTTTTTTATCCAAAGATATTTCCTCCTAACAATAAAACTTTTTTTAAAAATGATACTGTTACAAAAAGTAATACTGGAGAAATATCTATTGCCAGTCTATAAAAAAAACAATTTTGCAACTTTTTAAATGGAAAAAGTATAGGAATAGCTATAATATTTAGAATCTTCATTATTGGATTAAATTCATCTAAAAAAGAAACTAAAAAAGCTCTAACAACAATAAATAATAGTATTATTGTTAAACAATAATCCAATATACCTAAAAATCCTTTCAAATTAAGCACCTACTTATTTTGAAGACCAATTAAATAAAACTTTAGAATTTAATTCTGTTTTTAATTCATTTGTTACTTCAACATTTGAAGGTGAAAGTATATAAACTCCTTTTTCTATTTCTTGAAGTTCTCCACCTAATGCATAACAACATCCACTTACAAAATCTAATAATCTTTGAGCTGTTCTTATTTCTAATGCTGTTGTGTTAATTAAAACAATTCTTCTATTCTTTACTGCATCACATATATCTTGAGCTTCATCATAAACTGTTGGTTTTGTAATTGTAACCTTAGCTGAAGCTGATGTATGGATATTTACTACCTTATTATTATTCTTTGAAGCTTTTCCTCCATTTGAAATAACTGGTTCTATTTTTTCTTCTTTTCTTTCTTCTTGAGATTCTTCTACATCTTCGAAATCTTCATTTTCGAAGTCTTCATCATATTCATCTCCAAATCCTAAAAATGTTTTTACTTTTTCAAATGCATTACTACTCATTATTTTTTCCTCCTAAATATTGTAATTTCTTTTGCCAAAAATTCCTTCTCCAATTCTTACTAAAGTAGAACCTTCTTCAATTGCAATTTTATAATCATGGGTCATACCCATTGATAAAATTTCCATTTTTATGTTTTTGAATTTTCTAGTTTTTAATGATTCAAAAATTTCTCTTGTTCTTTTAAAATAAGCTCTATTACTATCAGAATCTCCTTTTGGTATTATTACCATAATACCTTTTACCTTTACAAAGTTACACTTTTCAATTTCAAAAAGCATATCTTCAAGTTCTTCTTCAAGTATTCCACCTTTACTTTCTTCTCTTCCTATATTAATTTCAATTAATACATTTGCTATTTCATTCTTCTTACCAAATTCTTTTTCAATTTGTTTTAATAATTTTATACTAGAAAGAGAGTGTATTAAACACACTTTTCCAACTAGGTACTTTACTTTATTAGTTTGAAGCCCTCCTATAAAGTGCCATTTAACATCCTTATGAAATTCTTCTTCCTTTGCAACTAATTCCTGAACCTTATTTTCTCCAAATTCTCTTATACCAGCTTCATAGGCTTCTTCAAGATCAGAGAGAGGTTTAGTTTTAGAAACAGCCAAAAGTTTTACCCCATTTGGAATTTCTTTTTCTAATGCTTCAATATTGTCTTTTATACTCACAAATGATTCCTCCTTAAAAGCTTTTACTAATCCTCTGTTTTATACTATTCTGCAAAAAATTTAAATTTCCTTCATCATTTTAAAATTTATTTTTCTTTTTTTAAAGGATTAAAAAATATTATTTTATATATTCTTTAGCATATTTTATATTACTTTCTTTTGCAGCAGGCATTGTTATATTATCAACTTTTTCTAAGGTTACACTTATTCCTCTACTTCTAAGTTTTTTTATATAAGAACCATCTTTAAGAAGCGTAATTTTTAATGTATCAGGATCTCCAATTAATGATATTTGAAAAGGTCCATAAACTACAGATTGATCTTGAAATTGCAAAAAGGAACCATGACATACTACCCCCGTTAAGGCTGAGATTCTATAATTATTTACTGAAATAGCTTCTACTTCACACTTTTTAAATTCATTTAATAAATTTATCATATCATAATCATGAAAAGTTTTAAGCTTATTTTCTTCATTATTATCACCCATTACCCCATCTTTAACTGTTACAACTACCCCTGCTCCTTGAACCTCTGTAAGACCTGTTAAAAGACCATTTTTAGATAATTCCTCTTTCATATCATCAGCTAAAGCTTGCTGATTTTCATCAGTATACTTATATCCAATAACCTTATTTAATATTTCCTGGTTACTTTTTTTTAAATCTGAAACTTCATTATATAATTGAAGTTTCTCTTCTACAGCTTCTTGATATTCTTTTGCATTAAGAACACTTGAAGAGGAAACAGCAGATAAATCAGCATTTAAAGCTATAAAACATCCAACTATTAAAGATGCACAAAAAATAATTATCTTAAATCCATGCCCCTTCATTATTATACCTTATCCTTTTCTTTTAATCTATCTAATAATATTCTTCTAATTATGGCAAAGTTATCAAATATTCTTCCTCCAAAAACAATTACTGCTGCTATATACATTGGAATACCAAGTTTATCACCTAAATAAGCTAAGCAAGCTGCAAGTATTGAATTCCCAAAAAATCCTGATATGAATATATCTGCTTTAAAGTTTTTTGATAAGTTTGCTCTTACTGCACCAAAAACAGAATCTAAGCATGCTAATATAGCTACTGACATATATGGAGAAAAATTTGATGGAATATCAACATCAAAAACTATACCAAGTAACATTCCAATTAAAAGTCCTATAACTGCAACCATTAGTTTAATTCCCCCTTCTACTCTAATTTCTTTACATAATCACTCTTTAAAGATTGAGTTGATTTTTCTAATATAAGTCCATCCTCATCTTTAACTTCTTTAACATCAACATTGTATAATTTTAAAAGTTGATATTTAGATGTAGTTCCAAAAGTAATTGATTCTTTTAAAACTGCAGGTGAACCTATAGCTTTAATACTAATATCTTTGGAAGGGTCTATCCTTCCTACAGTTCCTATAGCTACATATTCTCCAGAATTTTTTATTCCAGTTTGAGGAGTTATTCTAATATCATTTATTGAAATTGCTTCTGCTCCTGCAAACCATAATGTATTAACTAAGAAAGCTAATTCTGTCTCTCCTAAATTAGTACTTGATGAGTTAGGGTCAAAAAGTGAATTTTTAGTAGTTATTGAGATTTCTATTCCTGGGCCACATACATCAACTAATCCTAATTGAATTCTTGTAGTATCTAGTTGATTTTTTAACTGTTCTCCTGCCTTGCCATCATTTGCAACACTTTCTTCCATCTTTTTCAATTCTTCACTTAAGCTTGCATTAGTTTGAACTAGTTCTTCCTTTTCTTTTTTAAGGCTTTCAATTTCTGCTAAAACATCATTACTTATATAATTAGTTTCTTCAGCATTCTCTTTAGCAAGTACTTTAAATTGATATGCAAGTAAAAATCCTAATAAACAACAAACAATTGCAACTGCTATTTGAGATTGAGCTCTTTTCATATATTCCTCCTGTTATTACTTAAAATCTGGTGAACCATCAAAACCTACATTTATTTTTTCTGTAACATGAAAATTTTTGTAAATTTGAACAGCATCACTCATTTTTTTAAATACATTTTCATATGTTCCTAAAGATATTTCTATATTTCCTATATAAGCTTTTAAATCTGATGTATTAGATACATCTACAGCTGTTATAGAAAATTCTTCTCCATTTTCCTCTATAACTTGCTCCATATCATAAAAATCTTCTGCAATTTTTTCTATTTTCTTTTCATTAGAAACTTTATCTCCAAGATTTAAATTTTCTATATCAAGACCTCTTAATTCTATAAGCTTTTTGTCTTCTATTGAATCAACTTCTTCAAGAAAAACCATATTGCTACTTACAATAGCATAACTATTTTCTCCTTTATTTATATAGTATAATCCCTTAGCTTCTTTAACATTAACTTTAAGTTCATCAGGGTATACCCTTTTTATTGTAAGCTCTTCAACATAAGGATTTCTTTTAAAATCTTTAATTATTGATTCTTTATCAATATAAAAGATATTTAAACCCTTTAAGTTTTCTGCTTTTTCTTTTATATAATCACCTGTTATAAGCTTATCTCCTTCTAATGCAATTTTTTTAATAATAAATAAATCTGTTTTATTAATTACTACTGCCCCAATTATTATAAGCAAAATAAGGACTATAAATATTTTTTTTAATATTCTTTTTCTTCTAGCTTTTAAAATGTATTTGTTTGTAACTTTTTTCATAACTTTACCCATTTATTTTCAGAATATTAGCCTAAAATTTTAGACTATTTTTATCATAACACTTTCTATTCATTATTTCACTAAAAAAAAATTAATTTTTCCTTAAAAAAAATTATCCATAAAATTATTAATTAAAATAATCTTATAGATAATATTTTTTATAAAGATATTTTTTTATTTTCTCTTTGTCTAGATATATTTAATAATATTCCCATAGCTCCCATAGTTATTGAAAGAGAAGTACCTCCATAACTTATAAAGGGCATAGGAACTCCTGTAACTGGCATAGAGCCTGTAACAACTGCTATATTTACTATAAGTTGTACTGCTATTACTGATATTATTCCCATAGCTAATAAACTTCCATAAGTATCTTTAGCTTCTAAGGCTATATTTATTCCTTTCCATATTAAAACTGCAAATACTAATATAATTATTAAGCAGCCTATAAGACCTACTTCTTCGCCAATTATTGAAAAAATAAAATCAGTATGTGGCTCTGGCATATATAAAGCTTTTTGTCTTGATTGTCCTAAGCCTAATCCAGTTAGCCCACCAGAACCAAAGGCATATAATGATTGAATTAATTGATATCCATCTCCTGCTGCATCTTTCCATGGGTCAATAAAATTTAAAAATCTTTTCATTCTGTATGGTTCAAAATATATAGCTAAACCAACTAATCCCAAAAGGGAAGGAAGTAAGTAACATATAAAATGTTTAACCCTTCCTCCAGCTACAAATAGCATTAATATTGTAACCATCATTATTATAGCTGCATTACTTAAATTACTTTGCCATGCTAGTATTATTCCTGCATAAATTCCTGATACTATAATATATGGCATTATTCCTTTCCAAAAGCTTTTTATTTTATCTCCCCTTGCAGTTAAACTCATAGCCATAAATAAGACTAATCCATATTTAGCAAGTTCTGATGGTTGAAAAGATAATGGTCCAAGTCTAATCCATCTATATGCTCCATTAACTGGTGCAAAAAGACGAACTGCTAAAAGTAGTGGAACTGTTATAATCAAAACAGGAACTGTAAATTTTTTCAGCTTATGATAATCAAAGCACATAAAGAAAAGCATAGCTACTATTCCTGCAACAGCTGCAAACAATTCTTTCTTTAAAAAAGTTGTACTGCTTCCATTATGGTATAAAGAATAATAAGAACTTGATGAATATACCATTATTATTCCAATTACTAATAATATAATTACAGTAAAAAATACCACATAATCAATGCTCCCCATTTTCTCCTTTTTTCTCTTCTTTTTCTTCATCAATATAAAGCCTCCAATTACTTAACTAAACAAAAATAAATCCTACAAGGCATAAAATAGCTGTTATGGCAGAAAATACTATTACTATTTTTACTTCTGACCATCCTAATTGTTCAAAATGATGATGTATTGGTGCCATTTTGAAAAATCTTTTCTTTGTTTTTTTGTAATATGTTACTTGTATTATTACTGAAACAGTTTCTAAAACATATATTCCACCAACTATTATGATTATTAAAGGATTCTTTAATATTAAAAGAATAGTTGAAATAGCTCCTCCTAATGCAATAGAACCAGTATCTCCCATAAATACTTTAGCAGGATATTTATTATATTTTAAAAATCCTATTAATCCTCCAATTAAAGCAACAGAAAATACTGATATACTTTCATGGCCTGTTTTAAAAGAAACAAGTGCAAAGAAAATCATAACTATTATTGTTACTGAAGTATTTAATCCATCTAAGCCATCTGTTAAATTTACTGCATTTGTTAAAGCAACAAAATAAAACATTACAAAAGGAATAAAAAACCATCCTAAATTTACTTCAACATTTGTAAATAGAACTGAAATCTTTGTTCCAACTACTGTATATCCATACCAAGCTGCTATAACTGAAAATAATAATTGAAGAAGAAACTTTTGCTTTGATGTAAGCCCTTCATTATGTTTATGAATTATTTTTAACATATCATCTAAAAAGCCAATTAATCCAAAAGCAAGCATTCCATACATAACTATCATACCTTCATCACTAGGCTTATATCTCATAATTATCATTGAAACTATTGTTGAAGTTATAAAGATAAGTCCTCCTATAGTTGGTGTTCCTGCCTTTTTTAAATGATTTTTAGGTCCTTCTTCTCTTATATTTTGACCAAATTTTAATTTGTGAAGCATTGGTATTATAAGTGGTCCTAATAATAATGAAACCCCTAATGATAATACAAATGCTATTATTACTTTACTATTAAAAAATCCCTCTAATGCTCCCATAACTTTTTACTGCCTAAACTCTTGGCAGACACCTCCTTAAAGTACTACTTTTTCTAAAGCCTTAGTTATATCTTCAAATTTAATTCCTCTTGAAGCTTTTACTAACACAACATCATCTTTTTGTATAATATTTTTTAAATCTTCAATTATTTCTTCTTTAGTATTATATATTCTTATACTATCTTTTTCAAAACCTGATTTGTAAGCTTCTTTAAATTTTCCTGTTGTAATAAGAATATCAACCTTATCCTTTGCATAACTTCCAACAAGTTTATGAGAATTTTCAGATTCCTCTCCAAGTTCATTCATAGTTCCAAGAATAGCTATTTTTCTACTGCCTTTTCTATTTTTTAAAACATCTATAGCTGCTTTCATTGAAGATGGACTTGCATTATAACAATCATTAATTATTTCAAAACCATTTTTCTTTATAAATTCAAGTCTCATAGAAGTAGCTTCAATATTTTTTAATCCTTCTTTCATCTCATGAAAAGTAACTTTAAGCTCATTAGCTGCAGCCACTGCTAAAAGAGAATTTAAAACATTATGTGCTCCAACCATAGGAATATTAAAATCACTTTCTTCTCCATTATGTTCTACAGTAAAAGATGTGCTATTTTCATTTAATACTACATTTTTTCCTTTAAAGTCAAATTCATCTTTATATCCTGTTTTTATAACCTTATATTTTTTGTTCTTTATATAAGGAAGAAAATCATCCTCTCCATTTACTATAAGAACATTATTTTCATCAAAGAAATCTGTTATTTCCATTTTTGCTTTAAAAATATTTTCTCTTGTTTTTAAATTTTCTATATGAGATAATCCTATATTAGTTATTAAAGCAATATCTGGTCTTGCACATTCTGCTAATCTATGTATTTCTCCTAAATGGCTCATTCCAAGTTCTAATACTGCTACATCATAAGAAGAATCTAATTGTAATATCATAAGAGGAAGACCTATATGATTATTAAAGTTCCCCTTAGTTTTAAAAACTTTATATTTTCCACTTAAAAAACTTGCTACAACATCTTTAGTTGATGTTTTTCCTGTTGACCCTGTTATTCCAACTACTTTAATTCCAAGCTTTTTTCTATAATATTTAGCTAAAGAAAGTAAAGCTTCATTTCCATCTTTAACCTTAATAACAGTTCCTAAGTTTTTACACTCATTAATATTTTCTATATCTTCATCAATAATAGAAATACTAGCTCCCTTTTCTAAAGCATCTTTAGCATATTTATTTCCATTAAAATTTTCACCTTTTAATGCTAAGAATATATTTCCCTTTAAAATTTTTCTTGTATCTGTACATATATCATTAAAATTTTTTTCTTCACTTTCAACTAATATTTCTCCATTAATAGCATCAACTATTTCTTTAAAGCTTAATTCCAAAATTTTCACCTCTTACTTTTTTAAGAATATGTGGAATACTGCAAAGCAATATTCCACATACTATAATACTATAATTTACTAATAGATTTAAAGCATATCTTTTAAAATCTCATCAACAACTTCTCTTTCATCAAAGTGGATTTTTCCAGTGTTTAATATTTGATAAGTTTCATGACCTTTTCCAGCTATTACTATTACATCTCCAGCCTTTGCTATTTCAATAGCTCTTTTTATAGCTTCTTTTCTATTTTCAATTACTTCATAATTGTTTTTTTCTATTCCCTTTACTACTTCATCTATTATACTTTTAGGATTTTCTGTTCTTGGATTATCTGATGTAATAATTGCTATATCACATAAATCTGAACCTATTTTTCCCATTTGAGGTCTTTTAACTCTATCTCTATCTCCTCCACAACCAAATACAGATATAAGTCTATTTTTAGTAAATCCTCTTGCTGTTTTTAAAATGTTATCTAATCCATCTGGAGTATGTGCATAATCTATTATTATAGTATAAGGAAGATTATACTTCTTTCCTACCATTTCACATCTTCCTGGAACAACTACATCTTCAATTCCTTTTTTTATACTCTCTAAAGAAATTCCTAATTTGCTAGTTGCCCCTATTGCTCCTAATGAATTATAAATATTAAATTCTCCTGGAAGACCAACTATAAATTCTTCTTCTTTTCCATTAATTTTAAGTTTAAAGGCTATGTGCTTACTTTCACATTTTTCTTCATAAGCTTTAAAGTCACTTTCTTCTTTTATTGAATAAGTATAAACATCTTTTGCATTTTCATTTTTTAAGTTTTCTAATGCTCTCTTTCCATAATTATCGTCAATATTTATAATTTTTATACGGCTTCTTTGAAATAATTTATATTTTGCTTGAAAGTAATTTTCAAATGTTTTATGAAAATCTAAATGGTCTCTTGTTAAGTTTGTAAATATTCCAACTTCAAATTCTATTCCATAAACTCTATCTAAGGCAAGAGAATGGGATGAAACTTCCATTACACAATACTCACAACCCTTATCTACCATTTCTTTAAAAAGTTTTTGAAGTTCTAATGATTCTGGAGTTGTTCTTTCAGTTTCTAAAGATTCTTTTCCAATATAATTAGCAATTGTACCAATAAGTCCAACCTTTTTTCCTTCTGCTTCTAAAATAGTTTTTATCATTAAAGCAGTAGTAGTTTTTCCATTGGTTCCTGTAACTCCTATCATCTTCATTTTCTTACTTGGATGGTCATATAAATTTGCTCCAATTACTGCTAATGCTTTTCTTGTATCCTTTGTTTTTATAATAGTAACTGTTTTATTATCAGTTTCTATATCATCTTCACAAACTACTGCATTTATTTCCTTTTCTATAGCAGCTTTAGCATATTTATGTCCATCTGCTTGAAAACCCTTTATGCAAACAAACATATCTTCTTTTTCAACTTTTCTACTATCATATTCTACATTATTAATTTCTAAATCAATATTTCCTTGGACTATTTCATAATCTATTCCTTTTAATAATTCTCTTAACTTCATAGCTTTCACCTCTATTTTGTATTCTACAGCATATATTTTATACTATCATCTTAATTATAACAACTTAAGTGAATAAAATGCTTTATTTATTGCAAAAAATGCTTAATTATTAATCTTTAACTTCTGATTGAAGTTGAAGTTTAGTTATTGTTCCTTTTTCTATAAGCTCTCCTGCTGGTATACTTTGACTATTAACAATTCCTGAGCCTGTTATTTCATATTTAATACTTAATTTATCTAAGAGACTTTTTGCATTTTCTATTGAATATCCACTTAAATCTGGCATTATTACTTTATTTGCTCCATCTCCTTCTGATTCAGTGTTTAAAGTAACTTTAGCACCTTCTTTAACTGAATATCCTGGATAAGGAGTTATTGATTTAACAGTTCCTCCATTTCCTGAAACTTCAGATGTTAATCCTGCATCTTCAAGAGCTTTTTTAGCTTCTTCAACCTTCATTCCTCTTACTTCTGGAATAACAACATCTCTTAAAATTGCATTTTCATTTTCATCTGAGAATTTACTTTCTAAATAATTAAATATATCTGTAAATAAAGGCTTTGCATATGGAACAGCAACTTGACCTGCATAATAAAGTTCTGTTCCTGGTTCATCTACTGTAATCATTACCGTTACTTTAGGGTCATCTGCTGGAGCCATTCCTACAAAAGAAGATATATATTTTCCTGATTGATAAACTCCATTTATTACCTTTTGTGCTGTACCTGTTTTACCAGCAATATGATATCCTTCTATAAATGTTCCAGAACCTGAACCAAGGGTTACAACCCTTTCTAAATATCCTCTAAGTTCGGATGTTTGTTCTGCTGTTGCTATTGTTTTTGTTTCTGGTTCAAAAGTTTTATCAATTACTCTTGTTCCATTTTCATCTTCATGAGAAATTTCTTTCATTACATGAGGTTGTATCCATGTGCCTCCATTTGCTACTGCATTGAAAGCTGCCATATATTGCATTGAGCTTACAGTATTAGTCTGTCCAAAAGATATTGTTGCTAAATCTGTTACAGAAATATCTTCTGGTTTTTTAATAATACCACTTGCTTCTCCTGGTAAATCAATTCCTGATTTACTTCCAAAGCCAAACTTTTTAATATATTCACATAGCTTTTCTTTTCCTAACTTTTCTCCAAGTTGCATAAATCCAGGGTTACATGAATTTTTAATTATATCTGCAAAATTTTGAACTCCATGTCCATTTACATTTGCACATCTTATTGTTCTTCCTCCAACTACCATACTTCCTGTACAAGTAAATACATCTGAATCAGATACAACCCCTTCTTCAATTGCTGCAAGGGCAGTCATTACTTTAAATATTGAACCTGGCTCAAAGGTATCATTAACTAATCTATTTCTCCACATTTTTTGAAGTTTATCTGAATAGGTATCTCCTTCAAAACTATCTACTCCTTCACGAGGATTGTTAGGATCAAAATCCGGTTTATTTACCATTGCTAATACTTCCCCAGTTTTAGGATCCATAACTGTTATTGAAACTGCTTTTGCCTTATTATCTTGATAACATGTTTCTGCAACTTTCTCTGCAAAATATTGAATATTTTCATCTATTGTTAAAGTTACATCGCTTCCATTAATAGGAGCAGTGTATTGGGATATTGTATAAGGAAGGTCTCTTCCTCCTCTATCAAGTTCTGCCATTCTAACCCCTGGTATACCTGAAAGTTCTGTATTATATTGAAGTTCAATTCCTGCTAATCCATTACCATCTGCATCAGTAGTTCCAAGAACATGAGCTAAGAAATTACTGTTTTTATAATATCTTTTTGTATCAGGAGAAACAATTATTCCAGTTATGCTAGTTCCATTTCCTTCTGAATCCTTTCCTATTGCTTCAACCTTATCAGCTACATCTTTTTCAACTCTTCTTATTAATGTAGCAGACCCTGCTTCTGAACCATCACTTAAAGTAGTATTAAGAGCTTTTAAAACATCTTCTTCCTCCATTCCTACAGCCTCTGCTAAAACTGGAGCAAGCTCTTCATTACTATAATATAATGTACCTTTTATTTCATTAAGTTTTTCACCTTGTGCTGCTCTTTCTTCTCTTTCTTTTTTTAATTCTATATTTGCTTTATAATATTTTCTTATAGAATTTAAATCTAAATCTACTCTATATACATTAGCAGACATAGCAAGTTCTACTCCATTAGTGTCTAAAATTTTACCTCTTCTTGCACTTATTTTTACTTCACTAGTCCACTGCTCTTGTGCCCTTGCTGAATATTCATCATGCTTTACAATCATAATGTATGTAAGTCTTATTGCTAATATCATCATAAGTCCAAATAAAATAAATAAAGAAAAACTTATTCTTTTTTTTATAAGAGCTTTATCTGTATATATTTTCTTTTTCATTACATTCCTCCTAATATTTTTCTAAAATAATGGATGTACTAAAATAGTACATCCATTATTTTAGAAAAGAATCCACTTTTACTTTCATCTTTTGCGTTTTTTGCTACTTCTAATTTTTCAAAATAATTTTGTGATAAATCAAGACTTACCATATCTTCCTTTGTTGCAGCTCTCATTCCTAAGGTTTCAGCCTTTGAAGCAATACTTAAAAGAGCAGATTGTTTTGATAACTGAATTTCCATTGCTTCATTCTCTTCTTCTATTGAATCTATTTCCGAATTTATAGCAATAAGATTTTTTTGCATAACATAATTTTTACTACTTAAAGCTATACTTACAATTCCTAAAAGTAATGCTATTACTATTATTTGAGAAGTTGCCTTTCTATTATATTTTTTATTTTCTCTTAACCTTTTATTATACTTTTTCTTCTCTTCTTTTCTTTTTTTTCTTGCTTCTTCCTCTCTTTTGTCTCTCTCTTCTTTAGGCATAGAAACAATATTTCCATTTATATATTCATATTCTTCCATTTTCATTTTAATTCACATCCCCATCCTATTTATTTATAAATTTTATAACTTTTCTAATACTCTTAATTTTGCACTTCTACTTCTTGGATTTTCTTCTACTTCTTCTTTACTTGGTTCTATTGCTTTACGACTTATTATTTTAACTAAAGGTTTTCTTCCACAAACACACACTGGAAATTCTTTTGGACAGGTACAAGGATTTGCTAATTCTCTATATTTTAGCTTAACAATTCTATCTTCTAATGAATGGAAGGTTATAATTGCCATTCTTCCACCTTTATTTAAGTGTTTTACTCCATCCTCTATTGCTTTGTTTAAAATAGCAAGTTCTCCATTAACTTCTATTCTAATTGCTTGAAATGTTCTTTTAGCTGGATGAGGACCTTCACGTCTTGCCTTTGCAGGGATTGCAGCTTTTATTATATCTACTAATTCTAAAGTTGTTTCAATAGGCTTATCATTTCTTCTATCTACAATAAACTTTGCTATTCTTTTTGCAAATTTTTCTTCTCCATAATCTCTGATAATTCTATATAAATCCTCTTCAGAATAAGTATTTACAACATCATAGGCTGAAAAATCTCTGTCTCTATCCATTCTCATATCTAAAGGTGCATCCTTCATATAACTAAATCCTCTTTCTCCTTCATCTAATTGATATGAAGATACTCCTAAGTCCATTAATATCCCATCTACATTAGGTATATCTAATGATGTTAAAATACTATCAATATTATAAAAATTGTTATGAACAAATTTTACATTTGAGTAATTCTTTAACTTTTCCTTAGCAGCTTTTAATGCATCATTATCTTGGTCAATACCTATTAAAGTACCTTTACTTGATAATTTTTTTAAAATATGTGAAGAATGTCCTGCACCTCCTAGGGTACAATCCACATATGTACCATCCTCTTTTATAGCTAAACCTTCAAGGCATTCATTTAATAATACTGATATATGTTTAAATTCCATTAATTTGCTCCTTTGTTTTATATCACTCCTCTTAATACTTTATATTTTTTTTCACTTACTTGCAATATATTTAAGTTATTTTTAATATAAAAATAATTTTTATATTTTTTTTAATTAATTAATAAACTAATAATAAAAAATATTCTACATAAATATAAAAAATCCTTCTATGTTAGAAGGATTTTTTATATTTTTTTATACATTAAATCTAAAATTAACTACATCTCCATCTTGCATGATATACTCTTTACCTTCAAGTCTAAATAATCCCTTTTCTTTAGCTTTTGCTTCTGAACCACATTCAACTAAATCATCATAGCTTACTATTTCAGCTCTTATAAATCCTCTTTCAATATCTGAGTGAATCTTTCCAGCTGCTTGAGGTGCTTTTGTTCCTTGCTTAATTGTCCAAGCTCTTACTTCTTGAACTCCAGCAGTTAAGAAACTCATAAGTCCTAATAATTTATAAGATGCTTGTATAAGCTTATCAAGACCTGATTCTTCTAAACCATATTCTGAAAGCATTTCAGCCTTTTCTTCATCTTCAAGACCAGATAAATCTTCTTCTAGCTTAGCACATACAACCATAACTCCTGAATTTTCTTTTTCTGCATATTCTTTTACTTGTTGAACATACTTGTTATTAAGATTTCCACTCATTATATCATCTTCTGAAACATTACATGCATATAAAACAGGTTTTGAAGTAATCATAAATAAAGTTTTTATAAAAGCATCTTCATCTTCAGTAGTTTCTAAAGTTCTAACAGGAAGATTCTTTTCTAAATGAGCCTTCATTCTCTCCATTACTCCATATTCAAATTTTGCTGTTTTATCTCCTGACCTTGCAAGCTTTAATGTTTTTTCCATTCTTCTTTCAAGAACTTCTAAATCAGAAAATATAAGTTCAAGATTTATAGTTTCAATATCTCTTATAGGGTCTACTGAACCTTCAACGTGAACAACATTTCCATCATCAAAACATCTAACAACATGAACAATAGCTGCAACTTCTCTTATATGAGATAAAAATTTGTTTCCTAATCCTTCACCTTTAGATGCTCCCTTTACAAGACCTGCTATATCATAAAATTCTATTGCTGTATAAACTTTTTTCTTAGCTCCATACATTTTTTCTAATACATCTAATCTTTTATCTGGCACAGAAACAACTCCCACATTTGGTTCAATAGTACAGAATGGATAGTTAGCTGATTCTGCTCCAGCTTTTGTTATTGCATTAAATAAAGTACTCTTACCTACATTTGGTAAACCTACAATTCCTAGTTTCATTTCTATGTAATCTCCTCTTTTTTATATCTTTTCTAAAAACTCTACCTTAAATTATATTGTTTAACACTTAAAAATTCAATAGTATTTTAACTTCTTTCAATTTTCACCTTACTTCCTCCAAGTCCTGAAATTGCTGGAGTTACTATAAGTTTTACTGGCACTCTATTTTTTATAGCCTCAACATGACTTATTATTCCTACCTTTAATCTATCATTATGAACCCTTTCTAAAGACTCCATAACAACCTCTAAAAGATTTTCATCTAGTGTTCCAAAACCTTCATCTAAGAAAAATAATTCAAGTGGAGCTGTTCCTTTAAGTTGTATTTCTGCTGAAAGAGCTAATGCTAAGGATAAAGAAGCTAAAAAGGTTTCCCCTCCAGAAAGGGTTGATGCATCTCTTTCTGCCCCTCCATTTTTATAATCTCTTATTATAAATTTGCTATTTTCATCAACCTCTAAGCCATAGTTTCCGTTACTTATTTCCTTAAGTCTTTTTGAAGCTTCATGAGAAATATACTTAAGCTTTGTTATTGCTACAAACTCAACAAATTTCTTTCCTTTAAATAATTTTTCTAAATCATCTAATAATGCAAGTTCATGGTCTAATTCTTTCTTTTTACTTAGTAATTCACCAAGTTCTTTTAATTTATTTTCTATATCTTTTAATTCTTTTTCTAAAGTTATCTTTTCTTCTTTAATTTTTTCAAATTCCTCTTCTTTTTCTTCCTTTTCTTTTTGAATATTTAGCCACTCTTCTTCAGTTATTTTCCTTCCAGCACTTTTCTTAATTAATCCTTCAATTACTCCTTGAATTTTTGAAAGCTCATTTTTATATTCTTCTATTTCTCTTTTAATTTCATCTATCTCTATTTTAGATAAATTATATTTTTCTGCTTCTTCAATATTTTCAAATTCTTCTTCCTTAAGAATAATATCAAGCTTTTCTTTATTCTCTCTTACTTTATTAGTAATTTCTTTATTCTTTGTAAATTTCTCTATATAATTTTTATTAACTTCTTCATATTCTTTATCTACTTTCTTTTTATTTTCTTCTTCAGTTTTATATTCTTTCTCTATAAATTCTATATTTTCTTCTATTATTTTAAGAGATAAAGATAAGTTTTCACTCTCTTCTCCTTTTTCTTTTATTATTTTTTTCTTTTCTTCTATTAATGAATCTTTTTCTTTTATTATAGCCCTTAACTCTGCTCCTTCTTCTTTTATTTTTGACATAATCTCTTTAAGATTATTATTTTTATTAATTAATACTTCAATATCATTTCTAAATTCTTTTATATCTTTAAAAAGCTTTTCCTTTTCTCCCTCTTTAACTCTTATCTCATTATTTTTTTTAATGAAATCCTCTATTTTAAAATTGTCTTTTAAATTTTCGATTTCTTTTAATGCATAATTTTTTTCCTCTAAATTTTTGTTTATCTCTTGTTCTATAGATAATAATTGCTTTGTATTTTCACTTTCTATTGTGCTATTTTTACTTATTTTATTTTCTAGCTTATAAATTTCTTCTTTAAGATTTTCTCTATTCTTTTCAAAAAACTCTTTATTTTTTTCATATTCATCTAAAGCATTTCTTAAGCTTTCAAAATTCTTTTCCTCTTCTTCTAAATTTTTAAAATCTTCTCCTAAATTAGAAATTTCTTTTTCTGCTGACAATAATTTTTCCTTTGAAGTTAAGAGCTTAGTTTCATCTCTAGTAATATCATTATCTATAACTTTTATTTTTTCTTCTAAAGTTAATATTTCTTTAGAAAAATCTTTATCTTCTTTTAAAGCTATTTCTTTTAAATTGCTAAAATCATGTTTCTTAGCACCACATACAGGACAAGGCTTTCCATCTTTAAGACCTATTCTAAGCTCATGAGCTAAATTTTCTATTTTTATTTCTTCATAAATTTCTTTTAAATTTTTAAGTTCTTTTTCATTTTCCTCTTTTAATACTTTATTTTTTTCAATTTCTTTTGCTAGTAAATTATTTTCTTTATTAATTTCTAAAATTTCTTTAGTACATTCATTAAATCTTCTTCCTTCTTCTTTTAACTTATTTATTTTATTTTGTTTTTCTAATAAATCCTTTGAAGTAGTAGGAGAAATAAGTTTTTCAAGTTTTTTAGATAATTCTAAGAATTCCTCATTTTTAGTTTTTAATGACTTACTTAAATCATCTTTTTCTTTTTTAGCACTGTCTATTTTATTTTTTAATTTATCTATTTTTAATATATTTTCATTATATATTTTATTTAAAGAATCATATTTTTCAGTTATTATTATTCCTTTTTGAACAGCATTTTTTAAAGCTTCATCTACCTTTAAGCTTTCAATTTTTTCTTCAAAATTCTTTACACTTTTATCTTTCTCTTTTATATTTTCTTCAAAAACTTTAAATTCTTTTTCTTTATTTTTATAATCTAAAAGCATTAAATTTATTTTTTTATTATTGTTTTTTTGTTCTTCTAATAAACTATTTAATACCTTTTCTTCTCTTATAGCATCTAAAAGTCTTTCTTCTTTTATTTTTAATTTTGGAAGCTCTATATCTTTTTTATTCTTTAGAATTTCAAAACTCTTTTCTCTTTCTTCTTTTTCTTTTTTTAAGTTAGCAATTCTTTTTTCTAAAGCTTCTAATTCTTTTTTAATTATTATACTTTCATTTAATGATTTATTATATTCCTTAATATAAGGCTTAACTTTTAATGAAGCTTCTCCTCTTAAAGCTTTGTTTTTCTTATTTTCTATCTCACAAGATTTATTTTTTAATTTTAATTCTTTATCCTTATATAATAAAATTTCCTGCTTATTTTTCCAAAGCTCCTCTTTTTCTTTAAAAATTTTATTAATATCTTTAATTTCTTCAACAAAATTATTATATGTTTCTTCTTTAGTTTTTAATTCATCTTTCTTTAAGGATAAACTTTCATCACTTATATTTTCAAACCCTTTAAGTTCACCTAAAAGTACATCACTTTCTCTTCTTTTTCCTTTTATTTTCTTAGAAAGCTTTATTGATAAATTATCTCCATAATTTTGAAGATTAAACAATCTTTCAAGCATTTCTCTTCTTTGTTTTCCCTCAAGCTTTAAAAACTCACTAAACTTTCCTTGAGGAAGCACAACTGTCCTTGTAAAATCATCTAAAGACAAGCCTATGATTTCTTCACAACTTTTATCTACTTCCCTTACTTTTTCAGCTAATATTAATTCACCATTTGTAATATCTAAAAGCTTAGCCCCTGCTGTTTTTATTCCTTTAGTTTTTTTATCTCTTTTAAAACTTCTTTCAACTTTATATCTTTTAATATTAGCTGAAGTTATTTGAAACTCAAAACTTACACTTAAAGTATCACAGTTTGTATTTATATAATTTGAACTTTTTCTTGCTAAATCTCCATATAAACTTAAAGTTATTCCATCTAAAATAGTAGATTTTCCACTTCCTGTAGGACCAAATATACCAAAAAGTCCTCTATCTGTAAGCTCATTAAAATCTATTGTTTGTTCCTCAATAAAGCTATTTAAGCCCTTTATTTTTAACTTAATTGGTCTCATTATCTTCCTTCCCTTCAACTATAGATAAAAGCATTTTAACTAACTCTTCATCAGGTTCTACATCTCTTTCTTTTTTATAAAACTCTTTAAATATTTCTTCAAAGGTTTTTTCAGAAAAATTTTTTACTTCTTCATCTTCATTTTCTTCTGATTTTATTTTAGGAATAATTTCTAAAATATCATCCTTTAAACTTTTCATAGTTTTTATTTCATCTTCTCTTATGTATCTATCAGTTTGAATTTCTAAATAAACCCAGGAGCTTTTTTCTGAATTTTTTTCGCACTTTTCAATTGCTTCATCTATACTTTTACATTTCCATATTTCTATAGGTTTGTATACTTTAAAAGGAACTTCTGTTACCTTTGCTTCTTTTTTAGCTTTAACATCTACTATAAAACACTTTTTTTCACTATTTATCTCTTTTTTATTATAATGTATAGGAGAACCTGAATATCTTGCCTTATGGTCTGTATTTGGAACTATTTGAGGCTTATGAACATGGCCTAAAGCAATATATTGAGCTTCTTTTGGGAAACAACTTCCATCAACTATATAACTTCCACCAAGTTGTATACTTCTTTCAGAACCTCCTTCTTCACTTTTCATTGCAAATAAATGAGATACTACTAAATTTATAGTGTCTTCTCTATAATTAACCTTTAAATCATTAAAAAGCTTATGAATTCTATCACTATAGGATTTTAACTTTTCCTCATCTTCATCCATATCTTTATATAAAACTTCATTAAGTCTTTTTTCACTTGGATAAGGAATAGTTAAAATTACTGCTTTTTCATTATTTATTTCTATTTCAATAAATCCCTCTCCTGAATTTAAAATCTTATGCTTTCCATAGTTTCCCTTTTCAATAATAGTTTTTGGAGTTCCTATCATAATTATTCCATGTTCTATTGCTAAAGGTCCTGCTGCAACTAACCTTTCTGGATTATCATGATTTCCTGCTATAACTAGTATAAGCCTTTCTCCATTTTCTGAAAGCTGTTTTAATGTGCTATAAAACATTTTTTCAGCCCTTGCTGGAGGATTACTATTATCATATATATCTCCTGCTATAATTACTAAATCTATATTATTTTCCTTAACAATCTTTATAAAATCCTTTAAAAACTCTTCCTGTTCATCCATTCTACTAAAGCCTTCAAGATTTTTTCCTAAATGAAAATCTGCTGTATGTAATATTCTCATTTTATCCTTCCTTTTTACTTTATATTTCATTTAAACATTTATATATTTTATTATAATAGTATAAGCAAAAAAAATATATATTTCTATTTACATCTTTTTCAAATGTGCTACATGAAATTTATATAATTAAAGCACCTATAGAAATATAGATGCTTTAATTTATTACTAATATGTTATCATTCCATATATCTTTTGTAATTATGAAATTAACTTAAGTAATTTTTGAATAAAATCACTAAATCTTTCACATAATAAAAAGACAGTATAATAAACTAACAAGTAAATTTGAGGTGATATTCTTGAAAAAAAATTCTTTATTTATTTTTATATTAACTATTTTGCTATCCCTTTCTTTACCTTTTCAAACCCTAGCAGATGACAATACAGAACTTAATTGGTACTATGTTCCTGCTAAAAATAATGCTATTCCTGAAGGAGCAAAGGAAGGAATATCCTTCCTTAAAGATTACGATGGCTATTATTTAGGTGATACATCATCAAAGGTTTTATATCTTACCTTTGATGAAGGTTATGAAAATGGTAATACTCCTTTTATACTAGATACACTAAAGGAACTTAAAATTCCAGCAGCCTTTTTTGTTGTAAAGCCTTACATAGATAGTGAACCTGATATAATAAAAAGAATGGTTAATGAAGGTCATCTAGTATGTAACCATTCAAATCATCATCCTTCTATGGCTTCCATAACTGATGATAAACAATTTAAAGAAGAACTTACTTCCGTTGAGGAAGCTTTTAAAAATCTTACAGGAAAAGATATGCCTAAATTCTTTAGACCTCCAATGGGAAAATACTCAAAAAATTCTCTAGCAAGAACTAAAGCTTTAGGATATAAAACTATATTTTGGAGCTTTGCTTATAAAGATTGGCTTATAGATGACCAACCTAATGAAGCCTTTGCCATTGAAAAAATAAAAAATGGAGTTCATCCTGGTGGAATTCTTCTTCTTCATGCAGTTTCTGATACAAATACAAAGGTTTTAAAACAAGTTCTTTCTGAACTTCAAAAAGAAGGATATGCATTTAAATCGTTAAATGAATTACCTTAAACTATTTATTTTAACCTTGTATATAGTATAATATACCTTTTATTAATTGTCAATATTTTCTATATAAAAATGTTAATTATTACTTTACTTTCTATTTTTGAATCAATGTAAAGTAATAATTAACACTTTCTAACTAATATGGAATATATATATTATTTTTTCTTCTACCTTGTTAATTATAAATTAGAACAATAATTTACTATAATTAAAGAGAAATTTGTTCTTTTCTACTAATATCTGTTTCTAAATCAGCTAATCTAGTTGGAATTGGCAATCTGCTTTCTTATGATTAATTATTCATAGTACTACATATTTTCTCTTTTCTCTTTAATGAATTTTCTTCTAATTCTTTCATTTCCTTTTCTATTTCTTTAGCTATTGGTAGGTCTTTTAAAGAGTTTAAATTAATTTTCACATTAACTATAGCACTTTCTACTGCTGCATTAAGAAGTATTGCTGCACATACTGCATCTGAAACTAACATTTTATTTCCATACTCTACTGCTGCATCTATATTGTCATAAAATTTATAGCATTCTTCTGCAAGCTTTTTAGGTGCCATCATTGCTTTAACTGTTCTTTGTTTAATTTCTTTATTTCTAAATTCTTTTTCTTCTTCTGTTTCTTTAGGAAGCTTATAGCAATCCATAAGCTTATTAAATTCTTTTCTATCTTCTTCCATAAGCATTAAGGCTTTTTTTGTAAACTTAGCTGAAGCTTCTTTAAAATCTAAAACTAACTTTTGTGTTTCTAAATCTTTCTTTTCAAAAGATTTTTTATTAACAGTTAAAGAATAAACCATTGAATTTAAACTTCCAGAAAGGGCTCCTACAAGTCCTGCTACACTTCCACCTCCTGGTGATGGTAATGGTGATGATAAATCATTTATAAAGTCTTCTATTTTATAATCTTTAAATTCCATACTAAATTCCTCCTATATTTTTAATATATTAATTATTTTTAAGTACCTTTTTATAGACTTCTTTTATTTTTTCAATAATAACTTTTTCAGAATAAGAATTTATACAATTTTCTCTTATTTCTTTTTCTGAAAACTCTGGTATTTTCTTTACAAAGTTTTTTAACCCTTCAACTAAAGCTTCGTGATTTTTATTTTCAACTAAAATACCATTAAAGTCTTTAATTATATCTTCAGCCCCACCATTTTTTGTTCCAAGAACAGGTTTTCCTAAAGATAAGGCTTCTATATAAACAACTCCAAAGGTTTCATGTTCTGAAGGAAGAACAAAACCATCACAGTTATTCATTTCCTTAACTACATCTTCTCTTTTTACTTCTCCTAAAAAAGTTATTTTTTCATTCATTCCTAAATCTGAAGATAAATTTTTATACTCTTCTTCTTTATTTCCATATCCACCTATTCTAAGCTTTATGTTATTCTCATCTTTAAAAGCTTCAGCAAAGGCTTTTATAAGTCTATCTATACCTTTTTCAGGAACTAAATATGCTAAGGAAAATAAATTTATATCCTTACTTTTTTTCTTTTTCTTTGGAATAAACATAGAAAAATCTACCATATTTCCTATAACGGTTATTTCGTTTTTTGTATATTGTTTCATTTCCTCTTTTAATCCATTTCCAACTGCAATTAAACAATTTGCAGAATTATAAGCATTTTTTATCCAAGGCTCATAGCTTTTTTTTACATACATACTATATTTTAAGGAAGAATGTTCTGTTAAAACAAAGGGAATGTTATACTTATTAGCTACATAAGCTGCTGATATTCCCCCCCAAAAGGCAGAATGGGCATGAATAATATCTACCTTTCCTTCCTTTTCTACTATTTCTAAATATAATCTTTCCATACGTCTATTGAAAAATTTAAACATATTAGGGTTTTTAGGTAGAAAATTATAATTTCTAAATCTATAAGTTCTTAATCCATACTCTTTGTCAAAAACTATTCCAGTCTTTTCTTTAATCTTTCCTACATCTGTTATAGGCCAAATTTCATTATAAGCAACTGTTACTTTTTCACCACTTCTTTGAAGAGCTTGAAATTGTTCTTTAAAAAAACTTCCATGAACCTTTTCATTAGGTGAAGCATACCAAGATGGTACCACCATTATATGCATAAAAAATTCCTCCTATTTATTAAATATATTAGTTAATCTTTTAGTTATAGTTTTCCATTCAAAATTATAATCAGCTTCTCCTAAAAGAGCTTCTTTTGGAGTTTCTAAAATTTCTATAAGTGAATTTTTTATATCCTCTTCATTATTTAAAGTGCTTTTACATCTTGTATGATTTTCTACAAGTTTCTTTATTGGGTCATTTTCATCTCCATAAATAACAAATATCTTTCCCTTAGCTCCAAAATACTCATATATTTTTGCTGGTATTTGTTTTGAATTTTTATTTCCGAAAATAAGAAGAACCTCTGAATTTAACATATACTTTAATGCTTCTTCAAAAGGAATTCTTTTATTTACCTTACTTATTTCTAAAGCATCTAAATCCCTTTTAGCTTCACTATCATCAATATTTCCAAAAAACATAAGATTAATTTTTTTATATAAATCTGGATTTTCTTTTGATATATTTTCTAAAGCTTTTATAAAAGGCTTTATATCTCTAAGTTTTGAAAATATTTCTCCTGCATAAATAATATTTATTTTCTTTTCTTCTATAAGCTTTGGCTTTTCTTCCTTTGATAATCTTTCAAAAAGTTCCTCATCAAAGCCTCTTGTTATAATGAAAGTTTTATTTTTATCTATTTTATATGTATTAATATAATCTTGCCTATTTGCCTCTGTTACAAATATAAATTTATCTGCATTTTCTACAACCTTTTTTTCCATAGACTTTTCTATCCATTTTTTTACAAAAAAAGATTTTTCCCTTGTAGAATCTTTAAGCCAAGGGTCACTCCAATAGGTTATCCAAGGGATATTTTTATTTTCCTTTTTTATATAATAACCACATAAATGAGAAGATGGAGGCTCATGCATTGAAAAAATCAAATCAAAGTTTTCTTTTTTCATAAGTTCTATTCCATACTTTCCTGCCTTCTTTGCCCATGAATAATACATATCTGGAATTACTACTGCATTTTTTATACTTCTTAAAAATTTCATTTTTTTAATATTTTTTGTACTTTCAGTTTTAGGCTTTTCACTTTCAGCTCCCTTTCTAGGAACAAGCTTATTAAATATTTTTCCACCTTCTATTAAATGAATCTTTATATCTTTATTAATCATATCTCTTAGGGAGCTATCATAATAAATTGAGTTTTCTGGAAAGTCTACTGTTAATAAATGAACCTTATTTCCTTTAACTTCACTAAGTTTATTTAAATATTGAAGGGTTTCTATTGCAGCAGAATTGTTAATAAATGGTGAATAGCATGCTATAAATAAAATTTTCATATTATCTCCTATTTAATTTCCTTATTTTTTAGTAAATTAACTATTTCCTTTACCTCTTCTATTTTTAAAATTAATGTCATTATGAAATATGCTATTATTCCTATAATTGTTCCTATTATTACAATAAAAATCATAGGAAGTGATACTATAAAGTTTTTTATAATAATAATAACTAAAGACATTACAAATGATGAAATAACAATTTTTATAAGTTTTAAAATTAAAAATTTTACTTTAAATTCTCCTACAAGTTTTGTTATATTTATTAAAAGTAAAATTGAAGTAATCATCATTGCTATAGAGGATGCAACAGTTATACCTAAAATTCCAAATTTCTTTGATAAAGTCACGCTTAAAGCTATATTTATTATAACACCAATAACCCCATTTTTTGCTGTAATCTTTGTTTTTCCCATAGAAAATAATATAGAATTTAAAATATCTCTTACTCCAGTGAAGAAAATTCCTATTGCATATCCTGTTAAAGCCATAACTGTAAGGCTTACAGCACTATCTGAATACATTCCTCTCTTATAAACTATTGTTATTATTTCCTCTCTAAAAAGAATTACTCCCATACTTATAGGAATAAGAAGTATGGCTAAAAATACTATTGATTTTGATAATATTTCTAAAAACTCTTTATGCTTTCCTTCATTTCTTCTATTTGCAAGTATTGGATAGACCACAGTAGATATTGAGGTTGTAATAATTGTATTTATAAAGGTTATTAAAAGTTGTGCATTATCTAAAGTTGTTATTGCACCTTCTCCTAAAGAGGAAGCTATTCTCTTATCTACAATCATATTTAATGAGTTTGCTCCAGCTCCTATAACTACAGGAATTATTAAAATTAATATAACTTTAACTTTTTCATCTTTAAAATTAATAAAAAACTTATATCTATATCCATGACTTCTTAAAGATGGAACTTGAACAGCTACTCTAAAAAAGTTTCCTATAACATTAGCTACCATTAATCCATGAACATTATAGCTTTTAAATAATAATAAATATAATATTATAGGTATATTAAAAAACAATCCTAATATTGAAGGAATAACAAAGTCTTCATGTACTTGAAGAAGAGCTGTAAAGCAGGCATTTATAGTTAAAAAGATTATATTTACAAGGCTTATCCTAGCAAGCTCTGAAGCAAGTTTTAAAGTTTCTTTATCAAGTCCACTTGCTAAAAGCTTAACTATTTCCTCTGGGAAAAAGCTTGCAATTATAAATATTACAAAGGACATAACAACTAATATATTTATTATGTTATTTGCAAATTTATGCATTTCATCAATACCTTTTTTAACCTTAACCTTACTAAGCATAGGTAAAAAGGAAGTTGATATAGCAAGGCCAACTATCATAAAAATAGTTTCTGGAATTGCTGTTGCTGTTTTATAAGCATCTGTATAACTTGAAGCACCAAAATTATTAGCAATAAGTATATCTCTAAAAAATCCTATAAATCTGCTTATTACAGCCATTATCATTACTATTAAGGTAGATTTAAATAAGCTTTTCATAAAACTTTTTCTCCTAATTATTTTTTAAAACTCTTAATAAGAATTTTGGAATAACTCCAAGTCTCTTTATTCTCCAAGGTTCTTTTAAAACTCTATACAGCCATTCAAGTCCTAATGAAAGCATCCATTTAGGTGCTCTATTTACCTTTCCAGCAAAAACATCAAAGCTTCCTCCTACAGGCATATAAAAATTACAATTAAGCTCATCTATATAGTTTACAATAAAGTTTTCTTGCCTTGGACATCCCATTGCAATAAATAATCCCCAAGGATTAGATTTTTTTATATCTTCAATAATATCATTACAATTATTTAAATCAAAAAAGCCATTATGACTTCCTACTATCTTTATATTAGGAAAAGTTTTTTTAATATTTTCTTTGCAAAGCTTTAAAATTTCTTCTTCTGCACCTAAAAGGTAAATTCCTTTTCCTTCTTTTTCACACTTTTCAATAATAGCTTTCATAACTTCTATTCCTGCTATTTTTTCTTTTACAGGATTTTTTACCATTTTAGCTGCAATTACAGTTCCTACTCCATCTGGAATTATAATAGAATCTTTCCCATTAAAGAGCTTATTAAGATTTTCATTTTCAAGTCCACTATACAATATTTCTGGATTTCCTGAAATTACTATAGTTTTATCACGTTTATCTATTTCCCTTAAGAAATTTTCTTTAGTTTCATTAAAAACCTTATATCCTAAAATATTTGTATACATTCTATTTCCCCTTTAACATAGTAACAAGCTCTTTTACAATTTCATCATCTGAGTTTATTTTTTTAGCTTCTTCTAAATATTCCTTTGCTTTTTCTATATTTCCTAAATTTAAATAACACATAACAATATTCGTACAAGTTTCAACATCTCTTGAAGCTTCAAAGGCCTTTTCAAAATAAGCTAAAGCCCCTTCATATTCTCCAAGACAGGCATAGTTTATTCCTATTTCTGTAACAACTTCTAGCATTCCTGATTCTATTTCAAGACTTTTGTTTAAATAGTATATTGCCTTATTAAAGTTTTCAAGCTTTCTTGAAGCAACTCCTAAATAATAATAAATTAAAGGATTTTTATCAAACTTTTCTGCTAAATCTATAAACATTTCAAAAGCTTTCTTAGGGTCTTTATCTAACATGTCTACTGCTTTTTCATAATTTGATACATTTTCTATATCATCAATTAATGTCTTTATTTCTTTAGTTACTTCTCCACCCTTATTTATATATTCATTTATTTCAACCTTAGCTCCTAAAAAGTCTTCTTTCTTTCTAAGAATTATTGCCTTATATAAATAAGGTTCTGGCATATCTAAAAATTCTTTTTTTCCTTCATCTATATCTTTTAATAGTATTTCTTCAAAGGCACTATCTTTTTCCCTTATACTTTCACCTATAAGAAGAAGCTTTTTATAATATTCTTCATTACCAGTAGCTATATATAACCCTTTTAAAAGAAGATAGGCTTCTTCTAAATTCTCTTCTTTTACTCTATCTGCTACTAAAGACCTTCCACATTCTTCACTATCAGAAATATTATTAAAAATTATTATATAATCATTTTTAAATTTTAAGTTTTCATCTGCTCCCATTGCTAAAAGCATACCTTCAATAAAATAATATATAGGAAGGTTATTTATTTTTATTTCATCATTAATATTACTTGTTATGTATTTTGAACTTATTGGAATATATACTTCTTTATTTTCTAGTTTTATATTCTCAGGGATTTTTACACTCCTTTTAAAGCCATCCCACTTTATTTCTAAAAATAATAAACTATTTAACTTTTCATTAAAAAGATTTTTATAATTCATTTAAGCACCACCTTAGTAAATTCAAATCTTTTATAATTATAACCTATTTTTTTAATTATATAAAACTTTTTATTAACAAAAAAAAGGCTCCTAAAAAGGAGCCTAAAAATAAATTATTTTAATTTTTCATTTACTATATCCATTATAGCAGCTTTAAATCTTGCAGATTCTTTTTCTGCATTTTCTAAACTTGTTCCTCTTACTGCTGAGTAAATCTTCATTTTTGGTTCTGTACCTGAAGGTCTAACAACAAATGATGAACCATCTTCAAGTATAAACTTTAATACGTTTGATTTAGGTAATTTTATTTCTGTTTTAGTTCCATCTACAAGATTTTCTTCTAGGCTTAACTTATAGTCATACTTAGTAACTACCTTTACTCCATCAACTTCTGATAAGCTAGAATTTCTTAAACCATCAATACATGAAGCTATCTTTTCTTGACCTTCTTTACCTTTAAGTTCTATTGAAATTAATTCTTCTTTAAAGAATCCTATTCTTTCATAAAGCTTTATTAATGCTTCATATAAAGACATTCCCTTATTCTTATAGTATAAAGTCATTTCTGCTATTAACATTGAAGCTATAACAGCATCTTTATCTCTTACGAAAGTTCCAGCTAAATATCCATAGCTTTCTTCAAATCCAAATAAATATGTCTTATCTTTATTTACTTCAAATTCGTGTATCTTTTCTCCTATGTATTTAAATCCAGTTAATACATCCATACATTCTACGCCATAGTAGTCTGCAATCTTTCTAGCGCCTTCAGTTGTAACTATTGTTTTTATAATAACTCCATTAGCTGGTAAAGTGTTAGTTTCTTTCTTAGCATTTAATACATAGTCAGTTAATAATAAACCTGTTTGGTTTCCTGTTAAAACTTTGTATTCTCCATTAGCATTAACAACTACACCAATTCTATCACAGTCTGGGTCAGTACCAAATATAATATCTGGCTTTTCAGTTTCTGCCATCTTTAATGCAAGTTCAAAAACTTGAGGCATTTCTGGATTTGGATATGGAGCTGTTGGGAATTCTCCATTTGGAGCTTCTTGTTCCTTTACAACCTTAACATTTTCATATCCTAATTCTTTTAAAACTCTTCTTACTGGAACATTTCCACTACCATGAATTGGAGTGTATATTATCTTTAAGTCTTTAGCTTTTTCCTTTACTAATTCAGTATTTATTGCTAAAGATTTAACTTTTTCTATATAAACCTTGTCAACATCTTCACCTATCATCTTTAAAAGACCTTTATTTAAAGCTTCTTCTTCAGATATAGTTTTAATCATGCTAAAATCAGATACTTTTGCTACATAATCAATAACTTCCTTTGCAGGCTTATCTGTTAATTGACATCCAAATTGGTCATATGCTTTATATCCGTTGTATATTTTAGGGTTATGAGATGCTGTTATAACTATACCACCATCACATTTTAATTCTCTTACAGCAAAAGATAACATTGGTGTTGGTCTTAAGCTTTCAAATAAATTAACTTTTATATTGTTTGCACATAAAGTTAATGCTGCTGCCTTTGCAAATTCTGGTGACATATTTCTTGAATCATATGCTATTGCTACTGATGGATTTTCAAAGTTTGCATTTAAGTAATCAGCAAATCCTTGAGTTGCTTGAGAAACAGTATAAATATTCATTCTATTGCTTCCTGCACCTATAACACCTCTAAGACCACCTGTACCAAATTCAAGGTCTTTATAGAATCTGTCTTCTATTTCCTTTTCATCTTTAATTGCTTTTAATTCATTCTTGATTTCATCACTTATGATTTCTGAATCAAGCCATGCTTGGTATTTTTCCTTGTATGACATTAATTGACACCCTCCTCAAAATATAACTCTGAGTTATATTATACAATAACTTCACAGTTTTACAATAATAACATACTAATATTTATAATTATACATCATTTTTCTTAAAAAAGATAGCAATACATTTAAAATCTACTTATTTTCAGACCTTTTTGATATCATTACTATAATTATTGATACTATTAATACAATGGTAACTCCAAGGCCACCTTCCATTCCAAAAGTTCCTCCATTTATAAGTTTTCCACTCTCTAATGAAGTAAATGAAAATAATGAGTTTTCAGTTTCTAATCCACTTACCTGAAACCCATAAAAATTTCCTTGAACAAAATTCCATACTGAGTGAATTGCACATACTCCCCATATACTATTAGTTTTTATAAAATATAATGAGGCAAAAGCACCAAATAAAATTATATTTATAACAGCAAGAAAACTCACCCCTGGATTTAACATATGAAGAACTGAAAAGAATACAGAATTTATTATTATTGCTACTATTATAGGTACTTTATTAGTTAAAGATACAAAGAAATATCCTCTAAATGTTACCTCTTCACACATTCCTTGAACTAAAAATCCACCTAAAAAAATTATTATAATTCCTATACTTGAAAAACCATTAAATCCATTAAATTTTAAACTTCCTGTTATATAAGCAATTAATACTGCTAATGAAAATATAATAAATCCTATAATCATTCCTTTAAAATATTCTTTTAAGGCTTTTTCTTTGTTAAAGCCCATAGAAAATAAAGAGCGCTTTTCAATAAACCTACAATATATTATTACAACTAAAGTTGAGATTCCTGTAAAATACAAACTCATTATTAAAATATTCGTTGGAGTATTTAAAATTAAATCCATGGCTTTATCTATGGAAACCATATCATCTTTTAGAAAGTCCTGCACTACATAAATAGCTGGTATAATAGCTGCAACTATTTGAGAAATTAAAAAAATAAGTAGAAATAATAAACATTGTACTACTGCATTAGGTTTAAATTTTGCTTTCTCTGCTTCCTTCATAAAAGCTGTTTTTTTCTTTAACATATCCATAAAATCACTCCCTTTTATTTCATTTTATCATATTATTATCTTTTGTCATAAAAAAATTAATGTTATACTTTTATTATATTAAAATCTGAGCAACTTAAATAATACATAACTTATTTTTTCATAAAAAAAGACTGCTAATTATTTATTAGCAGTTTTTTTTAATTAATTTTTATTTTTCAATTTCTGAAAAATCTAAAGTAGCAAAGTAATCTTCTGGTGTTTCTGCTCTTCTTATAAGCTTAACAGAACCATCTTCTTTTAATAAAAGTTCTGCTGACTTTAATTTTCCATTATAGTTATACCCCATTGCAAATCCATGAGCTCCTGTATCATGAATTACAAGATAATCTCCAATATCTATCTTTGGAAGCATTCTATCTACTGCAAATTTATCATTATTTTCACAAAGTGAACCTGTTATATCATATTTGTGGTCACATGGTTCATTTTCTTTTCCTAAAACAGTTATATGATGATAAGCTCCATACATAGCAGGTCTCATTAAGTTTACTGCACAAGCATCTACTCCTATATATTCTTTATAGATGTGCTTTTCATGAATAGCCTTTGTAACTAAATGACCATAAGGTGCAAGCATAAATCTTCCAAGTTCTGTGTATATAGATACATCTCCCATTCCTGCTGGAACTAATACTTCTTCAAAAGCCTTTCTTACCCCTTCTCCAATAATCATTATGTCATTTGGTTCTTTATCCTCAGTATATGGAATACCAACTCCTCCTGAAAGATTAATAAATCCTATATGAACTCCTGTTTTTTCTTTTAATTCTACTGCAAGTTCAAAAAGAATCTTTGCAAGAGTTGGATAATATTCATTTGATACTGTATTACTTGCAAGAAATGCATGAATACCAAATTCTTCTACTCCAAGTTCTTTTAATCTCTTATAAGCTTCAATCATTTGGTCCTTTGTCATTCCATATTTTGAATCCCCTGGATTATCCATAATGTCTGTTCCAAGTTCAAATACTCCACCTGGGTTAAATCTACATGATATTACCTTTGGAATGTCTGCAACTTCTTTTAAAAAGTCAATATGAGTTATATCATCTAAATTTATTGTAGCATTTATCTTTCTTGCATATTGGAAATCTTCAGCTGGTGTATCATTTGAAGAAAACATTATATCTCTATTTTTAAATCCACATTTTTCTGACATCATAAGTTCAGTTAATGAAGAACAATCTGTTCCACATCCTTCCTCTTGAAGAACCTTTAATATATATGGATTTGGTGTAGCTTTAACTGCAAAATATTCTCTAAATCCCTTATTCCATGAAAAAGCTTTTCTAAGCTTTCTAGCATTTTCTCTTATTCCCTTTTCATCATAAATGTGAAATGGTGTTGGATATTTTTTCACAATTTCTTCTACTTGTTCTTTTGTTACAAATGGTTTTTTTTGCATTTTTTATCTTCTCCCCTTTTCTATATCTATTAATTTTATCTCATTAGTTAAAGACTCTTTAAAAAGCTCAACTAAATTGTTATTACTTGAATACAAACATGTAGAGTTTAATTCCCCTGTTAAAACATGTTTTGAATCTACAATAAGTCTTATTTGTTCTTTTCTTCTACTTGAATGATATATTATAGCCCCTTCAAACTCAAAAGGATAATCTGTTATTATAACTATCTTTATTCCTTTTTCCTTTAAAGTTTTAAGTTCTTTTTCTACAAGTTTAAGTTTTTCTATAGATAAAGATAAATACACTCTTTCTTTTGCTTCTATAAGCATATTAGCTAGCTTATCTATTATATGCTTTTCTCCCTTTATTGTTATATACCCTGAACTCTCTTCTTTTTTAGTAGGAAATTTTAAAATAATTTCATCTTTTACTTTTTCTAAAAATCTTATTTTATTACTGCAAAATTCCTCTATGTTAACTGGAGTATATAAAACAGCATTGCCTTCAATTATGTATGCAGCTCCCTTATCTACTAAACTTGCTAAAGCATTGTATGTATTAGAACGAGATATACCTGTTCTTTTTGAAACCTCATAACCACTTAATTCTCCTTCAGAAGAAAGCAAAATATATATAGTAGCCTCTTGTCTTGTAAGATTAAAATTCATAAGTAATTCTATTAAGTCCATTAAAAAAGCTCCTCAATTTAAGTGTTCCTATCTAGGAATACTATACTCTAATTGAGAGGCTTTGTCAACTATATTTATTATTTTAATTTTGTTCCTTCAGAATTTTGTTCTATTTTTCCTTCCTTCATAAGTCCACCTAATGCCATTTTAAAATAATTTTTTGATGTGTGGAAAGTTTCTTTTATAAGTTCTGCTGGTGTTTTGTCATTAAAAGGCATAAAACCATTATTCTCTTTTAAGTAATCTAATATTTTTTCTTTTAATTCATCTCTTGCTTCTAATCTTCTCTTTCTTGGAGTAACTCCTATTACTCCATCTTCATATATTCTTTTTACTCTTACCTTTAAAACATCTCCAGGATATATATTTTCATAATGCTCATTTCCAAGTATTATTCCTTGATATTTTCCATCTATTGCAACTCTTATTGTTTTTTCTCCTCCTAACCCATAGGCTATTGCATTAACTTCTTGTCCGACTTCATATCCTTCTCCAACAGGTATATAAGAATCTACATAAGTTGTAGCTGCTAATCTATTTGTTTTATCAAGATATGCATATAAAAGATATTTCTTTCCTTTTAAAAGTTTAAATTTTTGTTCCTTTAATGGTATAAAAAGATCTCTTTCAAGTCCCATATTAGCAAAGGCTCCAAAGGAACTTTGTCCTACAATTTCTAAATAAGCTACTTCTCCTAAAGTTATTAATGGTTTTTTTAATGTAGCTATTGGTCTATCTTTACTATCTCTATATACAAATACTTCTATGGTTTCTCCTTCTTTTATTTCTTCTCCATTTAAAGAACCATTTGGAATAAGAACATCATTACCTTCTCTGTCTATAAGATAATATCCAAATTCCACCTTTCTATCTACTTTTAATTCATTGTATTCTCCAATAAAAATCATTTAACTTAATACCTACCTTTATTATATATTAATTTAATTCTATCATTACTATTTGTTCTTGTCATTAATTCACTATCTTAAAGACTATAATAAATTATAACTAACTTTTGAGGTGATTTTTTTGGGCAAAAATAAATACTATTATGGTATTCCCCATTGTCATACATCTTATTCTACTGGAAGAGGAACACCTTTAGATGCTTTTGAATATGGCAAAGAAAATGATTTAGATTTTATGGTTATAACAGACCATAACTCATTTTTAGATAAAAACATACCTAATGAAAAGAAAGAAATTTCAAGATGGGCTTTTACAAAAAATATAGCAGAAAAATTTAGGAAAAAAAATGATGATTTTCTTTCTCTTATTGGTTTTGAAACTAAAACCTCTCCTTATGGAGATTTTAACATAATAAATCCATCTACTTTTTTTACAGGTACTGTTAGAAATTTAAATCTTCTTCTTTTATGGATGATAAATAACCCTGATTCTTTTATTACTATTAATCACCCTCATAGAAGTATAACACTTTTAGATTATAATGAATATTTAAATAAATTAATCACCTCTATTGAAGTAGGAAATGGAACTTATCCAAATAAATATATAAGATATGATAAATATTTTTATACCCTTTTAGATAAGGGTTGGAAGCTTGGTGCTATAAACGGGCAGGATAATCATAGAATAAACTTTGGAGATAGCGAAAATCTTACAGTTATTATTGCCCAAGAACTTTCAAAAGCTTCATTAATAAAAGCCTTTAGAGAAAGAAGAACCTTTTCTACAGAATCAAGAAGTCTTAAAATGTTTTTTAAAATTAATGACTATTTTATGGGAGATGAAATTACAAAGCCTTTAAAAAAATTAAGATTTATAATTTTTGCAGAAGATTTAAAAAGAAAAATTTTTTCTATTGAAATATTATCAAATGGTGGTAAAACAATAAAAAAATTATCTGATATAAATTTAAATTCTATAAAATATATTTATGAGCAAGAAGTAAATGAAAAAGAAAACTGGTATGTAATAAAAATTAATGAGGAAGGAAATAGAATTGCTATAAGTTCTCCTATATTTATAAAAAAATAAACTGCTTTTTATGCAGTTTATTTTTTATTATTCTTTACTCTATTTGGCTTTGGCTTAGATTTTATAACAATTTTCTTTTCCTTAGGCTTTGGTCCACCTGTTTGATGTATTTCTAAGAACCATAAAAAAGCTACAATCACTAAAATTGAAATTATTGAATTTATCCAAAAGTTTAAATTTATTTTCATAAGAGGAAGAATAAATTCAATTAATAGTAAAACTATTGAAATAGCCAAAGGTATAAATTTATTAATTCGTATTTTAGGAAATACAAAAGTTTTACAAAGAAATGTTGCTAAAATAAGAAGTATAAATACTCCTAAAAATTTTAAAATTCCAAATACAATACTCATAAATCATTCCCTCCTAACAAACTATAAGAATAATATTAAGTTAATTTAAGACTTTTTTCAAGTAAAAAATACACACCACAAATTGCCACTTTAAAAATAACTTCTTTTTTGTTAGAATTATATAATAATATAATAATTTTTTGAGGTGATATTATGGCTATAAATCCTAACCTCCAATTAGATGACCTTGATCTTCAAATTTTAGGATTATTAATAAAGGAGTGTAGAACTCCTTATTTAGAAATTGCTAGAATATGTCATGTAAGTGGTGGTACTATTCATGTTCGTATGAAAAAAATGGAGGACATGGGTATCTTAAAAGGCTCTAGAATTTTACTAGACTTATCTAAACTTGGATATGATATTTGTTGCTTTGTAGGAATTTATGTTGATAAAACATCTTCCTTCAATTCTGTTTTCAAATATATGAGTGAAATTCCAGAAATCGTTGAACTCCATCTTACTACTGGAGATTATTCAATGTTTGCAAAGGTTATATGTAAAAACATGTCAGACTTACAAACTACTTTATTAGATAAAATAAATAATATATCTGGAGTTCAAAGAACAGATACTTTTATTTCTTTATCTCAACCTATTGATAGAAATATAACTTTATAATTAATTTATTTAAAATACATAAATTAATACTTCTTGAGAAATACTATTATATGTAATCTTTAAAAAAGGAGTGTTTTATTTATGAAATTATTAGATAATATTGTGCTTGCTCTAATTATAATTGGAGCTATTAATTGGGGGCTAATTGGATTTTTTAAATTTGATTTAGTTGCTTCATTATTTGGAGAACTTTCTGCACTTAGCAGAATTGTTTATGGCATTATTGGTTTATGTGGCTTATATGCTATTTCATTCTTTGCTAAGGATCAATTTTTATCAAAAGACTAATAACTAAAGGCCTAGTAATTTTGCTAGGCTTTATTTTTTACCTAATCTTATGAATTTAATACCATTTTTGTAAATGGTTACTGAAATTTAATATATTTTAATTTTATATTAATATAAAATTAAGAATTATACATTATACTAATAACTACATACAAAAGGAGGGATTTTATATGTTTTATTATTTTATATTATATTTTTCATTTTATTCTTTTATGGGATGGATAGGAGAAGTTATATATGCTTACAAAAATCAAAAAAAATTTGTAAATCGAGGTTTTCTACATGGTCCTTTTTGTCCTATGTATGGAGCTTGTATGATAACAATAGTAATGTTATGTAAGACATTTGCAAATTTAAATCCCTTTCAATTCTTTATAGTTGCTACTATTTTAACTGCAATTATTGAATATCTTACAGGATTTACTCTTGAAAAGTTATTTAATCAAAAATGGTGGGATTACACAGAAGACCCCTTTAATCTTCATGGTAGAATATGCCTTCACTTTTCTTTAATGTTTGGTATTTTAAGTACAATAGGAGTAAAATTTGTACATCCTATTATTGTATTTATTTTTAATAATTTAAATCCTAACTTTTTATTATTTTTATTTTACTTTTTAACAATTTATCTTTTTATAGATTTTATATCTACCCTGTTTTCATTAATAGAAAAAGATAAAAGAGCTACTAATTAACTTAGTAGCTCTTTTAATTTATAGTTTTTTTATTTCTTCAAATAATTGTAAGGCAGCATTTTTAGGACCATTTTTTTCTTGTCCTTTAACTCCTAATGCTGTTTTTATTTGACCAACTTTAACTCCTGCTTTGTTAAACATTATATCAAAATATTTTTTAATTAATATATCTGTTTCTTTTTCTTTTTGAGCAGGTCCAAAAGGATTTGCAAAGAAAGATTCAACTAATCCTTTTTCTGTAGTTGTTCCCTTTGCCATTCTAGCTCCAGCTCTAAATACTTTTATTGCCTCTTCTGGAGTTTCAAAGTATTCTAAAGATTTTCCATCTTCAACCTTTGAATAGTTATTAGCATAGAAGAAAAAGTCTACTTTATGTCCTTGTATTACCTTTTTATATGGAGTTATAGGCATAATAAGTCTTGCATTAACCTTATCTGGATTCATAAATATACTTCTATCCATTTCTTTAAATGCATACCCTTGATCTAAATCATCAAGTCTTACAAAAGCTCCTATTTCTGTTCCATAACCATATATCTTATCATTTTTAATTTTAAATGTTCCCATATCATCAAAAATTACTGTCATTTCAGAAATATAATCTTCACTTAATGCTCTAAAAGCTTCTATACTTTCAGATTTTCCTGCTCCACTATCTCCCATAATTACAACATTAGCTGTTTTTCCATTATTTAAAACTATATTTACCATAGCCCCATGTATTGGAAGGTATCCTTTATCTATCATTCTTAAATTATGAAGGGTTAAACTCATTTTCTTTATATATCCAAAATAATCAACTTCATCTGAATGATTAATATATCCTAACATAATATCATTTTCTTTATCATGATAAAATACAGTTTTTAAATCATTGTCATCATCAGAGGCTCCAAATACATATACTAAATCTGGCTTTCTTCCTCTACATTCTTCTTTTCTAGCCATTTCAAAAAGGTTACATAAACTTACTCCATGAGACATATAATCTTTATGGAAATAAATATATGCAAGAGATTCTCCAACCTTAGCTGGATAACAGAACCAATGGTCTCCATTTATATTACAATAATTTAATGGATTTTTATAGACTTCAGTAAACATACCATCTCTTGTAGATTTTTTAGGGTATGTTATAAATGGTGTTTCAATTAACATAGAATCTATAAAAGGAATATCCTCTAAAACTTCATATCCCTTTGGAATAGGCCATACTACTGGAGTTATCATAATACATGCATTTCCTCCAGCTGGTATTTGTCTAAATACCTTTGGTGGATTACCTATAATATGTTTTTCTACTTTTCTATATAATTTTAATATTAAATTTGAAAATTCTGCATTTGCTTCAGTAAAGCTTACAGCACCAATTCCTTCTTCTATTTTTCCACCATCAACTAATGTATATCTTTCTAGTTTTCTCCAGAATAAATATAATTCTTCTACTACTTCTATTAATTCATCTCTATTTAAAACTAATTTTTCATACTTAGGGCTACCCTTTGCAATTTCCTTTACACCCATAACAGTTAAATATTTAAAAACTTTTGCTAAATGTTCTCTTATTTCTGCAATATCATCTGTTTCTAAAGATGTTTTTAAAAACTTAAAAGTTGTAGTGTTTTTCTTTTTTATGCTTTTAATATAAACATCTATTACCTTTCTAAAAGCTTCACTTTCTAATAAAGTTTCAAATGTTTTACAATACTTATTTGTAAAATTTATAATGATTTTATCATCACTCATTGAGAATTCTTTTCTCATTTTCCTGCCCCCTTGTGATTTTTTTATTTTTTAAAATTGCATTTTTGCCCCAAAATGCAATCCTGTTTTGTATTATATCATAAAAAATGCAATTTAGGAACCTTCATTTTTTCATTTTAATATTATATGTTCTTTTTTTCTATTTCCTTTTCAAGAGAAATTACTTTTTCATAAACAATTTCAGTTATATTTTTTTCTTCATCTCTTGTTAAATTTTCAGTTTCTATTGGTTCTCCAAAAATAATATCAATTCTTCCTGGTATAAACTTTTTATTATCCTCAAAGCAAGCTGATGTACCTTTTATAACAAATGGAACTATTGGAACTTTAGGTTTTGTTGCTATTTTTCCACTTCCTTTTTTAAATTCATGTATTTTTCCATCTTTACTTCTTGTTCCTTCTGGAAATACAGCAAAAGTATATCCTTCTTTTACATTCTCTACAGCCTTACTTATAGCCTTTATTCCCTCTCTAGGATTTTCTCTATCTAATGCAACACTATTTATATGAGAAATCCAATATCCTACAACTGGAACTTTAAGAAGTTCTTTCTTAGCTACAAAATCTATAGTTCTACCTGCTGAATTTCTTAAAACTGGAATATCTAATATACTTTGATGATTCCCCATAAATACACATGTTCCTTCTGGTATATTTTCTTTTCCTTTAACATGAATATCCATACCTACAACTTTTATTGTTACTCTACTAAATTGAGCAAAAACTTCTTGTCCAAACCTCCAAGCTGCTTCCTTTCCCTTAAATTTGTTTAAATAATTCCAACCTATTCCCTTTATTCTTATCCATGCCATGAATAAGCCATAATATAAATACTTAAATATCATTTTCTTTTCTCCTTGTTGGTATTTTTTTCTTAATTATAAACTTTCATTAATTTATATGCAAATTTATTGATTAAAATTTTAAATTTTGGATATAATATGAAAACAAGAGGTGGTTTTTTGAAAAAATTATTTATTATACTATGCATTTGTTTTTCTACTTTTATATCTTGTTCTTCTGCTTCTAGTAATACTCCTTTAGAAAATACTATGGAAGTTCATTATATAAATGTAGGTCAAGGTGATTCTATTCTTGTAAGGGTAAACAATAAAAATATGCTCATAGATTCTGGTCCTAAAGATAGCAGACAAAATTTATTAAACTATTTAAACTCTCTTGATATAAATACTATAGATTACCTTATTGCAACTCACCCTCATGAAGACCACATTGGAAATATGAATGCCATTATAAAAAAATATACTGTAAATAATTTTTTTTCTCCTAAAGTATCCACCTCTTCAAAAACCTTTGAATTAATGATAGAAAGTTTAAAAAATAAAGATATGAAAATAAATATTTTAAATACTAATACAAACTCTTTAGATTTAGGGGAAAATACTAAAATAACTGTTCTATCTCCCCTAGAAGATGAAAATTTTGATAACTTAAATAATTACTCTGCTATGATTAAAATTGAATATGGAGAAACTTCCTTTCTTTTTACAGGAGATTGTGAAAAACTTATTGAAAATAATGTATTATCTAGAAGTAAAAATTTACTTAAATCTCATGTGTTAAAACTTGGTCATCATGGTTCATCTACCTCAAGTAGTGAAGAATTTTTATGTGCTGTAAATCCTTCTCTTGCAATTATTACCTCTGGAAAAGATAATAGTTTTGGACATCCTCACTTAGAAACATTAAATCTTTTAAAAAAACATGATATAAATTTTTTTAATACTGCTTATGATAATACAATAATTCTTATTTCTGATGGTAATAAAATATTTAAAAAAAGTGATTAATTATATAAGATTTTTTTAAACTAAAAAAACTGTACCATTAAAATTTAATATCTATTTAATGATACAGTTTTTATTTACTTTTTTATAATATTTTCTTTATCTTCATAAATATTTATAAGAGAATCTTCTATTTCTACCTCTTCTAAAGATTTTTTCTTTTCTATTGACATATCCTTTTCTTTAGTAAATAGTTCTTCCTCTTCTATATCTTCAATAGATTTTATTTCAGTTGTTTCTTCTTCTTCTTCATAGTCCATATATTTATTCCAATTCATGTATATATGAAAAAGATTAACCACATCTTGTTCATTATATAATAATATTTTTTCCACTTTATCTTTTGGCATTCTTTTAATATAATCTTTGTCTTTCATAATTTTATGGAATGTTTTAGCTAAATTAGAGCCACTTATAACTTCACTTTCTCTTATTATGTCAAATTGTTTTTCTAAGTTTTTTAATCCTATAGACTTTTTTCTTACTTTTTCATATTCTTTTTGAATATCTATAGAATCATAATTTTCTTCAAAATTATAATCTATTTTATACTTTTCAAACAAATAATTTATTACAGTAAAATCATTGTTACCTGAAAAGGTTACTATAGCTTTTTTACCTTTATTTTTCATATTAATAAAGTAACTTTTAGATAGGTTTAAAATATCTATAGCTTCATATCTATTTTCTATCATATACTGAGTAACTTTTAATGCTGATTTTTTTTTGTCAAATTCGCAAGCTCCAAAAACCCCTACACATTTAGGCTTTTTATATACATAATGCTCTAAATCAAAAAATATTAAGTCCTCTGGTAAATATTTAATTTCTTCTTTATGAATCATAAATTCATTATTTATATTTTTTATTTTTATGGTATTTTCTCTTATTATCACTGTACCACTCTTTTCCTATCTAATTTGTAAATTCTATATATTTTCATAATAACAACAATTTAAACCATTATATCAAATTCATTACCTAAAAACAATATTGCTAACCTTTTAACTCATAGTAATTAGTTATCTTTTGATGTTTCTTCATTTGTCTTATCTTTTTTTAGTTTATCATTTTCTTCATTTGTATAATCTTTATTTAATTTTTCTAATATACCTTTATTTTTATTTATAAATTTTATTTCCTTATCTTTATAAATATTTGTTATTGTTGCCATTGTTGGAGATGCTAATATCATTCCAATAACTCCAAAAAAGCCTCCTCCAATAAGTATACCAAAAATTATAGTAACAGGATTTAAACTTAACTTCTTTCCTACAACTCTAGCTTCTAAATACCAAGCATCAAATTGTTGAAGAGCTAAAATATAGATAAATGTAATTAATGCTATTTTCCAAGATACAAATATTCCAAAAAATGCACCTACTATTTCTCCTACTAAAGGTCCAAAGTAAGGAATCATATTAGTTATTCCTACAATTAATGCTAATAAATATGGATAAGGTGCTTTAATTATTAAAAGCCCTATAAAAGCTAATATGCCTATTATAAGAGAATCTACAGCCTTAGCACCAACATAACACCCAATATTTTTATTATATTCTCTTCCTTTATTAATTATCCTTAATGCCCAGTTTTCTTTAAAAATCATACATAGAATAATTTTCCCTTTTTCTATAAAACTTTCTTTATAGTACAAAACATATATGGAAATTAAGCTTCCAAAAATAATTTTTATTAAGTTAGTTGCTATACTAAATATAGAACTTAAAGAACTTTCTAAAATACTACTAATAACACTTCCAACACTACTTGGAACATTTGATAAATAATTTGAAAGTCCTATATCATTAATAATTTCTTTTAATCTTGGATTTTTATAAGCTTCCATAACCCAACCTTGAATTTTAGTTACATAACTTGGAATTTCATCAATAATAGAACCAATACTATCTACTAAAGAAGGAACTAAAAATACCATACATATTGTTAATAGTCCAAATATTATAAGATAGGTACAAAAAACAGATACGCCTCTACTTAGCTTAATTTTTTTCTCAAAAATTTTCATTACAGGATTTAATATATATGCAAATACTAAAGCATAAATAAAAGGAGTAATAATAGATATTAAATCATGAAAAAAATTAAAGAAAATTTTATAATTATCTATTAATTTATATCCTATAAGACCTATAAGAGCAAATATTAAAATATCTCTATATTTTATATTCCTATTAAAAAACATTCTCTTCTCCTTGTTTAATAAAACTAGTTAAAAAAGAGATCCTTATTATTTTGAATTTTAATTCTTTATAATAAGGACTTATTTCTTTATTACATCTTTTCTACTACATCTATACCTAATAATGCTAAACCATTTTTTATAACCTGACTGCTTGCTTCAACTAATTTTAATCTTGTTGCCTTTAAAACTTCATCTTCTAAATTTAATACAGAATGTGCATTGTAGAATCTATTAAATCCTTTTGCTACTTCTATAACATATCTTGTTAATATAGATGGTTCAAGCTTATCTAATGCAAGTAATATATACTTATTAAAGCTTTCTAATGTTTTTATAAGTTCAAATTCTTCCTTAGAATTTAATTTACTATAATCTACAGTAGCACTAACATTTTCTGCTCTTCTAAGTATGCTCTTAGCTCTTGCATAAGCATATTGTACATAAGGACCTGTTTCTCCTTCTGTTGATAATATTTCATTCCAGTCAAATACAATATCTTTTTCTCTTGAATTTTTTAAGTAAGTAAATATTACAGCACCTACACCTATTTTTTTAGCTACTTCTTCTTTATTTTCTATGCTTTCATTATCTTTAATAATATCTGCTGTTTTTGTAATTGATTGATTTAATAAATCATCTAATAATACAATTTCACCATTTCTTGTAGATAATTTTCTATCTGCAAATTTAACAAGACCAAAACCTACATGAATACAATCTTTTGCCCAGTCCTTTCCTGCAAGTTCTAATACCTTAAATACTTGTTTAAAATGTAGTGCTTGAGGAGTTCCTACAACATAAATACTTTTGTAAAAATCATAAGTTTTCTTTCTGTATAAAGCAGCTGCTAAATCTCTTGTAGCATATATAGATGCTCCATCACCTTTTAATATTATACAAGGAGGCATATTGTAATCTTCAAGCATTACAACTTGAGCCCCATTACTTTCAACAAGTAAATTCTTTTCCTTAAGCATATCTATAACAACATCCATCTTATCATTATAGAAAGCTTCTCCTGCTAATGAATCAAATTTTACTCCTAAAATATCATAAACTCTCTGAAATTCCTTTAAACTTAAATCTCTAAATCTCTTCCATAAAGCATGAGCTTCTTCATCTCCACTTTCAAGAGCTTTAAAATATGCTCTTCCTTCATCTTCTAATGAAGGGTCTTTTTCTGCTTCTTTATGGAATTTTACATATATTCTTAAAAGTTCATCAATAGGATTTTTTTCTAAAGCTTCTTCATCAACCCATCTTTTATATGCAGATATAAGCTTACCAAACTGAGTTCCCCAGTCACCTAAATGATTTATACCTACAGTATTATACCCTTCTGCCTTAAACATCTTATATAATGCATTTCCTATTGCTGTTGTAAATAAGTGTCCTACATGGAATGGCTTTGCTATATTAGGTGAAGAATATTCAACACATACAGTTTTTCCTTCCCCAATATTTGATTTTCCATAATCATCTTTTTCTTTTAATATTTTTTCTATTGTATTTTTTGAAAACTCTTTTTTATCTACAAAGAAATTTATATATGGCCCAAGGTTTTCAATTTTTTCAAAGCCTTCAGAATTTAATTCGTTTTTTAAATCTTCAGCTATCATATTTGGTGCTTTTCTCATAATCTTTGATAGTTGAAAACATGGGAAAGCATAATCTCCCATTTCAGGCTTTGGTGGTATTTCTATAAGTTGTTCTATTTTTTCTACTTCTAAATGAACTTTTGAATTTATTAATTCTGCAATTTTCTTTTTATAATCCATTTTTTCCTCCTTAAATATATTAATATAAAATTATTTTAATGTTGCTATTAAAAACATTATTTTCATTCCTAAACCTGTAAATTTAGTTTCATATTCAGTCATTAAATTTTCTTTAAAATCAGAGTTATGTAAGTCATAGGTAACAAAGTCAAGATTAAAACCACATTCTTTAAAATATTCTTGAGAATCGTTAAATAAATCTGTGTCATCTGTTTTAAACCATATTTGTGACCCTTTTTTAAGAAACTTTTTATACTCTGTTAAAAATCTTGTATGAGTTAATCTTCTTTTATTGTGTCTATCCTTTGGCCATGGATTACAGAAGTTTATATATATTTTTTCTATTTCATTTTCATCAAAAATTTCTGCTATAAAAGAAATATTTAAAGCTGTTATTCTAACATTTTTAAGTTCAGCTTCTTCAATTTTTCTTTTAGTAAATATTAATACTTCATCTTTTAAATCTACAGAAACATAATTTATATTTGGATTTAAGGCTGCCTTTTGCACCATAAATCCTCCTCTTCCACACCCTAATTCAAGATGAATAGGATTATCATTTCCAAATTCTTCTTTCCATCTTCCTTTAAGCTCCCTTGGCTCTTTTATAAAAAGAGGGCTTTCTTCAAGTTCTGGTCTTGCATACCATTTTTTTCTTAATCTCATTGTCATCCTCCTTGTATTAGTAAAAATATTATATCACAAAAAAAGGCTCTCTCCACAAGAAGACAACCTTTTTATTATTTATTTCTTTGTACTTTTTAAACTTTTTATTTTTAAAATTGAATCATTTAAGCTACATACAATTGAATCATTCATAGCAATAAATTTTCCTTCATATTCTACTACTTCGTTTGTAGTTAAATTAGTTACTTTTCCTTCAAGCTTATTATTTACTAAAATATCACCTGAACCTGAATTATCTCCTTTAACTATGTACAAATCACTTATTTCCTTTGGCTCTGGTAAAGTTGTCTTTTCCCATTCTTTAGTTGAAACTTTATCTTCTCCATAAATAATTTCAGTTATTTTATCTTCTGAATTTTTTATTCCTGCATATATAACTCCATTATTAGTTAATCCTAGTATTGTTGTTTTAGCTGGATTATCAAAGTCAATAATTGTCATTTGGTCATTACTATATCTATAATATTGCTGTTTAATTCTATCTTCATAAATTAATGCATCTTTAGCGTAAAATACATTAATGCATCCTAAAGAAGCAACTCTATCATCTAATTTTTCAATATCATCATTAATGTCAATTCTATAAATAGTAGCATTATTTCCTCCTCTACTTACAGGTACATAAGTAACAGAAGATTTTGTAGAATTTGCTATATTTTCAACTAACATTCCCTCTTTGTAATTGCACACTTCATGAACTTCTCTAGTAGTATTAGATGAAGGATTGTGGGCTATTATATTAATAACCTCTGTTCCATTATCATTATATCTTTTTTCAGCTATAAGAAGTATATTTTTATCAGTTTGCCAATCATAACATAATATAGAAATGTTTTTATCATCAACTATACCATAGGATTTTTTTCCTGTAGTAGTATTTACAACATTTATTTTTCCATTTGACATATAAGCTACAAACTTGCCATCATAAGAAAGTTCAAAATCTTCTGCTTCTTCTGGCATTGTAACCTCAGTTACTTTTTCAGGTTTTTCTTCTGTATCTTCTTTTCTATAAGTTATTTTTGTAGTTTCTACAAAAATAACTTTTTCAAAATATAATAAAACCATAGATTGTAACATTAGAGAAAGCATTGCCCATACTAAAACCCTTTTAAATATTTTCATTTTTGTACCTCTTTCTTATTTAACTATTATAGCTGTTGGAATTGGTCTTTCCCCATATACATATGTTGGATTATTTATAACCTCTCCCTTATAATACATAGTTGTTGATTTTCCACCATCTAATGGTATTGCTATTACACAACCTAATTCTATCATAACATCTTGAGCTTCTGATAATGTTGCTGCAAGTTTATTATTATATCTTGAATCTAATACTACTAAAACAATTTCTCCATCAGCCTTTTGACCTATTAATGTTCTTGATACCATACCATCTTGGTCTGACACATTAAGTTTTTCGCCATTTAAAACTACTGGGCCTTTAAAGCTTACAGCTTCTGCAGTTCCCCTTGCAAGTAGTTCTTCTGTAGTATATAATCCACCAAAAAGATATCCATTTTTATCTATAGCAGTTACATATGAGGCTTTTCCTGCTAAGTCATCATAAACTACTTTTCCATTACTTATTATTACTCCTGAAGGAGTTCCACCATTTGCAGACCATTTTGAAGTATCTGCTTCATCTGTAAAGGCCCCTCCATTTATAGCTGCAACAGCTTCATTATTTTCTGCAATTACTGAAGTTTCTTCTCCAACTGGATTATCACTATTAAGAGTTGAGGTATATCCAATTTTTACTCTTGTTGGATCATTTATTACTAGTGCATAACCGGTATAATTATTACCATCAAAAGTTAGTTTTTCTATTCCTTCATCATTTAATTTTTTAATTTGTACTGAAGATGTATCCATTTCATTTGGTATTTGTGCTGTATTTCCTTCACTCTTATTTCCAATTATCCCTTCTATTTGACTATCTGATAAGAATGAAGTTGCAAGCCACTGGTAATGCATAGAATTCATAGCTGTTCCCACAAAAATCTTTCTTGAGTTTTCAAAGGGACCATAATATAACACAAATAAGCCTGTTAAAGCTGTAAATACAATCTCAAATACTATAAATCCAAAAAATAATTTTATACTAAATTTTCTTTTTTTACTACTTATTTTATTTCTTCTACTATTTCCTCTATTACTTCTTTTATTATTTTGAGATTTATTATTCCTGGCAGTTAAATTTTTTTTATTATTACTTTTTTCCATCATCTACCTCACATTTTTTATATTAATAGAAGGATTTTTCTTAGTTAACTTTTTTTATTATATAATTTATACATGATTATTTCAAGGAATGTGACATTATTTTAATTTTTTCTTTATATTTTCTTAGCTTGCAATTATATTATTTACTTTTTTATTTTTACTTAGTATAATTTATTCATATATATTTATTACAGATATATACATTTTTTATAAAGGAGGTTTTATATAGTTATTTAAAATATACTCAAACATAATCAAATGTAATATAACGTAATTGAGATAATTATGTTTTTGTAAAAATTATAAACCTAAAGAATTTGCAGAACTTTTAAATATATTTGTATTAACATTGTAAAGATAATGCTAGAAAAACTTTTGAATAATATTAAAATTATATGTAAATAATAATTTTAATTGAAAATGTAATTAAGGAGAACATAAAAGTTTTGAAAAGAGCATATAAAACAAAGATAAGACCAACCAAAAAACAAATTCAAAAAATTAATCAATCTATTGGTATATGTAGATGGCTTTATAATTCATATATCGCAAAAAATAAAGAATTGTATGAATTATATAAACAGGATTTAATCCCTAAAGAAAAAGCATTTATGTCTGCTAATGATTTTGATAAGTATATTAATAATGAAGTTAAAGTATTAGAAGAATATAAATGGATAAATAATTGTGGAGCTAAAGCAAGAAAAAAAGCTATACAAAATGCTGAAACTGCTTATAGAAGATTTTTTAATGGGCAAAGTAAATTTCCAAGATTTAAAAAGAAAAATAAATCTGATGTGAAAGTATATTTTCCTAAGAATAATAAAGGTGACTTTAAAATAGAACGTCATAGAATAATGATACCTAC